>OIZO01000016.1_pt1 | contig 138543 bp, 127 predicted proteins | sample 1588551 | NCBI WGS metagenome assembly OIZO01 (sample SAMN03283271) | human gut metagenome | biome: human-associated habitat; material: feces | host: Homo sapiens | place: Peru | collected 2012
GAAAACCAAGAAATCAACAGTGCTATTTCTTATCTGTAATTCTTTGCTCATAAAAGTGTTCCTTTCTCTAGATTCTATCAATACATCTCTATAAAACATTTCCCCCTATTTCTTTCAAATATCAAGAAGGGAATTTCTGCTTTTGCCAGCATACTATTATTAACTGGAACATATTCATAATTTTCAATATCTCGTATACACTTTATGGCTCTCTTTTTATCTATACCATATAAATTATTTTCACTGCTGTTCCATAAAGCCTTAATCTTCAAAACAACACATTTTGTTTGAACCATCACCTTATATTTTTCAAGCCTGCTTTTTTCTATCTCCTTTGATTTATCACCATAAGAAATAGTAATATATCTGGAGTTGGATTTTATAATGCGAACATCTTCATTTCTTACTGCCTCTTTAGTGAATCCCAAATCTTCAAAAAAACTATCATAATCTGTAATGCATTCTGGGAGTTCAATTTTGACTGCATAACTGCTATTTATAATATTCTGTATATCCTTATCATCAACCCTGAACATATAAATATTCCATCCCGTGCTATCGCCATCATCATCTAATATTGGAATAGAACCATAAGGATTAAACATATGTAAATTAGACAAATCATCTTTTGTTGGCTTTTTAAATTTGACTATTTCAAATGTTATGCTCATGAATGTTCTCCTTTTCCGTCGCTTTTTTCGTCGCCTTTTTATCGACGAATTATTTTATATATCTTGCTTTTTGTCATTGCAAACTAACTTCTTATGCCCAAACAATTGCTTTAACAACTCTTTTGTGCTAATGGTTAGTACTGCGATTAGTATCTATATATTGGGTAAAATCGATTATCTTTGCAGGCTTTCTCTTAGAAGTAATCCCTAATCGTTCCATGTCTAATTTAAAAAGTTCACTCGGATATCCATACGCATCAAATCCCTCTGGCTGGCAGATATCTCTGTTCAGATACTCACTAAGTACCCATTGATACTTTGCTTCTTTCTCCAACTTTTTGTCGAAATATTGTGCATCCATTACCATTCGATTAATGCCACCAACTGCTTTCTTACCATGAGTTTTGGTTACAGTTGTATCACCTGACATTTTAAAATACTGCCCTATCTGATCCTCGGAGTATCCCATTTCCTGCATCACAACATGAATCACACGACTAATGTACATTGTATAATACTTCCAGTTTCCCTGCTCAATATCCGTCATTGCTATTGTATAACGATTACTGGCATTCACAATAAACAAGACATTTCTTCCTTTTATTTTCGTCAAATGTGTGTCCCAGCAGAACACAAGTGAAGCACCTTTGCTTTCTTCAATCTTTGTTGTTTTCAGTCGATCTTGAACTGCTTTTGTTGCACCAATCTCCATGTGTATCACCTGCTCATCTCAAGTATTCTTTTTACTTCCATATGTAATTCATCACTGAAGTCTGATAAATCATCATATGTAATTACTTTCAATCTAATAAGACGAACGATATCCCATATCACCTCTGACTTATTCACCTCCATGATAACTCCCGGATGACGCTTATCTTCTTTTATCCGTTTTTCAAGTTTCCAGAATTTCTCTGATGCAGGCTTTTTATCATCATTCAGAAAATTGGCATATGCTTTAACAAGATCTTCCATATAATTTTCCTGCCAGCCTGATAATCTTTCTCGAAATAATTTCCAATCCTTTTTGCTTATGTCCATAATTTTGAACCTCCTCAGTCTCATGTTAGTCTCAACAAACAATTTCAAAAATGAGACTTGCCTTGAGACTACAACTTTATAATTCACCTGCAAATGCCGATTTTATGCATTTTGCTATATCATAAAGTCTCACTCAGTCTCAATCTCGTGAGACTTCGTTGAGACTAACTTCGGAATATTCGTTTTTTCAGAAATTGCTTTAAGAGTTTAGTACGCTTTAGAATGCTTCTTTTTAAAATATTCTGATTTTAGCCACTTGATTTTTCTCAAAATTTCTATGACATTTCTACGACATTTTCTGTGACATTTCTCATCTTCATTATAAGAGTTACTTAAACCAAATTTGTGCCTTTAACCAATTCAGTTTTTATCTTCTCCTGACTTCCACACATAAAGCTTTTACATTCAGGAATACTCTATATCTCATTTTTATTCTATGAATACATACTTTCCCTTTCCTTTACCATTCACCGCTTTAACAACTTTCATGTCTCTAAGCTTTGTCATGACTGCTCTTGCTGTGGATGGTGAGCAATCAAGAATTTCTTTTATTTCTTTTGTTCCAAAAATCTGATTTTTCTCTATTTCATCATACACCTTAAGAATATTTGCCTTCGAAGGTTCATTATATTTTTGCTGCTCAATCGCCGACTTTATCCTATTAACCGCCGATTTTTTATCGTCAATCGCCGACTTTTCTTCTCCAATCGCCGGCTTTTGGTAATCAATCAACGACTTATTGACTGCAACAGCCAATTTTTTTAATGAATCAGCGGTTTTTTCAACAATAGTTTTTCCAACTTTTGAATTATAAATAACCGCCTGTAACATAAAAGCATTTGTATGATAAACTGGATCTTTTAATCCAACCTGCTCTAACTCATTACACATACGATTGACACCTTCGCCAAATTCTTTTACAAATTTATAATTTTTTAAAAACTCTGCGATCTTAGGGTTTCTGGAAAAATGTGTGAAACGTATATTGTCCGCTCTTACAAGTCCCGGAAGTTTTCCTGGGCTTTCTACTACTATATGGTCATCAAACATTTTTATCTGAATATCTGTACCGGTAATACTGTAAGCACGATGCGTAACCGCATTTACGATCAATTCCTGTCTGACAAACTTAGGATATTCCTCATCTGTAACAAATGTTCCATCTGGTCCAAGATATGTTTTTCTTTTACCTGCGTATCCAAATATGCAATTGCCTCATTTATCATGTTAAGCAGTGTGCCTTCAAAGATGACATCCTTTATAACATTCATTTCTGTTCCAAATTTTTCTTCGGTTCCCTCATAACGTATAAAACGAATCCTTGCACGAGGAAAGAAATTTTGCGGATTCTTTCCAAATAACAAAATTGCAGCGGTACTGATTTGAATCTCGCCATCTTTTTCTTTTATGAACCCTCTGTTTTCTTTGAGATATTCTAATGGACTTTTCCAATAATCAATCTTATCTGTGTATTCTTTTACAAAGTCCATATCTATATCATCTATTGTAGCATCAGGTACAGCTTTATCTTCAAAGTAACGCTCTCCTTTGTCATAATTAAGCTGAAGGCGTTCTTCAAATGTCTGCAATCTAGGATTTATCACCAACTCTTAAGAATACATCGTCTGCCTGATTTGCATGCACTTGTGGACTTGCATCAATATGCATTACAAGTACATGATTCTCTCTGCCTTTTTCATCGACACATGGAACTTTTTCTATTCCAACTTTAATAGTCGGATTGCAGAAATCAAATGGCACTCTTAGAAGTTCATTTAACTTCTTTGTTTCAAAATCAATGCATTCAATTCTTCTTGTCTTATCGGTTATACCTATTGCAATATCTTCACCATCCGCATTAGCAAATGCAACAATCGGTATTGCTAAATCCTTTGGAGAAATATTTATACTTTTTCTATCAAATGTCTGATTTTCTTCCTTTGATAAAATTTCTTCAATCGTCATTGCATTCACCTTCCTATAATTTCCCCTAGAATCATTTAATTATTATAGTAATCACTTTCCATAAATCATAGACTTATACCACTGTATTTAGTAATTTTGTTTTTATTTCACAACTATTATACATAATTCATTACCGACAATTACAACAGGTCATATATATTTACGATCTGCTTCTTTGTCATCTTATACTGCCTCCACTTTGATTTCATCCCATCAATTTGTTCTTTTGAAATTCTATTTTCTTCCTTCATTTTCATAATCTCACATAAAATTTCAACAAAATCATTGGCATCAGATACTTTAATTAAAATCTGTTTAATGTCACGTAAATTTTGTACCGTAAGCAAAATTTCTGAACTATGTTTTTCGTTTACTTCATACTGTACGCTCTGTTCTAAATTTAATGCTTTTTTCCCTATTTCCCTCGAGAAAATTGTTTGTCCATATGCTGTTTTCCATATATATACCTTTACATACATGTCTGCTCGTTTCGGTTTATCTTCTCTTATCTCCTTTAGTGTTATCTCTCCAAAAGGAAGACACTCTATACTTTCTCCTATTTTCAATGCTGCCATTTTCTCATTATTAAATAGCTTATATTTTTTATCGCTATTGAGGAAATCACACTTTTCATCCATCATTTGCTCTACAAGGTATTCAAATAATGAATAGTCTTGTACTCCCCTTAACTCTATTGGAATCCAATCTTTGCCATTTAGAGCACCAGCCAATCCACCAACCATGGATGCCAATGTGTCTGTATCTGCATTACTTAAGTTCGCAGTCTCATATATTGCCATTGTAGGATCATCCGCATACTTAGAAAATAAATAGATTGAAACTACCGCTGAGACATTCCCCGCACCATTTATTTTCGAATTATAACATCCCAATTTTTGAAGAGTATCATCTCTTAAATCCAAAATGCCTTGATTTAATGCTTCTTTTGCAATTTTTAAATAATTTATTGTTTCTATTACACATTCATTCCACATTCGGTCATAATCATATTGTGCATATCTTTCAGCTTCACTTTTCCATATAGCAATATTGTTCACCTCTGGAAGTTTACTCCATTGTTTCTCTTCTATTAATACATCTATCAATTCTCCATAACTTAACACAACATCCTGTTGTATCAATGTTCTCACTGCCATCGCATATAACATAGCTCCTATCAATGCTCGTGGATGTCCATGAGTATACATTCCATTTAAAACAACTTGTTCCATGATTTTTTTGGCATTTTCTTCATTTCTAAATATATGTGGAAGGATTCTCATTGCAACTCCATTTCCACCAGCCATAAAGTAATCCTTTATTTCTAAAGGTGAATTGCTTTTCTCATCCCACGGAGATATATTGTTAGCCCACTTTTGTGCCGCCCTCTTGGTTGCTCCTCCGCCTCCTCTTTCATACTTCAACCACGCTGGTAATTCTGCTTGGCGAAAAAAATTACTCCATTGGCGACCTCTTAATAAACTTCTAGCAGTGGCAATAATTAGTTGTGTATCATCACTATATTCACCCGCACAAATTTTTTCTTCATGTGGCCAGTATTTTCCGCCTGCACGACGATTCCACTCCACATATGTTCTTATGCTATTTCTATTCTTTCTAATGTTTTTACTATTTTGTTCATTTGGCCACCCCAATGCGTCACCTATTGCTGCTCCAATTAACGCTCCTGTATATTTTTCCTTTTTAGAACAACTCATTTTTTTCCTCCCTATATGGTCTTACTACTGGTTCTACTCCACTTCTTATTTTTCCACTTGTTGATACATCAAATAATTCTGGTGAAATAAACACATCGATTTTAGGAAATCCCATTACCTTCCATTCAACTATTTTTTGTCTTGCAATTTTCTCATTTTCAAATACTATTCCTTTAATCATTGATACTGGAATACTCTCATAAACTAACACTTCTGCTTGATCATCTGTAGGTGCATTCTGTAACATATCAATTGTTCTATTTTGCCTTCCTACATTTGCTGAAAACATTTCTCGAAATGCTTCTACTCCTTTATAAATATATGCACCATAGCGAGTAGCTGCATTAACCTTACAAAATTGTGTCGTTTCAATAGTAGCAACTATAGGATCAATAAATAGGATTGCCCAATCTGAAAATATAGGATTATTATCTTTTACTCTACGCAAGTACCACCAATTGGGATATTGGACAGAACAATTAATATATTCCGTTTTGCCATCTAATCGCAATTTATCATTTTGAATCAAAACATCTTGATTTATAAAATCAACAGCTTTAACACCTTCATTGTTGTTCAATATATGTAAAAGTACATTTGTATGAACAAAATGACATAGCCTAGTTATATTTCTTTTTCTAATTTCCTCATATATTTCATCTATCATTTTAATTCCCTCTCATCATACAACGATTCATCTACTTCTAACAATAGCTCTGTTTTTTCTGCAGTATACGATAATATTAATCCTCTTTTTGCTCTTGTTATAGCTACATATAATAATTTTGCTTCTTCCTTTAATGCTTCGTCTCTGCCCTCATTTGCTAAAATTCTTTCTTCTGATGGCAGATATTTCACAGAACAAAAAGGTAAAAATACCATATCGAATTCTAATCCCTTAGCTGAATGAAAAGTTCCTATTGAAATTTTTGCATTTAAATCCAATACTCCCATCCGATTTTTCAGAATTTGTGGAATAATCTTTTTTGTTCTCAACTTTTCCTCTACTAAATCAACTAGTTCTCGATTTCTAACCAAAATTGCAATGCTCTGATTTCCAGACATTCTTATCGCCGTCTCTACTATCCACTCTAACTCCGTCTCTTCATCTTTGCATTTTACAATTGCAGGCAATGGAGACGATGCTGTAGGTAATACTGGTTCTACCAAATCCTGCTTATCTTCAAAATATTTTGATTTTGAAATAGCTACTGCAAATTTAGCAATTTCTTTACTATTTCTATAATTACGATCAAAATACCATATCTTATTTTTTACTATTTTTAATCCAGCTTCTCTCCACGACAATCGTGATCCATAAATTTGTTGTGCAACATCACCAAAAAAAGTAAATGTTCCATCCTCCGGAATAGCTTTAACAAGTGACTTAAGCATTATAGGTGATAAATCCTGTCCTTCATCCACTATAATATGCTTATACATTCTCTTTTCCGTATCATTATCTAGTTCTTCATATACTGTTTGTGCTATATCTTCCCAATCATATAAATACCCTTCCTCTTTTCTTACCTCAAGATATGCCTTATATACTTGAAAAAAATATTTCCTATTTTCTCTTATTATCCGCGTATCAAAGCGTCCAACACGTTCAACTTTCTCATATTCATCAAGTGTTTTTATTCCCATTTTTTCAATCCAATTTATCTCTTCCAGAAAAACTTCTTCTGATCTTTTTAATGTACTATTAGTTCCATTCTCTGCTTTCACCTTTTCCAATGCTCTTCTTACAAACAGTTGCTTTTTATTATCGCCATCTTCCATTCCCGAAACTATACCATTCCATCTCGGCATCTTGTTCCTATGTGCTAAATATCCTCTTGCAAACTTGTGATAATTTCTAACATCAATGTTTCTAGGAATTTCTGAGCCAACTATAGCCTCTAAATATTTTACAAGTGTCGTATTAAAAGTAACTAACAACACTCTTTCCTTATCATCCAAAGTGGCAAGATAAATTGCTCTATAAATAGCTAATGTTGTTTTTCCACTACCAGCTGTACCCAAAACAACATTATGTCCTTCTGGTTTTAAATCTAATACCTCTAATTGTTTTCCTCTCGGCTGTGATAATGCCATATTTTACCTCCATATATCTATTCATACTATAACACACTTAATGATTTCTTTATACTCCACCAAGTATTTTGAATACTTGATCCCTTATATCACTATAATCCCCTCCCCCATTTTTGTCACATATATCTTCTATGCCACGTGCAAAATACTTTTCATTATCTTATAAAAAATAATTGACACAAACTTCCCTAAACACTTCTGCTTTCTTTTCAAAATCATTTATTATTTTATAAACTAATTTTAGTTTTGCACAAATCATACATTTTCTTTTCATCTCAAACTAATCTTTAACTATTTTAGTTTCCATATCTCCATATACCTCTCTTTTCTCAGCCACCATCAACACATCATTTTTTTCTTGCATATATGTGTATCCGGCTTTTCTAAAATCCACAACCTTTTCCTCACCCATATCATTATTATCTGTCCAAAGTTCGCACTGTGTCATAACAGTCTGAACCGCATCCTCCATACCTTCAGGCGGGTACTTATGCTTTTTCAACAATTTCTTTATAAGCATACGCATTTTTGCTCTTGCTGATTCTCGTTTCTGCCAGTCAATTGTTTTATTTCTTCGTAGAGTGTCTGCAAGTTCTTTTGTAATCGCTATCAGTTCTTCATTTTCATAGAAATCCTTTATTGCCTGTGGCTTCGTTAATGCATCATAGAAAGCAAGCTCATCAGCAGTAAGCCCAAGCTGGTCACCTTCCTTTTTGGCTGCTGCAATCTGTTTTGCAAGATTCAGCATTTCCTCAATAACTTCTTCATTTGTCAACATACCATTGAGATACGCATTAAGTGAACGCTGCATAATTTCACTAAACTTCTCAGATTTAACTACATTAGTTCTGCGATATACTGAAACCTGTTCTGCAATCAGCTTCTTAAGAAGTTCAACCGCAAGATTCTTCTCTTTCATATTAGCAACTTCTTCAAGGAACTTCGGATCAAACAGTGAAAATTCCTCTTTGATATCTGAGAAAAGATTGATAACTCCATCACTTTTGATACTCTGCTTTAAAAGCTCATTTATCCTTGCATTCATTTCTGGAAGAGAAATCTTCTTCCCAACTCCTGTATTAGTCAATCTAAGGACAAGAACACGCACTGATTCAAAGAATGCTGCTTCAAATCGACTTTCTTCATCAACCAGAGAAGAGCAAAGAGACAATGCCTGATGCAGCATAAGTGCTTCTTTTACAAATGAGTCCTTATCATCCACTTTCTCTCTGTCCATAATAAAGTTAACTGCACCACTAATAGTTTTTGCTCTTTCAAGGTCTGTTCCGCCTGTAAACTTCGAGTAATCATATCCGTGGAACATATCCCGACAAACTGATAGCTTTTCCAAGAACTTCGGATATGCTACCTTTGCAACATCAGTATCGCCATAATTCTTTTTATCACGAGAAGTATAATCATTCATTGCCTGTTTCAATGCAGATGCAATTCCAACATAATCTACAACAAGTCCACCTTCTTTATCACGAAATACGCGATTTACACGAGCTATAGCCTGCATAAGATTATGTCCGGACATTGGTTTATAAACATACATAGTTGCAAGTGAAGGAACATCAAAGCCTGTCAGCCACATATCAACAACAATTGCTATCTTCATAGGGCTGTTATTATCTTTGAATTTCTTAGCAAGTTCATCCTTATGATGTTTATTGCCAATAATCTTTCTCCATTCTTCCGGATCATTATTACCAGAAGTCATAACAACTCCAACTTTCTCAGTCCATGCAGGACGAAGTTCTAAGATACGCTTGTATATCTTCATTGCAATAGGACGAGAATAAGCAACAATCATTGCCTTTCCTGTTAAAAGATTCTCTCTGTTATTCTCATAATGGTCAAGAATATCACAGACCAGTGAATTAATAGTATTATCATTGCCAAGAACAGCTTCCATCTTACCAAGTTCACGCTTACTTTTCTCAACTACTTCTCCATCAGCATTTTCAGCCATAATGTCATATTCACTATCAATCAACCTAAGAGTATCTTCATCAAGGTTAAGCTTGATAACCCGGCTCTCGTAATAAACAGGTCTTGTTGCTCCATCCTCAACCGCCTGTGTCATATCATAAATATCAATATAATCACCAAATACTTCACGAGTACTACGGTCTTTTGATGAAATAGGAGTACCTGTAAATCCTATATATGTAGCATTAGGCAACGTATTTCTGATAATTCGTGCTGTTCCAATTTTTATCTTACCAGTTTTGGCATCAACAGTTTCAGCTAATCCATATTGTCCCCTGTGTGCTTCATCCGCCATAACGATAATGTTGTTTCGCTCCGACAATGCTTCATGAGATTCTTCAAACTTCTGCATTGTAGTAAAGATAATACCATTTGCCTGTCTGCCGGCAAGCAAAGACTTTAAGTTTTCTCTGCTTTCAGCATGTATTGGCTCTTGTCTTAAGAATTCTTTGCACTTTGCAAATTGCCCATAAAGCTGATCATCAAGATCATTTCTATCGGTAATAACAACTATCGTTGGACTATCCAATGCTTCTTGTAATAAATGTGCATAGAATACCATAGAAAGTGACTTTCCACTTCCTTGTGTATGCCAGAACACACCACCCTTACCATCCGTAACAGTAGCATGTTTTGTGGATTCAATTGCTTTTCTGACTGCAAAATACTGGTGATATCCTGCAAGAATTTTGAATGCCTTAATACCCTCATTTGAAAAACAAATGAAGTTCTTTATAATATCAAGAAGTCGCTCTTTTTTGAACATCCCCTCAAAGAAAGTATCAAACTGTGCAAACTGTGTATTCTCATAATCTCCATCTTTCGTTTTCCATTCCATAAAGCGGTCTTCACCTGAAGTGATTGTACCTGCTTTAGATGTCAACTGGTCGCTCATAACGCAGATGGCATTATAAATAAACATAGATGGGATTTCCTGCATATAATTTCGAAGCTGTCTATATGCTTCTGAAGCATCGGTTTCTTCACGCGAAGGAGATTTCAACTCAACCAATACAACCGGTAAGCCATTTAAAAAGAGAATTACATCCGGTCGCTTATTACTATTTTCAATGAAAGTCCACTGATTCGCTATGATAAATGAATTATTGTCAGGATTTTTGTAGTCAACAAGATAAACTATAGAGGAACGCTCCTCACCATCCACAAAATATCTTACTGGAATGCCATTTTGCAGATAGTCCATAAATGCAGCATTTTTCTGCACAAGTTCTCCATTTTCAAAATTTTTAAGCTTGAATAAGGCATCCTGAATAGCATCATCAGGCAGACCTCTGTTCAAACGATACAGCGAATCGAGCAGAACATCCTCATATAGTGGATTGTAAAAATCTCTTTCTATATCCGGACCATAAACATATTCATAGCCTAAATCATTTCTAAATAGCTCTATAACTGAATTTTCGTAATTAGCTTCCGTAAATATAGTGGACATATGAATCACCTCTACTCTTTTTCGTATATAATTTCTTTTATACGCTTAGCTTCTTCACTATTATTATTCTTACATATCATGCGATAAAAATCCTTAACATCAACATCCTTTAAAATATATGTTACCTGATTGTTTTCAAGTGCAATTTTAAATAATTTGCATTTTTGATCTTCTGACCATTCTTTAATCTCTGACATTTGTTCAATAATCGAATGTGTATTAGCAAAATTGCTACTATCTTCAAGTTTATCAATTAGTTCTTCTTTTTTTAGTTCTTCCTCACTTTGACCTCTTGTTTCATCTAACTTTTCAGCTATACAATCAAAATGAACATCTTCTAGTATTTCATTTGTAATCGTCCTATCTATTATTTGCTGTACTAACTGTTCAAGCTTTGACCCTTCTGTGTAATCAGCCGGTGCAAAATATTTTATACGATTTTCATCAAGCATTCTAAATACCTTTGATTTGTCTTTTGTTTCAGAATTATATACACCTATTGAATGTCCTCCATTAATATTGACAAGTTTCATACACGGAATATCTGTATCACTATCACCAATATATACCATATTTCTAAATGGTACACGATATTGGTTAGGCTCAAAATATGAGTTAACAGCCTGATCATTTATATCGAGGACTCCTTTTTCTATTCTGAATAAGAATTGTGTTTTATTAGTATAATTAACAACCTGAGCTGGCCATACTGCCACTCCATCCTCATCAAAATAAAACGAACTAGCATAGATTTTTTTGAACTTCGTAGCCACCTTAGTTCCTTCAATCATTTCTTTTAGCCCTGAGGAAATAATATAGTGTTCCACTATAACACCATTACGCTTACCATATTCATTAACTCGATCAAACCATGTTTCAACTCCAGGAAACAACTGTACTTTTCCACCATCTTTGTGCAATGTTTCCTTAGTAAATAGAACTTTTCCTCTTGATTTACTAGCCATCATGTACATATAGGCAAGATTCTGATCCATATCATTATCCGATGCTAATTGGTTTGATTGTTTCCAAAATTCTGCTATTTCATAATCTATTGATTGTATATACCCCTGTGCCTGCATATCATCGGGAGATAACGTTTTATCAAAATCATAACAAATTGCTAAAATTGGTTGTTTCATAGGCTCATCCTTTCTTGAATGTAATATTGTAAAAGTTATAAACAATAATTTACTAGAACAACTCAATCAGCTTTATACGGAGTTTTCAACTCGCAGTGATTGGTCTGAAATGACCATCGGAGATGTTGCAGTTAAAGTTGCAATGGGTCCTTTTGGTTCAAATATAAAAGTATCAACATTTGTTGAATATGGAGTTCCCATTATTAGTGGTAATCATTTGCGTGGTTATTTCTTAGAAGAACCATCTTACAATTACATAACAGAAGAACATGCTGAAAAATTGAAGAATTCCATTGTATATCCGAAAGATATTATTTTTACACACGCAGGAAATATAGGACAAGTTGCAATGATTCCTGACGGATGCGAGTTTCCGTATTATGTCCTGTCGCAACGCCAATTTTATCTTCGCTGTAATACTGAACTGGTTGTTCCAGAATATGTGCTTCTATTTTTCCATAGTAAAAAAGGGCAGCACGAACTATTATCATATGCCAATCAAACAGGAGTGCCATCAATCGCTCAACCAGCCACCAATCTTAAAAAGATTAGATTACCCATTCCGTCGTTGGATGAGCAAAAAGATTGGCTATCAGTTGTTGCTCCTTTAATTACAATGTATCAAAATAATTATCAGGAAACAAAAAGATTGGCTTCATTAAGAGATACACTCTTACCGAAGTTGATGTCTGGTGGTATCGATGTTTCAAACCTGAACCTTTAAGCCACTAAATTATTGTTTATCTCATTGTTTTTCTTGATTTTTTCGTCTATACTTGAAAGAATACAAACCAAAGCATCTTGTGTTTTTCTCTCAATTAGAGGGATTGGCATTTTACCAAGCGTTTGAGCATTTATATTTCCACGTGTGCTCCCCGTGTTAAATGAATTAATCCAATCTTTATACTGTTTAGACTGACAGAAATACTTTATGTATTTAGGATTAACTTTTTTCTCATCAATACTGAACTTAATAAGAAATCCTGCATATACAAATTCTCCGTCCGTTCCATCATAAAAATAGTTTCTTCCAGTACTTGCACCTGTTCTTGCAAATACAATATCATTAGGTTTCAAAAGATATTCAGAAGCTTTCTCATCATCAACTGATTTCAAATCTTGTAGATTTAGTGTGCCATCATCTTTTATATCTGTAATTCTCAAATAGGTGTATAAATCTTTTGAAAAAGGAACTGCACTTGCACCAATTCCATACGAACCTTTTCCGTCTATCGTTAGTGAAGCTAATGTGGTAATTTGTTCATCCATAATCTTTTCCTCTCTATCCAATATATTTACGATGAGCAATCTTAACATTGCTCTGCTTGACCATTGCATATTGCAAGGTTGTATCTATCTTTCTATGCCCCAAGAGCTGTTGAAGCTGCTCTATAGGCATTCCTTTATCTATTGCCATAGTTGCAAGTGTACGCCTAAACTTGTGCGGATGTACCTTGTTAAGTCCTAATTGCTTTCCAAATTCTCTCAGACGGACTTCAACGCCGCCTATTTTCAATCTTTCATGCGGTGATTTCAGCGATACAAACAATGCTGGATTATTGTCCGTCCTGCTCTCCAAATAGTTCTGCAAATGTATCTTTGTGCGAGCGTCAAAATAGACCACTCGTTCCTTGCTGCCTTTACCAAAAACAATACATTCTCTTTCATTGAAATCAATATCATTTTGGTTAAGCAGTACCATTTCGCCAACACGCATACCCGTTGAAGCCAACATATCAATAATCGCCAAGTCTCGAAGTTCTGTGCAGTTATCCCTCATAAGCTCTAACGCTTCATCGGAGTATGTCTCCTTAATGTTTGTCCCGGTTTTTACTCTGTGTATACGTCTGACCGGACTTTTCAGTATGTAATCCTCGTCCTCCAGCCAAGAGAAGAAGCTGGAGAGAATACGGCGGATATTGTCTATCGTTACCTTGCTTGACTTCTTCTTTTCCTGATATTCTGTCAGGTATCCTCGTATATCATCTGTTATTATGTGCTTGACATCTTTTTGAAGTTCATCAAGCATGGCTTCAATAGTTGTCTTATAGTATTTAAGAGATTTCTCGGAACAGCCCTCTATTCTCTTTGCCGATAGAAATAACTCTACATAGTTCTGCTCCGAGTATTTCTCTTTGTTTTGATTTTCCGTTACCTCATACTTTGCAAGAGTGTATCGCAATACCTCTTGCAGTTTTTCATTTTGTGCATTATTCAGGTAAGGTAACATTCCCTGAATAACATCTTTGATTAAATCCTGTTTCACAGTCAATTCTCCTTTTAAATATTTTTAGAGAACGACTATGGGGCGGAAGTCCCCTGATATTAACTCCCGCCACCCACGGAAGTTATGGGATATGTTATAAACAATAATTTAGTGGCTTAGAGGTCGATATTGGAGACATCAAGTTCGCCAGACATTAGTTTAGGCAGTAAGTTGTCTCGTAAGGCAGCAAGATGCATATTCTCAGCTTGCAGGGATTCTATTTCTTGATGCATCGGCAGTGCTAAGCCGTGGAATTTCTGTATAATATTGAGGTCACTGTGCAGGTTTAGCTGTTTTATTAAAACTTGACTTATATTCTGCTGTGCAGAACCTACCGCTAGATTTATGAATTTTTGCTGTGACTCATATGCAATCTGAAACAGGTATGTATACGGATAATTTTCGTTACAGAGAAGTGCACAGACTGCTTGGTTACAGGTCATCGGTTTAGAAATAACACCACATGCTCCCACAGTAGCGCCATACATAGCAATCAAAACACTATGCTTGGGCAAAAGTTTCGCAGATGATTTTTTTATTGCTAAATCGTTAATATGCTCCTCGGTTTCATGAATGTAATTTCCTAGCAGTTCTTTAGATTTCACCCAACAAATTGAACTGTCAGAATAATATTCATCATGCTTCCGCGAAGGTGTTCCTCCGGATGTCGTAGCAACAACCTCTCCAAGAGGTGTATCCATAGCAGAATCACAAAAAAGCCTTGAATAGAGTACGTGCAGTTGCTGAAGTAAATTATTGTTTATCGTATTATTAAGCTCTATCTTGTCGTCAATCATCTCCAAGTAACGAGCGATTTTCTTTTGTACTTGTGCATCTTCAGGAATATTGACTTCCAAACCATTTATATCATTCCTATTTACCGAACCAAAGACAGTACCACTTTCTTTTTTAAGTAAATGGGGAATATAGTATTTCATCATATAAAATAGAAAGTCTTGATTTCCATTCTTCATTCTTAATGAACAAACACCTCGACCTAAACACATATCAACTGGTGTAATATTGAGGTCACCAACCGGTGCTCTCACACTCATTATGACATCACCAGCTTTTGCCGGTTTAGTCATTACTGTTGTGTATGTATCGAAAGTTGGATACTTAAATCCAAAGGTTCTGTTTCCTTGCAAGAAAGGATAACCTTTTCCTTCTGTGTTATAGTATTCAGACTTGGGTGATTGACCCATTGTTACATCAACAATATCTTCAAGTTTACACTCCATACCCAATCGCCCCCAATTTTTTACGAATTTCTTCTTCCAACTCATGTGACTTTGCAAACATATCAGAAAGCTCTGCTGTAAGGCGTGTCATCTTTTCTTCAAATGGTTCTCCGTCATCCTTAACTTCTTCAATACCAACATATCTACCCGGTGTCAGAATAAAGTCCTGCTTTTCGATTTCTTGAAGGTCTGCTACAGCACAGAATCCTTTCACATCTTCAAGCATACCATTTTGAAATGCTGTAAATGTATCAGACAACTTCTGAATATCTTCATCGGTAAAATCTCTATGCTTGCGGTCAACCATATAACCCATCTTACGGGCATCTATAAATAAAGTTTTACCTTTCTGCTTTTTGTTCTTAGAAATAAACCAAAGTGTAACCGGAATTGTAACGCTGTAAAATAACTGCGTAGGCAGCGCAACAATACCTTCTACAAGGTCAGCCTGAATAATGTTCTTCCTGATTTCTCCCTCACCGCTTGATTGAGATGATAAAGCTCCATTAGCAAGCACAAGACCTATTTTCCCGTTTGGCGCAAGATGATGTATCATATGCTGAATCCACGCATAGTTGGCATTTCCTGCTGGCGGCGTTCCATATTTCCATCTAACATCATCTTTTAACTTGTCTTGTCCCCAGTTTGAAAGATTGAATGGTGGATTTGCCATAATAAAATCAGCTTTAAGTGTCTTATGTAAATCATTGAAAAATGTATCTGCCTGATAAGGTCCAAAGTCCGCATCAATACCACGAATAGCCATATTCATTTTTGCCATCTTCCAAGTATCAGCGTTAGACTCCTGACCATAAACAGCGATTTCTCCACGCTTGCCACTGTGTGCCTGAATAAATTTTGCACTCTGAACAAACATACCACCTGAACCACAACATGGGTCATATACACGACAATTTTTGAATGGTTTCAAAATAGCAACGATTGTTTTAACGATACTTGCAGGAGTATAGAACTCGCCACCTTTAACACCTTCGTATGCTGCAAACTGCTGAATACAATACTCATATGTTCTGCCAAGAAGGTCTTTGCTTTCTTCTGTATCGCCCATATCCATATTAGTGAAAAGATCAACAACCTCGCCTAATACCCGCTTATCCAAATCTGGACTTGCATAATTCTTTGGAAGCACATTTTTAAGAGTTGTATTTTCTTTTTCAATAGCTCTCATTGCATTATCGATAACAGTACCAATTTCCGGCGTATGTGCCGCAGAAGCAATCTTGCTCCAACGGGCATCCTCTGGTACAAAGAAAATGTTATCTTCTGCATATGCATCCTTATCATCTTCAAAGCCATCACCCTCTTCAACAAGCTGTTGATAGCGTTTTTCAAATGCACTTGATATGTAACGCAGAAAAATAAGTCCTACGATAACCTTTCTGTATTCTGCTGCCGGAATGTGTCCCCAAAGAACACAAGCCGCATCCCATATTTGTTTTTCAAATCCAATATTAGCATTATTTTGAACTGCCATTTATAAATTCCTTTCTATTAGCACCTTGCTATATTTATTTGTACATGTTTCTTCATTTTGCAATATCGCTATCGTTCTATTTCCACAATATCATCAAAGCCACATTTCAATTCAACACATATCCTAGCTAGAATATCTAACGATACTTGTTGATCGTTGTTCATTTTGGTAAATGTACTTGGTGCTATCTGTGTTTTCTTTCTCAATTCAGTTTTCGTCATATCCCTATCAATTAACAACTTCCATAAAGGTTTATAAGTTATTTTTACTTGATTTTCTGACATGTTATTTCCTCCGATTATCACGTCAAATAGTCCTTTTATCTTGATTTTTATTATATCATCAGTTTTTCGCTTATACAATTAAAAATTTTGAGTTCTCGAAATCAAAATTTTTAATTAGCAACCAAATATAAAAACAAAACAAGCTCGCAAATTCCCATTTTACTAGGCTTTGCGAGCTTTTGAAAATTATTCAAACTCTTGGGCGGAGAGATTTATCTGGCTGTTTTGTGGTACACATTTGTGCATTTTATTCTTCATATTCATCTTATTTCGCATTTTTGTGTACCTCGTCTAAAATTTTTAGAGCCAAAATGGAGCCATTTCAAACTCATCATATAGTATTATTTGTAGGTTCCAAACATCAAGAAATATTTTCAATATCCTTTTCAATATCCCTTATTTCACGCTTCATTATTCTATGAAACTGTATTTCAACAAAATTTTCATCTTTATCAGACAAGTCCATCTGATATATGTCTGATAAAATAGCTTTCTTATCTTCCAATTTTAAAGCATCTAGATTGGGAATATACTTAGTCTCGTGCAATGCCATATGCATTTCCGCATATGTCCTAACAAATCTCTTTATTTTAATTTTACCTTCTAATTTATATCGTTTAATCAATTTTTGCACAACATCATCTAAATGAAAAAGTAAACTTAAATCTGTTATTTGAGAATAGAAAAATAGCCAACCATACTTGTGTTTTTCAAGAATAAAACCTGTAATCTTCAAATTTAATTTCCATTGTAAATATCCAATATTTTCTTTTTTTATTGTTCTAAACAATTCTTCTAAAGATTGTTCTATTTTTAATACACTGCTTTTCCTTACCGTTACTTCACTATCATTTAAAACGTAACCTAAATATTCAAATGATTCTGTTACAAATCCCTCATCTTTCTTTTCGTTTAATTCCAATCCAAGTTTTTTTATATCATCACATATATTTTTCTTTACATCAAAATATTTATCTTCATTAACCAATATTAATATGTCATCAACATATCTGTAATATGATATGTAATCAAGTTTTCCATATTTTGTGTCAATATCCTGCATATATATGTTAGCCAAAGTATTTGAAATAGGCAATCCCTCAGGAACCCCTCTTGTCCTTTCTCCCTTTACAGTCTTTTCCTTTATAGGATAAAGCAGTGCCTCTGTTCTAATTGCGTTCCAAATAATTGAAATAATTTCAGTTTTATGTATTTTTCTTTTTATTATTCTAATCAACTTATCTTGATTTATTGAGCCATAAAATGATTTCACATCCAACTTTATAAAATGTGTGTACAATGAAATTTTTTTAGAAATATCATCTATAACAAGTTGCGGCATCATGGTCTTACATTTATCTCCATATACCCCCACCAACAATTCATTTAACACTGATGCTGTTAACTTATCTCTTAGAGTTGGTACACAAATTGCTCTAGGCGGTTTAAACGGTCCTTTCGTAAATAAAAGTTGCTTATATCTTGTAAAATGATAAGACCCATTCATAGATTTTCGGATAATAATTTCAATATTCTCATTCAAATTTTGTTCAAATTTTCGAGGTGACACTTTATCCAATCCGACAGAAGGCTTATCTTTTACCTTTTCTTCATAATGTTCAATAAGATGTTTTCTGGTAAATAATTTTTTCCATAAGTACGATGCCTGCATCTATAACACTCCACATATCCAATATAAAACTACTGGCAATAATATAACACATATTTTTAAAAGTAACCGCCAAGCTACATTACAATAATATCTGCGCCTTACAAATTTCCATTTCTTATCTCTATATTCGCCAGAACTACCATGAACTGTCTCATAATAATCAAATGATATATGATTACTACTTGAATCTAGTAAGTCGCAATACTTATTATATATGTTCTTAATTGACTCTACATCATCAATATCAATACTCTTTAATTCAAATTCAAGTTTTTGTAACTCCGTATAATTTTTTCTATATTCTCTAGCATGCTCTAAATATTTTTGTCCATTCAAATATAAAATAACAATAAGCAATGATATTGTCATAAATACTGTCATCAAACTTAACTTCTCATTACTATTCAATAATGAAAGTATAGAAAATATAATTGTAACACATGAATAATAAATGTTAATCCCCTGAAAAAATGCTTCTTTGTTTATTAATCTCTTTTCAGCATTAACTCTCGAAATTCTTGTTGTCCATATTTGATCTGGTAAATTTTCATATTTTTCCAATTTATACCCTCCTAAAAAAGTATTAGGGTCTCTATATACTAAGTGCAACACCTTCATAAAAAAGCCTATGAAATCTTTACAGATTGTTAATTACGTTATCTCCTAAGCGGAAATCATAACTTGCGTTATAAACCCTAATACAATATTATTTTATCACATCATACTATTATTCTCAATTCATCCTTCCAATTATCTTGTCCCATAAGACCTGTCATACCGCCTTATCTGCTGTTCTGTACGCCCCTGTTCCTTTACCTTACGAATAATCGTATCAATCTGCTCTGCACCAACATATCTCTTCACACGCTCCAGATCATCAGCCTTTTCCTGCAACAACTCTGTCCTATCACTCATATTCTTAATCTTGCCCTTGTAAAATTCCACATCATCTGACAATCTCTTCTTTTCCTTCCTTAGCTGTAATACTTCCTCTTTCAGCCTTACACACTGGATTGTCAGGTTCTTTATCAAGGTCTTAAGTTTATTCACAAATGGCATTACCACCTTATCCCGAAATGACTTAGCACTTGCAAATGCTCCCGGTTCCGGCAATTGCCACTCCGGTGCTTCATCATACTTCCTTACATCACGCTGTAATAACTGCTCCGACTGCACCATCTGCTCTATATGGCTCTTAAGCTCATTCTGTTGCTTTTCAAGCTGCACATTATTCTGTTGCAAATCATTGTATTTCTGTCTTAATATTTGATTATCAGATTTCAATGAATCATTCCTTTGCTCCAGAGTGTGATTGTCAGCAGATAACTTATCATTCACATTCTTCAATTTACTATTCGTATATTGTAAATCTTCATGCCTTTGTTCCAGTTCTTCATTATCGGTCTGCAACTGTAGATGCTTTTGCTTCAAATCATGATTATCCATACGAAGTCTATCTTTGCGACTCTCAACTCTTTGTACCAATTGTTACATTATCAACACTTCTATCGGCATGCAACACAAACCTTTGATTAGGATATCCAAATTCTTCAATCAGCTCGCCCTCTTCAAATCCAAATTTCTTATATAATTTTCTAGGTGCAATTCCTTTAACATCATTTTCTCTAAATGTAGACACAGTTATATCTTTATCTCTGTCAAGCTTATCAATTGCTTCTCTTAAAAGAAGCGAAGCAATTCCTCTTTTTCGATAAGCTGGATCAACAGCCAAACAACATATCATATTATACTTCCTTGAATATAAAAGTACACCAACAATCTCTTGTTCGTTCTTCACGCACAAAGCACGTTTGTCATTCATGAATTTCAGTACTATTATTTTGTGTTCATCTATACTCTGCTCTGTCTCTAATCCTGGAAAATTCCAACTTACTTTTCTCACTAATCGCATCCATGAATCAATATTTGATGTTCTGCCAAATTCTACCTTCATATTTTCTATCATTGACTATCTCCTCAAATCTGCTTTGAAACAAAATGTACAATTTCTTTCCCCGGCTCAAGAATATATGGTATCAACTCCAAAGGATATACCTTAATACCTTTCTTTAAATCCTCTAGCGGAACCCAGCAGAAATCCAAATCAATTCTCTCATTATCCAGCTCATCATATCCATGAAACACTCCATCTAATGGAATATTATCATCGACCAGATGCACATTATAATATAAGCTTATCTGATGACACGGTCTTTTACCCCATGGAAAATAGATTTCACCTATTGCTAACAGATTATCTACCTCAATCTTAGCATGAATCTCTTCTTCAAATTCCCGTTTAAGAGTTTCCATACTTGTCTCCATAGCCGCAACATGTCCGCCAATAATGGCATAATCATCATTCTTCGGACGCTGTAACAAGATTTTACCATTATGTTTCAATATACCGCCAACTCTGTATGAAAATACAAAATCATCATTTTTAAATAAAATATCCACTTAACCACCTCCAACCTGTTCATAAAACTTGTAGTAAAAATATATTTATAAGATCATAAATCTCCTGGTGCAAATGTATCTTTCTCACATATAATGTAAATGTCTTTATTCATTTTCCCCTCAAAATATTGCTTCAAATTCATATTGGAATTCCACTTGTCCTGCGGATAAAAGCCATACCTTTTCTTTACGTCATTCATCCTATTTTCTATATCAAGAACTCCTTCTGCTCCTGCCAAACAATCGCACAATTGAATTAACCGGTCATATTCATCATATATGGTCTTTGCTAATTCAGTTTTTATAATTGTCAATTCTTCATCTGTAACATCAAATTTTCCGATGTATTCATCTATCGTATGATTATTAAAAGAATGGGTTAAACATATCTTTGCTACTTCATCATATCCCAATGATTTCATATATACGTATCCATCATAAACATGTCCAAGATGTCTTACACCAAATTTTCTTCCTATATCATGTAGTAAACCTAATATATATGCTTTCTCAACATCCATATCACCACATGCACTTGCTATTTTTTCTGCACAGTGTGCTGCTGTTAAACAATGTTTTCCCCAAGGTCCCGGATTAAATAATAACCCATCACGAATTAACTTCAGTGCTTCTTCTCTTGTTGGCAACATAGCTTGTACCTTCTTCCTTTTTTATTTACCTTTTCAAAACTGATAACTCCATTACTCTCCCCACAAATAGAGCCAAACCAGAGCCATTTGATAAAACAAATGCCGGAAGCCCGCATAAATACAGGCTTTCGGCATTTTAATCCGTTATTCAAACTCTTCCCGAGTTTTTTATCGACAACTTATAAATGCTGATATTTCCTGCATTGGGGCACTTCTATTTCGCTAAATATCACTCTTTTCACATCGTTTTCAAAGTTTTTAGTAGCAAATTAGTTGCAGTATCTGCACCGATAATTTTCCATCGGCTTGATATAATCTACTTTTTATTACTCACAATGAATAAATTCCTGTGGCTATCAGGGTGTCTGTTACGCCTGCTGCCACAGCTAAAACGAAAGGAGCATTACCATGAGCAATAAACACAAAAATCCAACCATCAGCTTCAGAATTACTGACGCTGAACGAAAACAAATTGAAGCCAGGATCCTTGCCAGCGGAATGATGAAGAAAGATTACTTTGTTCGTTCCTGCATCTACAACCGCATCTGCGTTGTTGGCAGGAAAGAAACCATATATCCCCTGGTACAGACTGTGAATGCACTGTATCTGCAATTACTTGAAATGCAAAAGGCATTTACTTCAACTACCTGCACACTTGATATGCTTCCTTCTTCGGATGAAATCAATGAGTTGCAGACAGAATACACCAATATGCTTACAGCTATTATTGACCTCTTGAATGGTGCCAAATATCTGTGGGAAGGAGACCACCATGAACAACAATCTTAATTTTCAATTTGGTATGTATGAGCCTGCCACAGACTCCATCATTGTCAATACCGGCGAGTACTCCGTTCTTATTATCCGTTGTAAGGAATGTAATTCCTCCGTTACCTTTGATGACCCGAATGATATTGTTTATCTGTACCGGCTGGCAGAGGAAGCCCCTCTTCTGTATGCCAAGCTTGCATTGAGAGAAGACGGCTTGCAGGATTATGTGGATGCGGTGAATGAATTAAATTAATTATGCCACAAGTTTAAGAAGCATTTTTGCGTTAGTCTCATCAATCTCATCGTAGTCTCACCAGTCTCAGAAATATTTTGAGACTGGTAAGACTATTTATTTGTAAAATCTATTCCATACAACTACTCATCACAAATAATTCTCTAAAATCTTATTGGTTTACAAATGCTTCAAAAATTTGTCTTAGCAACAGATTACATTCTCCCACTCTTCTGCAACAATTCTACTCTGACTTCGTTTTACTTTTGATTCAAATTTCTTTAAGACTTCTGATTTGGAGACTATTTCACCTTGATATGAACCCACTTTATCAATATATGATTTCCAGCGAACAGGAAACAGTGGATTGCGCATTATCTTCTTTACCATTAATTCCGTCTCTTCCATACATCAGGCTGATATCCAAGTGTAGATTGTTTTCCATTTCTTACTACTGGTGTATTAATTACCTGCGGATTCTCCAGTATCTTTTCCAGTTTATCTTCATCTGCTTCACCTACCACAAATCATAAAGTTTCATTTTCTCTGTATTTCTATTTTTGTTTTTCATTATGAAAATTATATACAATATTGTGGTTATCATCTGCTATAAACCAATCAACCACTTGCTGTATTTTTTCTCTAGACGCTTGGTTATGACATTCCATAAGGCTTCTTCCAATCAACTTTTCTCTTAATAAAAGCGTATTTCTAATCATCCATATCAATGATAAGTGCTTTACATATGCCACCAAGTCGTGAAACAGCTCTCCCATCTAATACGGTCTCCTTCAGCTTTATAGATAATTTTTTCGAAAGAAGCCTAATACAATTTACAATGTTGAGAGGAAAATCTTTATCTTCCTCTTCGGTATTCAAAAAGCTACAATTTGTCTCAACAACAAATAACAATTCATTTTCACTCATCATCTCTCTTGTTCGCTCGTAGTCCAAATAATTTTCAATTCTATCATTCGTACTGTAGCTTGACAGAGGGAAAATCAACTTTAACTTTTTGTCTTTTAGTTCGAACAAAAGATCTTTTAGCTGAATCAAAAAAACTTCTCCTCCTTTATTTACTACTCTAACAAGCATAATATTAGTCATATCAATACTGTATTGACCCAATATATAAGGAAGACGCAATCTGTCAATCTCACTCAATCCATTCTTATAAAGTAAAGAATATTGCTCCTTTGCCCATTCTATGTTATCAATTTTCTTTACATTCCCATTCCTTTTAGCGGTATTTGGCTCCGCCAAGATACATCCTAAAAATTCCGCATCATTGCTTGCATGACTAAATGTAGCTAATCCTCCTACTGTTGTTACATCAAAATACGACGCATTTGCCTGCCACAATGTATTGATTGCAGCAACTCCGTAACATTTCCCATCTGAATATAATTTAGTCACTCTTTGATAATTTGAATCAATATACTCTGTGTATAAATTTACTCCTCGATATCTTGCATATGTAATATCTTTTAACCATTCTCTCATCTGATTGCTGCCAATTTCCATCTTCGCAAAGTCAGAATGAATCATCTCCTCATTTTTTTCTTCCTCTTTATAAAACACATCAACATCTAGTCCCGCTGTTAAGTTTGATAATACGGCGCTAAAAGGTACCTCAAAAGGACTCACGCCTTGTATTCCAGGTCTAATCTCCACCTTACTATTCCATCTGTATTTTAATTCATCTATCGAGAATCTTACAGTCGTAGAATAAGATGAGGAATTTGACCTAGTATTTGAGATAATAGGACGTAAACAAAGTCCTTTAGGGAATTTCACAACATATGCATCATCAAAACTTTTATCAAATCTCCTGGTTTCAACACGAACCTCTGACGCAAGCATAAAAACAGCGTAAAATCCTATGCCAAATTGTCCAACCGACTTATATCCTGAAGAATTCAGTCCTGGGAACTCTCTTTTTGCCAAATCAGAAGCCCAAAAACTGCTGCCAAAATTCAACAAATAATCTTTTAGAGTCAGCAATGACATTCCTATTCCATTATCCTTTACTGTAATCCATGTTATGCCTTCAACTTTTTCTACTGATACAATTATTTTACCTTCGAAATCTCGATCTATCATTCTACGAGCACAAATAGCGTCTCTTCCGTTTTGAATTAATTCACGAAGTACAATTTCCAATTTATGTTCGGATCCATACAATTTTTCTCCACCAAGATTATTAATAAGTCCTTCTATATTACTTATATGAACAGACGCATTACATGGCATCCATCCATCAGTTTCTATATATTGACAAAGATGCTCTTGAGAATCAGCTCCTGTTACACTATGCGCCTGAAATTCACATATATTATTTCGTTTCATTAGTTCGTTTGATACCTTTAGTTCATGATTTAACACGCATACCGCATCATACGCTACATTCCAAGCAGCAAAATCCTCTTCACCGAATTTCATATTTGAGCGAATTATTACTTTACTATCATCTCTCAAATCTGTATCAATTTGAGACAATCTATTTTGTGCAATCCAATGGTTTCGAGAGACACCATTAATATCTAATAATTTAAGAAGATAATCTGGCGCACGTCCCGCATCAATATGCCCTGCATCTGCACATCTTAATATACACGCAAGCTTTATTGGATTAATTCTCCACTCTCTAGGAAATCCTGAAATAGCAGAAAATTGACAACCCAATTTCTCTACATCTTCAATATTCCAATGATGACTAGCAGCAATTTTGCAGATAATCTCTCCTAAATGGATTCGCAACGATTCATCTTCTATGATATAAAATCTAGAACCATCTTCTTTTTCAAATAACTGCTTATATAATTGCTCAGCATATTTCGCATGTAACAATCTTATTGTACTGAAATCTGTCTCATATAATCGAATTTCCTCTGTTGAATATTCTTTCTCTTTATAATCAGCATAATAATCTTTCCATTCTATTGTATCACGTAATCTTTCTCGTCCTCCAGCAGCCTCGTATGACAAAACTGCATCATGCATAAGAAATGCACAGCCTAAAACAAACCCCTCCAGTGGATTAATGTCATAGTCATCACCTGTAATAACACTTCCCACCTGCCATAAACTATCAACATGCGAAATATCATGAACTGTAAGAGATGGAAAATCATTCCTAATTTTGTCCAAAATATACTTTGCGTTGTCACGCACTCTAAAGAAAGCCTGTCTCAACTCTTCTCTCTGTGAATCATTTCCATATTCTGTGTTATCAATAGATTTTTCCCATAGTATAGTTTCTTTATAATCCATATCTGCTCTCAACTTTCTACCACTCAATCCCTTCCAGATCTAACAATCAAAATTGCATTCCCGCTTTTAGTTCAACTCAAAATATTCATTAATCAATCCACTCTAAAGGAATAAGCTTTTCTCCATTTCTCCACACACAAACCTCATTTATGCCTTGCACATCACCGTATATTGACGAATCTGCATGTTCTAATACAAGAATCTGCATATTGTTGTTAACATTCGATATACATTTTGCCATAGTTGTGAATATACTTTTTACCGCCTCTCTATCCAAATCCCCCAAATCATATACTTCGCTATTATCTGTTGAGCCATGCGGAAAATACACCTGACTCGGCTGATCAAATACAACAAAATTCGGAACCGAAGACTGAAAAGTCGAGAAAAATTCTTGCAATCCCAATATAGTCGAAATATGGTAAGCTAACCAATTTGATCCACTACCAATTTCCCATAAATAATCTTTTCTGCCATCTTCCCCATCTACTTCTACGGTCAAATTCTTATAATCTAACCTAAACGGATCATCCGGACGTTCCGCATCCATTAACTTCAGTAATTCCATCTGCTTTACCGATATCTTTGTAATTGCATTCTCAATTTTCCTTTTAATTACAGATTCATCCGCAATCTTTTTCAATTTTGCAATTCTTTCCCGAAGCGTTGTTATCTCTGCTGACAACTCGCCATCAGACTCCAAAGATGCAATCGTTTCACTAGCATATTCAATTTTTCCTAGAAATCTTGAGATTCCATCCAATGTATATCTGCTAGGATTTGCTTCGTCATTCTCTCTTAGATGTTTCAGTTTATTCTCTTCGATTCTAATTCGTTTTTGAACTGCTACCAACTCATCTGTCAATCTCTGAATCTGACCTTTTACCATATCATATTCTCTTTCAAATGCTGCAGGAATTTCTTCCATCTGTTTCTTTTTCTTTCTGTTATCTTCTAATCTGCTTAGATATATATTTCTTTGACTATCATCAGAACATTTCTGTTGACACACAGGACATATGTGCTCTTTTCTTGCTTTTTCATCTAACCACTCGGCAATATTTAACCGCTCCACTTGTATTGAAAGTGCATCTCTATACTCAGAGACACTTTTCATCAATTGAGACATTTCGATATGGCGATTTTTGTATTTTGTGAGTTCCATAGCAAGTTCATTCTCTTTTTCTCTTAACATTACCATTTCTTCTGAACTCTTAATTATGCCATTACTTTTGATTACCTTTTCTTCTGTATTATTTTTTACAAGTTCTTGAAGCAATACCAACTGTGCTTCAAATTTCATATTTCTACTAGTTTCTTCTAATAAACCTAATTCAATTGCAACTGAAATCCATGCCTTAATTTCATTTTCCCATCGAATGGTCAATTCACATAATTTTTCATAATCGCTTTCTTTCTTCTTCAATTTTCTCTGTAAATCCATTAATTCCTGACGCGCTGACAGTACCTCTGGTGTGATAGCACCTAATACATATGGAAATATATTAATCAGCTTATTTCTATGCTCTGTCTTATCTGTTTTATAAAACAATATATTAGCATTTGCAACCACATTTTGAGGTTGAAAGCAGAATGACATCAGATCACGAAATGCAGGCCTACTCCCATAATAAGTATCTTCTGTTTCTAAAAAACTCAGCCTTGCATATTCATCTAAAAATCTCTTTACTGCCTGACAATTTGTATTTTTTTCTGGGATTTCAGGAATTTCGATTTCTTCACCTTGAATAAACAGCATATCACTTGTTGACTTTTGTGCACCTGGTTCCCTTCTCGCTAATAACACTTTATTTTTCTCAAGTTTTATGACCACACCAAACCAGCTACATGCATTCCTTATTGTCTGTGTTGGTATATAACACTCACCACTTGCCAAACAATAATCAATTATAGGTATAATAGCTGATTTTCCAGTCCTGGAGTCTCCGGTAATAACATTAACTGAATTTGTATTTAATTCAATATCCTTATAAGAGTACTTCTGATTTTTAGGCCACAATATAAGTTTTTCAATTTGAAATTGCATTCTAAAACCTCACTTTCAAAATTTCTTCAATCTGAATCAAATTCATTCCCGCACACCATTGCCCTAGTTTTTCAGCATTCTTCCCCATTTTTAAAACATTGGCGGATTCTTTATTTCGTTTCTTCAATTCCAATGGAAAAATCGTATTATATTCTACATCCAAAGAAATCAATCCAGCCTTTATTGCTTCTGCCAATGATGTTGCTGTTATATCCTTCATCTTTTCTATATCATTATGAAGGTCACAAATCAAATCATTTTTCAAAACATCTGGTTTCATAAACTTGTCAGACATAGCTCGCATTCCAGATGCTTTATTAGTGGACTTAATTTGCTTTGCAATATCTTCTTTCATAATCATAGGTAACACAATAAATAATTCTTCAATTGGTGTCGCTTCATTCTTTTCCGAAAAATATCCCAGCACAAAATTCCACAAAAGATATGCACCCAACATAGGATTACGCACATTATCGTATTCATTAAACATCTTTTTCATCTTCTTTCAGTTTTTGTTTATAATTTGGATGCCATCCTATTTGTTGCTGATCTGCTAATTCATGATAGCATCCATTCTTAAAGCTTCTAGGAGTCACCATTACCCCCATATTTACATCTTCATCTTGACACTTGTAGTACAAATACCTACCTCTTTTAGCCTCTTCCCATTCATCCTTGTCCATTTCTATAATATTCTTTTTGGTTTTCCAACGCCCTTCTAAATCTTTGTAATAGTTTTGTAATATTTCTTCATTTATATCTCCCTTTACAGCCCACATAGTCCTGTTTGCAAAGGCTTTTAAGTAATCATTTATTGCCGTCAACTGGGCATCATAATCTAAATCAATTATCTGAAGTTGTCTAATATATGTCTTGTATTCATTTTGTTGCAATTCTATTTCTGCCTTTGTTGGACTTGGAGCCAATTCAACTAAAGATTTATTTTGATTAACCAATGTTTGTGTTAACATCAATTCATTATTAAAACTCTTTTTTGTGATTTGCATGACTTGTCCACTTTCAATCTGCAAAGCAGTAGTTTTATCAATCCATCCTAACATTTTATCAAAAACTAATTGTTGTATATCCGATGGCAGATAAGTCTTGGCTCTAAACTCATCATATAATTTATCTGTGTGTCCCTCACCTATTACAACTAATTTAAATTTCTCAATAATACACAATGCATACTTCTTATTTTCTTCGGTCAAGAACGATACTATGTAATGATTGATGGAATCACTTTGTTCAATATATTTTCCATCTTCTCCTGTAAACACATCTCGTATTTTTTGATAAACCTCTTCCGATTCTTTTTCATCACACACTTGATTTAGCCATGTAACAATGTTTCCACTCTTATTTACATTAATAACCAATGTAAATATAGTTGAATCTAATGGTAATTCCCCTTCTTTAAGTGCAATGAGCCAATTATACAAGGTTTTCCAAAGATCTACAGCTCTGTCTGAAACAGGATTTCTATCTGATAACGCACTTTTTGTTTGTATTGCAATTTTCTCATTACCATTTTCAACACCTACATCATCAAATTTTTCCACACTCACTACACTGTCGATTCCACAATTCAATAATTCGTACAACATCTGACGAACCTGTAATCCATATCCATACAATTTATCTGGCACGTGCGTATTCGTTATAGTAACTTCCTTTTCATCAGCCACATTGATCACCTCTCTTATTTGTAGCACTTTTCTAAATGTATTGTTTTACATTACATGTTCTCAACTTGGTCATTGTGACCAAGTTGATGAATATGTTTACGAATAATACTTTTGATTCTTACTTTTCGGTTTATCAGGCTTAGTTCTCTGTAACTCACCAGTTTTGAGCATCTTATCCAGATAATGCCTTCGGAAATATGAACGCCCCAAATTGAATTTTTGCATTATTTCGCTTGCAGTTTTAGGTTCCCTACAAAATGCGATTATCTGCCTCATTAGATCTTGTTCAGCATCATGGTCACCTTCTTGGTCACATTGACCATGATGCTGACCATCATTCCTCAACAACCCCAAATACTTATCACAAGCCTTACACAGAACCATAATTCCAGCCTCATTAATCTCGTATTCCGGCAATGGTCCATCATACAACACACAGGCTTCCCTAATCTTCTCAAATCCTCTTCCCCACGCTTCAATCATACCGCTTTTGAAAAAGATATTAGCCAATTTCGGATTATAAGGCTTTGATGAATGCTTCATAAACAACTTGTCTGTAGAATCCAGATTTGGAGGCATCTCACCATCATTCCAAATATATATCTTATCCTCGTAAACGCTAATCTGAATTGGATTGCAACTGCTGTAATCCTTATGAACAATGGCATTCAACAAAATCTCACGGAATGCGTCCTTGTGGAACATAAATTGCTCAATTCTCTGGACTCCCTCATAATCAATCAAGGCCTTCATATATTTTGTATAAACTAAATCAACGGTCTTATCTACCTGCTCTATCAAAGGCCCGTGCACCTCATCCTGATACACCAAATCGGAATCCGATTTTCCAAAATATCCGATTTTGATATAAGAACCTGTTACCCACTTCTCTGGATCTTTATAAAATGCAAGCATTGCTGCTCTTATCAAATATCCATCTTCATCAATTAGGTGCAGGTTATCCATCAAGATAGTATCTTCCACACTGACTTCTTCCTTCGTAAGCCTTCCTCTTTTCACTGCCTTATCTTTAAATAACTGTATTGCATCCTGCTTTAAGTCAGATACTGACAGTTTTGGCAGAGGCACACCATCCCATGTTCTTCCCTGCGTTTTTAACAAAGCTCTTTCCAATTCCTTTCCGGTAATCTCACGCATGGTACTTCCGGAGCGATAATAATATTTTCCACGAAAACTTATTAAAGATGGGTATTTATCAACAATTATCTGCAGATACTCAAGTTCGCCTTTATATAACAAATTCACATCTGCAATGATTCCCATTGTATCTGTAATCTTATTAGGAATTCGCTCTAATAAATCTCTTGCATTATCAATACCTACAACATTACCATCGTCATCCGTACCTATGTATATTGTTCCACCGTAGGCATTGGCATATCCACAAATCCATTTCAAATATTCATCCTGCCATGACTCCTTCCACTCTATGGATTGATGTTCTTTTTCTTTCATATATGCACCAACTTTCTTTATTTCTAAAGCATTTTACCGGTTATCATTATTTTCAACTTTTACTGACACCTTTACCAATTTATTTCGTTCTTTAATCCAAATAAATATTTTTACAGCTATGGTAACCGCCACAATACTGCATATGCCAATAGCGACTTGTATTTTATGTGCCATAACAAATTTGCCAATCCAAATCACTCCATATGCAATAGCCCACATAACGATAAAATAAAGAGTTCGAATTATCCAGTGACAAAATGAACCCGCCGCTCTCCCCGAGATGAGATCTCCATGATACAAGCTTCCTACTTTTTCATACGCAATCAAATATGCAATATATCCAATTACTGCCAAAATAATCCATTCGTAATACCATTCAATCGGTAATCCCAATGGTTCTGTTGCTAAATCAAAAATAAATTTAAACATTTATCTCCTTTCTTTGTCCACTTCCGTAAAGAAGTATTCCAACGTCTCCACAAACATATTTGCATCAAACAATTCTTTTATCTGTTCCCTATTCATCCATGCAATCTGCGCCACTTCATCTGTTGTTGCATTACCCAAATCAACCTCTCCATCATATTCAAACAGCCAAACATCCATAATATCATTATAAATTTTTCCATCAATGATTTTTCGTGTCTTTGTAAAAAGAACTTGTCCATTTCCCGGCATTAAATCAACGCCAACCTCTTCCTTTGCCTCTCGAATTGCTCCTAATAAACTATCCTCACCTTTTACAACCGAACCACCTACACATTCCCACATCAAAGGATATGTCGGTCTGTTTGCGGAACGCTGCGAGATAAGGTACTGTCCCTTAGAATTACGAATCCATACATGCACCACCAGATGATATCCATCTATCGGTAACTGTTCTCCTCTGATATGGTCTTTTCCCAGAAGTTCTCGGTTCTCATTATACAAATCCCATATTTCTGCATCCGGCACATACTCCACAATATCCCCAAAATCTGCATGTAAGGTTTTACAAATTTTGCTAAGAATTGTTAGGCTCACCTCTTCATCACGGCGAAGCTTTGTCATTGTGTTAGGGGCAATTTCTGCCTTTTTACGCAAATCCGATTTGCTCATTTCTTTATCTACTAATAATTTCCATAATCGTTTATATGATACAGCCATGATAATTTCTCCTATTCCGTCTTCACATTGTATATATTCTACACATCTATCGTGTCAATAAATTGGGGAATAAACTCCCTAAAATATCTTCTATTTTTCCAATCATTTAAATTTCCAATAAAGGCTATTCTGTATTTTGCCCTCGTACATGCCACATTAAGTATATTAGCCTTTTTTACTACCCAATTCATTGCACCTACACTTTTATCTGAACAACCTAATACAAAAATCACTTCATTAGCATCTTTACCTTGAAAAGTATGCACTGTGCCAACACATTTTTTCGTCCATTTTTTCAACACCTCCTTGTCATTTCCTTTTGCTGAAAAATAACCAACTACAAATTTACGCATTGACTCTGCCACTGTTCTGAAAGGTGTAATTATAAAGATCTTATCGTCTGTGTCAAATAAATCAGTATATATGTAGTGCACTTTCCAATAATTGACATACTCTCTCTGCTTGATTTTTTACAAAATGATCCTTGCTACCATTTTCTGTTCCTTCAACATTTATCCATCCTGATTTTTTTATCAAAAATGGTTGTTCTTGTTTCAAATAATCTTCCTTTTTATTCGTTTTATTGAACATTCTATTGTCATATGAAATCATATTTGAGATAGAAAACATTGGCTCTATACACCTTCTATGAACAACCAACGGACAACCAACCTGTCTTTCTCCAATCATACCTTTAAACTCATTCATATTGTCTGCAAAAGTCTGAACTGAATTTTCAATCACCTTGTATTCATTTGCTACTCCTGTACTATCAGCAAGTATATCAATTAACACTTTAGGAATTGTTACAACAGGTTCCACTTGTAATGGGTCTCCCACAACAACTGCTTGCCTTGTCCTATAAAGTGCGCCTAAAGCAGACTGTGGCATAGCTTGTCCCGATTCGTCAATTATTAGCATGCCTAAGCTCATATTTCCTGCATGTTTTAAAAACCTTCCAACTGATGCAAATGTAGAAGAGAGTACAGGTATCACTACTGACAAGGAATTAAACAAATGTGGAAACATCTCTTGTTTTTCTGCTATTGTATATTTTCCATTGTTATATGCCTGATATACAAACAGATTTCTTTTTATATATGGCGAATTCAAAATAAACGCTTTTCGCACCTGTAATGAAGCATAAAACAATTCTTCTCTAGCCATATCATATTCGTCAAATGTCCATGGGCATGCATTCTGTGAATTTTCAGATTCCTTAATATTTTCATAGAAATATCTATCCGCAAAATTATTTTTGTATTTGTTTTTCAATGACTCATTATTTCCATATACTTTTTCCTCAAGTATCTGTACTTTCTTTTCTAGAGTAGAGATTATGCTATATTGATTTTCAATTTTTCCACATACTTCTTCTGTATTTCTCTTGGTCAAACTATACCTACGCTTAATGTCTTCGTGCTTTATTATTAACTCATCGACATATTTTTGTTTTTCAGCAACATGTCTACCTATTTTTCCTAACCCCAAAAGGATAAGTAGTTTCTTAAAAATAGAGCTATGCTCTTTAATATATTTGATTTCCTCTTTCTGCTCTAAAGTCTCCTTTTCATTATTTTCTAATTCCGTTTTTACCTCATTTAACTTTTTATTTAGCTGCTCTTTTTCTATAGTCAACGGTTTTAATTCCCATTTTCTCTTAGCTAAGTTCTCTTTTTCCTGATAAAAATCCACTAAAAGTTTCTGATCGTTTTTGATATCTTTTCTTAATGATAAAACCTTTTTTTGGCTACATTAAATTTTTCTATAGCTTCATTCCACGAAATACTATCAACCCTTGCCAGGTCCAATGTTACTTTATTTGAATCATCATTTTTTCTGGCAAATACACAAGATTCTAACACTTCAGTAACATAGGACTTTCTTCCCATACGAGCCGATATTAATCCCCATGCACTTCCTTCTTCTCCCAAAAGATTATCTGCCACAGCTGAAAAATACACTTCCCTATTTATTATCCTATCAAAATAATCTGTCCTCGTCTTTTCTTTTTTCATGTTACCAGATTTCGGTAAATCAAGCGTTACATTCTCTACTGCTCCATTATTATTTGATACAACGAGAATTCCAAATTTAGCAATTTCTTCTGGTATTTCATAATATTTTTCTGTATAACTAGCATTTGAAGCAGACTCAATTTTTCGAGAAACAAAATTACCACCATCAATTCCATATTTAATTAAAACTTCTGCCAATTGCTCAACATTTGACGCTATAATTTCTTTCAAAAGTGTTGTTTTCCCCGTTCCTGGAGGTCCATTTACTGAGAATATTTTTTCATATCTATCCTTTTCTGATATAGTTATATTTATAGCTAATTGTTGCATTAATGTCGGTGAGAACTTTGATGGGTATTTTGCCAGTGGAAATCTGTCTACTTCTAACCATTTTTTCATGGCATTAACATCGCTGTCTATCATTATCTTTTTCTGATTATCATACAATAACGAGGTGATATATTTTATTACATGCTCATTATTCTTATAGTTTTTTTGAACTCTTTCTATTTCGTCCAAGTAAAAGCTAAAAAAGTCACTCGTTTCATCTTCTTTCTTTAAACCTTTGCATGCATAAACCTTATCCGAGGCACCTTCTAACCCTACTTGACTTTCATTCTCAACTCCTAATTTGTCAAACACAATATTTTCAACTATCGTTATGTCTGTAAACTCCAGTATTTGTATATCATTCTGTTTAAGTAATTCATTTACATCTTCATTTAACTTGCATATGTCTTCTTGCATAATATTAACATTTATGCCTTCTGATTTTATCATACAAAGTACAGCATAAAAGAAAGGACTGATTTGCACACCTTCCTCTGTAAGTTTTCCATCTAAGTCTATCTGAACTGAGAAAATATAAAATCTACCTGACAATTCGTTTATTTCTGCATATTTTTCCATATCTAATTTACATTTTTCAGCCATTTTTTCCACAAAGGTTTTAATTTTGTAACAGCCACAATAAACATTTGCACGATTATACAACTTCTCATCAGATTTATGTTTTTTGCTCAAATACTCATTATGTGCCTTGTATTCTTTTAATGGTAAACTTCTTGTACTGTAAGCATTATAATATGCATCAAACGGGATATCTTGTTTTCCCTCTTTTATTGTTAAAGTCAATTCGGGATAATCCGATGGTGTAAAATATTCTTCCAATTTCCAAAAATTAAGTATTTTATTACATTCTTCTGTTATATATCTGTTTCTCATGCTATACCTGCTTTCTATTTTAACTATTTATACCTTCAGCTCCATTTCATCTTCCATTTTTACAAATCCGTATCTCTCATACAAAGGTCGTCCCATCTCTGTCGCCTCTAAAGTAATCTGTGATATGCCCTGTTTCCTCGCATCCTTTACCAGTAAATCTAATGTATGAAATGCAATCCCCTGTCTCCGATATTCCGATGCCGTATACATATTCATAATGTACGCCTTTTTACCGGTCGGATTATGGTAGGTCGGCATAACCTGATAGAAACTCACCCCGCCTGCTCCGATAAACTTTCCGTTATCATACACCAAATATGCAATATACTCTCCAGTTTCCAACGCACGCCTATAATATGCATATGACTCCTTTTCCACCATTGGCATATCCACATCATCCGACAATTTGTTGACTGCACGAAGGACTATAATCCTTGTTCTTACCAATTCTTCGATATCTTCCATTGTTGCTCTTTTATATTCAAATCTTTCTAACATCCTACACCTCAACTAACAAAGACTCTCCTTTAGAATAATCTCCACTTGTCCATTGCCATTTTTCAGAAAGTTCTATTTTCCCGTTTTCTTGTACAGTTGGCACACTATGGCACTTACCTGTCTTTATTTGCATATTCTGATTCATGTGGTGATACACAAAATCAAGTTCCCCATTACATAAAACCGATCCAATCAACGAACCTTTTAATATATCTCCACCGCTATATTCATCCCACAATAGATTTCCATTCTGATGATATGTAAAGTTGGTCTGTTCACCAACCTCACCGTTTTCAGAATTCATTTTGGGGATAAATTTTCTTCCATCATAATTTATATCTGTCGAGATTTTATGAAGTTCACTTTCCATAACTTCATATGCAAGTATCACTCCATTTTCTACAGGATAACGCTCATGCATTACATTCACAAATCCAAGCTTTTCATAAAGGCTGCCACCGGAAGTGACGCATCCAGATATGCCTTATCAAATTTTTCGCCAATCTGTTCTTCAATATTTTTCATAATAAAAGTGCCATATCCCTTTTTCTGGTGTTCCGGAAGGACATAAACTCTTGTAATGTGATTATCCACAAAACAACCTGTTGCTACGATTGTTCCATCTATTTTTAGCACACTTACATAACCATTTTTAATATCCTTTTCTATAGCATCCTCACTGTGATGCTCGCAGAAAAAATCGACTACTTCCATTGGATAATACTTCGGATATATTGTTTTTATTGTATGCTGCACCACATTTTATACAGCCTGTAAATCTTTTGGTTTTGCTAATTCATATATCATATTCTTTCTCCATATTTTCACGTCAACTCAAAGCAATTTCAGCTACAATTATAGACTCCTCGTTATCGCCTATCATTTCGACAGATACTTTGTTTATAATAGTACCAAAGGTTTCACTCATATTTTTTACTTTATTATACGCTTCATCCAGTTTTCGTCTTTCCGACATTTTACCAATGGTAATATGCGGAACATACGGCAATCCTAAATCATAATCTGAAAACTCATTTTTATATAAAACATCATGAATATGGCATAATTCTTTTTCCCCTTGAGTAACCTCTAAAAACAAATAATTACCAAACCTATCCTCATGCTTTCTTACGCCTGCCATTTCGAGTTTGAATGATTTTACTGACTGTAATCTATTTTCTAACACAGCCTTTAACTCTTCATTACTCCTGTCACTATCAAATGGAAACACTATTGTAATATGTGGACGTACCAAGTTTGCTAACGGATCATACTGCTCTCTTATCTTATCAATCACTTCCATATTATCAAATTCTGGAAATATCATTATTGTTCTTAACTTCATAAACTTGCTTCAACCTTTCTATAGTCTTAATATTCACCCGGAAAATGTTGCATTCTATGATTGCTTCATATTTCTCAATTCAATTACCTTAGAATTATCTTTTAGCATTAGGTTAATTAATGTTTTTAATATTTCTTCTAATCTACAACTGATATGTAACAAAACCCATGATGAACGCGTATATTCATAATAATCAAACCAAAACTTTCCTTCCATATACTTCTGTGCATAGCACTCCAGTAATTCATTTAATTTTTGAAAATCTCCATGGGCTATTTTATTCCTAATCTTTCTCATCAATTCAGCCATTCCCTTTCTATCTGAAACCGAAATTGATAAATCCATCAAACACGGTAGCTTATAGTCTAATTCCGCCTCCTTATCTTTTTCTAAAAACAATGCACATAACGAATACAATTTCATGTAATGATAAGTATTTTTCCCACTTTTCCCTAAATCAAACAGTGCATTGCATAAATAATCTAATTGATAAAACTCCTTTTCAGATATCAAATACTTATCCAACAGTTTTCCCCATTTCTGCAATTCTGCAATTGGTTCAGTTATATCAGTTGTGCCTGAAAAAAGATATCTATATTCTCTGTCTCTTCTCTGACTTGTTGAATATATACAATATGGGACTGTTAAATTTATATTCTCTTTTCCACAATCAATAAATTCCAAAAATTCAAGAATTTTCTCCACTGGCTCATCTTCACATGAACCTCCATCTAAACATGAATATGTATTCTCTCCATAAGGGATTTCGCAATTTTGATAATCAATATCTATACAAATCATATTTTTTGACAAAAAATCAATATATTTATCCACAAAAATTTCTTTATCTTCATCATTTTGATTTAGAATTTTTGTTGCTCTTTCCAAAACTCTTGTTTCAAAAGTATTATTAGAACCACTTCCAAACTTACCTATATATCGACTTGCTTCCAATTTCTCAGTTTTATACGCTATCTGTAGAGTCTCTTTCATTCCTTCTTGCCAATTATTCCAATTTGTTTCACCACAATCCGGAAGATTTGAAATATATAATCCCAATTTATTAGAAATATATGTCCTCTCGATTTTTCCTAAAATATTAAGTATAACCATTCCATACACCTTCTACACTTTATATATTCACTATCGTCAATTGTATTAACAAGACCTACCAACTTCTTACCATCCCAAGCCATAAATACCGTCTCTCTTTTATCTAAAGCCTTTTTCAAACGTTCCGGATAATCAGCCGACAGCCATCCAACTACCTGAAATAATTCCTGTAAATCTTTGCTTGTATATTTTTTATATCTGTAAATATGATACTCATTTCTTTTCTTCATTAATGTCTCCAGAATAAACTCCACTTCTTCTAGAATACCACAACATGCATTCTTTTTCAACAAAGATTCGCAATCACTTGCGATTGTTTCTCAAATAATATTATCAAGAATAGCTATTCCACAAAACACTCCAGGTGCTATAGCATCTACCATAGCACCTAAATCATTATCCCTATCGACTATTCCTATTTCGCTCGACCTTCTTCTCTCGCATGCCAGCCTCATAAATATGGTCAAACACTTCATACCGCTTCTGCTGATCCATATCAACTCCAAGTCTGTCAATTACCTTGTTAAACAGTTTAATCCCAGCAAAATACTCCATATCTCCAAAGTCAAACACCTCCGATAATATATCTACCGAATATTCTGTAAGTCTACTCGAATCAATCCCAAGCAGTTCCAGCCTTTCTACTATCCGTTCCGTTTGTACTTGGATAGCAGCTTCCGACTTCTGTTTCTCATAATAATCTGTCAAAAGCTTAGTCTCCTCATAAACAGAATCAAAACTTGTGTCCATACCAATCTTTTCAAAATAAGTCCTAACCATTTCAAATGCTGCATCTATTCCCTTGTCATCAAACGGATAACAACGGTCTTTTTCAGCCACACTCATTTTCATATAATCAGCCTTATCAGATGGTAATCTCACCGTTTCATCACACTCCCCAATATCATCATTCTGCAAGCCAGATTCAACACTCTCAGCCATCACATCAATATCTGCTTCCACAACGCTTTCAGCATCTGTAATACTAATCTTCCCAACAGTTTTAACGCCTGTAACCGCAGTCTCTGCAAACGCTTCTTCCTTTTTTTCAAACCATAAATTTACGAAAGTGACACCATTGGTGTTTCTTCACTATTTTCCACCAATTTCTGGTGTATTTCTTACATATGATATTTTAAATGCAGTCCTCTCATTGCGGAATATTCTCTCATGGTCGAAATCTGCAAAAGCATATTCTATGGTGGTCTTTTTTACTGCGTTGGCATGATAATATGAAACCTCATAATCACCAATACGCAAAACTGGTTCTATTTCATGAATATTTGTCGTTTTTTGACTATTTAATAATTGGAATGTTTTTTGAAAATAAAAAGAAATGTGATAATAGAAAATACCTCTGACACATCTGCTCAGCACTCTTTAATATCTGTGGTACTACAAAAACAGGTATCATATAGGTATCACGATAAAAGAAAAAGCCCCATAAATGGCTTGTTTACGCCATTTATGAAGCTCTGTTTACTACTCAAACTCAATCGTTCCAGGTGGTTTACTAGTCAGATCATAGAATACTCTGTTGACCCCACGCACCTCATTTATAATTCTGCTCATGACTGTCTGGAGAACCTCAAATGGAATCTCTGCGCTCTCTGCTGTCATGAAATCAATTGTGTTGACTGCACGAAGTGCAACCGCATAATCGTAAGTTCTTTCGTCACCCATAACACCAACGGAACGCATGTTAGTGAGGGCTGCGAAATACTGGTTTGGCATCCATGCTGGAGCCTTGCCGTTAGCTTTCTTGTACTCAGCTACGGCCTTGTCAACCTCTGAACGGTAGATAAAGTCAGCATCCTGAACGATACGAACCTTATCAGCTGTTACCTCGCCGATAATTCTGATTCCAAGTCCCGGACCTGGGAATGGCTGACGGAATACAAGATGTTCTGGTATTCCAAGCTCAAGACCAGCCTTACGAACCTCATCTTTGAAAAGGTTGCGGAGTGGCTCAATGATTTCCTTGAAGTCAACGAAATCAGGAAGTCCTCCTACATTGTGGTGAGACTTGATTACGGCTGATTCACCGCCAAGTCCGCTCTCTACAACGTCTGGATATATAGTTCCCTGTGCAAGGAAGTCAACTGCACCAATTTTCTTGGCTTCTTCCTCAAATACACGGATAAACTCTTCCCCTATAATCTTTCTCTTAGCTTCTGGCTCAGTAACGCCTGCAAGCTTAGAGTAATATCTTTCCTGTGCATTAACTCTTATAAAGTTAAGGTCGAACTGTCCTTCTGGTCCAAATACGCTCTCAACTTCATCGCCTTCATCTTTACGGAGAAGGCCGTGGTCTACGAATACGCATGTAAGCTGCTTTCCAATAGCTCTTGAAAGAAGTCCGGCTGCAACAGATGAATCAACACCACCTGAAAGAGCAAGTAAAACCTTGCCACTGCCAACCTTCTTGCGGATTTCCTTAATTGTATTCTCAACAAATGCATCCATCTTCCATGTTCCGGCACATCCGCATACTCCACGAACAAAGTTGTGAAGCATCTTGGTTCCTTCCTGAGTATGAAGAACCTCTGGGTGGAACTGGATTGCATAAAGATTCTTCTCTGTACACTCTGCTGCTGCAACTGGGCAGTCTGCTGTGTGGGCAACAATCTTGAATCCTGGTGCAATCTGTGAGATGTAATCAAAATGGCTCATCCACACAATAGTTTTCTCTGAGACATCTGAGAATAAGGCGCTGCTCTTATCTACAAATGTTTCTGTCTTTCCATACTCTCTTACTGATGCCTTCTCAACCTTGCCACCAAGCACATGCTGCATAAGCTGTGCGCCATAGCAAAGACCAAGTACAGGTACACCAAGTTTGAAAAGTTCTTTAGTACATGTTGGCGCGCCATCTTCATAACAGCTGTTAGGACCACCCGTAAGGATAATTCCTTTAGGGTTCATGGCCTTAATCTGCGCCAGGTCTGTCTTGTAAGAATAGATCTCACAATATACATTACATTCACGGACACGGCGCGCAACCAGCTGGTTGTACTGACCACCGAAGTCAATGACAATAACTTTCTCCTGATCCATGATCAATCTCCAATCTTGTGTATTTATATATACATTATAGTTAAACTTGCCACTTATGACAAGCCTTAATTCTCCCCAATTCCTATCTTGCTAATTCTACTCCAGACAATCCTTATCTATGCATCTTTCTCCCCAATTCTCTTCTTCACATAAGAATCCATCTTCTCTCTGACCATCGCCATCTTTCTGTTGGTCTCCTCATTATCAGAATGAAAATGCATAAGCTTTGCAAGATAGCCCTGTTCCACAGTAATCCGCACGCTCTCATCATACACAAGCTCATAAGCAAGTGATACATGACCAATAACAGTATCAGCCGGTGTGCGTCTTATTGCTTTGAGTATACAGTGTTCCTCATCAAACGCTTCTAACACTTCATCTGTAATATCACTCTTCATCAGTTCTTCAGTCGTAGTGTTATATATTTCTTCAAGCGGAGTATCAATATTAACCTTAAATATATCAACCTTATCAGCGTCACGAAGCACATTGCAGAATGCCTGCTCACGGCGATTAAGTCCCTGCGGAATTCTGTACATATTGTGACACCTTATTGCAAGTTCAAGCATTTCCATGTCCGATTTATTCAATCTGTCATACAGAAATACTCCATCAGAACTATATCGATCCTCTAATGCTCCTGGCTTGTAGCCTGTACATTTGACCATTCCATTAAGAAAAGTACTGATAAGACCATCTTTGAACAACAGGTCTGCACCGAATTTTGCATGGTCAACAGAGTCCGCATCTGAAAATGTGTTATAACGCTTTATCTGTTCAAATCTTCCAACATCATGAAGCATTCCGGATAACCATGCCAACTCAACATCATAGGCACACATTCCAGCTGCCTTTGCAATTCTTTCGCACAAAGCTGCAACTCTGTAAGTGTGGTCAATTTTTAATTTAATCTTAGGGTCATCTGCATTATAAGCTGCTGTGTATTTTGCAAATGCTTTCTTAACATGCACTCTGTCAACATACACACGGTTTATCTTGGCATTTTCATAATAACCTTCAACATCAGCAACCTTTCCCTCATTCCATGTGTCTATAATATCAGGCACATCAGATAAAGAATGGCACACAACTGAAGTCAGTCTTCTGATGTCATCGTTAATCTCAATAGTATCAGGTATATGAATCACCTTCATGCCTGCTGCATATCCTGCTTTAATGCCATTAATACTGTCCTCAATGACTACACATTCTGACGGTTCACATCCGATAAAGCCTGCTGCCCTTAAGAATATGTCCGGCTCAGGCTTTCCATGCTCAACCTCATCTCCATATACAACACCAGAAAGATAATCCCATGCTCCTATTCTGTGAAGACTCTTTTCAGCACTTGATTTCTGTGTTGAAGTTGCAACAGCACATTTGAGTCCATTATCCTTAATATAATCAAGCAGCATATGAAGCCCCGGCTTAACCGGAACTTCCTCTGTCTCCCTGATTTTGTAAACATGGTCTGTGCGCATTGTCCGCATTTCCCAGTAATCCTGCTCTCCATGATAATAATCATCAAAAAAGCTCTGACTAAGCTTTGCCGGTGCACCTTTAAAACTGTCGATAAGCCATAATGGCATCTCTACATTTTTCTGGGAAGCTGCCCACAGCCAGCCAAGATTAGACTGATTTTCCGTATCAATCATAACTCCGTCCATATCAAAGATAATCCCTTTTATCATAACTGCCTCCATTCTACTCCCCAAAATATCAAACCGACATCCCTTGCATACACTTCCCAGATATACGTTCCTAAACTTTTCTGATACCTCAGCTTCATACACTTCCCGGCGATATCCGTTCTTTCGATATCCGTCCCTTCATTTCCTAATCTTACTTCTCTTCCAGATACTTTTTAACATACTGTCCAGTATAAGACTTCTTAACCTTAACAATCTCCTCTGGTGTTCCCTTGGCAATAACAGTTCCGCCGCGGTCGCCGCCTTCCGGTCCCATATCTATAATATAATCTGCTGTCTTAATAACATCAAGATTGTGTTCAATAACAACTACAGTGTTGCCGCCCTCTGCAAGCCTGTGAAGAATATTGACAAGCTTGTGAACATCAGCAAAATGCAGTCCGGTTGTAGGCTCATCAAGAATATATATAGTCTTTCCTGTGCTTCTTCTTGAAAGCTCTGTTGCAAGCTTGATTCTCTGTGCCTCACCACCTGAAAGCTCAGTTGATGGCTGTCCAAGCTTGACATAAGACAAGCCAACCTCGTTGAGAGTCTCAATCTTTCTTCTTATACTTGGCACATTTTCAAAGAAATCAACTGCATCCTCAATAGTCATGTCAAGAACATCATATATACTCTTATCCTTGTATTTAACTTCAAGAGTTTCTCTGTTGTAACGCTTACCCTCGCAGACTTCACAAGGTACATACACATCTGGAAGAAAATGCATTTCTATCTTGATAATACCATCACCGGAGCATGCCTCACATCTTCCGCCTTTAACATTAAAGCTGAATCTGCCTTTGGTATATCCTCGCTCCTTGGCGTCCTTAGTCGTTGCAAACAGGTCTCTTATCATGTCAAACACACCTGTATAGGTTGCCGGATTAGACCTTGGTGTTCTTCCAATTGGTGACTGGTCAATATTAATAACCTTATCAAGCTGCTCTATTCCGTCAATTCCATCATGGTCGCCTGCAATACATCTTGCCCTGTTAAGCGACTTTGCAAGGTGCTTGTAAAGAATTTCATTAACAAGTGAACTCTTGCCTGAGCCTGACACACCTGTTACGCATGTGACAACTCCAAGCGGAATATCTACATCAATATTCTTAAGATTATTCTCCCTTGCGCCTCTTACCTTAATCCATCCAGCAGGCTTTCGACGCTCTGCCGGTACAGGTATCTTAATTCTTCCTGACAGATATGCACCTGTAAGGGAATCCTTGCACGCCATAATGTCTGCAGCAGTTCCTGTTGCGACAACTTCTCCACCATTTCTTCCTGCGCCCGGTCCGATATCCACAATATAATCAGCTGCAAACATAGTATCCTCATCATGTTCAACGACAATAACTGAGTTACCAAGGTCGCGCAAATGTGTCAGAGTTCCAAGCAGCTTGTCATTATCCCTCTGATGAAGTCCGATACTTGGCTCATCAAGAATATAAGCAACTCCTACAAGACCTGAACCAATCTGTGTAGCAAGCCTGATTCTCTGTGCTTCACCGCCTGACAGAGTTCCTGTAGCACGCGAAAGTGCCAGATAATCAAGTCCTACATCTACAAGGAACTTAATTCTCGCCTTGATTTCCTTAAGAATCTCTGCACCAATAAACAACTGTCTCTCTGAAAGCTTCATATTCTCAAGGAATTCCTGAAGCTTTATAATAGACATGTTAGTAATCTCATATATGTTCTTATCTGCAATAGTAACAGCAAGTGAAGACGGCTTAAGTCTCTGTCCGTGGCAGGCTGAACAAGGTCTGATTCTCATAAATTCCTCATACTGCTGCTTAGTATTATCAGAATATGTCTCTCTGTATCTTCTCTCCATATTCTTGATAAGACCTTCAAATGCGACATCATATACACCCTCTCCGCGCTGGCCTTTATATTTAACCTTTACAGAATGTCCCTTAGTACCATTAATAATAATATCCTTAATATCATCAGGATAATCCTTGAATGGTGTCTTTAATGAAAATCCATATTCCTCTGCAAGTGCATCAAGAACTGCCCTGCTGAAGCTGCCCTCGTCCTTAGATGACTGCCAGCCCATTCCGACAATAGCGCCTTCATCAATGCTGAGACTTTCATCAGGAATAAGCAGCTCTGCATCAAACTTCATAGTATAACCAAGTCCGAAACAGTCCGGGCATGCGCCAAATGGATTGTTGAACGAAAAGCTTCTAGGCTCAACCTCATCAATACTTATACCACAGTCTGGGCATGAAAAGCTCTGGCTGAAATTAAGTGTCTCTCCGTCAATAACATCTACAGTCATAAGACCTTCGGCAAGCTTAAGAGCTGTCTCAATAGAATCGGTAAGTCGTTTCTGGATTCCATCTCTTACAGAAAGTCTGTCTACAACAATCTCAATATTATGCTTCTTATTCTTATCAAGCTTAATCTCATCTGTCAGCTCATACATGCTTCCATCAGCAATAACACGCACAAATCCGCTCTTCTTTGCCTGTTCAAAAAGCTTTACATGTTCACCCTTTCTTCCACGGACAACAGGTGCAAGAATCTGAATCTTAGTTCTTTCAGGAAGTGCCATAATAACATCAACCATCTGATCAACTGTCTGTTTGTTGATTTCTCTTCCACATTTTGGACAATGCGGAATACCAATTCTTGCATAGAGAAGTCTGAAATAATCATATATTTCTGTAACAGTTCCTACTGTAGAACGCGGATTTCTGTTAGTTGACTTCTGGTCTATAGATATAGCCGGTGAAAGTCCTTCAATACTGTCAACATCCGGCTTTTCCATCTGTCCCAAGAACTGTCTTGCATATGAGGACAGTGATTCCATATACCTTCTCTGACCTTCTGCATATATTGTATCAAATGCAAGGCTCGACTTTCCTGAACCTGAAAGTCCTGTAAGCACAACAAGCTTGTCTCTTGGAATATCAACGTCTATTCCCTTAAGATTATGCTCTCTTGCACCCTTTATCCTTATGCAGTTCTTATAACTGCCTCTCTCAATCTCTCTCTTTAACTTACTATCAGCCATGTTTTTTTCCTTCATAAATATATTTATTAATCTCAATCATCTTGTCACGAAGCTGTGCAGCCTCCTCAAAGTTAAGCTCTGCTGCTGCCTTACGCATGTTCTTCTCAACCTGCGTCTTAACCTTCTCAAGCTCCTTAATGCTCATAGATTCATAATCAACCTTAAGCTTTCCGGAAGCGTCACCCGGCTCTGCTGCCTTGCTTATGCTTATCAGATCTCTTACTGCCTTCTTGATTGTCTGCGGAGTAATTCCATGCTCATCATTATACTCCTGCTGAATCTTTCTTCTTCGTTCAGTCTCAGAAATAGCCTTTTCCATAGATTCTGTAATCTTGTCTGCATACATGATAACATGTCCCTCTGCATTTCTCGCAGCTCGACCAATCGTCTGTATAAGCGATGTCTCTGTTCTTAAGAAGCCTTCCTTATCAGCATCAAGTATTGCAACAAGGCTGATTTCAGGAATATCAAGACCTTCTCGCAGCAGGTTGATTCCAACAAGAACATCAAATCCATCAAGACGCATATCTCTTATAATCTTCTGACGCTCAAGCGTATCAATATCTGCATGAAGATATTTAACCCTGATTCCTGCCTCTTTAAGATAATCAGTAAGGTCCTCCGCCATTCTCTTAGTAAGTGTAGTGACAAGCACCTTGTTCTTCTTGGCAGTTTCCTTATTAATCTCTGATATAAGGTCATCAATCTGGCCTTCAATCGGCTTAACAGTTATCTCCGGGTCAAGAAGTCCGGTAGGTCTGATAACCTGCTCGGTTCTCATAAGTTCATGCTCTGCCTCGTAAGTGCTTGGTGTTGCTGAAACGAAAAGCATCTGTGAAATCTTGCTCTCAAACTCGCTGAAATTAAGCGGTCTGTTGTCCTTCGCAGATGGCAGTCTGAAGCCATAATCTACAAGCGTAGTCTTTCTTGACTGGTCGCCTGCATACATGCCTCGAATCTGCGGAATAGTGATATGCGACTCATCAACAATAATAAGAAAATCATCTGGAAAATAATCCATCAGCGTATACGGAGGACACCCTGCCGGAAGTCCTGCCAGATGTCTTGAATAATTCTCTATTCCTGAACAAAAGCCTGTCTCCTGCATCATCTCTATATCAAAATTCGTTCTCTCTTCAATTCTCTGTGCCTCTAGAAGCTTATCCTCACTCTTGAAATACTTCACTCTCTCGGCAAGCTCTGCCTTGATATTCTCAATCGCAGCGTCCATCTTCTCCTTCTCAACAACATAATGAGAATTAGGGAATATCGCAATATGTTCAAGAATGCCTTTAACCTCGCCTGTAAGGGAATCTATCTCACTTATTCTGTCCACTTCATCACCAAAGAATTCAACTCTTATGGCGTCACCTGATGACGAAGAAGGATACACTTCAACAACATCGCCTCTTACCCTGAAGGTTCCTCGCTTAAAATCCTGGTCATTCCTTACATACTGGATATCAATAAGCTTTCTTATGCAATCATCCCTGTCCTTCTCCATTCCCGGACGAAGCGAAATAACCATGTTCTTATAATCAACCGGCGCACCTAATCCATATATGCATGAAACTGAAGCAACGATAATAACATCATTTCTTTCGGAAAGTGCCGCTGTTGCCGAATGTCTTAATTTATCAATCTCATCATTAATAGATGAATCCTTCGCAATATAAGTGTCACTCTGAGGTACATAGGCCTCAGGCTGGTAATAATCATAATAGGATACAAAGTACTCAACCGCATTCTCTGGAAAGAACTCCTTCATCTCCCCATACAACTGTGCCGCCAGTGTCTTATTATGGCTTATAATAAGTGTAGGTTTCTGAACATTCTGTATAATGTTCGCCATTGTAAATGTTTTACCAGAACCGGTTACACCAACAAGAGTCTCAAATTGATTGCCTTCCTCAAAGCCCTTTGTAAGTGCTTCAATAGCCTGTGGCTGGTCGCCCATCGGCTTAAAATCCGAATGTAATACAAATCTGTCCATAAAGCCCTCCCTATTTTGCGAAGCAAAATCCGAACCCCTTGGTGAGGAGAGGGATTTTGCCCTCCTTGTTTTCTGAAAGAAAATGCATTTCCCTCATTATACAATATAATAATCAAAAAGTACAGAACAAACATTCGATTTGTCCTGTACTTTATTCCATACCTCTATATTCGTTATTCTGCCGCGCTGACACTCATTTTTCCATTGAGATACTCTACTGCTGCCTTCAACTGCACATCTTCAGTCGCATCATCCGGAAGTTCCACAACACTGTCAGGTGTCACTCCCTTGCCATGAATATCCTGTCCCTTAGGAGTAAAATATTTGGCAATTGTATACTTAACCGCACTTCCATCTGTAAGCGGACGGATTGTCTGCACAATGCCCTTACCAAATGTCTGTGTTCCGATTATCTGTGCCTTATCATAATCCTGCATTGCACCGGCAAATATCTCAGATGCACTTGCACTGTTGCCATTTACTAAAACCGCCATTGGCAAGTTAAGCTCATGATTATCTGAACCTGAATATTCCTGTCTTGTTCCATCCTTAGTCTCTGTATACACAATCAGTCCATTAGGAAGAATATAGTCAAGCATATCAACAACCGTCTTAAGAACTCCACCAGGATTATTCCTTATATCGATTACAAGACCTGCAACTCCCTGATTCTGAAGGTCATTAACAGCTTCCTTAAACTGGTCTGTAGTCACATCATCAAACTGTGAAATGTAGATATATCCTATATTATTATCAAGCACCTCTGAAGAAACTGTTTTAATATCAATCTTGTCTCTTGTAACTGTGAAATTCATTTTCTCACCATTTCTCATAATAGTAAGATTAACATCCGTTCCCTTCTCACCTTTAATAAGTGCTACTGCAACTGACAGGTCCATGCCTGTGATATCCTCGCCATTAACCTCTATGACTTTATCACCATTTCTTATGCCGGCCTTATATGCAGGTGCATATTCATATGCTTCTGAAATAAGAATTGCACCATCGTCAGCTTTCTGGCACACAGCACCTATGCCATAGAAAGAACCTGTTGTCGACTCCATCATTGACTTATATTCTTCAGGTGTGTAATAAACAGTGTATTTATCGCCATATGCAGCCAGATAAGCCTTAAAAATGTTGTCGGCAGCCTTTTCATCATCTACATCATCAAAATAAAAGCCATCTCCAAGCAGTGAATCCAACGCATTTAACTTACTCTCAACTTTTGTTCCAATGCCATCATCGTCACTCGTTCCGACATCCTGAACATATATCTGTCCATTTGTACCAATATGAAGATAGCCTTTTCTTAAAAATGCCATAAACACACTGGACATAACCAGTACCATTACAAGTATTGTTGCAACAATTCCAATAACAATACCTTTGCCTAAATTACTTTTTTTCTTGTGCTCCTGTACTGCCCCTTCCGAAGAAAAAGGTCTGTTATTATCATAATCCATTGAGTCCTCCAATTAAGCTATATATTTGTAAGTATCTTTAGTTAAAATATGTCATTGGATTTACATATGAACCATTCAGCATTACATCAAAATGCAGATGCGCGCCAAATGAGTTACCTGTATTACCCATAACTCCCAGCTTCTGTCCTTTAGTAACCTGCTGTCCAACGGATACACTCAGACTGTCAAGATGAAGATATCTTGTATAAAGTCCATTACCATGATAAATCATTACATAATTACCTGCTGTTGAATAATATTCACTCTGTCTATGTGCGATTACAACTTTGCCATCATAAGCAGCATATACCGGATCTCCGGAAACACCTGCCTTAACGGCACCTATATCAACCCCCTTATGCGGTGATGTTCTGTCTGATGTATCACCATAAGGAGATGTTATTCGTGTACTTGTTGTAGGCCACTTGAATTTACCACCATCATATCTGTTTGTAGGAGTAACTCCACTCTCCTCTTCTGCCTTAATCTTGGCTGTAATAGAAGCAATTTCAGATTCAAGCTTCTTCTCATCAGCCTCAAGCTGTTTCTTATATGCTTCCTGATCCGAGGTGTTCTTTTTCAATGCATTCAACCGGGATGTCTTTTCATTCTGTACAACCTCAAGTGCATCAAGCTGTGCCTGCAGAGATTCCTGATTTGCTGTCAGGTTTTCCCTGTCTTCTTCAAGTTTTACCTTAGAAGAAGATATCATATTTATCGTTGACTGATACTCTTCAAGCATCTGTCTGTCATACTCAGATATCTTATTAATATATTCGAATTTATTGAGCATATCAGCCATGCTCTGTGATGTAAGAAGTACTTCAATATAAGTATAATCATTATGTTCATACATAAACTGAATCCTTAATTTCATTGCCTGATACTGGCTTTCCTTATCAATTTCAGCCTGCTCAAGCTGTGCCTCTGTTTCTTCAATTTCAGCCTCAAGCTGCTCAATCTGGGTATTAATATCATCTAAAGATGCTGATAATTCACCCATCTGTGCATCCAGTCCCTGAATAAGAGAATTAAGGTCTGTACTCTCTTCTTTTAATTTTGCGATCTTATCTTCAGTTTCTTTTTTCTTGTTCTGAATATTATTCTGCTGATTCTGGGCATCCTGTAAATCTGACTTATTGTCACCCAATGTAACTATCGCAGAACAATACGGTATAAGCAGTATAACAACCATGAATGCTGCTGTTATTTTTTTTATTAAATTTTTACCAAACAGTGCTTTCTTCATACAGCTACTCCTTTACCTTATCTTATATTGCATCAGATGGAACATTTATCCATATCAATAATGCAAAAAGGGACTTCTGCATCCGATTGCAAAAGCCCCCAAAATTATCCGAAACTATACATCGGCGTGCTTTCTTACAGCGAAGAAACTTCCTATAAGACCTATACCAATTCCAAGAATAACAGCTACCGGAATAAGTACATTGAATACCTCTGATGCTGGCATAAATGCCAGAATATTCTGTAAAACAGAGAATTTTCCAAGAACAAAATTAACAACTCCGCTATATATATATCTTAATATTGCTATCGGAATAATAGCTCCTATAAGTCCGATAACAATACCTTCTACGAAGAATGGTGCATTAACAAATGCATCTGTTGCTCCAATGTATTTCATAATTGAAATTTCTTCCTTACGTACTGTAATACCAATAACAATTGTATTAGTTATAAGGAAAATAGATACTGCTAAAAGAACCACAATAACAGCTACTGCTACATAACTTACAAGTCTTGCAGCACTTGCAAGTCCACTTGCTGTTACCTCAGAACGGTTAACCTGTCTGATTCCGTCTCTGTTCTCAAGATACTTAACAAGAGTTCCCTGATTGCTTGCATCCTTAAGATACACTTCATAAGAAGAAGAATTAGCTAAAGGATTATCATCTTTAAATCCTTCTGCAAGTTCAGGATATGCTGCAAAATACTCGCCTTTAAAGCTCTCCCACGCCTCCTCAGCAGAAACATATTTAACTCTTGAAACCTCTTCACGCTTGCTTATCTCATCTCCAAGTTTCTTAATATCCGTCTCACTAAGATCTTCATCAAAGAAAACTGTTACACAGACTTCTGTTTCAGCCTTCTTAATCATATACTGAAAATTAACTACTATAGAATAGAATACTCCAAAAAGGAATATACATGCTGTAATTGTCGCTATTGATGCCAGTGAGAACATCTTATTACGATGGATATTCTTAAATCCATCTTTAATATGATATGCTAATGACCTAATCTTCATAGAAATAACCACCCTTTTCCTGATCGCTGATAATCTTTCCTTCACTCATAGTAATAGTTCTCTTCTTCATCTGCTGAACTATCTCCATATTATGGGTAACTACAAGTACTGTTGTTCCCTGCTTATTAACCTGATTAAGAATCTTCATGATTTCATTAGAATTAGCAGGATCAAGGTTACCTGTCGGCTCATCACATAACAATATAGCCGGCTTGTTAACCAGCGCTCTTGCTATCGCGATTCTCTGCTGTTCTCCACCTGACAACTCATTTGGAAAAGCCTTATATTTATCAAGAAGTCCAACCATAGAAAGCATTGCAAGTACCCTTGACTTAATCTTTCTGTTAGGAGCTTCTACTACTTTCTGTGCAAATGCTATATTCTCATATACATTTCTGTCTGGTAACAGACGGAAATCCTGGAATACAACGCCAATATCTCTTCTTAGATATGGCAGTTTTTTTCTTGTTATCTTATTAAGATACTTCTTATTAACATATATCTTTCCAGATGTAGGATCTAATTCTTTAAGCAACAGCTTAATAAGAGTAGATTTACCAGAACCACTCTTACCAACTATAAAAACAAATTCACCCTTCTGGATATGAAGATTAATTCCATTAAGCGCAGCAACACCAGTGGAATATGTCTTCGTAACATCTTCCATGATTATCATTTATCATTTCCTCCAAAACTACTAAAATGTATCCTTACTTTCCATATACTTCATGTACTTAACAACCATAAGCGCAATTTTAAATGTTATGGCATCATCAAAAACTCTCAGGTCAAGCCCTGTTGTCTTCTGTATCTTATCAAGTCTGTAAACAAGTGTATTTCTATGGATATAAAGCTGTCTTGATGTCTCTGAAACATTAAGGCTGTTCTCAAAGAACTTGTTGATTGTTGATAATGTTTCATCATCAAAATCATCAGGAGCTTTTCCTTCAAATATTTCCTTAATAAACATCTGGCATAAAGGTATAGGAAGCTGGTATATAAGACGGCCAATTCCTAATCTGTTATAAGCAACAACATTCTTATTGCTGTAGAAAATCTTTCCTACATCAAGTGCCATCTTAGCTTCCTTGTAAGATCTTGAAACCTCTCTTATGTCATTGACAATTGTACCATAAGCAACATGTGCAGCACTCATGGCTTCTGTATTTAACATATCAATTATCACATCGGCTGTCTTGTCCAGCTCTTCATAAGACTCATTGCCTTTAACTTCCTTAACAAGAATTATACTCTTCTCGTCAACTGCTGTAATAAAGTCTCTTGTCTTATTAGCAAAAAGAGTTCTTACTGTCTCTAAAGCATTAGTATCCTTCTCATGCTTAGTCTCGATAATATATACAACTCTCTTGACATCAGTCTCAATATGCAGCTTTTCTGCTCTTGTATACATATCTACACGAAGGAGATTATCAAGAAGAAGATTCTTAATAAAGTTATCCTTATCAAATCTTTCTTTATATGCAACTAAAAGATTTTGTATCTGGAAAGCTGCAAGCTTTCCAACCATATATACATCATCGCTAGTTCCTCTTGCCATAATTATATATTCAAGATTTCCATCATCTTCAACCTTAAAAAACTGAAATCCGTTAACTGCCTGACTCTCTGCTGGCGAATCAATAAAATTAATCGCATCTGCAAGGCATTCTGAAACATTATCAAAAGTCTTGGCTGCAACATTCTTATCTGCATCCACAATGCACAAATCCACTCGTGAAATAGCCTTAAGTCCATCTACAGTTGTCTGTAAAATTCTATTAGATATCATTATTATCCCTTTCTATCTATCACTTACTCTTTATTCGTACATATTCTATCTTATTGTAAAGCAAAATTGAAAAAAAAAAAAGAGAAAATGCAAATTTATTGCATTTCCTCTTAATAATTAAGATTAATTTAATAATTAGTGTGTGATAACGATTTCTGTTTCCTTATCAAATACATGAAGTCTCTCAACATCCATAGCAAATGTTACTTCATCACCTGGTCTAGCTGTTGTACGAGGATTTACCTTAGCTGTGCATGTTACATCACCGATTTCATAGTGAAGGTTAACTTCTGCACCAAGTAACTCATAAACCTTAACTGTAGCTGTGAACTTAGAATCTGCATTCTTAGCGATGAATTCTGCATCATCCTTAACATCCTCTGGACGGATACCAACTACAACTGTCTTGCCAACATAGTTTCCATCGATAAGCTTCTTGCTCTTCTCAGCTGGAAGTGTAATTGTAACTGTGTCAGAAAGAACAAGGTCAACCTGTGAACCATTAGCCTTAACTTCTGCGTCGATAAGGTTCATCTGAGGTGATCCGATGAATCCAGCAACGAAGATGTTGTTAGGTGTATTGTAAAGGTTCTGAGGTGTATCTACCTGCTGAATAATACCATCCTTAAGAACTACGATTCTTGTACCAAGTGTCATAGCCTCTGTCTGGTCATGTGTTACGTAGATGATTGTTGTCTGTAATCTCTGGTGAAGCTTAGAAATCTCAACACGCATCTGAACTCTTAACTTAGCATCAAGGTTTGAAAGAGGCTCATCCATAAGGAATACCTTAGGGCTACGAACGATAGCACGTCCCATAGCAACTCTCTGTCTCTGACCACCTGAAAGAGCCTTTGGCTTACGGTCAAGGAGATGCTCGATATCAAGGATCTTAGCAGCTTCATGTACAGCCTTGTCGATTTCAGCCTTAGGAACTTTTCTTAACTTAAGACCGAATGCCATGTTATCATAAACTGACATATGTGGGTAAAGAGCATAGTTCTGGAATACCATAGCGATATCTCTGTCCTTAGGCTCTACATCGTTAACCATCTTGTCACCAATCCATAACTCACCTGAACTGATTTCCTCAAGACCTGCAATCATACGAAGTGTTGTAGACTTACCACATCCTGATGGTCCAACGAAGATGATGAACTCCTGATCAGCAATTTCAAGATTAAAATCCTTAACAGCTACGAAACCGTTAGGATATACTTTACAAACATTCTTAAGCGATAAACTTGCCATTATTAAATATCCTCCTAATATAAAATGCGCCCTAGCGCTTTTGATGTGATTATAATACACTAAACACATTTTTTTTACCACATGACATTTTTACAAATCTTGTCCGCGTTTTTTTTGCAAATTTACCATAGGCATCACATTTATGTATAAATTGTACAAATTTGGCATGAGTTTATCTGCAAACATCACTAATGTGAGTTTATTGTTTTTTTATAATTATATATTGAATTAAATTATTTACATGTATATAATGAAGCCATAGAAACTGGCAGAACGGAGGGATTATTATGATAATTGGTGGACTTTCTACTAACATTAATACTTCTAATGTCAATAATGATATTCAGGTTGCCATGCTTAAGAAAAGTCTTGATACTGTTGAGACTTCTGGTGCAGAACTCACTAAGATGATGGAAGCATCCGTCACTCCTGAACTTGGACAGAACATAGATGTAAGTATTTAGTGTGCCTTGTTTTAAAATTACAACATATTGAAAGCCCCTGTATATGGAAGATAACAACCATATACAGGGGCTTTCTTTTATTTAAACGCAAATTCTATCGTTATCATATAACATATACATACTGCCAGTCCTAATACAACCGGTGCAGATAAGTATTTCTTTGCTCCTTTTATTCCTTCTGTCCGTACCTTTACATTTTCCAGTCTTCCATGACGTTTTGCCATTGTCTTAATGCACAAAACTGTCAGCATCATAAATGCTGCCGCTATAGCTGCAAATATAACCAGCTGGATTACTATTGCCATAGTACCTGCAGATGCTGCAAGTTCGCCTTCTCCTTCAAGCACTTCTGCCGCCTGTCCGTCTGCCGTGTACATTCCTGCCATTTTAAGCAGCTGCACCACACCTATAGAATATGTATTTATTGCAAAATGTGCAATTACTGAAGGCCACAGTGACCCCGTAGCTTCTACCATATATGCAAATACAAATCCGATGGCAAATGCATACAATCCCTGATTAATATTAAGATGAAAGCATCCAAATATTAAACCACTGATAACTGCTGCTCCAAACATTCCCACTTTACGATATGAGCCAAAAAATATTCCACGGAATACCAGTTCCTCCACAAGCGGCGGAATAACTGCAAGAAGTATGACCTGCATAAAAAAAGGATATGTAAGCAGGGATGCTGTTCCTTCTTCAAGATAATTAGTAGAAAACAGCATTGTAACACTGCTTAAAAACAATACCATAGGAATCATACAATATCCTGCTGCTAATGATAATATTCCATCTACAAGTCCTATCCTTTTATATGGAATATCCTTTAGCGGATCAATTCTGTTTACCGCCATATATACAATAGCAATAACAAGTATTATTCCTTCTGAAAGCACATACTGTATCCAGTCCGGCACCATTACACCGGCATTGTTTAGTGCTGCCATTACAGCACTTGCAATGACTGACAATCCAATATATACAACTATAAATACCGGAAAGAAAGTATTAACTTTTCTTACTTCCATGCAATTGCTTCCACTTCAAGAAGAACATCTTTAGGAAGTCTTGCAACTTCTACGCATGAACGTGCTGGAAATGGCTCCTTAAAATATTTCTTGTAGATTTCATTAATCTTGCCGAAATCATTCATTTCTTTAATAAATACTGTCGTCTTAACAATATTCTCTACTTTAGAGCCTGATGCTTCAACAAGGTTGCAGAGATTCTGGAATGCCTGCTCTGCCTGAGCCTCAACTCCGCCTTCTGCTATCTCACCTGTAGCTGGTATTACAGGGATAACTCCTGATGTATATACCATATTGTTAATCTCAATTGCCTGTGAATATGGTCCGATTGCACTTGGTGCTTTGTCTGTACTGATTACTTTCTGCATAATAATCTCCTTAAATCAACATATTTTACGTTACAAACGCATTGAATATATTGTACCTCAATCAGCATATTCATTCAAGAAGCTATTTCTTAAGCACAATCGAATCCTGTGTTATTTCAATTTTACCTTCTTTGAGAAGTCTTCCTACAGCTCTCTTGAAAGCATTTTTACTCATATTAAAATGTTTCTTGATAATCTCCGGATCTGCCTTATCAGTAAATCCAAGACTTCCGCCCTTCTTTACTATCGCATCATATATCTGGACTGAATCCTCATCCATCTGGATATAAGCCTTCTGCTTAAGACTTATAACAAGCTTTCCGTCTTCTCTTACTCTTGAAACACGTCCGTGAATAACCTCACCGACACTAATCGGCTCAAATACTTCTGACATTGGAATAAATGCATCATACTTATCCTCAACAGCAACATAGGCCCTGTAATCAGGAGTTATTCCTATTATAGTACCTGTAACTGCACTGTCCTTTACAAGAGTTTCTGATTTTTCAAGATATTTGTTAATTCTCATAGTAGCTGCAAGTCTGCCGCTCTTATCTATATAGAGGGCTACCAGATACTCTGAGCCTTCTGATACATGTGTTGTCTGTTCCTTGTATGGCATAAGAAGATCTTTTTCAAGTCCCCAATCTAAAAATGCGCCGATACCTGTAACCTGTGATACTTTAAGTCTCTTAAGCTCTCCAAGCTGAATCTTTGGCTTGTTAGTAGTTGCAATAAGCCTGTCACTTGAATCCCTGTAGACAAATACTGTGAGAGCATCTCCCACTTCAACATCCTCTGGAACCTGCTTCTTTGGAAGAAGAACCTTATCCTCTTCTGTTCCAAGATATACTCCGAAATCTGTTACTTTAACAATGTTAAGACACTGTGTTTTTCCTAACTCTATCATAACAACACCTATGCTGGCAGCTTCACCAGCCCTTTCATAATAATTTCCGTGCGAGCACGGCTGCGGCCTTTCTACGTCTATTCTCATCGCTACTCTTGCTCGCAGCTCATATGCCAGAACTTTGTTCTGGCATTGTCGCGGTGCTCCTCGAATATCCATATAAAGTCCACAGTCCGTGCGAGCACGGTTGCGGCCTTTCTACGTCTATTCTCATCGCTACTCGCACAAAAAAACCTCTCGTAGTTATACGAGAGGTTTCTAGCTGGGCTTGAGGGATTCGAACCCCCGAAGTGCTGGAATCAGAATCCAGTGCCTTACCACTTGGCGAAAGCCCAATGTCGTGACGACATGCTGTATTATACATGAATGTATTCGGGAATGCAAGCACTTTTTTAAAAAATTTTTAAATATGCTTTAAGCCCTATCTACTCCGTCATCTTAAGTCTTACTGTACCATCAGCATCAGTACCAAGATTAGGCACTTTCTGCATCTGTGGTGCAGTTCCAACAAAGAACTTGTACTGGCTCAGTACAGAATCCTTCTCCATATCAGAAACAGCCTTCTTGATATCAACATCCTCCATGCTGCTTGTTGCAGCAATAAGGTTAAATCTGCTTCTGTTTGCAAAATCAAATGTAAATTCCTTAGGATCGGAATGTGCAGGGGCAGGTGTCTGTTGCTGTGCATTATCTCCTCCCGCTGTGAGTCCTGCTCCTGTCTCTTCCTGTGTTACAGCAGCTTCCTGTACGCCTGATAACTGTTCATTATCTGACACGCTTCCTGCTTTATAGCTGTTATTATAATATGAACTTATATTAATTCCACTTATTGACATAGCTGACTCCTTTCCGTCTTTATTACATCCTTGTGCTTTATTTATCGGCACATGTAACTGATAATTTACCACCTTTATTAAAAAAATCCAGTAACCGTTATTAAATTTTTATAAATCCCTTCTTTTCCGTTGACCTCCCCACCATATTAACTTAGAATAAATACATCTGTTTATTAAGAAAACATTTAAAATTAAGGAGTACATTAATAATATGAACAAAAAAAATTCTTTATTCGTTCTTATAGGAATTTTCTTTATCTGCACAAGATTCTGGATTTCCTTCGGAACAGTACACATCGATATAACCAATGATATAATAGGATATATCCTTATATTTTTAGGAATGAAAGACCTTTCGTCCCTTAACTCAAGATTTAAGAAAGGTACAATTCTTTCAGTAATCGGTTTTGCAGCTGCAATACTTTCCCAGTATCTTATTGCAAGAGACTGGCCTGCTGCCCCTGAAAACATGTATTCTATCGCAATCGGCATAAGTGTTGTATTTGCTATTTATTTTACTTACTATTATACAGAAGCACTTGTAATGGAAGCCCGTATTCAAGAGAAAAATGCTGTAACAAGAAATTACCAGGTCACATGGCTTTTACTTGCTGCCGCTATTTTCATTCACTACTTTGCATTTAAATCAGCAACAACTATGTGGTCAATACTTGTTGAAGCTCTTATTGTTGTTCTTTCTCTTTATTATTGTTTTTCAGTTTTTTCAACAAGCAGACAGCTCTATGAAGACTAAACGCTTAAGATTTTTCAATAATTATTAATATAACATTTACATTTTTCGTTTGTGTTTTCATATGGTTGACTTTTGCTCAATGCGGTGTTTTAATGATGTCGTCAACACGAAAGGATATTAACTATGAAAAAGTTAGAGATTATTATCAGACCTGAAAGACTTGATGATCTTAAGACCATCCTCAATAGTAATGGTGCGCATGGACTTATGATATCTAATATAATGGGATATGGAAGCCAGCGTGGACACAAGCAGGTATACAATGGTGTTGATTTCGGCGGTAATCTGCTTCCCAAGGTAAAGGTTGAATCTATTGTTTCTGATGAGACATATGAGACAATTATTGATCAGGTAATCGAACAGATTAATACTGGTGAATATGGCGACGGTAAGATTTTTGTATATGATGTATACGATGCAATCAGAATCCGTACAGGAGAGCGTGGAACAGACGCTTTATAATAATATTTATTATGTTATCAACGGGGATAACAGTCAGACAGGTGTTCTGACCGTTATCTCCTTTTTTGTTTATTAATTTCGTTATCTGTATCCCATAACCGTACAGATATATAAAAGGGGGACAACAGGAATCTACCCAGCCTGTTGTCCCCGCCCCTTTTTATGGGATTATTTACATATGTTCTTTAATTCTTCTATTCTGTCCTGTGTTGAGGTTATCGAAATGTTGTTTACAAATACAACATTTTCAATATTCATCTCATCAACAAGTTCTGAAATTGTATTTTTATAATATCTGTAATCCACAACATAGACATTTTCAAAATTTTCAACCAGAAATGGAACCATTGCATTTCCAAATGACTCTTTTATTACAAGCACTGATGAACCATCCGAAATATTAGGATTATTAATCTGTGCATACGCATTATCACCACCTATAAATGTGCTGTATTTGCTTGTATTGTTCCACTTTGAAACATCCGTGATGATATTATAGTCGATAAAATCATATTCATTGTTAATCATCTTCAATGCATTAGTCGAGAATGGTTCATAAGCAACCAGCTTGTCAGGATTGTTATTAAGCGATGACACCCTTGTCTGTGTATAATAACTTCCAACAAATGCTCCCATATCGCGTTCCTTAAAACTGTCAAGCGAATATGCGTTTTTACCAAGCTGTGCCATAAATGCTGTATAAGCATAATACGCGCCAAGTGCTGTCCAGTGATGATCTGTCCTAAAATATATATACTCATCCCTGTGGCTTCTCATCAGATCATATATATAACATTTGCCGATATTCTTATTCATTTTGCTGTACATATACAAAATTGCTTTTTTCTGGTTACTGCTGTTTATGCTGTTTCTCGTTGCATCATCCAGTGTGATATCTATAGATGTAGGTATTATCATATCGTAAACAGTAGCTTTATCCTTAAGCGTTTCAGACAGTCCATTGACAATATCAACATATTGGTTAGACACTGACTTTGAAAACGAATAATAATTATATGCACTGTCTCCAACAACATACACAGATCCAAGCGATTCGCCTGCTTTTGCTGATGAACCCACTGATGTTCCATCAGAATCAACACTGTTTCCTATATCCTCAGGATTAACAGTAATTGAATTATCGTATGCATAATTAATTTCTTCTTCTGTCTCTTCAGTTTCTGTTGCACGTTCACTTACGATATTATCAAGATATCCAAATTCACTTTCATCAATATCCGAATCAGGAATATCATCACCTTTAACAACTTCTCCATGAATTACATTTTTTCTGACACCATACAATCCTGTCATAAATTCGTTGCATGTAATAAGTCCGTCTCTTCCCGGAAATGTATCAGAAAACCATGTGTCTATCCCTGAAAAATATGTACCATCCAAAAAATCCCCAACCGAAAACTGTGGAAAGCTGCTGAGTTTTCTTTTCTCTGTTACTGATTCTTCCGGTCTTAGCGGTATCATCAGTGATATAAATGCGCCTGCAACAATCATTACCAGAAACGTAACAATCTTAATCAACGCACCTTTTTTCATTATATATTGTTTATATTTTGTACTCGTTTTATCAACATTTTCTATAAGCTTCATAACCTTAATTCCTATATCCCTCAAATTATCTGTCAATTAAAATCTGAAATATATAAATGGATTGTAACTGTTTCCTATCAAAGCAATTGTTGAAAGGAATAATAATACTATTGGCAGGACTACATTAAGTGCATTATAAATGTATGTCACAGTTATATGACCGTTTTCTGCCACATTTTTCATTTTCCCTGAAACAAACCTGCAAAGTGGTGTTGATGCCACAACGGCAGCAATAAGGAAAAATATGTTATTAACTATCATTGTATTAGTTTCAACACTTGTAAATGCATTGCCATTCATGCCAAACATCGCCTTAAAGCATGCCCCAAGCATTGAAAAATCTGAAAATCTGAATAAAACCCATCCAAAGAAAACTACTGCCAGTGTGTATATTCTTCTTATTATCATTCCTGCAATATGCGGAATTGTGTCAAATGCTTTGAGCAGTATAATCTTTTCCAGTGCAAGAAATACGAAAAAATACACTCCCCATAAAACAAAATTTACTGAAGCACCATGCCACAAACCTGTAAGGCTCCATACGATAAACATATTAAGTATCTGGCGCGCAAGTCCTTTTCTGTTTCCGCCAAGCGGAATATACAGATAATCCCTGAAAAATGTTCCAAGAGAAATATGCCATTTCCTCCAGAAATCAGTTATTGAATCCGCCGCATATGGATAATTAAAGTTTTCCTTATAATGAAAACCGGTCATCTTTCCCAGACCTATAGCCATATCTGAATATGCAGAAAAGTCAAGATAAATCTGAAGTGCATATAAGAGCATTCCAAACCAACTTCCAAGCACAGTTGCATTACTAATCTGGCTCAGGCTTTCAGGAAGAACACTGTCAACAATTGACGCGCATGTATTGGCAAGAAGAGTTTTCTTTGCAAGGCCGACAGTAAATCTTGATATTCCATCATTCATATCATCAATGCCTGTTTTTCTTTCTTTCAGGTCATCGGCAATATCCTTGTATCTTACAATAGGTCCTGCTATACACTGATGAAATAACGCTGCATATAAAAGCACCTTCCAGTATTTCTGTTCAGCCTCAACTTCACCCCTGTACACATCGACAACATATGATATAAGCTGGAATGTATAAAAAGATATACCGACAGGAAGCACAACCTGCGGAATTATCTTAGGAACTCCGGTTATAAATTTTGAAATCTCACATATAAATCCCAGATACTTGAAAAAAGCCAGAATACAAAGGCTGGCTGCTATATCCGCCGCCAGCACATACCCTGACTTTCCTGTGTCTTTATATTTTTTTACTCCTAATGCCCCTAAATAATTAATAAGTGCCATAGACATCATGACAAGCAGATACTTTGGCGATGTCCATGCATAAAACAACAACGAAAATATAAGCAGGCATATGTTCTTTTTCTTTATATCCGATATAACTGCATAGCACAACAGATTAACCGGAAGAAAAATATATATAAATAATAGGCTTGAAAAAACCATTGTTATTCTTCCTCTTCTTTATCCTCATTAGTATCTTCTTCTGTTCCTGCCTCCTGTACTGATGGAACAGATTCCTTTTCAAGCTGTTTGAATATGCTTGAGAAAATATATGAATCAACATACAGAATCAATGGTATAGTTACAATAAATGCTGTGAAATAAAGACATGAAAAATATGTAAGTCCCACAGTAGCTATTAACATAATAATAGTCTGTGGAAGATGATGTACACTTATTATAAGAGCATTTTTTAATGTCACTATTATATTATTGTCATATCTTGACAGCATTGAAAATGAATACAGCATAACTGCTGCCCATACCGCCATAACACCAACTACAACAAATACAAATATAACACCAGCCTGAGAGCCCTGTACAAATCCCCACTGGGCACTGGCTCTTAAATCAACGAAAAGCAGGAAACCAATTACAACATGTATAAGCTCTAATAAAAATCCCTGCGCGAAATTCATCTTGAATGATTTCCAGAAATCCTTATATACATAGCTTTCTTCATCCCTTACAAGCTTAATGCCAGAATAAAATGCTGCTGTAAGCGCTGCTCCGATTGTAATAACCGGAACACAGAATAATACTGTAATAACTGCTAATATAATAAAATCTCCTGCTTTTGTAAGACCTTTAAATAATTTACCATCTAATCCAAATCCATTCATAATTATATACCCCTTTTTTGCTTAAACACTATGATTATACAAAACCTTACATAAAAATCAAAGAAAATTTCAAATATATTTCTTAAATGTTTATAAAAGCTGTTTTTTTGAGTTTATATATGTGTTAAACTGTATGCTATCTTACGATTAATTTAAGGAGAATTTATGGCTAAAGGCAACAACATACACGATGAAGTAAAGGAACAGCGTAAGAAGTTAAAAGAGCTTACATTTTCCGGAAAGATTGAATACATCTGGAGCTACTACAAAATTCCTATTATTGGCATTCTGCTTGCCATACTTTTTGCAGGTTCCCTTACTTATTCTATTATAAGAAACAATTACGACACCGTCTGTTTTATAGCGGTTCTGGACGGTAGAATAACCGGATATGATGATGATACGGACGCTCTTACTACAGGTCTTACAGATTATCTTGGTATTGACGGTAAAAAAGAACAGGTTGATATATCATATACATTTTCACTTGTAGAAAAGGAAATGGATCAGGAAGCTGCTGTAACAGCCAACAGAATATATACCTATGCATCAACCAATACTCTTGACGGATATCTATCTGAAAAAGAATATATCGATTATTTCTGTACTGACCGTAATATATTCTTCTGGGATTTAAGAGACCTGTTCTCAACAGAAGAACTTAATGAACTTTCTGATTATATTATTTATTACACTAATTCATCAGGAGAATCATTTCCTATAGCTGTTGATATTTCTGAAGCCCCTGTTATCAAAGGCAGTGACCTTAATATGAAGCAGCCTTGCTACGGCATCATATCAACATCCAAGTATTCTGAGAATGCCGCCAACTTTATAAGATTTGTATTCAATATGGAAAAGCCTTGATATCACAGAACTTTTCTATATATATTCATCCCGTCTGTATCGCCTGCATACAATGTGAACCCTAGTTTCAATGCAAGCTGTATGGACGGGTTATTTGTTTTCACTGTGCATATATACAATTTTTCTAAACCGAACCTGTCCTTAGCAATATCAACTATATGGTTCATAACTTCCCATGCCACATGCTTTCCCTGCCAGCCTTTTTTCACAAGATACCCAAGCTCCTGACAGTTCTGTCCGTCTATACTGCGGTTTTCAATGCCTGCCCTTGCCACAAGCTCACCTGTTTTCTTATCAAACACAAGCCACAGACCGTACCCGAAGAAGCCATACATATTCTCAATGTATTTTATTGTAAATGCTTTCTCTTCCTCATATCCGTATAATGGCTCAACATATATGCAGTCTGAAAGTGTTTCATATAATTCGTACAAATGCGGTAAATCCCCTACTGTCATTTCCCTTATGATAAACCGCTCTGTCTCTGCAATTACAAGCGGCTCATTGTATTTTCTGGCACATACAAGTTTTAACATGTCATCATCAATATCATCCTCATCATACACGACATATGAGGCTTTTCCATGATACCCCTCACCCAGTCCTATATCCGGAATCTCCATCGTTCCATCCAGCTTTAACATGTCTTTATCATTAATTATTATTTCTTTATTATCACCCATCTTAATACATTTTCTCATATATGCCTCTTAAAAATCATTTCATTAATAATTGTTTCTAAAGTTTTAATTTGACTTTTTATACTGTTATATTTAGAATAAATTACATCACATTTTGCCCCTACAGACAAGCGGGCAATCAATGAATTTCAGGAGGAATAATATGGCTAATCCAATAGTTACATTTACAATGGAAAACGGCGATGTGATGAAAGCTGAGCTTTATCCAGAAATCGCACCTACATCAGTTAATAATTTCGTTAATCTTGTTCAGAAGGGATTCTATGACGGACTTATATTCCACAGAGTAATTGCAGGATTCATGATTCAGGGCGGTGACCCGGAAGGAACAGGCATGGGTGGTCCTGGCTACTCTATCAAGGGTGAATTCGCATCTAACGGATTCAAGAACGATTTAAAGCACACAAGAGGTGTTCTTTCAATGGCCCGTTCTATGAGACCTGATTCAGCAGGCTCACAGTTCTTCATCATGCACCAGAACGCTCCACATCTTGACGGAGATTATGCTGCATTTGGTAAACTTATTGAAGGTGAAGATGTTCTTGACAAGATTGCAGGCGTAGACACAGATTACAGTGACAGACCTAGAAAGCCACAGGTTATGAAGACTGTTACTGTTGAGACATTTGGTGAGGAATATCCAGAACCAGAAAAGTTATAATTTAATCTTATTAAACAAAACCGGCGGATACAGTTAATAGCTGTACCCGCCTTTATTATTGTCTTGTTATTATCTAGAAATGTCCACCGGAACTGCGGCTTCCACCACCGCCGCCTCCGCCGCTGCTGCTGTTGTTGTTATGCTCAATATGTCTTGTAACAACAGTTGTATTAATAAACACATCTCTTCTGTCATTAACCTTAAAGTTATGGTCTTTCGTGTATTCTGTGCTGCTTACAGTCATCTTTGCCTTAGCATTATGCATCATTGTAAGAACTGCGGCAACAGCAACACCTAATGCAATAAGAAGCTTAATCCACATTTTGTATGTAAGCTTCTTAACTATACTTGTAGTCATACACATATTCATATTCTTGACATATTTAGAAAATGCTTTGTAATAATTATCATCTGAAAGATACTTCTCGCTTGCTTCCCTTATACTGTCAAGCTTGCTCGCTGACATAGAATCATATGCCTTTCCTCTTTCAAAGATTCTGTCGGCTCTTGACTTCATGTCAACACCATATATTACTGCATCCCTCGAATATCCGTTATCATCAAGGAACTGCTCAAGATAGCTATCCATTGCACTATAATCATGACCGATATTAGTTGTAATAATAACTATATCGCACTCTGAATCCTCAGATGCCTTCTTACACTGGCTCTTTAGCTTACTTACTTCATCAGAAGTAAGAATTCCAGCATTATCATATACATATTCCTTTGAAGAATCTGCATAGGCATCAGTTTTCATGCTGAATAACACACCCACGCACATAATGCACGCCATAATTACGCTCATGAGAGCCTTCATTTTTCTATTAATCTTTATCATATGAACAACAGCCCTCCAAACATCGTAATAATAAGTGTAACAAAGAATATTCCAACTCCGAATCCAAATGCTTTCTTTCCGCTTATTGGCCGGTCAGCAACTATCTTTCCTGTCTGTCCGTTAAGCATGAACTGGAAATTCTTCTTGCCAAATCTGTAATTAAGCACCCACACTGGGAATAAAGCATACTGGCTTCCTGTCGGACGCATTGTTATGTCGTTGTGAATTACATTTACTGATGAATATCCGGTAATTGTTGACCTTGCAATATCTGTTATGTACTTATCAGCTCTCTTTGTTGCTCTCTCCTGTATCTGATCAGCCGTATAGTTATATCTTTCTGAAAGATATCCTGACAGATAAGGCATTGAAAATGCTGTCAAATCACTATAATTAAATGGCTCCAGCTTATCCATTGCATCATCAGGCATTTTCTCAGATGCATCAGCAGGAATCTTCTCAAACTGTGCAGATACATTTCTGAACACCTGAAAATGGTCTGTATATATATACTCTGTATCGCCTTTTCTTGTTGTTCTGACCTTCTCTGCATTCGCATGCATGTCAGTCTGTGCTGAATAGTCATACAGCCAGTAAGGTACATACAGACCGCTTATTTTCTCAATTGTTGAACTTCTTGACAATTCAGACGGTGTGAGTGGTCCTTTCTTGCACCAGTTCTTGTAAATCTCTACCGCTTTATTCTTGTCAATCTTAAATGGTATGATTGATGACGGTTTGAATCCTCCCTTAAGTCTGTCCTCCATAAGTGTCGGATTACCACAGAACGAACAGAATGTTGCTGATGTATATTCATCTGCGACAAGCTCAGCACCGCATGTATTACAGCGGTACATTTTCATTTCCTTGTCATATTCCCCTTCTGTGCTGTTTTGTGAATATTGCTGTTCATATTCACGTACATCAATCTGCATTCCGCATGACGGACACCCTAATTTCTGTGTGGTACTGTCAAACTCCATCGCCGTTCCACAACCCGGGCATTTGTAAATTGTTGGCATATTCCCCTCCTTATTCTGCCTTTCGTTCATAAATTGTTCATATATCATTCAATAAGATTTAACATTATGCACATTGTTTCTTCACTTTTGTTCAATATAATTCAATCATAAGAACAAGACATTTTCTACTATATGTTTTTCATAAATCGAGTTGTTAATGAACAGCTCTCCTCCCTCTTTCACCGTCTGCTTCTCCGGCAGACGGTGTTTCATTTTATAAAACAATAAATGACGCAATAACTAAGACTGCTCCAACAATCATCGTTATCTGTCCCCTTTTCTTATCTTTCTTTAGTTTCTCTTCAGCAAGCTTCGCTTTTTCATCATCTGACATCATCTGCTCATCATATGTAATTTTTACGTCTCTTGTATCATAGAATATATTGAAATTGCGCGTTGCAGTAAAATATGTTGCTGCGCCCACTATAATAACTACTAATCCAATAAGAAACAGCATAAATCCAATAAACGGTACATAACTGGTTCCTGCATGGTCTTCACTATTATAGAAATCCATCGTAGCATAGCCATCTGTCCCAAGTGCTATCCTATTGATAAAAAATGTTAGATAACCCATATCAGTCTCCTTTCTTAAGAATTTTCAATATACAAATGTAATTATACATCATATTTATTTATATTTATACATAAATATCACTTAAATATTTCTTTTCATTTTTAATGATATGAGATATAATATTGTCATGCAAAATCGTGCAATGGAGGTAAAGAAATATGTTAGTTTCAGCTAAAGAAATGTTAGACAAAGCTCTTGCCGGCAAATATGCTGTCGGTCAGTTCAACATCAATAACCTTGAATGGACTAAGTCTATTCTCCTTACAGCACAGGAAATGAACGCTCCTGTAATCCTTGGTGTATCTGAGGGTGCTGGTAAGTATATGACAGGTTTCGAGACAGTTGCAGCCATGGTTAAAGCTATGGACAAGTCTCTTGGAATCACTGTTCCTGTTGCTCTTCATCTTGACCACGGAACATATGAAGGATGCTACAAATGCATCAAAGCAGGATTCACATCTATTATGTTTGATGGTTCACACTACCCAATTGATGAAAATATCAAGAAGACAACAGAACTTGTTAATGTAGCTCACAATCTCGGTCTTTCTATTGAAGCAGAAGTTGGTTCAATCGGTGGCGAAGAAGATGGTGTTATCGGAATGGGTGAATGTGCAGACCCTAATGAGTGTAAAGCAATTGCAGACCTTGGTGTAGACATGCTTGCTGCCGGAATCGGTAACATTCATGGTAAGTATCCAGCTAACTGGCCAGGATTAAGCTTTGAAACTCTTGCTGCTGTTAAGGAAAAGATTGGTGATATGCCATTAGTTCTTCACGGTGGTACAGGAATTCCTGCTGATATGATTCAGAAGGCTATCTCTCTTGGAGTTTCTAAGATTAATGTTAATACAGAGTGCCAGCTTTCATTTGCTGATGCAACAAGAAAGTATGTTGAAGCAGGCAAAGACCTTGAAGGCAAGGGATTTGATCCTAGAAAACTTCTTGCTCCTGGCTGTGAAGCTATTAAAGAAACTGTACGCGAAAAGATTGACCTCTTCGGTTCAGCTGGAAAAGCCTGATTACAACTGATTGGAGATTATTATGAGTGATATTAAAACAGAGGATAATGATGATTTTATTGTATCCTCCTCTGATTTAGAAAAGGATGAAGCAGACATCGCTTTTGAAGCGAAAGAAAAGAAGAAAAAGAAATCAAAAATTATCAGCCGTATAATACTTGTCATCTCTGCATGCGTATTTATATTTGCAGCATATAACCTTATATCAATTCTTCTTGAATATAAAAAGGGAAATGATATTTATGACAACATAGGTGATACGGTTCTTGATGATACTCCTGTCAATATCAGTATAGGAGACGATGAAGAGATTACTATTCCATTTAAATATGATCATCAGGCGCTGCTCGATATCAATTCTGATGGACTTGGTTTCTTATACATTCCTTCTCTTGATGTCAGATTACCTATCGCTCAGACTACTGACAATGATTTTTATCTTACACACACGTTTGATAAAACATATAACATTAACGGATGTATATTTGAGGATTACCGTATAACTGATAAGCTTAATGCCAACCATATAATTCTTTATGGTCACAGCATGAATTCAGGTGCAATGTTCGGAACCCTCAACAAATACAAATCATCATATTTTTATAATTATGAAGGCAATGATGTATTCTATATTTACACAGAAGATATCATTAAAGAATATAAGATATTCACCGCATATGTGAGTGAACCCATCAGCGACACATATACTTTTAATTTTATAAGTCTTGATGGTCTGCGCTCCTATGCTAACAGGATGAAAGCATTATCCTTATATGACACCGGAGTTAATGTCGATAAGGCAACCCAGGTGGTAACACTTTCAACCTGTACCAATAATGGCAAACAGCGTTTTGTCATTTCTGGAATGTATGTAGGTGAAACTACAATCGAAGATTTTGAGAACTCTTCTGAAGGAACAACATCTGCCAATAATTAAAGATAACCAACACAATATATGCTAATATACTTAATTAATAAAATTTTTTTCAAAAAGAACTTGCATTATTATGTGATTTGAGTTATTTTATTTAAAGACAGCAAGCTGTCGCTAATTAAATAAGGTAGAACAAAGGCGTTCCATTTATATATTTGTATAAGTATATACTTGGACGCCATTTTTTAGTTTTACTAATAAAAAGATAAGAAAAGGAAGGATGAGAAAGTTATGAGTGAAAGATTCAATGTAGCTGACATCTTCGGCGAGAATGTGTTTAATGACACAATTATGAAAGAGCGTTTACCAAAGAACGTTTACAAAAACCTTAAATTAACAATGGAAGGTGTGCAGGAGTTATCTTTAGCAGATGCTGATGTTATCGCTAATGCTATGAAAGACTGGGCTATCGAGAAAGGTGCAACTCATTACACACATTGGTTCCAGCCTTTAACAGGAACTACTGCTGAGAAACATGATTCATTTATATCAGCACCTAAGTCAGACGGAAAGGTGCTTATGGAATTCTCAGGTAAGGAATTGATTAAGGGTGAACCTGATGCTTCATCATTCCCTTCAGGTGGTCTTCGTGCAACATTCGAGGCCAGAGGATATACAGCATGGGATTGTACATCTCCTGCATTTGTACGCGAAGGTGCCCAGGGTGCTACTCTTTGTATCCCTACAGCATTCTGTTCTTACACAGGTGAGGCTCTTGACCAGAAGACTCCATTACTTCGTTCAATGGATGCCATCAACGAGCAGGCTCTTCGTATTTTAAGACTTATGGGTAACACAACATCTAAGAAAGTTACTCCTTCTGTAGGCGCTGAACAGGAATACTTCATCGTAGACAGAGAGAAATATTTACAGAGAAAGGATCTTATCTTCTCTGGTCGTACTTTATTCGGAGCTATGCCTCCTAAGGGTCAGGAACTCGATGATCACTACTTTGGTTCTATCCGTGAAAGAATCGCAGCTTTCATGAAGGATGTTAATGAAGAATTATGGAAGCTTGGTGTATCTGCTAAGACACAGCATAACGAAGTTGCTCCTGCACAGCATGAGTTAGCTCCTATCTATGCACAGTGCAACATTGCAACTGATAACAACCAGCTTATGATGGAAGTTATGAAGAAGGTTGCTTACAGACATGGTCTTGTTTGCCTTCTCCATGAGAAGCCATTTGCAGGTGTTAATGGTTCTGGTAAGCATAACAACTGGTCTATCACAACTGATGATGGAATTAACATGCTTGATCCTGGTAAGACACCACATGAAAACTTCCAGTTCCTTCTTGTACTTGGTGCAATTATGAAGGCTGTTGATAAACATGCTGACCTTCTTCGTGAGTCTGCATCTGATGTTGGTAACGATCACAGACTTGGAGCTAATGAAGCACCTCCAGCTATCATCTCTATGTTCCTTGGCGAGCAGCTTGAAGATGTAGTTATGCAGTTAATCGATAAGGGTGATGCTACAAGCTCTATCCAGAAAGGTAAGTTAAAGACTGGTGCTTCTACTCTTCCAGACCTTAACAAGGATGCTACAGATAGAAACAGAACATCTCCATTCGCATTCACAGGTAACAAGTTTGAGTTCCGTATGGTTGGTTCTTCAGATTCTATCGCTCCTGCAAATGTTGTTCTTAATACAATCGTTGCAGAAAGTTTTAAGGAAATTGCTGATGAATTAGAGGGCTCTGAGGATATGCAGATGGCTGTCCATGATATGATTAAGAAGCTCTTCACAGACCATCACAAAGTTGTATTCAATGGTAACGGTTACTCAGATGAATGGGTAGCAGAGGCTGAAAGAAGAGGACTTCCTAATATCAAATCTATGGTTGAGGCTGTTGGTTCACTTGTTAAACCTGAAACAGTTAAGATGTTTGAAGGATTTGGTGTATTCACAGAAGCTGAATTAAAGTCAAGAGCTGAGATTAAGTACGAGGCTTACTCTAAGGCAATCAACATCGAAGCTAAGACAATGATAGATATGGCTGGCAAGGAAATCATTCCTGCTATTATTTCATACACAACAGAACTTGCTAACTCAGTACTTTCAGTTAAGGAAGCTGGTGCAGACGCTTCAGTTCAGGCAGACATCCTTACAGAAGTATCTGGTTACTTAAAGGAAATGAAGGCAGCTTCAGCTAAGCTTGCAGAAACAGTTGCTACAGCAGCTACATTTGAAGGAAAAGCACAGGCTGAATACTTCAGAGATACAGTAAAGGTTGCAATGGACGAATTAAGAGCTCCAGTAGATAAAGCCGAGATGATAGTAGATAAGGAATTCTGGCCATTCCCAAGCTACAGCGAATTATTATTCGAGGTATAATACATAACTAATTGTTATAAATCACTCTCATAAAAAGATAGCCGAAAACAGACAAGCGAAGCTGAATCTGTTTTCGGCTATCTTACTTTATATCCAGCCAGACAGGCGAAGCCGAATCTGGCTGGTTCTACTCACATCACAAAAAATCCCACTAATCAGACAGGCAATCCGAATCTGATTAGTGGGATTTTCACCCCTGCCAGTTCTCCACTGTGTAGATTGCCAGTGTGGGGGTATCGGGCTGTGGCTTGATTTATTACGAGCTGTGCATGAGTTAATGCCGCCATAGACAAAAGTTCAGCGTGCAAAAGCTCGTTCAAACGAAGTGCGTTTGCTTTTGCACGCTGTAAAAAACTCTGTATATGGCGGCATTTACTCCTGCTAGGCGCAGTAATCCATGAAAGCCACAGCCCGATACGATACCCCCAGACTGGCACCCCTACACACTACTGTGGATAACTCAACCTCTCCTCAACCGGATTATCCAGAACCTCCTCCTTAAACTTTCTCATATAAATCTTTGCAAGCTTAAGATTGTTATCCAGATAATTACCACAGTCTCTTGGTGAATATCCAGGAATTGGTGTATTATCATCATAATTAAGAACATAATCGGCAGCTTCTCTTAATACCCCAATAATATCCTCTGACTTTAAATCTCCTGCAAATATAACATAGAAACCTGTTCTGCAGCCCATAGGTCCAAAATATATAGTTTTCTCAGCCCATTCTGCATGATTTCTTAAAAATGTAGCAAGAAGATGCTCAATTGAATGGATTCCCGGAGTATCCATAGGTGGTTCTTCATTAGGTCTTGTAAATCTTAAATCAAATGTTGTAAGACATACATCTCCAATATAATCTTTTCTTGATACATATATACCTGTCAGTAAATCTAGATGATTCACTGTAAAACTTGCTATCTTGTTCATTAATATTCTCCTTTCGCAACCCGCATACATGTTGCTGTATTTCTACATCTGATGACGTACTATCTTATATTCGTCATTGCTCTGATAATATGGACACTGCTTATATGAAGAACTTAAAAGTCTTGCATAATCGTCCTCATCCATATCAACATCACATACATATCCTTCAATCTCCTCGTCATATACAAGGTTGTTGCAATAATCGCAATTATATTGTGATGACATATTTATTCCATCTCCTTATTATCTGCTGTCTGACTGCCTGACGCACCGTTGAGTCTTCCCATTTCCTCATATCTTTCAAGGAAATTATGCTTAACACCATACTGCTTATACGCAATAACTGTATCAAGATTAACATTTTCAACACTTCTGAAAATGTTCTTCTCAATGTAAGGACTTACCTTAGTCAGATCTTTGATAAGCTGCTTAATCTCGCCTCTCTTAGAACCCTTTTCTGTTCCACCGCATGAAGCACAGCTCTCTGTAAGCCTACATGCACACTGTATAAATGCAAGATTATTATAATCTCTCCAATGTATTATATCAGCTTCTCTTATAAGGTAAAGTGGTCTTATAAGCTCCATGCCCTCAAAATTAGTGCTGTGAAGCTTTGGCATCATAGTCTGAATCTGCGCACCATACAGCATTCCCATAAGAATTGTCTCAATAACATCATCATAATGATGGCCCAACGCTATCTTGTTGCAGCCCAGTTCTTTAGCCTTGCTGTACAGATATCCTCTTCTCATTCGGGCACACAGATAACATGGAGACTCCTCTATATCTGCAACCGTATCGAATATCTCTGATTTGAACACTGTTATAGGAATATCAAGAATCTTTGCATTATTAAGAATAACCTGATAATTAATATCATTGTATCCTGGATTCATAACTAAGAATACAAGTTCAAAGTTATTCTTTCCATGTCTCTTAAGCTCCTGAAAAAGCTTTGCCATAAGCATTGAGTCCTTACCACCTGATATACAGACAGCAATCTTATCTCCGTCCTGTATAAGGTCGTATTCATTAAGTGCCTGTGTGAACTTTCTCCATATAGGCTTTCTGAACTTCTTGACTATGCTTCGCTCTATTTCCTTAACTCTTTCTTCACCCGAAAGCTCATTCTCTGCCTGTGCTTCCTTGACATAATTCTCGAACTTCCACTTCATATAAGCGCCCCAGCCGCCATACAGACTGTAGACCTCATAACCCATATCTTCGAGAATATCTGCCAGATCATCACTGTGCAAGCCCGTATAACACAGAAGATATATAGGAATACTCTTATCAAACTGCTGTGTGAATTCATCAGGTGTTTCTTCAAGCACCTTAATCAGTTCCTCCCAGTACCAGTTCCTGGCTCCGGGATAAGTTTCCTTCTCAAATTCCTGCTTATCTCTTACATCAAGCAGAACTTTTTCTCTTTCATCATTCTGGTAATCAATTATTGTTTTCATCATTAACCTCTTCATCCTGCGAATCCTCAAGAATACGCAGTCCTGCCGTACTTGTAACAGGAAGTGAGAACACAATAGTTCCTGCCTTGCTGTCTACGCCGGCTTTGTCCATTATAGCACGCATAACAGCATTTTTCTGTGATGACTTTGCAACAATAAGAATTACTTCCTTCTCTGAAACAAGCGAAACTCCCAGGAATTGCTCTGCACGCTTCATTCCAACGCCCTTTCCATGAAGCACAGTTCCACCTGTTGCGCCGCCTTCTTCCGCAGCTCTCATCACCTGTGTATTATATCCATAATTAGCTATTGCGACAATAAGTTCATGTTTCGTATCCTTCAATGTGCTCTCATCTCCTTTATTATATTCCTGCCCATCAATTAAGAATCCCAGTTCTCTCTTGCCACCAATACTGCTTAGTGGCACTATAAATGCGATTCCGGTTCCTGGCACATCTATTCTTAACTTACTCTGAAGACCCTTCTTAACATTCTTCCATGTATCCTCTGTAACAAGTGACATATGGATACCCTTCTCGTCATCCTCAAGTCCCAGTAAATCAAGAACATCACTTGATGCTGTTCCCCTGCCTAACGATATATTAGCTGCTTCAACATTATAATCCTTATAGCAATCAACGAAACGCGGCATATTTTTTCTGCTGCATATTGTTACCATTACATATACTTCGCTCATATCCATCACCTCTACAATTCAATAATCGCATCATCTGAAAGCTCTGCAAACATATCCACAACCGGTGTAACGGTCTGTGGCACATCTGCTCTCCTGCTGTCCTTGATTCTGTATATAACACCAAGTATCTGCAAAGTTATAAGAGGTGTCATGGCAACCATGGCAACAACACCGAATGCATCTGTTACAATATTACCACCCACTGCAAGACATGCTCCCTGTGCCAATGGCAGTAAAAATGTAGCTGTCATCGGACCTGACGCAACTCCACCGGAGTCAAATGCTATAGCAGTGAATATCTTCGGCACAAAAAGCGTAAGTATCAGCGCAATTCCATAACCTGGAATAAGAAAATATAATATTGATACTCCTGTAAGCACCCTTATCATCGAAAGACCTACTGATACCGCAACACCAACAGAAAGACTTATCTGCATTGATTTGCCTGATATGCTTCCTGATGTCAGTTCCTCTACCTGGTGCATAAGCACATATACAGCAGGCTCTGCCTTAACAATGAAATATCCTATTATCATTCCGATAGGAATGATAATCCATTTAAATGATAATGAAGCAAGCACCGAACCAAGATAATTACCTGCTGGAATAAATCCAACATTAGCACCTGTAAGGAAAAGTACAAGTCCAATATATGTATACACAAGTCCAACACATATCTTCATAAGTGACTTCTTATTCATCTTAGGTGCAAATATCTGAAATACTCCGAAAAATACAACTATCGGAAGAAGTGACAACGCTATCTCTTTCAGATATTCAGGTATCTCATATAAGAACAGCTTACCAAGCTCTACAGAATCGCCCACTTCAGTAATTGCTGTTGTTGTAAAATTCCCCTCTGTACTATAAACCATTCCAAGAATAAGAACTGCGAGTATTGGTCCAATTGAACATAATGATACAAGACCAAAGCTATCGTTGCCGGCATGTTTGTCGTTACGGATAGCAGATATACCAACACCAAGAGCCATTATAAATGGTACAGTCATCGGTCCTGTCGTTACTCCGCCTGAGTCAAATGCAACTGCAAGAAATCCTTTAGGAACAAACATCGCAAGTGCAAAAACAATTGCATAAAACACCAGCAGAAGAGGTGCAAGCGGTATTCCAATCAATATTCTTAATAGTGCAACAACAAGAAACACACCTACTCCCACTGCTACAGACAATATAAGTACCACATTAGGAACTGCCGCCACCTGACCTGCAAGTACCTGCAGATCCGGCTCTGAAACCGTAATTATAACTCCAAGGATAAATCCTATCGCTATAATCATCCATAATTTCTTAGTCCTTAACATGCTTCCGCCAACTCTTTCTCCCATTGGCGTCATGGACAATTCTGCCCCTAAAGAAAAAAACACCATGCCAATAATAACCAGCACGGCTCCAACAATGAATTCAACCAGTATACTAGGTGAAAGAGGTGCTATTGTGAAGCCAAGAAGCAACACTATAAGCATTATTGGTACTACCGCACTAACAGACTCCTTTGTCTTTTCCTTCATCTTCTCTCTTACCACTGTATTCTGGTAACTAAATTGTGTCCTTAATAATCCAGCCTTCAATAAAATCTCCCTTTGCTCTTAAATATCAGTTTCGGGTTACATAATAATATATTAACATCTAATAATTGTACTGGCTACTTAAAATTTTATAAAAAGTGCCCGTATGAGAACACTTTTTATAAATTAAAGTGCAATATTATAAATTGTCATTTTCTTTCTCTCTGAGCAGCTCCTCATACTTTAACTGGTATGCAATCAGCCGTGGAATATATTCTGGTGGAGTTCTTCTTGATGCCTCCCAGTCCTCCAATGTACGCACAGGAATACCTGTGTGCTGTGAAAATTCTTTTCTATTCATTCCAACGCTTTCTCTAAGCTGTTTTATTGTCTCTGCTATAGTCATAATATATCACCTCTCAATTTTTTTTGCTATTATAACATAACTTCATATGTTACGCAATGCGTTATCATATAATATATCACTCCACTTTCTCCTTGCCAATCCCACCACCATATGTTACAATTCATTTATACCGTGCTTTATCAATTTAAAGCGTTACACTTTAAATCCATGAAGCATGGCGTAATACAATTAATATGGGGGTTTTTATGTTAAAACTGGTTATTCTTATTATCTACTTTGCGGTTCTGATAGGCATTGGCCTGTACTGCCGCAAGCATGCAACTGATGTTAATGGTTTCGTTCTCGGTGGAAGAAGCGTTGGTCCGTGGCTCACCGCATTTGCATACGGAACATCTTATTTCTCGGCTGTAGTATTTGTCGGATATGCAGGCCAGTTCGGCTGGAAATACGGAATTGCCGCAACATGGGCTGGTATCGGTAACGCAATTATAGGTTCACTTCTTGCATGGGTTGTACTCGGCAGAAGAACACGAATTATGAGCCAGCACCTTGACTCTGCAACCATGCCTCAGTTTTTCGGAAAGAGATTTGGCAGCAATCCATTAAAAATCGGTGCTTCCGTTATCATATTCATTTTCCTGATTCCATACACAGCTTCGCTCTACAACGGACTTTCAAGACTTTTCGGTATGGCTTTCAACATTGATTACAGCGTCTGTATCATAATCATGGCAACACTCACCGCAATCTATGTAATTGCAGGTGGTTACATGGCTACTGCAATCAATGATTTCATTCAGGGCATTATCATGTTATTCGGTATCGTTGCTGTTATTGCTGCCGTAATCCACTCTAAAGGCGGCTTCATGTCAGCACTGCAGGGTCTTGCAAATGTTTCTGACCCGGCAGTAAGCGATACTCCCGGTATATTTGCTTCATTTTTCGGGCCTGACCCATTCAACCTTTTATGCGTTGTAATCCTTACATCACTTGGAACATGGGGACTTCCTCAGATGGTTCAGAAATTCTATGCCATTGATAATGAAGCTTCTATACAGAAGGGTACTGTAATATCAACAATATTTGCACTTGTAGTTTCAGGCGGCTGTTATTTCCTTGGAGGTTTCGGAAGATTATTTTCTGACCAGATAGATGTCAAGGCTAACGGCTTCGACTCAATAATTCCAACAATGCTTTCCAACTTAAGCCCTGCGCTTATTGCATTGGTTGTAATTCTTGTGTTGTCAGCTTCAATGTCTACACTTTCATCACTTGTAATAGCTTCAAGCTCAACACTTACTATCGACTTCTTAAAAGACAACTTTATCAAGAACATGAGCGAAAAGAAACAGGTATTATACATAAGAATTCTTGTCGTTGTATTTATTGCAATATCTGCAATACTTGCACTTATCCAGTACAAGAGTTCGGTAACATTTATCGCACAGCTTATGGGAATATCATGGGGCGCACTTGCAGGTTCATTCCTTGCACCATTCATGTTCTCACTTTACTCTAAGAAGGTTTCTAAAGCATCATGCTGGGCTTGCTTTTTATTCAGTTCAGTACTCATGATTGCCAACATCTTCTTCAGAGCAAGTTTCCCAACATGGCTTCAGTCACCTATCAACTGTGGTGCATTTGCAATGTTTGCCGGAATGATTATCGTTCCTGTAGTCAGCCTGTTTACTACTAAGCCGGATAAAGAGCTTGTTGACAGCGCATTTGCATGCTACGAAAAAGAAACAGAAGTGCCACAGAAGACTGCACTCGGAAAATAGTACAATCATATATTAATATGTTGCGTTATCATACGCCGTAGAATTATCTGGCAGAAGCTATGTCCTCATGGCGGCTGCACCTAGCGGGAGTAAATGCAGCTATATACAGAGTTTATTATGCTGCGCGAAAGCAAACGCGCTTCGCTTGAACGAGCTTTCTTGCAGCAATCTTTAGTATATAGCTGCATAACTCCCACACGGTTCGCCTTAAATCGGACATAGCTTCTGCCAGATAATCCTACGGCGTATGGTAATTCACAACATATCTAATATTTATATACCCTTTACAACATCCCCTCCTTGTGCTATAACAACCAAAGTTATAAAACACAAGGAGGTTATTTATGGCATCAAAGCTTCACAACGCCCTCGCTAAGAAGCTGCCGGATATACAGATGTCCGAGGCCTTCATAAACAGCGTATTCCTTGCCATGTCCGGTGGACTTCAGGACGCATATACATACTTTATGAGAAATGAAGTATTCTCCAACGCACAGACTGGTAATGTGGTTCTTATGAGTACACATTTTATGATGGGCGAATGGTATCAGGGAGTTAAATATCTCCTGCCATTCTTAGCATTTGGTCTTGGCGTATTCGTGACGGAGCGAATTCAGGGCAAATACAAAAATGCCACCAGACTTCACTGGCGGCAGGCAATATTACTTATTGAGATTGTAATCTTAATTGCAGTCGGCTTCATGCCTCATTCAATGGACATGTTTGCAACAATAATCGTATCGTTCTCATGCGCCATGCAGGTACAGGCATTCAGAAAAGTCAATGGCTATTCCTATGCAAGCACCATGTGTATCGGTAACTTAAGAAGCGGTACAGACGCACTTTCAGTATTTGTGCGTACCGGCAATAAGGTTTCTCTTAGAAAAGCCGGTTATTACTTCGGCATAATATTATTCTTTGCAATCGGCGCAGGTATCGGTGGAAACCTTTCAATGATGTTCGGAATCCACACAATCTGGATTTCAAGTGCACTGCTTTCAGTCAGCGTACTTCTTATGTTTGCAGAAAAATTAAAAATGTAATGTCCGATTTATTCAATCGCATCTTTATTCCATTTCCTTAAGGAGCTGGTTTCTTCTGCCACCATTTAAGTACATGGCACTATAAGACTTGTATCTGTCACACGGATTTACAAGGAGGAATGACGATGATTCCTTTCCCGTTGTAAGTCCTGTGACAAATATAAGCATTTCCTGATCAAGCTTTCCGATATCTTCCCTTGAAATCTCCTGTTTAGAACCCTCTAAGAAGTCAAATGCATTTTCTAACTTTGCAAGAGTCTGTTCCTCAACACTATCCAGTTTTTCAGCCTGCTTAGAAAATTCTGCTTTCTCTTTATCAATAGCGCCTTCATCTTCTCCTGCCTTAATCTTTTCCTTGATAGACTTATACCAGCTATCAGTATCAGCCTTTAATTCTGCTGCATATTTAAAATGCTTATTCAGAGTGTCAAGCAGAAGATTTACCACCGTCAGTCTCTCATCATAATCAGCATTAATCATTCGCCTGTATATATCAGATGTCGCATTTCCAGCAAGAATATTGTTAATTCCATAATCATCCCTGTACTTATTATAAAGATCATAATATGCTGCAAAATCCTCTGCGATATCCTCATTATGAAGAAACTCTCCAACAACTCCAGCATTTATGCTGATTCCAAGCTCCTCATACACATACATAAGACTGCTCATATCCTCCCAGCCTCGCGCCGTAACGAATTTAAGCCCGTCAACATCTGCCTCTACTCTGTAGAAATTCTGTGGTCTTATATCAAGATATGAAAGAATTGCGTTGTGTATCTCGCGCTCCCTTGCATATTCTCGCCACACCTCAAGGTCAGCGTCAATATTAATCACCCTCAGACGGTCATATGTAACCATGTCAAATTCACGGACTGAACGGTTGAATTCAGGCGGATTGCCGGCTGCGACAATTATCCAGCCCTCCGGCACCTTCTGATTGCCAAATGTTTTGCACTGTAAGAACTGCAGCATAGTTGGAATCAGCGTCTCAGAAACACAGTTAATCTCATCAATAAAAAGAATACCTTCCCTGTGTCCCTGCTCCTTAATTGCCTTGTACACTCCGGCAATTATCTCACTCATCGTATACTCAGTGACAGAATATTCATTTCCATCAAACTCCTCTGTCTTAATCATCGGAAGTCCGACAGCACTCTGTCTTGTATGGTGCGTAATAGTATATGAAACAAGACCGATTCCACATTCACTGGCAATCTGCTCCATAATCTGAGTCTTTCCGATTCCCGGAGGTCCCATAAGAAGTACAGGGCGCTGCCGTATCGCCGGAATCCTGTATTCTCCCTCTGCATTTTTACAAAGATACGCTTTGACCGTATTAATAATCTCCTGTTTTGCTTCTTTAATGTTCATAGCCATGTCCTTTCTATCTGTCTGACTTGTCCAGTCTTATTCTCATCGCCCACGCAGGCACTTTCATCTCATCGAAATCTTTCATAAATACAAATGCGGTTCTGTACCCCGGCTTTTTCTTCGGATAAATCCCTTCGCCATCTGTGAAATACAACATTCCGCCTGGATTCTTAATCTTACCTTCTTCAATCAGTCTGTCTATATATTTAAACGGAGGTCTGAAATCAGTATTACCGCCTCCCTTTATTTCAAATGTATTGAAAAATCCTTCAAGCTGCTCCCTGTCTTTAATCACATCATCACTCTGGATTACATCATCGCACTGAATAATGTGGATACTGCTCACCTTGAAAAATGCCCTGTCGTCAATAAGTATGTCAAATGTTTCCTGTAAGAACCGCCTCACAAGCTCTCCGCTCGTTGAATAACTTGTATCGACAACAACAACAAATTCCCTTATCTTGTCTATCTCTCTTGTCTCAAGTGGCTCAATAAGCGGCATATTTTTATAAACCGACAATCCGTAAGCATAATATCCAAGGTCAAATTCATCATCATTAATCTTTAACTCCTCGTGATACTCAGCAAATTTCTTAAGGAAATCCCTGTAGCTTCTGCGTCTTTTCTGAACCTTCATAAGCTCATTTAACGAATTGCTGTCCTGACCGCTCTCCCCGTCACTTTTCTGCTTCTCCATATTCATCTGACGCGCCCGCTGTTCCCACTGCTGCTGCACTTTATTGGGCTGCTGTAACATATTCTTACGGTCATTTTTATACTGCCACAATGTATGGTCATCCGTGTAAAACTCCTGCCACGACTTCGCAAGCTCGTCCTGATTCATCTCAAGAAGATACTCATATATCTGCGCCGCTGAAACACATTTATTATCATCAAGCTTCTTATATATATCCTGCCTTCTCCATGTAAGAATCCTTTTGACACACGGCTTTTCAAGCCTGTCAATTATACGCTCTACCCCAATATCACACGAAAGATTCCATAGCTGTGCGTCTCTTCCGTCACACAGCCACAGATGGCTGTAAACACAATGAAGCACTGTGTGCAGATATGCTCTCACAAGAAATTTCTCGTTCTTCTTAAAAACCTCCATTGTATGTCTGGTATTCATATACAAATACACGCCATCTGTTGCAAATGTGGACAATCCCATGTTGGCTCTTGGCACCAGCACATTAAGCACAGGCTCAAGAAATCTCATATCAACATATATCTGTCCTGCAAGATATTCTGTAATCCTGCCACACATTTCCAGTTCCCACTCGCTTTCTGTCTGCACATGCGCCATGCTGTTACCTCCCTTCATGTTATTTCCACAGATGCGTATTATAACTCTATATCTGCCATCTTATATCCAGTTCATTAAATGTCCGATTTCTTCAATCTCAGAATTCATACCTGCTCTTTTTCATCTTCTGTGCAAATCTGCTTCCAAGCTCTATAATTGACGCACTTCCCGCTGTCCAGCCACATTTTCCGGCAAGCTTAAGTGCAGTGTCAAGTCCCTTCTCATCAAGTATGTTTTCCTGAACAAAGGACTCTATAATGTCAATTCTCTGCTCTTTCACTATCCATTCCAGAACATTTTCAATATTACCCTTTAGAAATTGTGTATACGCAGTTCTGGCTTCGTCTGCCAGTTTAACCGGATACTGCAGTCTCCCAACTGCCATCTTCGACAAAGTATAAATACTTTCCAACGCCTTCGCTGCATCAAAGACTGCATCATATCTTACTGCATCTACAGCTCCGTCATTAAATAACTGTCTCGCCCTGTATCCTTCACCCTGCACATCCATCTGAAATATATGTGCAGGTCCGATTTCTTCATAACTTTCTGTATACTCTGAATAGTAGAAGCTGCCCACTATATCTGAATTTTTAACAAATTTAAGTTCAATTCCTTTATTAAGCTGCTTTAAGAAATACTGCACACCTGTCGCAGCTTCCACATCACTTCTTACTGCAAGCACTGACAGCTCCCGGCAGTTCATAAATGCATCATTATTAACAACATTTAAACCACTTCCAAATTCCAGATAGTTTAATTTCCTACAGTTATAAAAAGCATAGCTTTCCAGTACATTTACACTATCGGATAAAACAACATTTTCTATATATTCGCCACTCAGCTCATGCATTCCATCAGCCACCGCTATATGTTCCAGTTCTTCCCACTCATTATCTGATGTCCGATTATTACAATCTCTCTTAGCCGCAAAGCAGTATTTTCCTATGCTTCTTACTTCATATCCATCTATCTGTTGTGGAACAACAACATAAGCTGTCTGCCCCATAAGCCTTAATAACTGTAAACCATCCTCATTCACTTCACACAATGCTGCATAATCCTTTGGTGTGTCCTGCTGCATTACACTGTATTTAACAATCATTGTTTATCTCCTTGTTTCTGTCTTTTCACATTCTAACATAAAACGCCCGTCCCTGGCATAGATTGTATAAATGAAACTTCCGGAGTCCCGATATGCGAGACTATATTGAAGAACGCGCCACCCAGCTGGCATATTACATAATTGAGCATAAAGCCACTGTAAGACAGACAGCCAAAGCATTTAATGTAAGCAAAAGCACGGCACATAAAGATGTAACTACAAGACTTATGGAAATCAATCCGGAGCTTGCTAAAGAAGCAAGAAAGGTTCTTGATGTCAATAAACAAGAAAGACACATCCGCGGAGGTATGGCTACTAAAGAAAAGTACCTCCACGCATGTGCCAGATAATTAAATATAATATTACAGAATTGATAATACCTTAAGTCCATGTTCTTTTGATAAGTCAACAAATGTGTCACCACATTGTACAACAGGCAGGCTTAACGCATTATCATTGATAAGAATAACCTTTCCTGTTCTGCCATCTGACAGTCTTACATCATTGTGAATATATGATGATGCAACATTTTTAAGAAATGGCAGAATATACTTAGGATCAAACTTTGTAAATGCATCATAATGCATTGTCTCTATAACCTCGAAAGGACACAATGCACCCCTGTACACTCTTGCTGCAGTCATGGCATCATATACATCTGCTACCGCAATAATCTTTGCAGAAACCGGAATACTCTCGCTCTTCAAGCCAAATGGATATCCTGTTCCATCACATTTTTCATGATGGAGCAGGCATGCCTCCTTAATACGCATATCAATATTCTGGTTCTTTAACTTCTCGTAGCCAAGATTAACATGCTGTTTCATGATTTTATATTCATCCTCTGTAAGTCTGCCCGGCTTTGTAAGAATCTCATTAGGAATCATTAACTTTCCAATATCATGCAGCAATCCACACATAATAAGAGTCCTTATATCTTCCTTACTATACTTAAGCCACTGCCCAATAATAGACGATATCAATGCTACATTCACGCAATGAACATATGTAAGATCATCAAACTGTCTCATGCTGTGAAGCATATCAAAAAGCTGTAAACTGTTATTGTTCTCAGAAAGAATCTGCTGTGTACCTTCAATCAGCTTATCAATATCAATAGGACTATTATTGGTTACTACCTCGTTAAGTCCATCCTTGATATCAATTATATTCTCATCGTAAGTCTTTTTAAACTTCTTGAACTGTCTGCTCTTTCTGATTTTGTCAAAATATTTTTCATTCTCTGTATTTCTCTTGGAGTCTATCCCTGATTGATTATCCTCTGATTCATCATTATCATATATCCTGACTTCCAGAATATGATGATTAGAAATATTTGCAATTATATCATAATCGAGTATTGTATCTTTTTTTACAAGAATCTTTCCATCTGGTGTATTAACATCTTCAGATAATTGGTCGCCATCTTTCGCATCAAATATAAATATTATTTTTTCACTCATCACTATTCCCCTTGTGCTTTACATCTGTACGCTAAATATGCATTAATTATAAATTTCCATATAGAAAATGTCAAATTACTCTTGACGAATGTTTAAATATTGTGTAGTATCTTATGCGGTAATATTAATTGAATATTTTATATCCCTTATTAAGAGCGGTGGAGATACATAGGATCTATGAAGCCCGGCAACCCCTTTTGAGGAAGGTGCCAACCTGAGCGATATTAGTCGAACAATAAGAGGATTTCGATACAGTCTATCGGGTCCCTTGTCGGGGACCTTTTTTTGTGCGAGTAGCGATAGCAATGCAATTCTGGCGTCTGTGCTACGAGCGCGAGTAGCAATGAGAATAGACACGAGAAAGGTATGGGATAGACATATTCACGATAAAACAAAAAGGAGATAACATGGAAAAAAGATTATTTACTTCAGAATCAGTAACAGAAGGACATCCAGATAAAATCTGCGATCAGATTTCAGATGCCGTATTAGACGCTCTCTATGAGCAGGATCCATACTCAAGAGTAGCCTGCGAAACTCTTACTAACACAGGTTTCATTATGGTAATGGGTGAGGTTACAACTAAGGCTAACATAGATATTCCTTCTATCGTAAGAAAGACAGTTACAGATATTGGTTATGACAGCTCTGATAAGGGATTTGATGGTAATACTTGTGCTGTTATGGTTGCATTAGACAAGCAGTCAGCTGATATTGCTATGGGTGTTGATAAAGCTCTTGAAGCCAAAGATGGCGAAATTGATGATTCAGAGGGTGGTGCCGGCGACCAAGGTATGATGTTTGGTTACGCGACTAACGAAACTCCTGAATTCATGCCTTACTCTTCTGCACTTGCACAGAAGCTTTCTAAGCAGCTTACAAAGGTTCGCAAGGATGGAACTCTTTCTTACTTAAGACCAGACGGAAAGACTCAGGTAACAGTTGAATACGATGAAAACAAAAAGCCAATAAGACTTGATGCTATCGTTGTTTCATCACAGCATGCTCCAGAAGTATCTCAGGAACAGATTCATGCGGATATTAAGAAATATGTTATTGACGCTATCGTTGACCCAGCTATGATTGACGCTGATACTAAGATATACATCAATCCTACAGGCCGTTTTGTAATTGGCGGTCCTAACGGAGATTCAGGTCTTACTGGTCGTAAGATTATCGTTGATACTTACGGTGGTGCTGCAAGACATGGTGGTGGTGCTTTCTCTGGTAAAGACTGCACTAAGGTTGACCGTTCTGCGGCATACGCTGCAAGATATGTTGCAAAGAATATTGTTGCTGCCGGACTTGCTGACAGATGTGAAATCCAGCTTTCATATGCAATCGGTGTTGCAAGACCAACATCTATCATGGTTGATACATTTGGTACAGGAAAGCTTGATGAAGAAAAAATCGTTGAAATCATCCGTGAGAACTTCGATTTAAGACCTAACGGAATCATTAAGATGCTCGACTTAAGAAGACCTATCTACAAGCAGACAGCTGCTTATGGTCATTTTGGACGTACAGACCTTAATCTCCCTTGGGAGAAGCTTGACAAGGTTGATGTACTTGCTAAGTATCTTGGTTAATGATATTTAAATAGAATAACAGACACATATAGTTTTCATTGATGGGCACCCCACATACATCTATATGTGTCTGTTATTTTAATTTGTCTTAATATTTTAAAAATATATTTTATTTATGCAAGTAATAACATCTCTCTTTTCACACCTTCTTCAGCCACTTCTTCCGCTCCATGCGTACAAGGAATATTGCGCCCCTGAAGCAAAGCTCTGCAGCCATCGCAATCCACACACCAACAAGTCCATATCTGCCGACAAGCAGGAATGAAAGGACGACACGAACAGCCCACAGGCTGAAGAAATTCATAAGGCTTGAAACAAGAGTATCTCCTGCTCCACGAAGCACACCGGTTACTACAATTGACGCGCCATACAGTGGCTCTGCAAATGCTTCAATTCTAAGTATAGTTACTCCAAGCTCTCTTACTGCCGGGTCAGGTGTAAGAATTCCAATCATGAACGGTGCAAATATAAACATCAGAAGTCCGGTGAACGCCATGATTCCCATTCCGAAGGCAACTGAAATTCTTCCAAAAGACAACGCAAGCTTTCCTCTGCCTGCACCTATACTCTGTCCAACAAGTGCCGTTGCCGCTTCCTCAATTCCGTAAGCCGGCATATAACACAGGCTTTCTGCAGTTATTGCAAATGAGTTGGCAGCCACAGCCACAACGCCTAATGGTGCAACAATTCTTGTTATCGTAATCATAGCCCCGAACATAACTACATTTTCAAATGTAACAGGAAGCGATAAAACAAATGACTTCTTTATTGTAGCAAGACCTGCCTTCTCATCAGAATCTGTTCCGTAACCTTTTGATAGCATAGGTGTTCTGAACATCAATACATAAAACATAATAATTGTAGTGACAATCTCTGCCGCTGTTGTTCCGAGTGCTGCACCCATAACTCCAAGACCGAAGCCAAAACCACGCCATCTGAATATGAATATAAAATTGAATATAACATCAAGTAAACAATTCATAGAATTAAGAATTCCCGGCGTCCTCGTATTACCGCAGCTCTGCAGCATTCTCGTACCAAGACGGTTAAATCCTAGTGCCGGCATAGACAATGATGTTATAAGAAAATACATTGCCGCATCCTTCTGTATCGACTCTTCTCCACCGAGCCATGCTGGAAGTCCCCAGCTTATCATGGCTCCGGCAGCACCAATAATAATTGATATAAGAAGAACAATTCCAAATGACTGTAAGAACACTCTTCTTGCCCTATTAAACTTCTTTGCCCCGACAAGCTGTGCCACCTGAATTGAAAATCCAAGTGACGGCGCTGATGCAAGGCTTCCAAGCAGCCATGTCGTTGTCGATACAAGACCTATTGAAGCCGAACAGCCTGCCCCTAGTCTTCCGACCATAGATGCATCAATATACTGCATTATAATTGATGACACCTGTGCCAGAATCGTAGGCAGACTCAGCATAATTACAAGTCTTATCTTCTGTTCAAATGTAATCTCTTTATTATCTCTTATATAGGAAAGTGTATCTTCCTTCATTTAGCATTACCCTTCTACAATATTTTTAGCATGCCCAAGAGCTGCATCAATATTGGCACAGAAATTATCTCTTCCAATCTCATCTGCAAAGCCTGCATGCTCCATTACTGACATAGGCTGTTCATTAACATGTGAAAGAATCATAACTGCACCATGTCTTTTACATACCGCATGAATATTTCTTAAAGATCTGAGGGCAGTAACATCCATTGCTGGAACACCTCTCATTCTTACAATAACTGCCTTAGAGCCTGACACTGTCTGGATATCAAGGAATTTGTCTGCAGCTGCAAAAAACATTGGTCCGTTAATCTCATAAACAAGTGTATCCTTAGGAACCTGCTTAAGATTAATATTGTCAGGATCGTTATTCTCATCTATATTATCACCAATATATTTCCAGCTCTTAACTTCTGTAACATCAGCCATTCTCTTAAGGAAAAGAAGTGCTGTAAGCACAACACCAACTTCAATAGCAACAACAAGGTCAAATACAATAGTAAGTATTGCTGTTGTAAGAAGCACAAGAATATCGCTCTTAGGTGAAGTCTTACAAAGAGAAATCATTTCTCTCCAGCCACTCATGTTATAAGCTACCATGAAAAGAATCGCTGCAATTGCCGGCATTGGAATCCATGCTGCATATGGCATAAGCACAACAAGGATAAGAAGAAGTGTTACAGAATGAACCATACCCGCGATTGGTGTACGTCCACCATTCTTGACATTAGCTGCTGTTCTCGCGATTGCGCCTGTTGCCGGAATTCCACCAAATAAAGCAGATACAAGGTTACCTGCACCCTGCGCAACGAGTTCCATATTAGGCTTATGTCTGCTTCCAATCATACCATCAGAAACAACGCATGATAAAAGTGACTCAATACCTGCAAGTACCGCAATTGTAAATGCATCCGGCAAAAGATTCTTAACCATTGTTATATTAACATGTGGTATGCTGATACCCGGCAGCTTGCTTGAAATTGTATATAAATCTCCAATAGTCTTAGCCTGCATTCCAAGTTTAACCATAATTACAGAAACTATAACAGCAATTAAAGATGCCGGAATCTTCTCTAACTTCTTAAATCTAGGCCATATAATAAGAATTGCAAGTGAAACACCACCTACAACAAGTGCCTGCCAGTTAAATGTGTTAATACATTTAAACACTGCATTTAACTTATCAAGTGTCTCAATAGTTGGTCCTGTATACGCAGAAGTATCAAGGCCTAAGAAATCCTTAATCTGTCCTACAAGAATAGTAACAGCTATACCAAATGTAAATCCAGTTGTAATTGTATAAGGAATAAATCTGATAAGATTACCAAATTTAAGAAATCCCATGATAATAAGAATGATACCAGCCATAATTGTTGCAACAATAAGGCCATCCATTCCGTTCTGTGCCACAATTCCTGCAACAATAGTTGCAAATGCGGCTGTTGGTCCGGCAATCTGAACCCTGCTTCCGCCAAGGAATGAAATAACAAACCCGGCAAATATAGCTGTGTAGATACCCTGCTCAGGACCTACTCCTGATGCAAGCGCAAGTGCAATAGATAATGGTAATGCTATGATTGCAACGATAATACCTGCAATAACATCATTAACAAACTGCTTCTTTGAATATCCTTTCATCACATCGAAAAGCTTTGGTATGAATTGATTCATTGTTTTCCCCTTAAGTGGTTTTACCACATTTCTCATATTATTAATAGTGCAGAATCTGCCTGCTCATATATGTAAATCCCGTTTTAATGCGGAAATAATAAGAATAAATAAGGCTGCACACCCATTAATAGCTGTGCAACCTTAGTCCTGTCAAACATATAAATATTTAATTAGTCACATATTACTGTTCTGTTGAAGATGTATCATTAATTGTTACATTATCACATACAAACTCAACAACCTTCTGATAAAGTACCTGATATCCTATCTCTGCATTCATTGACTTTCCATAGGTATCAAGAATTTCCTGATAATCATTATATCCATAATAAGAAGCAAGTTCTTCACCTGTTGAATTAATATCATCCTCACTAACTGTAATATTATTATCAGCAGCAATCATTGTAATAATCATTTTCTGTAAAAGATATTGCTTTGCATAATTGTCTGCATATTCGTTAAATGCATCCATAGATTCAAACTTATATGCGCTCTTAAGATAATCTTCCTTTGATGAATATGATGAACTGTATGACTGATACTCTGAATCAACATTATTATTAAGTGTTTTTAAAAGGTCTGCAAGCTCTTCGCTTGGATATTCTGAAACATCAAGACCATCTGACATCTGTGAATAAGCAGTCTCAAATACTGTACTTGATCTGTTAGACGCAGCCTGTGTTTCAAGGTAATTCTTAACATATGCTCTTAGATCATCAACATTTGTAAGTTCAGCATCCGAAACACCTAATTTTGATGCATTAGCTGTTACCCATTCATCATTAAGCTCCGGAACAACTGTTACATCAATTTCCTTTACAGTTACTGTAAATACAACCTGCTTTCCGGCAAGGTCTGAATTCTGGTAGCTTTCAGGGAATGTACATGGAATATCTGTCTCTACACCAACTGTAAGTCCAACAAGTCCTTTATCAAGATCATCGATAAATTTACCTGAACCAATTGTGTAAGAAGCATCTGTTGCTGTTCCACCTGAAAATGCTGTTCCGTCAAGCTTTCCGCTATAATCAAGCTTAATTGTATCACCTGACTTTGTAGTACCTGTTGTCTGGGCATCTGTAGTTGCAGTTGCCTCCAGAAGGCTCTGTATATAATCCTCAACATCTGAATCAGTTACTTTATAATCAGATTCTGCCAGGTCTACTGACATTCCTTTCCAATCTGAAAGTGATACAAATGTCTTATATATACCAGCATTATCTGTAATTGTTGCAGCATATTCATCTGCATTTATCTCTGTGTTGACTGTCGAAGGTGTCTTATCAACTTCCTTCTTTTTTGAATCACATGCTACTAAAGATGCTGCAAGTGCACCAACAAGTAACACACTGAATAATTTCTTTTTCATATACTTCCTCGTTTCTATATACATAAACATTAGCTGCTTAACAGCAAGCCTTATATTTATAGCACATTTACGATAAAAATAAAAGTAATTTCACACTAATTTCACTTTTTTATACAGCATTAAACTGTTATAATCTCAATGTACTAAAACATTTGGGAGGATACCGTTTAATTATGGTAATTATTCTATGAAAAAACTTAATAAAATAACATATTTTTCGTATGTAATTCTTGGCATTCTGATTCTTGGTTTTCTGCTCACAGCATGTCAGAAGCCTGCAGTTACACTGACTACCCCGGAGTCTGTGAACGGCTTTAAGTTAAACACATTTGTGCAGATTGACTCTTACTCAGGTATTCCGAAAAAAACTCTTAATGAGGCTCTCAATCTGTGTGACTACTATGAAAACATTTTTTCAAGAACTAAGGAAGACAGCGAATTATCAAGGGTTAATTCTAATCAGACGACCAGCATATCAAAGGAGCTGTATGAATTAATCAGCGCAGGACTTGAATATGCTGCTTTGAGTAATGGAGCATTTGACATAACAATAGGAAGCGTTTCCAAACTGTGGGATTTCACTGCAGAATCGCCAAAAGTTCCTGACAGCGGACAGATTGCCGAAGCTTTGACACATGTCGATTACACCAGCGTCAGTGTGTCCGATAATGGTGATGGTACTTATTCCATAAGTAAACCCGATGATGTCATACTTGACCTCGGAGCTGTTGCCAAGGGATATATTGCTGACAAAATCAAAGATTTTCTTGAGGAAAATGGCGTAAAGCGTGCTATAATCAATCTTGGTGGCAATGTTTTGTGTATCGGTAAAAAAACTGATACGGACAACTTTGGAATTGGCGTAAGAAAGCCATTTGCAGCCAATAATGAAGTGCTTGTTGCTCTTTCCATTGATGATTCCTCTGTTGTATCATCCGGCAACTATGAGCGGTATTTCTATGCTGATGATGGAACATTTTATCATCATATACTTAACCCAGCTACAGGCTATTCTTATGACAATGACCTGTCCGATGTCACTATTTTATCAAAGGATTCGCTCACCGGAGACTGCTTAAGTACAACCTGCTTCTGCCTCGGGCTTGAAGACGGTATGAAGCTTATTGAAAGCCTTGATGGCATTGAGGCCATATTTGTCACTAATGAAGGGGAAATACATTACTCAAGCGGTGCAAAGGCTTATGTAAAGAGCTGAGATATCTCGCGCTACCAGGCTTAACTTAATATCAAAAATGAAATGGAGAACATACAATGATAAGACTCATATTAATCGTTATATTTGCAATAATAATATTCCTTGCCAGCCTTATAATGCTTCCTGTATTCTGGCTTATTGGCAAGTTCAATCAGGAAGCTAAGGATCGCGGAAGTCTCCGCTTTGTGCAAGGTGTTTTTAAGGTTGTTCTTTTTCTATCTGGTGTTACAACAACCGTAAAAGGACTTGAAAATCTCCCTAAAGACGGAGAAGCTGTACTTTTTGTAGGCAATCACCATGGTTTCTTTGACACAATTATTTCTTACACATACATGAAGCCCAGAACCGGCTTTGTTGCCAAGAAAGAGATTGAAAAAGTCCCTCTTCTCAATATATGGATGAGATATCTTTACTGCCTCTTCCTTGACAGAAAAAACATGAAAGAAGGTTTAAAGACTATCCTTACTGGCATTGATTACTTGAAAGCTGGAACTTCAATTGTTATATTCCCTGAAGGAACAAGGAATAAAAGCAATGACGGTGTTCTTCCTTTCCATGCAGGAAGCTTCAAGCTTGCTGAAAAATCAGGCTGCAGGATTATTCCTATGGTACAGAACAATACAGCTGCTGTATTAGAAGACCACCTTCCATTCTTCAAAAAGACTCACACTGTCCTTGAATTCGGCAAACCAATCGATGTCGCCAGCATGGATCGCGAGCAGAAAAAGACTCTTGCTAAAGATGTGCAGGATCTTATTGAGAAGATGTATGAGGAAAATAAGGCGCTTGTGTAGATTTGTGTGAAAGGGGGGCGGTCATGAGGCGGAAGTATATGCCAGCTTCGGACGCGCTCCCGCTCGGGCGAATGCGTAGCGGATACTAAACGCACTTTCTCACTTCGTGAGAGGCGTTTGCTAAGTACCGACGCATTCTTACGGTCCGAAGCTGTCACATACTTCCGCCTCATGACCCTACACTTCACACAAACTTACAATTCGCTTTGGTTTCCCTTTGTGAAACCTTGCTTGCTGGGGTTGGCTGTGCCGCAACATTTTTTGCCGTTGCGGTACAGCCCTTTTTTCACGCTGTCTTTTTGCTTACTTATTGGCAAAAGCCTACTAACTCTCCTTATTCAATCTGTTTCGTATGTCAATAAATCATTATTTTTTATTATATCAACTTCAATGACCTACTAGACCGCACACATCAAATATATTAGTAGGCTTTCATCCCCAATCCACTAATATATCCAACCACAAAACTACACTGAACACAGACAGCGTCATTACCGGCAAAGCCGGTAATAAGCGTTTTTCTACCGGGAAGTTGGGCGTGGATGTGTATATATGCCGGTTTTGGACCGTAAGAATGCGTCGGTACTTGGCAAACGCACCTCACAGCGTGAGGAAGTGCGCTTAGTACCCGCTACGCATTCGTCCGAGTGAAAACGCGTCCAAAAGCGGCATATATACACATCCACGCCCTACCTTCATAGCAGAAAAAAAGACCACACCAGCATAGCCGCTAATGTAGTCTCTCCTTCTTACTTATTCTTCTTGAAAAGTCCCTTCTTTTTCTTCTCAGGAACTACAATCTTTCCACCTCTTACAGACTTGATACCTACAATGTAGATACCACTTACTTCAGCTTTAATCTCAGCCTTAATTGGAATCTGGTCATATACCTTAGGGTCACACATAAGTGACATAACTCTTGGTCCGATCTTTGCCTTTACGATTGGCATCTTACGGCCTCTGAGTGCTTTAGGTGTCTGATCTAAAACCATCTTAGGAAGTCCGGCATCTTTCAGTTTCATCATCTTCTTATCAATGACAAGCATCGACATAACCTGCTTTGCAGCCTCTAACTGTGCATTATTAGCTTCCTGCTTCTTCTGAAGCTTTCTACCAACAATAGTAAGTGCAACAAGTGCTGCTATAAGAACAGCAATAACTATCAATAAAACAATACTCCAAACTGGCATATTTACTACTCCTTCGTTAACTTTTCATATACTAGTCAATTATATCAAAACAATCCATAATTGCAAGTGTTTTGTGTTGGACTTGGGTCGGAGTATATGGGTATATGTCATTTCCAGACACGCTCCCGCTCGTGGAAGTGCGTAGCGGACAACTAAGTTCACTGCCTCACTTCGTGAGGTGCGTTCACTAAGTGCCGACGCACTTCCAACGGTCTGAAAATGACACATACCCACACACTCCGACCACCTCCACACAAAAACTTGCCCGGTGCCTTTGGCACCATCGCTCTCTGCATGAGCACTCTCACCAACCCCGCCTCCACCAAAGCGGACAGGGGAAGTGACAGCGTAAGGGGGCAGGGTGTGTATATGCTGTAGCGTAAGACCGTTGGAAAGGCGTCGGCACTTGGCAAACGCATCTCACGAAGTGAGACAGTGCGCCTAGTACCGCTACGCCTTTCCACGAGCGGGAGCGTGTCTTACGATACAACATATACACACTCTGCCCCGTCCGTCTGCCACTTTTCCCTTAGTCTGTCAACCTGTGCAGCAGCGACATCTTCATATCATAATATGCAGGGCTCATATCGAGATAGTGGTTATGAGGATTCTCAAATCTCTGCTCCTCTTCCCATATATTGTTAGTGAGCTGATCCTGAACATACTTCTTAATCTCATCAATAGAAACTCTGTCCATTACACGCTTGCCATCTTTTACAACAAGCTGCTGTAACTCAACTGCTGTGCAGTTTTCAAAATATCTGTTCTTCCAAGGCTTTACAGGATCTACATAACGGTATGGCTGTGAAAGGTCAACTTCTTCGTCTGCCCCCGCTATAAGGTCTGCTATTGCCTTCTTATTTTCATCATATATTCTGTAAACCTTCTTAAGTCCCGGATTAGTTATCTTCTCAACATTTTCAGAAATCTTAATTCTTGGCTGGAATACTCCGTCCTCTTCTACTGCCGCAATCTTGTATACAGCACCAAATACAGGATCAGACTTGGCTGTTATAAGTCTCTCGCCAACGCCAAAGCTGTCAATGCAGCCGCCCTGCTCTAAGATTGACATGATAGTCCATTCATCAAGGCTGTTGGAAACAACAATCTTGCAATCATTAAGACCTGCATCATCAAGCATTTTTCTTACCTTCTTAGAAAGATAAGCAAGGTCACCGCTGTCAAGACGGATGCCCTTGAGGCGCTTACCCATTGGCTCAAGCACTTCCTTTGCACATCTGATGGCATTAGGAATACCTGATTTAACAACATCATAAGTATCTACAAGAAGCACAGTTGCATCCGGGTAATTCTCTGCATAATGCTTAAATGCTTCAAATTCATCACGATAGAACATTACCCAACTGTGTGCCATTGTTCCACTGATTGGAATATTAAACATCTGACCGGCAAGAACAGTAGCTGTTCCAACTGCACCACCGATGTAAGCTGCTCTTGCGCCATATACTGCTGCATCCATGTTATGTGCACGTCTTGCACCGAAATCTGATACAGCACGCCCCTTAGCTGAACGCACAATTCTTCTTGTCTTAGTTGCAATAAGAGACTGGTGGTTAACCTGAAGAAGAATTGCAGTCTCAACAAGCTGTGCGTCAAGAAGAGGCGCAACAACAGTGATTACCGGCTCATTTGGATACATAATAGTTCCCTCAGGGAATGAATAAATGTCTCCTCTGAACTTAAAATCAGCAAGATATGCAAGGAATTCCTCTCCGAAAAGTCCCTGTCCTCTTAAATACTCAATGTCATCATCATCAAAATGCAGATTCTCAATATATTCAATAATCTGTTCAAGACCTGCAAATATAGCATAGCCGGCATTATCAGGATTCTTTCTGTAGAACACATCAAATGCAACCTTTCTTTCCTTGTCCTCATCCTTAAAATAACCATTAGCCATTGTAAGTTCATAAAAATCCATGACCATTGTAAGATTTCTCTCATCAAACTGTTTCTTCATAACTACTCCTTTTTCAAAGAAAAATGTACTATTCATCAATTCTAAGTTGTCTGGTTGTTATTGTTATCTGCATATCACAATCTGAAAGATGTTCACAATTCACTTCCATTCCATACACAAGATATATACTTATTGTATCCTCAGTTCGTTCAATTTCAAGACTTTTTGTAATAATCCCCAAGCTCATATTTCCATAAGGTGTCTGGTAATAAGTCATATTTTTACTGCCAAGGGTAAACCGCATCTTCGTAGATACAACGCCTTTCTTTGTCACCTCTACGCTGTCACCATCAATCTTGATTATGCTGCTTGACCGCTCCTGTGAATCATCATATACTTCCTCATACCGTATATATTCCTTGCCGTTAACAACTGAGTATATGCCAACATTTATAACTTCAACCTCATCGTCCTGTGACTCAATTACTTCAACCTCTTCACCATCACATGAGGCTTCCTCGTCCATTGTTCCCGTATATAAGCCTTTAATCTTAATAAAGACCTTATCCTTATTATTCAATCGTCCTTCCTCCACTAACTGCTTATAACCCAAGCAGTTCATTTATAAATGTTAAATATTTGAATCTGACTTTACAGCCCTTATCGGTTACTATCTTATATTCTTCGTCTGTAAGAACTCCTGCAAGCTTTTCCTTAGAATCCTCTGGAACTACGCCATACACTGCATCTACAAAGCACAGCGGCGGATACAGCACGCACCACCAGTTCTTCCCCTCTGCCTCTCCTATGTCAACTCTGAAAGCCTCATAGTATCCTGCTGGAAATGTGACATCTCCGTACGACTTCACTGGAAAATAACTTCTCTCAAAATATACACTGACATCTTCCATAAATCCATTGTCACGCAATGTTTTAATTGCAACATTTCTGATATTATCACTCTCCGCCTCCAATATTTCTCTTGACTGCGAAAGTGACTCCGAATCTGAAAGTGCCGGTCTTATGTAATCAACTACAGCTTCCTTAACCTTAAGCTTAACCTCCTGGTCTTCCTGTGAATCACTGTTGGCCCTCACATGGAATCTGATAATACTCTCTGAGATACCTTCCGTAACCGCCTCTAAATTCCCGGCATAAGATACCCTGTAATATCCAACCAGTCCACTGACTGCAATAATAACAATAAGCAGAATACAAAGTTTCTTTTTCATACATACCTCCCTGTTTTACAAAGCAGATTACGACTGCTGCCAGCTCATCTGCCCCGCATTTATATCTTCATATCAGGCAGTATATCCATATATTTCCATTATAAACATTAATATAAAACAAAGGCTGGCACCAAAAGCCAGCCTCCATGTAACCTTAGAGATTATTTGTTAAGAAGTCTGATAATACCCTTTTCCTGATTAGTAATATGCTGTCTTATAACAGTCTTAGTATTCTCCTCATCTTTCTTAGAAAGCTTATCAATGATGTCATTATGTTCGCTGATAAGAATAGAATGTGCTCTTGCATCCTTAACATATTCCAGTCTGTATCTGTACATCTGCTCTCTTAGATTGTTAATAATCTGAATAAGTCTCTGATTATCTGTCATTGCATATATAATATCATGGAAATTCACATCAGCATCTACAATTGCAACCACATCCTTAGATATAATTGCTGCTTCGAATCTCTTATTTGCCATCTTAAGTTCTTCAATACGATCCGGAGTAACATTGCGGCATGCAAGTGTTGCTGCAAGCTCCTCAAGTGCTGCTCTTACCTCAAGAACATCTCTCATGTCCTTCTCTGTTATATGGGCAACCTCTGCTCCCTTTCGTGGAATCATTATAACAAGCCCCTCCAGTTCGAGCTTTCTGATTGCCTCTCTTATAGGAGTTCTGCTCACCCCAAGCTTATCAGCGAGTTGAATTTCCATAAGCCTTTCACCCGGCTCCATCTCACCACGAAGAATCGCCTGTCTTAAAGTATTAAAAACCACATCTCTTAATGGGAGATAGTCATTAACATCCATCTTAAGTTCACCTTTCATATAAAACCTTGCCTTTCTCTATTACTCTGAATGTGTATTATTTCCATACATATTATGGTATAAATGTTTCCGTTGTATACACCTGCCTTGCCTCGCCCTTCTGTCTTAAGAACTGCTGACAGGCTATCATTGATTGTTCATCTGGAAATATTCCAAAAACTGTCGGTCCGCTGCCACTCATCATGGCATTAATTGCACCATGTTCTATCATATCTTTCTTAATGCTGTCAATGACAGGATACAACGGCACTGTAACTGACTCTAACACATTTCCCATTCTTGAAGCAACAAGTGCAACATCCTTTAACTTAATAGCCTCAATTATTCCATCTATGTCCGGATGCTGCTTAACATCTGTGTTATCCAGTTTCTCATACACAAGCTTAGTTGATACATTTACCGGAGGCTTTGCTATAAGAATATGACAAAATGGCATATCCGGAAGCCTTGTAAGCTTCTCTCCAATCCCTTCAGCTAATGCTGTTCCTCTCATAAGACAGTATGGAACATCTGCCCCAATCTCAACACCAAGCTTCATAAGCTCTCTCATTGGAACATTAAGTTCGAAAAGCCTGTTCATTCCAAATAATGCACATGCCGCATCACTTGAACCTCCAGCCATTCCTGCCGCAACCGGAATGAATTTATTAAGATCAACCTCAATTCCACCATCCAGCTTATACTTATTCTTCATAAGCATAATTGCCTTATAAACAAGATTATTCTCATTAACCGGTAGAAATCCTATATTTGTCTTAATTCTTATCTCTTCCTCCGGAATCCTTGTCATTATAATACGGTCATACAAACCAACCGTCTGCATTACCATTCTTACATCATGATATCCGTTCTCGCGTCTTCCAATAACATCAAGTCCAAGATTAATCTTGGCTCTTGCCTTTAATCTGATACTTTCCATATATTACCTAACCTTGTATACAAAATCCATTTTCAAAACTATTATATTAAAGATATTGTATGAAATCAAGTACAATATTATAAATGCACTTTTAAAAAGTTTCATTCTTACGGTATTTATGCGGAGATATGCCCTTTGCTTTCCTGAATGCATCTCCAAAATAATTGCTGTCATTAAAACCGCATTCAAATGCGATATCAGTAATAGACTTATTCGTTTCAAGCAGCAGATTGCAGGCGTTCTGAATTCTCACATTAATAATGTATTCCTTAAATCCAAATCCGGTTGCTGTCTTAAATTTCTTTGAAAGATATGACCTGCTAAGATTAAATTTATCTGCAACATACTCTAAAGACAGATTATCTGCATAATGTTCATATATATATGTGGCAACTTCCTGAATAATCCTGTTATCCACATCAATTTCCTTAATAACATTTTCCTCATAATTCTTACAGCGGATAATAAACAGCAGAAGTTCAATTAGCCCAACCTTTATAAATGCCGGCGACAGCTCATCAGGAGAATCATTTTCAAATAGCAGTTTATCAAGCAGGGCAACAACATAATCTCTTCTCTTTTCAGGAATATTAACAACTCCCGGCTTCATGCAATTTTCCATAAGTTCCTTTCCGGTCTGGTTCTGAATCCATTCAGTTGCATCATTTCTAAAGCTTATAACAATTCTTTCATGCATTCCTTTTCCATTATAAGTTGTCCTGTGAAGACATCCGCTTGGAACAATAACAAGATCACCCTTTCCGAACTTATAAATGTTGTGGTCAATAAAGCTTGTACACTCTCCGCTCGAAAGATAGAATATCTCATTAAACGGATGCACATGTGCCCCTACCCCTGTACTACAACTGGTATTACTTCTTTTTATCCTCTTGATATCAAAATCCTTCGACATATCCTGAAACATATAACCTCTCCTTATCTCAAACACTTTTGCGTCTACTATAGTAATTTTTCTGTATTATAAAGAATATTTTTTTGTTTAATTGTAGAAATCACTGTTTTTTATGCTTATATTATGTATAAAGGATTTTGAAATGTCAACAAAAAATCAGTATTTTGATTATTTTTCTGTATTAAGAAGCATTTTCAACACATTTATTAAGATAAGGGGGGCTTATCATGGCAAAACCAATAAGTGAAGATAAAAGAAATATGATTCTTAATGGTAATCTCTTTCATGCAATTCTTATGCTTGCAATTCCTGTTATGATCAATAGTTTTATCCAGTCAATGTACAATCTTACAGACACTTTCTGGCTTGGAAGAATAGGTACTGAGAACCAGTCGGCTATCACGCTTGTTTCTCCTTTCCAGAATATCCTGATTAACTTCGGTAACGGCATAACAACTGCAGGTGCAATCCTTATATCACAGTACCTCGGTGCAAGAGAGGATAAACAGGCTAATTCAATGGCTAACCACATCTGCCTGACTTCACTGGGATTTTCAGTATTGTGTGCGCTTATCTGCTGGCTTGTCTCTCCGGGACTTGTAAAGTGGCTCGGTGCAGAAGGAAATATATATAAATACGGCCTTACATACATAAGAATTGTAGTACTTGATCTGCCTTTTCTGTTTACCATTAACCTTTTTACATCAGTCAAACAGTCTCAGGGCGACACAGTAAAACCAATGCTTCTTAATATGTTTGGCGTTGTTATTAATCTTATATTAGACCCGTTATTCCTTATGGTTTTCAAATGGGGTATCGGTGGAGCTGCCCTTGCAACTCTGATTGCCAAGATTCCATGTGCAGTTATTGCACTTATTGTACTTACAAGACCAGGACAGCTTATCAGAATTAATTTCAGGGGATTTAAGTTTGATAAAAGCAAGATGGGTTCGATTGTAAAAATTGGACTTCCGACGGCAATTGGTGGAAGCACCATGCAGCTTGGTTTCCTTCTTATGACTAAAAATGTTAATGCTTACGGATTTATTGCAACAAGTGCTTATGGTATTGGCAACAAGATTAACAGTATCATCACAATGCCTGCAAATGGTATCGGCTCCGCCATATCAACTATCGTTGGGCAAAATATTGGTGCTGATCAAAAAGACAGAGCAGACAAAGCTTACCATTATGCTCTCCGCATGGGTGCATTATTTCTGTTATTCTTCGGTCTTATATTATCAAGAAGATTCATCTCACAGGCTATGGTAACATTTTTCTCAACAGACGAAAGAGTTATCCCGCTTGCAACAGATTTCCTCTCACTTATGGCTTTCTGGTGCTGGAGTAATGCATTTTACAATGTCACACAGGGACTTTTTCAGGGAAGCGGCCACACCATGATTACCATGATTGTAGACGCTTCAAGAATCTGGATATTCCGTCTGCTTACACTCTGGGTATGTGCAAATGTATTTAATATGGGAGTTGCTTCCGTCTGGTATGCAGTCGTAATCAGTAACGGAACCTCTGCAGCCATACTCTATGCACTATACTGGACAGGAATATGGAAAAAATCCACTATAAAAATTGAGAAAACAGAGGGTTAATTATTCTAAAGCATTTACCGATATACGCATTATAGGAATACTGTAATATTATTCTAACCAAGGAGGGAAATCCCTCTCCTCACCTGAGGGGTTCGGATTTTGCTCTGCAAAACCAAGGAGGGATATTATGTCATTAAACGGAGTTAATACTAATTATCAGACTTATGAAACTGGCACTTATTCAGGTAACAACAAGAAAACTTCTTCTAAAGAAGCAGAAAAGTCTACAGGTTATTCTGATGTAGCAGCAACTTACGAACATTCTTCTAAATCCGCTGATTCTACAACAACAGTTAATAAGAAAGCTTCTAACGCTTCTGTTGTTGCACAGTTAAAGGCTGATCAGGAAACACGCATGGCTCAGATGCAGAGCCTCGTTACTAAGATGTTCTCTAAGCAGGGAATCACTATCGGAACTGCAGATGATATGTGGAAGGCACTTGCAGGAGGCAATTTCACAGCAGATGCTGACACTATTGCACAGGCTAAGGAAGATATTTCCGAAGACGGTTACTGGGGTGTTAAGCAGACATCTGAAAGAATCTTCTCATTTGCACAGGCACTCGCAGGTGATGATGAAGAGAAGATGACTAAGATGAAAGAAGCATTTGAAAAGGGCTTTAAAGAAGCTACTAAGACATGGGGTAAAGAACTTCCAGGTATTTCTCAGGACACAAGAGATGCTGTCCTTAAGAAATTCGATGATTACTTTGCCGGAAAGAATTCATAAAATAACATTTTCAGAGGTACAGTTTTTGAATCCTGTACCTCTTTTTTTATCTAAGCCTTCACAAGAAGCAGCTTTGTTCCCCGTGGTATAACCACAGATTCTGACAATCCGTCAGAACATTTTGGATTGCTCGCCTTAATGGACTCTGCTGTTGTATGGTACATTTTAGCAACATCCCATAATGTTTTAGTGCCATCTGCAATATATCCGGTCATTGACGGCATCTGTGACAAATCAAGCTTTTCATCTGCAATATATGCACTCTTTATTCCACAATATTCAAAGTTCCTGAAGCAGATCACATCCAGTGATACTGATGCTTTAACCTCTATTACACCAGCACTGTTTATTGTCGCTGAAAGCTGCTGGACTGACGGCTTTATGTTGTATTCAAGTGCATCAGGGCTGACACCGTCAATTTTTATTGCGCTTGCAAATGGAATGATTGTATGCACGCTTCCAAGCGGCTGGCTGTCATTTGAAGTTATGTAGAATACATTTGCACTGACAACACCTTCCGCAACAAGTTCCCCTGCTGAATATGTCACATCATCAAGCTGCACCGTTGCTGTGCAGTTGCATATCTGCATAAGGTCAGCATAATTTTCAAGCTGGAGATTTCCTGACACACGGCTCGATACATTATTGCGCACCACAAGACAACGAAGTTGCGTATCTGAATTTTCTATCTCCATATCGTATGAAGGTGAATATATATCAGCTATGACGTCTTTCTTTCGCTCCTCATATGCCTTGACATCCATATCAAGAACAACTTCAACCGCAATATCACGGTTTTCGCCATCCATATCAGGTCTTTCCTCAATTGTCTTTCCAATTATCTGGAAATTGACATATGGTATCATATCTGCATTACAGCCGCTTATATCAAGACTTCCTTCAAATGATGCTGTTGTCTCATACCACTGCACATTGCCTGTTTCGCCATTTCCGATATACATTACAAATATATCTAAATCACCAGCAAGTTTAAGGCCATCATCTGCCAGTCTTGTATTTAGATTTCTTACATCTACATCATCCCAGATTATTTCCTGTATCTCTGGTTTGCCTGCCGGAAGTGATACATTTTCCCTGATTCTGAAATTATCACGCTGATTGACTGCAAGCTGTACGAATTCCAGTTCTTTCTTTAACTGCTGGATATCTGTATTCTCTGTCTCCTCAACTCCTGTTATCATCTGTATATCCTGCAGATTCTCACATATAAGCTTAAGCGTAACAATTGCCTTCACACTTATTTTTCTTGAATTAATTGCCTTAATACTAAGATCTTCTATTGATGCCTGACATGTGACATAATCTCCTGTACAGTCACTTGAAAGATTAACATTTTCAGAAAAGCTCATTTTTCCAGTCATCTTGACAGGCTTCATTCTCTCTGAATCAGATGACGCCCCAATATAGAGAAGTGCAAATTTTAATTCCCCATCAACTGTCGCTTTATCCTTATTTACCTTTACACTGTCGGTCTGGACATTTCCCCATTCCTTTACTATGAGTTCAATATCATCTTTCGTGTCCGGCACATTAAAATCATCGTCCAGTGTAATCTGTGCCACGGTATTACATTTTAAACGGTATTCATGAATATTTTCTGTTCTGAGCCTCACAGACTGACCTCCCATACATTCTACATTTTAAATACGACACTTTCTTCCCGCCGCTCCATCTTTAGCACTATTACCGGATATGTTTCCACCTCATTTACCGCTTCCCCAGCCGCAGGTCCTATAAGGTTAAGGTCAATGTACAACGCATTATCCCCAGTGTACACATCATTAACCTTAATGGAATACCCGCTGGTCTCCCGTGTTCCATACCCGGCCACAACATATGTATAATCCTTAGTCGTATATGTAAGCCTCATCACTTTATCTTTTTTGCTTTCGATAAGCTTCCTGAGCTCCTCCGGCAAATCCGCATTTTCAACCACTGTATAATCAACACTGGTCTTATTATCCGGCTCTTTGCTGCCGGAACACCCTGTCATGGCGCACACAGGCGTAATTATCAACAATGCGAGCATAACAGTCATGACTTTTCCCCAGACTTTTCTACACATAAAAAACACCCCCACAATAAGACCTACTTAATCTTATGTGGAGGTAAAAAAAATATTCATATAAAGTTTTGATTTGTGTATATAGTGTCACCTATCCCCTCTTGGCATAACTTCCCGTCAGGAATACTAATGTTTGTTTATGTCCCTTTGGAAGATGACAACCAGCTCCAAGTGTCTGTCTGTGTCATTCGCTTGAATTATGACGAGCTGTGTAGGAGTTAATGCCGCTATATACATAAGTTCAGTGTGTGAAAGCTCGTTCAAACGAAGTGCGTTTGCTTTCACACACTGTAATAAACTCTGTAGATAGCGGCATTTACTCCTGCTAAGCGCAGGAATACTGAAAGCGAATGCCATAGACAGACACTTGGAGCGTGCGTGTTCACCTTACAAATGGACACGAACCTTACACTGCATATCCCTTGCTCTTTATAACATCTATAACCTGGTCTACATATTTCTCACACTCTTCTGTGCTTCCTGCCTCAACCATTACACGGACAACAGGCTCTGTTCCGCTTTCGCGTACGAGGATTCTTCCATCTGCACCAAGTGCATTGGCAACTGCCTCAACCGCTGCCTTTACATCGGCATCATCCTGTGCCTTTGTCTTGTCTGTAACCCTGATGTTCTTAAGAACCTGTGGGTATATAACAAGTGGTGCTGCAAGTTCTGATAATGTCTTTTTCTTGGCAATCATAACTTCCATCATCTTAAGGGCTGTGATAATTCCATCACCTGTTGTTGCATATTTAGAGAATATGATGTGTCCTGACTGCTCTCCACCTATACGGTAGCCATTCTCTGACATGCACTCATATACATACTTATCACCGACCTTAGTCTTTTCGTACTCAATTCCTACTGCGTCAAATGCTTTATAAAGTCCGAAGTTAGACATTACTGTTGTTACAACCTTGTTTCCGACAAGCTTATCTCTATCCTTCATATAACAGCCATAGATATAGAGAATATGGTCACCTGTTATGACATCGCCCTTCTCATCTACACACAGACATCTGTCAGCATCACCGTCAAACGCAAATCCTACATCAAGATGCTCTCTTCTTACTAAATCCTGAAGTCCTTCAATATGTGTAGAACCGCAGTTTGCATTAATATTAGTTCCGTCTGGGGCAGCATTTATAACATATGTCTTAGCTCCAAGTGCGTCAAATACAGCCTTTGCAAGTGTCCATGCACTACCATTAGAAGCATCAAGACCTACTCTTATACCTTTGAATGAATAAATTGCAAGACTCATAAGATATCCCATATATCTGTTACGACCTGCTGTGTAATCAACTGTACATCCAATATTTTCTCGTGTTGCGTATGGAATTTCTCCAAGCTCACCATCAAGGTACTTCTCGATTTCAGCGATAACATCTTCTTTCATCTTCTCACCTGCGGCATTAATAAGCTTAATTCCATTGTCGTAGAAAGGATTGTGGCTTGCAGATATCATAATTCCACAATCAAAATCTTCTGTTCTTGCTACATAAGAAACACTTGGTGTAGTTGTAACATGAAGAAGATATGCATCTGCTCCTGATGCTGTAAGTCCGGCAACTAAAGAATACTCAAACATATAACTGCTTCTTCTTGTATCCTTACCAATAACAATCTTTGCCTTACCATCCTCATGATTCTTTCCATAATACCAGCCTAAGAATCTTCCCACCTTAAATGCATGGTCAACTGTAAGAGTTACATTTGCTTCTCCTCTGAATCCGTCAGTTCCAAAATACTTACCCATAATCTACTCCTTAATCATCATATCCGTTAGGATTATTCTTCTGCCATCTCCATGAATCAGCACACATAGTCTTTAAATCACGCTCTGCTTTCCAGTGAAGCTCTCTCTCTGCCTTACCTGCGTCACAGTAGCATGTTGCGATATCACCTGGTCTTCTTGCCTTAATTACATATGGTATATGTATTCCCGTAGCAGCCTCAAAATTCTTTACTATATCAAGCACTGAATATCCATTGCCTGTTCCAAGATTATATATTGCAATTCCCGGATTATCATTAAGCTTTTCTATAGCCTTAACATGTCCAAGTGCAAGGTCAACCACATGGATATAATCTCTTACACCTGTTCCATCATGAGTATCATAATCATTACCAAATACACCAAGCTCCTTTAACTTTCCAACAGCAACCTGTGTTATATATGGCATAAGATTATTAGGAACTCCGTTAGGATTCTCTCCTATTGTTCCGCTCTCATGTGCTCCAATTGGGTTAAAGTATCTTAAAAGAATTACATTCCATTCCGGGTCAGCCTTCTGGATATCTGTAAGAATCTCCTCAAGCATTCCCTTAGTCTTACCATAAGGATTAGTAATCTCACCCTTAGGGCATTCCTCTGTAATAGGTACAAATGCAGGATCTCCATAAACTGTAGCTGAAGATGAGAATATAATATTCTTAACACCATGATTTCTCATAACATCAAAAAGTGTAAGTGAACCGGATATATTATTCATATAATACTCAAGCGGCTTGGCTACTGACTCACCTACTGCCTTAAGTCCTGCAAAATGTATAACACTATCGATACTTTCTTTCTCAAATATCTCATTTAATGCTGCAGCGTCATTAATGTCTGCCTCATAAAATGTGGCTTTCTTTCCTGTAATCTTCTCAACTCTGTCTAAAGACTTTCTGCTTGAATTTACAAGATTATCAACTACTACAACATCATAACCCGCATTCTGAAGTTCTACTACTGTGTGGCTTCCAATAAAGCCTGCTCCGCCTGTAACTAATATTGCCATTATTATCTCCTTTATGTTCTATACTAATATAGCCACAAAACTTCATATAACATGTCGTTCTGTGGCTTATTATATGTCTTGTGTTACGATATTATTTGTCGCCTTTCATCATACGCTCAGTTGACCATATTTCAACCTCGTACCTATTGCTCTTATTGTATCTCTTTCTGAGATTCTTAAGCTGCTTTAAGTACTCTAATGTAACCTTTCCTGAAAGCTTTGATTCACCTTCTGTTCTCTGCTGGAATTTATATGGGATTTCTACAACCTTGCTGTATGTACCCATTGCAAGAACCTCAACCATAATCTTCCATCCGATTGGCTGAAGGTCAGCATTCTCAATAACTTCTCTTCTGAACATAAAGAGTCCGCTTGTAGGATCTGATATCTTTCTAAGGCAAGGCAACATAACCTGTCCTATCTTTCTTGCTGTTCCAGATACGAACTTTCTGTACCAGTTAAGTCCGCCATCATCTCCACCCGGAATAAGTCGGCTAGGTATACAGAAATCTGCACCACTTTCCATAGCCTTATACATATATTTAAGAACGATTGGCGGGTGCTGTAAATCAGCATCCATACATGCCATATATTCTCCCTTTGCAAGCTTAAAACCATCGAGAACAGCAGTTGCTAATCCTGTACCATTCTTTCTGTGTTCCATTCTCACCTGTGGATATTCCTTAGCAACTTCCGTAATTACATCAGGTGTATTGTCCTTACTGTCATCAACAAAGACAATTTCATAATCAACACCCTTCAAAGCAACATCAATCTGTGCTACAAGATTTCTGATGTTCTTGCTTTCATTAAATGTTGGTATTACTACTGATAACATTATTATACTCTCCTTTAAAAAGAATTCTCTCGTCATTATACATCAATATACGACAAAGTAAAACATTTTTTTATACTCTGGTAACAACCATGGTTGCCTGTCCCTTAACTATTATTGAACGAAGACCTGCACTTACAAAGAAACTGTCGCCTGCTTTAAACTCCATAGTCTTTTCATAATCATCTGTTTCAATAGTTCCTGACCCGTTAATGAAAAGTACAGAAACAAAGGATGCCTCATCAACAGTAATCTTTGCTTCGTCATTGACATCATACTTATATACTTCAAAATATTTGCACTGGACAAGTCTTTCTTCTGTGAAATGTTCATTTCTTGCAATAACAACTTCTGTCTTATTGTCCTTGACATATTTATGGTTATCAACAACATCAAGTGCTTTCTTTACATGAAGTTCTCTCGGATTACCGAACTTGTCCCTTCTGTCATAATCATACATACGGTAGGTACAGTTAGAATTCTGCTGTATCTCACATATGAATACACCTGCGCCTATTGCATGGATTGTTCCTGCCTTAACCATAACAACATCGCCTGCTTTAACCTCTATCTTATTAAGTATGTCTGTGATTGTATTATTATTAATTCTCTCAAGAATTTCTTCCTTAGATGCGTCTCTTGATAGCCCGCAGTACAGATATGATCCCGGTTCACTGTCCACTACATACCACATCTCATTCTTTCCATATTCATTCTCATTCTCAAGAGCATATTCATCATCAGGATGAATCTGTATAGAAAGTGCCTGCTTTGCATCTATGAATTTTATAAGGATAGGAAATCTGTCCTGTGCCTGACATTTCCAGCCTAATGCTTCTTTTCCTATAATATTAAGGTACTCATTAAAGAGCATTCCTTTATATCTTCCCTCAGCTATACGGCTCTGACCGTCAGGATGAGCTGAAAGTTCCCAGCTCTCACCGATGACATCATAATCACATTTCTTGCCATATACATCACGAATCTTGGTTCCACCCCACAGATTATCCTTAAATGCCGGTTCAAGCTTCGCAATAGGACTCTTATCCAGTCTTACATAATTAGCAGATGCCTGTGGATTATCCCTATTATATATCTTAACAAGATCTGTATCTGATATATTATCTCCAATACCAACCTCTATTACTACCACATTCTTGTCTGTCTTATTAGCAATCCTGTGTTTCGTTCCCACTGGAATGAACACACTTTCATATTTGTTATAATCAGCAGTTTCATTACCAAGAGTAATTGTAGCAATACCTTCAACTATTGACCAGTGCTCAGTTCTCTTTTCATGCCGGTGAAGAGACATTGACATTCCTGGAAAAACAGTAAGTTTCCTGACTTTATATCCCTGTGAATAATTAAGTATCTCCTGTATTCCCCATTCCTTATAAGTAGTCCTGTTATAATCAAAAAATGCTTCATAAGTATCCATATTATCTTTCATAATCTGCTTGATATTATCAGCAGATTTCTTTGATGATATATATGTTGCATCATCTGTATTAACAACAACAAGATCCCTTAAATCATTGGCAACAACTAGTCTCTTCGGTGCATTATTTATAACATTAACATTATCGCAGTCATTCTTAATAACACATTCTGACTTGATATTATTTCCAAATTCAGCTAAATCGCTGGCATTGCCGACATCCATCCACTCAAAATGTGCTTCAACTACTTTTATTGAATCACATTTTTCAAGGAGAAGTGTTTCAATACTGCCATGCGGCATAGACTGCATAACTGTTTCCGAAAATCTGACAGACCTTCTGATTGCCGGAACCTTTCTCTTAGCTGTCTTACAGGTAGTGTACAGTTCTGATGCAAGGCGTCTTGCAGCATTAGTCATATCCCCTGCTCTGAATACAAGTATTCCACTGTTCCACAGATATCCCTCATCATAATCATATCCAAGCAGACCTTCTGTCTCATCTTCATCGAAATCCATTCTTGCAATAAACTTCTTAACATTCTCTTTATCCCGAAGAATGTACCCATAAGTGGATGACTGTGATTCCGGCTTAATGCCTAATACAGCAAGATATCCTTCTTTTGCATATTCTTTAGCCTCAATTATTGAATCTTTATAACCATCACCCTCAATCAGGTTGTCCGAATTAACAACCAGAACTAATTCTGACGGGTTGGCAAACATAGTCCCTAACAATACAGCTGCTCCTGTTCCCTTGGGTGTACCCTCAAGGATAACTCTGTACTTAAGACTCTGAAATGCCTTCATCTGTCCATTAACAATATTCTTATAGCTCTCATTGGTAACTATTATAAATTCCTCACAGAAAGGCATATTCCTTACTACAGTTTCCTGTAATATGGAACGGCCTTCTTTTATTTTCATAAACTGTTTTGGAAACTGCCTTCTTGATAATGGCCATAAACTATCACCACTACCTCCGGCTAAAATTACACATTTCATAGCAATCCTTCCTTAATCCTGTTATGTATCTGTATTATTTACTCCTGACTTACTTAATTATTATTAGCATTAACATCTGCCGCAGCAGTTGTATTATCAACAGCCTCTGTTGTCTTTGTTTCGTCTGTTGCTTTTGTTGTTTCTGTTGCTTTTGTTGCTTCTGTTGCTTTTGTTGTTTCTTCTGTAGCTTCAGTTTCCTCTGTTACCTTTGTTGTGGCTTCTGTTGCCTCTGTTGATGGCTCTGTTTCTTTTTCGTCCTTTTCCTCTTCTCCACCATTATTATCATCTATGCCACTTGCAGAATCTTCTACAGTCTCTTCCTCAGCATCTTTTATAGTTGCTTTATTTGGTCTCTTAGTATTTTCTTCTGTGGACTCATCAGCCTTAGTAGTCTCCTTTACAGCTTCATTATCAGCTTCTGTTGTATTATCTGCTTTCTTCGTAGCTTTAGCCTGAGTTACCTTTTCCTTAGATGTTGTTGTTTCAGCTGTTGTAACCCTTGTATTGTTTGAATTATTATTCTTCTTAGCAGCTGTTTTAGAATCGCCTGATAATACAGCCGATAAAAATACACTTAAAACTATTGCAAATAATATAACGCCTCCAGCTACATAAACCACAATTCTTCTTGCAGCCTGTGATAATGATGGAAACAATTTCCCTACAACTCCTGCAAGCTTTCTCACAACGGGATTTGATGCATCTGCTCTTCTCATTGCAGCACTACGATCCGCCTTTGTTCTTCTGAATGGATGTTCATCACTATCATCATCTATATCATCATCTTCAAAATATGACTTTTCATCATCTTCCGGCTCTGAGTCGTCGTCTGTTTCTTCAGGCTCATAATACAATGCATCAGGCTCGGCACCATCTTCCGTTTCATATCTGTCAGCCTCATACTCATCATCAGAGCCATTCTCTTCTTCATATTCTGATTCTTCTGTCTCAAGTTCAATACCAAGCATCTGTGCTTTTGTCTTAACAATTAATTCACATATAAAAGCACTGTCTACATCAAGCAGTTCTTCTATTTCATCAACAGAATGCATTTCATATCCGTAAAGCTCAAGAAGGATTGTCTGTACTCTGGATAAACTTCTGATAGCTTCACTGGTATTATCATAATCTGCCGGATTTCTGAACATTTTAACATTATCTCTGATAATATTATATAATTCAGCATCTTCCTTAATCTTATTAAATTCATATTCTAATCCGGTCACATTAATTTTTATTGTATTCTTGTCAATCAGTCCAAACATAAATGCAGATACAAGTGTTGCTACCTGCCTGTGTATATTCTTACTAACATCAATTTTATCAATATTATTACATAAATAAATAAATGCCCTGCTAGTTACTTTCTTGCTATTATCTCCAAATACCGGGTATACAAGTGCATATACTTCCTTATAAAATTCCTTGCAGAATACTTCCTTATCCTGATTACCAGAAACAACATCTTTAATAAGCTTAACTAACTGTTCATCATTCTTACTCATATTACTCCTCATTTCTGCATATATTTATCCATTTAAATAAACACTTCGTATAATTATATCACTATGTTAAAGAATTGTCACCTTTTTAATATTTCCATGCACTCATATCTACATTTCCAGAAATGCCCGGTATAGAACCTGACTCTGTAAACTGCCACATCTGGTAGCTTCCACCATAAGTGCAGCTGCTTCTATACTGTGCAAGCCATACAGTACTTCCAGAAACAAGCCCTCCTGCATTGATTCTGTTAGTCATCCAGTCTTTATTAGCATATACCATTGCCGAATACCCGGCACCCCTTATCGTCTGTACAAATGCATTAATAACAGCCGTTCTTTCCGCAACCGATATTTTATCTCCTCTTCCGCTTCCATTTCCTGCACTCTCTACATCTATTGCCAACGGAAGAGATACATTATACCCACTACATGCAGATATAATAAAACTTGCCTCTTCAACAGCTTCATTAGTATTAACCGCCTGAGTAACAATATAGGCTCCAACTTTTACACCTGCTGCTGTTGCATTTCTCATGTTTGTATCAAATCGTTTATCCTTTACCAGTCTTGCAGTCTCATATCCCCTGTAGCCTACGCGTATAATTGCATAGTCAATTCCTGCTTCCTTAACGCGATTCCAGTCAATATCTCCGTTATAAGTAGATACATCTATTACCAGATGTGAGCCAAGCGAACCGTCTCCATTAAAATAATATTGTAATCCGTCAATCTGATTCCATCCCGTAACCGCCTGCGAATTTCTGAAATAATATGTTTTCCCCTGTATATTCTGCCATCCATCAGCATATACAGTCTCTGTCTCAGCTTCTAATGAAAGAAGGACATAATTTTTTCTGGCTGCCATACTCTGATTATCAGATGGTTTAGTATTTTCTCCCTTAGTAGTTTCTTCTGATTTAGTACTCTCACCTGTTGTCTTTGTTTCACTCTGTGTTTCTTTAGTTCCTGCTGCAGTTTCCTTAAGATTATCTGCAAATACTGTTGTATTATTAGTCATCTCAACATTTTCAGCACTAATATTTCGCTCAGGTACAAGGAATTTTGTTACAACATCTGCCTGTCCTCCTGTTATCTGAATCTTTCCTGTTTCATATATGTATCCTGAATATGCAGACACACTCTGATCATCTATTAAAACAGAGCCAGCTGTATATCTGGCAGCTTCATCGTCCGTAAGCTGCATTGTACTTCTGCCTGTTATCTTATAGATTATATTGTCACCCGATTTCTTCAAAGCAGTAACATTGACTTCCCCTGCTGAAGCTGTTGTTTCAGGTACAGAAACTGCAGGTGAAGAATTAGAACGGTTCTTTGATGGATCCTCTTTCTGTGTAGCAGCTGAATCTGCCACAACCTTTTCCATAATGTCATCCATTACTGCAAATGTCTCAACTGTCGCTTCTGCTGCATCCGGAGTCTTATACCCTTCCTCAGCCTGCACTACCAAAGTGTATGTTCCCATTTCAAGATCCGGCATAAGAACTGTACCATCCTTGTCATCATCTTCATAAACTTCCTTATCAACATCCTCAACATTCTGTCCTGCATATGCAGACTTCAGTTTTTCAATCTGCTCTTCATTATCTTCTTTACTTCCACTTAAAAGGTTAAATACAAGATTATGTCCTGAAAGAATCTCTCCATCTTCGCCATACACACTTGCAGTAATAGTATTTTCATCTGCTACCGCTTCCAGATAAAGCGACAAAACTGGTGCTTTCATTTCTTCTGCTGTTTCCATCTGTGTTGATGTATCTTCTATTGCTGCTGCAACATCAGTACTTTTCTGCTTCCCAATACGACTGACAACTGACACCGTAATAACTATTCCGGCAACTGCAACAACAACAGCACCACCACACACAGCCGTTATAATGACATGCTTCTTTACCCTGAAAAAATCCTGAAGCCATATCTTTGCTGTCTGTATAAAAGAAAGTTCTGTAATCTCTAATATCTCATACTCACTATCCTGAGAAACAACTTCCTGTTCACTTATTGTATCTTTCTTAAATAATTTCTTTAATGAAAACATTTTTTCTCCATTTTAAAAGTTGTATAATCTCAATAACGGCGCTACATTTCATATGATAGCGCCGTTTGTAACCCGTTGTTATTATTTATTGTTAATTACCGTCTCTTCCGTTGTCTCCTGCTTCTTAGCTGCAACAGATAACTTTCTGGTTTTTGCCTGACTCACATTCTCTGTTTCTGTCTGACTTTCTGATACAGACTCTGTCTCCTTCTGAGTTTCTTTTTCTGTTTCTGTTTCCTTTACTATAACTATCATTACAGCAGTCTGTTTTACAGTTCCATCCTTTGGCACATCAAAGTAATATACAACAGAATAAGTATAATTCTTTACATCGTACACATTTGCAAGTGCCTGCTCCGGTGACATAGTTATTTCCTCACCGGTTGCAATATTTCTTTTGATAACCTCATACTGTGTAAGTGTTGCATTTTCAGATAAGCTGTTGGTTCCAGACACTCCATTTACAAAGCTGAAACCTGCCGGAAGTCTGCCTGAGACATCTGACTGTACATTAATATCCGGTGTTACAAGTTTTGCTGTAACATCAACGATATTAAGGACTGCATCCTTTGTTATATTACCAGATTTCGGGTCTTTAAATGAATATCTGACTGTATATCTGCCTGGCTGTGATAATGCATCTTCTTCATCAACTGAATTTCCTGAAGAATTAATTATATCATAATCCACGTCCATCTCATAGCCTATTGAATTAACTCCTTTAACTCCTGACATGAAATCCACACCCTCATTGAGCTTTCCCGAATCATGTCCCAGATATCTTGTTATGTTAGTATTAGTTACTGTCAATGCAGCATCCTGTGCACCATTAACTTTATAGTTGGCATATCCGAAAAATGCAATGTTCATATCAACATATCCATCAATACCATCAACAGTATCTGTTACACCATACTGCCACATATCATAATGCCATTTAAAGCTTGCAAGGTCATCACCATATGCCCAGCGTGTTGATGTATAATAATATTCACTCCAGTAGCATGCCATCCATACCTTAAACTTTCCTGCAAGTTTCTCTCCATCAAAATTATCATACCATCTGTTTCTGTTAGAATATACCATTGGCTGATATCCATAACTCTTTACAACATTACAGAATGTCTCACACGCCTGTGTAACCTGATCATAATCGCCTGTTTTAAGTTCCCAGTCAAATGCAACCGGATATGTAATCTGATAGTCTTTTATAAGATTAATACAAAAGCTCGCTTCATCATACGCAGTCTTTGCATCTGTTGCACCCGAATAAAAATATATTCCTACCTGGATACCGTTAGCTAATGCTCCCTGAATATTCTGCTTGAATTTTCTATCTTCGTATAAACCATCATCTCCGCCACCACATTTAATCATTGCAAATGTAATTCCATCGGCAGCAACCTTTGACCAGTCTATATCTCCCTGCCATCTTGATACATCTATACCATACACAAGCTGATTAACTTCATATATCTGATCAGAACTTGATGTTTCCTCAGTTCCTGAATCTGAAACCTCTGCATCCTCTCTTGATGGCTCTGATGAATTATCTTCAACTACCTCAAGCTCTTCTATATCCTTTACTGCAACAGGACCAGCACCACTGTCTGCAACAGCTTCAATTATCTGATTAAGTTCCTCACTTGTTGTATCATCACTTGAAAGTGCTTCCTCCATGAGACTTTCAAGCTCTTCTACTGATGAGCTCTCTTCTTCAGCTGTTTCTTCCTGAGTTTCTGCAAGAATCTTATTAAGTTTATCAAGTCTTTCTGATTCAGTTTCAGTTTCAGTCTCAGACTCATGCTCAGTTTCCTGTGCCTGCACAACATTTTTAGTGTTATTATGTTTAACATACTCAACACCTGTAACTGTTGCCGCAGTTCCCGACACCGCAACTGCACCTGTAATAATACAAATCTTGGCATGTGCCACAAATACTGACTTCCATACTACTGCTAACTTACCTGCTAAACCTTCAATAAATCCTTTCATTCTTAATCGTATCTCCTAATTCTCCTAAACCACATGTATTTTAATCATAATAATGCTTAAAGTACACTCTTCCAAATATAGCCCATGTATCAATAAATGCCTGCCATATATCTTTCATACCTATTCGTCGGCTATCCGAATCCCTGACATATACAACTTCAACAGGCATCTGTGCAATTGTAAAACCTCTTCTGTGTATTGCAACCAGAAGCTCTATATCATAGGCAAATCCTGATGTCCTGACAAGATGTGCCACCGGCTTGATTGCCTCCACTCGGAATACCTTAAGCCCTGTCTGTGTATCCCTTACATTAAGATGAAACATCACAAGCAGCATTATGTAATAACCCATGCTTATAACCTTTCTCTTAAATGGATAATCCAACTTGGAATCCTTATGGAACTTGCATCCAATTACAACATCTTTATTATCGTCAAGCATTTTTTGAAGATAACCTTCAAGCTGTGATGGATTCAATTCGAGATCTGCATCAACAAATGCAACATACTTTCCTTCCACCTGTGAAACACCGGCAATTATAGCATTACCTTTGCCTCTGTTCTTGGTAGAACTTATCATACGCACTCTGTCGTCCTCTTTAACTGCTTTTTCAATTTCAGATTTCGTATTGTCCCTGCTGCCATCATTAACCACAACTATCTCTAATTCTGGAACAAACTTTTCAACAATTCTGAGTGTTTCTTTAATACTGTTATATATAAGCTTTTCCTCATTATAAGCTGGCATAACTATTGACAGCATCCCATCCAGATTAACCATTGAAATTCCCCTCTCGTGTCTGCACATTTATTAATATTACAATGCTATGATGACTTTTTCAAGTATAGACGCGTAATTAACGCAGATAATATTAGAAGATTCTAAAAAATAATTAAGGAGAACAGATATGAATAACTCAGAAAATCTTCCAACAGACAACAACAATAAATCTATCGTAAAAGGGAAAACCATGTATAATTGGGAAACTCACGATAATCAGGACAAAGTGATTGTCGACAGCATTAATGCAATCGAAAGAAGACGTGAGCATATGACTGACGAACAGTTAAGAAAAGCCTACACAGAATTACAGACAGGACTTGGTCCTGATATATATAGTCAGTTATGTGACCGCAAGGCAAGTGACAATTTTCAGGGGTGACTTTATTATGAGTCACCCCACCACCTGCAATTATATATTATTTGCGGCACAGTCAAGTGCTGCTGCCACAACAGCATCCATGTAATCATACATAATCCTGTTCCTTTTCTATCTTAAATAATGGGATGATGCCGACGCACCATCCCATTAATTATACTTATTATATTACATTAATTCAACATAAGAAGTAATTAATAATAATCAATATCAGATATATAATCTTCTGTCCTTGTATAACCATCTAACTGTATAATAGCATCTGCCAGGACAGTTTCACCATTGTCAGGATTATATTTTTCATAATTCAATACAATACAAGGATTATCTGCATTTATATTTTTATTAAAATTCTTCTTGTCAAGGGACTCTATAAGTCCATTTAATACTTTTTGTGCTCTTTCTTCATCTTTTCTTACATACGAATCCAGATCAATATATGTTCTGGTATCATTATATACAAGAACTGCTGAAAGCGTTTCATATCCACTAGGATATTTATCCCATGTTCTGGAACTGTCATTTAAATACTGCTTTAAAATATCGCTCATTGTCCCAAGCTCTTTTTCATTATTCCTAATGGCATATTCATTCCGTATACTAATATACTTATTATAAGATTGTGGCATATTCTTACTGATTGGAAGAACCATATCATAAGTAACGCCTTTTTTCGAAAAGCGTACTGACATCAAGAATGTATCAACATCTGAAGTAACTGTCTGATACCATTTCTCAAAACCAATCTGTTTAATTTCACTTGTAATTGTTTCATATATATCTTTACAGTCAGAATCCTCTATATTACCTGTTATATAATTGACGGAAATCTTGTCACTATCCGGAAGGTCCATATATGCCTTAACAAATTTCTCATCCTTCTTTAACAGACTTGAAAGTTTATTGGCATCACTGTCTGTAAGCTGAATCCTTCTGTAATGTGTAACACCGTTCTGTCTGAAACCAACCTTATAATTAGTCACTGAACCTCTGCCGTTATAAATATAATTATGAACACCATTTGATATACATTTATCTTTATATGCCCCAAATTTCTCTGATACATATTTGAGAATCTCTTCATCTGTAAACTGAACCTTCGATGATATAGAACTGAAATATCCGTTATCTGAAGCATAGTACATATCCATTGGCTGTATTGATACATACGCAAGTTTTGAAGCATCCGGTTCGTACGATGCCTCATATTTGCCAAATGAATTAGCTCCTGTTCCAATTACCACTGCAAGAACATATCCAAGAAGAATTGATGGAATACACTGCTTTATAACATTCATCTTCTTACTTACTATACATTCATAAACAAACACAACCAATGCACTTACAATAAACAGCACAACAACTGCTATTGTCTCATCATTGTCTATACTTGTATATGCTATCATTACACCTATAAACGCAATTGAAAAGCCGATAAGTGTTCTGATAATCATTGGCAGAACCTTTCCATTAGCTGCTTTTCCTGCTGTCTCACTTTTTCTCTTTACAAAGAGAAGTGCGCCAAGCGCTATATATATAAGTGCAAGCACGAGTGTATATAAGTTACTTGTAAGGCTGAGAACCATATCTGCTATTCCTGATGGACCATTGTATATATCAAATACAGAAAATACCCAGCCAACAATCATATTGTTGGAAGAATCAAGTAACCCCACACCACTGTTACTTATCATGTAAGTTTCTCCATGAAACACAGTCAGTTCTGTAACCATTAACGCAATAAATCTTGGAAGAAACATTATAAGTCCTGTAACACATATATTGCTTAATATGTTTCCTGTAATGGATATTGATACATTTATAATTGCCATGCATAAAAGGCTGCATATAAATATTGAAAGATACATACGGAACATTGTTGCATAATCAACATTAAAATACTGCCTGTTAGCCATGAATAAAACTGCCTGTGATACATATGACACAACAAGTATTCCGGCAATCCATGTAAGTATTGCTGCTGTCTTGCTAAGATATATGCACAATCTTGTATATGGAATTGAATGGTAAAAATCACTGCTGCTTCTCTTATTAAGAAAACTCCATACTATCAATGATATAACAGGTACAACAATTATGAATACTAATACCAGAAAATAATTCCCTGAAATTCCACCTACATTATTAACCTGTTTATATTCTTTAATATAGCTTAATGATGAAATAATCGGTACAACTGATATAAGTGTAATTACCGCCATCATTATAAAGCCCGCAAGTCTTGTCTGCTTCAATGTCTGTAAAAACATATGAAAGCTGAATACTTTCTTATTATTCATGCGTCTTATCCCCCTTCACATCAAATGTATAACCAAGTGCTTCCATCTCATAAGTAAATACTTCCTCAAGCGTAAGCGGGAGGACATCAAATACTACCGGATTCATGGCATTTATAATGTCCATGGTCTGTTCCCTGTCGCCACTTACTATCATGTTGGCAACTGAACCCTCCTGACGGTATCTTGTAATTCTAATGCCCTCAAACTTACTCTCATCAAAATCATCCTTAAAAGCTACCTGTACCTTGAACTGACTCGTCTTTAGTTCAAATACATCGCTGTCAAGCACCAGCCCGCCTTTATGAAGAAGTGACAAATGATCGCATAAGTCTTCCAATTCTCTTAATGAATGTGATGTGACTATAACCGTAGCGTTGTTTTCTGCAACATCACCACAGATTAACTTCTTGACAAGATTACGCATAACAGGATCAAGTCCGTCAAATGTTTCATCAAAGAACATATACTTGGCTCTGGTTGAAAGTGCAAGTATTATAGCTGCCTGTCTCTTCATTCCTTTTGAAAAGTTTGATATACTCTTAGATGAATCAAGTCCAAATGTTTTCGTAAGCTCTGTGAATCTGTCCATATCAAAATTATCATATATTGAACTATAGAACTTAGCCATGCTCTTCATGTTCGCACCTGCAAGAAAGAATAATTCATCTGCAACGAACACCAGCTTATTCTTCATGTATGTATTCTCATATACATTAATTCCATCGATTATTGCTTCTCCCTTATCTGCCTTATATATCCCTGACAGAACTCTTAGCAGCGTAGACTTTCCTGCACCGTTAGAACCAACCATACCATATATACAGCCTTCCGCTATATTACAGGTAACATTGTCAAGTGCTGTAAAGTCATCAAATGATTTAGTAACACCTTTTACCTCTATCATATTTTCTTATAAACCTCCTCAATCATATCTGTTATCTCACTCTTACTCACCCCTGCGTATGCAAGCTTTCTTACAATCTCCTTAAGATCTGAAAGCTTTTCCTTAGACTGATTACCTACAATCTTTAACGCTTCTGCCGATATAAAAGAGCCCTTTCCCGGTACACTCACCAGAATTCCTCTTCTGTCCAGCTCCATGTATGCTTTCTGGATTGTATTCGGATTAGTAGACAGCTCCATCGACAACGACCGTACCGACGGCATCTTATCGCCTTCCTTCATAATCCCTTTAAGCACCTGGTCTTCCACCTGCTTAATAAGCTGTTCATAGACTGGCACTCGCGACATGACATCTATTGTGAACATGTTCCTTTCCTTTCTGTGTATTATTTAAACTGGTTACAAGCTTGTGTAATAACTGTACTATATTAATTAGTACAGTTGTAGCATACTATTATAATTAAATTTTGTCAACTGTTATTTTTAAGGTTTTGCAAATATTCCAAGAGCAGGCGCACCATATGAGCAGGAAACAAATGCTGCTGCCATCATAAAATCAACAATTGCCATAATCCATGTTCCAAGTACAAAGCTCTCATGCCCGGCACGTCTTAACACATGATACTCCACAGCGAAACCAGTTAGCACTGCCACAAAAAATGTTGCAATATCAAGCCACATTTTTGAAAATCCAAGAACTCCCATATATGTGTAGTACAGAAACGGAATTGCCCATGTTGCCACATTTGCACCGAGTAAAACCGCAAAGCCGCTTGCTTCGTATCTGTCCTTTAATGCATACCATGTATAGATTCCATACAGATTCATAGGCAGAAACGCCAGCTTCATATGTTCCCATGTTGATTCATTAGTTGGAAAAAACAGCCCGGCAAATGTATTCTTTCCTGTCCAGTCATACACAAAATGAAATAAGGACCCTGACACCCATACTGCCAGAATCCCTATTATCATTGTTATATTAAGTTTTTTGATTGTCTTGTTCACAATGCACACCTCCATTATTGTTGAATAATAGAAGTATATGCAAGCAAGGGGCTAGGTATTCATTATCTATATCCCTGCAATGTAGGTGTCATGCTGACTTCAGGGACAGTAGTAACTCCCTCAGCTGTCGTAACCTTATAAGTTATATTCATTGACTTCTGTGGATATATCATAACGTTAAGATTATAAGCAACTTCGAGATTTTCATACTTGGACTTTCTGAATCCGCCGTTGCTGTCTGCCTTAACATCAGATATTGTTCCGCCTGCTGGTGCGAAAAGATGTATATAGCCTCTCCATGCACCCTCATAGCTTCCAAGGATATAAGTACCAGCTGTCTTGATTGTATTATTATCAATAGTATTCTCAACAGTTACTGTTACATCATATGTTCTCGTTCCGTCTTCATTAACCTGTGCTTCTCCAATCTGCGTGTTGACATTCACATACCAGCCAAGCTTACATGGGTCTGAACCACTGATGTATACACCGATTTCCGGATTCTCAGGATTATCATTAAGTCCTCCTGAGCAGCCCACATCCCTGACATATTGCTGTTCTGTTTCATCTGCCATCCACATCATAATTGTTCTGTCTTCTGCACCAGCATTAAACACTGACAAATAACCTGCAATCTTGTTAAGGTCAAAATCATCTACCAGTCTGCTCATAGTTGTCTTGGCTGTCTCAGCAAAGAGTGCATCTACCACATCATTAGTATCGTCTGTATATGATGCATTATTAAAATACTTGTAATACAAGTCATGCTGTAACATCTGTGTTGCATTCTCACCATTAAGGACTGTTCCGTCAGATAACTGTACTTCTCCCATATAGCTAAGAAGTCTCTGGATTATAGTTGGAGTAAGCGATATTACGCCATCAACATTTGTATTGCTCTTGTTGCCATATGCCTTAGCCCATATTTGGGCAACCCTCTCAAAATCCGGATTAAAGCTTGCATCTCGTGGATAATGCATCCAGTTTCCAAATAATGTATCCTCTAACTCACTTGGTCCAACCGATGCCGGAGTACCATAAGGAAGTACATCATATACGCTGTTAAAATCTCCTATTGTAAGAACACCATCAACAATAGTTATTGTGCCTATTGAACCAGGGAAACCACCACCCGCACGAATCTCTGTTGAGTTCTGTGCTGCAAGAAGGTATGTCCTGTCACTTCCACCGCCAAGAAACGCCTTAAGCAATGGCAGATAATCTTCTGCTACTGCATATGCATCCGTAATCATAGCCATTTTATCTGTATATTGCGCAACCTTGCCACCAAGACTATCCGGAATATTAATATCATCCAGATAACCTATAATATCATTAATTGCCGGATTCAGTTCCTCCAGAAGTCCTATGTATGCTTCCATGGTATATGTATTAAAGCCCTCATCCCCAACCTTTATAGAATCAAGCGGATAATCCTGTATTACAGTCAGAGCTGGCTTTATCATTCTTCCTGTAGCAATCTTCACAATATCAACCAGACTGTCTGCTGCACCAACATATTCACCCACAACCGGCATCTTTGCTGCCGTTCTCCATGTCTTTCCAGCCAGCAGTTCATCTATATCATCAACGGTACTGTCAAGCTTATCAGTCGCCACATCAGCTCTCTCAAAGTCTTTCTCATTTATACTCGCTGTCAGTTCTCCCAGATCAGCCTTCAGACTCTTTGCTTTTCCCGCCATCTGCATCGTATCCAGCCCCATGCTTACAATCGTAATAAATGCTATTGCAATCAGTATAGATAACGCATAACAAAATGCAGTTCTCACTATATATGTAAATCCACTTTCTTTTCTTGAATTCATGTATGTACCTTCTTTTATTTACTCGTCATCTACTCACTAACATTTATAATCTCATCCCTGCACATCTGCTCAAGATATGCCGTTGCCTGCTTTACCTGATCTTCATAAGGTACCATGACATACAGCTTCTGCTTTCCTGCAGAGAATGTTGTCGCAGATGCGCCTTCACCACTTACACTATAACTCTGGATATCCCAGTCAATATTCTTGCTAATCTGTAACTGTGCCAGTTCAGATATCTTATCGTATGACATATTAGTAATCATATTGTCCGATACAGTATTAAGGATTGATGTGTAATTAGTTATCATACTTGGTGATGCCATCTTCTTGATTACAGCGTTAATAACCATCATCTGATTCTTTCCACGCTGTCTGTCTCCGTCAGCATATGCATGTCTTTCTCTCGAGAAAGTAAGTGCCTGCTGTGCATTAAAATGATTAACACCTTTATGAACCGTAAGATTGCCAGTCTGTGAAAGCGTTGCATCATAATCTAATGTTATGTCAACTCCGCCTAAAGCATCTATTACATTAAGAAATCCTGTGAAATTAACCTTAAGGTAATATTCAACATTAATTCCATACAACATTTCCAATGTTTCTCTTGAACAATCTATTCCATATATTCCGGCATGTGTAAGCTTATCTCTCACACCATTAGATATACTTAACGGAACATAATAATCCCTTGGTGTATTAATCATAAGAATCTGATGTGTCTTAGTATTCATAAACAACAGAATATTAACATCACTTCTGCTTGTTGTATTAGGAGGTCCAGAAGTATCTATTCCGCTTATATATATTCCTATTACATTCTCATTACTCATGTACTTAGAATTGCTGTCTTCTACCTGCGTTACATACTTTTCACTATATATACATCTGATTCTGCTTTCAAGATTCTCATAACCATCCATATCCTCAAAAACGCCCAGATAACTTTCATTGATTATTATGGATTTAACTTCCTTATTCAAAAGTGCATCCACAGCATCCATAATAGATGTATAATCTTTATAAGAAAGTGCTACATCTTTATTGCTGATATCATCAAGCATTTTCTCAAGATTGTCTGAATCCAGCGTAGGAATTCTGCCACATGTATATCCATTTATCTCTTCAAGACTCTGTGCTACATCGCCTGACAAAACATATACACCAACAATATCTGTCTGTGTCTTTTTACCAGTCATCTTTCCAAGATATCCCCTTGTGAATCCAAGGTATGCACATCCAACAACCATAATTACAGAAAGTATTACAGATAATACTTTAGTTATTATACCTAGTACTTTCCACCTCTGTGTTATTGCTGTGATAAGAGAACATCCTATCAGAATAATTCCTGCTGCTACCTTAATTGATGTTGGAATCAATCCAATATAATGTATAAATACTATCATCACTACAGACACAATAAACTGTACTGCTGATAATACAAGTCCTGATATCATCAATGCCTGACTATTTTTCTTCTTACGCTTTTTCGCTGTTTTACTACTCATAATCCAAACCTTACTTGCCACCAACAGTAATTACTGTAAGTATTGTCTTAAATATTATTCTGAAATCCAGTCCTATGTTCCAATTATCAATATATTCAAGATCCATTTTAACAACATCTTCAAAATCCTGAACAGTATTCCTTCCGTATGCCTGCCACATGCCTGTCAGCCCCGGCTTCATTGAAAGTCTTCTCTTATGGTGTCCTTCATACTGCTTGAACTCATTAACCGTAGGCGGTCTTGTTCCTACAAGACTCATGTCACCCTTTAACACGTTAATGAACTGCGGTAATTCATCAATACTTGTTTTTCTTATAAATTTACCAACCTTGGTAATTCTTGGGTCATCAGTCATCTTAAACATAAGACCTGACATCTCATTCTGCTCCATCAAATCCTTAAGCCTGTCCTCAGCATCAACATACATTGACCTGAATTTATATATGTAGAAATATCTTCCGTTCTTTCCAACTCTCTTCTGTTTAAAAAACAGAGGACCCTTAGACTCAAGTTTTAATGCTGGTGCTACGAAAATCATAGCAATAAACATAATAACAATTCCGATTATCCCACCCAAAATATCTATGCATCTCTTAACAAGCAGTTCCTTGTAATCAAAGATTCTGTTAGCAAATGTAATAACAGGTATCCTTCCAAGATGTCCAAGCGATGTATCGAAATCCTTAAAGCTGTCCAGCACTTCAACTCTTAAATGAACCATAATGCCCATGTCTTCAAGCTCCATAACCATAGGTCTTATCTGTTCCCTGAGTTTATAATCAAGATCAATAAATACTTCATCAACAACTTCATTCTTGATATATCGCATCATGGTATGTGTATTAGCTACAACATTAATACCTTCAAATTCTTCTCCAACCATATTGTCATCAACTATAACAATACCAGCGACAGTTCTTACCCAGTCTTCATCCTTATTAATAAGCTTGACATCAAGCTGAGCCCTGTCTTTCATCGTAACAAGAATAACTCTTGAAGCATGCATTTTGCTCTTATTACGTGCAACAAGATACCATTTTACTATGTAACGGGTGAGATACATAAGAATCCCGCCAACTATAATAGTAAATATATATACACCTCTTGGTATCTCCGATGTCTTTCTAATCAATTCATATACAGCCACGCACGCTGCAAATACCAGTGACTTCTGTAATACAGACTTTAATTCCTCAAACTTCCCTCTTATTACAAAATCTGAGCTTACATTAACAAACAAAGCTGTAATAATAACTGCAAACAATACTGTTACAAAGCTCCCCCTCAACATGCTCAAAGTATCATGAACACTATATTTCCTGTATGCTATAAGCCACAAAACACCCGATATGTAATAAGCAAGCAGCATACATAGCGAATCCGTAAAGAACAATATCATATTCTGTATATTGTCTCTTGTTTTATTAGTGTATTCAAACATATATAATATATAACCTCCGTTAGTTATGCACCATAATCAATATATCATTTTTTGACATATTTATTGTAATTTTACAACATCTATAATGAGTTCGCAAGCTAATTAAATGTTAAAAAGGTGTCAGGCAATAATTGCTACCTGACACCTTTTACTCAACATAATATTTGCACTTCTATATTGCAATTATTTTATTAAAAACATATACTTTTTTAGATATTTGAATCTGCTCAAAATTGTCACAATAAAAATTGATAAAAAAAACGTTATAAATAACAATATAATTACATCTAATGATAATCTTCCTGTTATCTGTCCCATATATTTTATCAATGTCATTAATATTAATACATGCATAAAGAATATTCCCATACTCATCTTACTTATATATGTAAATACTTTAGCTATGTTTTTGTTAATTCCTTCATCTTTTATTTGAATAAAAATATCAAATAAGCATGCTGATCCAATTAACAAAAAAGGAAAATCATACCACACCTTGTATACATCTACTAAAACACTTTTAAATGAACACATTTCAACATATACTGTAACTGTATAACAACTTAGAAATACAAATATAAGCAGTACCTTGTTTATTTTGATTTTTTTGTTATTTATATAATATCCAAGCAAAATATATAAAACATATGCCATATAAGCCACATATATATCTGAGCCAAATATTTCATTTATATTAAATACTTTTGAAAAAACATTTAATCCTGGAACTATAAATGAAAAAATAAAAATAGCTATCATAATTACTTGAACTGATTTAAATGAAAATGTTTTTACTATTTTAGCTAAAAAAGGCACCCCTATATATATACCTATTATAACTGGCATATACCACATATTAGTCATCGGACAGTTCTTTATCAGAAGCAATTCCTTTATTAAATCAATCACCCTGAACGATCCATTCAAAACATATACAGAATATAATTTGTATAATAATACCCATATCTCATTGACAATTATTAATGGCAATAAATTGTGCTTATAAAACCTAAGTATATCACCATCATCATCTATACTCTTTTTCAATAGCAATGCACCTGACAAGAATAAAAATATTGGCACTCCCATTCTTCCAATTGTAAAGGTTGCAACCATAAACAACCTAGAAGTTATTGTTGTTCCATCAATATTTAACCATTGTTGGGTATATATCATCTCACTACAATGACAAAGCACAACACAAAATATAGCAAATGTTCTTGCAATATCAAGTTTAACAATTCTATTTGTATTCATTTATCGATTCCCTTATCAAAATGTTATCCTTTTATTAACCGAATACTTTTTTGCACATATCAAGAACAGAAGCTATTGTTGTATCCATATCATAATACTTATACTCACCAAGACGTCCGCCGAATATCACCTTATCTTCTGAATCAGCAAGTTTCTTATATTCTTCATATAACTTACCATTCTTTTCATCATTAACCGGATAATATGGTTCATCCCCTGGTTTCCATTCTGATGAATACTCACGGCTGATTATAGTCTTAGGTAAATCATTTCCATCCTCATCCTTACCGAATTCAAACCACTTATGCTCAATAATACGAGTCCATGGTGTTTCTCTGTCTGTATAATTTACAGCTGCATTTCCCTGAAAATTAGGCTTGTCCAGTGTCTCATTTTCAAATCTTACAGATCTATACTCCAATGTACCTAACTTATAATCAAAATAAGCATCTATCGGACCTGTATATACAACCTTGTCTGCAATAGCATCAAGTTCTTCTTTATGTTCAAGATAATCTGTATTAAGTCTTACCTCAATTCCATCAAGAATATTCTCAATCATCTTAGTATAACCGCCCATAGGAATTCCCTGATATAATGCATTAAAGTAATTATTATCAAATGTAAGTCTTACCGGTAATCTCTTAATAATAAATGCAGGAAGTTCTTTGCAGTCTCTTCCCCACTGTTTTTCTGTATAACCTTTTACAAGCTTCTCATATATATCACGTCCAACTAATGATATAGCCTGCTCTTCAAGATTCTTAGGCTCACCTGTTATCTCCTTCTTCTGCTCCTCAATCTTAGCTGCAGCTTCTTCTGGAGTAACAACTCCCCACATCTTATTAAATGTATACATATTAAAAGGCATTGAATATAATTCACCCTTATAGTTAGCAACAGGGCTGTTAGTAAATCTGTTAAATTCTGCAAACTGTGTTATATAATCCCATACTTTTTTATTGTTAGTATGGAAAATATGAGCACCATACATATGTACATTAATTCCTTCCTGCTTTTCTGTATAGATATTACCTGCTATATTAGGTCTTTTATCTACTACAAGCACTGATTTTCCTGCTTTCTTAGCTTCATGTGCAAATATTGCTCCATATAATCCTGAACCTACTACTAAATAATCGTACATAAAAATATCCTCTTTTCTTCTTTTATTTATTTCTTTTGAAAACTTTTTTAATAACTTTATCTGCATTATCCCTTACAATTTCTTCTTTCATAAGATATAATGCCACAACATATATGCCAAAGAAAACTATCGCTGATATAACAAGTTTTATAAATATTCCTACTGAAAGTATTTTTATAATATAAGCAGCCGCTGATGAAATAACCAGCGCCAATAATATTTTAATATAACTCTGCTTTGCATACAAGAATGAAATATCTTTTCTCAGATATACCATCTGTACAATCAAAACTACAAGCTCTGCCACTAATGTACCAATAGATGCACCATTAGCTCCAAGCTGTGGTATAAGTATGGTATTAAGAACTAAATCAACAATTGCGCCAACAAATGTTGATATCATTACCGCATTTTCCTGCCCCATAGGGATAAGCATCTGAATGCCCATAATATTAGTAAGTCCAATAAATAATAATGTTGGCATTATTATTATCATAGGCATTATTGCACCCTCAAATGCATCTCCTGACAAAAATAATACGCCCTCTCTCGCAAATATCATAAAATATACCATCATTGAGGTAGCCGCCAGTAATACGAATTTAATTGCCTTCTTGGACAATTCATAAAATTCATCCCACATATCCTGCTGTATATAATAAGATGCTCTAGGCATAAGAACTGTTCCTAAGGATGTAACTATACTTACCAGTATATTCTTTATCTTAGTAGCAGCATTATAATATCCAACTTCTACATCATCCTTCATGAATCCAAGCATGACATTATCCAGATTAGTATATATAGTCGTAGCACATGATATTATAAAGAATGTAAATACTGGTTTTAAATGTTGTTTGAAATCCAGTTTTCCAACTTTTTCACTTCCAACTATTTTTCTAAGCCTTATAAAGTTAAATACATTCGATGCTGATGCAGCAAATATAGAGATTCCTCCATAAATAACATAATCATCCACATCATGAATCAATACAAACATTGCTATCAAGGCTATAAATTTGAATATTATTGAACGTACCGTTATATATGTATAATACTCCAATGCCTTATACAGCCATTCAACGCCTATTGTATTAAAGAATATGAGCAAACTCATAACTACAAAAAGAGTCTTATCACTTCTTAATCTTGGTACACTGAATAACGCTGCAAAAAATACAACATATGCAAATACGCTCATAACCGTGTTAATTATAAGCAATTCATTCACTGTCTTTTTCAGTTTTTCCCTATTGTCTCTCACCACAGCACATGCTCTTATACCATATGTAGGTATACCAAGCTGTGATATCATCACAAAATATGTAATTACTGAATTAGCAAATGATACCCTGCCTGTTCCTGCCGGTAATAAAACCCTTGATACATACGGAAATGTAATCAAGGGAAATAAAAAACTGGACATGGTGAGTATTGCATTCATTATAAAATTAAGTTTTAATGACTTTTGTTTACTCATTTTAACAAACCTCTAATATTTTCTGAATCACAGCACTAAGATAATATCCCTCTCTTAACTTAGCAGAAACATTTTTGGCATTATTAACCATTTCATAATATTCTTTTTCATCAATAGAATCATAAATTTCACTAAACTGTTCAATAGAATCAACTAATAATCCTACATTATTGTTCTTGACAAACTCTGCTTCAGCTGCTTCCCGCCATATAACAACAGGCATTCCTGACACAAGATACAATGATAATTTATGAGGATTATTATATTTTAGATACTCCCCTGTATTACCTGTACATCCAATTGTGCCATTACCATCCCACACAAGTCCAAATCCTTCTGTTAATTTTGATGGTATTTCGGCTGCCGGAAATGCGCCTTTATAATGTATTGACTGTGAATCTAAAATCTTTTCATCAAAATTAAGACCATATAAATTAACATTGACAGATTTGTCCAACTCATTAAGTCCTTTTATATATTTACATTTATTTGTATCCAGATTTCCTGCAACATTTAAAGTTTTACTATATTTTATAATTTTATCCTGAGGTGATACATCTGTAAGATAGTCAAAAATTTCTAAATCATATATCTTATGAGGCTCAACTCCATTTTCTATAAGATATGTAGTCATTTTCTTGTTATGAGAAACTATATAATCTGCAATTTTATACATAGTTTTATCAATATATTCAAAATCATCTGCTGATTCAGGAAACATTTTTCTTAAAGAATCCAAATCATGTATAATAAATGCTAATTTTAAATTTCTCTTAGCCTTAGATTTCATTAAAATATCAATATATTTTCTATTCAAATATATTGGATGTGGAATTACAAGTAATGAATCTTTTTTTATTTTATTAATTTTATTTATTTGAATAAAATTATTAACCTTTTTTATGTACTTGTTACCCGATTTCCTAATTTTCAAAAGGAATGGTTTTATTCCATTTTTCTCTAATATATCGTTGCAGTCATTAACCGCTTTGGAACTTGCATTATTTGATTCTGCTATTTCAATTTTAATATAATATTTATCCATTATTAATTACACCTCATTCAATTATTCACAGATAAGCTGCTTGAATTTTTCTCCTTCTATTTCAATATCATAACCTGCCTGAGATATTAATTCTTCACATTTATCATAATCAATATCTTTTTTCTCCTGGATTTTTATAGCATTAACCCATTTACTTATAGGTTCATCAAGTCCAATAAACTCAACATTTCCAGTTATATTTACATTTGACGGAACAACTTTCTTAGATGTAACACATGGCAATCCTGCTGCCTGTGCCTCAACCAGAACAATCCCCAATCCTTCAAATCTTGAAGGAAGTAAAAAAACATCCATTGCTTGCAGCAAATCATTTACATCATTTCTGACTCCTAAAAACATAACTTTATTGTCTAAAGCAAGATTTTCCACTTTTTTTCTAATTCTTTCTTGTTCAACCCCCTGACCAACAAGCACAAGTTTACTATTAGAGTTTTCTTTACAATAATCATTATAGATATCTATTATAAAATCATGATTCTTCTGGTACTGAAACCTTCCAACATGTCCAATTACAGTACAATCCTCTGATATTCCCCATTCTCTGCGAATTTCTTTCCTCTTGTTATTATCTCTTTTATAATCACACACCCGAATAGCATTATTTATCACTCTGTACTTTTGATTTGATAATATTTGTTTTTTATAAAAAAATTCTCCTGCCAATTCTGAACATGCCCAATAATCGGTAGCATATTTATCAATATTATATTTCCAATAATTATGCACTAACTGATAAAAATATCTCTTTTTCCCAGTTTGCATCAATTGATTATTATGTGCATGAATAATTCTCTTTTTTATTTCACTTTTCTTAGCTTGTTTCATAATATAACCACAATTAGCCAAATCACAGCAGTTAAACCATATGGCATCATAGTCATTTCTTCTCTTACTAAAAAAATTTCTTACTTCATTTTTATATTTAAAAGGATGTCTAAATTGTGCATTCTTAATAAAAAAGATATTGCAACCGTGATTTCTATAATATTCCTGATCATAACATATATCTGTAAATACAAGTAAATCAAACTGTATCTGGTCATTGACAACTTCATAATATCTTTTTATTACAGCCTCTACTCCACCAGGATTATCACTTTGACCAATAACTAATATCCTTTTCATTTATCATTCCTCACATATATATGAAATAAATTTCTTTGTCTCTGTGTTAATGTCATATCCAGCATCTACTACCGACTTTATATATTGACCTCTATCACCTTGCTGATGCGAACCATTATATATCTTCTTTGCCCATTCATCTGCATTATTATTCAATTCAATAAATTCGACATTACCTGTTATATTAACTTCACTTGGAACTTTGTCTTTTGATGTATAACATTTTAATCCAGCTGTCTGGGCTTCCACAAGAACTATCCCCAAACCTTCAAATCTCGAAGGTAGTACAAATGCGTCCATTGCCTGTAATAATCTGTTAACATCAGATCTTACGCCCATAAACAACACTTTTTCTTGGATATTAAGTTCCTTTACCTTTTCTTTAATTATAGATTCATTTTCTCCCTGACCAACAAGCATCAAAACTGCATTATCATTCAATTGAAGAAATTCCTTAAATATTTCTACTAAAAACCCATGATTTTTCTGATACTGAAATCTTCCTACATGTCCTATAACAAACTTACCGGTAAGATTCAATTTATCTCTAATTTCTTTTCTTACTGAATCATCATATTCATATTCTTTTGTCTGTATTGCATTATTAATAATATGATGTTTCTTGCTTGATATAACGTTGTCATTATAAAAATATTTAGAAGCTGCCATTGAACAACTCCAATAATGTGTTGCATATCCAGTAAGCCTTGCTTTATTAATCCAATGTAATATTCCTCGTAATTTACTGGTTTCGTTACCAGAATTATGTGCATGAATAATTCTTTTCTTTATTCCATATTTTTTAGAATATATAAGATAATCAATATTTGTTAATGTACAGGTATTATACCAGAAAACATCATAATCCTTTGCATGTTCTCTAAAAAAGCTCTTTAACTGTTCCTTATATTTTTTATAATCTTCACTTTTCTTACATATTGTGTATATCTTAGAGCCATTAGCTTCCACTTCATCAGCATAAACCATATTATCCCAATTACATAAAAAATCAAAATGAACATCTCTTATATCTAAATTTCGATAGTAATTCATTATACAGCTTTCCATGCCGCCTGGATTATCCGTCATTCCAAATACCAAAACATTAATCATCTTTTATTCCTTTTTATTTTCATCCAAATATATTTTGTTCTTACCAAACAGTGACTTAAAATTCAATTTGTAAAATATATAATACAAGGCAACAAATACAATTACATTTGTAACAAATGTAATCTGGAATACAGATGTATAGAAATAACTGTCTATACAATGCATATATAAGCAATAGCTTAAATACATATATATTGCCATAAATACTTCATTGAATTTCATATTCGCTTTATACTTTTGAATATAATATCCTATTGCAAAGCATGCCGACATAAATCCATTTAATAATATTATACCAACCCAGCCAAAGTCATGATGCCACCTTCTATAAGCAGTATAAACATTTCCAATCATAGAATCATAATAATACCTGAAGCTAAGATGCGCTGTCTGCTTTTGTGCTATGTCAGTATGAGTAATCTTATATTTATCTAATGATTGGATCAAACAATAAAATGTTTCATTTCCAATAATGTCTGATTTTTCATCCTCATTCGGAAACCTGACATAATGATCTAAACATTCTATTGATCCACCTGCATAAGTTGTAATATATTGGAATACATTTTTCTTATTAGAACGTCCTATTATTGATGCACTCAAATAAAACAATATTAATCCGGCAACTCCTATGCAGCAGATTACTGATATTACTTTTAAAGATACTTTCTTATTCCAGCTCTCCTTTTGACTCCATATTATGATTGCTATAGTCACTGCACCTAATGCCATTTGCATTATTGATATTCTGCTAGAACAAATTAATTCTTTGACGCAATACAATATAGGCGGGATAATATAATATATTTTTTTCAGTGCATTTTTTCTAATATTTCCTTTTGATGAATAAATTATTTCTTTCATGTAGAATATAATACAATAATAGCTTGATAACTCTAATACTTTATACATTAAGCTCAAATAATGTGGTAATGAAGTGTCATTCGAATAAGATGTATGTGTTTTAAATAACGCCTGCGCCTGTGTTAATGAACTATATTCTCCAAATTGACCTGCTATTTTAAACACATAATATATTGTCAATATAATAATTACAACTGCATAAACAATAATAAAAATCATAAATTTATTATTTATTTTATGGACTTCGTTATTCTTTGTTTCCACTTTATATTTTTTAGAAAAATATACATTTATTAACCATGTAATAAGCACAAACTCTATAGAACCCACAAATAATATTAAAAATGTTTGGACTGACAAATGAACATTCCACTCTCTTATATTGCAAAGAGTGCATATGGAACTAAGCAAATATGTATAACTATATATAAATGCCGGATTTGCAATCTCTCCTTTAAATAATTTATATGTAACAATCGTCAAAACAAGAAAGAAAAACACCAATAAAAAAATCATAAATACTTCTCCTAAACTTTCTAATCAATATATTATCATGCACTATTTATTGGTCTGTTGTTTAAAAATTTTTCTCAACCCCACCTAAATATAGTTCTGATAATTCATGAGAACATTTCTTTACATCATAGTCGTCATTTATAACTATTTCTTTTCTATTAACTTCATTATCTATAGCATTTTCAATTTCATTGCACCATGCATCTTCGCCTTTGTTTAAATCGATTCTCTTAAACAACTTACTTATTCCGGCGCTTTCTGGAACTCCAAGTGAGCACAGACAATGTAATCCACTGGCTTGAGCCTCTAAAGCCGAAATTCCCAATCCTTCATATAACGATGGAAACACAAAAACATCCATAGCCTGTAGCAATTCATCAATATCATCTCTTGCTCCAGTAAATACAACTTTATCACTAATTCCCAGTTGTTTTGCTTTCTCTTTAAGATGAAATTCATCATCCCCCTCACCTATTAACAATAAAATCGAATCCTTGTTTAATTCTTGATATTTATTGAATACATCTATTAAAAACATCTGGTTTTTCTGAGGACAAAGTCTTCCCGTATTTCCAATAACAACTTTTCCTTCTAATCCGAGATCCTGTCGTTTTTGTTTCCTAATTTCTTCACTAAATCTATATCTGTCATAATCTATGCAATTTTGAATAATATGGTATTCATTCTTTCCAAAGAGATATTCCCCTGCTTGTACAGAACACGCCACATTACAATTTGCATATTTCTTTCCAACATGAATTAACGGTATATTTCTTACTGCGTGTGTGAAAGTATCTGCTGCCCTGTCTTGATGACTATGCAATATTCTGACGGGTACATCATACTTCTGCGCATATTTCAAATATATAAATGCTGCATTAACCATATTACAGTGAACAATATCGTACTTTTTCTTTGTTAATATCTCCTGATATAATTTTTTTATTTCATTTAATGTTTTCATGCCAAAAGGAGGCATTTTAATTATATTACCTCCCATAGATTCTATTTCGTTAACATATGACTTTTCACCTATGTTATGAACAAGAAAGTCGAATTCAAACACATCCTTGTCCATACCACGATAATAATTCATTATAAAGCTTTCCATTCCTCCACACACATTTAATCCTGGAAGTATAAAAAGAACTTTTATTTTTTTAGAGTTATTTTTATCACACATAAATTTCACCAATTAAAAACTGCCATTATATTTTTTCTTCAAAAACTTAGCCTTTAAGAAGGACTTAACTTTCTTAACTCTGTCAATTTTTTCTGTATACATGAAAGGCACTTCTTTATAACCTAATTCATTCTTATTAATCCATACATCTAACAGCATTTCACTCAAACGACCTGGATATCTGGCCTGAAATGCATCATATGTTTTATCTTTCAATCTTTTTTCAACTTCAAATAAAATATTAAATAACCAGTCGCAATAATCATTTAACAGTTCCTTTTTCATAACAAACATATTAAATGCATGCATATGTGTTTTCTTCATAGTTTTATCAAAAGAATCAAGATAGTCTGGATAAATGTCCTTTATTACATCTCTTGTACAATCAAGTGTTTCAACATGATGTGTGTGTGCATAATGACTATACAGAGTTTCAATTATATAATTTCTTTTCTTTGTGACAAGTATGTCATGCTTGTCTAATAAATCCGATGCTTCTTTATAAGAAAGAACATTATCCATTATATTTGCAGATTTATTCTTTCCCTTGAAGTGTCTTCTGTAATGTGCCAAACCTATATAATCAGCATCAAGGTTCTTCCATGCCCAATACAAACCAGTTAATTCACAATACATAGGGTTCTTTGCTGAAATATTCTCACCTATATTATCCCTCTGATAACCAATATCTTTCTTTCCCTCTGAACCTACCTGAACAGGGATATACATCTTGTCACTTGGCATATCATACTTTTTATGTGCCGCAATAATAATTTTAATATCTTTATTCATAGTATCTCTCTCTCGTATTATCAATATATCTGATTAATGTTATCTCATCTAATGTATGTTGTCAATACATTCAAAAACTGCGCATAGGTATATTCCATGCGCAGTTAATTTAAGTTTTTTATTTTCCTACAACTTTACCATTCACAATTATATATGTAGTATTCCACTGTCTATATAATCCTGAATATCCAAAGTCTACACGACCGTTTTTAATGTAAAACTCTCCATTCTCATTACTTGCTATGCCTGTGAAGTTAAAGTTTACTTTTCCATTCTCTATTCTCCACCAGCCATTCATATTTTCTCTGATTCCTGTATAGTCGTACATTACTTTACTATCCTGTACATATACCCAGTCATTTCCATCCGGTATTATGTCTGTATAGTTAAAGTTTACCCGTCCATTTTCTATATAGAATCTTCCATTCTCATTATTTGCCAAGCCTGTGAAGTTAAAGTTTACTTTTCCATTCTCTATTCTCCACCAGCCATTCATA
>OIZO01000017.1_pt1 | contig 137898 bp, 123 predicted proteins | sample 1588551 | NCBI WGS metagenome assembly OIZO01 (sample SAMN03283271) | human gut metagenome | biome: human-associated habitat; material: feces | host: Homo sapiens | place: Peru | collected 2012
CTCTTATTAGAATTTTCAGGTTGTTGTCTATTGTTCAGTTATCAAAGTTCGTTGTTTCTGTCTCAGCGACAGCTTATTTATATTACCATAAGCATTTCGCTTTGTCAACAGTTTTTTTATTTTTATTTTTCTAATTTGTCAACTGTCTGCTCACAATCAAGTGGCTGTTTCAGCGACGTTCTTTATCATACCACTTCGGCTTCGAATTGTCAATAATGTTTTTACTGTTTATTTATTTTGCACACTTCGCACAATTTATCCATTATTTATGCTCTAGTTTTTGCATTTTTTCCAATTTATATTCCTTTATTATTTCCATAATAAACGGTGAGCATCATGTTTTTCTTGGACTGAGGGTTTTACATTCCCTAAGCGTGCACGCCCCTGTCATTCTTTTAACATCATTAAGATTTCTTGCCCCATTTTCCAACGCATTTATAATCTGCCCTCTAGTTACATTAGAACAATAACAAATCATTTCATCAGTAGCCATTTTATCCATGTATTTCACCTCCGTTTCATCAAGGTAATTATAACAAAAGAGCATTTCCCTATCAAGAGAAACGCCCTAAATTATTAATATTTATTAACAAATTATGTTTGGGGCAAAAGCCCTAACCGGAGATACCTGTGGATTGCTCCGTGCTTAGAACCTTGGTATCTAATAAATGGAAGTCATCAGCTTCATCACGATGTTATGGTCATAAATAATAGTTAACAATGTACTCTCATCTATCATTTTCATCATACTCACGCCAAAACTTGTAGTGTAGAGTATAGTTACTATCACAAACAATAATTCAATCACAATTAAAGCGACTCCTGCTCCTAATACAGCTCCTAACAGTCGGTTAATAAGCCCAAGTCCTGGTAAACTGGTTACAATATCAAGTGCAAACACAATTGCACGAATTACAATTGTTGCAATAATAAATGTAACAAAAAACGCAAAGATATTTATGATTAATCTAGAAAAATATTTACTGATATATTCTACAAATGTAGTTGCTCCCAGTTTCTGATACATTTCACTGTTATTGTTGCTTAGAAGTAACTCTTTAAACACTTCCGGCAAATTTGAATTTTCAATGGCAGAAATTTGAATTTGTCTCGGAATTTCTGCCGAATCAATAGAGACGCTCTCCCCATTGTCAGAACCATGTCCATTCAATATGCTTGCTGAAATTCCAAATTGTGCCAAATGTTCTCCATCTACTTTTCCATTTACAATATCTTCCACTGTAATCCCATATGCTTCCAAGTCTTCTTCCGTCACACCAGCTCCATTCATAATGCTTCGCACCTGTTCTTCGGTAAGCTGTTTTTCACTACTCTTACTCCCCATCGCTTTTGAAATTGCATCCACACATTGATTTTCCAGAATTTCGTCCATAGGTGTAAGTGCCACAATTGCTTCACTCACATAAGGTGTCACGAAAACTACAATTGCTATAGTCAGCACCGTTGCCACCAAAGACACGGCAATACGAAGTGCTCCGCGTACAAGCCCTATTATCATACCCATCACTAAAATTGCTGCAACTACTATTAACAACCAATTCATATTTTTCTCCTATTTAACAAGTCGTACTTCTTCCATTCCATCATTGCTCACTAATAAATACATATTAATTCCTGTAAGCGGCAGTATTTCTTTTATATTCATTTCCACTTCCCCATCAAACTTCCGGACTCCCCAGTCCGAAAAGATGATGCATTTCTTTCCGTCAAGCATGATGATATTTCCTTTTGAAATGCTGATGTTACTGTATTCGCCTACAAATTTCTTAGACATCTTCTGCTCTCCATTCATATTATAGAGACGCAGTTCCGATTCCTCTTCTCCAACATTTTTCAGCACAAATCCCAGATATTCATCATCATAAAATACTTGCTGAACCTCTTTATCCAGTTCTACTGTCTTTGTTACTTTCGGTGTGTCCTTTCCCTCATATACAACAAAAGAAGATTCCCCTACTACAATAGATTTTGTATTGCTGGCAAAAAAGGAAGTCGGCATTACTGTATTTTTATAAATGTCTTCCGTCACCCGATAAGATTCTTTTTCCGTATCGTTGCCTTTGAAATTGTAATATACAACCCTTGTGGCTTCCACTCCATCAGTCACACACAAATAAGATACCTGAAGCATGGTTCCATCTGCCGATAAAGCCATTCCGACAGGATAGCCAATTCCAGAAAGGGATGCCGTATGCTCAACCAGAACATTTCCCGTCGCATCATAACAAATAACCTGAGGGGACATTCCATTGCGAAGCAGAACGCTGATGATTCCATTTTCAGAAATGGCGGTCATTTCAACCGGATAATTGGTATGTATCTCTCCTCTTAATCCTGACTTGTCAAAAACATACAAATCATTTCCCGCCTGGTCGCCAATCACCAAGGCTTCTTTATTACTGGTCACAAACGGCTTTTTAATCTGATAGGACTGGTTCCACTGTTCTTCACCCTTTTTATTGAGATAAGCTGCACCATCACGGCTGTATTTCAAAATCCCATCTGCATACTTGGCAAAATTGCTATTATCAATTCCAGCTTCACCATATGTCTGAATTGTACTCATAGTATTATAAGTCTGGATTTCTACAAGCATATAGGTACTGATTAAGATTGCTGCTATGGTTAGAACAGAGACTCCTATGTGAAATATTCTTTTTCTTTTATTAAATTGAATGATCTTGTCTACATCATCATCCGGTTTACGTACTTCTATAATTACACTCATGTTTCCTTTTTCCCTTTCACGGGCACGCACCAACTTACAATGCAAGTTGCACGGCTTTATGCTTACATGTATATTTAATTATACCATATTTCAATAATTAGGGAAGCAGTAATTTCTGACCGATGAAAATCAGGTTTCCATCGGAGAGTCCATTCATGCGGCAGATGGCATCTACATGGCTGGTATCGCCATATACTTTTTTGCTGATTTTCGCCAGTGTATCGCCTTTTTGTACAATGTAAATGTCTTCGCTCATTTCCTGCATGGTGCTGGCTGCGGTTTCATCGGATCCTTGTCCGGTTTCCGTTCCAGTATTTGTGTTTGTATTTGCATCCGGATTCTGCGTTTCTTCCTGATTCTGGTTCGTCTCTTCCGGTGTGATTTCTACATTTTCCGTAACTTCCCCGTTAGTTTCTATGGAATTATTATCATTCGTATTATTTAAAGTTGCCATTTCTTTCATCCGTTCCAATGAGGTCTGGACATCCTGCATTTTCCCATAATTATTCACCGTAGTTACTCCAATCGCAAGGACCGCAATCACCAGTACGGCACTGACCGCTTTCATAAAGCGTGACTGCTTCTTTTCTTCCTGAATAATAATCCGCTCTTTTACAATATTGCGAAACTCCTTCGCAGCTTTATCTTCCACATTTTCACTGGGTGTCACGCCAATCTTTTTCCGCTCCAGAATCATATAATTCTGCATGGACGGATTTTTTTCATAATATATGTAATGGCCGTTCATCTCCATAAGGTCTTTGTATTTATATGCAAAATACTGCTCCTCTTCGGCATTTTTCAGAATAAATATGGTTCCAAAATGCCCGAAATACTGTTCATGGATTCTACGGAACTGTTCTTCCATCTGAAGTGCTCCATCCTTTCGAATCAGACACCAGCCCATAAACTCTCCATCTGAAAAATGTTCTGCTTTTTCGCTTTTTGCCTGCTCCCATGCTTCCCGTCCAATGCTGATGTTCATGCCATCTACTATCAGGTTTTCGATTCGTACCGCCCCAGAAACATAGATGCAATCTTGTTCTTCCTGCCTGACAGTATGTCCAACCAAAAAAGCGCCCACTGGAGTTTCTTCTGTTTTATCACAAAGCTGGTTGATAAATGTATCTACATAATCTTCTACATATATCTTTGGGGTGTCGCTCACATTGCCTATCTGACGTACGTTTTTCGGAAATTTTGTTTCCATGCACATTCACCTCGTCTTGCATATTTTTGCTTATGATAGCATATGCAAAATGTCTTTTTTATCGAATGATGTCAGATGCTTCCCTATATTTTTCGACATTCGTATCCTTTGACTGGTTAGACAGTACTTTCGGGCACGTTGTTGGACTGTTCCATTGTCTGTCCAGTGCACCAAAAAAGGCACCTCCTCGTCATTAAGGAAATGCCTTCTTTTCTTAACATATATACGTTTTATATTGGTTTTGCGCCAAACAATACTTATTTCATAAATGTTTTTACTTTTTCGTAAATGCCCTCTGAATCCAGTCCATATTTCTTGATCAGCTCTACCGCTGGACCTGATTCTCCGAATACATCATTTACCCCAATCTTCATGACTGGTGTCGGATGATTTTCAGAAAGTACATCACATACTGCACTTCCAAGTCCGCCAATTACGGAATGTTCTTCTACCGTGACTACTTTGCCAGTCTCTTTCGCTGCTGCAATCACAAGTTCTTTGTCCAGTGGTTTGATGGTGTGGATATTGATTACCTTTGCATCGATTCCATCTGCTGCAAGCTTTTCTGCTGCCGCAAGGGATTCTGCCACTTCAAGACCGGTTGCGATAATTGCCACATCTTTTCCTTCACGGAGCACGATTCCTTTACCAAGTTCGAACTTGTAGTCTGGATTATCGTTGATTACCGGAACTGCAAGACGGCCAAAGCGCATGTATACAGGTCCCTGATATTCGTATGCTGCAAAAACGGCTGCTCTTGCTTCTACATCATCGGATGGGTTAATTACTACCATTCCCGGAATGGCTCTCATAAGCGCAATGTCTTCGTTACACTGATGGGTTGCTCCATCCTCACCTACAGAAATTCCTGCATGAGTTGCCCCGATTTTCACATTATTTTTCGGATACGCAACCGAGTTTCTTACCTGTTCAAATGCACGTCCTGCTGCAAACATGGCAAAAGAACTTGCAAATGGAACTTTTCCGGTTGTAGCAAGACCTGCTGCCACACCAATCATGTTTCCCTCTGCAATTCCACAATCGATAAAACGTTCTGGAAATTCTTTTTTGAAAATAGCTGTCTTTGTTGCGCCTGCAAGGTCTGCATCCAATACAACTACATCATCATGTAATCTTCCCAATTCAGCTAAAGCATTACCATAGCTGTCTCTTGTAGCGATTTTCTTTACTTCTGACATAATGCTTCACCTGCTTTCCGTAAATCTTCCATAGCAATTTCATACTGCTCATCATTTGGAGCTTTACCATGCCATGAAGCCTGGTCTTCCATAAAGGAAACCCCTTTGCCTTTTACAGTTTTGGCAATAATTGCAGTCGGCATTCCCTTGGTTGCTCTTGCTTCCTTAAATGCCGCGTCAATCTCATCAAAATCATTTCCATTAATATTGATTACATGGAAATTGAATGCTTCAAATTTCTTATCAATCGGATATGGGGAATTTACTTCATCAATTCTTCCGTCGATCTGTAAATTGTTGTTGTCCACGATTACAACCAGGTTGTCCAGTTTACGGAATCCGGCAAGCATGGAAGCCTCCCATACCTGTCCTTCCTGAATTTCTCCATCACCAAGAAGGGTATATACACGGTAATCATCTCCAGACAGTTTTGCAGAAATTGCCATTCCCACTGCTGCGGAAATACCCTGTCCAAGAGAACCGCTCGACATATCTACACCCGGAATGTGCTTCATATCCGGATGGCCCTGAAGATAAGAGCCTACTTTACGCAGAGTTACCATATCTTCCACTGGGAAGAAACCTCTGTGCGCCAATGCTGCATAGTAGCCCGGTGCTGTATGACCCTTTGATAATACAAAACGGTCACGATCCGCCTTCTTTGGTTCAACAGGATCGATATTCATTTCTTCAAAATATAAATAGGTAAAGATATCTGCTGCAGATAAGGAACCGCCCGGATGTCCTGATTTTGCTGCGTGGACTCCGGTAATGATGCTCTTGCGGACTTCATTTGCAGTCTTCATAAGTTCTAACTTATTCATGAAAGTTCCTCCCGCTTCTATTCACCAAACACTGCTTTATAGTCAGCCTGAAATTTTGCAATACCTGCATCTGTCAGTGGATGATGTGTCATCTGTTCGATTACTTTATATGGAACAGTTGCGATGTCAGCTCCGGCAAGCGCACACTCTGTCACATGCATTGGATTACGGACACTTGCTGCAATAATCTGAGTATCAATATCGCCTGCTACTGCAAAAATTTCAGCGATTTCATTAATCAAGTCTGTTCCTCTTACGGAAATATCATCTAAACGTCCAAGGAATGGAGACACATAAGTTGCCCCTGCTCTGGCTGCAAGAAGTGCCTGATTTGCTGTGAATACCAAAGTCACATTTGTTTTAATGCCTTCTTCACTAAGTACTTTGCAGGCTTTTAATCCTTCTACAGTCATAGGAATTTTTACAACCATATTTGGATGGATTTTTGCAATTTCTCTTCCTTCTGCAATCATGCCTTCTGCATCTACAGTTGTAGCTTTTACTTCTCCGCTAATAGGACCATCTACGATGGAAGCAATCTCAGCAATAACTTCTTCAAAGTTTCTTCCTTCTTTTGCAATCAAAGATGGATTTGTTGTTACACCACAGATAACGCCCATATCATTTGCTTTCTTAATGTCCTCAACATTAGCAGTATCAATAAAAAATTTCATTTTTGTCTCCTCCTTATTTTCAATTCTCTGGTTCGAGAGAATCTTACCTAAATTCATTATAGCGCATATTCCAGCGTCCGGTCAATAGACGCCCCCGTTTTGTCCATATTTAAGCCTTTCTGACATGGCAGCATTTACAACCATACCAAAAATACTGCCTACAATTCTGTCCTTCCTTCCAACGCACGAAGCAGCGTGACTTCATCAATGTATTCCAAATCTCCGCCCACAGGTACTCCGCTTGCAATCCTGCTCACTTTGATTCCTGTCGGCTTAATCAGTTTGCTGATGTACATTGCTGTGGTCTCGCCCTCCAGACTGGAGTTGGTCGCAATAATGACTTCATCCACATCTTTCTGCAGACGCTCCATTAATTCTTTCAGCTTGATATCCCCGGGACCAATTCCAAGCATTGGCGAAATCGCTCCATGAAGAACATGATAGACACCGTTGTATTTACCGGTCTTCTCATAAGCTGCCATGTCTCTGGTATTTTCCACTACCATAATCACCTTGTGGTCACGCTCACTGCTTGCACAAATCGGGCAGATTTCTTTGTCTGTAAGGGTACAGCATTCCTTGCAATACCGCACATTATTTCTCGCATCTACCATAGTCCCTGCCAATTGTTCTACCTGTTCCTTCGGCATATTAATAATATGAAAAGCCAGCCTTCCTGCCGACTTTGCACCAATTCCCGGAAGTCTGGACAATTCTTCTATCAGCTTGCTGATCTGACTACTGTAATAATCCATGCTTCACACCTCTGTTAAAACAAACCAGGCATTCCACCGCCAAGACCACCGGTCAGTTTGTTCATTGCTGATGTGTTTTCTTCATCGACTTTGCGAAGTGCTTCATTCGTTGCCGCTACGATTAAATCCTCTAACATCTCGATATCATCCGGGTCAACCACTTCTTCCTGAAGGTTGATTTTCTTAATCTCTTTCTTACCGGTCACAATGACTTCAACAGCTCCGCCTCCAGCAGTTGCTGTGAACTCTTTTGTCTCCATTTCCTTTGCCTGCTCTTCCATCTGGCGCTGCATTTTCTGCGCCTGTTTCATTAAATTTGCCATATTGCCAGGCATTCCTCCGCCTGAAAATCCTCCACGTTTTGCCATGGGTATCTCCTCCTTTTATTCGTCCTCAATGGTAATATCCATATGAATTACTTTTTCTATATCCACAAAGCTGTCCTCAAAATGTCTGCCTTCTTCCATCTGGCTTACTTCGATTTGGACTTCTTTGCCGATTTTCTGTTCAATCGCTTCCTGAATCTCCTGCTTATGGGCATCACTCCCCACAAAAGCTGCGCTGATTTCATCTGGAAGCACAATCAGAAGCTGCCCCTGATTGCCTACGCTTAAACGCGCCTGCTTCAGATAGGAGCGAAGCATTCCTGACGTTTCATTTGCAATGCCACGGAAATTGGAAGCCACCTGCTTTACATCCTCCGGAATTGCTTTCGGAAGTACCGGTTTCTGTATCGGTTTGGTATCTTCTTTCGATATATAAACCACCTTTTCTCCCTGGGGTGCGCTAAACGCCCCTTCTTCCACCTGCTTTTCTAACGAGCGGATTCTATCTAACAGACTGTCCTTTGTCTGCTCCATCTGCGGTCTGCACATTTTAATCAGTGTCACTTCCAGCAAAATCCTTTTCTGCGAAGCAAACTTAAGCTGATTGGTCAATTCAGAAAAAATCCGAATATAACGAAGCAGTACTTCGGATTCTATCATTTCCGTTTCTTCTTTTAATTGTACTAAGTTCTCCGCAGAAACATCCAGTAAATCTTCCACATTGTCTGAGATTTTCACTAATAATAAATTACGCAGATACCACGTAAAATCTGCTGCCAGTTGGGACAGCTCACGCCCCTGCATCACCAGTTCTTCTACTGTTTCCAATACTTTCTCTACGTCCTGCGCAATAATTTCCCGCAACAGCCGGCTGAACACTTCCGTATCTACAGCACCAAGCACCTCAAGCACATGAGCATAAGTCAGCTTCTGCCCCAGATAAAATGCGATACACTGGTCCAGAAGACTGAGTGCATCACGCATGGAGCCGTCTGCCGCCTTCGCAATATAACGGATTGCCCGTTCTTCCACTTCCACCTGTTCTTTCTGCATTAATTCCATGAGGCGGTCCGAAATAGTATCAATAGTAATACGCTTGAAATCATAACGCTGACAGCGTGACATAATGGTAATAGGAATCTTATGCGCTTCCGTTGTTGCCAGAATAAAAATAACATATTCCGGCGGTTCTTCCAAGGTTTTTAATAGTGCATTAAATGCTCCGATAGAAAGCATATGCACCTCATCTATAATGTATACCTTATATTTTCCCTCTGTAGGGCGGTACGAAACTTCTTCCCTGATTTGACGGATATTATCCACACCGTTGTTGGATGCCGCATCAATCTCAATCACATTCATAGAAGTATTTTCCGCAATGGCACGGCACATTGCACATTCTCCACAAGGACTTCCGTCCACCGGGTGTTCGCAGTTTACCGCTTTTGCAAATATCTTGGCAACCGTTGTCTTACCCGTTCCCCTTGTTCCGCAGAACAAATACGCATGTCCAATCCGGTTCGCCTCAATCTGATTCTTTAATGTAGTTATGATATGGTCTTGTCCTTTTACATCTGCAAATTCCGTCGGGCGGAACTTACGATACAGGGCAGTATATGACATATTTGATTCATCCCTTTCTCTGAATGTTCTTATTATAACCGATTCGCCCTACCGAAACAATACCATCAAAACAATACTTTCAGAAAAAGCTTCCATAAAAAGTGCACTTGCAGCGTTCCTGTAATTGACTTTTCCGCAAAACCGCTATACTATAGGCTTGGAGTGTTTTTTGTAGCTCCAAAGCAGAAAAGTATACAGAAAGTCAGGTAAATGCATGGAACGTAATGAATTATGCTGGTGTGGAAGTGGAAAAAAATATAAAAAATGCCATCGCATCATCGAGGACAAAATTTTATATCACCAAGATAAGGGAGAAATCGTCCCAACCAGAGATATGTTAAAAACAATTCCTCAGATTGAGGGAATCAGAAAAAGTGCGGATTTAAATACTGCGGTTTTGGATCATGTAGCAGCACATATTCATGCCGGAATGAGTACCGAAGAAATTGACCGTCTGGTGTATGACTTTACCGTTTCACACGGTGGAACTCCAGCCCCTCTCGGCTACGAAGGATTTCCAAAGAGCGTCTGCACTTCTATTAATAATGAAATTTGCCATGGTATTCCAGATGAATCCATCATTCTGGAAGAAGGCGATATTATAAATGTAGATGTATCTACTATTTTAAATGGCTACTTTGCCGATGCATCCCGTATGTTTACAATTGGAAATGTCGATGAACGTGCTGAACGTCTGGTTCGTGTCACAAAAGAATGTGTTGAACTTGGTCTTGCCCAGGCAAAACCTTGGAATCACCTTGGTGATATCGCAGATGCTATTAATTCACACGCTCAGGAAAACGGCTACTCTGTTGTAGAAGAAATCGGTGGTCATGGTGTCGGACTGGAATTTCACGAAGAACCTTGGGTCAGCTATGTTACTCCAAAGGGAAGTGAAATGCTTCTGGTTCCGGGCATGATTTTCACGATTGAGCCAATGATCAACGAAGGTTCTCCAGACTTCTTCGTAGATGAAGATAATGGATGGACTGTTTATACAGAGGATGATGGACTTTCTGCTCAGATTGAATACATGGTACTGATTACCGAAGATGGATGCGAAGTACTGTCGAAGTAAGACAAAATGAGATAACAGCTCCCATGCCCGCCTTAAGGCGGGCATTTCTTTACTCAAATTTTCCTATTATATAAAAGAAGTCCTCAGCCTTACGGCAAAGGACTAAACTTATTCTTCATCATATAAGATAATTTTTAATAAACCAGCTACCATAAAAAAATGCATACACACCAACTACCAATAAACATTTCAAATCATCCGATATATCAACATTCCTATCCTTTTTAGTAATACCACGATACAAATCTCCAGATAATACCACTACCGCCAATATTGAAAATAAGAAAATTATAAAAAATACTATATTAAAAAATCCCACTACAATCTTCCCATAAGCATCAAATACAGCATATCCCATAAATACTACAAGACAAATTAACCATATTGGAATTGTAATCGTCCAAATTATCCACATACCATTCATCTCCATTCCTTTTAATTATCCATTATTCATAGAACTCCGGTTCTCTTCCTTCAATGTAAAAGCCTTCCTTTGCAGATGTTCCATCACTTACAACCAATACTTGTGTTATTCTTGAATAATGTCCATCCACTCGAATCTTAACATCTACTACATAATATTTTTGTCCACCATACTGGAATGTAACTGAACAGAAATAAGCATACTGGTCTCCATATTTTTTTCGTGCAAATTTTATCGCACCTTCCTCTCCAATATCCGTATCTTTTCGCCAAGCACCTTGTTCATCAACATAATAATCACCAATCCATGTATCAACTGCCATTGCTCCATTGGAATACATATAATACCAGTTTCCACCAACATACTGCCATCCAGTTAACATCCAGCCCGATTTGTCAAACAAATACCATGAACCGTCTATTTTCTCCCAACCATTTTTCGTGTAACTTCCATCAGCATGCCGGTACCACCATTTGCCTCCACTTGACAGCCATGTGGCTTGGTTCTTTGTTTGCCCCTGAACCCATGCTCCACTCGCATTCACATAGGAATCCCCAATCCATGTATTTACTGCCATTGCTCCACTGGCATACATATAGTACCAGTTTCCGTTAATCACATGCCATCCTTTACCCAGCATTGCCCCACTACTTTGGAAATAATACCAACTACCATTTATGTATTGCCAGCCAGTTGTCATATATCCCCTACTGTTAAACCAATACCATTGTCCTCCTATGGATTTCCACTGATTCACCGGATAGCTTCCATTGTCTTCCTGATACCACCATCCTGCATGATCCTGTCTCCAAGTTGCTGCATTCGCTGTTATCGTAGTTAAACTTGTAGCAAAAATCGTAGTGGCAAGTAATAATCCACATAATACTTTTGATTTTTTCATCGCTGTTCCTCCCTCATTTTTCTATATTTGTAAATTTCTCAATATACACTGCACTTTTTATATTAATTCAAAAAATCCTGGTCAAGTATCTAAAACTGAAAAGCCTTGTACTTGCCAGGATATTTCTATTTGGTATCATCAGAAACAAAATGCTTTTTCCTGACAGTCCCCTATTTATATCTTTGATGTAACTTATTTACAAGTTATCCCTATTTTTTTACCTTGAGTTCGGCAATTCCAAACAAGCCATAGTCCCCACTTCCAACAGGTCCATATACTGCAATCTGTAATTGTTTGCAATTATTAATTGTCGCTTCACATGAAATAGGCAAATCTCCATTCTTCAATTTAAAGTTTGCCACTTCTTTACCGTCTGCAATAACCCCAATTGTTGTCTCGGAAGGTGGATTATACCCATCCACAATTCCTGCAATAAAAGAAATTTTTTTATATTTCCCCTCCAAATTGAAATACGTCACTTCTCCACCGTTAGTTTGAATTCCCATTCTCCGAGAAGTAAATCCATTCTTATAATCTTTTCCTCCCATTGTAAATGACTGGGTTACACATTCTGTATAATATTTCGGGGTTTTATATGGTTTTATTATATCTAACAAATAGATTCCCTGACTTGCATCAATTCTGATTCCAGAACCATCTACATAGTAATCCCCAATCCATGTGTTTGCTGCCATTACTCCACCTGCATACATGTAATACCAATTACCTGCAATTTCATGCCATCCTTCATCATACATTGCTCCACTTGATTGCAAATAGTACCAGTTTCCACCAACATACTGCCATCCTGTTAACATCCAACCTGATTTGTCAAACAAATACCATGAACCATTTATTTTCTCCCAACCATTTTTCGTGTAACTTCCATCAGCATGCCGGTACCACCATTTGCCTCCACTTGACAGCCATGTAGCTTGGTTCTTTGTTTTTCCCTGAACCCATGCTCCACTCGCATTCACATAAGAATCCCCAATCCATGTGTTTGCTGCCATTGCTCCGCTTGCATACATATAGTACCAACTTCCATTAATCACATGCCAACCTTCCCCCAGCATTGCTCCACTACTTTGGAAATAATACCAACTACCATATATGTATTGCCATCCAGTAACCATATACCCACTGCCATTAAACCAATACCATTGTCCTCCTATTGATTTCCACTGATTTGCCGGGTATCTTCCATTATCATCCTGATACCACCATCCCACATTGTCTTTCTTCCATGCTGCTGCATTAGCCGTTACTGGTACCAGACTTGTAGCAAGAATTGTACCTGCAAGTAATAAGCTACATAGTTTTTTCGTTTTTTTCATCATCGTTCCTCCTCATTTTTGTTTTCTCGCTATATTTACTATATTTTACCCCATAATATCATATTAAATCGCATATATCAACACAAATATCATATACAATAGCCCATTTCATTATTGTTTATTAGATACAATGTGTTGAAGGATGGTGATAAAGGATATGTACGAAAAAATGTTTGCTCAACGACTTTCACAACTTAGGACAGAGAAAAAGATATCAGCTAGAGATATGAGCTTATCAATTGGTCAAAATCCTGGATATATCAACACAATTGAAAATGGAAAAGCATTTCCTACCATGACAAATTTTTTCTATATTTGTGAATTTCTCAATGTAACACCGCGGGAATTTTTTGATATTGATTCGAAAAATCCTGAAAAGCTAAAGAATTTAATTGAATTATTAAAACATCTGGATGATGAGCAGCTTGATGCTCTTACTAAAATAGTAAGCGGGCTGGTTCATAATTCCTAACTTTCGAGAAATTTTCCATGCAAAAAGGACTGTTGCCTTACACGATTTTTATCGTATAAGTAACAGTCCTTTTTCTAATCCCATATTCTCTTAATTTCTCACATATCCAATATAAACACTTCCATATGGCGCAGTCATGCTTTCCATCGTTGCCTGGGTCACCACTTTCCGTTCTCCTGTAGATGGATCAAGATACGCTACATTCGCCTTGTTATATCCCGTCAGCAGCACTGAATGATTTTCTCCAATCACCGCTATAACCAGAGTTTCCCGGCTGATAGTGTATTGGAGTTCTTCCATACTGCATCCCGTCAGGTTCATTCCTTCCCCTTTCAGATAAGCAGACAGAATGTTTTCCGGTGAAGTTCCTGCTTCTATTTCTTTTGCCACATCCGCTTCTGTTGTTTCTTTGGCAAAGATTTGTTCCAGACACGCAGCCATTGTGGTTTCGCCCTCTGCTGCGGAAAATGGCTCGATTCCATCAATCTCATATGCCGATGGCCAGTTCCCACGCTCCCACACGTATGCCTGATGGGAAGAGACAACTACTCCTTTTACATTATTGGCATAGGAAATGGCTTCACCTGCTTTGGAAAATGTTTTCTGAAGATGTCCAAATGCATAGACATAAAATTTACCTTCCATCTTGGATTCATCAAATTTGACATTCATTTTCTTGCTCTGCAGCACCTGTTTTGGCTTCAATATTTTCGCACTGGTGTCCTGAATACCATCATCGTAGGTCAGTCTTCGCACAAGTCCTCTGCTTCCATCTTTATAGGAAGTAAGTGTGATATTGCTCTTTTCCGTTTCCGCACTGCTGGTAATATAATCTCTGCTTGTTGCAGTGTAAACCAAATCTGCCCCCGTCACACGGTCCAGTGTAAGTACATTTTCATCAATAGAAATCTTCTGCGTCCAAATGCCGTCCACCTGATAGGTTTTTACTGTTTCCTGCTTCTGATTCACAATCTCTACCTTATACATTGGCGAAATTTTCTCTCCGCTTACTAACGTTCCTTCTTCATTTTTATGGACCACACCATACACAAAATCTGTATTTACAAAACCGGCAGGAATCAGACTATCCCCATCCTCCGGAGTCAGTTCAAAGTTTTCTCCTGTTTCCATATTCAGGACAACCAACTTTTCCGCACTCTGGTATGCCAGAAGAGAAGAATCTGCACAAGTCACATATTGACTTTCTTCCAGTCCACGCACCAGAACCTCGCGGGAATCTTCCTCCGTATCCACACAGTACAGACAGCCATCCAGCATCACATAAAGTTTGGAATCAGTCTCACTGTAATGAACAAACTGTCCGAGTTCATCCCGCATGATTTCATAGCCCTTTTTACTTGGGATAAATGCTCTCTCCGCAACGGAATTTTTCTCATGATCAAAGAAATACACTGCGATTCCTACCTGTCCTTCGTGGTCACCCCGGTTCATATAACCGGAAACGTAGAACAAGGTGTCTCCGTTTTCCGCTACAGAATCAATGTGAATTTCATGTCGGTTGTAACGATTTCTAATATCTGATTTTTCTGCATCGGCGAAACTGAAAATCAACGATAATTCATCCGCTTCTTTATCGTAACTCCAAAGCTCATTGTTCTGCACAAAGGACGCAATTGTTCCATCCGCATTATGCTTATATTCCAAATTTTCCGGTGCAATTCCAAAAACGATTCCATTTGTATCCAAGGCTTCTGCTCCACCATCGAAGGTCTGTTCCACGGTTCGCTCATATGCCATCAAATATGTCTGGTTATTTACCACACGCACCCGGAAAAACTCTTCCACATCGTAAGTCTGTTCATTTCCTGTATCTATGCCGGTCAGATTCACTTGATACAAAAGTGTAATGGAAGTCGATACTGCGCTGCACTCTTTGATTTCCCACGCAACATTTCCTTTCACACTCGGTTTTAAACTGCCCCAGGTTACATAATCCAGACTGGACGCAAGTGTGACCTGCTGATATCCAAGACTGTCTCCGTCGCTGGTTGTCTCCAGATAGCTGCGCAGTTCCTCCGTATTGGTCTTCCCAATGGCATTTTCATGGAAAGTCTTTGCAAATGCAAGACAGGTATCGTAATTATTTCCTTCCGCATTCTTAATCCGTGTGTAATAATATACATCCTTCTCCGGCATATGCAAGGTAATCTTCAAGACTTTCTCACTGTTCAGCATTCCATTTCCATTAAACTTCAGATTCATGGTACCGTCCACGGAATTGACGGTTTCTTTCTGAAGGCACTCCTCTCCATCTAAGGAAAAGACCTGCCATGTCATTTTTTCCACCTGTTCATCAAACAGTTGTAGATTCAAGGTAAGATTGTTGTCCGTTACTGGCGTAACCGTGTCGCGCATGGAAGTGATTTCCATGTCTGTCACATAGCCCGCAAGGGAATTTACCTCATATCCATTGGTGGTAAATGAGATTCGCGGAAGAGTGGCACTCCCCATGTCCGTACTCATATCCGTGTTATCTTTGTTGGTTAAATAGCTGAAAAAAATAACAGCTATGATAAATACTGCGCCAAGTACTCCCACGCGCACAATTTTTTTCTTCATTATATAATGTCCCCTTAATTTTTCTTCTTCAGCAATTCTCCTAATGTCGGCTGTACATGAAGCATTTCCTCACATTTTCGAATTGCTTCTTCGTTATTTGCTTTCTTCCCCGTATATACTGCACGAATCAAAATATTTTTTGGTGTGTGCTCCATATCAATAAATTCCAAAATCTGGGTATCATACCCTTCCCTTTTCAAATATTCTGCACGAAGGGCATCGGTAAATAAGGCTGCCATTCGTTCTTTAATCAGTCCATAGGAAAATATCGGAGCAAGGATTTCATTTTCCATCTGCTCATTCAGCTCATGCTGACAGCATGGCACAGACAAAATGACTTTCGCCTTCCATCCGATCGCCTTGGCAAGTGCAAAATCCGTTGCCGTATTGCACGCGTGTAAGGTCACGACCATATCCACCTCATCTGCCCCGGTGTAGTCCGCAATATTTCCTTCTAAAAATTTTAATTTCTCATAACCATATTTCTCTGCGAGCTGATTACAATGCTTAATCACTTCCGTCTTTAAATCCAGACCGATAATGCGTATGTCATATTTCTGCAGCTCATGAAGGTAATAATACATAGCGAAGGTCAGATACGATTTCCCACATCCAAAATCCAGAATTGTAATCTCTCTGCCCTTCGGAAGCTGCGGAAGGATATCCTCGATAAATTCCAGAAAACGGTTAATCTGGCGGAATTTATCAAACTTGCTCTTTACGATATCCCCATTTTGCGTCATAACCCCAAGGTCCTGAAGAAACGGAACCTTCGTTCCCTCTTCCAGAATATACCGTTTGCTCCGGTTATGCGACATATCTGCCGCTTTGACCTCGCCTGCCTGCCGTTTCTTCTGAATCGTCATCTTTCCCTTCTTGCTTACCATGACCTGATAACGCATCTGAAGGGTCTCCATCTGCATTTGTTTGAATTTACTCATCTGCGACTCCAGATAAGCTGCTGCCGCCTCAGCATCCATGTTTTTGTGAAATGCCTGATTGTTCTTAAACTCCTCGAATTGGAACAAGATTTCATCCTTTTTCTTAATCGGACGCACCTTTATTTTCACAATATCTCCCTTTTCCCGGGGACTACTGATAACTGCAGAAATAAAATCTGCATGAAAACTGTTTTTCAACATATCTTTGAATTCTTCTGTAACCTGTATTTCCATAATCGACTCCTTGTCTGTAAAAACCATATAGCAGTTGTTCTATTATTATATCTTATTTATGGGAAATGTAAAAGAACAGAAGAAATACTTTTTAGAAACTTTATTGACCCTTTGATAAAAAGCGTGATATGCTATTATTAAAAGACAGGTTTGTATCAAAAGCCGGAAAGGAATGTACCATGAATACATCTGCATTTATCAAATTTTTAGTGGAGCGTTTTCAGATTGAACATACAAAGCGTGACCGCTCCGGGGTATATGGTTTCACACAACGCTTAATGGCATACAACTCCAATAAAATTGAAGGAAGTACTCTGACAGAAGAACAGACAGCGTCACTCTTTGACACGGGTATTCTGCCACAATCAGATGATTTTTATCGTGCAAAAGATGTAGAAGAAATGAACGGACATTTTCTGATGTTTAACAAAATGTTGGATACCTTGGATTCTGAACTTACACAAAATTTGATAAAACAATTTCACTATGAATTAAAATGTGGAGTATTTGAAGACCGGGCGAACGGATATGCTATCGGAGATTATAAGAAACGCGCCAATATGATTGGCATGTACCAGACCACCCTTCCATCTAATGTCCCATCCGAAATGGAACATCTCTTAACATGGTACGATGCCCAAAATATTTCACTCAAAACACTGGCGGAATTTCATGCACGTTACGAAAGTATTCATCCATTTCAGGATGGAAATGGACGCACCGGGCGAATCCTTCTCTTCCGTGAGTGCCTGCGCCACGACATAGCACCATTTATTATCGAAGATGTAAATCGTCCAGAGTATCTGAGTGCTTTAAAACAATATCGTGAAAGTAGGAAAGTGGAAGATTTAACCGCACTGTTCCAGAAAGAACAAGAATACTATTGGGAGCGATGTCAGTATTTCTTAGCAGAATAAGAAGGAATCTTAATATTCCTTTAAGATTTTTTCTATTTCTTTTATAATCTACTCATATTTTAGACACATTTTGTAGATATACTAATACCAAGATAGTTAATAAACTATCTCCCCCTCATAAGTAGCCAGGTCGGGAACATCCCGATTGGCGCACTTTACTCTCATTCCTTTTAGATAACATAAAACACAAAAACCTCTGGGAGCAATCCCAGAGGTTTTTCGTTGTCAATCATACTGCATTATGTCAGGTAGCTCTTTTCTCTGTCTAAATTTATTCCATATTAAATCCTTGACTCTTTAAATATTCTTTAATCATCTGTATCTCCTGTTTATGCCCGGCATCATCCAGCGGTGTTTCCAGATAAAATGGAATTCCGGCAAGTCTCGGATTTGTAATGACCTTCATAAGTGCTTCCAGTCCGATTTCACCATCCCCTATCGTCGCATGACGGTCTTTTCTGGAGCCAAATGGCATCATACTGTCATTTAGATGAATGGCTCTTAAGTAAGATAGTCCAATATTTTCATCCAATTCATCTAAAACTTCTTCCAAGTGATTTACAATATCATATCCTGCTGAAAATACATGGCAGGTATCCAGACATATTCCTACTTTTTCCGGATGATTTACTCCGTCCCGAATCACTTTCAGTTCTTCAAAACGGACACCGATTTCTGTTCCTTTCCCGCTCATCGTTTCGAGCAGAACCGTAATGTTCTGGCTTTCCGTAATTGCCTGATTGAGCCCTCGTATGATATTTTCAATTCCGGCTTCTGTACCTATCCCTGTATGGCTTCCCGGATGAAAAACAATATTTTCGATTCCAAGGTTATCCATTCGCTGAATATCTTCCCGAATCACATCACAGGCAAATTCGTAAACTTCCGGCTTTGCACTTGCCAGATTCATCGTATATGGTGCATGTGCCAGTATTGGTCCAAAATGATGTTCTTTTCGAATTTTCTGAAATTCTTCGACTTCTTTTTCAGAAGGATTTTTAAAATTTGAACCTCTTGGATTTCTGCTGAAAATCTGCATGGTATTTGCATTCATCTTTACCACATTCTGTGCTGTTTTATTTAATCCGCCTGCAATGGACATATGCGTTCCTAAGACTAACATTTACATTTTCTCCCGTTTCTTTATGATTTCAAGATAGTTTCTTAATATCTTCTTTAGATTTTTTCCTTTTCTTTTATGATTTCAACATATTTTGGACACATTTTACATATATAATAACAACAAGATAGTTGATAAGCAACTATCTCCCCTCATAAAGTAATGCAATCGGGGACACCCGATTGCAGCTTTACTCTCATTCCTTTAGATAACATAAACAAACACGAAGCCCACTAGTCCCTCAGCTAGTGGGTTTTCGCTGTCTTGGAAAATTTCTCAAATCGTCTTATACCCTCTTTCTTAAATCTGCAAATACTTCTTTTGCTGGTCTTGAATCATCTTCTTTTGCCTGTATAAGACCTTTTTCCATAATGGAATCAAATTGGAAATTTTTCTCATCTTCGCTTGCCCTCAATCCTAAAGCCTGTTCCACATCTTCTGATGAAATCCACCCCTTTTCTTTTGCGGAATCTTCCCCTTCTTTTAATAACGATAATAAAGTATTCGTTGCTTTCATTTTTTCATAGTCCTTCATCTTTCACACTTCTTTCTATCTTACCCATTACATCGCTATCGAATAAATATCTATAGGGATTATAACATAGAAAGAGTAAATAAATGCTCTTTCAACCACCAAATTGCGTAATAGTTGGTAGCGCAACCACACCCTATTTGTTATATTGATTGCAAGAAAGGAGGTCATTTATATGCGGATTGGATCTATTACTATCATTATCTCCATAACCATATTTCTTGTAATCGTCGGAGCATTGGTCTACTTATTTTTACTGTTAGTCAAAGTGCTGAAAAAATATATAAAATCAGAACCCGTAAGAAAAGAGAAAGCCCAGAGTGCAAGAACCCTTGGAGAAGTATTGAAAAAACATCGGACCGAATGTCGTATGACTCAGGAATTTGTAGCAGAAGCAATCGGTGTCAGCCGGCAGGCCGTTTCGAAATGGGAAAGCGGAGCTTCTGCTCCCAGCACCACAAATCTTATGGCTTTGGCAAAATTATTTCAAATAGCACCAGAAGAACTGTTAAAAGAAGTGCAGGGAATCAACGAATAAAATGTATAAAGGACCTGCCCAGAGAGAGTATGTCGCATCACTCCGGCAAGTCCTTTTATATTTTCATCTTATTTTTCTATCATCTCACAACCGGAACCGGTGTATCATCCACTGCATCCAGATGATTGATATATTTCTTGGTATCCGCTACCATTGCATTGGAGAGCAACAGCACTGCTATGATATTCGGAATCGCCATCAGCGCATTTAACGTATCTGCAATCAGCCACACCAAATCCAGTGCCACCACCGGTGCAATTGCTGCAACTGCCACATAAAGAATACGATAAGGAAGGAGCGCCTTTTTCCCGCCAAAATATTCCACGCAGCGTTCTCCATAATATGCCCAGCCAAGTACAGTGGAGTAGGCAAATGAGATAATTCCAAGAGTCAGGATAACCGGTCCAAGTACGGGAATCTGGCCGAAGGCTGCCGATGTGAGCTGACCGCCATTTGTCACGGAATCCATATTGATATTCGGATTTTTCATAAGCGTAGAGACAAGCACAATTCCTGTCATCAGGCACACTACTACGGTATCCCAGAAAGTTCCGGTTGAGGAAACCAGAGCCTGACGCACCGGATTTCTGGTCTGGGCTGCTGCCGCTGCAATCGGTGCAGAACCAAGACCGGATTCATTGGAAAACAACCCTCTTGCAACACCAAAGCGGATTGCCATCATAATCCCCGTTCCCACAAGACCGCCTGCTGCCGCACCCGGTGTAAATGCCAGTTTACATATCGTTGTAACGGCAGGAATAATATAATCATGGTTCATTCCTAAAATAATGATACAGCCAATCACATAAAAGATTGCCATAAACGGAACTAATTTCTCGCACACTCTGGCAATCGACTGAATCCCGCCAAAAATGACGATTGCCGTGAGAACTGCAATCACACCTCCCACAATCACCGGTGGTACATGAAAGTTTGTATTGCATATTTCCGCAATAGAATTTACCTGAGTTGCACATCCAATTCCAAAAGATGCGAAAGCTCCGAAAAATGCAAAAAGTACGGCAAGCCATTTCATATGAAGCCCCCGTTCCAACGCATACATTGCACCGCCCTGCATACGTCCGTCCGCAGTCTTCACGCGATATTTAACCGCTATGTAGGCCTCCGAATATTTGGTTGCGATTCCAAATACACCACTAAGCCAGCACCATAATACAGCTCCGGGTCCGCCTAAATAAATAGCCGTTCCCACACCTACAATATTTCCCGTTCCAATGGTGGCTGCAAGCGCTGTGGTAAGTGCTCCAAACTGTGATACTTCACCCTCTGCATCCGGGTCTTTCGTTACAGAAAGTTTAATGCCCTTGGTGAGTGTCCATTTCTGGATAAATCCGGTTTTGAAAGTCAGATAAATATGGGTGCCAAGCAGGAGAATCAGCATCGGCCAGCCCCATACAACGTCATTTACCGCAGTTACTAAGTTGTTCAACATCTTCATCATATCGCGTGTCGCCTTCCTTCCCACAAAATTTTTATCCATAATATAATAAAATCCACATTAGCGCAACACTTTTTTACGCTAATGTGGAAAAGTATTTTTTTAACAATCTTTTTTATTCTGCTCCAATGGAGTTTCCGGTATACAACTGGTAGTATCTTCCTTTTTCTTCAATCAACTGGTCATGGGTTCCACGTTCAATGATTCTTCCCTGTTCCAGTACCATGATACAATCTGAATTTCGTACTGTAGAAAGTCTGTGCGCAATGACAAAGGTGGTTCTTCCATGCATCAGCTTATCCATACCATCCTGTACAATTCTTTCGGTACGGGTATCGATAGAGCTTGTTGCTTCATCCAGAATCAGTACCGGCGGGTCTGCGATTGCTGCTCTTGCAATGGCAAGAAGCTGTCTCTGTCCCTGACTTAAATTTGCACCATCACCTGTCAGCATAGTGTCATAGCCATCCGGGAGTCTGCGGATAAATCCATCTGCATTTGCAAGCTTGGCTGCTGCAATGACTTCTTCATCTGTGGCATCTAATTTACCATAACGGATATTGTCTTTTACGGTTCCTGTAAACAAGTGGGTATCCTGAAGGACGATTCCCATAGAACGACGCAAATCCGATTTGCGGATGTCGTTAATATTAATTCCATCATATGTGATTTTTCCGTCTTGTATGTCATAGAAACGGTTAATCAGATTGGTAATCGTCGTCTTTCCTGCTCCGGTAGAACCTACAAACGCAAGCTTCTGCCCTGCGTCAGCATACATTTTCACATTGTGAAGTACAATCTTATCATCGGAATATCCGAAGTCTACATCGTGGAATACCACATCACCCTTCAGTTCTACATAGGCTGTATTTCCATTTTCATCCAGCTTTTTCCACGCCCAGCGTCCGGTTCTTGCTTCACTTTCCACAAGTGTGCCGTTTTCTTCTTTGACATTTACCAAAGTAACGGTTCCTTCATCTACCTCCGGCTGTTCGTCAAGCAGATGGAAAATTCGTTCTGCTCCCGCAAGTGCCATAACGATGGAATTGAGCTGCTGACTCACCTGATTGATTGGCATGTTAAAGCTTCGGTTAAAGGTCAGGAAACTTGCAAGTCCTCCCAAGGTAAATCCACCGATATGATTTAATGCAAGTGCACCGCCAACTGTTGCACAAAGCACATAGCTCACATTTCCAAGCTGTGCATTAATCGGTCCTAAGACATTTGCAAAGGTATTTGCATGGTCTGCACTAGCATACAGCTTATTGTTTAATTCACGGAACTGCTCTTTATTTTCTTCTTCGTGACAGAACACCTTAACGACCTTCTGTCCATTCATCATTTCCTCAATGTAGCCATTTAACGCACCCAGATTCTTCTGCTGCTCCATAAAGCTTCGTCCGCTCTGACCGGTCGCATATTTGGTACACACAAGCATCAGCCCTATCATTACCATTGTAACCAGTGTAAGTGGAAGGCTTAAGATGCACATGCTGATAAATACACTGACTACCGTAAATGCACTGTTGATAATCTGCGGAATACTCTGGCTAATCATCTGTCGCAAGGTATCAATGTCATTGGTGTAAATAGACATGATGTCTCCATGTGCGTGGGTGTCAAAATATTTGATTGGAAGCTTCTGCATGGTTGCGAACAAGTCACAACGAAGGTCACGCAAGGTTCCCTGAGTTACCAGCACCATCAGTTTGTTCTGAATGAACACCGCAATAACTCCGATTCCGTAGAAGCATGCTACCCGGGCGATTGCTCTTGCCAGTGGTCCGAAGTCCGGATTGTCTGTAAGTAAAAATGGCGTGATATATCCGTCAATCAGGTTCTTTGTGAACATGGTTCCCTGCACATTGGCAAGTACTCCTACGATAATACAGATAAATACCATGATACAGTGGAATTTATACTGACGGAAAATATAGCTCATCAGTCGTTTAAATAATTTTCCCGGATTTTCAACATTCGGTTTCACGCCTCTAGGTGTTCTTCCCATCTGCTTTGCCATTTTTACTCACCTCCATTCTCGTCGAAATCCCCGCCGCCCTGAGTCTGGGATTCGTATACTTCTCTGTAAATTTCGTTTGTTTCTAACAATTCTTCATGGGTTCCAAATCCATTGATTCTTCCCTCGTCCATCACAATAATCCGGTCAGCTCCCTGCACACTGGAAACACGTTGTGCAATAATCAGTTTGGTTGTATTTGGAATTTCTTCCGCAAATGCTTTTCTGATTTTTGCATCTGTAGCTGTATCTACCGCACTGGTGCTGTCATCCAGAATCAGGATTTTCGGTTTCTTCAAGAGTGCCCTTGCAATACAAAGTCTCTGCTTCTGTCCACCGGAAACATTGTTACCGCCCTGCTCAATATAGGTTTCATATTTCTTCGGGAATCTCTGGATAAATTCATCCGCACATGCCAGTCTGCAGGCACGCTCGCATTCTTCCTCTGTTGCATCTTTATTTCCCCAACGAAGGTTGTCAAGGATAGTTCCTGAGAATAATACATTGTTCTGCAGCACCACGGCCACCTGATTTCTCAGTGTCTCCATATCATATTCCTTTACATTTTTTCCGCCCACAAGGATTTCTCCTGCGGTCACATCATAAAGTCTGCTGATCAGATTGACCAGACTGGTCTTGGCACTACCTGTTCCACCGATAATTCCAATGGTTTCTCCCGAATGGATTTCCAGATTAATGTCCTTCAGTACCGGTTCCTGTGAATCTTTTTTATAAGCAAAATCTACATTCTTAAACGCAATGCTTCCATCTTCTACTTCATATACCGGATTCTCCGGGTTGGACAAATCACTGGTTTCATTCAGAATCTCGGCAATACGCTTAGCTCCCGCTGTACTCATGGATACCATAACAAATACCATAGATACCATCATCAGATTCATCAGGATATTCATGCAATAAGTAAGCAGACTCATCATCTCCCCTGTTGTAAGGGAATCTGCCACAATCATCTTCGCACCAAGCCAGCTAATCAACAAGATACATGTATAAACCGTAAGCTGCATAACCGGTGCATTGTAAATAATATTATTCTCTGCTTTCAGGAAAATACGGTAAATATTTTCACTGGTCTTTCTAAACTTCGTTGTCTCTTCTTCCTCACGGACATAGGCCTTTACCACACGGATAGCGGATACATTTTCCTGCACTGACGCATTCATGTCATCGTATTTCGGAAATGCCTGACGGAAATATTTGGTTGCATTTGTCATAATAAAGAACAAAATCACACCTAAAATAATAACTGCAACCAGATAAATGCTTGCCAGTCTTGCATTAATGTAAAATGCCATTGCCATGGCGCAAATCATACTGAACGGTGCACGCACAAACATACGAAGTAACATCTGATATGCCTGCTGTACGTTATTGACATCGGTTGTAAGACGGGTTACCAGTCCTGCGGTACTGTATTTATCAATATTGGAAAATGAAAATGTCTGAATATTGTTAAACATGGTCTCACGCAGATTTCTCGCAAATCCAGTAGATGCCTTTGCTCCATAACGGCCGCCTGCAAGTCCTGCAAAAAGCCCGATGACAGCAAATACAATCATGAATCCTCCTACTTTAAATATGTACTGCATATCGCCCGCATTAACACCTTTATCAATAATGGATGCCATCAGAAATGGGATAATCATTTCCATCATTACTTCCAGCACCATAAAAAGTGGTGTTGCAATGGATGCAGCTTTAAATTCTTTGATTTCTTTCGCAAGTGTACGAATCATTCTGTTTTCTCCTTCCCTTGTTGTCTCTCCTGCTGCTGTTTGCACAGATTTTTCTCTATCTTCTCAATCACCTCGAAAAAGGTGCGTAACTCTTCATCGGATATTCCTTCCAAGGTACGCTCATCCAGTTCTTTTCCTATCTTCCGCATACTGTTATGCAGTTCGATTCCCTGCTCGGTCAACACAACCTTCTTAAGCCGCGCATCACTTTCCACTGCATCTCTGCGGATATAGCCTTTCTTCTCCATAAGCTGAATGGTATTTGTGACCGTCGAACGCCCGATGGAAAATCGTTTTTCGATATCCCTCTGGAAAATGTCTCTGTCTCTGTTCTCATATAAATAGCGGATAATCCAGCCATTTGTCACGCTGACCTCATCAATCCCCAGCATCCGCACATGCGTTGTGATATTCCGGTTCATCATGTGATTCAGTCTGTGAATGGCAGGCCCTACTCTCTGTCCTTTCCTTTTTCCATCCATCTGCTTTCCCCATATTCTTTCTGATATTGTTCATCTCTGAACAGTTCGTTCTCGAATTGTTCGATTTCGAACTGTTTGACGCCAAACATTATTTTACACGTTTCTTTCCAATTGTCAAGAATAAAAAATTCCTTTAAACTTTCTTTACCATACGCCCGCCTAAAACAGCTTTACGAAGCCTCTTACCATATGCCTGACATTAAAAAATGGAGAAAAGTGATTTCCAAAGATGCTCACTACTCTCCATTTCATCGTTTTATATTTTTGTTATCTGATATTTTCGCCACTTAATGCTTCTTAATTTCCGGATGGCATATAAGGTCTGAGTGCCCCTGCCACGCTGCTGATTGGCATGGTCTGAAGCCATACATGTCCCGGACCGGTAATGACCGTATTAAATAATCCTTCTCCGCCAAATACCATGTTCTTAAGTCCCGGAACGGTCTGGATATCCATCTTACAAGTTGAATCCATAGCCGCCAGATAACCGGAATCAATAACAATCTGCTGTCCTGGCTGTAAATCATATTCCACAACGTGACCGTCAAACTCAGCAAATACCGTTCCCATTCCAGACACTTTCTGAAGGATAAATCCTTCTCCACCAAATAAGCCGGAAGCAATCTTCTTCTGGAAAAATACCGACAAATTCACACCAGCTTCTGCCGCCAGAAACGCTTTCTTCTGGAAAATGTATTCCCTACCCGGCTCTACCTGAAATGCACGAATCGAACCTGGAAAGCTTGATGCGAATGCAATCATTCCATGACCGCCTTTTGCACGGTAAGTATTCTGGAACATCGCTTCTCCCGAAAACATACGTCCAAATGCCTTGCCAAGTCCTCCGTTCGTGGTCGTATTCATCTCCATATTCGGAGACATCCATGCCATCGAGCCTCTCTCTGTAACCATCATTTCTTCTGCTTCCAATTGGCATACAACAACTGGAAGTGTGTCACCTTTAATCTGATACTCCATAATGTTCCTTCTCCATTCCTACATGTCTGTAAAACTGTTTGCCAGTTTTGCAAATTCTTCCAGAGTCAGTGCCTCACCGCGGACACTCGCGCCCTTTCCTAAACTTGCAATGGCAGTTTCAATTTCTTCTTTTGAAAACTGGAGTTCCGGACTGTTCTTCAGTCCGTTCGCCAGAGTCTTCCTTCTCTGATTAAACGAAGCACGAATAAGCTGAAACATAAGCTTCTCATCTTTCACCCGAACCGGCATCTCTTTATGTCTGGTCAGACGAATGACCGCTGAACCCACGGATGGCCGCGGCATAAAGCAGTTTGGCGGTACATTTGCCACAATATATGGCTCCGCATAATACTGGACTGCCAGCGACAATGCTCCATAATCCTTCGTTCCCGGTCCCACCTGCATACGGTCGGCCACTTCTTTCTGCACCATAACCGTAATGCTTTCCAATGGCACATGCTTCTCGAATAATCCCATAATGATTGGTGTGGTAATATAATACGGCAGGTTTGCAACTACCTTGATTGGTTTGCCCTGATTCTTTTCTTCTGCAAGTGCTGCGATATCTACTTTTAAAATATCCTCATTAATGACGGATACATTTTCAAACCCCTGTAAGGTATCTTCCAGAATCGGAATCAGATTCTTGTCAATCTCCACTGCAACCACTTCCCGTGCCGCACAGGCGAGATACTGTGTCATTGTACCGATTCCCGGTCCGATTTCCAGTACAAAATCGTCCTTTGTAATCCCTGCTGCCGAAATAATCTTATCCAGCACATGGGTATCAATCAAAAAGTTTTGTCCGAATTTCTTCTGAAAATTAAAATGATATTTCTGTAATACTTCTATTGTATTCTGTGGATTTCCTAATGTTGGTTCTTTCACAGAGGTTCCTCCCATTCTTTACTGATACTTTTATAATAATGACTGCGGATTGCTTCTGGCCTCCGCATTCGGCATCATGCTAAATGATACATCTTCTTTGCATTTGCTTCTGTCACCGCAATCACTTCTTCGACTGTCATTTCTTTTATTTCCGCCAGCTTTTCTGCAACATACCGGATGTAAGATGACTGATTTCGTTTTCCCCTGAAAGGCTCCGGTGCCAGATACGGGCAATCTGTTTCCAGAACAATCCGCTCTAACGGAATCGCTACTGCCACTTCTTTTAATTTCTTTGCATTCTTAAATGTAAGCACTCCGCCAATTCCGATATAGAAGCCCATCTTCACATATTCTTCTGCCTGCTCTCTGGAATAAGAATAACAGTGAATCACACCTTCTAATCCCTGCGCATGTGCTTTCATAATCTTCATGGTATCTGCTGCCGCTTCTCTGCTGTGTATAATAATGGGAAGGCGGTGCTGTCTTGCAAGCTCCAATTGTCTCACAAACCACTTTTTCTGCAGCTCATGGGATTCGTTATCCCAATAATAGTCCAGACCGATTTCACCCACTGCAACTACTCTATCATTATCCAGCAAGGCTTCCATTTCTGCAAATGTTTCTTCATTCAATGCACCTACTTCGTCCGGATGGACACCAACTGCGGCATAGACATAAGGATATTTTCCTGCAAGTTCCACACATTTCTCACACGACTCCAGTGTAGAGCTGACATTTACAATCGTTGTCACTCCCAAATCCGGCATGGAAGAAAGCAATTCTTCTCTGTCGGAGTCAAATTGTGCGTCATCATAGTGTGCATGTGTGTCAAATATCATGGTATCCGTTCCTTCCCTGATTCATCATTTACTGACAGTATAACATAAATGTTCCCCTTACGGATAGTCATATTATGTAAAAAGAAATGCCAGGCCCCGGAATTTCTTCTGTTGCCTGACATATTCTTTCTCATTTTACTTCATATTATTTTCGGGTTTACGCCTTATTTCTTTGCATTTGGAACCCATACTCCGTTTTCATCAACTAAGTATTTTCCACCGTCAACCCATTCATTTCTTGCCATTTTGCCATCTTCTTTTAGATAATAATTTCCTGACCATTCATTGTGTGCCATTGCTCCATTCGCTCCAAGATAATACCACTCTTCACCAAGTTTCAACCAGCCTGTCTGATAAGCTCCATCTGCTCCTACATGGTAAACTCCTACCCAGCTATTAGTTGCCATTTTACCATCTTTGTCCAGATAATAATCTCCTACCCACGCATCTGTTAACATGGCTCCGCTTTCATTAAAATAATAGTAATCACCATCAATTAATGTCCAGCCCATTGCCATTGCACCACCTGTATAGAAATGATATCTCACATCTCCGAGAGTGAGCCAGTCATTTTCAATAAGTAATCCAGGATTTTCAAATTCAGGATTACCATAATACCAAATATTGTCTACTTTAATCCACCCTGTCTGTACTACTCCATCTATTCCAAGATAATACCAGCCTTCAGTAAGCTTCAGCCACCCCTTTTGGTAAGCTCCATCTGCTCCTGTGTAATAAACACCTACCCATACATTACTTACCATTTTACCATCTTCTCCAAGATAATAGTCGCCTATCCACTGGTTTGTAACCATTGCTCCATCTGATGTAAAGTAATAGTCTGTTCCATCAACTACCTGCCAGCCCGTTACCATATATCCCGCTGCATTAAAATAGTACCGTTCTCCATCAATGAACTTCCATACACTGCTTGGATAACTTCCATCCGGATTTTTGTACCACCAGCCTATTGCATCTTTTTTCCAACCTCTATCTTTTACCGGTTCAATGAGCGTAAATACGACCGTATGATTGCTGTCTAGTGGTTGCCCGTTGATGGTATCTATAATTCCGCGGTCTGGAACTGCCGGGTCCTGGATAACAGAAAATTCTACGGTCTCGTCCGTATACCATTCTTGTCCTTCTGCCAGAGATACTATCATTGTTGTATCGGTATCCCATGCAGTTACTTCATATTCAATCACACCCTTCTCATCAGATACCAGCTCTGACGGGTCACCGTTTGCCACTTTGAACCGCACGTTGCTTAACGCATTTCCTTCACTGTCTTTTACCAGTGCACGGAAAGTGAGAATATCACAGGTATCAACGCCTCTCTGGGTGATGATAAATTTCGCAGAAGCTTCTGCTGCTGGAACTCCGTTGATTGTTTCGATAACCGGTGTTCCGTCTTCTGTACCTACATGTACTTTGATTCTTTCCGGTGTTCCAATGTAAACAGAACCTTCCGGAAGATAGAACTCATAATCTCCTCCATCATAAGAACCTAATTTCCATTCCAGTACTCCGTTCTTTGTAAACATATTGTTCTCTACATAATATTTACAATCATATCGGATGAATTTTGTATTTGCTGGAGCACTGACTCCATCCTGAAGCTGGACCGGTATGATAAGTGTACGCATACCGATTACTTCTCTTAGTGCATTCTGCGCATCACTTAAGCTCTGAACCGCTGCATCTACTTCTGCCTGAGTTGCATCGGAATCTTCCACCAGCTTTTCTGCATTTGCAATTGCATTTTGCAGTGCATTGTAACTGTTAATTGTATAATTACCTTTTGTGATAGCTTTTACTTCTGCAAGCTTTGCCTCAAGTGCAGTCTTATCCGCTTCGCTCTGCACTTCTTTCAAAACAAACTTCACTTCTTTGTTTCCGTTGAGTGCTTCACCATCGATTCCCGTAATCAATACATCTGCACTGCTTGACTGAATGGTAAATTCGTGCTGTTCCGGAGTCACTACATATTCTTTTCCATCCAGAACAATACTATCTCCCTGCAGCGATACGATAATCTTCTGTCTTCCATAATCTGCAGTGCTGATTGCGTATTCAACAACACCGGAATTGCCGTACCAGGGAGACTTGTAACCATCTATTAATGCGGTAAACGGAATCCGTTCTGTCACTTTGTTTCCGGCTTCATCCACAATCTGAATACGGATATTATACTTATCGCAGACTGCCGGTTTATCTGCCTTTACCAGATTCTCGCGGGCTGTTTTCAGGTTTGCCGCAGCTTCATCTACCTGTTCCTGCGTAGCCTCTGCATCATTATAAACAGTCTGGGCTGCTTCCAGTGCATCCGCAAAGAGTTTAAATGATTCTGCTGTATAGTCATCTGCCTTATTAATATAAGACTGTGCGAAGAATATCTGGTCATCCAGCTCTTTCTTATTGACTTCTGCCGGTGTGGAATCACTGGATTTCTTAAGTACAAACTGGATTTCGTCTGCTTCCGCAAGTGCGGTTCCGTCAATCTCAGTGATTTTCGCGCCACTTATATAGTCGCCGCCGTTTTTGTATGTATGAACGATACTGCATATCCAGACTTTACCATCTCCGGCATCCTGATTTGCTTTCAGTTTCACAGTAAATGTTCTGTTTACTTCGTACATTCCGATGGTACGTTCAATAACACCGTCTTTACTTGTAACTTCATAAGAAGAACTGTCAGTATCTTCCACGGTAAATTTCACACCATTTACCGGATTGCCATCTTCATCCACTACTTTTGCACGGAAGGTCTTCTCATCGGAAAGCACTTTTGAAGGTGTCGGTGGATTCGGAATATCTTCTCCTTCTTTTCTCAGCACATAAGTAAGTTTTGTGCCCTCTACGAATGGCTGTCCGTCCAGAGTTGCAATACTTGCCGCTAACATTTTATTTGTTACTGTGAAATAATGTACATCATTTGTTACATAAGTATTATCTGCCAGTTTGACAGATACTGTTTTTCCGTATTGTGTTGGTCCGTATGTCGGATAGGTAATTACACCATTTACATCCGAAACAACCTGAATATCAGAATCTTCTTTATCACCAATCCATGCCTTAAAGCTTACCCCTGCAATTGGCTTTCCGTCTGTTCCCACGACTCTTGCACGGAATCTTCCGCTCTGGCATCCATAATCTACTTCTGCCGGTTTTTCCACCAGATTCTTCATGGCTTCTTCCAGTGCTGTTACCTGTGTATTTACCTGCACCTGAGTTGCCTTTTCATCATCATAAACTACCTGTGCTGCATCGATTGCTGCCTGCAGTTCTTCAAATCCACTCTGGTAATCCTCTGCATTCAATGCTTTTGCATTTTCCAGTGCTTCTTTTAATTTGGTCTTATCCGCTTTGGCAACCAGGTCTACTCTGGCCTGTGTCAGAATTGCACACGCTTCATCAACCTGTTCCTGGGTTGCATTGTTATCCTTATAAACAGCTTCTGCTGCATCCAGTTTTTCCTTATAAGCTGCCCAGCTTTCTGCTGTATAGTATTCTTCTGAATACGCATTGTTCATGTTCAGCAGTCTCTGGAGTTCTGCCTTATTTGCCAGTTCTGTCAGTCCTGCTTCTGCCTGTTTGATTGCTTCTGCTGCTGCATTATAATCATTCTGTGTTGCATTTCCATCTGAAATCAGATTTTCCGCATCTTCAATTGCTTTCTTCAGTGCATCCGCACTTGCTGTTGTATATTTATCAAGGCTGTATTCCTTTGCCTCTGCAATATATTTCTCTAAAACTGTGCTGTCCGGTTTGCGCTCATTTTCTTTATCCGGTGCACCGTCTTTGCGTGATGTTACCACAACCTCTTTTGCAAAATCCACGTCAACGCTTTCACCGTTCACAGTCTTATAGTACCGTTTTCCATCTTTCACACCAACGGTCACTGTAATTGGTTCCATGTCGTATGGTTCCTGATAGCAGGCAACAATTTCCCATGTCTTTCCATCTTCCCATGCCGGTGATACAGGTAAATACGCGATTCCTGTCTCTGCATCGGACAACTGGTTCCAGGCTTCTGCTCCGGTTCCAGGAACACGAATCTGAAATTTGAACGGTCGTGTAAATGTATTTCCGTTTTCATCTTTTACAATCAGTTTTAATTCGGTAAGAATATCTGTCTTTGTCAGATTTGCAAGCGCATTATCTAATCTTGTTGTCGCTACTTCTACCTCATCCTTTGTTGCATCTACATTCTTAAAAACTTTCTGTGCATTTTCATATGCGGTTGTAAAATCAGCATAACTGTTTTCTGTATATTTATATGCCTCTCCTACATTTTCAGCCTTGCTTAATGCATTCTCTAATTCAGATTTGTCTGCATATTCATCCTTTGGAATCAAAATAAACTGAAGTTCTTCCAGTCCTGTGGCGATATTTCCATTCACTGTAGCTGTGATGTTCCCCCAGTTAACCGTATATGTAATAGATTCCGGATTTGCCACATAAAGGTCTCCAGCTGGTTTTATTCTGATTAATTCATTCATTGCATCTATAGCTGAATGCGTTAAAATCAATTGTCCAAATTTATTTGTTTTAATATCTGAACTATGTTCTATTCCATTGGTTATTAATGTCTTTTCAAATTTCACATCAGACATTGGTACGCCTTTCTTATCTACCACTTTGATTTCAAGGCGATCCCATACCGGCTGTTTTTCTCCATCAATATCATATTCCGGATAATAGTCCGGTTCTCCACCATTTTCCACCTTGGTCTTATTTGACCTGGCTGCTTCCACACGATTTGTGTCCATATAGGTCTTCTGCTCATCCGTAAGCGCACCATACGCTTCCAGTGCTCTCTCTACATTTGGCAGATCAGATTCCTTCATTTTACTGATGTTAAATAAGCTGAATAATTTATTCACTTCAATTGCAGCGAACAGGTCATCTTTCTTTGACTCGTCCGGAAGCACTGTATTTTCCTTTTCCAGTTTTAACAGATTCGCAAGTGGTCGGATGTCTGTAATTCCCGTATTTCCTGACAAATTCAGCACACGCAGTTCCTGCATACCGGAAAGTACCGATACATCAGCAATCTGATTATGCGATGCATCAAGGAAATATACTTTCTTCAATTTGCTCATATCCGGCAAACTTGTAATCTGATTATAAGAAAGGTCCAGATATTCCAGATTTTCCAAACCGGCAATGGCATCTGCGTTGTCAATTGAATTATGTGATGCAATAAAACGCTTTAATGCTGCCATGTCCTGAACTGATGAAATATCCGTGATTTCTTTGTTTCCTGATATATCCAGCCATGTTAAATTAACCAACTTTTTCAAGGCAGAAATATCATCAATTCCATTCTGTTTTAAAATCAGTTCCTGAAGCTGTGTCAAATCAGAAAGCGGTGACAAATCTGCCAGTCTCTTTCCTTCCACTGCTGATGTATATGCAATGTCAATCTGTGTTGCCGATTTTGCATACTGAAGCCCTTCCAGATTTTCAATCCAGAACTGTTTGCCTTTCCACTCATCGGTTTCAAAATCTTCTGGATGTGCACACATCTCGTATGTAATGTGCTTTACTGACTTATCCCCCACCATTTCTGCAGTCAGGGTTACATTTCCCTTAATTGCATTCATGGCAGAGCGAATTGCCCAATGTAATAATGGGTCTTTGATTACTTCTTCATCCGACGGCTCGTAGACATCTTCCGGTTCCAATCCGCCACAGGTATCTGCTTTTACTGTTGATACCATGCCGAAAGACAGGCTTACCGTCATCATCATTGCCAATGCGGCCGCTATAATACCCTTTCTCTTTCTCATGCTTTTCTCCCTGAATATAGAAATCTGATAATACCCTCCGATAAGATATGCCAAATGATTTCTATATTTTAATGTTTCTTTATCAAAACTCCCCCGGCAAAACCATATATCCAATTGTTCTATACGTTTCCACCGAGGGAGTCAGGTTACTGTTTATTTATTGTTACTATATGATGTTGGGGCCAAAAGCCCGAGGCCTTGATGCCTGTGGATTGCTTTGTGCTTTGCACTCCCACAATCCACCCCGATATTCGCATATCGTGGGATTATCATCCCACTTTTAAGCTCATATCGGGGCGGGTCCCAAGGTCTTTCATCCACTTATGAGCAAGCTCATGTGGATTTAGACCTTTTGACCCTGGCATCATTATATTGGATGATTATTTCTGTGCGTTTGGAACCCAGAGACCATCGTCGCCAACGTAGTATTTTCCGCCGTCAACCCACTCGTTACGTGCCATAACGCCATCTTCATTCAGGTAGTAATTGCCTACCCATGCGCTGGTTACCATTGCTCCACTTTCATTAAAGTAATAGTAATCGCCATCAATTAATGTCCAGCTGATTGCCATTGCTCCACCAGCGTAGAAATGGTATCTGGCATTGCCAAGAGTCATCCAGTCATTTTCAACAAGCAATCCAGGATTTTCAGATTCAGGATTTCCATAATACCATTCTTTTCCGATCTGAATCCACCCCGTCTGTACTACTCCGCTTGTTCCAAGGTAATACCAGCCTTCGTCAAGTTTCAGCCAGCCTTTCTGGTAAGTTCCATCTGCTCCTACATGATAAACTCCTGCCCATGCATTTGTAAGCATCTTACCATCTTCATCAAGGTAATAATCACCAACCCATTGATTCTTTACAACTACACCGCTTGAATTAAAGAAGTAATCAGCCCCATTAATTACTTGCCATCCTGTAACCATTACACCACTATCAGAAACATAAGACTGATTATTGTCCACCCATGCATTTGCTGCCATTACTCCAGTCACTACGTCAAAGTAATACCATTTACCATCAATAGACTGCCAGTTGGAAACTCTGTAACCAGACGCATTAAAATAATACCATGCCCCATCAATCAATTTCCAGGTTTCTTTCGGATAACTTCCATCCTCGTTCTTATACCACCAGCCAACAGAATCCTGCATCCAGCCACTCTTTACCAGCGCTGCTTTAATATCTGCATCACCTGCACCGCCTAAAATTGTGAAGATCCGTGATGCGTCAATTCCTGCTGCTAAAAGATTCTTAGTCGCTCTCGGTGCCCCTACCTTTCCACTGTTACACATAATATAGATAGGATCTGTAGTATCTTTATAACGTTCTGCAAATGCCTGCATCTTTTCATCTAAAGAAGCATCTTCTTCTGGAAACTGCGGGAATGTCTGAGAACCAGCGACCTTTCCTGTCGCTGCAATTGTTGATTCTGCACGTACATCCAGAATAAAGGATGGATTTTTCAGTGCTTCTTTACCAGTAATTGCATTTGCTCCTTTTACAGTAACTGTTACTTCTTTTTTATCTTCTTTTCCTCTGACATTTACAGATACTTTCGAATCCTTTGCACCTGTATAAGGATTTGTTGGGAATGTTACTGTGAATTTCAATTCTTCAGAAGTCCCTGTAATCTCTCCAACTGTTGCACCAGGTTCTACAGATATCTCTAAATTTTCTGCATTCAAATCAGTACCTTTTACAGTGAATTCTGCCATTCCCTTAAAGTATGCCACTTCATTTGCTGAAGCTGTAATGGATTCAATTACATCTGGTGCTGCCGGCTTTTCACCTTTAATAAGTGTTATAGCTTTCGACTCATAACTACCAGTTCTATCACTGCTTGGATAAAAACGAATTTCCCAATTAAGTTCCTGTTCCTTTTCATCTATAATATTTAACTGATTCCATGGAAGGAATGTAACTGTCACAATTTGCTTTGTTCCTGTTCCTTCACGTTTTACTTCATATTTATCTTCTTTAATCGTCTCGTTGATGCTGGCTTTTACTCTGACTCCTACAGTCTCAAGTGCTTCTCCAGTCACTTCATACACATACTCTGTTCTACCGTCTTCAAGAACATTTCTGGAAAGTTGGTTCACTGATGAAATCTTACTTTCAGCTTTACCATCCTGAACAATTTCTACAGGAGTCCCATTTAACGTAACTGTAATTGTACGGGCAGATGTATTATTATTGCCCCAAATGTAGATAACAACCTCATCATCCCATTTTGCAGTAATTTCATAATCTTCATCCAGTTCTAACTCTTTACCATCTACCGTAACACTAATACTTGTTACTTTACGACTGACTTGAAATTTGATTTCTCCACCTGATGCTGATAACTTTGTCTTATCCGGAGTAACCACCGTTGGTTCTTCCTCTGCGCCTTCATCCTTCTTAATCTTAATATCTGACTGTTCTGAATAATTAAGTGAATTCATACCTGTAGAGGTTGGATAAAAGCGAACAAATCCATTAATTTCTTTGTCAAATGGTTCTCCAAGTTTATCCCACGGTTCAATCGTTACAGTTACCTTCTGGGTACTACCTGTTCCTTCTCTGCTAACTGTATATTGGCTTGTATTAAACTTACTGTTAACACTCTTGTGTACAAGTACTCCAACTTCTTCCAAATTTTCTCCCTTTACAGTATAAACATATTCTGTTCTTCCATCTGAAAGGAATTTTCTGGAGACCTCAGTTACTGAACTAATTTTGGCTTCTTTTGCTTCCTGGCCTTTTACTGTCACTGCAACATCTTTTGTTTCAGTCTCATCTTTCACATTTACAGAAACTTTATACTCTTTATCAGAAGTTGTTGTATTTGCCGGGAACGTAATACTTACTTTCTGCTCTGTCTCATTTCCCGAGAACGAACCTATAGTAACGCCTTCCTTTGGAGCTACTGCTGCTTCCAGACTTGCTGCATCCAAATTTGTTCCTGTTACTGTAAATTCTACTGTATCACCTGTAGATTCTACTGTAGTCTTAGAAGCTTTGACAGATGTAATCTCTGCCTTTTCCGGTACATCTGGTGTCTCAGCTTTTGCAACAGTAAGCACTACTTCCTGTCCTGTATACTCTTCTGAATCCACAGTTGCAATATAAGAATCCCAGTTAGCCGTCAGACCAAACTCAATTTCTACACGAGAATCACACGTATAACCACTTTCTTCTGTTGGAAGCAATGTATAAGTACAATCATCCATTTCATTTTTATTATCACACTTATAACTTACTTTTCCATCTTCTCCTGTTACAGATTTAAATTTCAAATCAGCATAATTATCATCTGGTTTCAAATATAATGCTACACCTGATACTGGATTGCCATCCTTATCCACAACTTTAACATTTAATGTCGCAGCATCAAATTCCGGTACATCTGGTGTCTCTGATGAATTCTCTTTTTTTACTTCAACACTTTTTCTTTCTGAAGCTGTATAATAGAGCATACTGACAGAAGATGTCGGATAAAAACATGTTGTTCCGGAAATTGCGCCAGCTTTATCTTCGAATTCGTCTGGATTCAGGTTTGCCCATGACTCTATGGTAACGGTAACTTCCTGTAAACTTCCTGTTCCTTGACGTTTTACTGAATACTGGTCAGGTGAGAACTTCGTATTAACAGTTCGGAATAAAGCAACTCCTACTTCTTCTAAATCAGTTCCTTCCACATTGTAAACATACTCTGTTCTGCCATCCGAAAGAACTGTTCTTGATATTTCTGCCACCGAACTAATAACACTTTCTGCTGCTACTTTTGCATCCTGTGTAATGGTTGTTTCAATCCCATCAAGGTTAACCGTAAAAGTCCGAATTGTAGTTTTAGTATTTTCTGGAAATACTATAATATACCTTCCAGTTGTATCAGACATATCATTCACAGTGTAATCTTTATTATCACCCTGCTCTAATACATTGTCTCCTTCCTTAACCACACACGTTTCAACTTTTCCACTAACAGTAAAAATAACGCTTCCACCTGTAGCCACTATATTGGTTTTATTCGGTGTGGCTGTCGTTGTCTGATAAACTACCGGTGTATCTGTTGCATCCATAGCCATAACAACTGTATCACACTGGCTGATGACAAGAACACCTGCAAGCACCAAGGCCCACATTCTTTTCTTCATTTGTGTTTCCTCCTTTTCTTAGGAAAAATGATTCTTTGATTTATATTCATACTACCAAACTACAAAGAAAAAGTCTAATTGGCACTTTAAATATTGTGCTCTATATATTGACTTTTTCTATATAAAATAATGGTTTTATAGCATAGCTATAATTATATTATTGTAGAAAAAACCACTACCTTAACAATTATTTCGTTAAGGCAGTGGCTTTCTGTTCACTAAACACTACGTATACTTATTCTTCTCTTTTTCTTCTTATAGTTATGCCCGATACGAGCAATGCCATAAGTCCAGCTATTGCGTATGGCAGCTGTGCTGCTGTATCGCCGGTCTTAGGGGAATTTTCTTTCTTGCCTGCCGGTTTCTGGCTTCCATTATTATCTGTCGGAGTAACCGGAGCAGGGGTCGGAGCCGGAACTTCCGGATTCGGGGTCGGATTAACCGGATCTGGATTCGGAGTTGGATCCGGAGTCGGAGTCTGTATCTTACGATACTCGTAAGTATATTCTCTGCCTTCCAGAACGAAATCATTGTCCTCATCGATTTCAGGAGATTTTACAAGTTCATAGTTTTCAATCTCTTTCGGTGCAATACCTAATCCGGCAACCATAGTAACCATATATCCCTTGTAAACATCAGCTTCTGCCAGTTCTTTTCCTGTTCCTTCTTCTACATATCTTACAACAACGTTTCGGATATCTTCTACACCACATGGTGTAAATCCTGTTTCATTCATTACACCTTCGTTATCTACTGTTAATTTTACAGTTAATGCATCAATAAAGTTGACACCGTCAATGGCAACCTGAATTGTATATGTCATATTAGGACCTACAAGTCTAGGTGGAAGTACCTCAATAATCTGACTGTTTCCATCACCTTTTACACCATTCTTATTTGTTCCTGCGATTGCAACGAATCGTACAGTGCCATCTCATTCAGGGATGTGGTGTACCGGCCAGATAACTCCATTCTGGTCAATTGCACGCACTTCTGTCTTTGTAGAATCCAGATTAGTCCCATACAGATTCAATCTGGTCTTCAATTCTCCTTCCTGCTGAGATACTTTAACTACAATTTCTGTAGAATCTTCATTTGTATAAGTTTTATTGTTACCTGTAATTGTCAGTGCTGATAACGTCTGGTCTTTGTCTGTTGCACCATCCGGAAGTACAGACACTACAGATGAGACATACACAGGTATACCGCCTAATGTCAGGCTAATACTGTATGACTGTGTAAGATTTGAAGTATTCTCCGGTAAATCAAATGTAATTTCCGGTCTTTCTCCAGAACCGATTGCTACCGGAATGTCTGTGGCTACGGAACTTCCTGCCATCAGAATTTTACCTTCGATATCATTTACTTCATTTAAACGCACACCTTTTAAATATCCCTTGACCGTTCCACCTTTACTGTCCAGAATGTCTTTTTCCAATATAATCCCTGTTACTCTTGGTTTTGAAGTAATCAGCCATGAGAACGCACCTACATTCACTCCATCCATATTCTTTAAAGCGCTATCTTTCACGTAAAGCTGGGATGTCGTCTTTAATTCCGGAGATTCTTTGAATGTAATCGTAACGATATTACCTTCAGCCGTAATCTCATCCTCATCCGTCAATTTAATTCTATTTGAATTTTCATTTCCGTAATCTGCAATGAAGAAGCGGCTTCTGAGGGCAGCCATGTCGCCATCCATTCCCAGTGTTACGTTCTGTTCCATAGTAATGTTAATGGTATAGTCATCCACCATTTCTACCAATTCAGGGTAGATTCTTACGGAATCACCTTTAGCATCCTGTAATATCTTTGCGGTAGCCTGTTCTGCAATTCCGTCTTTTGTCTTTGCACCCACTACAATCCGGTATTCCAGAGTATTCTTCATTGTATTTTCCGGAATATGAAGTGTAGCACCTGTCGCAGTAATATTTGTCACTTCAACTTTAAATTTATCCATGGCAACATCCATTCCTGCGATATATGCTTTTGCCTCAACTCCCCAGTTATTATCAGTAAGATCTGTACCTGTAACCTCAAGTTTTACTGTTCCGCCATAGTTATCAATCTGCTCCGGGGTTACCTTCGCAGAAGTAACCTTTGCATTTCCTGTAATTTCGCCTGGGTTATCAATTTCTTCTTTTCCTGCTACAGTTACCGTTACACTCTGTGTACTGAGAAGATCCCCCTTGATTGCAGCAGTAATCATGTATTCCTTTGCTTCTGTACTTTCATTTGCAGGGAATGTAATGACATACTTCTGCAGCATATCAGTATCCAGTTCTTTCAGAGGCTGAATCTGTGCAGATTCTGTTACTCCAATTATACTGACATTCACATTCGACATCAGTTTTGTTCCTGCAACCGTAAAGGTTACGATACCGCCTTCGCCTGTCAGACTTGTAGGTTCTGCCATAATAGACTTAATTTCCGGCTTCTCTGCTTCTGTTCCCCCATTTTCAGTAACTTTAATTGTAACAACCTGTGTACCATCATAAGCCTGTCCATTTACTGTAGTAAACACTCCACCCTTTGCAGTAAATGAAATTTTCTTTGGCTCGATTGTATATTTTGCAACGGATGCAGACGCAATCTGAACTTCTCCATTTTCACAATAAGCATCTACTGTCACTTTTAATGTCCCGTTTGTTGGATATTTTGTTACGCCTGCTGCATCCGGAAACGCCAAATCTTTAATAGCAAATCCGCATTTATCAAATGGTCTGCCATCTTTATCTACCACATTAATAAGTAAGGTCTTTGTGTTTGCCGCCGGAGTATCCGGTTCTGTTGTTCCACCAATTTTTGTTAAGGTAAACTGAACATTTTCTGTTCCGGTAAAATCCTTCGACTCAATCTGTACAATCTTACCGTCTGCCACCATATAAAGATATCCTTTTGATGGACTGCATGTATACTCTCCGGTAAACGGCATTTTCAGCCGGTAAGTACCATTCTGCAGATTGTCTACGGAATATTCCAGTTTTCCTTCTGCAGTGCTTATAATATCTGCAATATGTTCATCTGATGCACTTGTATCAACCAACTCAAACTTCACTCCGGAAATAGCTTTTCCAGATTTATCAACCACTTTGACCTGAATTTTAGAATCTTCTGCCTTTGCAGATGTATTCTTTACCAGTGCTGTCACTGCATTATTCAGCGCAGTTATACTGGAATCTACCTCCTCTTTTGTTACATCTGATTTGTTAAAAGCTGCCTTTGCTGCACTTAATGCTGTTTCCAGTCTGCTCCAGCTTTCTTCCGTATAATCAGAAGCATTCAGTACCTCTGCCGCTTTGATTGTTTTATCAAGCTCTGTCTTGTCAACTTCCTCTGATTCATTTCCAGCTGCAGACTGAAGAATTACCGTCGGATGATAAACCATTCCTGAATTGGAATTTGTATCATTTACACCCACACGGACCTGTCTGGCTTTTCCAGTGTTGTTCGCAGGAATGACCGCTTTAAAAACTCCTCCTGTTTTACCGATACCATTAACAGCAATTCTGTTCATCGTAAGAGTTGACCAATGGATATCTTCCTCTGGTTTTCCCTGAAGCCAGTAATACAAGGTTCCAGGTAAAGCAGTTCCGGCTACAGTCACTGTCACTTCCCCGCCGGAAGCAGATACCGTGTCTGTCGACACCGTAACTGACTTAATTTCCGGAATTTCATCTGCTGCCTTTACGCTGAGACCTGAAAAGTTACCAATAACCAGCAACAATACAAGCAGCAATGACAGCCAACGTTTTCCACATGACTTTTTCATAATCATTCTTCCTTATCCTTTCTAAAATTGTAAATTCACTATATCTACTATATCATCCGAATTATCTATTCACAAATTGATTTCTTCTATAAATATTAAAAAAGAACTATTAAGAGGTTAAAAAAGGACAACCTTTTGTCCAGATTGCCCTCTCAATCGCTTATTTTCGCGCATTTCCGTCCTATTCTGTCAGCTGATTAATTACATCCGCTGTTTTTCCCACATTTTCAGTCATCGTATAATCCAAGTCCGGGAAAAATGTTTTATGAAGCTTTTCTACATCTGCCTTGAAGTCAGATGCAAGAACAGCGTCTTCCATATCTGCAACCGTCTTATCAGAAACATTGTATGGGAATCCCTGCATTGCATCTACCTTGTAAGCCGTGATATCTGTTGCATAATCTACGATTTCTGTGTGTGTAAAGTTGGTTTCGATTTCAGGAAACACCTTATCAATAATCTCATTTAACTTTGCTGCATTTACCTTTGTCAGCTTTTCAAGTGTCTTTGTGATTACAGTTTTCTGACGTTCGGAACGAGCCACATCTCCACCTTCCGTAGCACGGATTCTGCAATATGCAACGGCCTGTGTTCCGTTCAGTGTCTGTACTCCGGCTTCTGAAACACCTTCTGAATCTTTACCGGTAACCTGAATCAAATCTTCTGTGTATCCGGTTATATGCATGATTTCATCTTCTTTGACATCAATATCAATTCCGCCTACCGCATCAATCACATCAATAAGTGCCTGGAAATCAACCGTTACAAAATGTGTGATATCCAAATCCAGATTACGGTTCAGCATTTCTACTGCACTTTCTGCCCCATCTTTGTAAATGTTCTTCGCAGCAATGGCATTGTTCTGGTCATCTGTAATAACCGCATTTCCATAAACAGATAAAAGTTTTACCTCTTTTGTCTCTTTGTTCAGGCTTGCAACAACGATTGCATCGCTCTGCACATCTGTCGCATCCTTTGAGTGTGCGTCAATTCCAAAGAGAGCTACATTTACATAGCCTTTGTTTTCTTCTTCCATTTCTTCATTCACACCCAGATTGTCCTCATCCAAGTCGGTTTTCTTAATCTTGTCCAGCTTGCTCTTTGCGAATACACCGATTCCTATAGCCAGCACCAGAACAATCACAACTCCGATGATTATCCCCTTTTTCTTCTTGTCATCCATCTTTCTTCTCCTTCCCATTCTTCGGATTGTTTTGTATATTTTTCTATAACGATATATATCACACTGGTCATAATCAGCCGGAACCACACGGTAGGGTCGCTGAACCAGGTTGTGAAAAAGGACAGCATAAAGCAGATTGCAATCTGTCCATAAAACAAATGTATCACTGGATTTTTTCCTTCGGACACACGCTTTGTCAGAACTGCCGACACCATGCCTATTACCATGGCAAAAATCCAAAGTCCTATGATCCCAAAATCATAATATGCATCATAAAATAATGTAAATGTAGAAAGCTCTTTTTTTACGATATAGGGCGGTCTGGAAATCTGCACTGGAAACAGAAACTTAAGTCCCGTCAATGCCCAGAACGGATACAACATTCTTACCCCGTCATAAAGATGACTTGTCATACTCTCTACCATATAATTAAAATTTTCATAGTTGCTTGCAATATACATATAGGGCTGTGTAATCCAGATTGGAATGTCCTTATTCTTCATTGCAAACACACCTTCCAAATAATCTGTACTCTGGTTTCGCGCCACTGACAGCAAAATGTAAACCGGTATCAATACAGCCACTACCGACACAACCGTCTTCCATGTGCCCTTATGATATGCAGACAGATACACCAGTACTGCCAATGCTGCCATATAAAGAAAATGAAACCGTGACACACAGAGTATGGGAATCAGAATGGCAATCAGATTACTACTGCCAAGCAGAATCTTCTGCCGTTTACTGCATTTTTGTTCCTGCTTCCTGTAAAAATACAGGACAGATAATGCCGGAATCATCACACATTGTATGGTAAAATAATGGATTCCCGATACGTGGAATTCCAGATAGGCGTGCCCCGTATCCGCAAATAGAGGAACATACTTCAATATCATCGCCTCTGCCAGAAACCCAGCCAGTGAAACGACAGCAGTTCCAACAATACTCCCAAGCAGCATATCCGCCTGCTTCGTCCGTCTGCTTTCGTCAGCTTCCCACTTTTCTTCCTTTTTGGTTCTCTGCATCCGTTTCCATTGCAATTCATATGCAAGAACGAAAGCAGGATAAATCAGTAAAAAGCACAGCCAGGTTTTCCAACCCCATATTTTCTGCAGCCTGCTTAGTCTTAAGCACGCAAGCCCCATTCCACCGAGCCACGAAAATCCAAGTAATCCTTTCAGCGAAATCACAAAACCGCTTTCCCGAATTTCCATTCCATAAATCAACAATGCCTCAGCTATCAGCAGGGCTGCCGCCCACACGTTATACCCTTTTCCGTAGGCTGCAAATGCGGTAATTCCTATGGTTATATAAACGATTAGCTTCCACAAATACGTTTTCTTCATTTTGTCTGCTTAGCGTCATTTTATTACAAATGCTTTACCTTTCCAAGTATTTCTGATAAAATATTCTAAAAATTCGTACAATAAGGAGTTCCTATGAAGGTTACAATCGTGATTCCCAATTACAATGGCTGCCATTTTCTGAAACGCTGTCTGCCATCACTGGCAAGACAGTCTTTTACTGATTTCACAACCATTTTAGTGGACAACGGTTCTTCAGACTCCAGCATTGCTTATGTAACAGAACATTTTCCTGAGATTCAGATTCTGCCGCAAAACTCAAATCTTGGATTTGCAGGAGCCGTAAATATCGGAATCCATGCTGCCAAAACTCCTTATGTGTTACTTCTGAATACAGATACTGTCCTGCATCCGGATTTTCTTCTGCACATGGTAATATGCATGGAAAGCTCCGATAACATATTCTCAGTGAGCAGCAAAATGCTTCAGGCAGACCAGCCAAAATATATCGACAGTGCCGGGGATTTGTATACACTTCCCGGCTGGGCAGTATGCCGTGGAAAAGGACGTTCTTCTTCCATTTTCCGCAAGAGCAAACCCGTGTTTTCCGCCTGCGCCGGTGCAGCACTCTACCGCCGCTCTGTTTTTGCAGAAATTGGACTTTTTGACTCCAGTTTCTTCGCCTACCTGGAAGATGTAGACCTTGGCTACCGTGCACAGCTCCATAGATGGAAAAATGTATACTGCGCTGATGCACTGGTGCTTCACACCGGAAGTGGAACCACCGGACACGGCTATTCCGATTTCAAAGTATATCACTCTGCTCGCAATAACATTTATCTGCTTTATAAAAATATGCCTGCATCACAGCTTCTTTTCAACCTCCCGTTTTTCACTCTGGGAAGTCTGTTAAAGTACCACTATTTTAAAAAGCGTGGCTTTGGAAGCGCCTACCGTAATGGCATCAAAGACGGACTGCGTACTTTCCGCACCCGTCAAAAATTCCCTTTTGATAAATCCAGCCGCCTCCGTGCATGGAAACTGGAAGGGCAGTTATTTAAAAATACGTTCGTTTATCTGAGAGACTATTTACTCCGGCTATTATTTTCCTTTACTGCATTTTCAAAGAAAAATCATGCTTAATTAATGTGAGATTCGGATTGTAATACGGATCTCCTTTTTTCAGGAACTCCTGCCATCTTGTTGTAAACAGATTGCTTTCTTTCTGGAAAAGCTTCCACTTCTCATCTGTATCATCTTTTCCCCTGGTCTTGGACTCGTAATGATATAACATAGCAAATGGATTATATACAATCCGGTAACCTGCTTCCTGAAGTCTCATGCAAAAATCCACATCATTGTATGCTACTTGGAATGCCTCATCCAATCCCCCAACTACTTCAAAGGCCTCCCGTTTTACCATCATGCATGCTGCCGTAACCGCACTGTATTCCTGCGCACAGATTGCTCTTGCGAAATAGCCCGAATCTTCCTGATTTAATCCCAAAAATGCATGACCTGCAATTCCACCAAGTCCCACAATCACGCCCGCATGTTGGATATCTCCATCCGGGAAAAAAAGTCTTGCTCCGACCGCCCCGGTTCCCTCCCGCATACAGAACGTCAGTAATTCTTCTATACAATCCTCATTTATCATCTCCGTATCATTATTTAAAAGCAACAGATAATCCCCCGTGGCCTGTGATGCCGCAAAATTATTAATTAAAGAATAATTAAATCGTGATTCCCAGTGTAGAATCTTAATCTCTTTATCCGCATATTTTTTCTTTATTTCATCGTAAAATAAAAATGTCTCCTCCTCTTCACTGTTATTTTCCACAATCAGATACTCAATATTTCTATATGTTGTTTTTTCTATTATAGATGAAATACAACACTCCAAATCCTTTACATGGTCTTTGTTCGGAATAATAACAGACACCCGTGGTTTCCCCATCAGCTTATAATGTGTCCGATAGGCTTCATGCGTAATCCGCTCTACTTCTGCCTCAATTCCCAGCCTCTGATAATGTGCTTCTATTGCCCTTTGTCCTGCCAGATACGCATACTCTTTACTGTCCGGATTGCTTGCAGTAGAATCCATATGCGCTCTCCAGTGATAGAGCACCTTTGGAATATGTGCAATCCGATTGGTTTTTTCCACGCATCTCAAGATAAAGTCATAATCCTGCGAACCCTCATATTCACTCCGCATCAGTCCCACAGTATCCATCAGGCTTTTCTTGACAACCAGCATATGACATATATAATTAGTACTCCGCAATAAATCCAGATTGAAATCCGACTTGAAATGTGGTTGGTAATAAGTTTTTCCATCTCTAGTCACTTTGTCCTCATCTGTATAAATCATATCCGTATCCGGCTTCTGATTCAAGGTCTTCGTACATTCATACAGGCTATCCGGCGCCAACAAATCATCATGATCCATGAAGACCACAAAATCTTCCTTTACCTCCTTAAGTGCAGCATTGGTATTTTCCACAATCCGTAATACTTGCTTATTATTAATGACGCAAATTCTTTCATCTTCTTTCGCATACTTTAGAATCCGTTCTAACACTTCCGAATTTTCTCCACTCCCATCCGAAAGATACAATACCCATTTGCTGTATGTCTGTTCTCTGACTGAATTTATCATTTCCTCCAGAAATTTAATACGGGTTTTATATAAAGGAACAACAATGGCATACGATGGCTCATATGCAAAATGATGGCTTACCTGCTGCTGCAAATCCCGTCTGGTAGGACAGTGTCTGCGTCTCCATTCCTGATAAATGGTTGTCTCTTTTCTAGTAATCTTCTCCCATGCACGGATTATCGTTTTGGTTCCACCGAACTGCTGATAATAAACCTGTACTTTACGGAACATTTCTCTGCATTTTTTCTGCCTGTACACCATGTTGGCGTTGCGAATCGACACTTTGTGCGCATGCTGTCCATTTTCATCCTCAAGCACACACCACACAGTTCTTTTATTTACATGTCCGGTGATTTCGAATCCAAAAACTGCTTCCGCATCACAATCCGGACACTCTTTTTCTGAATCTACTCTACGCACTCTCTTTATTTGAACCGGCAATATATCTTTGCTGTCCTTATGACTGCACAAATACATTTTCGCCTCTCCCACGCATGTACACCAACCACAGATTCGGAAATCATGATTTCCCCATATAGCCTCATCTACATGAAAATCATCTTCCGCTTCCTTCTTCGCAAGCCACTTAGTTGGTAGAGAAAACAGTTCTTCAATTTCCGCGTCTTCATATTGGAAACAACGTAGCTCATTAAATTCTTTATAATTTTCCGGTAAAGTAACCACAAGAAAATATCGCTTTGTCTGTCTCCCAAACTCTGTATACTCTAATGGATTGTCCAAAATGGTCCGTGTAATCACTTCGTATTCCAGCAATTGATAGTCCAACGAAACAATTGGTCTGCATCCCTGCCATTTATTCTGCTCGAAATAGCCTTGAATCAGAAGTTTTCTCTTATTCTTTTTGTCAAATCTGCAATTAAGCAGACAAAATTTGTTTTCCAACTACTTTTCCTCCTGAAACCGCATCCGCTATTGAGCTCTTTTATTTGGACGCAGTTGTTTTCTTCCTTTTATATCCAGCAGTTTTACGTTTTCCAGCACTTGCAATTCTAGAGTATGCAACGTGCGGCTGTTCTCCTGTCGTTGTTCTTCCAGTATATTCTGTGTCTTTCTATATTCTGCATTTATCTGTACAATCTGTTTCTGAAGGCTCTCTATTTGTTTTTGCAGTTCTTCCATTTCTTTGAGTAATTCTTTTCTATCTGCCTGCAGATTCTGACACTCTTTCAGTAATTCTGCTCTGGTGTTCAGCAAATTCTGACGTTCTATTTCCCTGTGTACGATCTGCTGCTCCAATTCTTTCTGACGGTTTTCCAGACTATTCAGGCGCCCCTGCACCCCATGATCTACATAAAAATGCCCCAGATTCCACGCATAGATATCCTGGACTTTCGTGTGATACTCCTCTTCCAGAGCCTGAACCGCTTCTTCTCCATATGCTTCCAGTATCTCTTCGAATTTTTCAATTCCAAGCACACGGATATCCGGCAGTTTATCAACAGAATCCATCAACAAAAATGCTCGTTCTATTTCCAATTCCAGATGTGTCTGTGCATCTTTATTGCGAAAATCACAGCGAAAATACTTTACCAGTTCTGCATCTGTCAACATTTTCATCATTTTTCTACGGATAATCATGTGCTCGTTCATGAAACGGGCTGCCTTTAACTCATTACCACCGCTGATTTGATTCTGAGGATTACGATGACACCGGAACTGAATCAAATATTCCTGCATAACGTAAATCGGTGCTTCTCTTAAAATCCGAAACCACATATCCAAATCAGCTCCCTGGCACAACACCAGATTAAACCCGCCTATTTTCTCTATCATCCATGCGGGTACCACTGCTGATGGATGACACAACCGGTTTCCATCTCTCAGAAAATTCCGCATCCACTCCCCGGAAGTCGCAAAGCTGGTGCTAAAACGCGCTGCCGTATCCGGAAAATCTTCTGCTGCCGGTTCTCCGTTTTCATCAATTATCTCTGCATAAGTAAAGCATGCCCCACACTCCGGGTGTTCTTCCAGATATTCCATCTGGCGCTCCAGCTTCGTCGGATACCACAAATCATCACTGTCTGCCATGGCAAGATAATCGCCCTTCATCCGGCTGATTCCGAAATTTGCCGCCCTGCAGTAAAATTTATTTTCTTCACACAAAAATAAGCGGATTCTTTCATCTTTATAGGACTTTAAAATTTCTTTTGCCTCTTCACTTGTAGAACCATCGTCTACAATCAGCAATTCAAAATCGGTATAAGTCTGTGCCAGAATACTGTCTATCGTCTCCCTAATCAAATTTTCTCTATTATAAGTGCATAACAAAATACTAACCATTTATTTTTCTCCGTTCAGTCAATCAGAAACACCTGAAAATATCTTACTCTTCATGGTAACATGTCCGTTTCTTTTCTTCAAATAGAAATCGTCTATATATACGAAATATATTACAATTTTCAATAAGATTCAGCTATTTATCACAATTAATTCAGGATAAATTTCTATTTTCTACTTGCCCATTTTGACAAGCTTATGTATACTATAATCAGGTTTTCGTAAAAAAGGAGGATTTTGCGATGAAAGTATACGATACAATCTACAATATGGAATTAGATATCGAAGATTTTGAGCTTTTCCGTTATATGCAGGAAGGTCGTCAGGTTGACCTTGAGCTCGGAAAAGAAGTATGGGATGCTGACGGATACATCTGCTGGGATACAGAGCATTGGACAGCTATCGACAGAAGAAGATTTATTCGTACCTACACACACAACGGTGTATATATGAAAGAATCTACCGGACATAACGAGTACGATCTTATGAACGATTTCCATCCAGAAAAGGCAATCAGAATTACTCTGAGCTAGTAAAACAACGTGAACCATGAAAAGGACCATGAATCAGGTCCTTTTTATTTTGCTAAAAAGGGACTCTTTAAAGAGTCCCCTTTTTCATATCAACATTTTCATGTCAATTTGAAATTCGATATGCTTTTAGCAGATTTCTGCTCCTGACGGCATATTCTTTTCCGGTGTCATCAGTGCAAGATTTCCGTCTGCGTCTTCCGCACACAGCAACATTCCTTCTGAAAGCACACCTGCAAGCTTTGCAGGTTTTAAGTTCACAAGAACCATAACTTTCTTGCCAACCATTTCTTCCGCAGTGTAATGTGCTTTGATTCCGGATACAATCTGTTTTACCTGACTTCCGATCCGTACCTGTGAGCAAAGAAGCTTTTTCGATTTCTTCACTTCTTCACAGGCAATGATTTCTCCTACCTGGAATTGCATTTTCATGAAGTCATCGTATTCAATCTCTGCCTTTGGCTCAATATCAATGCCGGCTTCTTCTGCTTTTTCTTCCTTTTCTTCTTTGGAAGCTACCGGTGGATGAAGTTCGGCAACTTTCTTCATCACTTCTGCCAAATCCAGTCTCTGGAACAGAATTTCCGGTTTGTCTGTCACATGTCCATCCCCAAGCTGTGCAAGAATCTTTTCTGCTGTTTCCGGCATAAAGGAAGCAAGAAGGCGTGCACCTGTAGAAATGCTCTGAATCAGATTCCAGAGAACTGTTTCCAGACGGTCTTTCTTATCTTCTTCTTTTGCCAGTGCCCAAGGCATAGTTTCATCAATATATTTATTGCAGCGTTTGAACAGATTGAAAATTTCGGTAATCGCATCTGCCACACGAAGTTCGTCCATCTTCTTGTCAACCAGTCCCGGAGTTGCTTCCGTTAAGGCTTTCAGTTCTCCATCAACATCTTCCACAACACCTTTGTTGGTAACGGTTCCGCCAAAGTATTTATTTGTCATAGAAACGGTACGGTTTACCAGATTCCCAAGGGTATTTGCCAAATCGGAATTCATACGTTCTACCATGAGTTCCCAGGTAATTACACCATCATTGTCAAATGGCATTTCATGAAGGACAAAGTAACGGACTGCATCTACACCAAAGAAATCAACCAGTTCATCGGCATACAATACATTTCCCTTAGACTTACTCATCTTGCCATCTCCCTGAAGCAGCCATGGATGTCCAAATACCTGCTTTGGAAGCGGAAGATCGAGTGCCATCAGGAAGATTGGCCAGTAAATGGTATGGAAGCGGATGATATCCTTTCCAATCAGATGAAGGTCGGCAGGCCAGTTCTTGTTGAACAGTTCACTGCTGTTTCCATCACAGTCATAACCGATTCCGGTAATATAGTTTGAAAGTGCATCCAGCCACACATAAGTTACATGCTTCGGGTCAAAGTCAACCGGGATTCCCCATGTGAAAGAAGTTCTTGATACACAAAGGTCCTGAAGTCCCGGAAGCAGGAAGTTATTCATCATCTCATTCTTTCTGGCTACCGGCTGGATAAATTCCGGATGGGTATTAATATGTTCAATCAGTCTGTCTGCATATTTACTCATTTTGAAGAAATATGCTTCTTCCTTTGCAGGCTGTACCGGGCGTCCACAGTCCGGGCATTTTCCATCTACAAGCTGGGATTCTGTAAAGAAAGACTCACACGGTGTACAGTAAAGTCCTTCATAATATCCTTTGTAAATGTCGCCCTGATCATATAATTTCTTAAAAATCTTCTGAATCTGTTTCTCATGGTAATCATCCGTAGTACGGATGAATTTATCATAAGAGGTATTCATCAAATCCCAGATTCGCTTAATCTCCGCAGACACATTATCTACAAATTCCTTTGGAGTAATGCCGGCTTCCTGCGCTTTCAATTCAATCTTCTGTCCATGTTCGTCTGTTCCGGTCTGGAAAAACACATCATATCCCTGACTTCTCTTATAACGGGCAATTGCATCTGCCAGAACAATCTCATAAGTATTTCCAATATGAGGTTTTCCTGAAGTATACGCAATCGCTGTTGTAATATAATATTTTGGTTTCTTACAATCACACATCTCTTTCTTTTCCTCCCTAAACACTATGAGAAACACGCTTTGCGAGTTTCTCAAGTTATCGCAACATCTACACTTCGTTCCGGTCGTTGCCGAACAAGCGTCACTGGCGCTTGGCAACGCCAAATTCTCGTGCAAGCACAGACGGCTCGTTGCTTCGCGTAAAATATAAAACGCCTTCTTGGCAGTTATGCCAAGAAGACGATATTATCGTGTTACCACTTCTCTTCCATCCTGCATTCTCTTATTCATATATGTGGAATCGTATCACATTTATCCTACTCTTGTCAAGAAACCCGGCAGTTTCTTCTTAATTCTTCTTAATTCTTCTTAATGACTAACCAAATATCCACGCTTATTCAGTTCTTTTCCTATCAAATCCAGTACTTCCTCTGAATCTGCTTCCACAGTGTGATAATGATAATTTGATGTAATATTTTTCAATGGGCTGGACTTCCCACTGCGTATTTCTTCTATAAAGTCCTGCACCTGTTTTCTGGAATGAATCCCAAGATCTGCTTTCATCCTGCCATACACCTTATGATTCACCTGCACATCCAGCACTTTGCCACCCAAATCCACAATCAGATTCAGTTCATCCGCAATTTCCTCATCTGTATGGCTTACCTTGAATATTCTTGTCACCGCACCTTTCTGTCCAAGTAAATATCCACGGTGCGTAGACAAAACTTCATATCCTGCTGCACGTATCAGCGCAATATCCTGCACAATCACCTGACGGCTGACCGCAAACTGTTTTGCAAGTGCAGTTCCCGACACTGGTTTCTCACTATTCTGAATGATTTCTATCATGACATCCCGTCGCTCTTGTCCAGTCATATTTCTCCCACCTCAACTTCTGCGTGTTAATATTCATTATAGCATTTTTTCCCATGTTTTCACATATATTTTCAAAAAGACATTAGAGGTCCCTATGCGCACTTCGAAACGAAGTTTTTGGATTTCCTGTTTTCTCATTCTCGCTCTCCTTCTCTCCGGATGTAATGTTGCCAAATCATCCGCATCGGAAAATACACGTTTTGCAAAATTTACCAACGATTTATTCTGCGAAGAAGTCTCTTCCAACACTATCAATTTACACTACACGCTTCAAAATCCATCCACTTATGATTTAGAAAATGTACCTGTCACTTATGGACAGCTTTCCACGGATGACACTGCTGCCCGCACTTCTGTAGAAAATTATCAGTCTGTCCTCCACTCTTTTCAGCGCAAAAAATTATCATCCGATAATCAGCTCACCTACGATGTACTGGATTTTTATCTGGATGTCTCTGCCCTCGGTGCAAAATATCTGTTGTATCAGGAGCCTCTTTCTCCGGTCAGCGGCACCCATGCCCAGCTCCCTGTTGTTTTGTCTGAGTATCAATTCTACTCAGCAAAGGATGTGGACACCTATTTAACCCTGCTTGAAGATACAACTACATATTTCCAATCCGTCATTGACTTTGAGAAGGCGAAAGCAGATGCCGGACTTTTCATGTCCGATAATCAGTTGGATGAAATCCTCTCCCAGTGCCAGGCTTTTGTAAATTTCGGCACAGACAACTATCTCTATACTACCTTTGAAGAACGGATTGAAAAATTAGATGAACTGTCTGCGGAAGAAAAGGACGCTTATATCACGACAAATGCAAATGCCATAGAATCCGACATTTTTCCTGCCTATCAATTATTAATCTCCGAACTAAACAGCCTGTATGGAAAAGGATTAAATGAGAAAGGTCTCTGCTATTTACCCCAGGGGAAGAAATATTATGAATATCTAATCCGTCAGTCTGCGGGGCTTACCGAATCCGTTCCTGAACTTCAGGAACTGGCAAAAAAACAGATGTTATCCGATATGCAGGCAATCGAAGAAATTACCCTTACCACAAGTGCTACGGATCAATCTGTCTTAGACCTCGCGGAACCTTCTTCTTTGCTAAATGATTTAAAAAAGAAAACAGGCTCTGCCTTCCCGGCTATCCCGGAAGTTGCCGCAGAGATTAAATACGTTCCTGACTCCATGGAAGAATATTTAAGTCCTGCCTTCTATATGATTCCTGCCATTGATAATGCTTCGGAAAATGTCATTTACATCAACCAGGGGCAGGTCCTTACCGGTCTGAATCTCTACACCACTTTGGCTCATGAAGGTTATCCGGGACACCTCTATCAGACCGTGTACTATCATGCCAAAAAGCCAGACCCCGTCCGCAACTTGCTAGACTTTGGTGGCTATGTGGAAGGATGGGCTACTTATGCGGAAATGATGTCGTATTACATGGCACCGCTTACCAAGGCGGAAGCGACCATTTTGCAGAAAAATAATTCCCTGATTCTGGGGCTTTATGCCTATGCCGATATGGGAATTCACTATGACGGCTGGAATTTCAATGAAATGGCACGTTTCTTCCGCAACTACGGAATCACAGATGCACAGACTCTGCAGGCCATTTACCAGCTTATCATCGGCAGTCCTGCCAATTATGTAAAATACTATCTTGGCTATGTGAAATTCTATAACTTAAAACAGGAAATCGCCGCCAGACTTGGCGACGACTTCTCACAAAAAGCATTTCATCAGACCGTACTGGATATAGGCCCTGCTCCATTTTCCATGGTAGAAACTTATACCCGTGAACATTTACTTCCCACAGAATCCAAATAAACGCGAAATTCGGCGAAACGCAGAATCCAGACAAATCACCAAGCTTCGAATAAATCTGCTAAATTTTTATAAATCCAGTTTTAAGTCATTTTCCTTAATCCATCCGTGCTTCCGCATCGGTGCTGCGAATAACACCGTAAGCACTGCCGGAAGCACAAAGCAGATGAGAACCAGCCCCAGCCAGTCCATTCCCGTGATTGCTGCTTTGGTTCCTTCTGCCATGTCATTCAGCCATCCAGTGTAAACTCCAATCTGTCCGACCAGTCCACAAGTCCCCATTCCGGAAGCTACCGCAGCCCCGTTCATTTCCATATGGAACACACAGGTTGCAAGCGGACCGGTTACAGCCGATGCCAGAATCGGTGGCAGCCAGATTTTCGGATTCTTCACAATATTTCCCATTTGCAGCATGGAAGTCCCAATGCCCTGAGCGAACAGTCCGCCCCACTTATTTTCTTTGAAACTCATTACTGCAAATCCTACCATCTGGGCACAGCACCCTGCAACCGCAGCTCCCCCGGCAAGTCCGGTAAGGGAAAGTGCCGCACAGATTGCCGCACTGCTGATTGGAAGTGTAAGGGCGATTCCCATGATTACGGAAATCAGAATTCCCATGAAAAATGGCTGTAATTCCGTTGCCCACATAATGGCAAGTCCTACACTGCTGGCTGCTTTTCCAATTGCCGGGGCACATACATCCGCAAGCAATACCCCCACCGCAATGGTCACAAATGGGGTAACGATAATATCAATTTTCGTCTCTTTGGAAACCAGTTTCCCACACTCTGCTGCCACAATCGCAACAATCAGTACTGCCAGCGGTCCTCCCGCTCCTCCAAGCTCATTTGCCGCCATTCCTACGGAAACCAACGAAAACAGAACCAGTGGAGGGCATTGCAGTGAAAATCCGATTGCGACCGCCATAGCCGCTCCCGTTGCTCCTTTCGCATAACCGCCGACCAGAACCAAGGCTTCTATCCCCAGCTGCTCTCCCAACGTACTGATGATTGTCCCAATCAGCAGTGACGCAAACAAGCCCTGCGCCATGGCTCCCAGACAATCGATCCCATATCTCTTCGCTGAAAAAATTACATTTTTTCTTTTCAAAAACTCTTTCATTTTCCCCTGTCTCTCTTTCTGTATTCTCATATGTATTTTCATCTGTCTTGTCATATGAGTTTACAGACTATTATCCACATTTTTTCCGATTCGTCAACCTTAAATTTTCTAGCCCATCATCCCCGCCAGAATCACACTGGCAATCAGTCCTCCCAGAGTGGCAAGTAATGCCCCTGCCAGTGTATATCTGGTTTTCTTCACTTTGGCAGTCATAAAATACACAGACATGGTATAGAAAATCGTTTCCGTACAGGACATCGAAATCGATGCAATCCGCCCAAGATAGGAGTCTGTCCCAAATTCCTTATATACATCCAGTAACAGTCCTGTTGCCGCAGAGGACGAGAACATTTTCACTAAGGTAAGCGGTACAAGTTCTCCAGGAAATCCAATATTTTCACTAAATCTCCCAAGAAACGCTCCCAACCACTCCAGGAAACCTGACGCACGCAAAATTCCCACACCTACCATCAGTCCGATCAAGGTCGGCATAATCTGAATCACAGTTTTAAATCCACTTTCTGCCCCCTCAATAAAGGTATGGTAAACCTCCACCTCCATGCTGATTCCATACACCACAATACCAAGCAGCAGACATGGCACAATAAACTCCGATAAATACAGAAAAATTTTCATCAAAAAAACTCCACCAAATCACTCTTTACAAGTGTATTCAGCGAAGTTTTCCTCCATGCCATCATCCATCATGACCTTTTTCATTATTGTTTTTTCCAGTCCATTATTTTACAGAAAATCACCGCAGTTAAAGTACTGGCCAAAGTTGCCAGAATCCCCGGACCTACAATGGCGGTTGGACTCACACTTCCGTACTGGCTCCGATAGGCAATTACTGTCATCGGTATCAACTGCAAGGAGGAAATATTCAGAATCAAAAATGTACACATCTCATTGCTTGCTGCCTGTACCTCTCCTCCATATATCCGGCACCGCTCCCGATGTAATTCTCCCAGAGACTCCATCGCCTTCAATCCCGCAGGCATAGCCGCCCATCCAAGTCCCAATACATTTGCAATGAAATTCGTCGCAATCAACTGCCTTGCCGGATGATGCTTCGGAAGCCTTGGAAACATAAATGTAAGAAACGGCTCCAGCTTTCTCGCGGCACTTTCTATAATCCCTGCTTTCTTTGCGATTTCCATAAATCCGGACCAGAAGGACATGACTCCCACCATGGTAATACACAAGCTTACCGCCTCTTTCGAAGAATCTAAAGCAGCATTGGTAAGCTCCGGTACTTTTCCGGTAAACGAAGCAAAAATAACCCCTATTATAATCATGCCCGCCCACAAATAATTCAGCATTTCAGCCTCTTAGAATCATTCTTCTCTCCATTATATGAATCACTTTCCAAAGATATGGTGCAAATTCTAAACTTCCGACATTTCTTCCGCTAAAGCCTACTTATCAGCTAAAGCTTTCTTATCATCCGCATGTTCTGCCTCAAAAGCAAGACGCATCTGCTCTACCTCTTCCTCGGTATATTCTTCCACCTCTTCTATGGTAACTTTCTTAATGTGCTGCTTCTTCAGCCGCAGATAAACCACTTCCCGGAACAAGGTATAGAACACCGATGCAAGAGGAATAAAAATCAGCATTCCCACTATTCCCATAAGTTTTCCACCAATACTGACTGCTGCCAGTACCCAAATCGACGGCAGACCAACCGAGCCGCCTACTACATGAGGATAAATCAGATTTCCCTCTATTTGCTGTAAAACCAAAAACAAAATCAAGAAGAAAATTGCCTTTTGCGGACTCACCATGAAAATCATAAAAAAGCCCACCCAGCATCCGATAAAACCGCCAAACACCGGAATGAGTGCTGTAAATGCAATAATCATTCCAATTAAAAGTGCATAGGGCAGACGGAAAATAGCCATGGATACCACAAACATACTACCTAAAATCATGGCCTCCACGCACTGTCCCGTCAGGAAGCTGGAAAATATTTTATAGGCAAGGGAGCAGACTTCCAACACTGCTTCTGCCTTTCCCTTTGGCAGAAAAGCAAATATAATTTTCCGCATCTGCAAATGCAGTTTTTCCTTCTGAAACAAAATATAAATAGCAAAGGAAAACGCAATAAAGAAGTTCGCCACTCCGCTTAACACACTGCTGACCGCACTGACCGTAGTGGACATCATACTTTCTGCGCCATTTCCCAGAAATCCCATGGCCCAAGACATGATTTTCTGCGGGTCGTATTCAATCTTATTTACCACACTCATCACTTCACTGTTATTGTGGGTAAATTCTTTCGCCCACTCCTGAAGCTTTGGCAGAAATTCCGTGATACTGCTTCCAAGGGAAGAAAAGGTCTCGCCAAGCTGCGGCACCAGCACAAACATCACCAGTACAATCACAACAATTACCACAAGCAAGGTCACCACAAGACTCACCAGTCTCGCAAGCCGCTCTTTCTTCTTGCCCTGAGCCTCTTTTTTCCCAAACAGCTTCTTCTCCACAAAGCTCATAGGCACATTGATGATGAAAGCAATTGCTCCTCCAAGTGCAAAAGGAAACACAATATCCCACAAAAAGCTTAATACTTCCAGCACCACATCGAATTTCCAAAGTCCCACAAGACAAAGGATGGTAAATACAATCAGTTCCCTGATTTGCTTAAATGTCATCTGTTTTAAATCCATGAACTCTCTCCTCTTATTATTCAGTATCGCTATATTTCCGCTTCTTCATACATAAAAGGGTATCCGTCCTATATTAGCCGAATACCCTTGGATTCTTCTTTATTTGCGCTTTCTAACTTACAGACTCCGATTAATTGGTAATTACCATTTCTGTCTCTTTGTCGAATACATGAATCTTTTCTGCATCAAATGCAAAGGAAACCGTATCTCCAGTTCTTGCTGTAGTTCTAGGGTCTACTCTTGCAGTCATGCTTGCGCCTTCATAGTCAAAGTATAAGTATACTTCTGCGCCAAGCATTTCATAGACACGAATCTTTGCATCGATTACAGTATGCGGAGATGCCTGAATAAATGCAGGTTCGTCATGTACATCTTCTGGACGGATGCCGAGAACAACAGTCTTTCCGTCATATCCGCCTTCGATTAATTTCTTTGCTTTTGCTTCTGGAAGTTCAATTCCTGCCTGACCAACCTGAAGTGTCACTTTTTCTCCTTCTACCTTACATACTGCATCTAAGAAGTTCATCTGTGGAGAACCGATAAATCCTGCAACAAACAGATTGCATGGTGTATCGTAAAGTGCCTGTGGTGTATCTACCTGCTGTACAACACCACCGTTCATAACTACGATTCTTGTTCCAAGTGTCATAGCTTCTGTCTGGTCATGGGTAACATAAATAATCGTAGAGCCAAGTCTCTGATGTAACTTGGAAATCTCAATACGCATCTGTCCTCTTAATTTTGCATCCAAGTTAGAAAGTGGTTCATCCATAAGGAATACCTTTGGATTACGCACAATTGCACGACCCATGGCAACACGCTGTCTCTGTCCACCCGATAATGCCTTTGGCTTACGGTCTAACAGATTTTCCAAATCCAGAATCTTTGCTGCTTCACGTACCATCTTATCAATCTGGTCTTTCGGAACTTTTCTTAATTTCAGACCAAATGCCATATTCTCATATACAGTCATATGTGGGTATAACGCATAGTTCTGGAATACCATTGCGATATCTCTGTCTTTTGGTTCTACATCGTTCATTACTTTTTCATCAATCAGAAGTTCTCCTCCTGAAATCTCTTCCAGTCCGGCAATCATACGAAGTGTGGTTGATTTTCCACATCCGGAAGGTCCTACGAAAATAATAAATTCTTTATCTGCAATTTCTAAATCAAAGTCTTTTACTGCTTCATATCCGTTTGGATATACTTTCTTAATGTGCTTTAATGATAAGCTTGCCATTGTTTTACTTCCTCCTGTTACCTCGCTGTGTTCTCACACAACGCTCATGAAACACATTATAAAGCTATTTTTTTCTTTCCGCCATAGCAGAACTGACCATTTTTTTATCCAAAAGATATACAAATTGCCCCAGACTTTCAAAGACCGGGGCAATTTTGCTACTGTTCCAGATGATTTTTAATGTGATTTCTTATCATTTCCATCGCTGCCTGATTGTAACCGCCTTCCGGCACGATCACATTGGCATTTTTCTTACTCGGCTCTACATACTGCTCATGCATAGGTTTTACCGTCTCAATATACTGGTTGATAACCGATTCCAGACTTCTCGCACGTTCCATAACGTCACGCTGGATTCTTCGGATAATACGCAAATCTGCGTCTGTATCTACAAAAATACGGATATCCATCAAATCGCACAAATCCTTATTTTCAAAAATCAGGATTCCTTCTACAATAATTACCTTATTCGGTACAATGGTAATGGTATCCTTGCTCCGGTTATGAATGGTGTAATCATAAATTGGACATTCAATGCTCTTTCCCTGTTTCAATGCTCTTAAATGTTCAATCATCAGTTCTGTGTCAAAAGCATTTGGGTGGTCGTAGTTCAACCGACTTCTTTCATCGTAATCCATATCATCATGTGCCTTATAATAATTGTCATGCTTGATGACTGTCACCTGCTCCAGAAACTGCGCTGCAATCTGATTGGTCAGTGTGGTTTTCCCACTTCCTGAACCACCTGCAATTCCAATAACCAAATAATCTCCCATTCCGGTTTCCTCCTTCTGCACCTTCTCTATTCCAGTAATGCCTTGTACACATCACGTTTTGCCATTCCTCTGTCTTTGGCAACCCGTTTCATCGCTTCTTTTTTATCGATTCCCTGACTGGTATAATAATCCATATGCTCCGAAAGACTCATTTCTTCCCATTTATCTACGGCTTCCTGACGAATCTGCTCCCGGCTCTTTCCTTCCACCACAAGCACACATTCCCCTTTTGGCTCTGTGCTCTCATAATAGCTGACTGCCTCGTCAAATGTGGTCTGAAATGCAGTCTCATGCTTCTTTGTCAGCTCCCGGCATACAGTCAGTCTACGAGCACCGCCAAATACTTCTTTCAATTCTTTTAGAGTTTTCACAAGCCTGTGCGGTGCTTCATATAAAATGATTGTCCGAGTCTCCTCTTTCAACTCATCCAGAATCTCCTGACGTTCCTTTTTATCTGTAGGAAGAAACGCTTCAAATGCAAATCTTCTGGTAGAAAGTCCGGATAAAGTAAGGGCGGTAATGCATGCCGCTGGTCCCGGAAGCGAGGTCACTTCAATTCCGGCTTCATAGCACATTTTCACCAGTTCCTCTCCCGGATCGGAAATTCCCGGTGTTCCTGCATCTGTAATGAGCGCAATATTGATCCCCTCCTGCAGCTTTTCAATTAATTTATGCCCTTTTTCGATTTTATTATACTCATGATAACTGGTCATCGGTGTTTTAATTTCAAAATGATTCAGCAGCTTGATGCTGTTTCTCGTATCTTCCGCCGCAATCAAATCCACTTCTTTTAAAATGCGGATTACCCGGAATGTCATGTCCTCCAGATTCCCAATGGGCGTTGCACATAAATATAATGTCCCTGCCATAGTTACTCCTTGTTTTTCTGTGCCATATGATAAAGTTCCAAAAGTTCCTCTGTGTACGCTCCGCTTCTGCTGCCATCTTTCTCATACACAATCAGCGGTGCATCTACACTCATACGGGATTTGGCTCCTTTAATTCCCTCAATCAACACCATATTCGGTTCTTTGTCAACATAAGGATACACCAGCCGCATCCGCTTTGGCTCTAACTTCATTTCCACCATCTTCGAAAGAATCTCTGCCAGCCGGAAAGGTCTGTGAACCATGTAAAATCTTCCTCCCGGTTTCAGTACTCTGGCACTCTCTCTTAAAATGTCATCCAACGTACAAAGTACCTCATGCCTTGCAATAGCCTTGGCACTCTCTGCATTTGCCATACCGTGACCGCCAATCATATAGGGCGGATTGGTGGTAATCACATCCATGGATTCTGCCCCAAATATTGCAGAGGCTTCCTTGATATCTCCAGTGACAATATCCACCCGGTTCTCCATCTGATTGTGCGCCACACTTCTACGAGCCATATCCGCACTCTCTTCTTGAATTTCCAGTCCGGTAAAATGCTTTCCATCGGTCTTCGCAGCTAAAAGAATCGGGAGAACTCCCGTCCCTGTCCCTAAGTCAAGAACACATTCTCCCGCTTTCACCTTTGCGAACGCACTGAGTAGTACCGCATCCATTCCAAAACAGAATCTTCCCGGATGCTGTATTACTTCGTAACCTTTTATCTGTAAATCATCTAATCGTTCACCTGGTTTTAGATTAATTGTCATCTAATTTTGACGCTCCTTCGTTCTTCTCCAAAGCCGCAAGTTCTTTCATTTCCTGCTTGGTAAGCTTCATTTCAGACTTCTTGCGTCTTGGCTTGAATTTCAATTCATCTACTTTATATTCACGAATCTCTTTTTCGTCATTTTCCAGATTCACAATCACCTTTACCTGCTGGCGAAGTACACTTAAAGAGGAAACCTCGCCCTTCAGTCCTTCTGGTGTGGTCACATAATCACCAACCGACGGCAGATGGCTGTTGAGTTCTTCGTATGTCTCCTCCTCATTGGTAAGACAGCACATCAGTCTTCCGCACACACCAGAAATCTTCGATGGGTTCAAAGACAGGTTTTGTTCCTTTGCCATCTTAATCGAAACCGGCGCAAACTCAGATAAATAAGTATGGCAGCAAAGTTCTCTGCCGCATACACCGATACCACCACGAATCTTTGTCTCGTCACGTACTCCAATCTGGCGCAGCTCAATTCTGGTACGGAATACTGCCGCCAAATCCTTTACCAGCTCACGGAAATCAATTCGTCCGTCTGCTGTGAAATAAAATAATACCTTATTATTATCAAAAGTATATTCTGCGTCAATCAGCTTCATTTCCAATCCATGCTTATGAATCTTCTCTAAGCAGATATCAAACGCTTCTTTCTCTTTCTTACGATTTTTTTCTTCTGTCTTGCGGTCCTCATCTGTTGCCACACGAATGACTGACTTCAGTGGCAGTGTGATGTCATCATCTTCCACTTCTTTTGGTCCGCTCACTACATTTCCAAATTCTACCCCACGGGCAGTTTCAACGATAACCTGATCGCCTCTTTTAATTTCTAATTTTCCCGGCGAAAAGAAATAAATCTTTCCCGCCTTGCGAAAACGAACTCCGATTACTTTCGTCATCTTTAATTCTCCTTTATTGTCAGCAACAGAAGTTCCATTACCAAGTCAAAATTGACATTTGCCCTGAGACGTGCCTTGGCATTCTCAATGGCTTTGAGAATATTTTCAATGCCTTCATATGAGCTCTTTCTTGCACGCTCCTTGATATAATTGAGCTGTTCTGCAAAAATTACCCGGTCAATATTCTTTGTTGCTTTATAAATTAATACATCCCGATACCAGATTGCCAGTACATCCAAATAATCATCCACATCCATCTTGTACTGTGAGCAGCGTTTTACCGCTTCTATCATATCGCTCAAATCCATGGTATCAATATTTTTCAGAAGCTGAATGGCTTCCTCTTTAATTTCATTAAAATGTTCTGAATTGGCAAGCAGAATTGCACGTCCGATATTTCCCTGTGCAAATGCTGTACACACATCTGCCTTATAATCCGGAATCTGCAGATTCTCCATCAGATATTTTTTAACCAACTGGTCCTTAATATTACGAAGCTTCAGCATAACGCATCTGGAGCAGATGGTTGGCAGTAATTTCTGTGCATTCTCCGTAAGCAGAATAATGATTGCGTATGACGGTGGCTCTTCAATGGTCTTCAGCAGCGCATTCTGTGCCTGCTGTGTCATAAGGTCTGCCTCTGGGATAATATAAATCTTATATTTGCTGCTATATGGCTTTACCTGAATATCCTCGTTCACCTGAACTCGGATTTCATCTACACTAATAGAAGACGGCTTCTCATGCTGAACTGTGATAATATCAGGATGATTGCCCGAAAGTGCCTGCTTGCAGGAATGGCACTCATAACAAGGCTCATTGCCTCCACGCTCGCACTGTAATGTCTGTGCAAACAAATTGGCAAGCATCTTCTTTCCCGAACCACGTTCCCCATTCATAATGTATGCGTGGGAAACCTTGTCCTCAGTAACTGCGTTCTGTATATATTGAATGATATCTGCATGGCCTACTACATTTTTAAAACCTGACATATCTTCACCCTCTTTAAAGTTTATTACACTTTAGTATAGCATAAATCTCATGGAATACCTAGAAAAATTTTGATAGTATTGCAGACAGAATTGTGCGCCTTCACCGCATAGAAATGCACAAAAGGCACATCCAACGGTTTTTACTCCCATCGGCTGTGCCTCTGCCTTTGTTATATATATTTGCTTTGTTTTTATTATTCTCCGCTCAGCAATGTTTCTATACTTGTTGCCAGTATGCGTCCTACCTGCTGTGAATCTTTCAGTTGTACATAGTAGTAGGTTCCGTCTTCGTCTTTAGAACCAATATAAAATTCTGCTGCCTGTTCTTCATCCTCGGAGTCATACACTTTCTGTGTGCCGTCTGCCATATCTACCGTCATTTTCACAAAGCTGTCCTAAGATACATATGGGAAGCTGTCTGTTTCTGCCAGTTCATCCATGGTCCATACCATCTGTGACACAACTGTGTTGGAAACTGTGTAAACAATATCTCCATTTTCTTCCATGATGTAATAATTCTCACCGGAAGTATTTCCTATAAGAAAGGTATGTTCTTCGTCTGCCGTCTGCAAAGACAATCTGTATTTCGGATTTTCCAGTCCATAATCCGCAAGGGAATCTGGCTTTTCTATGGTCTGCACTGCCTCAATACTCTTGAAAGTATTTTCCATAGCGGTCATGGTATCTTGTTTCAGAGCAATTGTTTCGTCCTTTTCGTAAATCCATGTGCCGTTTTCTTTCAAGAAAACCCAAGTATTCGGATTATTCAAATTATCTGTAACTGCGGAATTATCCGAACTATCCGAGTCACTCGAATTATCGGAACTATCCGAATTGTCCGAACTATTCGGACTAGCCGAGCTATCTGAACTACCTGAGTTATCGGAATAAATAATTCTCTGTAACTCCTCTGTCTGGAACAGATAGGTCTTTTCCGCTTCTGCTTCTTCGGCGTCTTTTTTCTCTTTCTTCTTACCCCAGGTCTGAATTCCCACAAGCAGAACTACCAGAAGAAGGAAACATCCAATAAGTATCCACATGGTCTTTTTCTTTTTATTCATGGTCTACGCTTTCCTCCTTCTCATCCATACTGCAAATCCAAGCAGGAGAATACCAAGCGGTACAATCAAAATCGTTACCATACTGATACTTCCTGTGTGAAGTGGTGTATTGTAGGTTGTCTGAAGACTCTTAGATTCGATGGCCAGATTATCTACATTATCAAAGTTTGCTGTCACTGTATTCATAAACAACGTCAGGTTATCCAGGTTGGTAAATGCGCCTGTTATCTGAGAATCAATGATAGAACCACTTGCAAGAACCGTAAGTTTTGACTCATCCTTTGTCGCAACCGCACCTAAGATATATGAACCTTTTTCCTCAGAATCTTCTGTTATCGCATAACTGTTTGCAGAAGAATTCATAAATGCATTTACCGTCACACTGTCATCCTCTGTATCTACCTTCTGCAGACCAAGAGAATTCAGCATCAATACCATCTTGTTGTCGATACCATTTCCAAGGTCACCGGAAAGAGAGAGTACCGGGAAGATTGCATAGTAATTTCCCTGATAGCAACGCTCCATATCCGCAATGTAACCGTCTACCTTTTCCAGTCCGTAAGATGCCATCAAAGAATCCAGATTTGGAGTTTCCTTTGTGGTATCTCCCAGAATCAGATAAACCTTGCCACCATTTTCCATATAATCGGAAATCAGGTTCAGCTCATCATCTGTAATATCAGAGGTTGGTGCATTTAACAGCAGAAGCTGGCAGTCCTCCGGAATTTCCGGATTCATACTTAAATTCAATTCCTTTGTAGAAATATTATTTTTCGTAAGCAGTTCGGAAATAGAAGAAGAAATGGTATCCTCTCCATGTCCGCTTGTACGGTAAATCATGGATTCTGTCTCACTTGCCACATAATTCACTGCGCTGGTAAGCTGACCTTCTCCGTCAAATGCAGACTCTGTCATCTGACCCGTTGTATAATAGGAAGAATAATCATACTGAATAATGTCTGAAAATGCAATCGTTGTTGTCTTTCCTGTTTCTTCGCAGGAAACTACAATGATATCACCATCTGTATCATACTCCTGTAATACTGCAGGATGCTGTACACTGTCTGTCCATTCTACTTCGATGTGGTTAGATAAACCTGCATATTTCTTTACAAATGTCTCGATTCTGGAATCCATGCTGTCAAGCTCAGTGATTACCTGAACTTTGATATCCTTATCCAAATCCTTCAGCATATCCACCGATGTATCACTGATTTCATAAATGTGCGTGTCGCTGAGGTCAATATTTTTCAGGCTGTCCGGCATCTGTCCCGCAATCAGATTGATTACTACAACAATGGCAATCACGATTCCTACAAGTCCTGCACTATATACACCATTGCGGGAATTTTTCGATTGAAACATTTCTTTTACTTTCTTCATCTCTTATCCCTCCTAACTCCAGCGTCTCTTCTGAATTGACTGCATAGTCAAGAACAAAAAGACACCGATAAATGATGCATATAACACAAGTCCGCTAAAACTAAAGGTTTTATCTGTTACAATCTGGTCGAAAACTGCCACGACACTTAATTTTTCAAAAAAGTTTGGAAGCAGACTTTCAAATACTTCGCCTTTTACAAAGCTGAGTACCACGATAGCAGCCACACCAACTATTTCCACTCCGCCAGCCAGCGCCCAGTTATGGGTCAGACTATAAAGAATCGCTGCCAGTGCAGTGAGGATTAATACACAACCTATCATATTTCCACTTTGGGAAGATGGAAGATAATGAGTCAGTCCATCCCAGAGGAATGTGAGCATTAATGCGCCAAATGTAATCACTGCCGCAATAATCGTACTTTCTGTCAATGTAGAAAGGAAGGTTCCAATCGCAATGTAAATGCATCCAAGCAGGAAGAACATTCCGATTGCAACATAATCTACTTTAAAATATGCGGTTCCAAAGCTCTTAATTATCAGTGGGAACACGCAGTAAGCCAGACACGGAATAGCAATGACCGTCACCATAGCCAGATATTTTCCAATGACTACTTCGGAAAGTTTCACCGGTGCACACAAAAGTAACTGGTCCGTTTTATTTTTCCGTTCTTCGGAAAAACACCGCATGGTCAGAAGTGGAATGATAATAATCAAAATGTAGGCTGTACTGGACAACACATAGGAAAAATATGGATAGCCTGAGTACAGGTTGTATGCCATAAAATAAATGCTGGTAAATGCAATCATTACAGCAATGATTAAATACCCTATCATAGAGTGAAAATACGATTTCAGTTCTCTTTTATAAATCGCTGTCATGTTCTTCTTCCTCCTTCTGATTTTCGTTGCCCTTCGTCAGCTCTAGGAAGACATCTTCCAGACTGGTCTGACTGTCCACAATCTGAAGGAGCGGGCATTTTGCTTCTGCAAATGCGTAGAACATTGCTCCTCTGCTATCCGTTCCCTGTTTCGAAGTGAAGACTGCGTGGGTCGTTCCTTCTTCTTTTCCTTCGGTAATTTCCACATTCTGGAGTCCTTCCAGACTCTCCAGAATCTGCTGTACTGTTTCCATTTCACCCTTTGCAACCAGTTCGGTCTGTCTCTGATTGCTCAGTGTCTTTTCCAGGTTTTCCGGTGTATCACTTGCCACCAGATGTCCCTTGGAAATAATCATGATATAATCACATACTTCCTGAATTTCTGCCAAAATATGGGAACTCAAGATTACGGTATGCTCCTTTGCCAGTTCCCGGATAAGCTGGCGGATTTCAATAATCTGCTTCGGGTCCAGACCAACCGTAGGCTCATCCAGAATGATAATTTCCGGAAAACCTAAAATCGCCTGCGCCAGTCCTACTCTCTGCTTATAACCTTTGGAAAGATTACGAATCAGCCGCTCTTCCACATCTTCAAGCTGTACCATATCGATAACCTTATCAATCTGGTCTTCTCGCTCCGCTTTTGGTATTTTCTTCAGTTCTGCCACGAAAGTCAGATATTCTCTCACTTTCATATCCACATAAAGCGGCGGCATTTCCGGTAAATATCCAATGAAATGCTTCGCCGCTTCTGGTTCGTCTAAAATATTGTGTCCATTAATCAGGACTTCTCCTTCTGTTGCGCCCAAATATCCCGTCATAATGTTCATGGTTGTAGATTTTCCAGCTCCGTTAGGACCAAGAAATCCATAAATCTGTCCAGACTCTACCGTAAAATTCAGGTGGTCTACTGCAAGATGATTTCCATATTTTTTTACGAGATTTCTTACTTCTATCATTACGCTTCCTCCCCTATACGTTCTGGCATCTGGTCATTTCTCGCCAAATACATGACAATTATATGGGCGGTTTGTGTTCTTTCTGCGTAAAACTTTTGAATTTTTTGGGGAAATTCTGTGTTGAAAATGTGAAATTATGGAAATCGGATTCTGAAATTTCCAACGACTGTCCCAAAATCTTTTCTCCTTTATTTCACAAATTTTATGCCAGAAATTCTCCCAGAATTTCTCTTATCTTCGCCTCCTTCGCTGCGTCGATACCATCCTTCCCTTTGGAAGATTCTTTTTCTTCCTCATGGGTCTGCGCCCCGCATATCTGTGTTGCATGCGTTTTCGTTTCCTGTACCGATGCTCCGCTCTGGCTTTTCTTTGTCTGCGCTCCTTTTGCCGGTTCCTGTTCCTCCGTTATCTGCTCTTCTACATTCACCTTTGCTGAAGACACTGCCACTGCCGGTGCAGATTCTTTCTTACTTTTCTGATTCATTTTCTCGTATCTGTGAGCATATGTATTTCCTAAGAAATCTATCATATAAATTTTTGCTGCCTTTAATTTATATTCTTCATCAAGAAGCAAATGAAGCACGGTAATTGCCAGTACTCCGGCTGCACCCAGCACAATATATCTTGACACCTCCAGCCGCATAAGTCCAAATGCATACGCTCCAAATGCGCCTGCAATACAAAGCAGCGCATACAGCCATACGCAAATCAGTTTTAATTTTCTCCACGAATACAGTCGTAATCCCCACACACGGTATTCGTAGACATACTTATCCACAAGGGCGCGCACATTCTGCACCTTGTCATTTACCATACATGCATGTTCGTATTTTGAGCGGATCAGTTTCATCAGCGGATGATTGCTTTTTCCCATGTCCTCCGCCGCATTTACCAGGCGCTTTATCGAAACGGCTGAAATAATATGTGCAATCAGTGCAATGACGAGAATTCCTCCAGCCACGTAAAAAAGTACTTGTTGTGTAATCAGTGTCCTTAACATAAAAAGAACCCTCCTTCTTTGATTTGTCGCTTATTATAACGCAAATCTCCAAAGTTGGGTTCTATAATCGTTCGCCTTATTTTGCTCTCTGTAACTGCCTTTTTGTCGAATCCCGCCCTGCACTCTACAGACGTTCTAACATATTTTTCAGCAGTTTCAATGAATGTTGTGTTGCATGCTTTTCAAATGTCGGATAATCCATCACTGCACTATTGTCAGCTTTGTCCGAAATGGCACGAATAATGACGTACGGAACTTTATTCAGATATGCCGTCTGGGCAATAGCTGCGCCTTCCATCTCTGCACATTTTCCATCAAAAGTACGCACCAGATAGTCCTTCTTCTCATTTCCTGCGATAAACTGGTCACCGCTGACTACTCTTCCGGTAAATGTATGAATATCTGTATTTACCTCTTCATTTGCCAGTCTGGCTGCTTCTACAAGCTTTGCATCTGCCGGGAACGAAAAGGTATCCAATCTCGGAATCTGACCTACCGGGTCTCCAAATGTCGTAGCATCCATATCATGCTGTACTGCATCGGTAGAAATCACAATATCTCCTATATCAATATCTGCGTCAAGCGAACCTGCCACACCGGTATTAATCAGTGCATCCACACCAAACATATCTACCAGAATCTGCGCACAGATTCCTGCATTTACCTTGCCGATTCCGCTTCGCACTACCACGACATCTTTCCCGCAAAGACTTCCCTTTGCAAATGTCATAGAAGCCTTCTCCAGCATTTCTTCTATTTCCATCTCTGCCTTCAGAGCTGCTACTTCTTCTTCCATAGCCCCAATAATTCCTATCATCTTTATGTCCTCCATAAATAAATCTGTCCTGTATATTAATTATAATCATAAATCAGATTTTTCCTAGCTTTTTTTTACGTTTTTTGTTATCATTGTTTTGTTTCAAACGAAAGGAGATAAAGAATTATGGTATACAAAACATCAGGTGTCTGTTCCAAAGAAATTTCTTATGATATTGATGAAAACGGTTGTATTCACAATGTTTCATTCTTAGGTGGATGCAATGGAAATCTGAAAGGAATCGGAAGCCTTGTAGAAGGCATGAAAGTAGAAGATGTCATTGCCCGTTTAGAGGGAATACAGTGCGGAAGTAAAGGAACATCTTGTCCGGACCAGCTTGCAAAGGCATTAAAAAAGTAGAACCTGCCCGGTTCTACTTTTTTATTCGTATTGATTTACTAAGTGAGTTTGTCTTGTCATTTAATTTTTTTGAATTGCGTTTTTAGATTTTAATTTTAAGTTTTACAAATTCTATTTTTCGAATAAAAGAGTGGAAAAATATCTTTCCGCTGTATCCGGGAGAATTGTTACCACAGTTTTCCCTTTCCCAAGCTTTTTTGCAAGTCTTACAGCAGCAGCCACATTGGTTCCACCGGAAATTCCACACAAGAGACCTTCTCTTTTTGCCAGATCTTTTGCAGTCTGAACTGCTTCTTCATCTGAGACAATTACAATCTCGTCATAAATATTCTGGTCTAATATCTCAGGAATAACACCATCCCCAATTCCCATTTGAATATGTGAACCTACTTCTTTTCCGGAAAGTATGGCAGCATGCTCTGGTTCGATAGCCCAGATTACCGCTTTCGGATTTTGCTTCCGGATTGCTGCACCGACTCCACTAATTGTTCCACCGGTTCCAATCCCGGAACAAAAGCCATCTATTGGTTTCCCGACCTGTTCTACAATCTCTGCGCCTGTATGTTCTAGATGGGCTCTGTAATTCGCCATATTTGCAAACTGCTGAGGCACGAATACATGGGTGTCTGCTTTCTGCATTTCAAGTGCCATCTGTATACATTGGTTAATACATTTGCCTATATCGCCATCATCATGGACTACTCTTATCTCAGCCCCGTATTGTTTTACCAGTTTCCTACGTTCTTCGCTAACGGAATCGGGCATGATAATCACCGTCTTATAACCTCTCACTGCGCCAACCAATGCCAATCCTATTCCCTGATTTCCACTGGTGGGCTCTACAATAATCGTTTCCTTATTGATAATGCCTTTTTGTTCTGCATCCAGAATCATATTTAACGCAGTTCTCGTTTTCACTGAACCACCTACATTCACTGCTTCGAACTTTACTAAAATTTCCGCACTTTCCTCATCGACCATGCGATTAAGCCGAATCATCGGGGTATTCCCTACGGCTTCTAAAATATTATTGTAAACCACTTCCTGCACCTCCTGCTTCGACGCACGCCCGCTGTTTTCACAGTTCCCGGTCTTGTCGCTCCGCTCTCTCTTTTAGTATATTGCCAACCTGCGTCAGTTGCAACCCCAAAAGAAGGCTAGGCCGGTTAAAGGTTACAGAATGTTTGTCTGCGACAGAAAGCTTGTAGTTCCGGTCACTATATCGCTTTCCTTTTCTCAATATTCAATTTTTATCAGGTTAAGTGTATGTTACAAAATTGTCTATTGAGATTGTCTGATTTGTCATCTCTTGCCTAATCATCAGGACTTACTTCCAACTGCCACACTATTTACCATCCACGCTAATGTTAATCTTAAGGCCTTTTATTTATTACATCACATGTTCGATAAATATTCGCGAAAGTCTGGTAGCTGGAAGAGCTTCCTGAGAAGCTCTCTGGCAATGATTATTTTGTTTTCATTTTATTTCGCTTTTGTACAAATAAAATAGGAATTTTTGTGTTGCTTGTTTGCGTGATTAAATTAAATGTAAATTCCATCCGTATAGGAATGTGTTGAGTCTGAGTTTGCATAATGCGTACACCATACTCGATAATAATACCCTGTCGGTACAGATAAAACCTTGCTAGTACTTACATAATATGTATCTTCTTTCGCTGCACTCCAACTTGTATAACGTACCCATTTTCCATTTACCAGGCGTTCTACTCGGACTAAAATAGAAATATTATCTACCACCTTATTGGCAGTAGTATCTCCACCCGCTCCAATCAATCCTGTTCCCTGTTTATTAATCGTAGAAGAGCCGCTTCGTAAATATACCCCTCTTGTCATGGAACCAACTGTTACCTCTGAAGAATCTGTATCCAGCAGATAGGAACCATCAACGCAAACCGGCTCGTCAGCCGCCTGTGCATTTACCGACATTCCTAAACTCAAAACCATAATCATCGCCATTACAACTGATACGAGTTTTTTCATGTTTATCCCTGCCTTTCACTATATTAACGCACAAGCAGGAAAAAACTGACGCGATTTTTATAAAAAATATAAATTTTTTATTATTTCTTTCATTTCAGCATCTGATAAGTTTCCCGTAATTGTATAATAGATGCTTTGATATTCAAAGTTTGCTACATACAAAATTTCAGAACTACCAGAAGTTTCATAGCTTTTCAATGTTATGGGAGTGCCATTAACATTCAATATCTGCTCATTCAACAACTGGTCCTCTACCTGATACCCCATTGCTTGTTCTGTTGGTGAAAATGATATTCGGTATTCCAGAATGCTATCTTGGCACTGATAAAACAAACCGGCTCTTTTTAATGTGGAATCTAATTCGTAATCTAAAAAAATAACATCATTTGGCAAATATCCAAACTGAACCATCTCTATACCAAGTTCATTTTTAATATCTTCATATGCTTCTGCTTCCGTATGCTGTTCTTCTACTACCGCCTCATCTCCTTCTCTTTCGGAGCTCATTTTCACCATCTTACTTGTTCCGAGTATCTGATTTTTAATCTCCGTCACAAGCGGAACTTCACCGATACTGGTCATGCTCATGGCAAATGCCAGAATTGCAACGATTGCGACCAGCAAATACAGCTTCCGTCTGCGTTTCTTAAATGGAACTGTCTTGTGCGTATTACCCTCGTTTTCATCCGAGACAGTTTTTCCATTTTCCTGCAGTGCCTGCATTTCCCTGCCAAGCCGGAATGCTTCTCTGTCTTTTTCAGGCATTTCTTCGCAAGCTGCCTTCTTTTCTTCTAGTTTCTGAATCTTCTGCATAAGCACTTCTTCATTCTCATCCGGAAGCTTAAGATCTTTCAGGGACTCATCGGCTTCTATTTCTTCCAGAATCGCCCGTGCTTCCTTATCGAATTCTCCGCGCAGAAGTTTCTCCATTTCCTCATGTTCTTTCTTCATTAGTGACCTCCTCGCCACTGCTTTCTCATTTTGCATTTCATTTCTTGCCCCATTCATCTTGACCTTTCCACGTACAGTGATTAAACTGTAACTATGAACGCTCTAAAAACAGGAGGCAAATCCATGAAACGAATTATCTTAACCGGTGGTGGTACCGCCGGCCATGTGACACCTAACATTGCATTATTACCCAGATTAAGAGAACTTCAATATGACATACACTATATCGGTTCTTACACCGGAATCGAAAAAGAACTGATTGAAAAACAGCAGATTCCATACCACGGAATTTCTTCCGGGAAGCTTCGCCGTTATTTCAGTCTGAAGAACTTTACCGACCCATTTCGTGTACTGAAAGGCTTCAGTGAAGCGAACCACCTGATTAAAACGCTGAAACCTGATGTGATTTTTTCCAAGGGTGGCTTTGTCAGCGTTCCTGTTGTCATTGCCGGGAAACGGAATCATGTTCCGGTCATCATCCACGAATCGGATATGACTCCGGGACTTGCCAACCGCATTTCCATTCCATCTGCTTACAGGGTATGCTGTAACTTTCCTGAAACTTTAAAAGCACTCCCGGAAGATAAAGCCGTGTTAACCGGCTCTCCTATCCGACAGGAACTTATGACCGGTGACCCGGAAAAAGCCCGTGCTTTCTGTGGATTCAAGGATGAAAAACCAGTGATTCTTGTAGTTGGCGGGAGTCTGGGAGCTACTGCTGTCAATCAGGCAGTGCGTGCCATTCTACCGGAACTATTAAAAGATTTCCAGGTAATTCATCTGTGTGGGAAAGGTAAGCTTGATACCAGTTTAAACAACTTAGAAGGCTATGTCCAGTTCGAATATATTCAGGATGAACTGCGTCATTTATTCGCCCTCTCTGACATCGTAATTTCCCGTGCAGGTGCAAATGCTATTTGTGAACTTCTGGCTCTCCAGAAACCAAATCTTCTGATCCCACTTTCTGCCAGTGCAAGCCGTGGAGACCAGATTTTAAATGCCCGTTCTTTCGAGCGTCAAGGTTTCAGCAAGGTTCTAGAGGAAGAAACACTAACAAATGAATTGCTTCTTGACACGGTTCACGAACTTTACGATAACCGTCAGCAATACGTAACTGCTATGCAGCAATCCTCCCAACAAAATCCGATTGAAACAATTATCCAGTTAATCGAATCCGCTTCAAAAAATAAATAGTATATATGCCATATTTGAAAAACAGGTGTCGATTCGACACCTGTTTGTTGCTAAATCGGTTCCTTCGCCGTCCTATTCATTGTCTGGTTTTATATGTTCTCTTACCCATTTTCGTGCTCTGTATAACACACTTTGCAATACTTCCAGACTGATTCCCATCTTATCCGCGACATCTTTCTGTTTCATTTCCTGACAGTATACCAGCATCACTGCTTCATACCATCGTTCGTTTGTTGTATAAAGCCTATCCAGAATATATTCACTTCTGTGAATCCGTTCTTCTACATTGATTTTCTCAAATACCGTTTCTTCTGCTCCAGGCAATAATTGATGCCGGAGCAGCTTCATATCCACTTTCTCATCTGGAACTTCGCGAAGAACCCGTCTTAAATAGGAACAGGCTTCATTCTTTGCCGTTACGATTAACCACTGCAGGAGATATTCTTCTGTGTATGTATCAAAGTGCTCATACAGTTTCACAAAAACTTCTTGTGTGATATCTTGAGCTGTATCATAATCCACGTTAGAGTATCGCATCACGATTTTAAAAACTGTATCCTTATTTTCAACATATACACGCCGAAAATGTTCTAAATTCTTTTCCCTCATAACCATGTGCTTTCCTCTATCTTATTACTCTATTTCTCCTTTTTTATTTTGCTGCAGCAAGCTTTGCCAAAATTTCATCTCTATCAGCATCGGTAAGTTCGCCACTCTTCCATCCAAATCCGGCATCGTCATTTTTATAGCGCGGAATCAGATGCATATGGAAATGAAATACCGTCTGACCGGCAGCCTCTCCGTTATTCTGTACAATGTTGTATCCATCACATCCAAGTACCTCTGTCAGTTTCGTTACCATCTTCTTGGCAAGTTTAAATGCTCTTCCGGCAACCTCTTCGTCAATTTCATAAATATTTGCATAATGCTCTTTTGGTAAAATCAAAGCGTGTCCCTTTGTAGCCGGTCCAAGATCGAGAATGACTCTGAACTCATCATCTTCATAAAGTGTGGCAGTCGGAATTTCACCGTTTGCAAGCTTGCAAAAAATGCAGTTATCGTTTTTCATAATACCTTCCTCCATTCAAAAAAAACATTTGATTATCCATATCGCCAATGCTACACTATCTTCAGAAAGGCGGTATGAATATGTCATTTACAACCAGTGATTATGAACAATTACAAGTTCTTATGGACGAAAGTCCTGAAAATAAAGCTTTGATTCAGAAGCTTCTGGATTCTCATCGTTATACAGTAAGCAAGATTAGTCATGAAATCCGAAACCCGTTGTCACTCATCTACAGTATGTTCCAAATTACGGAAACCCAGCATCCGGAAGTAAAGACTTTCAAATACTGGGGTCAAATTTGTAATGATTTAATATTTATTAATCAGCTCCTGACCGAACTTTCAGCCTACAATAACAGCGAGCAGCTGCGCATGGAAACATTCTCTTTCACAGAATTATTGAAGAAAATCTGTCTCTCCTTTGCGGCTTCCTGTACCGACACAGATATTGAATTTACTTCTCTCATTATTCCTGAACCCGTAATATATAACGGTGACCCGGTAAAGTTAAGAGAAGCTATTCTGAATCTTCTGAAAAATGCCAAGGAAGCCATTTCCGGAGAAGGCTCTATTCGTCTGGAATCCATCCTTACCGAAAAGCACTTCATTGTCCGCATTATCGATACAGGATGTGGAATTGCTGCTGAAGATTTGGACACCATTTTCGATACTTTCGTAACACATAAGACCGGTGGAACCGGTCTTGGACTTGCGATTGTCCAAAAGACCATTATGGCTCACAATGGTTGCATCTCGGTTGATTCTTCCCCCAATAAAGGAACAACCTTTGTCCTGCAATTTCCAATCACTTAATTACGGACTTATTATAGTGAATAACCATTACTTTGACAAGAAAAACTTTTGTTTTTTAATTTTCCAGTAATTCTTTTAATGGTTTATGTAATGTTTTCTCGAAAAATACCGTAATTTATCGTAATTTATCGTAATTCACACAAGTCAAAAGAATTGTGGTATGCTTGCCAAAATCAATGTTCTAACAAAAGATTCGCGGGCATTTGGAACTGTAAAAATCCATAAATATGTGTTATGATAAATATAACAATATCGCTCGCAGAACTAAGAAAGGCGAGGGATACCAATGAGTAGCAACAATCAATTTATTATGTCACCGACTAACGATTTCTGTTTTAAAGAATTGATGCAGAATCCCAAAATAAGAAAGGGATTCATTGCAGGTATTCTGAAAAAAACACCGGAAGAGATTACAGAGACCATTTTGCTCCCGGCTGAAACCAGAAGAGATTACGCAGACGAAAAACTATCTATTTTAGACGTGAAAGTTTTATTAGCAGATGGTACAAGGATGGATTTGGAAATGCAGGTAGCATACTTCGGTTCATGGGATAAACGAGTTCTATTCTATTTATCTAAACTGTATACAGAACAAATTCAAAAAGGCGATGGCTACGAAAAGCTGAAGAAATGTATTCACGTAGGAGTACTTGATTTCATACGTTTTCCGGAAAGTGAAGAATGTTATCACAAAATCAATCTTTGTAATTGTAAAAGCGGAGAAATTTACACTGATTTGTTAGAATTACACATTCTGGAACTTCCCAAGTTACCAAAGGTACGTGCAAAACTGGAACAGTGCGAAATGGTTTCCGATGATGAGATGGTTCTTCAGTGGATGGAATTCTTTAGTTGTAAGACGCAGGAGGATTTTGAAACTATGGCAAAACAGGATGAATATATGGAAGAAGCTGTAAATACCTTATTTAAGCTGAGTGCAGACGAACAAAAACGAGTGGACTACGAAGCAAGGGAAAAGGCAATCAGAGATGACAGAGCCAAACTTGACTGGGCAACGAAAGTCGGATTTGATGAAGGTTTGGCAAAAGGATTAGCTGAGGGTAAAACCGAAGGTTTGGCTATGGCTGGCAAGATTGTTCAATTAAAGCTAGCAGGGAAAACACTGGAAGAAATTTCCACTGCCTGTGACTTACCATTAGAACAAGTGAAAGAAATTTTAGGTGAATAACAATGTTAAAGAGACTTTAAAACACTACAGAAAAACAAGGGCTGATACTTTAACAAATAAAATCTTAAAGTACCAGCCCTATTAATTATCTTCTACAACGTAACTGTTGTCTTCATTGTGGCATTTTCAAATACGAAATCACTGAATTCGTTTCCGATTCCCGGAAGTTCCGGAACAGTAAAATATCCGTCTACCGGCTGATAATCGTATTTGCATAAACGTTTATTATAATCATAACGGTTATATACATGGTGCTCATGTATGGTAAAGTTTGGAATTGCTGCTTCCAGATGCAGGGATGCTGCTGTAAGAAGCGGGCTTGAGCATACATGAATCTGTACCCCTACATCATAAATATGAGCAAGGTCGCACACTTTCTTTGTCTCTGTAATTCCACCACAGTTTCCGATATCCGGCTGAATCATCTGGATAGAGCCATCTTCAAAATATGGAGCATATCCCCATCTTGTGTAAATACGTTCGCCCTGAGCGATTGGCATATTCAGATGGTCATGCACATATTTGTTCATCTTCGGATTTGGTGTACATGGTTCTTCGAAACAGAAAATGTTATATTTTTCTGCAAGACGACCAAGCTGAACAGCCACCTGCGCATCAATGTAAGAATGATTTTCCATAATAATATCTACATCTGGTCCTACTGCCTCACGGACTGCTGCAAGACGGTTAATTACCATATTTACATACTTTGGAGGAAGCAGTCTTGTGGTATCTTCATGATTCAGTCTTCTTCCTTCTTCGTCAAATGTGAAGAAGTCAATCTTAATTGCATCATAGCCTTCTGCTACAGCTTTTTTCGCATTATTTACATAATCTTCAATCGTAATGGCTGGAGTTTTCTTTTCTCCCCATCCAAACTGAAGCTGGCTGGCATAGCATCTTAATTTATCACGAACCTTTCCGCCAAGTAACTGATAGAGCGGAACATTGAAATATTTTCCTTTGATATCCCACAAAGCAACGTCAAGTGCAGAAATTGCTGAGAAAATAACAGGACCGCCATTCTGTCCCCAGAATGTTTCCTTGTATAATGTTTCCCAGATTAATTCTGTCTGAAGCGGGTCCATTCCCACAATCTTATGCGCAAAATCTACAATCGTGCTGAAAGCACCTGTGGAACCACTGCCATAAGCCATAGCAGCTTCTCCATCACCATAGATTCCTTCATCTGTGTATACACGGCATAAAACCGGTTTCCATGTCTTATTATCTTCCGGCTTTAAATCCATAATCATAACATCTACTTTTGTAATTTTCATTATCGTCTTGCCTCCATCATTTTCTGTTAATTCAGAGTCCATCTCAGAATACGGTTTTTCACTTTTTCAAATAACTGCATTACAATAACCAATACTACAACCATGAAGATAAATCCGCTCCATGCTTCACTGTAAAGTCCATATTCAGCAAATTTCTTTACATAGTAACCCATACCATACTTCGCACCATACATTTCTGCATATACAAGCACTACGAAGGAACCTCTGAGTGAATTGATAAATCCCGACATAATAGACGGCATAGCCGCAGGGAGGATTACCTGAAACATTTTTTCAACCGGATTTAACTCTAAGGTTTTTGCTTTATCAAGAAATACCTTATCAATCGTCATAATTCCGTTGATCGTGGCAAATAATGTTGCCCAGATTGTATTGTATACCACCAGGAACAAAGAAGCTGTTCTGAAGTTCGGTGCCATAAGCAGTGCAAATGGTGACATCAGAATAGAAGGAATGACACTGATCGAATATACAACCGGATATACCACCTTCCGGATTTTCTTATGCATACCAAGAATCGTTCCGCCTACAATAGCAATGGCTGCCGCAATGACAATCGCCGGAATCATAAGCTGGAAGGAATAAAACATATTTAAGAAAAGGGTTCCTATATTATCCCGGAATGAGCCAGCTACTTTACTTACTGATGGAAAGAGATATCCACCAAAAAGCTGGTTATCTGCGATATATTTATACCCTAAAAACATAGCTAAATAAATACAAACCGTTATCCAATAATCTTTAATAAATTTTAAAACTTTTTGCATAGATACCTCCATTTAAAATACATTCCTATAAAAAACCCAATTCCGCAGTATAAACGGCGGAACTGAGTTTTTTTATCCTGTTACTGATTATTGATCGTTTTCTTCGAAGAATTTTACTCTTCCATCGTAGAAGTCTGGGTCTTCATCACGATATTCAGCTACACATTCATCAAGAGCTTCTTTGTAAAGTTCTGTATTGATGTGGTCTTCAATGTTGATATCTTTTGCATCATTTTCATCAATGAATCCCATCTGAATCATGCCTTCCCATGTCTTGATTACAGAATTCTTACATGGGTCCACACTTGAAACATAGTTTTCATTTAACAGATATGCTGCAACATAGTCTTCATCTGCACCGATTTCTTTTGCAAGAATAGATACACATTCTTCTTTGTTAGCAAGATACCACTGTTCTGCACGGATAAGAGCTTTCAGAAGAAGTTTTACTGTAGTTGGGTTCTTCTTTACAAAGTCTGTATTCATGTTCATACGGCAGCATCCATAGTTTGGAACAAGGTCATCTAACCATGCTTTGATTTCGATTTCATCGTTATTTCCTACTGTAAATAACTGGTCTCCACTAAGTACTGCATAATCAGCTTCGCCGGCAACAACTGCTGCAAGACGGTCACTGTTTGTGCTGTATGTAAGCCATTCAACATCTGTCTGTGGGTCAATTCCTGCATCAAGTAATGCCATACCTACTACTGGATGGATACCTGCGTATGCGAATTTGCTTCCCTTTAAGCTTGTAACATCTTTATAATCTGTATCTTTCTTTCCAATGATATACATACCTTTCAGCATATATCCACCAACGATTGTGAAATCAGATCCTGTGGAAATGAACTGAAGTGGGTTATTTGTTCCCTGGTTTGAAGTTACATCAAGCTGTCCAGCCTGAAGTGCCTGAAGTGCTGCTGTGGAAGATTCAACTGGATCTTCTACTACATTGATTCCTACTTCATCGAAGTATCCCTGCTGTTTTGCAATCGTAACAAGGATGTTTCCGCTGTTTGCTCTTCCCCAGTGAACGGTATCTACTTCTGGTGTTTCTTTGTTATCTGTGTTGTCTGTTGTTTCTGTCTTTGTTTCTTCCTTTTTATCGTCAGATGAGCTTCCGCCGCATGCTGCAAGGCTGAAAGTCATTGCTGCTACAAGAAGAATTGCGAGCATTCTCTTTTTCATAATCTTTCTCCTTATAATATGATTGATTTGGTTGATAGTTTATTTGCAAATAGATTTCTCTATGATTGCACGTTTTCATTACTGTACTTTGCGTACATGCGCTTCTACATCTCTATTAATATAACGAAGCAATTCATTTCGAAGTTTAATGGAATCTGCATCCTCAAACCGGTTTTCTCTTGTGGTCCGTTTTTCATCCGGAATCTTCATATCAAAGATAACATTACTCGGTGACTGACCAAGTACAATGATTCGGTTGGCCAGAAGCATGGCCTCATCTACGTCATGCGTTACAAAGAATACAGTTTTCTTCTCTTCCTGCTTCTCCCAAAGTTCAAGCACCATATCCTGAAGCATGGAACGTGTCACTGCATCCAAGGCTCCGAACGGCTCATCCATCAGAAGAATCGGAGGGTCAATTCCGAACGCACCGGCAATGGCACATCTCTGTTTCATACCACCGGAAAGTTCTTTCGGGAACTTACGGTATACCGACTCGTCAAGACCTACCGCTTTCAGTAATTCCAGTGTTCTTTCTTTCAGATGATTCTTGTCCCAGTCCGGAAACTTCTTTTTCAGTGCCAGTGTAATGTTTGCGCCTGCTGTTTTCCAAGGGAACAATCCATAATCCTGAAATACAACTCCACGCTCTAAACTTGCACCGGTTATCGCCTGTCCATCCACCGTAATCTCACCGGTTGTACATGTTTCCAGCCCTGCAATCAGACGCAGCAATGTACTTTTTCCACATCCGGACTGCCCCAGAATACAAACAAACTCTCCACCTTCTACATCCACATTGATGTCCTTCAGAATCAACTTATCGCTTCCGGTATAAGCAAACGAAACGTCATGGATTTTTATATCATGCATTTTGGCTCCTCCCTTTTCTATCATTTTTGCAACATGCTTATCATACAATTTTCGACAATTTTTTCATCGTACAAAAATGACAAATTCAATTTTTGCCATGTGACAATTTGCATATTTTCTATAAGTAAATGTCATTTATTCGTTTTATCTATAGAGAATATCAGTCCTGTAAATCTTCCTTTTACATAAGAAAAGAACAGGAAAATTTCTCTCCCGGTCCCTTTTCTAAAGATGGTCCTTATCTATTTTTATTCATTGCTATCCGCTCAAACTGCATTGCCCGGAACAGCCTTTGGCTTTCCATATACCCTTTCTCATCCAAATGAATCAACTCATTAATCCGTGCCAGACGATAGAGTAAAGTGTTACGGTGAATCTTCATCTTAGCTGCCGCCTGCATGGTATTTTTCTCTGCTTCAAGATAATAGTAAAGTGTCTCATATAAGTTGCTTTTCTTTTGCTCGTCTTCCTCACGGATAAGCTGGAGTTCTTCCACTTCCCCGTCCATTTCTGCGATTTCTGCTTTCATGGAGGCTGCCAGAAGCTCCTGATAAAAATATTCTATCTGATAAATATCTGTATCCGGTTCCCGTTCTTCCCCAATTTCCATCAGCATTTGTACTACTTTCTCATTTTCACTCTTCTGAGAAAGCTTTGAAAATCCATTTCCAATGGCAACTTTCACATCAATGTCTAGCTGCTCATAGATATCCTTGCATTTCGCAATCAGGTTATCACGGTATTCCTTTCCTGAAATATCCGAAAGCAGATAATGCTGATAAATACCGTCCTCTATTTCCTGCATGACATGGAAATTCCGGCGCAATTCCTCTCTGAACGGCTTGGACTTTCCATCATCTTTCAGTACAATCCAAAGATAATCCGGCCGCTCCTCACTCTTATTAGCTGCCTGTAAGCTGGTAGACGAAATTGCACAATATTTTCCAATAATCCCTGCAATCTGTTCTGCTTTCATTCTCAATCGGTTATTCTTTGGAAATGCAGTACAAACCGCTCCGATTTCCGGCAATTCAAACCGCACCTGCGTGTTCTCATGTCCTTCTAGGTTCTCCATACCAATCCTGCAGAGCACTTCACCAAAGGCATCTTCAATCTTCATCGGTATTTTCGTGTAGGCATATAACTGTTCTAAAGCTTCATCCGCCGGAGTTGCCAGATTGGAAAACAGTATTTTGTAACAATTATTAATATCAATCTTCGCGTCTCCTGCCTGCATATCATATATCATCTCGATGAGAGCCGCTACCCTTGTAGAAATCTGTGCATAATCCTCTTTCGAATAATCCGTGTCAATGGAAAAATACGGAAGTCCCTTTTCTTCCGTCACAAACTGTTGGATATACGCAGCTTCCGCTCCCGTGGCATGACACCCGGACAAAATCATCTCCACCACGCCATCTACATGATACTCATCTATGATTCTTCCTATTAATTCAATCCGGTTATCATTCGGTGTCATAATGGAACAGCCTGTTGATAAATATCTTCTTGCAATGGCTCCGTAAATGTCCGGGTCATCCTCATCAATCATACGGTCCAGAGTCTTGACTCCGCTGCAGTTTTCCACGGCTACCACTACACCGCCATTTTCCTCAATCGCCTGAATCACCTTCAGACTGTCGCCGCCCATCGGGCAGCCGGTCACCAGGATTCTCGGTCTTGATTCCAACATTTTTCCCTGATGGTACTCCTCTAAAATCCGGTCTGTAATCGCATCTACCACCGCAGGTGTAGTCTTAAAATCAAACCGGTACTTGGAACCCGATACGATTTTCTGAATATCACCGCCAAGCACCGGAGCAGGCTCCAGTTTCATCACTTCACAAAGTCTGAGTAATGACTTCCGGATTTCATTACCAAGATGGATTGCTTCCTTCATTTTCTCCTCTGTGATAATCGTCTGAAAGAAATCCTCAAAATATTCTTTCGTCCGGATTACTTCACTTCTCCAGAACTCCATCGATACCCGGGACTGCGAATTAGGAAGTTCCATTACAAATACCGGTTTGATTTCTGCAAGCATCTCATACATTTTCTTCTTTCCGTCGCAGGTTGTCTCCCCTATGATCAAATCGGAAAAATGAAAAAACGGACATTTATCAGATATGGCAAAACCATAGCTTGATTTTACCAACGGGCACATACTTTTCGGCATCTTCTGCTCAGCCGCAGGAATCGTCTCATTGGAAAATGAACAAAGTCCCACTGGGATTGCGTCCACTGCCATTGCCAGTTCCGTTGGAAAATATGCACAATACATTCCAACCACCGGCACGCCTTTTTCCTTATATTCTTTAATTTCAATAAATGCCTTTCTCCGCTGCTCACCGAATTCTTCAAAAACCTCCGGTAAATCCTGAACTAATTTCATCTATCCAATCCTTCTTCCATCTGTACGGGTAAAGCTGTTCATCATCATTAAAGCCAGAAGCTCCTCTGATTTCTTTACATCTTCAATATCGTTTCCAATCAACTCCCGAATCTTCTTTAATCTATATATCAGCGTATTTCGATGAATGTGCAGCGCATTCGCAGTCTCTACTACGTTATGCGCACATAAAAAATACATCTTCAACGTCTCATAAAACTCTGTGTTTTTCTCTGCATCCTCCTGTTGGAGAATCTGAAGGGAATAATCATTGATTCCTGCTGCCGCAAGCATAGGATATGCGTAGGTATAAACAGCTTCTGCCCTCCACTCGCTTTCCAGCATCATATTATCTGCCTTGTCATACTCATCCAAAGAATCGATTCGTTTCAGCCATTTTACTTTCTTGTGACAATTCTCAATATCCTGAAAAAGGGTACTCACGCTGCATGGCTCCTGTACTTCCTTTTTCAGGCGGTCCAAAATCAATTTTTCCTCTTTTTTATTCTCTATCTGATAAAACAGCACCCACGTTTCTGCTTCTTCCCCCAGGATATAAGCTTTATTCCATATCTCTCGGACTTTACACACCAGACCTGTCAAATCACTTTCCGGAAAATAAACCATTAAATAGCCTTTCTTGATTTCATTGGAAAGATATTTCAGATTTATTCCTTCATTTCCACAGAAAATATCATGTGTAATCAGTCTCTTTCTCATAGGAAGTAATCCTTTTGGCTGATAGCCGTGAGTTGTCCAGTAATTCGCCACAATCGGAACCAGCATATCTGCAACTGTCCCATACTCCTCCCAGACATCCGGACTTAATGCATTGAAAATAATGACACTATATCCACATAATTTTCCATTCACTTCAATCCGTTTTGCCACTGCCATATGCTGTCTGCCAAACCGATAAAAATCGGGGTTTTCCTTTACTCTGCGCTTCAGCACATAATCATATGCTTTCGCTGTAAATTGCTTTGTTCTTACTTTTTGGAATTTTCTGCCCGGCATTGCACTGGAATAGAACGGGATTTCACCATCGACATTCAAAACTAAAACGGAGGCGCCGATGAAATCACGTACTTTTTCTGTCATGCCTTCAAGACTTCTGTTTTCAAATAATGCTTCAAATGCAATTTTATAGCATGCATTGACATCAATCATACTTCAAGCCTCCACCTTAATTAATATAGTTACATTTTAATAGGATTTTTTATCGCTAATATCTCAGTTTTTATTATAAAATGCACTTTTCGAAAAGTCTACCAAAAGTCTAGGAATTGGATTCAAGATTTTTTTAATAAATCGTTTTATACATTGATATTAACAATAAACAAAAGTCTGTGAACCTGTTTATTTTTATTGTTTTGTGAAAAATCTAACTTTTCGAAATTCTCTTGCAAAATGAGCATTAATATCCTATCATATAAGTAATTATGCAATAAATATTTTTTCAAGACGCAGTGGTATTATGCAAAAATGCCACAAAGGGTTTTTGATGGAGGTGTAAAATGACTCAGATGCAAATTAAGCCATTTAAAAAAGTATTAGTGGCAAACCGCGGCGAAATCGCAATTCGTGTGTTCAGGGCACTGAACGAACTTGGCATCACAACCGTCGGTATTTATTCAAAAGAAGACAAATACGCACTGTTTCGTGCGAAAGCCGATGAATCTTATCCACTGAATCCAAACAAAGGACCTGTGGATGCTTATTTGGACATTGAAGGTATTATCAATATTGCCAAATCTGCTAATGTAGATGCTATCCATCCGGGATATGGATTTCTTTCTGAAAATCCAGAATTTGTAGCCGCATGTGAGGCAAATGGGATTACCTTTATCGGACCTAGCAAAGATTTGATGAACGCAATGGGGGACAAGATTTCATCAAAACAGATGGCAATCAAAGCAGATGTTCCTATCATTCCTGGTGTGGACCATGCGCTCAAGACCGAACAAGAAGTAATGGAAGTTGCAGCCATGGTTGGCTACCCGGTTATGCTTAAGGCATCCAATGGTGGTGGCGGACGTGGAATGCGTATCGTAAACTGTGCAGAGGACATGCCTGTTGCTTATCGTGAAGCCTGTAACGAATCCAAGAAAGCTTTCGGTGATGACCAGATTTTCGTGGAGAAATATTTAAAAGGACCAAAGCACATTGAAGTACAGGTTGTAGCTGACAACTACGGTAATGTTGTTCATCTGTTTGACCGTGACTGTTCTGTACAGCGTCGTCATCAGAAAGTAGTAGAATATGCTCCTGCTTTCAGCGTACCGGAAGAAACAAGAAAGATTATCTTCGACAGCGCCGTAAGACTTACCAAATCCGTAGGCTACCGCAATGCCGGAACTCTGGAATTCCTTGTTGACCAGCATGGTAATCCTTACTTTATCGAGATGAACCCTCGTATTCAGGTAGAGCATACCGTAACCGAGCAGATTACCGGACTGGACATCGTTGCTACCCAGATTTTAATCGCAGAAGGATATTCTCTTGATAGTCCTGAAATCAATATTCCATCTCAGGAATCTGTAAAATGTACTGGATACTCTATCCAGACACGTATTACTTCGGAAGATCCATCCAATGGATTCCTTCCTGACACCGGAAAAATTACGGTATACCGTTCAAGCAATGGTAACGGAATCCGTCTCGACGGTGGTAATGCAAATGTAGGTGCGGAGATTACTCCATATTACGACAGTTTGCTCGTTAAAGTAATTTCAACTGACCGTACATTTGACGGGGCAGTCCGTAAATCATTACGTGCCCTTAAGGAAATGCGTATCCGTGGCATCAAGACCAACATACCTTTCCTTGTAAATGTAGTAAATCATCCAACATTCCGTGCCGGAAAATGTTATACAACCTTTATTGAGGAAACTCCTCAGTTGTTCGAACTTCCAAGCAGTCAGGACCGTGCTACAAAGCTGATTGATTTCGTTGGACATCGTATTGTAAATGTAACTCAGGGCAAGAAACCGATTTATGAAAACCGTGTTCTTCCTGTATACGATGAAACAGCACCTGTTTATGGTGCCCGTGATGAATTCCTGAAGCTGGGTGCAAAGGACTTCACACAGAAGATTCTTAACGAAAAGAAATTATATGTAACAGACACAACCATGCGTGATGCGCAGCAGTCATTGATGGCAACACGTATGAGAACAAAAGATATTGCCGGAGCTGCAAGAGCAACCAACTTATTTATGCAGAACGCATTCTCTGTAGAATGCTGGGGCGGTGCTACTTTCGACACCTGCTATCGTTTCTTAAAGGAATCTCCTTGGAAACGTCTGAGCATCTTAAGACAGCGTATGCCTAACACCTTATTACAGATGCTGCTTCGTGCTTCCAATGCAGTCGGATACAGCAACTACCCGGATAACGTAGTTCAGGAATTTATCCGCGTATCTGCAAAACATGGTATTGATGTATTCCGTATTTTCGATTCCCTGAACTGGGTAGAAAATATGAAGATGCCAATCGAAGAAGCTCTGAAGACAGGCAAGATTGTAGAAGGTTCTATCTGCTATACCGGAGATATTTTAAATCCAACAGAAGATAAATATACTCTTGACTACTATGTAAAGAAAGCAAAAGAACTGGAATCACTTGGTATCCACACCTTTGCAATCAAGGACATGGCAGGTCTTCTGAAACCATATGCAGCAAAAGAACTGGTAACTGCATTAAAGTCAGAACTGAAGATTCCGGTACATTTACATACACACGACTCTACAGGAAATGGTGTTGCCACTGTATTAATGGCAGCCGAAGCCGGTGTAGATATCGTTGACCTTGCAATTGAATCTATGAGTACTCTTACCAGCCAGCCTTCTATGAATGCTGTAGTAGAAGCACTTCGTGGAACAGAAAGAGATACCGGACTTGCTTTTGACGATTTACAGGAATTAAGCCACTACTATGGACGTGTTCGTAAAGTATACAAATCATTCGAAAGTGAAATGAATGCTCCAAACACTGAGATTTACAAATACGAAATCCCAGGTGGTCAGTACTCTAACCTGTTAGCTCAGGTAGAAGCTATGGGAGCAAAAGACCAGTTCGAGGATATTAAGATTCTTTACAAACAGGCAAATGAACTCCTTGGAAACATTACTAAAGTTACTCCTACCTCAAAGGTTGTTGGTGATATGGCTATCTTCATGTTGAAGAACGGACTTACAAAAGATAACATTTTTGAAGTCGGCAAAGATTTATCTTACCCAGATTCTGTAGTAGATTACTTCAAGGGTATGATTGGACAGCCTGAAGGCGGATTTAACCCGGAACTTCAGAAGATTGTATTAAAAGGTACAGAACCGATTACTGTCCGTCCAGGTTCTCTCCTTGAGCCGGCAGACTTTGAAGCAATCGAAAAACACTTGAAAGAAAGCTTTGATTTAAGCCGTTTCTTACCAAAGGATATGGAATGTAAGGCAGTCAGCTACGCACTTTATCCAAAGGTTTACGAAGAATATTGCCAGCACTTCCAGGCATTTAATGATGTAACCCGTCTGGAAAGCCACGTATACTTCTATGGTCTGCGCAAAGGTGAAGAAACAACCTTAAAGATTGACGAAGGTAAAGATTTGATTATCAAGTTCCTTGAAATGTCTGAGCCTGACGCAGAAGGACGCCGCACACTTTCATTTGAAGTCAACGGTTCTGTCCGTGAGATTTCTATCCTTGATGAAAAACGTGCCGTGAAGGCTGACAACAAGCTGAAAGCTGACAAGACAAATCCAGCTCATGTTGGTTCTTCTATTCCTGGAACCATCGAGAAAGTATTTGTCAAAGAAGGCGATACCGTTGAACAGAACCAGCCACTTGTTGTTATCGAAGCGATGAAGATGGAAACCACTATCGTTGCAAAACAGGCCGGAACCATCGACAAAGTTTATGTCAAAGAAAAAGACCGCGTAAGTACAGGCGACTTACTTATCTCTTTCGAAAAACAGAACTAATCTATCCTGACGAGCAAAAGAGGGACGGCCCCTTCTGCTTACCAGAGATAAGACCATATAAAAGGTACAGCTCATATCCTGATTGGGATTGGCTGTACCTTTTTCATTGTTTCTTATCCGTTTTTCTTTAATTACTCCAGCCCTTTTCTCAATTTGCGGCTCACATATTGCCACACTCCCATTCGTTCTCTGACTGTATTTTCCTTTAAGGTCTGCTCATCCATCCAGTCATCCAGAATCTTGTCTTCTTTCATTTCGTAAGACATCTCTTTCTTCTTAACACGATTTAATTCTTCCTCTTTCCGCTCTATGATTTGCTCCAGCACATCTTCAATATTATAATTTTCTTCCATAGAGGACTTATGTAGTTCATAGGAAAAATAAATCGCTTCTTTATCTTCATAATCTGTTTCCCGCACAAAGTATTCTGTCAGGACATGAAATTCTTCCCACAGATTTTTCTCTAATGCCGGGCAATAGCAGAAATAGTACTTTCCATCCTGCCAGTAAATATATTCCGGCTCCAGAATCAGACAATGGATATTCAACATATAATTACCAAGTTCTCCAAGCACCTGCACAAACTGGCGCATAAAATCCTCCATCTCAGCACTGCCCCATCCCTCTCGTTCACCCAATACCTTCATACTAATCTTTCCGGTAATCTCATAACGATATCTGCTTTTTTCATCCACCCCCTGCCCATGCATTATCAAAAGACCGGAAATATGATTATTCTGAATCATCCGCATCTGATAATCTTCTGAATATTCTTTCTCTACTTCCACACTCATCCATGTATGTCTGAGTTCTCTCTCATACTCTACTTTCATTCTAAACCTTCCTCTATTCTTTCTTTTAGAACTTTTAAGTTTCTTATTTTCTCTTCTGGCTTTGTAACAGCTGCACTTGCTTCCACTTTCAATGACAGTTTTTTCTTACTTGCATTTGCTTTAATCGTAATCTTATTATCATCAGCAATACACTCCATCTCAGCACCTCCAAAGAACAATGTCTTTCCCCGTATTCTCTGAGCAAAATAATCTTTTGCCTGTCTTTGTTTTTCTTCCGAATCAGCATTCCACAATTCACTTGTCACCACTGCCGTTTCATACGCAGCACCTGTTAAGATTCCTTTATCGTGATAATAAAATAATCCAAATATAACAGCCATCCACACCAATAGCACTACCGGTGCAAGATAACTCATTTCTACAACTGCACTTCCTTTACATCGCATTTTCATCATAGACCACCATACCCTCTCATAGCATCGCTCCTACCATAGTCGTATCCCTACCACAGCATTACTCCTGCCACACCAATCATCAGAAATGGATAAAAGGGAATCCGTTCTTTTCTGCGAAGCTTCTTTCTTAACACTCCTACTACAGTAATCAAACTGCACACACCAAACCCCAATGCCAGAATCACCAACAACTTCCATGCCCCAAAGCAGATTCCCAGATTCAGAATCATCCAACTGTCCCCATACCCAATCTGCTCCTTCGTCACCTTAGATAAGAGGCAAAACAAAATTCCAATTATAACTCCAAGCAAACATTCATACCAAATCTGAGGCCGCTGCCCTATCTGAATTGCAACCGCACCTATCGTTCCAATCAATAAATACACCATCGGAACCTCCCTTTTCCTGATATCCCATAACATCCCCATAAACAAAAATAACCCTACTCCTATTTTCCACATTTTGAACAAGCCGCCTTTCCTTTCACTTCACTAATTGGCACCGTGTAAATCTTACGCTTCAGTCCCGAACACGCTGAAGAATAATGATAGCGGTTCCCATAGTCTGTAATATAAATCTGTGCGGATGATGTGTTTTTCCCCGTGCACAATGGACATTTTCCATACTTTTCCCCATCCTTATTCCGCAAATCCCCCAACACTTCATTACTTACCTTTCGTATAGAAGGCTCTAAATAATTGCAATGATAATCCAGATGATAGACAAGCCCGGTCTCAGTAATATACACCATCTGCTGGCTGCTATTCTCTTCAAATAATTCCTTCGCATATCCGGTCCACCCTTTTATCCTCATCTTTTCCTTATAAGTCATAAGACCCTCATAAAAAAACGGAAACGGCAGCTTTAGCTTGTATTCTACACATAATTCATAAATCCCGATTCCCGGAATCGAATATGATTTTTCACAGTGTAATCCTCCTGACCCCTGAACTACAATACTTCTCTCCAGTCTTTTCACACCGATGGCAGACACCAGCATATTTTCCATTTGAGAGGAAATTAAAAGATCAGACTGATATGCAGATTCTGCCAGCTTCTTTCCCGTTTCCTGCATACCACTTCGTATCACTGTCTGAATTGTTCTGATTTCCAACATCCAGATTAGAGAAAGTGCAGCATAGAAAAACAAGGGAATGCATATCACCGCTTCAACGGTAATGCTTGCTTTTTTCATCATCGGTTTTTCCGAGGCAGAATCAGATACCTTCTCCGCCTGCCGAAAGAAATATGCATTGCGTGAGAATTCAAACTCCTCTACCCTCCTATCAAACCAAAAGTGAAATCCTGTAAACTTACGTATGTTAATGTTTGTATATGCTTGAACAAAAAAGACTATTTGCGGAAAAGGCATCTGACTCCACCTCCTTTTGATTTCGTATTATTAGTAATGATTATTTTGCGACATTAAACATTTAATGATATTTGTCATTTAGCGATATTGATAGCCAATCGAAAACTGATAAGTAATATTTCTTCTCATAGGACAAGTTACATGAAATGCAGCACCAGTTACACATGCATCTACACGAAAATATTCTTTTTGGAGAACCGTTCTTATTCTGAACTCCACCAGATCTAATACCCGCATTGTCAACGTATTTTTTTGTTTTGTCAGCAATAACATCTGCAAATACCTCTCATAATTTTCTCCATCTGTCTGCTCTGTACTTTCCTTTTGAATACCGGTCTCTTTCATCGAAAACAGATTTTCCAGAGATAGTTTCCAGGTTTCATCACTTTTTACTAACGGTACTCTCCCACCATCAAGCAAGGTCTTTACATCTGCCATTCCCTCTCCATATGCCCATGCCAACAACAAGGCATTCTTTACAATCGGCACAATTCCCGGTGAAACCAAGAGTGTACATATTGTTCCCGCCATTGCTTCTGCTTCCATCTGCTTCTCCTGATTTGACAACAAGTATGCATAATTAACTGCAAATCTTATATTACATATTTTCCTTGCCACACTCTCCAGATTTGCAGCATCACTCTCTTTTCCTTCCAGCAAATATTCCAACTCATATTTTAATCCCCCTTTGTTCTTCTCCTCTTCCGTAAATTTCTTACCTGCATTTCCAAAATGATCCATTATATACAGATTAAAAAAGATGGTGTCCTGAGGTTCTTCCTCTTTGACAGATAGTGTTCCATATCCCTGCCTGATATTCCGTTTTGATGGAACATCTTTGATTTCAATTTTCTCAGATGACAATTCAAACTGTTCTGGCAGAACAAGTTTGAAAAATATATCGGATTTCATTTCTTTCAATAATTCCAGTGGATTTTGTTCTGACGCAAGCGTCTCTTCTTCCTCTTGAAGAACCTGGTCCATTTCTTCACTCGTCTTTATGTCTTCTTTCCCATATTCTTCTGTCAACTTTTCTTTTTCTTTCCACACGGAATAATTGCCCATTATATTTTCAATCAAAGAGAATCCCGTTTTTTTCTTCTGATACTCTACGGCCTGTCTGAAAAACTCCTGTCCGTTTTCATCTGTCAGATACCCAATTGCAGTAGTATCAATATCCATATTTTCTGCTCCATAATAGCGCAGTCGGTTTAAAATATGTTCTTCCGATACTTCTCCAGACTCATAGCTTTCTTCTAATGCAAAAATATTATATTGTTCCAGCAAATCTCTTTGATATTCAGCAAACACTGACTCTGTTGCCATTGCCGCATCCGCTCTTTTTTCATTCTTTCTGATTTGGATGGATGCACTCTCAAGAACTGCTCCAACCAATGCCAGTAACAGAAAAAAGATTAAACTCAGAAAAACAGTCAGTTCGCCACACACCATCTTTTTCATATCTGTACACTCTCACTTTGGAATATAATCTGTTCCCGGTATCCTATTTTTAGATGCCGGCACTTTCACTGGTTATTTTTTCAAATATTGTTTCAACGAGATTCGTCAACTGTGTTTTAAAAATCAAAACCAGCCCTATAATTACAACTAAGACTAATATCAGTTCTACTACCGACATTCCATAGTTGTTCTGAATTGTCTGTTTCATTCTTTCCCAGACTTTTTCCAGATTCTTTTTCAAACTCTTTTTCATATGCATCCCCTCTTTTCACTTAACCTTTCTCTTTAAATTTGTATGGATACAAAAGCAGGCACCATTACAATCAAAAGCACAACTATCAGCATTAACAGCATAGGCAGTAACAGCTTCGTTCCTGCTTCTTCGCCAAGCTTTTTTACCTGATTTTTTCTTTCTTCCAAAGACTGATTTGCCTCTACTTCCAACATGGCCCACATTCCCTTCGTTCCTTTTCTCAGATTCTGTATCAGCAACGCACCCAGTTTCATGTATGGCATCACATTTGCGCGTTCCACAAAATGTGCATAGCATTCTGCTTCCGGAATTCCACTCTGCATTTCCTGTAAAATATAAAACATTTCTTCGTATGCCCACCGTTCTCTGCCTGTGCGCTCTTTCTGTCTGCGGTAATCTTCTACAATCTTTTTCCATGCATTCTTCGTACTCATTCCCGCACCTATCAGTACAGTAAACTGACTGACAATCTCTGGATAATCAAACAGCATCTGCTTTTCTCGTTTCTGCTTTTTCTCTCGTTCTTTCTGCAACTCTGAGTAGAGAAAAAATATACTTACCGCAGTTCCAACCAGAAGCAATGGTATCGTTTTTGTGCTTTCCACTTTCTTCCAGACTAGCTTTTTCCCATCAAGCGTTGTCGGAAGCTTCATATAAGCCTCCTCGCGGCTTTCATCTTCGATTGTAGCAACCAGATTTGCCAGTTCTTCTTTTTCACTGAGAGTTTCTTCCTGCTTTGCATATATCACAACATCCTCCGAAAGAGAAAAACTTGTAGTTCCACATTGCAAAAGTGCCGTCAGTGTCACTGGTACACCTTGTCTCTCTGTATCAATTTTCTCCAATACATCCTGATGTAACTTTCCTGCAGAGTCCACAACATCATAACGGCTCATTTCCCATCGGATTTGAAACGGATAATTTTCTATAAAATCCATCAGATTCAGATTTTCTGTAATATGTTCAGCACTGGAATTCTGTCCAAGAAAGGACACCTCCAATTCTTTTGCAGCCCTCACATATAATTTCTGTAATTCTTCTTCCGTATAAACGCGTGGTGCTATCTGAATATCTAAAGTTTCCTCTGTCTCGCCACCGATTTCCACTTTATAGGTATCCGTTCTGGCACGTTCGCCATAGTCCTTTCGCTGAATCTGCGTAACGGTATGGTCAGCAAACAGATTGCTTAATTCCATCAAAAATGCCACAGTCAATACACTCAGGAAAACAATGCTTGCTTTTTTAAAAACAGCTTTATTTAGTTTTATAGTAATAATATTGTTTCTTGTAAGTAGATAAAAGATAATTGAAATCAGATATAAAATCAGACAAATAATCATTTTAAACCTCTATCTCCACAATGTTCTGTCCCAGTTTCCACGCTGCCAGATATACTGCCAGACAGCTACTCATAAAACACATACCGAACAGATTGCCATACAAGACATTCATAAACTCTGGAAAACTCACGCGCATATACGCAATAATTCCAAAAGGAATCAATGTCATAATTCGAAATTCCAGCTTCTTTGCTGCGACCATTGTTTCTAATTCCCGCTGTATTTCTGCACGCTCACGCATATGGTTTACTGCATTTCTGATAATAGAAATACTGTCACCGCCACTTCTCTTCGCCTGTACAAAAACTGTAACAAATCCATCTACCTGCGGGAGTCCAACCCGTTCTGCAAATTCTGTCCATACCTGTTCTGCCGTAATATTAAGGTTCAACTGCCTCGTCATATAAGTAAATTCCCGGACAATCGCAGTGTTTTCCGAATAAAGCAGCTTCAGCTCTCTCTGTACTTCTTTGAGTCCATTCTCCATAGAATATCCCACATTGAGCTGCGCCTGCAGACTCTGCAAGGCACTCTGAAACTGTTGTTCAAACTGTCGTATTTTCTTCTGCTCCAGTTCCTTCAGCAGATTCCTGTACCACCTTATACCTATGGGAATAAGAAAAATACTCATTCTGAAATCAGAATAAAATAACATTGCAATTCCCATTACAAGCAGACCTGCCCTGCCTCCTGAAATAAGTAAATCCTTTTTAGATATCTCCTGCTGCCAAAAGCTTTTCTGTGCGCTTAAGGTCTGCGACCTTCACCCACTCTCCTTTGATTCTTCCATCTTCCATCCGTGTTTCACGAAAGGAATATAATGGCTGAATTTGGATAATTCCATCTTCATATCCAAGCACCTCCATAATTTCCAACACTTTTCTGCTCTTATCCTTCATTCGCCCCAAGTGAACCAAAATATCAATGCCGGAAGCAATCTGCCTTTGAATTGCCCCAAGTGGCAAATTCATTCCCATTAATACCATTGTTTCTAATCTGCTAAGCATGTCCTTCGGGCTATTGGCATGCCCTGTGCTAATGGAACCGTCATGCCCCGTATTAAAAGCCTTTATATGGACTCCCTATGTTCCCATCATGCAGAAATACAATATCTTTACTTAATATACACTGTATATAACGTTATTATCTTGCCATTCCACAGTTGCAAAAAGAAAAGAGCGCCTTTCACAGCCCTCTTTCATATCGACTTTCTCATTCATTTGTCATACTCAACAGTTTTGCAACCAATGTCTCTAAACTTTTTCCCAAAAATGGGACAAAGTCTGGTATTGCACCAAATGCCATCCCAATTATTATCATTCGACCACATTCTCTTGCAGATTCCAATGCAAATCCATAACTCAAAACACCTGTCAGAATAAATATAATTGATAAAAAGTAAAGCAAAATATTTCCCAATATCATCGGAATTTTTAATAACCAGTGAATCAATGTCATTACTGCAAGAATTAAATATAAAAACACTTTTATTATGTACTTAACCAACATTTTTAATCCCTCCCTTTTTTATCTTTCCGGACAGCAAGAATCTTGCCATCCGGACTTCCATTTTTTTGCTATCCGGACTGCAAAATTCTTGCTATCCAATACAGTTCATTATCCTTTCGTGTATATCATTTCCGTCAAAATCATCTCTTCTGCATCATGACAAAGGGTATTCATCCTCCTTGTCCATTCCATGTTGTCTTGCCTTTTTAATTCCTCTGTAATTCCTTCTTTCTCCATCATCTGTTTTACTAATTGTTCTTCTCTATCCCTTGCTTCTGCATCAATCTGATTCAAATGCTCGACAAGTTTTCCTTGTAACAACAATATTTGATATTTTGCCTTTCTGTGTTCCTGTAAATAGCTTTTACGAAGCATCCCATATTTCCCATAAGTTGGTTCGATATCTGTAAGTGCCAATTCTGGCAAATAATAATCACCACATAACATATAAGTAAGTCCATTTTTCTCATCATAAATTTCGTTCTGCATAAAATATTCTCCTTTTCTTCCTATAATTGGTCGTACATCTTCAACAGTGTTCCCTTTTTCATTTGACTATATTTCACCTGTAATTCTTCATATTTTTTCTGAAGACTTTCATATTCGTTTTTCGGAACACTATCGGATAGTTTCTGTTCTAAACTCTTAATCCGTGCTTCCTGTGCTTTTGCAATAGCAACGCTTTTAGGATTTTGCAATATCATTCCCTGTTGTTTTTCCTTCAATTCCATCATGACCTGTTTCACATTCGGATTATTATAGAAAAAACCTCTGGAAAGTCCTGTTAGTTTTGTAAGTTCAGCAACTGAAATTTTTATATTTTTTCTATACATTGTTTCAATAGCTGTTATTGCTGTTTCCGTCATTTCCGCACTTTTTTCTTTTGCCAGTGCTACCATTTTATCGTGTTTCTGCATTTTCCTTTTCCCTCCTGTATTGTGCTAATAATTCATTCATTTCATCTCGTACAGCCTTTGTATCCTCCGCTAATGCTTCGTTTCTTAACCGCCGATAATGTGGTATGGTTCGTGTATCCTTATGCCCCAACAGCCTTGCAATGCTATCATCATCTAATTTCATTTCTGTAAGTTTTACTCCAAAAGTATGTCTAAAACGATGTGTACGAAACTCAAAATAATTTCCCTTATCATCCCTGATGTCATTTTCATAAATCATGATATTTACATGATATTTCAGCATTGAATCTGTATATAATTTTCCATTATCTTGCAGAAAAATATATTCTGAATCTGGATGCTCCTTTTCTGAAACTTCTATTGCTTTTCTAATCAATTCTGCCAGCTGATCGCTGACTGGTCTTTTGTATTTCCTTGTTTTCTGCTGGAGAATAGTTATAAAATAATGCCCCGATTTCTCAGATAAGCAATCCCTTCGCAAAGTCAACGTATCCTCTATTCTTGTACCAAGCATTTGATGTATTATTAAACATCTGCCTAACTGGGGCTTTAATTTTGTTAATGCACAATTAAATCTTCTGATTTCTGCATCTGAATACGCTTCTGGTAAGGCGTTGTCATATGCTCTGCAATCACTGGACAGAAAAAGGTTGCATAAATTTTCTATTTCCAGTTCACGCCCAATTTCATCCAGCAGATTATCCAAGACAGACAGTTCTGTCGTGTAACTGACTGATGTAAGACCTGTATCCGTTTTTATATAAACCAGATAATCTTCTATCATATCCCTGCTAATTTCTGTAAAATGCTTTACTTCTGGAAACCGATCATACATGAAGCTAGCAAACCGACGGAATCCACGCAATTCACCTTTTATACTACCCATTGCTTTTGTCTGGCAGTGGCTATACAATATTCTCTTTATTATCTCTTTAAATTCTTTCTGCCTAATCTCACGAAAATCTAATCTATATCTTCCACGAATCGGATTACTCCTTGGCACAATATCCAACTTTCTCATATCCCATACATCTTTTTCATTTTCTGGAATATCTGCTGTTTTACACTTCACAACATACTCATAATACATTTTCAGAAAAGAAATCTGAGCGCTACTTTGTTGCTCAACATTCCGCCTATCCGGTCTATTTCTTCTAACATACAGCGCCAATCCTTTTTTATATAAAAATGCTTTATAACTTCTCTCCAGTTCTTCCCATTTTTTATCAGTGATGCTGCTACAACTTGTACACTTCTCATTCAGAAATTCTTTCAACAGATCAAATCTGTAAATATCATTTACTACTGTTGATAATGACAAACGTCTACATCTATCATCGATATACCCATAAATCTCATCCTGCATCTTTTCATTATGAATCTCTGATATGTAGTACACCCTGTTTTCCTTCCATTTCAGTCCTGCCAACTGTTTTTCTGTAGCTTGTTGATAACAGTCATACGAAATCAAATTAATATTACCTTTCATCATCTTCTGCTCCTTTCAATTTAAATGACTGATTTTTAGAGAAATATTTATCTTCAGCCGATACAATACGTTCCGGCATGAAATCAATGTACTGTTTTGTCATATTCTCACTTGAATGTCCTAGATAATCTCGTACCCCTTGTATAGAAACCCCATTTCCGTACATTGAAGTTGCAAGGTTATGTCTGTAATCGTGTGCTCTAAAGATATAATCTCCGCAGGCAATCCCACGAACCTTACACTCCCGAATCATCTGATTTGAAAATGTCTGTCCATTAAATGCACCACCCTTTTTATTTTTGAATAAATACTCCCCATTTTTTATTCCGTACTTTTTTTCATAATCGTTCACCAGTCCAACCAATAAACTGGGAACAGGAATGACTTTTTCTCTCCGCATTTTGCTTTGATATATGCGCATCCAATTCTCATTGCCTTGTGAATAAAAGGCTCCCGATTTTATTGTACAAACCTCGCTTTTCCTAATTCCTGTGCAAAACAAAATCAAATACATCAACTGTAAATGCTCTGGGAATGCCGGCAGCTCCTTAATTAGATGAGCAATTGTTTTTTCTGGAACACTTCTTTCATTGTGTTCCGAAAAACCTTTTTTTAAAAATCGTTCCGGATAAAACTTCAACACTTCAATATTTTTCATTTTCAAAAACTGTAGAAATGTATGCATATGTGTGATATATCGGTTAAAAGTGGAATACTTAATATCGGACTCATCCAAAACAGACACATAATCCGCTATATCTTGCATCTCCAGTTCAGTTACTTTCTTACTCTGTCCATCCAGATATTTTAAAAATTGTGAAATAAAACTTATTGTATTTCGGATATTTGATAAAGACAGATCAGATATCCCGACCAAATATTTTGCGTATAATTGTAAATACCAACGATTTTCTTTTTCGTAAATATTAATAAATGAAAGGCTTTTAACAGGTGAACTGGCATTGATTCTCGATTTATCAAACTGAAACCTATCCATATACCAGATACACGCTCGCCAATTTATCTCTGGATCTGTTAGAAATAACGTTCTTCTCGCAAACTCAACAATCTTAGAAACCTGTTTTTTTATAATTTCCGACTCCTTGTTTAAATACAGATAAAATCTGTTTTCGTCTGCCTGTTCCATTTCTTCAATATCATCTATTCCGTACTTATCGCAAAACCGTATAAGTGCTTTTAATGGTTCTAAAAAATATCTTCGATGTCTTTGTACCTTATCCATATTCAGAATTTCACACAGCAATATTTTTGTCTGTCGCACCAACTGTGATGAATGTATCCTCGTTAAGTCCCATAACAAATCATTCTTATCAACCACCTGACGGAAAGATTGTGCTTTCTTCTTATTGGGGACATACAGCAAAAACAATTTGTCTTGCTTAAAAAACTCCTGTTCTACAGAGAAGGGCTTTCCTTGTGAATAGACATCTGGCATATTTTCTATTTTTAAACGATCAAATAAGCTCAGTAATTCCGCTTTATATTTTTCTGAAATATCCTCTTTTTCAAGAGAATCCATATACATTTTTCTCGTTTCATAGTTAATATCTGCAGTACACTGTATATCTGTATACTGAAAAAATTTGTATAACCGGTTATAGTATTTTGCTTCTCCAGTCGTAACTAAAGATATTTCTTCCTTTAATTTCTCAGATATTTTTTCCTGATATAACTTCGGAACAATTTTTAATACTGCCAAGGTAATCCCTCCTTCCTTTTACAGAAAATCTGCAATTTGGTATAAATCTTCATTATTTGAGTAGTATTGATCTGTCGCTTCTATCAATCGTTCATTATTTTCACCCAAGTATTTAATGGTAGTTTCAACTTTCTTATGCCCCAGGGCAAAACGAATGTCATTCAAATCCCATCCTTCTTTTCTTCTTTCCTCCGCAAAATAGTGTCGGAGCTGATGCGGATGGGAATTGATATCCGTTTTTTTGGATAGCCTTTTCAACATGCTATACACAGAATCCGCATCTAATGGCTCTCCTTTGTTTTTTCCAGTTAATTTTGTAAATAGATACTCCGAGTTCATCAGACTTTTTCGGTTATCAGAAATGTACTTAACCAAGAACTCAAAAGTTGTATTACTTAACAAAGCCATTCTATATTCTGCATTTTTTGCTCTTGCCAAGTTGGTATTGGATTCACGATACCTTACCCGAACCGTCCTTCTTTCAAAATCAATATCTTCGGTATAATGGATTCCCAGAATTTCCCCTAATCTAAGACCGGTTTCTGCCATCATTGCTATCAGCAATCGATCTCTATCATTCGAACAGGCATTTATCAGCTCCTGTATTTCTTCGGATGTTATTTCTTCCAGATTAGGTTCTTCTTCTTTGAAGAAACCTTTAAACGAATTCACTGCATTTTGATGATTTACTCCCATACTGTCAAAATACGATACTTTTTTTACTCGTAAGACTTTAAGCATTGGCAAAACATCTTCCAGTGCCAAAAACTGGTAGTATCTGAAGACTGCACCAAGATACATATTGCAGGTCTTATTGCTCGTCTGTGTATTATGCTCAGTATGCTTTCCACTCTTAACCCAATACAAGAAATCAATAAAATGTTTATTCTGCTCTGAATAGGATAGCAATGTAATCTCATCCAATCCTATCGTTTGCTCCTGCAGATAATTGTAATAATATGAAAGTGCGAAGGCTGCGGATTTTACAGTATTCGGAGAAGCATTAATCTGATCCAGATGCTTCAAATACTTTGATGGAAGGATTTCAATTTCTTCAATATCAGAAATAATCAAAAAACGTGGTCTATTATCTTTCAAAACCGAAACAACCCTATATTTCAATCCACAGCCCTCCTTCCTTTCTTTTCGATTCGTTTGACTTCTTTGACTTCTTGATTTACATTATACACAAAGATATCAAAATGTCAATTACGTTTTTGACTTCTTTGACTTTTAAGAGAATATCAATAAAGCATTTTTTGATTTCTTTATGTTTTAAATTGATTTATAGGGATATAATTGATAAAATAAAATACAAGAAGTCAATTTATACAAAGTCAAAGAAGTCAAGAGGAGATTTGAATGAACGAATTTATATCAAATTCAGGCACACTAATAAATCCTGACAGCGTTTACGATCAGGAAAGATTCATCAATATACTTCAAATCATTTTACAGAAAAAAACACAAAAAGAATTATCTGAACAAACAGGCTTAAATAATGCAACCATTTCACGAATGCTCAACGGTGTCCGATCTGGAAGACCATATAAAAGCACTATTGATAAAATTGCAAAAGCCATTGATGATCCAGAACTTATCCAAGAATTATATGATGCAACGGGATATTCTTCTAAAAAAATACGGGAACGAAAAAAGATAATTGCAGACAATGGATTTTCTTTGGATCTCTCTACTGTTCAGGTACATGAAAAGTTTTTTTCTACCTTAATGCGTGGACTTTCCATGATGACAAGTCTTCATAAAGTTGAATGGACAATAAAATCTGGAACGCCCAGATCATACGATTATTTAATTGAATTAAAAGAGGGAAATATAGATTATTGGTATATTAGATATGTAGATAGAATTGCTTCTGATGAAGAAAGGAAAAAAGCCTTAACTGCCATTTATGGAGAATTTGCAAAATTGAAATTGGGCGGAAAAATCAAAGTTTCTTGCGCCACTCCTTCTTACGAAGATTATGATTATTTTATTACAATTCCGCCATACCAATTAAATACAAATGCTTCTATTATACATTTTGATTCTGAACTCGAAAGATTTGCAGACGAAACCTTTTTAGAGACAGCTTTACCACTTAAAGAAAATATTCCTGTTAAGGATTTTTGTAATCTTACCGAATCACTGATACTATAACTTTTTGGTTTTATCACAGAGAGAGTTGCTTATGGCTCTCTCTTTTTTTAACGCTTCCTCCTCCCATGTTCTAACTCATTATGGCAAATCATTTTCTAAAGCAAGTATCGCCTAGAGTAACTCAAAATCCCATTTCTGGATTATGATTCTCTGACGAACTTAATGGAGATTACGATTCCCCATACCCTCAATATCACAAAATATCAAATTTTGCTATTAGCTCATAATAAATTTTCGCAGCTATCTGTTTTTGCACTCATAGTTATCAAAAGCTTTTTATAACCATCTGCTTCTATCAGTAACAAAATGTCAATAGTTTTTTAATCACTTTTTCAAAAAAGGCAAAAAAATAGAACGTATAGATTATTTCCATACGCTCTATCTCACATTTCATATTAAATTTTTGAATTCTACAAACTTGAATTTATACCCGGTACTTGTCTCGATTTATAGTCATATCAACCAAATGAAATACAAGTAAGATAATAAAAAAAACGGAAACTATTATTATTCCTGCGCCCAGCTTGATAAAATCAATTACACCGCCAAGACAAAAGAGCATTGCCCATGTCTTAATCCGTTTTCCAGTAACTCTGCATATTTTCTCTGTGTTTAATCCAGTATAATCTCCTGATAAAAACAGCACACTTCTTTCTGTATTCCTTGATTTGATAAAAAATCTTCCAACAAAAAAGAGAACAGTTGCCATCAGTAAATCAATAAATATAATTATTATTTTAAGTTCACAACTTCAAATTGTTTTAATTCTTCTCAGTTCCACCTTCTTGCCCTTCGGACAAGAAGTATCCCTCGCTCAAAGAGCTCGGTCAATTCAAATCTTCTGTTGCTTTCAGTCTCTGCTGAAGACTGAAAGTTACCTTCGCTTTACTATTTCTAATAGTTTTCTCACATAATCATCTGCGTGGTTTATTGAAAACTCTCCATGATACATATTAGGAAGAACTTGTATAAAACTATCCTGCAATTTTTCATGAATGATTTTAGCAGATTTTTTCATTGATTGATTTTCTTTTTCTCCAACATAAACTTGAACGGTTGCTTCACACTCTCCAATGCCATCTTTTAGTGAATATACTGAGTTTTCCTGTAAAAAGGCAATCATATCACTCTTTCTAATAGCACAAGTATCTTTGTAATATTCATCAAACAAATTCGACTTTATTCGTAGTGATTTGAATTGCAATTTTGAAAACCACTTATACTTTATTAAGCCATAGCAACTTCCAAACGCCGGTTTAATCATAGAATATGTAAATTTTGAAGGTATCACAAGTACACTTTCCACTATTGCATACTTACATATATCTTTGCGTTGAGATAAAATTTCAAGCAAAATCTGCCCTCCAAGCGATAGTCCTCCCATCATTAAAACAGAACCGCCCAATTTGCTATTTACAAATTCTATAATATCCAAAGCATTATTCTCTATCGTTGTAAACTGCTTATCACATCCTGCATGACCATCTAATATAGGCAAAACCACATGATAATCTGTTTGAAGTCTTTCAGCAACCTCTTTGTAATTCCACCATGATAAACCGCCTCCGTGTAAGAGGATAATTACATCGCTGTTTTCTTTTCCATATTCTACATAATTCAACCTCTTTCACCTCGCTGTAAACTTCCGATTTGTATAACAGAAGTCTAACACATGTTGATAAAAAATACTACATCCATACTAATGTCTGTGATTTGTTTTCCATAAGAGTTTCCTTTCAAAAATATTTTATATTTTCTATATCTTGGTGTTTGAAAAACAGCCTCATAGACGTTTGTTAATGCTTGTACTCATTACCTTAAAACCACAACCTCTTGATGCAGACACGTTAAAATATTTATAGGCACAAGAGGAAAATAGACGATTTTGAAATAGTCTGAATATTTCAGATATTGTCAGAAAGCATGTGTCTATGAATACAACAGCAGTTGAAAAAGGATTACAGTTTGAAAAAGCAGTAGACAGATTGTCCGTGATCGTTGGCACACGGCAGAATTAGAGAAAGCGATAGACAATATCCACAAAAAAAGGCATAAAAATACGAGGTTTTCTTCCCATATTATATAGAAGATTTACCTCTTTTTCAATTGAACATTTGTTCGATTCATGTTATAATATCATTGTGTTAATCGAAACGAAAGCGGATGCGATTTTCCGATTGTTAGATGCCCTCTAGTAATACAAAGGAGGGGATGCCCATGAATACACTGGAAGTACTTACTCTGTTGTTAGTTGTCTTTGCAGCTCTATCATACATCGACAGACATGGTGACGATAATAACAAAAAGAAATAGCATCCTCCGTCCAAAGTGAATGCTATTTCTTTTCTAGTCTAACTGAGGGCAAATCGGAATTTTCACCTCCGACAACCTTTCTAAGTAGATTATACACCATGAGGGGTTGAGAAATCAATCCCTCTTTTTTTCGGATAAATCCATAACCTTTCTGGTTGTCATATCTTGTTACCGTTCCGAACATTCTCTTCACTCCTTCCGTTCTTCTAATGAAATATAGATTTCTTTTTTGACACACTTACTATCATTTATTTCCTAATATTCCTTACATGGCTTAATCTGCTCCTTCTCATATTTTCGGGCATAAATAAACAAGCCCCTTAACAATTACATTACCAGTAGGTAATATACCTGTTAAAAAGCTTCCCCTGCTTTAAGAAGTCGATGTTATCGGCTTTTTTGTTTACTATTAGATACAATTTCACCCCGGCATGACGCGATCCACAGACCTGCGCCATGTCGGGGTGTTTTCCTTACAGCTATATTGTCAGATTTCCTCTTTCTCTGAATCCGGTGCTATCACGGACCCGATGGCCGTAGCATAATCAGAGTACTCCGGAATGCTGATCTTCACATCCCACAGACTCTTGAAATCCTCGATGATCTGTCGGCACTCGAAAAATTTGGTCAGACCGCCGATAAGAATGTAATCTTTGATACCGGTGTTCACGGAGGCTAAGATTCCTGCCTGACAGATGTTTTCGATGACCATATGTACAATACCGGCTGCGATGTCTTCGGGCTTGGACTGGGCATCTGCCTTACCGAAGTTAGAAGCCGTCACGTCCAGATTCAGACCGGGCAGTTTTTCTTTGGCCAGATCAGCGATCCGCAAATCTATCTTCGTCACATCCCCCTTTCGGGATAACGGCACAATCTCCTGGATATCACTGGTATTCAGCATGATGGAAGACAGTCCACAGATTGTTCCGCCGCCCAAGCCGACACCACCCAGGTGCTTCATCTCCTTCTCCGTCACTTTGACGAAAAAGCTTCCGGTACCCATACTGATGACAATGACTTCCTTTTTATCCGTAAGATAATATCCTCCGGTACCTGTAGCGACGAATTCATCCACTTTATAGGTCGGACAGCCGTATACCGCTTTCTCCACATATTTGCTTCCCACGCCGGTGATATAGACTCCTTCCACATCAGCCAGTTCCAGATTATTCTCATACAGATATCTTCCGAATGCACCGTAGAGAGATGCCACCTGGCTATCCGCCTTAACCGCCATGGGCGGAAGCATATGCTCTCCTTCAAAAGCTACGATTTTTGTCGTACTGCTACCGATATCGATTCCTATTTTGACAGGCATGTTTTCAACCTCCTCATATCACTTCACTGTTCATAGTCTCATTTTCAAATACATTTCCACAGTTCGAGACCGTCAGCCAAACACTTTATCCACCGCATCCTGTACAGAACTGACACCAATGACCCGGATCTTACTTCCTTTTTTACACTCTTCCAACGAGACAAGCGGCACCACACATTCTTCGAAGCCCAGTTTTTCTGCCTCTGCCACACGTTGTTTTGCCATGCTGACCGCCCGGACCTCGCCGCTCAATCCCACCTCGCCGAAAGCGACCAGTTTCGGATTCAGTGCCTTATTCCGGAAGCTGGACAGAATCGCCAGCACGATCCCTAAGTCGATCGCCGGCTCCTGAATCTTGATGCCGCCGGTGATATTCACGTAAGCATCACAGGAGGATAACTGTACTCCCGAACGCTTCTCCAATACTGCCATCAGGAGATTTACGCGATTGAAATCCGTACCGGTGGTCTGTCTTCTGGGAATGCCGAAATTACTGTGGCACACCAGCGCCTGTAACTCGATCAGAAGCGGTCTGGTGCCCTCCATGGTGCATGCCACCACAGAACCGCTGGCATTCTCCGGTCGACCGTTCAACATATATTCCGAAGGATTCTTGACCTCTGCCAGCCCCGTCTCCCGCATCTCGAAGACACCGATCTCATTCGTGGATCCAAAACGGTTCTTCACGCCCCGCAGAATACGGTAGGACGCATGTCTGTCCCCTTCAAAATAAAGTACCGTATCCACCATATGTTCCAACACTCTGGGACCTGCCACCGTACCTTCCTTGGTCACATGACCTACAATGAAGATCGAGATTCCCAATCCTTTCGCCAATTGCAACAAGATGCCTGTGGAATCCCGCACCTGGGATACACTTCCCGGTGCCGCCGACACATTCTCGTTATACATGGTCTGAATGGAGTCAATGATCACGACCTCCGGTTTGCTCCTGCGGATCACTTCACCGATAATGTCCAGATTCGTCTCGCACAGTAGGAGCATATGCTCCGAAAAATTGCCCAGACGATCCGCCCGCATCTTGATCTGTACCTTGGATTCCTCTCCGGAGATATACAGTACCTGGTGTCCTGCCGCGGACAGATTATGACAGACCTGCAATAACAGTGTGGACTTACCGATTCCGGGGTCTCCGCCTAACAGTGTCAGGGAACCCTGTACGATTCCGCCACCGAGCACCCGGTCCAGTTCTTTGATCCCGGTGAGTGTCTTGTTCTCCTCACGGATCGCGATTTCAGATAATACACAGGGTTCGGAAGCCTCTCTGCGCTCTCTTCGGCTCCCGGTGCCGGTGTTTTTCAATACCGTTTTATCTATCGTCTCTTCCACGAAAGTGTTCCACTCTCTGCAGCCGGGGCATTGTCCCAGCCATTTCGTGGATTCATAGCCACAGTTCTGACAGAAAAAGACGGTGGCTGTCTTACCTTTTGCCATGCTCTCTCCTCAATCGTTATAAAAAAGAGCCCGGACACGAAGTACTACAATATCCTCCGTGTCTGGACTCCTTTGCAGTGCGCCTTTACGCCTCTACGATCTTCACAGGTACTTCCCCTGCTGCTTCCAGTTCTACACTCAGGCTCAGCTTTCCGCCAAGTCCGGTCTTCATGGTTCCTACGTTCTTACCGTCAATAAATACTTCGTACTCGGTGTCGTCCTTTAATCCTACTGTGATCTGGGAATCTTCATCACCTTCTACGATGAATTCTACACTGTTATCGGACTCTTTGAACTCCAGCACACTGGTTCCGGGAACAGATTCATATAAAAACATACCGTTCTTCTCCAGCTTTGTCATCTCATTGTAGGTCTTAACCTTCAGCAGATCTCCTGCATGCTCATAATCTTCTACCTTTGCCTTCTTGGCCAGCTTATGATTACCAAAGCTGATAGATCCGTCTGCTTCACTGCGAAGTATTTCTTCCACTACTGCCATCTGTCTGTCCTCCTGAAAGTAACTGCATCCGCAACACTTCTATATCCTTCATCCTTTGCGAATGGGGTTTGAATAGTTACAGTATAATATATCTCACCCTGTTTTTCTACAAAAAATTTTTAAATTTTGTAACTATTCAGAGTCATTTAAATATCATTGAATATTCGTCGAATGCTTGCATTCGTAAGAATATTTCATGATATTTATAAGACGAGGTAACCTCAATGAGCAAAAGAAAAGCTCTGCAAGAGCGATTTTGCGAATTGAGTGACTGAATAGTTACAAATGCTTAATTCTTAACCGTAAATACGACTTTACCATTCTTAAATCCTGCAGAAACCTTATCTCCCGGCACCACCTTTTTCAGCAGGATTTCCTCTGCCAGAGCATCCTCTACCACTGACTGGATCGCACGCTTTAACGGTCTCGCTCCCATCTTATTGTCAGCATATTTTTTCACCAGATGCTCCTTCAGTGCTGCAGTGATCGTCAGATGGATTCCCAACTGATTCTCACACCTTTTGTAAAGATTCGACGCCAATAAATTGACGATTTCCTTCATATTCTCGTTGTTGAGCTGATGGAACACGATAATATCGTCAATACGATTGATAAATTCGGGTTTAAAACTGCGCTTTACCTCCTCCATGACGCTCGCTTTCATCTTCTCATAATCCTTTGTCTCACTCTTCTCCGTGGCAAATCCCAGATTCTTGGGATCCACGATTCTCTGTGCTCCGGCATTGGAGGTCATAATCAATACAGTATTTTTAAAGCTGACTTTCCGCCCCTTGGAATCCGTAATGTGACCATCATCCAAGACCTGCAGCAGAATATTGAACACATCGGGATGTGCCTTTTCGATCTCATCAAATAACACCACGGAATAAGGATTCCTGCGCACCTTCTCGCTCAGCTGACCACCCTCTTCAAATCCCACATATCCGGGCGGTGAACCGATCATTTTGGAGACCGAATGTCCTTCCATATACTCCGACATATCTACGCGGATCATGGCATCTTCTGAGCCAAACATCGCCTCAGCCAACGCTTTGGACAGTTCCGTCTTGCCCACACCTGTAGGTCCCAGGAACAGGAACGAACCAATCGGACGATTGGGGTCCTTCAGTCCCACACGGCCTCTGCGCATTGCTTTGGCTACGGCAGTGACTGCTTCTTCCTGACCGATGACACGTTTGTGCAGTGTCTTCTCCAACTTCAACAGTCTCTCACTTTCTTTTTCCGCAAGCTTCTGCACCGGGATCTTGGTCCACCGGGCTACCACCTCGGCGATCTCATTTTCACCGATGCTTAAGGTATTTTCCTCTTCGTGTTTTGCTCTCTTCTTCAACAGACGCTCCTTTTTCTTCATCAAAGCATCCTGCTGCATTTTGATCTCTGCCATCTGCGCAAAAGCTTCCATCCGGATCGCTCTTTCCATCTCCTGATCCATCTCCAGGATCTTATCAGAGATTTCCCGGATCTTATCCGGCACATCCAGAGCATGCAGTCTGACACTGGCCGCTGCCTCGTCCATAAGGTCAATGGCTTTGTCCGGAAGATTTCTGTCGTTGATATAGCGGCTGGACAATCTCACCGCTGCCTCCACCGCTTCCGGTGTAATGGTCACATGGTGATGTGCTTCGTACTTCCCCTTGATACCCTCCAGGATGCGGACAGCCTCTTCCTCTGTGGGTTCTTCCACCGTAACCGGCTGGAATCTCCGCTCCAGTGCGGCATCCTTCTCAATATACTTGCGATACTCCGCGATCGTGGTCGCACCGATCAGCTGGATCTCTCCCCTGGCCAGGGAAGGCTTCATAATATTGGATGCATCAATGGCACCCTCCGCGCCTCCGGCACCGATGATCGTATGCAGTTCATCCAAAAACAGGATGATATTTCCATCATCCGTGACTTCTTTTATTACCTTTTTGATCCGTTCCTCGAATTCGCCACGATACTTACTGCCAGCTACCATCCCCGACAGATCAAGCGTCAACAATCTCTTGTTCTGCACCGTAAAAGGTACATCTCCCGCCACGATCCGGGCTGCCAGTCCTTCCACCACGGCGGTCTTGCCAACACCGGGTTCCCCGACCAGGCAGGGATTATTCTTCGTCCGTCGGCTCAGGATCTGGATCACTCTGCGGATTTCTTCATCTCTTCCGACTACCGGATCCAGCTTTCCTTCCCTGGCCAGCGCCGTCAGATCCCGGCTGTACTGCTCCAGCGTAGACTGTTTTGCCTTACGCTCTCCTCTTTTTCCCAGGTCTTCCTTGTACAGATTGCCGTCCTGTCCGATAGCGATCAAGGTATCCACATAAATTTTCTGTACATTGGCTCCCAATGTGTTCAACAGGCGTACCGCTACATTTTCCCCCTCTTTGATCAGGGCCAGCAGCAAATGCTCCGTTCCGGTCTGCTTCTGTCCGAAACGTGCGGCCTGATGGTGTGCTTCCTCCAGGATTCTCGAGGCTCTGGGAGAATATCCCTCTCTGTCCTTCACTGCGACACCGTTCTCAAACGCGATCAAATCCCGGATCATGTCCATGACCTGCCCGGTCTCCACACCGTTATCTGCCAATACCTTAGCCGCCACACCGGTGGTTTCCTTTAATAATCCTACCAGAATGTGTTCCGTTCCGATGTAACCCTGCTTCAGGCTCCTTGCACATCTGGCAGCCTGCGCCAGCGCATTCTGCGCCTTATCCGTAAACTGTGACTGCATCAATTCAGTCCTCCATACTCTTCATATATTTCATCAATCAGCTCATGAACTTCCTGCCTGGAAATATTCTTGCAGCTGCTCTTAGCCAGTATTACCTGCAATTCCTTCCGCAATTCATCTACCGCACGCATGCGATCCACATCGAGTGCAATTATCGCGCCTTTTCGCCGGTCTACCTTAACATAACCTTCCTGCTTCAGAACCGTATATGCCTTATTTACTGTATGCATATTGATCCCGATCGTATCCGCCAGCTGGCGCACGCTGGGCAGAGAATCTCCTTCATGAAATTGTGACGTGGCAATTCCCATGATGATCTGATTGCGTAATTGCATATAGAGTGCTTCATCACTGTTGAAATCTATCTCTATTATCATCAAACTCGCTCCCTTCCCATGTCACTGATTGTTATATTCCTATTATAACAGTGAACGCAGTACTGTCAACTGTAACCGGGGAAAGTTTATCGTTTTTTAATCAAAAACGGCATCTCACTTGTGCAAGATGCCGTTTGCATTTTATTGATCTTCGTCTCCGTCCCAATTCAGGAATTCAAATTCAAATTCATCATCATCTGACATGAAGTTTTTGGACTTCCAGCCGGGATTCTGATTGCCTTCACTCTGCGGTACAGGCTTTGTGGGTCTTGCCACCGGTCTGCCGGCCTGCTGCACGGGTCTTTCGCTCTGCGGTGCCGTGGGTCTGCCTCCCTGAGGTGCAGGTCTTCCCTGTCCGGGTGTCACCGGTCTGCCTCCCTGGGGTGCAGGTCTTCTCTCCTGCGGTGCCGCAGGTCTTACGGTCTGTCCAATGGGTCTCTCTCCCTGAGGTGCGGGTCTGCCATCTGGACGTGTTCCCTGGCCTGTCGGTCTGGATGCCGGTCTTCTCTCGGCTCCCACTTCATGCATTACTTTCTGGCTGCCTTGCGGCCTGCCGCCCTGCGGTCTGCCTCCCTGAGGTGCGGGTCTTCCGTTTTGGGGTCTGCCTCCCTGGGGTCTGTCCACTCTTCTTCTGCGGGCCGTTTCCTCTTCCACGCCGGAGAAATAGGATGCGTCATTCATATCTTTGATTTTGAAGATCAACAGTGTCACCGCTGCTACCGCCGCTACAAGCAGAATCACCAAAATAATAATGACTGCTTTCTGGCTGCTGATCTTTTTCTGATTGGTCTCATACTGTGCATTGATCTCTGTGATCTGGTTCAGGGAATTGAACAGATCATCAATCTTATATTGCTTCTGTCCTGCCATATCTAACAGATACCATGCATCTCCCTGCATCTGAGTATCCCAGTCCTTGGATGTGGTCTGGGTATCTTCCGTGGGCTGCTCATCTGCGGGTGGTTCCTCTGTCGGCTGTTCTTCTACCGGTGCCTGCAGTTCTCCGGATAATGCAACATAATCCGAACGAATGAAGCCTGTCACCTCGACACTGTTGGAAATAAAGCTTATCTGATACCATGTCTTTCCATCGGTTCCTGTTGCCTGTCCGGTCACAGTCAGTGCCATTCCATTCTCCGCAGTAGTCACGATCTGGCTGGTGGTAGACGCATTGCTGCGCACACGAACAGACTGACCTCCGGTCACGGTCGCACTCAGGGGTTCCACTGCAGTAACCTCCACAGGAGTCTCATTCACAACAGGCGCCGGTGTTGCTGTGGTCGTAGTCGTTGTAGTAGTTGTTGTAGTTGTTGTACCTGAAGAAGACGGCGGGGTAGATCCGTCGGTAATGTTTACCAGATCGGAACGAATATATCCCAGCGTATTCGCATCCACATATACTTCATACCAGGTATAACCGTCTGCACCCTTGGTCTGACTCTTGATGGAGATTGTCTTATCCTTGGACGCACTTCCGATGACTTCACTGGAAGAATCCGCAGTTTTACGGATCTTGGCACTGGATGCCGTTACCTTGGCCGCACTCTCCGCATGACTGACGATTGCCAGATCCCCGGCAAAAAGTCCTGCTCCCAACACAAGTACCAGTGCAAGCATTCCCCAGAAAGCTTTACATTTACTTATTCTCTGTACTGTCTTTTTCATCTGCAACTCCTTTTGTATCCTGACCTTGCCTTACGCTTCATCGATTGCTTTGCCAATGTCATGACGCATGTATTTATTCTCGAAAGAGATCCATTCCGTTGCCGCATAGGCATTGGCACGTGCCTCCTTCAGGGTAGCTCCCTTTGCTGTCACTCCCAGGACACGACCGCCGTTTGTAACGATTCCCTTGTCCGTAAGCTTCGTTCCCGCATGGAAACAGTAATAACCGTCTTTGCCGTCAAAGTTCTCCAGTCCGTGGATCACATAGCCCTTTTCATAAGAGATGGGATAACCGTCACTTGCCAGGACCACGCACACTGCCGCATTGTCCTCAAACTGCAGATCAACCTGATCCAGGGTTCCGTCCACACAGGCTTCCATGACTTCAATGATGTCATTCTTCATTCTGGGAAGCACTACCTGCGCCTCCGGATCTCCGAATCTGGCATTGTACTCTAACACCTTGGGGCCGTTCGGAGTCAGCATCAGTCCGAAGAAAATGACTCCCTTGAAAGGTCTGCCTTCCGCTGCCATGGCATCCACGGTAGCCTGGTAGATGTATTTCTTACAGAATGCATCCACTTTCTCTGTATAGAAGGGGCTGGGAGAAAAGGTTCCCATACCACCGGTGTTCAGACCCTGATCGCCGTCCTTTGCTCTCTTATGGTCCTGCGCAGAAGTCATGATGCGGATGGTCTTGCCGTCCACAAAAGAAAGTACACTGACTTCTCTGCCTGTCATAAACTCTTCGATGACCATGCGGTTGCCGGCTGCACCGAACTTTTTATCCAGCATGATCTCATCCACGCCTGCCAGCGCTTCTTCTAAAGTATTGCAGATCAATACGCCCTTGCCCAGTGCAAGACCGTCCGCCTTCAGCACGATGGGAAAGCTTGCCTGCTCCTTCAGGTACTTAATAGCCTCCTCCGCGTTATCAAAATTCTCATAAGCTGCGGTGGGAATGTTGTATTTCTTCATGAGATCCTTGGAAAAGGCCTTGCTACCTTCCAGGATCGCTGCATTTTTACGGGGTCCGAAAGCCCGCAGACCCTCTGCCTCCAGTGCATCCACCAGTCCGCCGACCAGGGGATCATCCATGCCTACGATGGTCAGGTCAATGGCCTGTTCTTTCGCAAATGCCACGATCTTATCAAATTCCATGGCTCCGATGGGAACACATTCTGCGATCTGACCGATCCCGGCATTGCCCGGAGCACAATAGATCTTATCTACTTTAGGACTTTTTGCCACACAGGTTGCAATGGCGTGCTCTCTGCCGCCACCGCCTACGATCAATACTTTCATACCCATATCTTCTGCCTTCCTTAATTTTCGCTGTTTGTATGCTTTACTTTTCCGTCCACGACACAGATCCGTCCATTGGCAATGTCATCCACTGCCTTCGGAAGAAGCAGCCACTCTGCCTGTTCCATCACACGTCTCTGCAACGTCTCCGGAGTGTCGTCGTCCTCCACTGCCACTGCCTTCTGTGCAATGATAGGACCCTCGTCCATGCCTTCATTCACAAAATGTACCGTAGCTCCTGTCACTTTCACACCGCGCTCCAGTGCCTTTTCATGCACATGTAGTCCGTAGTATCCCACGCCGCAGAAAGAAGGGATCAGAGACGGGTGGATATTGATGATCCGGTTGCTGTATTCATGCACCATTGCCTCCGGGATCTTCACCAGGAATCCTGCCAGTACGATCAAGTCCGGAGCAAACTCCTTCACCTTTGCAAGCAGTGCCTCATTAAATACTTCTCTGCTCTCATAATCCTTCGGAGACACACAGACCGCAGGGATTCCCGCATTGCGTGCTCTCTCTAAGCTCTTCACCGTCTTGTTATTGCTGATCACGCCCACGATCTGTGCGTTTTTAACCTTACCTGCTGCAATAGCATCAATGATGGCCTGTAAATTCGTGCCGCCACCGGATACCAGTACGACTACTCTTAACATATGGTCACACCCTTTTCACCGGCCTCACAGGTACCTACCACATAAGCAGTCTCGCCTGCTGCCTTCAGAGCTTCCATAGTCTTATCCACATCTGCGGGATCCAGTGCCAGTACCATGCCCAGACCCATGTTGTAAGTATTATACATCATCTCGTCTGTGATATTGCCTTTCTTCTGCATCAGGCGGAAAATAGCAGGCACTTCGTAGCTGTCTTTCTTCACGACTGCACGGATGCCGTCGGGAAGCATTCTGGGGATGTTCTCATAGAAACCACCACCGGTGATATGGCTGCAGCCCTTTACCTTAACACCTGCGTTCTTCACAGACTTCATAGCCTTCACGTAGATTCTGGTAGGCGCAAGCAGTGCCTCACCAAGAGTCTTGCCCAGCTCGTCATAATAGGTATCCAGGCTCTCTTTTGTCATATCGAATACTTTTCTCACCAGAGAAAAACCATTGGAATGTACACCGGAGGAAGCGATGCCCACCAGTACATCACCGGGCTTGATATTCTCACCGGTGATCAGATCTTTACGTTCTACCACGCCTACGGCAAATCCTGCCAGATCATACTCATCCTCGGGCATCAGTCCGGGATGCTCTGCAGTCTCACCGCCTACCAGTGCTGCGTCAGACTGCTTACAGCCCTCTGCCACGCCCTTTACGATAGTAGCGATCTTCTCGGGAATATTGCGTCCGCATGCGATATAATCCAGGAAAAATAAAGGTTCGCCACCTGCACATGCCACATCGTTTACACACATGGCCACACAGTCGATACCGATGGTATCATGCTTGTCCATTAAAAATGCCAGCTTCAGCTTGGTACCTACACCATCGGTGCCGGACAGGAGCACGGGATCCTCCATATCTTTGATGGCACTTAAGGAAAATGCTCCGGAGAAACCACCGATGCCGCCCATTACTTCGGGACGCATGGTCTCCTTCACGTACTTCTTCATCAGTTCTACAGACTTGTAGCCTGCCTCGATGTCTACTCCAGCTTTCTTGTAATCCATTTTCTCCTCATTTCCGCCGCAGGGGCTCTTTCGTTTTATTAGTGGGGCAGCCTCTTAAGAGGTCCCTGATTCTCTGTCTTATCTTCTTATTTTTTCATGCCTTCCAGGTATGCTTTATAGCCGATCTCCTGCAGTTTTGCATCTTTGGCTTCTACCTGTTCTTTTAATTTTGTGCTGTATGCTTTCAGTTTTCCGAGAAGTTCTGCGTCGGAGGTTGCCAGGATCTTGGCAGCCAGAAGTCCTGCATTGGCGCCGCCGTTAATGGCTACTGTGGCAACAGGAATGCCTGAGGGCATCTGTACGATGGAATACAGAGAATCTCTGCCTCCCAGGGAAGTGGTGTGCATCGGAATACCGATGACGGGCATCGGGAAAATAGCGGCGCACATACCGGGCAGATGTGCTGCCATACCGGCACCGGCAATGATTACCTTGAAGCCTTTTTCCTCCGCACTTTTTGCATACTCAAAAAATACATCCGGCTCTCTGTGAGCGCTGATCACGGTCATCTCATAAGGGATGCCCAATTCTTCCAGAATGTCTGCTGCCTTCGCCATCACAGGCATATCGGAATCACTACCCATTACAATGCCAACCTTAGGGCAATTCTCTGTATTTGCCATAATGTCCTCCTCATGTATCGGTTGTACCGATGTTTATCCATATATTTTTATCTTACTAAAATCTTGTCAATGATGCAATGGTTTTATAAAATCTTATGTTTTAGGAAAGCTCCTGCAGCGGTTCGTTCAGTTCTTCCGTACCCGGCAGGACGAATTTCCCGTTTTTTATGATAGCGATCCGCCCGCCATCCTTTTTCACCGCGGTCAGCTCTGCCAGTTCATCATAAGGGATAGTAATATCTGTGTGACAGTTAAAATATGCCTTGGACGGATTCACACTGCGAAGCGCCGCCACCTCGTTGTCTCTTGCCACGATCTCCTTGCCGTCAGGGTTATATACTTTCACATCCTCCGCATGGGAATAGCAGGTATCCCCCACGGCAAAATGCGGTCCCATCTTCTCTGCGATCAGAATGGGCATTTTGGACTCCACACCCAGTTTTTTTGCTGCCACATAAGCTGTGGTATTCGTGCCGATGGCAAATTCTCCTAAGGGCAGTGTCTTGTGGCGGAACAGGATATTCTCCTTAATAAATGCCTTATTTTCTTCCTCTGTGGCAAAATTGGCGCAATTATAATTTTGGATCTTACCGTTTTCAAAAGTGATCTCCAGATCCTTATATTCCAGACCGTTTAAGAATACCCGGGTCACATGCAACACACCGTTCGTACCTTCCAGTACCGGAGAGGTAAATACCTCACCCACGGGGATGTTCACATCTGCCACGCAGTTTTCAAAAATAGTCTCTTTCGCAGGGTTCTTCAGTTTCCATAAGTTTACTTTCAGATCGGTATGATTGCCGTTACAACCCTTAATTTCACAATGATCTGCCTGATCCAGGGCATCAATGATGGTCTGCTGGATCCGCTGATATTTTTTATAATCCAGCGTATTGATCTGTATCGTCTCCCGGAACAGTTCCTCGAAGCAGTCACCCACCTCCGGGATCGGGAACGCAATGCTCGTGAAGCTGCGCTCTTCTTCTATAATGTACTGTCTCTGCAGCTGGCCCATCTGGGTACGGTTCTCTACCAGTAAAGCACTCTGCTCATCCGTCATTTTCAGGCTTTCCGGCTTGTTCACCGGCTCGAATTCCTTCTCTCCGAAGGTCTCCACTACCGCCGGTCCCGCATAACCTCTCGCCTCTTTTTTATATTTTTCAAACGCGGTATGCATCACTTCCAGTTTCCGGCTGCAATACATTTTGTCTAAGAACAGTGCCTTGTCATCCTTATGGTCGAACTCGTATTGTCTGTTGGGGCTGACGCTGTAGAAGCCATTCTTGTAAATGGACGGATTGTACAAAATGCTGGAAGCTGCACGGTAGATCACCGGCTGCAGTCCCATTTTCTCAAAATTCTCCAGGGCTCTTCTCATCATGCGCTCAAAGCCCAGCTGATAACGGACATCCACGACCGCTTTCTTCGACAGATCCTTGCCGGTTACCTCAAAGCCGATACGATACCCTTCGGTGTAAGTATCTGCCATGGTATTTATAATCTCTTCCGGCAGAGAATTCATAAATTCCGCCATTTTCAATTCATTTTCGCCTACATACTCACCGTAAGCATACAGATAACGTAGATCCGTAAAGTCTGCAGTTCGAAGAATTGCCGCTGCAAAATTATTCTCCGGACATACCATTTCACGTACCCGCTCTTCTGCCGCCACATCCGCATAATCACTGACGAACCAGTAGAGGATCTCACGAATGGCTGCATACGTGGGAAGCTTATGGTTTTCCTGCTGTTCATATACAAATGCCGCATATACCTCAGAAAACAGCTCCATCCGGATCACCAGTTCATCCAAACGTCCTTCGTAGGTAAAACCGATCAGGCTCCGCATTTCTGTGTATAAAAAGGACACAAGCACACCGAATTCTTCTCCCAGCATCTTCACAGCATAAGCTGGATTGGCAAAACTGTTCTCATAGTTTTCCGGCAAAATATCTTCATACAGAGCACGGTTGCGCTGCTGTAATTCTTCCAGTGTGGCAGTGGCCTGTTTCCCCTGCTCCAGGAACTGTCTGGTATCCTCGATCAGCAGTAAAAACTTCGCTACTGTTGTAAAATATTCTTTCCAGGGTAGTAACTCCGCTCCCTGGAAATCTTCACCGGGAATCTCCCGGATCCGGAGAAGCGCCAGTTCCAGACGTTCCTGTAAAATTTCTCTTTCTTCCATAATATCTGTTAACTCCTTATTTCCAAATGACTGTCGTGTGTTCCCATGCTCCTGCCTCCGGATGTCATATCTTACAGCCGGCTCCCCAGATACAGTAAAAAGCTGATGCCACCGAGGGAAATTACATTCAATATCGTCCCCAGCACAGGAAAGAACCGGTAAATATCCTTGTCTCTCAGTGTCAGAACGCCAAGGATCAGTCCGATCAGAGAATAGACCGTTGCCAGCACACCGGTGACTCCATATCCTCCGTGCATCACGCCCCCCTGACTGTAGGACAAATACGTCACAATGCCAAGAGACACCAGGCTGATGACACCCAGGATCGTAGACATGATCGCTTTATCCGAATGTTTTTTATTCGTAAAAATGTAGTTCTTTTTCCGCATAATATATCTCCTATGGAACCCGAAAAGGGCACTTCCTATGTGGAAATGCCCAATCTGTGCACCAAAACGGCGCCTTTCTTCTCTTTTGTCCTCAGAACAGGATATGGGATTTGCCGGAGATAAGCTTGCCGCCGCTGATGATCAGCAGTACTCCTGCCGCAATTCCGACTACCAGGGAGATCACTCCCAATACAATATTCAGAGCACCCGCTCCGCGCATGATCTTATAGATTTTCTCTTCCATGGAATCCTCCTGTCTTCTATCCAAAACTTTTCGAAGCCGCCTGCTTAAGCACCGTATACGGCGTAATATTCATCAATTGCCTTCTTCAGGGTGTCGTCGATGTATACTTCTCCCTTGTAAGGTCTGTTGTACAGATGATCGATAACATCCTGCATGGTCACGATGGCATGTGCATCGAAGCCGTACTTTTCCTTGATCTCTTCCAGTGCGCTGACTTTACCGCCCAGTCCCTTCTCCATACGGTTCAGGGATACCATCAGACCAACGATCTCTACGTTGGCAGCTCCTCTTACCTTGGGAACCGTCTCTTCCATAGACTTACCGGAAGTGGTAACGTCCTCGATCATGATAACTCTGTCGCCGTCTTTTAAGGAACTTCCCAGGAAGCTTCCCTTGTCTGCGCCGTGATCCTTCTCTTCCTTACGGTCAGAACAGTAACGAACCTCTTTGCCGTATAATTTGCTGTAAGCCACTGCGGTTACCACACTGATGGGAATACCCTTATATGCCGGTCCGAACAATACATCGAAATCATCACCATACGTATCATGAATTGCTTTGGCATAGCTCTCCCCCAGCTTCATCAGCTGCGAACCGGTGACATACGCACCCGCATTCATAAAGAAAGGAGACTTTCTACCGCTCTTTAAGGTAAACTCTCCGAATTTCAATGCCTTACAATCCACCATGAACTCAATAAATTCCTGCTTGTACTGTTCCATTCTATGCAAAACCTCCGTAATTTTCATATCTTTTGTTCTGCCCTTTATCATACCATATTTTTTTTTAACATTCAATGAATTTCCTTGCAAAGAAAAAAGGCAGTCAGCCGACTGCCTAATAGGTATCTCCCTGCAACGGGCGGATATTCACTTCCTCTAACACTGCCTGGGGTGATTTAATATCTTCCGAGGATCGTATCCTTGACATCCCATCTCTGAGGCGGATAAGGGGTCTGATCACCGTATCCTACATCCACATAGGTCACCAGCCGGATATAATCCGGCAGATTGAATTTCTTCCGCAGTCTGTCGCAGAATTCCTCTCCGGGGAAGGTCAGCCAGACACCTTCCAATCCCACAGCATGGGCTGCCAACACAATATTCTGTCCAGCGGCTCCAGCATCCAGCAACTGGTTACGCACCGGCGTAAAGGAGTTGGCTCTGTAGCATCTCATATCCTGTAAAATCACCAGATGCACCGGACCTCCCGGCACATCACTGCCGCGGAACAGTCCCGGTTCATTTTTCTCGCGAACCACCACATAACGGATGGACTGGATGTTGCAGCCATGTGCTGCCCAGAGTCCTGCCTCCAGAATCTTGTCAATCAGCTCATCCGGTACTTCCTGATCGGTGAATTCCCGGACGCTTCTGCGCTCCTTTACGATAGTAAAGAAGTCTTTCTCCATCTGTTCCGTAACCGGTGTCGGCTTGTAGGGGGTTAGATCTACATCTTCTCCCTTTACCAGCTTATCCGCTGCATCGATCAGGAAAGAAGCATACCTGTATTCCGGTAAATCCTTGCCCAATCCTCTTTTCTCCCACAGCTCCAGCAGATGCTTCGTATAATCTGCCTGGTTGGGTTTCAGTTTCTGATGGCGGTATGCGGTAGCATACACCTGAATCTCCAGGGTATGATGGGAACGTTCTCTCACTCTGGCCCGGAATTCGGTTTCGTCCATATTTAATAGTTGCTCGTCTGTCAGACGCATATTGTTATTCCAGATCTCAAGTACTTCTTCTCTGGGTAAATAGTCCATACTGGTATCACGAAACATACTGCTGCCTCCTTCTGTGGTCTACAGGTTGCCCCAATAGTTGTTGGGAATATCCTGTCCGCCGCTGTTGATGTCTTTTGCGATTTCTGCTGCAATTTTTAAAAGCAGAGGATCATTACGCCCCCTCTTCTGCTCCAGAGGAATCTCGTAGATTTTCTGAATGGTACTGGGTCTGGGACTTAACAATACCACTCTGTCTGCCAGGAACACCGCCTCATTTATATCGTGCGTGACGAATAATACGGTCTTGTTCTCTGTCTGACGGATATTGATCAGTTCTTCCTGCAGGGTGCACTTGGTCAGATGATCCACGGCACTGAACGGCTCATCCATAAGGATGACCTTGGGATTCATGGCAAGAGTTCTGGCGATGCCGGCTCTCTGTCTCATGCCTCCGGACAGCTGTGCGGGGTATTTATTCTCAAAACCATTCAGACTGACCATGGAAATGTATCGTTTCAGGCGTTCTTCTCTCTCTTCCTTGGGGACGCCTGCGATCTCCAGACCGAATGCCACATTTTTCCGTACGGTTCTCCAGGGGAACAGGGAGGCGTCCTGGAATACCACACCAATATCTCTGCTGGTACCGTGTACCGGCTCACCGTCCAGCGTTACTTCTCCGCCGGTAGCATCCAGCAGACCTGCCACGATCTCAAGCAGTGTACTTTTTCCGCATCCGCTGGGTCCTACGATGCAGACGAACTCTCCTTCTGCCACATCCAGATTGATGTCATGCAGTGCCTGAACTTCGTTGCCGTCCTGATCAATATAGGTTTTGTTGATATTTTTAATGGATATTGCGGGCATTTCCATTACCTCCGTTTTCTTATTATTTTGCTTCCGGATCTGTCATTCCCAGAGTATCTGCAGCTACCTGGGCGAACTCATTGGTATAGGTTCCTTCATAGCTGACATCTGGATCTACCCAGCCGTACTCTTTCAGATATTCAAAAGTGGTAGCCAGACGATCTTCGGGGATTACCGGGTAATCCAGCCATACGTCAATTTCGGATTCGATAGCCTGTCTCATTACATCCTCGGAGGTGTTCATCTCTTTGGCTGCCCAGGCAACGAACTCATCAAAATAGTCGTTTTTCACTTCTTCATGTACCTGATAGTATGCAGTCAGGAATCTCTGCAGTTTCTCAGGCTCATTTTCAATAAAGCTGTTGCTTGCGATGATCGTTCCGGTATAGTAGTCGGGAATGTAATCCCATGCTCTGCCCAGGATATGTCCGGTACCGTCTGCCTCAGCCAGTGCCGCATACGGGTTGTGGATAATGGTGGCATCCACCTCACCGGAAGTCAGGGAAGCATATGCTGTCTGATATACACCGTTGGCGATCAGATCTACATTGTCTGTGCTGACGCCGTTTTTCTCTAACATTTTCAATACGGAAAGTCTCATTCCTCCGGAAGCACCTGCGGTACCTACCTTTTTGCCTTCCAGATCAGAGAAGTCCTTAATATCGTTATTTGCAACCAGCCAGTAGCATCCGGAATATCTCCACATATTTCCTACCAGCTTGGCAGGTACCCCATTGTAGATGCCGGGAATGTAAGAACTAGGATCTCCGTCAGCTACATCGATCTCGCCTCTGGTGATCAGAGACATTACGGTAGAATTGGTATCCGCGCTGGCCTCCACATTTTCAAACTCAATACCCAGCTCCTTATACAGTCCTTTTTCGATTGCAAAGCGGTTCACCGCACCGGTCATTCCGGTTGCAAAGCAGGAACGGATCACGATAGTATCATCACCGGTCTCTCCTGCGGTGCTTCCGCTCTCTGCTGCCTGACTGCTTTCACTCTGTGTGGCAGTGGTAGCTGCACTGCTTCCGCATCCTGCCAGCACTCCGGTTGCCAATACGACGATCAGTAATACGCTTAATACTTTCTTTTTCATAATATTTTTCTCCTCGTTTATTCAAAATCTACTTACACATGTCTCCATCGATAGCTGATGGCATATTCGATGGCGTCGATCAGTTTCACTGCACCTACGGATAACAAGGTGATCAGGATGATCAGGAAGAACATCCTGGGGGTGTTCAACAGGTTCTGGGATTCTGTCAGCAGATATCCGAGTCCTGCTCTCGCCGACTGCATTTCCGAGAACAATACACCGGTCAGTGCCGTTGCCGCTGCCAGCTTCAATCCGTTGAAGATCGACGGCAGTGCTGCCGGAATAATGACCAGAAATACGGTTTGGAAACGATTGGCTTTAAATACTTTTGCGACCTTCAGATACTCCTTTTTACACTCCTTGGCTCCGGTCACTGTGTTATACAGAATTGTAAATACCGAGAACAAAAATACCAGAAACGCCTTGGACTGAAAACCGATGCCGAACCACAGGATCAACAGCGGCAGGATCGCTACTTTCGGAACTGCCATGATCGCCGAACAGAATACATTCATGTACTTCTCCGATACCGGGAACAGGGTCCATATCAGTCCCACTGCAATACCTACCACCACAGCAGACAGATAGCCTGCCAGTGCCTCCTGTATCGTCAGCAATAAATGAGGCCACAGAGTTCCGTCCGTTATGATCTCGATCCCTTCTTCCACAATGGAAGTCGGAGAAGCCACGAAGATTGTCAACACTCTTCCGGAATCCACTGCCCATTGCATCCATAAAAGCAATGCCGCCACCGTAAGCAGCTGTGCCAGATTCACCCAGGTAAATTTTTTCTTGTTTTTAGATTTCTTCTTTTTTTCCATAAGTGTATTCTCCTCGCTTCACCTTATCGCTTTCAAAGTACTCTCTCATACAACAGGTACCTTCCAGGATGACATTCTGTGTAATTCTGTGGGAGAGACACCTGGAAAAATTCTCAATGGTGGTGGTATCGATCACATCACAGTAAAACGGTGCGATCTCTCGGAACCAGGGATACTTGTCAAAATAAGTTCTCCACACTTCTGCATAAGGGCAATGGTCTTCTCCCCATTCCGGGATCCATCCGGTGAAAGGAAGATCAATGACACTCATAAAATCCTCTACGGAATCTGCCTTCAATCCCTGCGCCAGTGCTTTCTCCCGCAACTGATCCGACCGGTCCACCGCCAGCTCGAATACGGTCTGTCTCACGATATCTTTCGTCTTCTCCAGTCCGAACTGATCATATAATACTTTGCTGAAATGGAAGAACTGCATTGCGAACTGTCTTGCGGCCTTTCGTACTTCACTTACCAACAGTTCTCTGGGAACTGTGCCCTCTATTTTATAATCTGCTTTACTCAATGTATGTTTCCTCCACCTTATTAAAGCTGTCCATAAATGCTATGTATTCCTGTTTATCTGCGAATCTGGGGTGATATTCCCGCTTCGTCCGTTTTGCGACTGCCGCACCATCCTTTAACATCCGGTATGCACTCAGTGCAAACATTTTTGCGGTCAACACGTAAGCTTCTTCCTCATCCACAATATCGAAATCCACCTGATGTAAACCACCGACGGCACCACCGGTATTGAAAGTGATCACAGGGAGTAAATGCTGTACATCTCCCACATCTGTGGATCCACCGCTGTGTTCCTCCGGTCTGACCTCGTATACCGTTTTTTCTCCTGCCAGTGCTTTCACAGCATCGGCCATCTCTTCCGGTGCCGGCTGCCAGAGAGAAGGAAGATATCCCGGCATGGTCTCGATACGATACCCTGCTCCCATGGCCAGTGATCCTGCCTTGAAGGAACGATCTGTCTTGACGGATGCATCCGCAAATGCTTCCAGTGTCTTACCTCTTACCAGTGTTTCCAGCACTGCTTCACCGGGAACAACATTGACCAGATCACCACCCTTGGTCAGGATCGGGTGTACTCTCACACAATCCTCATCCCGGAATGTTTCCCGGTTCATGGCCAGTGCCTGTAACCCCAGGCTTGCTGCCGATAAGGCGTTGACACCTTTTTCCGGACATCCCGCCGCATGGGCTGCTTTTCCTTTGATACGGATCACCTTGGATACAAAACCATTGCCGCTGTTGCTTCCCAGCCGGATTCCCTCTAAGGAAATATGATGCGCCAATGCCACATCCACATCATCAAAAGCACCGATGCGGATCAGTTCGCATTTTCCGCCTCCATAAGCGATCCTGCCGTCGGCGATCAGACCGTTCTTGAACTCGATCTCACCGTACTCCTCTGCCGGTGTGGCGAAGAAGATCACCTGACCATCCAGCTTTTGTGCCACCTCAGCATCCGTCAGTGCCAGTGCCGCTCCGATGACTCCCGCCAGCTGCGCGTGATGTCCACAACAGTGTGCGGCCTGTGTCGCCGGATTGGCATGTGCATGTGTGGGGATCCGAAGAGCGTCCAGTTCCCCGATCAGGGCCAGAGAAGCATTTTCTGCTTTCTCCGGATTCAGATATGCTTTCGCTCCGGTGATCGCAAGCCCTGTCTGCACCGGCAGTTGTAAGCTTTTCATGAAGTCTGTAAATTTCCCGGAAGTACGGAATTCCTTATATCCAAGCTCCGCATGATCGTAGATGTCTCTTGCGAAATCTACGATGGTCTCCCGGTTGTCATCTATGATCTTAAGGATTCTCTGTTCTGTCGTATCAAATGCCGCTGCCATGATCGTCCTCCTTTTCATTTCCTACTATTCCTAGTAATCTGATATGTTTTGTATGTTTTTTACATAATACTACCGCATGCTTTTGTTGTCAATACATGAATTCTATTTTTCTCTATTTTCAACTTTTAATAAAAGTCTATGTGCAAAAAAAGAGCAGCCTTATTAAGGCTACTCTCTGTTCTTTAATACCTCCGCAGGTACCAGCTTATTCAATCTGCCTACCAGCAGGAAATTGATCACCATATAGCATAGAAGAATTCCACCATAAATCATAATATATATCTGCGGTGTGAACTTTAGGTCCATGCCGATAGCAACATTTGCAATGCAATACGGATACACCAGATCCATGCTCCATTTTGCCAGTGGAACGCAGATCACCGCTCCCAGCAGAATCACATAGAAATTCCCATCCAGATAGAGTCTTCGTATCTCCCTTCTACGGTAACCGAATACTTTCATCAGTGAAATGGAAAAGGCGGAACGATCGATCATCACTTTCATCATCAGATACATGACGATCATAAAAATCAGTGCAGATATTGCCACGAGCATTACTACCATCGGTCCCATCATATCTGTAAAAATCTGTGAGCTTTCCGCCACATTATCTTTGGATACTGTGGCATATAATCTGCCATTATCAATATCCAGTGCATGATCTGCAAACACTACATTATAATAATCGTCCTCCTGATCAAACGATTCCTGCATGACATCCCTATCCAGGAAAACATAGACGCCGGAGGTGAACGAAACAATATCTTTCACGGTAAAAGCATAATCCCTCTCATTTACTTCATCGGATAATACCAGCTTCTCTCCCACCTTCACTCCGAATTTCTGCGCCGCAGCACTGGAGATCACAATCTCGTTTTTCTTGTCGGCAGTCTCGATGGGAAAATACGGATTGTCATCATCAATCCCCAGCACTGTCACATCCAGATTGTATCCATAGGCTTCCTTTTTCAGATTCTCGACATACGCCGGTGTTCCTCCCGCCGGGACATCCTCCGTAGGATATTTATAAGTATACATATAAGCATATTTTGTTTCTTCCAGACAGGCATTTCCAAAATTGATACACAGTACCGCACAGTCTATGGACAGCATCAGGATCAGCAGGCAGATGAACATACCGATCACAACAGCAAATGCAGAGCGTATTTCCCGCAGCATCTGTCTGATCTGGAATCTGAGCAGAAATTTCATATTTCCCAAATTCATGTTCTGTATCCTGCCGGCTTTTCCTGCCGTCTGCTCGTTACGAAGCAGTGACAGAGCCGTGCGTTTTAACTTTTTATTGATCACCAGATAATTTACCACTGCTGCCGTCACAGGCGGCATGATCAGACTGTAAAAAAGCAGATATTCGGGCGTCACGATCTGCATAGGCGGCAGAGAATAATATGCAATACTATCGCCCATCTGCCAGCCTGTTCCGTATTTGGAAAATCCCAGGATACATCCGACAGCTCCACCCAGGAAAGAGATCAGCATGGGATTTAACAGATAGTGGAACAGTAATTGTCCCCTGGTCACACCCAGGGCATATAATGCACCTATGACGCTGCTTTCCTTTTCAATATTATGTATCACAAATACGGAAATCACATAAGTAAACAGGACCATGAGAATAATTCCGGCCAGGATACCGGCAAACCTATTGATGACCACATCGCCCGCAGCGGCATCGATACGCGGATTGTCCTCAGCTATCAGAAATTGGGTCAGATTATCAATATCGAAGGTGAAATATTCCTCGATCATATCATCGGCTTCCTCCTGCAGTTCCCGCACGCCATCCCGCAATTCCTTACTTCCGTCTGCGATCTCGCTCACTGCATCCGTATACTCGATGATCCCGTCCCGGAAATCCTCCAGATCCGCCAGGGTGTCTTTTGCTTCCTGCAGGGAATCCCGTAATTTTATATCCATGCTGCTGCCCTCTGCAGCCAACCGATCCAATTCTTCCTTATAATTATTCGCGGTCAGATCCACAGTAATATTATTTTCTTTCAGCTGTGCCTCCACCATGTCCATCAGAGCATCCACTACGGCATCCGTTCCGCTTACCAATGGTTCACTGGCAGTATACAGGACACTCAATCCACCAAACAACTGCTGGGATCCGCCTGCTGCCTCTCCCACACCTGCCGTATAAGCTTTGACACCATCGCGGAACTGTGCCACTGTATCCAGCTGTCCCTTCACCGCTGCCAATTGCGCCGCTGTCTGGGATGCTCCCATCTTCGTAAACACAGCTGCCATTTGATCCAGCTGTTCTCCGTAACCGTCCGCTGTCAGTCCGGAAAAGGTGATCCCATAAGCCGCATATGGCTCCAACTGAGCCTTTAACTGTTCATTGACCATACCCAGAATGGCATTGAAAATTCCATCGGCTCCCTGGTTCAGTGCAGCACTGTTCTCTGTAATCTTGCTCATACCGCCCACCAGCGCGCCGCCTCCGGCGGAAGCCGCATTGACACCATCCGTGTAGGATTTCACGCCGTCCCGGAACTCCTGCAATTCGTCCAGCGATTTTTTAATATCCTGCAGATCCTGCCGCATGGATGCGGTATAAGCATGCGGATCAGCGATCATGGTGTTCAGCTGCTGTTCGTAATTTGACGAAGTCAGCGTCACCTCCACACCGGCATCCTCCAGGCTGTCATTTACCTGCTCCAGCATGGCATCAAACAAGGTATCTGCCGCATCCGTCAGATCCGTATTATGTTCTGCCAGTTCATCTACGCCGTCCGTCAGCTCATTCACGCCATCCAGCAGTTCCCGGATACCGTCCTGAATATCATTTTTCGTTTCTTCTGCATCTGCCAGCATTTCCAGAAAATAGGTATCTGTCACCTTGCTGCGATCCAGTTCGAAGGACTGTAGCAGTTCCTTCAGTTCCTGATCCGTCATTGCTCCGTTCAGCAGATAGGTGTAGGTGTAATCCTCCGTCCGGAAATTCTGTCCGCCCGCTTTCAGTGCTTCGTAATCCTCTGCCGTGACGAATCCGACTCCAAACAGATTGCTGTCCACAGTGGTATCTGATGTTTTCTCATATGTTGCATCGTAATCCGGTGTACTTCCGATTCCCGCAACGATGAAATCTCTGCCTCCTACGGTAAGGGTATCCCCTAACCCCAGTTGATGTTTTTCCGCATAGTGCTGTTCCAGCAGGATCTCGCCCTGCATGGGCAGCTCTGCCCCCTGTTCAGGAGCAAACAGATCAATCTTCTCTCTCGCCTGATAGATACGTAAGGTAGCCTGGCCCTGATGAAAATCCAGTGAAAAATCCTGCTGTACCGTCACACCTTTATCTGTGATCTGTGTGACCTCACTGTCTGTCAGGGGGACAAATACTCCAAACTGTCCATCCTCTCTGTGATGAACAGCGGCACTCTCCTCTGTTCCCTGCATGATCGTCTCAGCCGCTCCCACGATAGCTACCACCATATACATGACCATTGCCACCAGGAAAAACAATGCCAGATAGCGCAGCAGGTTTTCCCGGATATCCCGAAGTACGCGTTTGCTCAATATCCTCTGCATCCTACAAATCCTCCAGTTCTGCCGCCGGAACCCGCTTCTCATTCCGGTAATTCTTGCTGATCTGTCCATCCTTGATCATGATGACCTGATGCACCATATTTTTAATGGAATTATTATGCGTGACGATCAGCATGGTGGTTCCGTACTGTCTGTTGATATCCTCCAGCAGCATCAGAATATCTCTGGAGGTTTTGGAATCCAGCGCTCCCGTGGGTTCATCGCACAACAGAAGGCTGGGATTTTTGATCAGCGCTCTGGCAATGGCACAACGCTGCTGTTGTCCACCGGACAGTTGTGCGGGGAACTTGTTCTGATGTTCCGTGAGACCAAGTACCTGCAATAATTCCTCCAGATCCAAGGGATTTTTCGTCAGATACTGACAGACCTGAATGTTTTCTTTCACCGTCAGATTTGGCACCAGATTATAGAACTGAAAAATGAACCCCAGCTTATTTCTCCGGTAATCGGACAATGCTTTGCTTCCAAGTCCTGCCACTTCCATTCCGTCTACGACAATGGATCCGGAATCTACAGTGTCTAAGCCTCCGATACAATTGAGCAATGTCGATTTACCGGAACCACTGGTACCCTGAATGACACACATTTCACCTTTTTCCACTCCTGCAGTGATCCCTTTCAATACCTGCACATAACCGCCGCCCTCGCCGTAACTTTTCTTCAGGTCTTTTACTTCCAGATACATATCCTTCCTCCTCGTGCTTATTGATAATGATTTTCATTAACATAACACTGTTATGTTAATATCCTGAAACAGCACCCCTGCAAAGTCCGAACTTTTTCGGGGTGCATATATCTTAGCTTTCCGTCATCATGCCCATCCAGCCCCGGGTCAAATACCTGGTCAGGGCATCCACATGCTTCAGTGCCATACTTTCCTCCGATTCATGCAGAAACAGATGCATGAAAGTATCTACCATAATGTGCGCCATCCAATGTGTCATATAATCATCGATCCGCGGTCTTCCGGTAGCGCCGGTCACCATATCGCATAATCTGCGGTACTGCTGTTCCGAAATATCCACGATCTCGTCCAGACAATTTTCGAAGCGGGATCCCTGAGACTTTGTCAACAACAATAGAAAGGCATCCCGATTCGCATACATTTGCCTTATGATCTCTCTCGAGGTCTCCAGGTCATCATCGTTCTGTTCCAGTCTGACCACCTGCGTTTCACTTCGCATCTCCGCAGCATAATGTTCCTCCATTGTCAGATAGAGTTGTTTCAACGGTTTCTCCACCAATGCAGCAAAAAGATCTTCCTTATCTTTGAAGAAAAAATACAATGCTCCCGTGGTCACCCCGGCTTCTTTGCAGATGTTCCGCAGGGAAGCCTTCATATATCCCTTTTCCAGGAACTCTCTCCCCGCACATTCCAAAAGATGCTTTCTGGTCTCTTTATTCTCCTTTGCCGCTTCTTTTTTTATGTCATTTCCCTCCCTATTGTGTTTACATCTGTTCACTTGTTCACATAACATTGTTATGTCTGAATTATAAATAAAAACAGGATTGCTGTCAACCCTGTTTTTATTCGTATTTCTATCTTCTGTTTTATTTTGTTTTCAACTGATCGATTTTCTCCTGCAGATCTGCAATGGCACGCTGACTATTTTTAATGGCTTCACACTGCTTCTCAAAAGGAGGCTCAGGCATATCACTGTACTGCTCAAAATAAATCTTGCCGATCTCCAGATAATTTTTCTTCATCACTTCTTCGCAGGTAGAAATCTGGCTCTTCAGATTTGCAATAGCCGCCAGTTCTTTTGCCTTATCTGCCGCCACTTTTCCTTTTTCTGTAATGGTATCGCCAATCTTCTCTATAATATCCATGGTATGATCTCCTTTCCGGTACTATTATTTTACTCTTGCACGCTTTCCTCGTCAATAGCAGACCCTTGTGTTCAGTTTATGTTTATAGTAAGATAGAAATATATTATTTTTATCATACGCTACAAAGGAGTGTTCATTTTCATGTCCAGATCAACCAAAAAAGAAAATCTTCTATTCTGCATTGTTTCAACTTTAATCTCAACATTTGGGATCCTGTTGATTCTGAAATCCAACGGCTTTTATCCTTTTAAGGAAGTAACTCTTTTTACCTTTGATATGAAAGAACAGTATCTGCCGTTTTTCTCCTCTTTGCATTATCTGATCGGTGGAGATGATTCCATTTTCTTTCATTGGTCTAAATCCCTGGGCGGCAATTATATTGGTCTGTATGCCTACTATCTTGCAAGCCCTTTTTCCTGGCTGACAACACTGTTTTCCATTGAAAAACTGCCTCTTGCTATTTTTCTCATGACCGTCAGCAAAATTTCGCTCTCCGGATTAACGTTTTCGGTTTATGTTAATTTCCTGTGGAATAAATATAATTCATTACCCGCACAGACCTCTTCTTATCGAAGATTACTCGCTCATTTAACGTTGCTTCCACTGCCCGTTGCATACGCGCTGATGTCATATAATCTGCAATTTGCTCTATCCATCATGTGGTTGGATGGTGTCATTTTGTTGCCTTTACTCCTGCTTGGAGTGGAAAAGCTGCTGGACAAGCAACGTAATCTTTGGTTCATTCTGCCATTAACAGCAATTTTCTATTTCAACTATTATATCTCTTATATGGCAGGAATCTTTTGTGCCCTTTATCTTCTTTTCAGACTTTTTACCACTTACTCTCACTCCCGGCACGACTTGTGGAGAATTCTGAAAAATTTCGCTCTTTCTACATTAATATCCTTGGGACTGGCAGCTCCTTTGCTGATCCCGACTTTTTCCGATATGTTTATCGGAAAACTGTCGGATCCTCTGACCAGTGTTGTTTATGATCCTCGATTGATCAACCAGCCACTATCCGATATATTGGGACAACTTCGCAATGGCACCGTCAACTACCTTGGGGTCACCGGGCTTCCCAATATTTATTGTGGATATCTCGCTATACTTTTGTCCATTCTTTTCCTGTTTTGCAAACGGATCTCTCTCCGGGAAAGGATTGGCGCCTTTTTACTGACAAACTTCCTGCTTCTTAGTTTTTATCTTTGGCCGTTGAATATCTTTTGGCACGGCTTTATAACACCTAATTCCTTCAACTACAGATATTCCTTTTTATTCAGCTTCTGCCTGTTGTATATGAGTTGCCGCTTTCTATGTGTTCTTTCGTATCAATTACCATGTTTTTTAGAGAAGACGCATCGTTTCCCGGCATTGGAGCTTGTGGTTGGACTGCTTTTGCTAATTACCTCAGCCGATCTCGGTATCAATGGCAGAGCCATTTTCCGCAATATTGATTACGCAACTCCTTATATGCGTATGGATGAATACGTATCTTATCTGAATGACAACAAACCACTGATTGATGACATTAAAGCCTCGGACTCCGGAATGTACCGTATCTGTCAGAATTACCAGCTTACTTCCAATGATCCAATGCTTTTGGGATTTAAGGGAATGTTTCATTATTCTTCCACTTATACCCAAAGTGTCAACGCTCTGACATCTAAGCTCGGAATCGGTCAGGCATGGTTATGGAATACCGGCTATGGTACCACCCCTGTGACAGACAGTCTGTTGGGCGTGAAATATCTTTTGTCAGACACTGCAGAGCCTTCCGGATATTACTCCTTAAAAACGACGAATAATTCGGTGTCCGTTTACGAGAATCCTTCTGCTATGGAATTTATCTACAGTGCACCTTTGGCTTCGGCGGATATCTCATTTACTTCTGATCCTTTTGAAAATCAGAGCCGTTATCTGAATAACTTATGCGGATCGAATACTTTATTCTATCAGAAATACGATATAAAGCTCGCCAATCCTGCTGGCAGTCTGCCTGCTGATCTGGAATATGACCCTGTTTCCTCCTGGAGCTATTCTTTCATCGCCGAAAATACGGATCCGGTATATATGTATATGCCCCTGACTCCATTTGTCTCTGCAGATATTTATGTCAATGATGCTTTGGCAGGATCTTTTGAGTACGGTAAAAGTATTTATAATCTCTGTCTTGGATGTTTCCACGCCGGGGAAGCCGTTACGGTAACCGTTGTCTCAGCCTCAGCGACAGCGCCCGGTGATACTTATATTGAGTCTTTGGATACTTTAGCGTTGCAGGATGCTTTGACCTCTCTACAGACCGGTGAAATTACTCTTACCTCCCACAGCTCTGGAAGACTCGCCGGTAATATTTCGGTGCGTGAAGGCGATACCATTGTTACCTCCATTCCTTATGATGTCGGCTGGCATATTCGTCTGGATGGTCATAAAGTACATGCCTCTGATATCGGAACCTATGCAGATACTTTTCTCACGATACAGGCCCCTGAGGGAGAACATCGTTTGGAAATGTATTATCTGTCCCCCGGCATCGTCCCGGGACTTCTGATCCTTTTGATCACTTTAATGCTTCTTTTGGTTGTAAACTTTTTACAAACACATAAGAAAAAGCAACGGTAATGCATTGCGTCGCACGGAACACTTGTGCTATAATCGCTTTGTAAATCCAAGGGAGGTGACAGCATGCAACCGCTATACACTACTTTGAAAGTCAATAACGAAATTGAATTATGTGAAGTTTCTGATCCTGATTGTAAGCAGCTTATTGAGCGGGCTCTTTTAAAAAATCGGATTTCCTATTATATCCGTTGGCCGAAGTCCTCTTTTTTTAACAGGAAAAAGGATTCCTGTATTATCTGTATCAACGATAATGTCCGGGACACAGCGGAAGAGATCGTACGTGGGATCTGTGACGAGTCCGGATATAATGTCCGCTTTATTTTAAAACGCTCCTCTAATACCTATTTATAAAAATACATTTTATTAATTTTTGTATATTAATTGACATTTTTCCCTTTATAGCGCATAATAATTTATTATAAAACAAAGGAGGGGACTTTTCTATGGAGAAACGAGTTAATAAGCATGTATTTGCATGGGTTTTCTGCTTTTTACTTGGTGAGTTAGGTATTGACAGATTCGTCAGAGGTCAGGTTGGTCTCGGAATCTTGAAGCTTCTCACTGCCGGTGGCTGCGGAGTATGGAGTCTGGTCGACTGGATCATTGCCCTTACCAAAGCATACGGTGCTGCTTATGCCAATTCCGAAGAGGTTGTATTTGTAGACGGAAAATATACTGCATAATCACATGATCAAAAAAGCTTTTGTCTTTTCAGGCAGAAGCTTTTTTCATTTTATCATAACAGACGATCAATTTGATATAAAATATAAATCATGAAGAAAAAAACAAAACATATATTATTTTTTAGTTTATTTATTCTACTGCTCCTGTTATTTTTATTGCTCGCAGGCTATCAATGTCCACTCCGTTTCTTTTTGGGCATTCCCTGTCCTTTTTGCGGAATGACCCGGGCGTTTTTATGTGTCTTAGAGGGTGACCTTGCAAAATCCTTTTATTTTCATCCTCTGTGGCCTATCGTATTAGGACTTTTGATTATGTATCCTCTCTGCAAATTCCAGCTTATTCACTTATCAGACAAATGGATCGATCATGGGGCTTTTGTCATTGGCATTCTATTCTTGCTCTGCTTTATCATAAGGCATGTAATACATTCCCCCATTGTAGAGATTGATTTTACAAAAGGATTTTTTCATTTCTTTTCATATATGAATATATGAAAAAGGAGCCTCACAGCCCCTTTTTCAATCCTCTTATACAATCGCTTTATTCGTTTGATCAATCAAAATCGAATTTGGTGTAACGCTCATACATAGCGCCATAACGGAATCTTGCCATTTCATTTTTCTGCAGGACATCTTCTTCGGAGCCTCTGTACTGACAGCGCAGGCAGTAGTACTCCTTCTTGTCCTTATCGTAGAACATATCCATATCGATATCTCTCATGAAGCAAGAGGGACATCTGTAATTTAATTTGCCTTTTCCAGCTTGAGCCATGTTGCAACGACCTCCTTATCCTTGATCTTGGAATTGTACCCCAGTGTAAGCATCGGGGAGAATGCGTATCCTTCCTTCACGTATCCGACTGCGCCTTCTGCGTTGGTGCTCATGGATACTGCGGTCTCGATCTGAGGGATCACCGCTCTTACTTCGTCAGCGTCTGCCTTCTCCATCTCACGGCACTTGTACTCGTAATCCAGAGTCTCTACCTCGTCACCCTTCCTGGTGCTTAAGGTGATACCCAACATATCCTCGGAATACTCTGTGGTACCGTAGCAGGCTACGATATACTCATTCAGTTCTACTTCAGCGTTCGGATCACTCATCTCCAGGATCTTACGCTCGATCTTGATCGCAGAACTGCCTTCCTCGAAGGAAACGATGGTCTGTAATTTTACGGTCAGATCGTAGAACTCGATGTCTACGGGATCCAGTGTCAGGATTCTGGTGTTACCTTCCTGAGAGAAATGAGCCTTGGTACGGCACAGGCACAGATCCACTTCTTCACCGTTGTGTTTTAACTTGGCACTTCTTACGGTACCTTCTCCTGCATAGTGGGTGAAGTAACCTGCACGGTACTTCTCCTGGATCAGGAAAGGATAGGATGCATCGGTCACATGCTTGGTACCGATACCTACCGGCCACTCCAGCTTGGCAGCATAAGGACGCAGGTCAACGATAGCACCGCCCTGATCCATATTTACGCAGGCACGCATGAAAGGATCGCAATACCAGAACAACTGCTTATCGGAGCCATACAGGATATCTCTCCACAGAGCACACTCGGGCTCGGTGTAGGTCTTCTTCTGACGATAATAATCAGCGAACTCAGCCATGGTCATATCGGTAAGCTTGCCTTCCTTTTTCAGGTCGCCATAGTACTTCATACCGTCTTCATAGCTCTTCTTCAGCAGTTCGTAAGGTTGCTCCCAACGACCCATTTTGTTCAGCCAGCCGGGTCCTACGAACATCATGTTGTATGCGTATCCGTTGTTGTATTTCTCCAGGGAACGATACTGGTCGATCAGGTTGTACAGGTAAGGGTACTCCCATGTCTTGGTGTCATAGATCATACCACGCAGTACGTTCTGGGGATGGGTTCCGAAATTGGAGCCGTTACCGTCATAGCATGCCAGCAGGTCTCTGGACAGATGGGGGATCGCTACGATACCGCTGTCCTCTGCCTCATTGGCTGCTGGTGCATGGGTGTTCTGCTTGGAAGGGATCCAGGGTGCCCAGGGGCCGCCATCCATGAAGGTATACCAGGAGTTGTTGCAGGTATGGTATGCCTTGGGGCCTTCTTCCCAACAGGTTGCTACCGCACATTTTACGGTAGGATAGGTTGCTTTGATATAATTGGTCAGGTCCGCATCCATGTAGTAAGAACCGGTGGATTCAGGATAGAATCCGAACTTCTCATGGAACTTGCCGAATACATCATCCACGATAGACTTTTTGTCTTCCATGGAGAACATCCAGATACAGAAATCCTTGGTCTTGTACTTTTCACGGAACTCTGTGCAGGGCAGTCCCAACAGAGACAGTGCAATCTCATCGCCGTACTTCTCGTGATCTGCCTTAGCCAGTGCTACCGCTTCGTCATTGAACAGGGAAGCATAGGTCATCTGAATGGTGGTCTTCAAACCATTCTTGTGTGCAGTTTCCTGCTGAAACTTGAAAATATCCAGAGACTCTGTTAACAGTGCTTTTCTGCCCAGATCCTCTTCTTTGCCGTGTCCGGTTACTTTTTCCGCATACTCGGGAACCATCTCCGGACGGTGAATGATATTCACAATAAACTTATCCATCTTTTCCTCCATCTCGCCGTTAGGCATCTTATATTACTTCTGAAAGTCTCTGATCACTTTCAATGCGGGTAGTGCATTTCCATCATAATCGAACAGTGCCTGATTGGCCCATTCGTTTCCCCCGGGACCGGGATCCTGAATATACTTCAGGGACTCCTCGTTGGCCCAGCCACAGCCGGGTACCGGGATCCATGCCGGCTCCCAGTAAAATACACCGATACC
>OIZO01000020.1_pt1 | contig 129596 bp, 140 predicted proteins | sample 1588551 | NCBI WGS metagenome assembly OIZO01 (sample SAMN03283271) | human gut metagenome | biome: human-associated habitat; material: feces | host: Homo sapiens | place: Peru | collected 2012
ACCATTATACCAAAAGGAACGAGAGGTTCTCAACTTTCATTTAAGTTTACAATACGAAATTAAACACCGAGAGTAATGCCGTACTTTGCACACATTACTCTCGGTGCTTTTTGCCCTTTTGGCTTAAAAGGGTTTTAAGCTAAACAAATTTACCGAAACAGCTTTTGCTGGTTGCCGTTTATTAAGTGGGCACCGCCCTGCGGTATTTCGCCAATAACCTCTAAAATGCCGCTTTTCATGTAAAGCGAGGGTGTAATGCGCACCACATAGCCCCGACCGTTGCCGCAGGCCCACTCCTTCATTTTGCGGCGCGGCAGTGCCGAAACCGCAAGCAGTGTCATAATGGCGCCGCCGTGCAGCACAACAGCCGCCTCGTTTTCTCCCCGCTCCATCATGGTACGCAGGCTGCGGTTTACCCCCATGCAAAGTCGGGCAGCAAAATCAACCGTTGCCTCCCCGCCCGGAGCCGCCGGCAGCTCGCCCTTTACCCACTTGGTGTAGTCCTCCCGGTCTTTTAACTCCATTGGCGTTTTGCCCTCAAACGCGCCAAAATCAATTTCCCTAAAATCGGGGTCAGTTACAATTTCGCTGTCGGGAAAAATAATTTCGGCAGTTTGCACAGCCCGTTTTAAGGGGCTGGAAAACACCAAATTGCAACGAGGGTAAATGCCGGAGGAACGCAGGTCATTCAGCTCTTTTATACCATTTGTAGTAACCGGAATATCGGTTTGCCCTATATATTGTCCGGTTTCGTTTCCGGCCGTCATTCCGTGGCGTACCAAGTAAAGCTTGTAGGTTTGCATTTTTATTTCTCCTTATCAAAAAAATCCTCTACATTTTGTATATTTTAGCTATTTACAAATGTTGAAAAAAGTATTATAATGTCATTACTTTGCGCCGAAACGGGCTGTGTTCCTTATCTTTTGCCGCGGCGCTGCATTTTTGCCCCAACCGGGGGTCGGAGGTGAATACCGTTGAATTGCAAATTCCCCGAAATAATATCTTCCCTGCGGCGCGCTAAGGGCATTTCCCAAAAGCAGGCGGCAGCCGAGCTTGGCATTAAGCAGGCGCTGCTTTCGCACTACGAAAACGGTATTCGCGAATGTGGGTTAGACTTTTTAATTAAGCTTTCCGCTTATTACGAGGTTAGCACCGACGAGCTTTTAGGCCTGCACCGCCCGGGCGAAAACGCCCTGCCGAAAGAAACGGCTGCCTCTTTACGCAAAATTTTAAAGGAGGCCGAAAAGGCCTTAGGCAAGCAAGGGTAAGGGCACCGGCCTTTTACGGTTTTAAAACAGTTTTTGCAAACAGCTTTTAAAACCCAAAGCAGCTTTAAAAACTGTTTAAAACCAAAAATTATGCTTTCAGCAATAAAGCCCCAAACGGGGCTTTATTTTTTACCTTTACCGGGCAGCAGGCTTTTGCTTGCCACCCGGTATTTTATTATTAATTAATAAAAGCGTCGTGCACGGCGGTAACAGCGCGGTCGGCGTCTTTTCCCTCAATTAAAACCGAAATTTTAATTTCGCTGGTAGAGATCATTTGAATGTTAACGCCGGCGTCGTACAGCGCCTCAAACATTTTAGAGGCCACGCCCGGATGCGTTTCCATACCCGTACCAACAATTGAAACCTTTGCAACCGTTTCATCATGCGTCATGCTTTGGTAGTTCATAGAGTCCTTAAGCTTTTCCATAATGGCTAACGCCTCTACGCTTTGATCCTGCGAGGTGGTAAAGGTAATGTCTTTCGTGCCATCGCGCCCTACCGACTGCAAAATAATATCTACATTAATTTTGCCCTTGCCCAGCTCGTTAAAAATTTTAAAAGCGGTGCCGGGGGTGTCCTTTAACCCAATAACCGAAATTCTTGAAACATTTTTGTCGCAGGCAACGCCGCGAATCAGCATTTTTTCCATTTTAACCGTCTCCTTTACTATTGTGCCGGGTTTATCCTCTAAGCTGGAGAGCACCTCTAATTCCACACCGTATTTTTTAGCCATTTCTACCGAGCGGTTATTTAAAACCTGTGCGCCCAGCGTAGCTAATTCCAGCATTTCCTCGTAAGTAATCTCGCTCATTTTTTTAGCGGTTTTAACCTTGCGCGGGTCGGCGGTGTAAACGCCGTCAACATCGGTGTAAATTTGGCACAGATCGGCGCGCAAAGCAGCAGCAATGGCAACGGCGCTGGTGTCGGACCCGCCGCGGCCCAGGGTAGTAATATCGTCGTACTTATTAAGGCCCTGAAAGCCCGCCACAACCACAATATTTTTTTTGGCCAGTTCGGCGCGCAGCCGCTCGGCCTCAATTTTTTTAATACGCGCGGCCGAGTAGTTCGAATCAGTTTGAAAACCGGCCTGCCACCCTAAAAGGGAAACCACCGGAAACCCCATTTTTTCAATGGCAATGGCCAGCAGCGCAATAGAGATCTGCTCCCCTGCTGACATTAGCATATCCATCTCCCGCTTTGAGGGGGTGCCGGCGTTTAACTCGTGCGCTTTGGCAATTAAATCGTCGGTCGTATCCCCCTGGGCCGAAACAACAACCACCACCTCGTTGCCCTTTTTATACTCCTCGGTTACAATGCGGGCAACATTTTGTACCCTTTTGGTATCGGCAACAGAGCTGCCGCCGAATTTTTTAACCACTAACGCCATTCAAATTTCCTCCAAATCGTGTATCTTACAAACGGTAGCACCTACAGCGTCGGTGCGTAGCTGCGTAACTTGCCAATTAAAAATGCCGTTTTTCTTTAGCTCGGTTTTAATGTTTTCGGCAAAGGCTTCATCCTCGGCCCCTACCATGCACATAACGGTGGAGCCGGCACCGCTAATGTAAACCCCCAGCGCGCCCAGCTCGTACGCTACGCGAAAGGCCGTGTCGGCCCCGCTGATCAGCCCCATGCGAAAAGGCTGGTGCAAGGCGTCGCCCGTTGCAACCTTTAAGTTTTGCAGCTTACCGGAAAACAGCGAAGCCGCCATTAGCGCCGCGCGGGAAAGGTTGTACACCGCCTTTTCCAGCGAAACGGTTTGCGGCAGCACCGAGCGGGCATGCACGGTTTTTAAGGCCTGCGGCGGAATTAAGGCTACAAATTTAACCGTATTGGCCACCGGCACACTAACCGAGTACACCCGGCCGTGCTCTACCGCACAGGTAACCAGGCCGCCCAAAATGGCCGGGGTGGTGTTATCGGGGTGCCCCTCAATAGCGGCCGAAAGGTTAATCAGCTCCTCTTTATTCAGCGGGTTATTCAGCAGCGCGTTTGCGCCCAGCAGCCCGCCAACCAAACAGGCCGAGGAGCTGCCCAGCCCCCGCGCCATTGGAATATTGTTTTTTTGCCAAATGCGCAGCCCGTGAAAAGGCTTGCCGGTAATCTCAAAAATGCGCTGCGCCGCCGTGTAGACCATGTTGGTTTCATCAGTTGGAATTTCAACCCCGTCTAACGAGCGGATCTCTAATCCATCATATTCCTCTAAACCAATTGTGTTATAAAGGGTCAGCGCCAGGCCTAAGCTATCAAACCCCGAACCAATATTGGCGCTGGTTGCGGGAACCTTTACGCGTACCATTTATTCCACCACATGAAAAACAGCCGGTGCGTTGGCGGTTTTTAGCAAGCTAAGCTTTTTGCGTAAAATATTCTCGGTGTCGTAAGGGGTAATAAAAGCCAGGGTGTTTTGCTCGGCCGGGGTGTTTAAATAGTCCAGCTTGCCAAAAACGCTTTCCAGCACGCTTTGGGCCTCGGCAATATTTTCTACCGCAACGCGAACATAAAGGCGGGTTTTAATGGTTCCTAACGGCACAACATAATCCTTGCTGCCGTCCTCCCACGAAAGGTACTTTCTGGCCTGCAGGTGCTTTACGCAATCAATCACATCGGCCACAACGGCGCTGGCTGTTGGCAGCTTTCCGGCGCCGCGGCCGTAAAACATTACATCGCCAATGGCGTCCCCGCGTACCATAATGGCGTTAAATACATCGTCTACATTTGCCAGTTGGTTTTCAACCGGCACCAGTGCCGGGTAAACGGCAACCGTAACCTTCCCCTCCTCCAGCAGCATGGCGTGGCCAATCAGCTTAATTACATAGCCGGCCCGCTGCGCAAAGGTAACATCCTGCAGGGTAATTTGGCTAATGCCCTCGGTGCTAACCTGGTTGGGGTACACATGCTTACCAAAGGAGATAGAGGCCAAAATGCAAATTTTGCGGCAGGCGTCAATGCCCTCTACATCGGCGGTTGGGTCCTTTTCGGCGTAACCCAGCTGCTGCGCCAGCTTTAAGGCGGAATTAAAATCCGTTTTTTCTTTAATCATTTTAGTTAAAATAAAGTTGGTGGTGCCGTTTAAAATGCCGTAAACCTCGTAAAGGTCGTTGGCGGCAAGGCACTGGGCAATGGGCCGCAAAACCGGAATACCGCCGCCTACGCTGGCCTCAAACAAAAAGTTAACATTGTTCTCATTGGCAATTTTTAAAAGCTCGGCGCCGCACTGCGCAACCAGCTCTTTATTCGAGGTTACAACGCTTTTGCCCTTTTCAAGGCAGGCTTTTACATAATCGTACGCCGGGTGAATTCCACCCATAACCTCTACAACCACGCGAACCGAATCGTCCTGCAAAATCGGGTCAAAGCTTTTAATAAACCGGTCGCTGTATGAAAGGGCCGGAAAATCCCGCAGATCTAAAATATACTTTACATGAATGGTGTTTTTAGCTTTTTTGGCAATATTCTCCTCGTGGTTTAATAAAACCTCTACCACGCCGGAGCCAACAACCCCGTGCCCCATAACGGCTACATTTACAACAGACATTGAAAACCTCCTGAAATATGAACAATTTTTAACTATACTAACAAACGCGGCAAAAGCACGCCGAATTTTAAAGTTCGCCCAGCACGCGGTTTACCGAAACAACGCCTTTTACGCGTTTTAGGTCGGCCAGCAGCGCGTCCTCCCCCGCGGCGGCACCCCGCCGGTACGAAACGGTTACCGAAGCTACCCCCATGGCCGGCAGGCCCTGGTTAATGGTTAAAATGTTGGCACCCGCAGCGCACAGCGCCCCAATAAAGGCCGAAAGCACCCCGGAGCGATTTTCCAGCACGGCGGAAAGGTTAATAACATTTTCGGCCCCTTGGTCGCCAACGCTGAAAACACAGTCGCGGTATTTGTAGTAGGCACTGCGCGAAAGCCCGCAAAGCCGCACCGCCTCGCTGGAGGATTTAACCCGCCCGGTAGAAAGCAGCAGCTTGGCCTGCGCCACCTTTGCAAAAACAGCCGGCAGGGCTGCGGTTTTTACCAATAAATAATCGGTATTTTGCACGCGGCACTGTCCCCCTCTCGTGTACAGGTGTTTTTGTGACAAAATATATTATAACGCTTTATGATTATTTTTGCAATACATTAATGCGGCAAATTTAGGCGCGTTTTTGCCATTTTTAGTGTATATATTTACGAAAATTTACAATTAAGACTTGAACCCTTGCGCCAACTGGGGTATTATATTATTGTTTAGCGGCGTTTTTTGCGGCTTAAAACGGAATTTTAACCGTAGGAGTGTAGCACCCTTGACCATAGAAAAGAAAAAAGATTTTTTAATTAACTTTGCTTTTTTTATTGTAATTTGCGCCATAGCCTATGTGGCCTTTAAGTTTTTATCGGTCTATCTGCTGCCGTTTGTTATTGGCATTTTGGCCTCGTTTTTAGTGCAGCGGCCGTCCCGCGCCATTCACAAGGCAACCCGTATTCCCAGCGGCGTATGCACCGTTGTTTTGGTTGTTATTACCTACTTTTTACTTATTGGGCTGGTAGTGCTTATTGGCTTTATGCTGTACCGCTGGGTCTCGGCGCTGCTGGTCATTATTCCCGAATATTTTCCAACCTTCTCCAAGGCAATGAAAGAGCTTTCTGTAACCTTTTCTGACCTTTTAAATCAACTGCCAAGCTCCACCGTTTCGGCCCTGAACAACATGCCCGAAAAAGTTGTTAGCACCTTAACCGGCTCGCTAACCTCGTGGCTTTCGGCCTTTGCGGGCAATATTGTTAAACGCATTCCCAACATTTTAATTAGCATTATTATTACCGTTGTTGCCAGCTGCTACATTGCCAAAGACTACCGCCGCGTTATTAAATTCTCCAGCGAGGTGTTGCCGGCCAGGGTTTGGCAGTTGCTTATTGATATTAAAATTATTTTTATGCGCAACATTTTGCGTATGCTGCGCGGCTACGCCCTGCTGCTCATGATTACCTTTATTGAGCTGAGCATTGGCCTACTTATTTTGCGGGTAGATAATTCTATTGCCTTAGCCGCTGTAATTGCCGTGGTAGATATTTTACCGGTGCTGGGTACCGGCACGGTGTTGATCCCTTGGGCGGTAATTGAGCTGATTACCGGCAACATTTGGCACGCCGTTGGCATTTTAATTGTTTATTTGGTTATTACCGTTATTCGCAATTTTTTAGAGCCAAAGGTTATTGGCAACCAGGTTGGTCTGCACCCGCTAATTACCCTAATTGCCATTTTTTGCGGTTACAAGCTTATGGGCTTTGTAGGTCTCTTCCTTTTCCCGGTTACCATTATTGTTTTGCACGACCTTTATGTGCAGGGCAAAATTACCGTTAAGGGGCTAACGCCCGCCGGGCAAAATGCCGATGAGAATGTTGGGCAAAACAGCGAACCCGCCGCCGAGCAAGGTGCCGAACCAAATGGCAGACCCGTTACTGAGCAGAGCGCTAAACCCACCGCCGAGCAAGGCGCAGAACAGAATACCGAGCAGCCGTAGCTTAGCGCTGCGCCGCAATTGCAATGCCGCGCGCACTGCCGGGCCAAACTCCCCCGCTTAAAAAACTTAATTTTTTGCAAAAATATGCAGCCAAAAACCGGCTGCATATTTTTTTTAGCCAAGGCATATACATAAAACAAAAGAACGGCGCCCGAGCCCGCAATAAAGGAGAGTATTTCATGGACCGCAAAATTACCGAATTTAACCTAAAAAACGAAAAAACCTGCCTGGAACAAACCGCCGAACTGCCAATTGAAGCCGATTTTACCGTGGCGGAGTATTTGGGGGACATTAAAAAAACACTGAAATGCAAGGCGGTGCCCTTTGTTACCGCCAAACAGCTTTCCGGTAACACGGCAACGGTAGACGGCACCGTGTTAATTAGCGTAATGTACGAGGACGCCGACGGCACCCTTTGCTGCGGGGAATTTGAGCAGCCCTTTAAAAAAAGCTTTGACGGCAACGAGGAGCTGGAAACTGCCGGGTTTGAGGTAAGCTGCAACGCCGTACTGAACACCTGCCGCGCCGTTACCGAGCGAAAACTAAGCGTAAAAGGCGTTTTAAGGCTAAAGGTTACCTTAAAAAAGGTGGCGCAGCACAACATTATTGCCGATATTGACGCCCCGGATTTTGAAACCCTTTGCGGGCAGGCCGAAACCGTTTTGCCAATTGGCATTACCGAAAAATCTACCGTTATAGACGACGGCTTTGAACTGCCGGAGGAAAAGCCCGCCATTTTTAAAATTATTCGCACCGACGCCGCCGTGCATACCGAGGAGCCGAAAATTATTAACGGCAAGGTCATGGTTTCGGGCAGCTTAAGCCTTTGCCTGCTTTACAGCGACAAAAGCTGTGCCGTGCAAAAAACGCAGCAGCAGTTTCCCTTTAGCCAAATTGTAGAAATTGCAGATATTACCGAGGATTGCCGCTGCAGCGTAACCGGCGAGCTTTGCAGCCTAAACCTTACCACCCGCACCAACGCCGAGGGGGAATGCCGGTCGGTTGCGGTTGTTAGCCGCATAAATCTTACCTGCAAGGCCTGCTGCCTGCAAACCGTACCCTTAATTTTTGACGCTTACAGCACCCGCAAAAAAACCGATTTTAAAACCGAGGAGGTGCCCTTTACCAAGCTGGCAAAGCAGGTAAACGAAACCTTTTTGTGTAAAAAACAAATTGATTTGCCGGAGGAGGCCGAAACCATTTGCGATATTTGGTGCGACCCGGCAGATTGCAGCGCCCGGCCCGGCGAAAAAGGCTTAACACTAAGCGGCAGCATTTTGTGCGGCGCGCTGCACAAAAACAGCGAGGGCGAATTTGGTTACAGCGAGCGGATGATTGAATTTGAATACCCCATTTTGTTAGAAACGCCTATTGCAGCGCCAATGTGCAAGCCTAAAATAACGGTTTCTAACTGCGAGTACCGCCCCAACGGGCGCGGCGGCGCCGAGCTAACCGTTAAACTGGCCATTAACGCCACCGTGTACAGCGCCGAAAGCCTACAGGTGCTTACCGGCCTTACGGTAGATGAAAACACCCCCGCGGTGGATGACAACGCCGCCTTAATTGCCTACTTTGCGCAAAGCGGCGAGGAGGTTTGGCAAATTTGCAAGCGCTTTTGCGCCAACCGCAAAGAGCTTTTAGAGCAAAACGATTTAAAGGAGGACCGCCTAAAAGAAAATAAAATGCTGCTTATTCCACGAATGTAATAACAAAGCCAAAAGCGGTTTTAAACGGTGCGTTCCCGTTTAAAACCGCTTTGCATTTTTAAGTTTAAAAATTTTTAAAAAAGCTAAAATTCAAGCTATGGCTTATTCGGCGCTGCCAAAATCGGCCCGGTCAAACCCCAGCAGCCTTTCTTCGCCGCCAATTCCGCCTAAAATTAAGCAATAAAGCAGCCCGGTTTGGATCCACAAAAAGGTTAAATCTACCGTAGCGTGCACCACCAAAGCGGCAAGCGCCGCTAAAATTAGGCTGGTTTGCTGCAGCTTGGTTTGGGCGTTGCGGCAGCAAATGGCCCGTTTTACATAGCCCACAATAAACCAAATGGGAAAAACCGTTCCAACAATGCCAAAATTTAATAAAAGGTCTAACAACAAATTGTGGCAGTGGGTGGTGGCGTAGCTGCCGGGATAATTGGCATAAATGTGGTAGTAGCCCAAAAAGCCGCGGCCAAACAGCGGGTTTTTGGCAATATCCCGCAGGGCAACCCGCCAAATTAAAAGCCGGTTATCGGTTGTAACGCCTGAATAATCTACCAACCGGGGCATTAAATAAGGGGCGCAGTACAAAACAATGCAGGCGGCGGCCGCCAACAGTAAAACAATGCTTAAAAGCTGATTTTTTCGCGTTAAAAGCAGCAGCATTGCCAGGCCAACCAGCACCTCTACCCAAACAAACATGCTGCCGGTTAAGTAAATGGCCCCGGCCATAAGTGCCGCAGCGGCAGCGTACAGGGCAACATTTTTGCGAAACACCAAAATTTTGTACCCGCAAATTAAAACCGTAGTTGCCAAAACCGTTGCCAGGTAGTTGCAGTTAAAAAAGTAAAGCGTGCAGCGGTACATCTCGTTACTTTTTACCAAATAGGTGCTTAAATACCAATCAAAATACCCTAAAATGGCAACCGCTGTGCCAAACAGGCAGCAAAGCTTTAGCCCTAATTCAAAGGTTTTGGTGCTGCAGCGCTCCCGGCAATAAAGCAAAATGGTTATCAGCATAAAATAGCCGGCGGCCGAGGCCAGGCCAATCCAGTTAAAATTTGCTGCCGCAACAACGGCGGCGTAAACAGCCAAAATTAAAACCGGCCAGGTAAAGCGCTTTTTAAAAACGCCAAGCCCGTTTTGAAAAATGCAAAAATAAGCAAACGCCGCAATTAGCACGGCGGCTGTTGCGGCAAAGGGCAAATATACGCTGCAAAACAGCGCGCAAATAACCAGGTCCGAAGCCCGGCTATTTAATTTTAATTTCATAAGCTCCCCCCAAAAATGCCCCGCCTGCAGCCTGCAAAAGGGGCATTTTTTGTTCGTGCTTTTGTAACGGTTTTTAATCGGCAAAGGGCGCAAGTTTACCAGCTTTACACGCCGCCTACGGCCGTTTAAAAACGGCCGGCAGGCAAATAAGCAGGGTGGCAATTAACTGGTACGCCAAAAGGCACCAGGGCGAAAGCAGCGCAGGCGCCGTAAAAACGGCAATGGCCGTTGCCAAAATGCCTAAAACTACCGTAACAACATACAACGCCGACATAGAATGAAACAGGCTTTTAATTTGAATGGCGGCGGTCATAGCGGCAAAAAATCCGCAAACCGATTTACCAAAGCTGGCGCCGGCGCTTCGGCTTTCTTGGTAGGCGGCAGCCGTATCAAAATAATCGCAGCCCTGTTTGTTCATAATGCTAATAGAATCCTCGTACAGCCCAAAATAATCGCACAGCATTTTTTCGCTTAAATTGGGGTCGCAGTTTTTAACCAAAATGGTAGTGCCGGTGTTGCAAAGGCGGCTCAGCTCGTAAGCAACCTCCTCGTTCGGGCAATATTTAACCACAAAAATGGCGCAAACCGCATTGTCGCACGCCAAATAAACCGGGAAATACCCTTTGCGTAAAATCTTTTTATCCAGCTCTAACGGCGGCAGCGCTTTAAAGCCGTGCGCCTCCATTAAAATGCGGTTGCCAACAAACACGCGGTGTTTATCTACCCAGCCGGAAACGCCCATTTTTTCCTCGTACATTACGGTGTCGGCTTTTTTGGGCACTAAATCGGTGGTGTTGTTAATTTGTTTAAACATCCCGGCCAATGGGCTGCCAATTTGCGCGGTTACCGAGTAAGCGTCTAAAATCGTTTTATCAATAGGGTTGGGGCTAAGCGGTCGCATATCTATCATGCAAACCGAATCCTCCGGGAACAACTGCCCCGCCGTAACGGCCACCGCGTTGCAGCGGTCTAACTCGGCGCAGGCCTTGTACCCGGTTAGCATGGCACCGTAGCCGTTTAACCGTTTGGCGGCGCTGCGCAGCGGAAAGTTTGGAATAAGCAGGGTTGCCGGGGCCGCGGCAATGCAGCTTACTACGCCGGCAATAAACACAGCGTAGGCCGCGTCCATAGTGGTAATAAAGGCCGCAGCAACCCCTAACCCTACCGCCATAATCAGCCCTACCAGGGCAATTTTTTTTGCGCGGTTTACTAAAGGATTTTTGCAGTAGGAATAAGCCAAAAAGTCCTCTACATTTTTGGTTTTACTGCCGCAGCAAATTAAAACATCCTCCCCCACGGCACGCTGGCCCATAGCCAAATTTGCCGTGTGGTTTGAAACAATGTGCAACGCATTTTTAAGCTTTTCATTAGCAATAACGCTAAAGTTAGCGCAAACCCTGCGGTGAGCCGAAAGCCGGCCAAAGCTGTAAAGCGTGGCCGAAAGCGCTAACAGCCCCGAAAGCGGAAAGCCTAACTGTGAACGCACGCCGGCAACCGCCAGCACCGCCTGCAGCAAAGTAAGCACAATGGCTGCGGCCAACCCGCAGTCCATGCTTTTTTCTTTAGAAACAAACGCCTTTAACCCCTTTAACACCGGCAAATTAACCGCCGCAATTAACAGGGTAAGCACTAAATGCACCGCGTAAAAGGCCGTACTGCCGGCCGCCTTTACCGGCCCGGCCAGCAGGGTAGAAAACAGCACCGCGCCAATTAGCAAAACCGTGTTGGCAAAGGCGCGCAGCCGCAGCTTTTTGCCGGCGGCCAAAAGGGCAGCGTTTACGGCGTCTTTATCCCCCACCGTGCGGTAATCTGCGGTCGGCAGCTTTTCGGTCTCGCTTGGCTCCTGGTTTTCCTCAGCCGGCAAATCGCTTTGCGGTTCGCTCTTAGGCAAAACCGGCTCCTGCTCTCTAAATTTTTTAAAGGTCTGCGTGGCGTCAACGGCGGCCTCGGGCGCGGCGGCCTGCGGCCTTACACCGCTAAGGTCAATGTGCCGGGTTGCGCCGTCGGCGGCAGCACTGCTTATTTTGGCGGCCGCACTGCGCGGTGCCGTTGGATTTTGAAAAGCAATGTGCTTTACCGTGCCGCTGCCGGGCAGCTTTTCGGTCTCGGTGCCGGAGTAGCTTGAAATATCGGCGCTTGAAGCAAGCGGCACCCGCCGTACGGCTGGCTCGGGTGAAAGCTCTGTCTTTTGCTCGGCGGCCTTGGGGGCGCCTTGGGGCGCGGCCTTTTCCGGCATTGGCAGGTTTAAGCTGCGCAGAACCTTTTGGGTGGCGCGGTCTTCAAATCCGCTTAAAATAGATTCAACACTTTCCAGCTTGTAGCGGGAGGTATCCGGCTGAACAACACCAACTGTGTCATCGGCCAAATAGGCGTTGCAGCGGTCCAAAAGGGTCTTGCGGCGCTGCTCGGCCGTGGCCGCCGCTTTTTGCGCCTGCGCTATTTTAGAAACATCACGGTCAATTGCGCTTGAAATTTGCTGGCTTTGGTTTACAGCCGCTTTTGCGCTGCCCGCGGCCGGCTGCGCTGCAGGTTTTGCCTTTTGGTTTAAGGTTAAATTGGGCTTTTGGGGTGCCGGCTCTGCCGGGCGAACCGGGCTGCTGCTTGGCGCGGCCTTAGCTTGCCCCGCGCTGCCTGCCGGTGCCGCTGGTGCCGGCTTTTCGGCCCTGTTTGCCGTTACCGAGCCGGACATTAACCCGGCGGCATTTTTTAAAGAATTAATAGCCGCGTTTAAATCAAACGGTTCCTCCGGTGCGGCTTTTGGCTCTGCCGCCCGGGCGGTTTCAACCGGCACCTTTGGCGTTGCAGGCCGGGCCTGCTGCGTGGCTGCTGAGGCATTTTGTGCTGCCGCCTGGGTCGGCCGGGGCGCGATCGGAATTTTAAAATTCGGGGCACCCGGCGCAAAACCCGGTTCAGCCGGCTGGTTGGGCTGCGGCGCGGCGACTTTTGCAGCCTGCGGTGCTGCTGTTTGGGTAGGCTGCTGCACTGCAGATTGCTGCCGTACCTCAGGCTGTGTAAATGCGTTTTGACCTTGCGGCTGCGTGCTATTTTGGGCGGTGTAACGCGCGGCGGCAGCCTGCCTTGCCTCGGTCATCCGCTTAAATAAAAAGTCGCTGGCGGTGTCGGCCTTTTCCCCGGCCGCCATGCCAATAGGCTCCCCGGCGGTAGGCTCCGGTAAATGCTGCACCGGTACCGGTTGGCCGGTTTCCTCCCCCTTTAGCTCGGCTGCGGTAATTACATGGGCCGGCGAAGGGTGGTGCGGCTTGCCGGTGCCAACCGTTATGCCAACGGTTTCGTACGGCAAAATGCCGCCCTGATCCATTTTATCTAAAGCTTCGCGTTCCAGCTGCTTTTTAAATTCTTCGTTCCTTTTTCTTTTCGAAAAAAATGCCACGAAAATTCTTCCTTTCCTGTTCGTTCCTCTACCGGGCTAATTTTAATTTGTTAAAAGCGGGCTTTAACCGGCAGTAACAAATGCAAACCGCCCACGGTTTACCACTTTGCGTGCACCCAAAGGTTTTTACCGGTGCTTTGCAGTTTTTTAGCAAAATTTGTACCGCATTATTTTAAAATTCGTTGCCGCGCAACCTCGTACATTAAAACGCCGGCCGCAACCGATGCGTTTAACGAATTGATCTTACCGCACATTGGCAGCGAGAGAATACCGTCGCATTTTTCCCGCACCAGGCGGCCAATTCCGTTGCCCTCCGAACCAATTACCAAAGCGGTAGGGGAAGTGTAATCGCCCCTGTTCCAGCTTTCGCCGTTCATATCGGCACCGTAAACCCAAATGCCGCGCTCTTTTAGCCAGTCTATTGTGGCGGCTAAATTGGTAACCTTGCAAACATTCATATACTCCAGTGCGCCGCTTGCCGACTTGGCAACCGTAGCGTTTAACGAGGCCGAATGGTGCTTTGGAATAATAATTCCGTGTACGCCGGTGGCCTCCGCCGTGCGAATAATTGCCCCTAAATTGTGGGGGTCCTCAATACAATCGCAAATAATAATAAACGGGTTCTCGCCCCGGCTTTGCGCCAGCGCCAAAATATCCTCCAGCGTGCAGTAGGTGTGCGCCGCAACCACGGCAATAACCCCCTGGTGGTTCAGGCCCCCGCAAAGGTAATCCAGCTTTTTGGCAGGAACGGTTTTAACCAAAATTTTAGCCGCACGGCATTTTTGCACAATGGGCACCAGCGGGCCGGTAACCTCCCCCGCGGCAATAAAAATTTTATCAATCTCCCGCCCGGAGCGCAGCGCCTCGGTTACAGCGTTACGCCCAACAACCAGGTCGGTATCCCGGTTGGCAGAATAATTTTCTTTTTCAGGCATTTTCAGTCCTCAATTCGTTAAAGTAAAAAATCTTCGGCCGTAAAGTTGTTTTCAAGGGCCGGGCTGCTGCTTGGCACCCGTTTAACCGGGTCGTAGCAAAAGCGCCGGCAGCTTTGCTCCGGCTCAACCGGGCCGCGTTTTTTGCAAAGCATTGGCTCGCTGCTGCCCAAAACGCAAAAACGGCAGTATTTACAAGCCGGCCGAATATCGGCTCGAAAAAATTTAGACATGATTTCACATCCGCATATCGTCTTTTTACAAAGTATACAACTCCATAAACTTACATTATATATTACCATATTACATTGCAGATTTCTACATTTTTTTAAAGATATTTCTGTAAAAAACAAAACAATTTAAAAAAAACGCAGAAAAACCAGGAGAAATTAAATTTTTTCTTTTAAAAGGGGTTGACAATTTGCAAAAAACTGGTATAATAATTTTTGTGTTTTGCTGAACATGGTGGATGTAGCTCAGTTGGTTAGAGTGCCAGGTTGTGGCCCTGGAGGTCGTCGGTTCGACCCCGATCATCCACCCCACTTTTTATTTAAAATTTTATACTGCATTGGGGTGTCGTCAAGTGGTAAGACACAGCACTTTGACTGCTGCATTCGTAGGTTCGAATCCTGCCACCCCAGCCAGAAAAAAGCACTTGCTAAAGCAGGTGCTTTTTTCAGTTCTATTCGCCTTACGGCGAGTGTTATTGCTGTGCAGTAATATTCGGCTTTTAGCCGAGTGATATTGCCTGCAACAGTGTAGGTGCCAATAGAATAGCACTGCGCCAAAGGCGCAATATCACTTTTGCCGCTGCAAAAATATCACGCCGAACAATGTAAGGCATATCACAAAGAGAATACTTACCGCCCTGCTGGTTTCTTTGTAAAAGTCAAAAGCAATTTTCTTAACCTTTTTTTGCAAAAATAAGGTTTGTATTTAAGCGGCATTTATGTTAGAATAAACAATGGTTGGTTATTTTCAAAGGAGGTTCATATTATGCCCATTCCCCTACTGCCTTACCCTAAGGAGTTAACCGAAACCGGAGGCCTTTTTAATACCAAACACTGCACCCTAACCGTGCAGCCCGGAATAGACCGCCGCGTGCTAAAAAAAGCGGCGGCGTTAAAGGCCGAGCTGGACCGGGCCGACAACACCTGCCACTTGTTTTTACCAAGCGCCGGCAATTTAGGCCAAATTGCTGTTTGCCTAAACCCGGGATTAAAGCCCGAGGCCTACACCCTGCAAATTTTGCCCAAAAAAATTGAGCTTTTTGGCGGCAATGCCGCCGGCTGCTTTTACGGCCTGCAAACGCTGCAGCAGCTAATTACGCTTTACAAGGGTGAATTACCAACCCTTAGCATAAATGACGCGCCGGATTTTGCCTACCGCGGCTTTTACCACGACGCCACCCGCGGCCGTGTGCCTACGGTTGCCGGGCTTAAAAAAATCATTGACCGTTTAGCAGCCTTAAAAATTAACTCCCTACAGCTTTATGTAGAGCATTGTTTTGATTTTAAAGAATTTGAGAACGCCGACCGCACGCCAAACGATTATTTAACCGCCGCCGAGCTTTTAGAGCTTGACGATTATTGCTACGAGAATTTTATTGACTTTGTACCCTCGCTTGCCACCTTTGGCCATTTGTACGAGCTTTTAAATTTAAAGGAATACCGCCCGCTGTGCGAGCTGCAGAATTTTAAGCCGCAAAAGCATTTTTGGTATGAACGAATGATGCACCACACCATTGACCCTTTAGACCCTAAAAGCTTCTCACTGGTTTGCTCGTTAATAGACCAATACCTGCCGTTATTTCGGTCAAGCTATTTTAATATTTGCTGCGACGAAACCTTTGATTTGGCCCGCGGCAAAAACGCGGGAAAAGACGCCGGCCGGCTTTACTGCGACTTTGTAAACAAATTAATTCAATATGTTGCCCAAAAGGGCAAAAAGGTAATGATGTGGGGCGACATTGCCCTGCGCCACCGGGATGCTTTAAAAAACATTCCCCAAAGCACCCTGTTTTTAAATTGGGACTACGGCCCCAACCCGCCGCAGCAAAATGTAACAACCGTTAAAAACAGCGGTTTTCAGCAAATTGTTTGCCCCGGAACCTCGGCCTGGGCACGGCTGATTGAAAACCCGCAAACTGCCGTACCCAACATTTTAAAAATGGCCAGTTACGGCCGGCAGGCCGGTGCATTAGGGCTGCTGAACACCAACTGGGGCGATTACGGCCACCCGGCCCCCTTTGCGTGCAGCCTGTTTGGCACCTGCGTTGGCGCCTGCGCCGCCTGGAACACCGAAACCGTTGTGGACGCCGATTTTGAACAAGCCGTTTCGCTGCTGGTTTACCAAACAACAACCAACCTTGTACCTTTAATTTTTGCTGTTTCGGCCGCGCAGAACACCGCTACCTGGGGCCAGTTTTTTAACTGGGCGCAAACCCACTCCTCTGCAGAATTTCAATCAACCGCCGAGGAAATAAAGAGCTCGGTGCAGGCCTTAGAGCAGGCTATTTTAACCCTGCAAGGCTTACCGGAGCAGGGCAAAAACGCTATTTTGCAGCGCCTAACCACGGCGACCGAGGGTATTTTGCTGTTAAACAAAGCCGCTTTACGGTTAAAAAATAACCAACCAACCGCGCCGCTAAAGCCCCAGGCCAAAAGCTTTTTGGCCGCCTACAGCTCCCAGTGGCTGGAGGAATGTAAAAGCAGCGAACTAAACGAAATTGAGCAATTCATTTTAAACATTTTTGCCTCCTAACCTACCCCTAAAATTTTGGCCGTGTTGGCAGCGTCCTAACATTTAGGTGCTGGTACGGTTTAACAAAACAGAATAAGAAAGGAAAAAGCCCTGTGACCCAATTACCGCGAAATATGCCGCTTTACGACAATTCTCACGAATTTAACATAATGCGAAACCTGTACGCTGCCGCCGCTAAGCAGCTAACATTAAAATTTGAGGTTTTAAACAGCGAGTTTAATGTTTTATACGCGCGCAACCCCATTCACCATGTTGAAAGCCGGGTAAAAACCTTTAACAGCATTTTGACAAAGCTGGCCAAAAAGGGGCTGCCCGTTACGGTAGATTCGGCCATGAAAAATGTTAACGACATTGCCGGGGTGCGGGTGGTGTGCCATTACATTGACGATGTTTACCGCGTGGCGGAGATGTTAGAGCGCCAGACCGACTTAGAAATTATAAAACGGCAGGATTACATTAAAGCCCCAAACTACAACGGCTACCGTTCTTTACATTTAGATATTAAAGTTCCCGTTTACCTTTCGACCACCACCGAATATGTTATTGCCGAAATTCAAATTCGAACCATTGCCATGGATTTTTGGGCCAGCTTAGAGCACGATATTCGTTACAAAGCCGATAAATCGCGCTTGCCGGTTGGCATTAATGAGGAAATGCTGGAATGTGCCGGAGAAATTGCCGAAATTGACCGCCAAATGCAGGATATGTACAAACGCATTAAAGCGGCCGAGGAACACCCGGGAAATAGCTAAAAAAACCGCAGCCGCCCCGTTAAACCGGGGCGGCTTGCGCAATAACCGTTAGGCTTTTTGTTGGCTCGTGTTTTAAAACGCGGGCCATTTTTGTTTGGCATTAAGCGTTGTAAATTTGCCAAATTGTAACAAACGCAAACAAAATCCAATTTTAAAACCAAAATAAAACTCCTATTAAAAGCCTTCGTAATTTGTTAGAATTGCCTGCGTTTTACCGCGTTTTCCTAAAGAATTTTGGCTTTTAAAACTGTGCAGCCTTAAAAGGAAAAATAACGGCTTATTTTTTAACAAGGCACCGCCCTTAGCCTTATTTGTTTTTGGCCAAAGCGTAAACCAGCGCCATTCCCCCGCCAAAGCAAAATAACAAAAATAAGCCCCACCAAACGGCAGGGCTTTGCAAAAACTAAATTATTCCGCAACAATGCTAACCATTTTGCGGTCGCGGCCTAAGCGCTCAAATTTAACTTTGCCGTCTTTTAAAGCAAACAAAGTGTCATCAGAGCCAATGCCAACATTGTTACCCGGATGAAAATGGGTGCCACGCTGCCGAACAAGAATGTTGCCGGCCAAAACGAATTGACCGTCGCCGCGCTTAACGCCTAAGCGTTTCGATTCGCTGTCGCGGCCGTTTTTGGTAGAACCCATACCTTTTTTATGCGCAAAAAGTTGAATATTTACCTGTAACATTTTAATTTACACCTCCGAATAAACGGTAATTGAGCCCTTGTACTGCTTTGCTAATTGCTCGCAATGCAGGCGAAAGCCTTTTAAAACCACCTGGGCTTTTTCAAAATCGGTAAGCAATTTAATTTGCATTTTACCGTTTTGCACCTGGGCGTTTAGCTGCAAACCTAAAACCTCGCTTAGCGTGTTGGCCGCCATGTATGCCGCGGAGGAAATTGCCGCGCATACCAGCCGACCGTTTTCATCATTTGCAGTTTGGGTAGCGTGCCCGCTTACCAAAAAACCGGTAAGCTGCCCGCCGGAGCAATAAAACTGAACAGTTGTCATACTAAATTATTTTGCAAGGGCAATGTTTTCAATTTGAACCTTTGTGTAGGGCTGTCTGTGGCCTAATTTTCTGGAGCTGCTCTTTTTAGGTTTGTAGGTGAAAACCGTAATTTTCTTACCCTTACCGTTTTTCAGAACCTTTCCGGAAACTACTGCACCTTCAACATAGGGCTTGCCTACGGTTAAAGCGCCGTCCTCGTTGGAAACTGCAATAACCTTTTCAAACTGGATGCTTTCTTCCTCAGCTGCGTTCAGCTTTTCTACAAAAAGAACATCCCCGTTTTGAACACGGTACTGCTTTCCGCCGGTTTCAATAATAGCGTACATTGGTGGCACCTGCCTTAATAAAAAGTCTCGCTGCTTTTGGGGGCGCTGCAAAAAGGGCGCACTTAACCCACGGCATGCGGCTTAAATAGTTTACCATTTTTAAAAGTAAAAGTCAAGCCTTTTTGCAACAAAAAAAGCAATTTTTTAAACGGCTTTGGGTAAAGCGCCTTTTTGGCGCTAAAAACGGCAGCTGCACTTTTAAATAGTTTAGGTTTTTCCTGAAATCCCCTTCTCTTTTAATTTATTTTAGTTGCAATTGTTAACAAATTGTGATATAATTCTTTGGTAGTGCTTTGGCCGGCTAAAGCCTGCGCCTGTGCGCTATACCAATTTTTTGTGAAGTTGAAGGGAAGCAAATGAAAAAACGATTAAATGTATCAGAGACCTTTGCCGTTGGCAGTATGCTGTTCGGCCTGTTTTTTGGCGCGGGGAATTTAATTTTCCCGGTGTTTATGGGGCAATCGGCCGGCTCACAGGTTTGGCCGGCTGTAATTGGCTTTATTATTACCGGCGTTGGCGTGCCGCTGCTGGGCGTTGTAGCCATGGGCATGAGCCGAAGCGAAAGCCTGCTGCAAATGAGCAGCCGGGTAAGCCACGGCTACGGCATGTTTTTTACCTGCGCACTGTACTTAACCATTGGCCCGTTTTTTGCCATTCCGCGCTGCGCCTCTACCTCCTTTTCGGTTGGCATAAAGCCCATGCTGCAAAACGAGAGCACGGCCAATTGGCTCATTTGGATTTTTGCGTTTTTATTTTTTGCCGCTGTTTTGTGGTTCTCACTAAAGCCGGGCAAAATTTTAACCTGGGTAGGTAAGCTGCTAACCCCGCTGTTCCTTTTAAGCTTAGCGCTGTTAATTGTTACCGCCTTAATGAACCCCATTGGCTCTACCGCAACGGTTGCCCCGCAGCCGGCCTACCAAACCGGCGCCTTTTTTAAAGGCTTTATTGAGGGCTACAACACCATGGATGCTTTAGCCAGCTTAGCCTTTGGCATTGTTGTTATTACCACCATTCGTGAGCTTGGCGTAGAAAAGCCGGAGCACATTGCCGGCAACACGCTGCGTTCCGGCATTTTTGGCTGTTTTATTATGGCCGTTATTTACATTATGCTGGCTGTTGTTGGCGCGCAAAGCCGCGTGGCCTACCCCCTTTCGGAGGACGGCGGTGCAGCCTTAAACCTAATTGCAACACACTACTTTAAAGGCGTTGGCGGCATTGTGCTGGCCGTTATTGTAACCTTGGCCTGCTTAAAAACCGCCGTAGGGCTAATTACCAGCTGCGGCGAAATGTTTTGCAAGCTGTTCCCGAACGGGCCAAGATACAAGGCCTGGGCCATTGGGTTTTGCGTACTTTCCTTCTTTATTTCTACCATTGGCTTAAACGCTATTATTGCCTGGTCGCTGCCGGTATTAATGTTCTTATACCCCTTAGCTATTACCATTATTTTGCTGGCGCTGTTTGGCAAGCTGTTTTTGCACGACAAAGCGGTTTACATTAGCGTTACCGCCTTTACCTTGGCTTCGGCCTTGTTTGACCTTATTGCAGCCCTGCCTTACGGGTTGCCGGAAGTTCCGGTTTTAAGCACCTTAAACCGCTTAGGCACCCACCTGCCGCTTAACAGCCTTGGCCTTGGTTGGGTTTGCCCTGCAGCCGCCGGGTTGGTTGTTGGTGTGGTGATTCACCTGTTCCGCCGCAAGGGGCTAAAGCAGGCTGCCTTGGCCGAATAAACCCCTTTAAAAATTTAAACTTAAGCCTTACTTTTTAAAACTTAAAGCCCGTCCGGTGCTTAACCATGGTTCTTTTATTTGCCCCTTTTAACGCGCCGGCCGGGCTTTACTTTTAGTTTATGCCGGCAAAAGCGTTCCCCCAACCGTGTTTGGTTTCAATTTAAAAATTATATACCAATGCCCCGGTGTTCCAATTTTAAGGAACGCCGGGGCATTTTTGCTGTTTTTACAGCAAATCTATTTTATCATTGAGTAGGTCTGTAAGCCGGGTTCTGTCGTGAACGGTTATCTATCTTGGCTGTTGATTGCTCAATACAGCTCTAGCCACCTTTCAAAGCACGCCGGGCCGGCGTATTGCTTTACTTGGTGTTGCTTCGGATAGGGTTTACAGGAGCGCGCAGTTACCCGCGCGTTCGGTGAGCTCTTACCTCGCCTTTCCACCCTTACCGTGCGGGGCCGCGCCAAAAGGCGCAGTCAATGGCCTAAGCCAAAGCCCGCAAAACGGCGGTATATTTCTGTTGCACTTGCCCTGGGGTCGCCCCCGGCGGCCGTTAGCCGTTATCCTGCCCTGTGAAGCCCGGACTTTCCTCATGCTGCACGCAGCACGCAACCGTTCAACCTACTCAAAAATAAACAATTATTTAGAGGAGAGCAGCTTGTTCAGCTCTGTCATAAAAGTGCCAATATCTTTAAACTGGCGGTAAACCGAGGCAAATCGAACATAGGCAACCTCGTCAATGTCCTTTAGCCCGTCCATAACCAGCTCCCCAATGCGCTCGCTGGAAACCTCGCGGTCCAGTGAGTTTTGCAGCGAAAGTTCAATACCGTCTATCAGCTTTTCCAAATCCTCTAACGAAACGGGGCGTTTTTCACACGCGCGCAGCAAGCCGTTGAGCAGCTTTTCGCGGTTAAAGACCTCGCGGGATTTATCTTTTTTAATAACAATAATCGGTAAGCTTTCAATCACCTCGTAAGTGGTAAACCGCTTTTGGCAGTTTAAGCACTCGCGGCGGCGGCGAATTCGCTCGCCCTCGTCGGTGGGGCGGGAGTCAATAACCTTGCTTTCCTCGTAAGAGCAAAAGGGGCACTTCATGCACAGTTCTCCTTTCAAAATACATGCGGTATTACCGGCCGAATGTAGCAAATAATCAAGCAGCTGTTAATTCCAAACGGCCGACTAAATAATCGGTTGCCGTTTAAATTGCATTGGCCGGTTGTATTTTAGCTGCTGCGTTTACAATTAGCAGCCAAGTTTTGCATAGGCCGCCGGTTTAGCCCTTTAATTTTTGGGTTAAAACAGTTTTAATTACCGCAGGGTTGGCCGACTTACCCAGCTTGCGGCACATTTGGCCCATTAAAAAGCCAAAAACCTTTTCGCTGCCGCTGCGGTACTCGTTAACGGCCTTTTCGTTGGCGGCAATCACCTCGTCGGCGGCAGCCTCTACGGCTGAGGTATCGTTGCTCATAAGCAGGCCCTGCTCCTTGGCAATTTCAATCGCCGGGCGGGAATCCTGCATCATCAGCTGTAAAATATCCTTTGCGGCGGCGCGGCTTACGGTGCCCTCATCGGCCATTTTACAAAGGGCGCCCAGCTCGGCCGGGTTCATGGTTAGCTGCTCGGCCGAAAGGCCGGCGTCATTCATGCGGCGCTGCAGCTCTACTAAAATCATAGCCGCAACCGATTTTGCGTTGGGGTAGGCCGAAACGGCAGCGTCATAAAAATCGGAAAGAGCTTTATCACCCGCTATATTTTCGGCGTCAACCTGCGAAAGCCCGGCATTTTGGTACCTTTCAATACGCTGTGCCGGCATTTCGGGCATGCTGTTGGCAATGCGGGTAATGTCCTCCTCGCTTAAAATAACGGGCGGAATATCCGGCTCCGGGAAGTAGCGGTAATCGTGCGCCTCCTCCTTAGAGCGCAGCGCGCGGGTAGTGCCGGTAGCGTCGTTAAAATGCAGCGTTTGCTGAATAACCGGCTCGCCGCACTCCAGCAGATCCTCCTGCCTGGAATATTCGTACTCAATAGCGCGAACAATAGCCCGCAGGGAGTTTAAATTTTTAATTTCGGTGCGGGTACCAAACTCGGTTGCACCCTCCGGCATAATAGAAATATTAACATCGCACCGCAAAGAACCCTGCTCCATTTTAGAATCGCTGACCCCGGCGTACTTCAGCCGCAGCGCAACCTGCTCTACAAACGCGCGGGCCTCCTCGGCACTGCGAATATCCGGCTCGGTAACAATTTCGATCAGCGGAATTCCGCAGCGGTTATAATCGGCTAACGAAACATTTTCGCTTTCATCATGCACCAGCTTGCCGGCGTCTTCTTCTATGTGAATACGGTTGATGCGAATAGTTTTTCCGCCAATGTCTACCCCGCCGTTTACGCAAATGGGGTGCGCAAACTGGGTAATTTGGTAGGCCTTTGGCAGGTCGGGGTAAAAGTAATTTTTGCGGTCAAACGCGCTGTAACGGTTAATTTGGCAGCCAAGGGCCAAACCGGCCTTAACGGCTAACTCAGCCGCGCCGCGGTTAAACACCGGCAGCGTACCCGGCATACCGGAGCAGCGGGGGCAAACTCGGGTATTTTCCTCCCCGCCAAAGCTGGCATCACAGCTGCAAAAAACCTTAGACTTTGTTAACATTTCGGCGTGAATTTCTAACCCGATTACGGTAGTATATTTCATACTTCGGCCCTCCTGCTAACAAAAGATTTTTCAAAGGCGTCGGCCACGGCAATAATTTCGGCCTCGGCAAAGGCGCGCCCGGTAATGCTCATGCCAATTGGCAGGCCGTTTTCACTGTATCCACAGGTTGTAGAAATAGCCGGCAGACCGGAGATGTTTGCCGTAACGGTGCAAATATCGGCCGAGTACATTTTAACCGGGTCATTCTCCTGCAGGCCAATTTTGTAGGCGGGGGTTGGCGCGGTTGGGGTTAAAATGCAATCGCAATTTTTTAAAATAGCGTTGTATTCGGCTTTTAATTTGCCGCGAATTTGCACGGCCTTGTTGTAGTAAGCGTCGTAATATCCGCTGGAAAGCGCGTAGTTGCCCAGCATAATGCGGCGCTTAACCTCCTCCCCAAAGCCTTCGCGGCGGGAATTTTTAATCAGATCGTTGTAGGTGCGGCCAACCCCGCTGCGGTGGCCGTATTTAATGCCGTCAAACCTTGAAAGGTTGCTGGCCGCCTCGGCCGAGGAGATAAGGTAATAGGCCGCAACGGCGTACTTTAAGCTGGGCAGCGAAACCTCTTGAACCTTGCAGCCCTGCGCTTTGTAAAACTCGGCTGCCGCTAAAACCGCCTGTTTTACGCTGTCATCCAGCCCGGCGGCAAAAAACTCTTTTGGCAGACCAATTGTTTTGCCCTTTAGGCTGCTGCCAATAAGGGCGGTATAATCCGCCGGCACAGTCTGATTTTTAGCGGTTGCGTCGTTTTCATCCGGCCCGGCAATGGCGTTTAGCAGCAGCGCGCAATCGGCCGCACTGTTGGCAATGGGGCCAATTTGGTCTAACGACGAGGCAAAGGCAATTAACCCATACCGCGAAACCGTACCGTAGGTTGGCTTTAAGCCGGTAACCCCGCAAAAGGCCGAGGGTTGGCGAATAGAACCGCCGGTATCGGACCCTAAGGCCGCCGGGCACATTGCCGCGGCAACCGCCGCCGCCGACCCACCGGAGGAACCGCCCGTAACACGGGTAACATCAAACGGGTTGCGTACCCCGCCAAAGTAAGAGGTTTGGGAGGAGCCGCCCATTGCAAATTCATCCATATTCGCTTTTGCCAAAATAACGGCGTTTTGCTGCTGCAAACGGTTGATTACCGTTGCATTGTACGGGGGCACAAAATGCTCCAGCATTTTAGAGGCGCAGGTGGTGCGCAGGCCCTTGGTACAAATATTATCCTTTACTGCAAGCGGAATACCGCACAGCGGCGCGGCACCCCCCTGCTGCAGCTTTTCATCGGCAGCCTTAGCAGCGGCCAGGGCATTTTCCTCGTCTACGGTAATGTAGGCCTTTAGCTCCCCGTTTTTTTCTTTGGTGCGGTTTAAGTAGGCCGCAGTTAACTCGGCTGCGGTAAACTCTTTGTTTTTTAAGCCCTCGGCCAAGGTTTTAAGGTTGGCCGTTAAAATGAATTGTTCTAAGCTCATTTAAACCACCTTAGGCACCCTAAAATAGGTGTCCTCCCTTTCCTCGGCGTTAGCCAAAAGCTCCTCCCGGTTCATAGAGGGCTTTGGTTCGTCGGCCCGCAGCTCGTTTAAGCCTTTGGGTTCTACCGCGGCAAAATCGCCGCTGCACTCGGCCTCGGCAACGGTATCCATCAACGCTACAATGGCGTCCATCTCCCCGGTTATTTTCTCAAGCTCCTCAGGGGTAAATTCTAATTTAGAAAGCTCTGCCAAATGGGCAGTTAATTTTGTATCAAACATGCGGTTCCTCCTTACAATTCGTTTGTTAGGCGTTAACCCTTTGCGGTTCGCATAAAGCCCTTAGGTTCGGCTTTAAGCTTTTAGGCTTGGCCTTAATTTAAAGCTCCCGCCGCCCCTCCAGCGCGCGGGAAAGGGTTACTTCGTCGGCATATTCTAAATCGCCGCCTACCGGAATACCGTAGGCCAGGCGGGTAACGGTAATGCCCATTGGGTGCACCAGGCGGGAAATGTAGCTGGCGGTGGCCTCGCCCTCTACCGTGGGGTTGGTTGCCATAATAATCTCCTGCACCTCGGTGCCGGAAAGGCGGGCCATAAGCTCTTTAATACGCAGCGAATCGGGGCCGATCCCGTCCATGGGTGAAATCACGCCGTGCAGCACATGGTACAGACCGTTATACTCACGCGTGCGCTCAAAGGCCATAACATCCCGCGGGTCCTCTACCACGCAAATAACCGAGCGATCCCGGCCCGAATCGGCACAAACCGAGCAAAGCTCACTGTCGGTTAAATTTTGGCAGCATTTGCAATAGCGAATATTTTTTTTAGCCTCTAACAAAATGGTTGAAAAATCCTGAACCTCCTGCTCCGAGCGGGAGATCATATAATAAGCCAGCCGGGCGGCCGTTTTGTGGCCAATTCCGGGCAAGCGCTCAAACTGCTCGGTCAAGCGGTCCAGCGGCACTACCGAATAAGCCATTAAAACATCCCCGGCATACCCGGAATATTCAGCCCGCCCGTAACGGCCGACATTTCTTCCTCGGCGGTTTTGGTTGCTTTTTCAACGGCCTCGTTTACCGCTACGGTAATTAGGTCCTCCAGCATTTCGGGGTCCTCCGGGTCTACCGCCTCGGGCTTAATGTGCAGCGAGGTAATAAGGTGCTTACCGTTTACCTTAACGGTAACGGCTCCGCCGCCTGCAACAGCCTCATATTCCCGATTATCTAAATCCTCCTGCAATGCAGCCATATCCTCCTGCATTTTTTGCACCTGCTTTAACATATCGTTTCGGCTGGGGCCCTGGTTCGGAATACGAACTTTCATTTTAACTGCTCCTTAAATTTAAATTCATTCATCATGAACGATTTTAGTTTATTCATTAAAATTTTTATTTTCTAACGACTTTGCAAACTGCGCCAGCGGGTCCGGCTCCTGCGCGGCGTACTTTTCGGGATTGTAAGGCCCTAAATTGTAGGCAACGCCCAACACTTGCGCAGCGGCGTGTTTTAAATAGTCACGGTACTTTGCGTCGGAATTAATCATTTCACGGAACTGGGTCAGCTTGCAATCCACCAACAGTCGGGTGCCCTTGGTGTAGGCTTTAGAGCCACGCAACACCCCTGCAAGCAGCGGGCAGCTGCTGCGCAAAGCCTCTAATATTTCGGGCCAGCGCTGCACCAAAACCGGCATCTCAGCACTTTCTGCCGGCGGGGCGGCGGGGTGTGCGGCCGCGGTTGTCGGTTCGGGCACTACTGGTATCGCACCTTGCGGCGGCTCCGGCAGCGGGGCCTCAGCCGGCTCAAATTGCGGCGGCTCCGGCAAGGGCGGTTCGGGCAGCGGAGGCTCGTTCGCAGCAACGGGCTGCGGCTGGGTTTTGAGCTCCGGGCCCGGTTTTGCTTTGTTTACCGAGGCAGAACCGTAAGCCGGGCAAACCGGCGCGGCCTGCCCTGCTGCGGCTGTTGCACCGGCGGGGTTTGTGCCCTGCTGCACTGCGCCTTGCGGCGGTAAGCTGTAGGCCAATTTTTCCTCCAACGCGGCAACGCGTTTTTCCAGCCCGGCTAAGGAGCCGTTTAGTTCTGGCACGCAAAGCTTAACCAAAACCAACTCGGCGTCGGCGCGGGTCAACGCGCCGGGGCCCTCGGCCTGCGCCTGCAGGGTAGAAAGCTTTTGCAAAATGTTAGAAAGGCTAAGCCCTTCGGCCAGCTGTTTCAGCGTTTCGTACTCTTTATTCGAGCAAACAATTAAACTGCGGTTTTCCCGCACGGTTTTTAAAATCATTAAATTGCGGTAGCAGGTAACCAGCTCAAATAACAGCTTTTTCAAATCTACCGAATTTTTGTAAAGTTCATCTAAAAGGTTTAAAACGGCCGCCGTGTTTCCCTCGGAAATACCCTGTACCAAGCGGCAGGTAACCTCCGACCCGGCAATGCCGCAAACCGAAAGAATAACTTCGTCGGTAATTTCGTTGTAGCAGGAGGAGCATTGATCTAAAATAGAAAGGGCGTCCCGCATGCCGCCATCGGCCAAACCGGCAATCAGTTCGGCTGCGCTTTCGGTTAAAGTAAAGCCCTCTTTATTAGCTATATATTGCATACGGCGGCAAAGCACGGCCGGTTCTAAGCGTTTAAAATCAAACCGCTGACAGCGGGAAAGAATGGTAGCCGGCAGCTTATGCACCTCGGTGGTGGCTAAAATAAACACAATGTGCGCCGGCGGCTCCTCCAGCGTTTTTAAAAGCGCATTAAAGGCGCTGGCAGAAAGCATGTGAACTTCGTCGATAATATAAACCCTGTATTTTAACGCGGCGGGCAAAAAATTAACCTGCTCGCGCAACTCGCGAATATCGTTTACGCCGTTGTTCGAGGCGGCGTCAATTTCTAAAACATCGGTAGCGGCGCCCTCGGCAATGGCGCGGCAGGCGGCGCAGTGCCCGCAAGGTTCGCCGTTTTTGGGTTCTAAACAGCAAACAGCCTTGGCCAAAATTTTAGCACAGGAGGTTTTACCCGTGCCGCGGGTGCCGGTAAATAAATAGGCGTGAGAAACCTTGCCTGCAGCCAAGCTGTTTTGCAGGGTTTTGGTAATATGCTCTTGCCCGTACACCTCGCTAAAGGTTGCAGGGCGGTATTTGCGGTACAATGCCTGATACAAAAAACGCACCCCTTTTTAGAATATAAAAAAATACGCCACACCCTCGGGTGTGTAAACGAACCGATTGACTGCGGCGCAAGGGCAAATCCACTTAATGCTGCTCGGTTCCCCGCCTGACATGGTTCATGGCTGCCTTTCGCACAGGACCCGCCCGTTTACACGCCCCAAAGCGTGGCATACAATACTCTTAATATTATAATATAAAACTCTTTAAAATACAATATTTTTTTTAAAATTTAGAAAAAAATTGAAACTTTACCCGCAAATTTAACCCCAAAACACAAATTTTAAGCTAATTTTGTTTAAATGCCGGGGTTTTAACCGCTGCCGCGTCCCAAAAAGCCTTGTTTTTAACACCGGGACATTGGAACGCCGGGGCTTTGACCGCCCCGGCAAAACAGTTTTATAAACCGTTTACATTTCGGTTTTGCGGTAATAAAGGCAAATATCTAAATACCCTTGCGGGGCCAAAAAGCCGCCGGGCACGGTGCCAAGCAGTGTAAAGCCCAGTTTTTCGTACAAGCGGCGAGCTGCCGCATTTTGGGCAACAACGGCGTTAAACTGCAAAATTTTAAAGCCCTTTTCGGCCGCCGTTTTCAGGCAGTGGCGAACTAAAAGCTCCCCTACCCCCTGCCCGCGGCAATTGGCGCTTACCGCGTAGCTGGCGTTGGCCAAATGCCCGCAGCGGCCAATGTTATTGGGGTGCAATAATGTAAAGGCCAACCGGGGCGTTTTGTTCATCTACCGCAATGCCGGTGTAGCTTTGGGCAGCAAAAAACTCGGCCGCCTCTTTAACCGCTAACTCATTTGTTTGGGGAAAGACATCGCCCGCCCGCACAACCTCGTTCCAAATTTTGCAAAGCTGTGGCAGGTCGGCCGCAGTGTATTCGCGCACCGGCATTTAAAAAACCTCTTGTATTTCGTTGTAACCCAAAGCAGTTAGCTGCTCTTTTTGGCGTTTGGCGTTTTTGCCGCGTTTTAAAACCGTTACCCGCACGCCCTGCGCGCGCTGCTGCCCGGCTTTTGCAAAGGCGGCCGAAACCGCCGCCGGTTCAGCTTTTTTATCTACCAAAACAGCTATGCCGCCTGGCGCCTCGGGCGGGGTAAAGCCCTGGTCTTTTAAAATAGTAATAATGCGCTCAAAACCAATAGAAAATCCGCAGGCGGGGGTGGGGTTGGCACCAAAATTGCCAATCATTTTATCGTACCGGCCGCCGCCGGCAACCGAGCAGCCCAGCCCGGCCATTTCAATTTCAAAAGTCGTACCGGTGTAGTAGCCCATGCCGCGTACCAGGGTTGGATCAAAGGTAAATTCAAAATCCCCGCCGGTAGCTTTAATGTCAGCAATTAGGCGGTCTAACCCCTCGGCAATGCCGGGCGCTAAAAAGCTGCCCAAATTGGCGCAAAGCTCGGTGCAGGTTTGTCCGTCCCGGTTTAAAAACAGGGCTAAATACTTTTGCACCTGCTCGGGCGCAAAACCGTTTAAAAGCAGCTCCTGCTCTACGCCCTGCGGGCCAATTTTATCTAATTTATCTAAGCTAATAAAAACCTTGCTCAGCTGCTCGGGCGCAAAGCCGCAATAATCAGCCATCGCTTTTAAAATGCGGCGGTCGTTAACTCGCACCTTAAAGCCCCGAAAGCCAAGCTTTAAAAGCAGGGTTGTAGTGGCCAGCACCAGTTCGGTTTCGGCCAGCATGGAATCGTCGCCCAAAATGTCAATATCACATTGCATAAACTGGCGAAAACGGCCTTTTTGCGGGCGGTCGGCCCGAAAAACATTGCCAATTTGCAGCGCCTTAAAGGGGGAGCAAAGCTGCTCGGCATTGTTGGCGTAGTAACGTGCAAGCGGCAGGGTAAGGTCGTACCTAAGGCCGCTGTCTACCACATCCGCCTCCTGCTGCGCGGCGGCAACATTCAGCTTTTCGCCCCGCTTTAAAACCTTAAAAATTAATTTTTCATTCTCCCCGCCCTGGTTGCTTTGCAAGTTTTCAATATGCTCTATTACCGGGGTTTCAATTTGGCTAAAGCCAAAGCCCTGGTAGGTTTGCTTAATAACCGAAAGCACATACTCGCGCAGCGCCATATCGGCTGGTAAAAAATCGTTCATGCCCTTAACCGGCGTTTTAATAAATTTCATGTAACTGCTCCTTGAAACAAAATACCAAACTATTAATAAGTATAACGGAAACGCGGCGCGATTGCAAGTGTGAAAGCAGACTTTTTACCATTTACAAAGGCCGAGCAGCAAAAAGCGCAGGATTTACACCGGTTTAATTGGTGCAAACCTTGCGCTTACGGCCCCTGGCGTTACGCTCTGCCCTTTAAAATAGGGCGCAGCGGCTTGTAAACGGCAAAGCAGATTGCCGCCACCAAGACCCCTTTTACAAAGGTAAACGGCAGGTTAAAAATTAGCAATGCCATAAACAAATTTTGAACCCCGGGCAGTATGGTACGGTACATACCCAAAATGGCGCTAACCGGCATTAGCAGCTTGGCATAAAGCGGGTACACCAAAAAGTAATTGCTAAAAACGCCCAACACCGCGCTGGCGGCCGCCCCGGCCAAAGAGCCTAACAGCGCCCCCCTGCGGGTTTTAAAGCGGCGGTAGACCAGCCCGGCCACCGCGGCGTAAATGCCCGACAAAATAAAGTTAGAAAGCTCGCCAACGCCTAAGGTGCCCGAAAATAAAAGGTGAATGAGGTTTTTCATAAAGCAGATTATTACCCCGCTGAGCGGGCCGTAGGCAAAGGCGGCAATCAAGGCCGGCAGGTCTGAGAAATCCAGCTTAATAAACCCCGGCATAAGCGGCACCGAAAATTCTAAAAACATTAGCAACGCGCTTAGCGCGCCAAACACAGCGGTAACGGCAATTTTGCGGGTAGCGGGTTGATTTTTCATAAAACATTACTCCTAACACGGCGCCCTTTGCGGCAGCCTTTAAAATGAAAACAAAAATTGCCCGAAAGCAAAAAGCCTTCGGGCAAAGGGTGGTAAAATGCTATGATCCTCTTTCATCCGGACTATACCGTCGGCTTTGGAATTTCACCAAATCAACCAAAATGGCTCGTGGGCTGTACCACCGGTGGGGAGTTGCACCCCGCCCTGAAGATTTTTTGTTTTTTACATTGTAACACCGCGAATAAAAATTGTCAATACCGCGTGCAAAAAAAAACTAAATTTACAGGCTGTTGTAGTCTTTTAAATTCAGCTCAATTTCGCGCCCGGCATTTGCCGATTTTACAATACCGTCTATAATAGCTTGATTGTAATAAATTTGGCTGGTGGGAACCGGTGCGCTGCCGCCGTTTAAAATAGCATCGGCAAAGCCGGCCAGCTTAGCGTAAAACAGGCCCTTTGCGGCATAGCCGGCGTTTTTGCAGGCCGGAATTTTAAACTCAACCTGCGAGGAGCCAACCTGCTTGTAAACGGTCATTTCCCCGCCTATTGAGCCGTTCCAGCACTCGGTGGAGGGAATACGCAGGCCACCCTTGGTGCCCATAATAATAGTGTCTCCGGGGGTATCTAAGTTCATGGCCCAGGCAATTCTAAAATCCAGCACAATGCCACCCTCTAAGCGGATAAAGGCTGCGGCAAAATCGTCTACATTAAAGCGGGCGGCGTCCTTTTCGGAAAGCACCTTGGGGTTTTTGCCGAAAAAGTCGGACTTGTAGCCCGAAACGGTTAACGGCTTGGGGTAGCCAATGGCGTTTAGAACCATATCTAAAGAATAGCAGCCAATATCGCCCAACGCGCCAATACCGGCAGTTTTTTGCTCAATAAAGGTGCTGCACGGAATACCGCGACGGCGACCGCCACCGGTTTGAATGTAGTAAATATCCCCTAATTCACCCGACTGTACAATTTCTTTGATTTTTTGCATATTGGCATCCATGCGCGGCTGAAAACCAACCGAAAGAATTTTACCGCTGCGGTGCTCGGCGGCAATCATCTCCTCCGCCTCTTCAATGGTAACCGACATAGGTTTTTCCAGCATAACATTAACGCCGTGATCCAACGCGTAAACGGTACACTCCTTGTGCGTTGCGTTGTAGGTGCAAACACAAACGGCATCCAGATCCGGCTCGTTGTCGATCAATTCTTTATGGTCTTTGTAAAAATGCACCTTTTCAGGGTCAAAGCCCTGCTTTACGCAAAACTTTTCGGCCTTGCCGGGAATGAGATCGGCCATGCAGGTAACCTCGGCGTTTTCCATTTCCAGCAATACCTTTGCGTGTGATTCAGCAATCCAGCCCGTACCAATAATACCAAACTTTAGTACACGGCTTGCCTTTTTCTCCTCCTGCTCCGGGGCGGCTTGAAATTGGCTCAATACTTCGTCAGACATCTTGTTGTTCCTCCTGTAATTCTAATTTTTAATTAATATTTTAAGGTTTTTAAGTAGTCAATGCTTTTTTGAATACTTTCCATACGGCTAAGGCCCATGGTGTTTTCATCCTGCTCAACAATTACCCACTCGGCGCCGGCGTCCTTTGAGGCGTCTAACAAACCCTGTACATCCTGCATACCGCAGCCCAAGGGGCGGAACTCAAAATCTTTGGTGCACTGCTCTTCCTCATCGCTGCCAATAAGCTTAAATACATTGCCGGTAACATGGCCTTTTTTGTAAAAATCTTTTAAATGAACCACCGGGGAACGGCCGGTATATTTGCGTACATAAGCGGCCGGGTCCTCCTCGGCTACATTTACCCAGCAAGTATCAATCTCGGTTTGTAAAAACTCGGCCGGAACCGACTGGTACAAAACATCCAGCGCGTATTCGCCGTTAATTTTTTCAAACTCAAAATTGTGGTTGTGGTACAACAGCTGCATACCGTGCTGTTTGGCGCAGCGGCCAATTTTTTCGGCGTTTTCCAGCACCACATTAAAGCCGGGCTGGCCGGGGCGATGCTCGGGGTTAAGGTACGGAATGGCAATGTATTTGCAGCCAACGGCCTCGTAATCGCTCATTACTTTTTCAAGGTTGTTCAGCATTTCAACAAACGGTACATGGGCCGAAATCGGCTCCAGCCCCAGCTCGTTGCAATAACGGTTAATTTCGGCCGGATTTTTACCGTAAAGGCCGGCAAATTCTACCCCGTCGTAGCCCATTTCCTTTACCCTTTTTAAGGTGCCAAAAAAGTCTTGCTCTAAGTCGGTTCTTACCGAATAAAGTTGTACGCCTGTTTTCATAAAAAAGCGCTCCTTTTTTAAAAATTCTACTTGTATTTTAATCGCTGCTGTGCTATATTGATAGTCATAAAAGGGTTACAACTCGCCAAATATTGCGGTTTTAATTTTTTTGGCGCAGCCCTGCCGGGCCGGTTTGTAACCAAACCCAAAGGGGGAACCAATTTATGCCGCTGCTTTACGAAAATAAAGGCCAGTATATTGAGTTTCGCACCGCCGATGGCGTAGCCTGCGAGCCGCATTTGCATAACCATGTTGAATTAGCCATTATTTTAGACGGCTTTACCTACGCCTACGCTGACGGAATTGGCGGCCGTATTCAAAAAGGGGATACTTTTATTGCGTTCCCTAATCAGCTGCATTATTTTGAAAATGACTCCCCCGATCTGTTGTACTCGCTATTAATTTTTCCACCCGATATTATTCCGGAATTCACCAGCATTTTTAAAAACCAGGTGCCCCAAAACCCCATTATTCCAATTGATTTAGACCGCATTTCTCAAACCATTGACCTTATTACCTGTGAACGCGGCAAGCCCAGCAAATTCTGCCAGCAAATTATTTGCGGCTGCCTGCAAATTATACTTTCAAAAATATTGGAAAACGCCGAGCTGGTAGAGGCCAACCACCGCGACCTTAGCACTATAAAATCTATTTTAATTTACTGTAACACCCATTACAACGACCCCTTGACGCTGGACGACATTGCCGCGAATGTACATATTAACAAATACCATATTTCCCACATTTTTAACCGCGAAATTGGCATTAGCTTTACCGATTTTATTAACGCCATTCGGGTGCGAAAATCTTACGATCTAATTAAAAAAGGCGAGCAAAGCATTACTGAAATTGCTTTTCAGGTTGGGTTTAGCTCGCTGCGCAGCTTTAACCGCCGGTTTTTGGCGTTAAGCGGCTGCACCCCAAGGGAGTACAAAAAGCGGCACTCTTAAAACTCCTTTAAAAAGTTTTTGGCCCTTGCCTACTTAAGGCAAGGGCCAATTTTAATTTAAAAGCCGCCAAACAAGGCCGCAAATTGTGCAGCCCCGCCCGGCGGTTGATTTTTAAATTTGCAGTTAAAAATTATTTTAACTGAACCGTTGCGCCGCCCGGCACTAAAACGGTTCTAGAAGTCTCGTTTTCCTCCAAAAACACCTCTACCCAAATATCGGTGGCACAGGGGTTAAAACAAAGGCTTTCATTAGCCGAAAACTGCAGCTGTTTGGCAGCGTTTAAATAACGGCAAATTTCAATATTCGTGGCGTACCAAATCGCCTGGTTTTTAGCAATGCGGGTAAGATCTTTTTCAAAACCGGACCAATCCTGCTCGGTTTTAAGCTCAAAGCTGTGCCCCCAAAGGTACAAAACATCTAACCACGGGTGCTGCATTAAACGCAAAAAATGATCAATAGCTTTTTGCGCCCTTAAAAAATGGGCCGAGGGATCCCACCGCATAAAATCGTTTGGAATGGCCCTGCCGTTTGTTTCCTGCGTTGTGCGGCTGTAAACAATACCGCAAGCGCGAAAGGCAGCAATAACCTCTTTACTGACAACCCCAAACGGGTACGACATACCCACCACCGGGTAGCCGGCAATTTGTTCTAAAATTTTTCGGTCTTCTAAAACCTCGTGCACTACCGAAACTCCCGGCTGAACATTTAAAAAGCCGTGGTGCACGGTGTGGCAGGCAATTTCGTGCCCCTGGTAGCAATTTTTAACCGCCTGCAGCTCGCTGGCAGTTTTGTTAAAATAATTTTTGCCGTTTAGGTGGAAGGTTCCTTTCAAATTGTAACGATTTAAAAGCTGAGCCAAACGGGCGTCGTTTTGCGTTCCGTCGTCAAAGCTAAAGGTAACGGCTTTGTACTTTCCGCCCGGAAACAAATACTGTACCATAAATTTTCCCCCTTTACTTTTGCGCCGTTTTTTTTAGCACCAGCTGGTACCCGCCGGAGCCGTATTCGTACGCTTTGCTTACCCGGCTAATGGTAGCGGTGCTGGCCCCGGTTTGCTTGCTGATAACGGCGTAGCTTACCCCCTGCGCCAGCATTTTTGCAACCTCTAACCGCTGTGCAATATCCAGCACCTCTTTAATGGTGCAGGCATCCTCTAAAAATGCATAACACTCCTCCCTACTGCTTAGAGCTACCAAGGCGTCGCACAACGCGTCGGTACTGTTGCTTTGCCAATTGTTCATGTTTAAAAGGCTCCTTTAACGCTTTAATTTGCTAATGTAAAACTGTAATAAAATTATACCAGCCCGCTCCCCCTTTGTCAAGGGGAACAAGCCGGTATTTTTAAAGGAGATATTTAAAAAGAAATTTTAAGTTTTTAACGCTACTGCAAAAGCGTTTAGAGGTGCGGCCATGGTTCAAACGCAAGAATTGCTGTTTTAACAAAGCAAAACGGCAAAAATCAGTTAATAAACGCGCCGTCGGCCTTTAGCTGCGCCCGCAGCTTTTCGGCGCTTACCTGCGGCAGGGTGCAGCCGGCCTGCACAGCCAAAGCGGCCGCCGTGCCAATGGCTTGCCCGGTTAACATGGCGGTGCCCTGAATACGGGTGGAGGAGGTTGCAACATGGTCGGCCGAAATAGAGCGCCCGGCCGTGCCCAAATTTGGCACCTTAGCGGTAATTAAGCAGCGGTACGGAATGGCGTAATAATCCTTTTGCACCTGGCCGCCAATGGCCATCCGCTTGCCGCACGGGTCGTGAATATCTATAATATACGAACCGTAAGCAACCGAATCGGCAAACGTCCTGCAGGAAATAACATCCCGCCCGGTTAATACATAGTCGCCAATTAAACGCCGACTCTCCCGCACGCCTAAGCTGGAGGAGCTTTCAATCATATAAGCGTTTTGAAAGCCCGGTACAAAGCTTTGCAAAAAGTCTATAATTGCAATTAACTGCAGGCCGGCCTCCACCTCGGCGTTCGAGTAGCTTTGCGGATCACAAGCGTTTACATGAATAATGCGGGACATATTAATAATTGCCGTGTTTTTGCGCGGGCCCTGGCACAGCCAAACCCGCCCCTGCGGCATGGGTACCCGCTCGGAGTCATCTGGCTCAAAGCCCGGTGTTCCGCAAAACTGCCAGCCTTTAAACTGCTCTTTGGTTAGGTTTAAATCGGCGTAGGTCAGCTGTTTGTTCATGTATTTTTTGCCGGTTTCAAGGTCAACATCCCCAAACAACATCATCAGCGATACCGGCTGCAGCTGGCCAACATAATCGTCCTTATTTACCTCAAAGGGGGTGTCGGTGTGCATTTGGCCCTTGTCGTCTACCAAATTGCCCAACACGCCCGGCTCGCTGCCAATAATGCAGTCGGCCGCGGTTTTGCCAATAACGTCGCCGTCGCCGGTGGTATCAATATAAACCGCTGCCCGAACCCGCTGCAGCCCAGCCTTGGTAGCCACCACCAAATAATCAATTTCGCCGTTTGGTTTATTTACAACATCGGCCAAAAAGGCGTGAAACAGTATTTCGGCGCCGGACTCCTTCAGCAGCTGCAGCAGTACATATTTGTATATATGCAAAGCGGTAACGGGGTAACCATCGGCCCGGCAGTATTTTTCGGCGTAGGGCGTAACGCGGTCTAAAAGCTCCCACAAAATTCCGCCAAACTTTTGCTTGCGGCTTTTGGTGTAAATAGAGGAGATGGGCGCAACCAAACCGGCCGTAGCCGCGCCGCCCAGGCAGCCGCCGCTTTCTACCAGCAGGGTTTTGGCGCCGTTACGGGCAGCCGCAACCGCCGCCGCACAACCGGCCAAGCCACCGCCCAGCACGGCAACCTGTGTTGTTTTGTAAATTGGTAATGTACTGTAATCCATTAAATTTTACCCCTTTTCGGTGGTGTAAACAGCTAAGCTCCCTCCGCGCAGAATGTCGGAAAAGCTGTTTTGCACCTTTAAAATTGTTTTATTTGCGGGAATAATTTGGGCGCCAATATTGGGTTGTACCTCGGCCGCCACATACTGGTGCCGGTAAAGCTTTACCCCGCCCAGCGCTTTTTCAAAATGCACCTTTAGGCTAACATCCTCTACATTATTGTTTACGGCAATAAAGGTCCAGTCGCCGCCTTCAAGCTGCATACAGGCGGTGTAAACGCCGCTGTACAATTCGCTAAGCTGCGACGGGTAGGTTTTGCCGCCCCCGCGCCCGCAGTATTTTGAAAGCAGCGAGTAGCTGTAATACTGCTTTTTCGGCACCATGGTATCTTGAATGTTCCAAAAAATGCCGTGGCGGGAAACGCCGTCGTAAAAACCGGCGGAGGTGCTGGTGTTTTGCTGGCCGGGCCAAAGCTGGTCGGCAAGAGTCCACAAAATTAAATTATCAAACCCGTTGTTCATGCCGTAAACAACGCCAACCGCCTGCTGCAGGCCGCGGTACTCGTCATCAAACCCAACGTTTGAATAACCTTTTGCCTGCAGCTTGGCGTTTTGAATGTTAAATTCATCGGACCAAAACGGCTTTTTCGAGCCGGTGGCAACAAAGTCGCGGTGCAGTTGGCCAATGGATACATCAGCATAATCGTAATAAGTATCAGCAGTTGTGTCTTCGCCGGAAAGATAACGGTGCTGAGAGTAAATGTCAAAGCACTCGTCGGCCTCTTTTACGCAGCGTTTTAGCAGCGTGGTATCCATATCCGCACGGTTGGGGCCCATAATTTTAATATTCTGCCGCAAGCCTTGCGCCGTTAGGGTTTGGTGCAGATTTTTAGCGTTAAAAATGTATTTATCGTACTCGGCGGTACTAATCTCCTCCGGGTGAATCGGCTCGGTAAACAGCACCAAGTATTTGGCATTAGAATACCCGCGTGCAAACATTTGCCGGTAAAGCTCGGCAACACCGGCGCAAAAACGGTTCGAGTTGGTTTTAAAATCGGCGGTTGAAAAATAATTCGTATCCGGAATACTACCGCTTTGGGTAGAAAGCCAGCTAAAGTTCCACGGGTTTAGCATAACATCAATATTTCGCTTTTTCATTTCGCCCATCCACTTGTAAACGCCCTGCATTTCGGCGCTTTCCCAGTTCCAGGCGTTTAATTTTTCGTCCCTTGCCCACAAGAATTTAAACATGGTGCGAACAGTGTGTACCCCCATGTTCTGCAAGCGGTCCATTTCAACCTTAGCCATGGCGTTGGTAGTAGTGCGGCCAAAGCTTTCGGGCAAAAAGGGGTAGCAGTAGTACACCCCCGAGCCGCTGCCCATGTAGCGAGTGCTAAGCGGCACCGTGTTTTGTACCCGGGCGCTTAAAAACAAAAGCTCCGGGTCCTCCTCGTCCTCCGGCGTGGGGTCGTCCTCAAAATCACCATCTACGTCGTCTTCCTCAAAATCGTCGGCAAAATCCTCTGAGCTGTTGTTTTCCGGCTGTGAGACCGTTTCGGTACTTGAGCTGTTTTTAGAAGAAGTGCTTTTTTTAGAGCCTTTGCCCTTGCTTGCCTTGCAGGCGCTAAGCAAACCAAGGCTTAACGCCAGGCACAAAATTAGGCAAAGGGCCTTTTTAAAATTTGCTTTCATACTTTCTTCCCCCTTTTTGTTAAAAACAGCGCGGCGGCCAGCAACAAAGCGCTGCCGGCAACAAGGGCACAGGGCAAAGCTGTTTTAGCGCCGGTTTGCGGGTTTTCGGTTGCGTTTTGCTCGGCTATGAATGCGGCATATTTGCGGTCGTAATCATCTACCGTAACGCCGTTGCCGTTATAATCGTAGCTTAAAGTTTTGTAAAGGTTTGGGTCCTCGGTGTAGTGGTGTTTTTCGGCGTAGGTTTGTAAATAATCTAATTGGAAAGCGTTGCTGCCGCCGTAAATCACCAAATACTTTGGGGTGTTGGCCGAGCGAACAAAATAGCATAAGCTTTGCCGCTGCCAGCCGGTTGCCGTTGTAACGCTAAAAGCCTCAATGCCAGATTCTGCCGGGTTGGCAAAATTGGTTTCGGCAGTAGGCTCTTTTTCGGTAATGCCAATGTAAGAGCTGCCGCTGCTGCCGGCCAAAACGCTGTACGCAATGTAGTTGTAGCCCTTAGCCAGGTTTAGCCGAATAACCGTTGCGCCGGCGTTTTTGCTTACTGCTAAAGCGCTGCTGCCCTCGGCGGCGTTACCGCTTAAAACGGCGACGCCGGGCGCCAGCTGCAAATAATCGGCCTTATTTAAGCCTTGCTCAAAGCTGCCATTGCTGCTGGTGTTGTAAAGCCACTCGCAGTAAGCGCTGCCGGCTTGCCGGGTGCTGCGGTCCAGCTTTGTGGCGTCTACGGTAAGGTCATCTAAATAAATTGTGCCGCTACCTAACCTCCCCTGCAGGCCAAAGTAAATTAAGGTGCAGTCATCCTCCTCCGGCAGTTCAAAGCTTGCACTGTAATAACACCAGCCGTCAGCGTTAGGATCAGCAAAATCCTCAGAAGAACGGGTAGAAATGATAGAGGAATAGTACCGCTCCATAACATAAGCGTCCTCCCCTACGCCAAACTGGTGGGTAATGGTAATATCTTTATGCAGGTTTGCATCTAAATGAACAAAATCGTTACGGCCCTCGCTGTAGCTTAACTCGGTGTAAAGAATGGGGCGCACCCGCAGCCCTTGCCCGGAGGTTTTAAAGTAACAGCTAAAGGTGTAGCGGTAGCCGCCCGGTAGCAGCACCGCGTTGTTGGTGCCAACATAGCTGCGGTTGTTTTCCTCCTCATTAAAATCGAAGGCAAGGGCGTAATTTCCGCCGTGCTTATGCGCACTTTGTACCTGCGGCTTGCAATCGGCAGCGCCGGCGCGCCAGCCGTTTAAATTGCCGGTTTCAAAATTGCTATTTACAAATTCTGTAAAGCTTTCGGGGTAACCGTTGCCGCCAAACACGGCAATTAGTTTGGTATCGCCCGAAACGGTAGTGGTAAATTGCAGCTCGGTAGAAAGGGCACCGTCGGCCATGTTGCCGGCTAAATACCAGCCCAAAAATTTTGCGCCGGTTTGCGGCAAAGCGGTAAAGGTAACCGACTCGCCGGGGCGGGCCAGACTTTTGCTTACCGTGGCGCTGCCGCAGCGAAATGACGATACCGAAACAGCGTAATCCTCATTGGTTTTGGGCTTTAACGAAAGGTCATCCACCGCTATTACCGCACCTTGAGCCTCTAACCCCAAAGCGTAATCGGCGTAGTTTTTATTTAAGTCTCCTGTGTTTAAAACAAGGGTGTAATCGTGCCAGGCGCCGTCGGCCTGCAAAGCGGCCTCTTTTACCTCCACGGTCACATCCCGCTTTTTCAGCGCGCGCAGGTAGGCCTTTAAGGTGGCGTTACTGCTGCTTTTTGCGCGAAAACGCAATACATAGCTGGTTTGGCGCTGCACCGCCACGCTTTGGTAAGCCCAGTTTTGCAGTGTTAAATAGCTGTTGGCGCCCTCCAGCACCACTTCGGTTTTGCCCGAAGGTTTATACCAAATATGGGCCGATTGAAAAGTAACGGTATTGTAGTCCTCCGCAAGGGCAACCGTCTTTGTGGTATCAAACATTCCGTCAAACAGCAGCTCGTTTGGATCCTGCTTTCCCACAAAGTTAAAGCGGGCGTAAAGGGTTAAATTCTCGGTAATCGTTACGGTGTAGGGGTTGGCAGAGCTAATGGCGGCAGTGCCGTCTTTGGTAAACCAGCCTAAAAAGGCGTAGTCGCTGCTGCTGGGGGTAGCCGTAAAGGTAACCTGCTCAGAAAGTCCGGGCTCGGGGTTTGAAACCGTTGCAACCCCGCCTGCCTCGGCCACGGCCGAAGCCGTAAGGCCCTGCTCGGTTACCGTTACATCATCTAACATCACGCGCTTAGCGCCCTTACCGGTTTGGTCGCAAAATTGCAGCAGCAAGCAATCGTCGGCTGCAATGTCGCTCCCGGCGGTAAAGGTAAAGCTGTACTCGGTATAGGTGTTGCCAAGGCCAACATACGCGCTGCCTTTAGCCGTTTGGTAAAGGGCGTAAATGCTGCCGCCAACCTTATCGGCAGTGGGATAAACCGAATTTTCGGCGTCCAGCTTTGTTTTTACAATACGGCAGCGCAAATTTACCGTGGCGCTGCTGTACGCCGCGGCGCGCTTAGCCTTAAACCGAACGCTGTAAACCGCGCCGGTTTTAAGCCCCTTTATTTGCTGCATGGCACGCCCTGTCATTAAAAGGGCATGGTTATTTTCGCCGTCGGCAACAATGGCGCTATCTTTTCCGTAATAGCCGTTGCCGCCGGTAAACCAACCGTTTAAATTGCCGGCCGAAAAGGCCGTTTTAGCGCCTGCAATGGTGTAAGCGCTTAGGGTTTGCGGCGTTTCAAAATCGCCGTTTTGCAGCAGTGAGCTGCCGGCCGCGGTAACCGAGCCGTAAAGCGGCACTGCAAACGCAGCGGTGCAAAGCAGCAACACGGCCACGCAAAGGGACGCAAGCTTTTTCATTACAAAATTCCTCCAAAATAATAACTGTGTACGCCGAGGCCGGGTAACATTTAAAAACCTATATCTAAACAGGTATCTAAAAGCCCATGTCTAAATCAGTATCGCCTTCCGGCATTTCCCCGCTCATACAAATAACTGTGGCCGTTTGAAGCAAGGTTAGGCTTACCTCCGGCTCCAAATATTCTTTCTTTTTCATACAAAGTCCCTTTCTTATTCTGTTTTAGCAGAATACCAGCTGTTGTAGGCGTTTAAAATATCTTTATTTTCAAGTACGGCCGCAACGCTTGCCTGGTCGGCTTTGGTTTGTGCGTCATCGCCCGTTGCCTCTAAAATAGCCTGCATTACCGAAAAAACATCGGCCGTTTGCTGCTCGGCATAAACGGTAATCGAATAACCCGAATCATTTACCAAAACAATGTAAGGCCGGCAGGTAAAGCTTTCACCGTAAACGCTGTAATCGGTTGTTTGCTGCTGCTTGTTGTAGCCAATATTATACAGCGCTGCCCGTACAGTCTTTTCCAAATCGGTTTCCGAAACAATGGTATCTAAGCTGCCATCCGCTTTATACGCTGCCTGTACGGCCCTGGCATTTTCTTTTACCAGAGCTTGACCGTTTAAGCTTTGGGTTTGCTGCGCCACAAAGCCGTATTCCGAAATAGTAAAGCCGTGAAAAGCCGCGCGCTGCAATTTTAATTTTTCTACCCCATATTTAAAACGAAGCGCCTGGTTTCCAACAGAGCGAATAGAGTTGCCCATAAACTCAAACAGGTCGGTCACTTCGCCGTTATCTTTTAACTGTTCCTCGTACAATGCCAAATCGTCCAGCAAAATGCTTGCGGTGCTTTGGTTATTCTTGTCAAACAGCCGTAAAGAGTAAACGGTGCCGTCCTCAACGCTTAAATCGCGCAGGGTAACAAAGTAGCTTTGCCAGGTGCTGGTTAGCTGCAATGTAATATCCTTAGTTGCAACATAAGTGCCGCGGTTTGCCGTTTTGCAAACTGCGTAGGTTAAGGTTGCCGCCCCTGCGCTGCCGGTAGCGCTTTTAGCTTTAAAGGCTAAGGTGTAAACCGTGCCTTTGTTAAACAAAACAGATTGATGTAAATATCCCTTTAACGGGTAGCAGCGGTTCAAATCAGATTCGGTTAAGATCTTGCCGTCGCCGTTTACGCGATACCAAATATGGTTTGCAGCGTAATCGGCAGCGCTCGGGGCGCTGGCAACGGCTGTTGTAGCGTCAAATCCGCCGTCGTAAAGTAAACTGTCTTGCTGCTTTACAACAACAATATCGTCCAACATCACGCGCTTGGCACCGTTCCCGGCTTGGTCGGCAAACTGTAACAGCACGCATTCGTCGGCTGCAATGTCGCTCCCGGCGGTAAAGGTAAAGCTGTACTCGGTATAGGTGTTGCCAAGGCCAACATACGCGCTGCCTTTAGCCGTTTGGTAAAGGGCGTAAATGCTGCCGCCAACCTTATCGGCAGTGGGATAAACCGAATTTTCGGCGTCCAGCTTTGTTTTTACAACACGGCAGCGCAAATTTACCGTAGCGCTGCTGTACGCCGCGGCACGCTTGGCCTTAAAGCTTACAACATAAGTGCTTCCGGCCGCTAATCCTTTTATTTGCTGCGAGGCGCGGCCCGTCATAGAAAGCGCATAGTTCCCGTCCTCTGCAACAATGGCGCCGTCTTTACCGTATTTGGCGTTCCCGCCTGCAAACCAACCGTTTAAATTGCCGGCCAAAAACGCTGCCTTAGCGTCTGATAAAAGATAAGAGGGTAAAGTGCCCTCCGCTTCAAAAGAGCTGGTTTCAAGCAGGTTTGGGGAGGCTGCAACAGCCGAATTGCCCCAATTTGTTGCACCCATTACGCCTACCATTACCGCCATTGACAAACAAACTGCGGCGATTTTTTTAAAAATTGTTTTCATTGTTGAATCCTCCAAAAATAATATTGTGCAATAATAAATCATTCAAATCTTTCAAACAAAGACTAAAGCGGATCTCTTACCGATATTTTAGAGGGGGAAACCCCGTAATATTGTTTAAAGGCGATTGCAAAGTGTTTGGAATCGCGAAAGCCGCACTGCTCTGCAACTTCCCCTACCGTAACGGCGGTAGTACTTAGCAGCTGCATGGCCTTTTCCAGCCGGTAACGCAGCAGGTAACGGTGCACCGAAAGGCCAACATGCTCCCGCACCGCCCGATTGACATAGCTTTTGTGAAACCGTACCGCCTGGGCAATGGCATCCAGGTCCAGCACCTCGGCGTAGTGCTGGTGTATGTACCGCATGGCCGCGTCGGCCACCTCTCGCGTGGCGCGGCTTTTTTCGGTTTTGTTTTGGCATTTTAACAGGTGGGTCAAGGCCAAAATCGCGTAGCCCGAAAGCAGGCTTTCCTGCAAGGGGTCTACCACGGCCGGGTGTGCGTGCTCTAAAATTTTGTTTAAGTACTTTGCGGCGTCGTAAGCGTTTTGTACCGCTAAATAGTTTACCGGCTGCCCGTTTTCCTGCAGCCGGTAGCGGCAAATTACCCGCTGCTCCTCAAAGCAAACGGCCGGCATTGGCTTATTGCGCACATGGTAGCCTTTATTTTGGGTGGTAAGGTCAAAATAATAATACACGGCGCTAAAATCGTCCGAGCAGCAAATACACTGATACGGCTGTGCCGACGAAATGTACAAAACGCCGTTTTCGGCCAGCTCTAACCGCTCTTGCCCTACCAAAAAAACGGCGCTGCCCGTAACGCACCAAATAAAACGATGTTCGTAAGGCAACACCGCAAGACTGTGCGTACACTGCGCAGTTCTTAATACAAAACGAACATAAGGACGAATTTCGGTTATTTCAATTGGTAAAAACTCCGTAAAACCACACCCTAACTAGCACCTGCGGTTGAACCAGCCCGCCCAAAATAGTATTATAATTATAATACTTTACACCCTAATTGTAGCAGGAACGCGTAAGGTTTTCAACCTTAAAAAAATGGCAAAAGGTTTAAAAAACAACACATTAAACGGTGCTGCCCGCCATAAAAAAACGCCCGCCAAAGGGCGGGCGACTGCGCGTTGGCAACCTTTTTTGCCAACGAAAGGGAGAGGGAGTTTTAAGCAGCCACGGCAAGGGCAACAATTGCAGCAAAAGCCTGCCACTTAAAAAGCAAACCTTAGCCGTTTGCCTAACCGGGGGGGAGAACCGCTAAAAAACTCTTTAACATTATATAACAGCAAAAGCATTTGGCGCAACCGGTAGTTTGCGCCAAATGCTTTAAAATGTAATACAACACGGGCAGGCTAAACTCGCCTAAAAGGGCGGTTAAATTATATGGCGCTCGGCACCGCAAGCCAGAACAAAGCCGGCAGCTTTGAGGTAAGCAATTTAAATTTGCCCCGCTTGCCAAATTGCAGCTATGTACAGCGCAACGCTCTTGTTAAGCTTTTTGCGCCAAAGCCGAACCCAAAGCGCGGCAGGCAATCAGCGCCTCCTCGTCCGGCTCGTTATTACAAATTACACTGTCGGCAATCAGCTCGGCACCGTCCTGTCGGCAACGGTCCTTCCAGTTGCGCATCCACTCGCCGTCGCCCCAGCCGTAAGAGCCAAAAAGCGCCGTTTTTTTGCCCTTTAAGCCGTCCTCGCAAGCCGAAAACAAAGGCTCAAACTCGCTTTCCTCCAATTGCTCCTCCCCCATAGAGGGGCAGCCAAACGCCACTGCGCCAAAGCCCTGCAGCTGCTCCGGGCTAAATTCGGCCGCTGTAAAAAGCTCGGCCCCTGCCCCGGCTGCTTGTGCCCCCTCGGCAACAGCTGCGGCCATGGCCTCGGTGTTCCCGGTTCCGCTCCAATAGACTACTGCAATTTTGCTCATTTTAAAAACTCCTTACCTTGTTTGTAAAAACAATTATAAATAATAAAGCTTTGGCACCCCGGCTTGCCGGCGTACCGCTTGCCCTATTGCCGAATTAACAACCGCTCAAAGCAGCCATGACGCTGAAAAGCCTTTTGGTAAGCGCCAACACAGCGTTTAAATTGCTCAAACTGGCGGGTTGCCGCCTGCACATTGCCAAACACGCACCAGGTGCCAACCTGCTTAGCCTTGGCACAGCCGTATTTTATAAAGCCGGCAACATCGGCCGGCGGATACCCCAAAAATAAGCCAACCTCATGTGGAAAATCGGTGCTGTATTTTAACCTTTTTATTAAAGAGGCCACGCAAAGCTCGGCGTTGTTTACCGGATAGCCCTTACTTTTTAACAGTTGCTGCGCTAACGGGTCTTTTAAATCGTTTTGCAGCCTTTGCGGCCGGTAAACATAAACCAAAACCCGGTTTTTTAACGCTTTAACCGGCAACATCCGCAGCCCCCGGTTAATCAGCATGGCGTTGTAGCGCCGCACCTCTTTTAAAATTTCGGCCTTGGTGCCGCCGGGGCAGGAGAACAAGCTCCCGGTTTTAAGACCCGCTAAGGTTGGGGCGCATTGCGCCACTAACAGTTCTTCAGGCATGGGCTTCTAAAATGCTTTTTAGGGCCGAAACCGAGCTTTGCCGACTGCGGGCAACGGTAATGCTTTGGCCTTTTGTATCCTGCATTACGCTGCGCAGCATTTTGTGCGACATTGTTCCGGTAAAAAGCACCAACAAATCCGGCGAACCAATATTTTTCATGTTTCCGGCCATTTTGGTGTAAACCTTTGCCTTGCAGTTGTACGCGGCGCACAGGTCAACATAACGCCGCTCCATACATTCGTTTCCCCCAACAATTACTACGCTCAAAATATTCGCATCCTTTCGGTTAGCTTTAGCTAACTTATTCTTTTTTATAAACGCCTTTTGTAGAATTCCCAAAAGGCGGCTTTTTAAACAACACGGTTTTAAAAAACGAGACTGCACCAAAGGTTAAATGCCAAAAGCCTTGGCTGTGCTGCACAGCTTTGGCACATCAGCTTAGTGCATGGGGTTACAAAATATTTTGTAACCGAGCCAGTTCCTCAAACCTGTTCCCGCTTGTCTAACAAAATTTTAGCAAATTGTAATTGGGCTTTCTGCTCCTTTTGGTTTAAAAAAAGCTCCAAAAGGGTAAATTTTAAAGGGAGCCTTTGACGCCCTTTAGAAAACGGTGAGTTTTAAGGCAAATTTAAAATTAATTTTTAAACTGCCGTTTTAAGCTATGCATTTTAAAAAGTTACTTTGTTCCTATTTATTTTAAGCGCATACAAATACTCTTTTTAAAATACGCGTTTTGCGCTAAACGGCCAGCTTTTAATTTTTTTAAATTTGGGCTTGACAAACGCAACAGCATCTGTTATATTATTACTTGAACAGTTGAGCGATTGTTCAATTGCTAAATTGAAGGAGTGTGAAATATGACAGAAAAGCAACCCACCCCCGGCGAGGATGCCGTTTGCAAGGTGCATGAACTGCACCACAAAGCCCTGCAAAAAGCGCTTTTAAATTTGCCGGACGACGAAACCCTTTGCGACCTTTCGGACTTTTTTAAGCTGTTTGCCGATTCTACCCGCATTAAAATTTTGTGCTTGCTGGTAAAGGGCAAAATGTGCGTGTGTGATATTGCCGCCGCGTTAAACATGACCAGCTCGGCAATCTCCCACCAGCTAAAGGCGCTGCGGCTAAATAAGCTGGTAAAGGCCGACCGCCAGGGAAAGGAAATTTTTTATTCCCTTACCGATTTTCATGTCAGTTCCATTCTTACCCAAGGGTTAGAGCATTTGCTGGAGCCCGAAAAATAATTTAAGAACAGGAGAAATTACCATGAAAAAAACTTACAAATTAACCGACATTGACTGCGCAAACTGCGCCGCTAAAATTGAGCGCGGCGTTAACAAAATTGCCGGCGTTAAGCAGGCAACCTTAAACTTTTTTGCCTTAAAGCTGATCATTGAGCTGGAGGACGGCGCCGACGAGCAGGCCATTTACGAGGCCGCTTTAAAAGAGGTAAAAAAAGTTGAGCCGGATTGCGACCTTGTAAAATAACCCGAAAGAGAGATTTTTATGAAAATTAACAAAGCGCAAAAAAAATCGCTGCTTTTAATTGCCGTTTCGGTTGCTTTAACCGCGGCTTGCAAACTGCTGCCGCTGCAAAACCTGCCGCTGCCGGAGCTGCCACGGGCCTTGGTTGTAACCGCCTGCTACTTAGTGCCGTACTTTATTGTTGGGTACGATATTATTTTAAAAGCGCTGAAAAACCTGTTTCGCGGCCAAATGCTGGATGAAAACACCCTAATGCTGATTGCAACGGTGGGCGCCTTTTTTCTGCAAGAGCCGTTTGAGGCGGTTATGGTTGTTATTTTGTACCGCATTGGCCTGTTTTTTGAAAGCTACGCTACCGAAAAATCCCGCGCCTCAATTAAGCATTTAATGGATATTATGCCCGACTTTGCCAATGTGCTGCGAAACGGCAAGCCCGTGCAGGTAGACCCCAGCGAGGTTGAAGTTGGCGAAACCATTGTGGTAAAGGCCGGCGAGCGTATTCCGTTAGACGGCGTTATTTTAAACGGCGAGGCTACGGTAAATACCTCTTCCCTAACCGGGGAAAGCGTGCCCCTGCAGGTAACCAAGGGCGACAAGGTTATCAGCGGCTCGATTAACGAAAACGGCGTTATTTACATTCAAACAACCAACACGCTGGATGACTCCACCGTTGGTAAAATAATGGATCTAATTGAAAACGCCGGCAGCAAAAAGGCCAAAGCCGAAAACTTTATTTCTAAATTCTCGGCCGTGTACACCCCCATTGTTGTAGCTTTAGCGGCGCTTACCGCCATTTTGCCGCCGCTGCTAATAACCGGCGTTTCAACCTTTCCTCAGTGGATCCACCGGGCGCTTACCTGCCTGCTGATTTCCTGCCCGTGCGCGCTGGTTATTTCGGTTCCGCTCTCCTTCTTTGGGGGCATTGGCTCAGCCTCTCGCCAAGGCATTTTAATGAAAGGCGCCGCTTATATTGAGCGGTTTGCTAAGGTTAAAACCGTGTTATTTGACAAAACCGGCACCCTTACAAAAGGCTGCTTTAAGGTGGTTGCCATTCACCCCGAAAGAATTAGCGAAACCGACCTTTTGCGCCTGGCCGCCGCGGTTGAAAGCAACAGTAACCACCCCATTTCTACCTCTTTAATTTCGGCCTACGGCAAGGTGCCGGAGGACATTGAAATACAAGAGGTTATTGAAGTTGCCGGTGCCGGCATTACCGCCAAGGTTAACGGCCAAAAGGTTTGGGTTGGCAACAGCAAGCTTATGCAGCAGGCCGGCACCAACTATCACAATTGCCACATCCACGGCACTGCGGTTCATGTTGCCATTGACTCGGAGTATATGGGTCACATTATTATCTCAGACGAGGTAAAGGACGAGGCAGTTACCGCCGTAAAGCACCTAAACCGCATGAATATTAAAACCGTTATGCTAACCGGCGACCGGGAGGATACCGCCAAAGCCGTTAGCGACCAGCTTGGCATTCAGGAATACCACGCCGAGCTGCTGCCCGACAACAAGGTAGAAATTGCCGAGCGCTACATGAAAAGCGGCACCGGCCCGGTTGCCTTTGTGGGTGACGGTATTAACGATGCCCCAGTGTTAATGACGGCTGATATTGGCGTTTCCATGGGCGCTATGGGCAGCGATGCCGCAATTGAGGCGGCCGATGTTGTAATTATGGACGATTCGATTGAAAAGGTTGCAACCTCTAAGCTAATTGCCGACCGCACCATGCGCATTGTGCGGGAAAACATTATTGTTTCGCTTGGCATTAAGCTGGTGGTGCTGGTGCTTAGCATTTTTACAACCGTATCCTTTGAAATTGCCGAGCTGTCCGATGTTGGCGTGCTGATTTTAGCGGTTTGCAATGCGGCCCGCTGCCTGTTGCCGCCGCGACTTAAAAAATAACCGAATTTACCAAAAAAGCAATCCAAACTTAAAAATTTAAAAAAATAATACGCTTTTTAAAATACGCCGAATAAATTTCGGCGTATTTTTTTTGCGCTTTTGGCAATGCTAAATACAAATTTAAAAAGGAGCTTTTTAAGTATGAAAAAAATTGTTTCCTGCCTACTGGCGCTTTGCTGTGCAGCCGGCAGCCTTTTAAGCCTTAGCGGCTGCAACAAATCAACGAATGATAATACCATTTACTATTTAAACTTTAAGCCGGAAATTGCCTCGGTGTACGATGAAATTGCCAAGACCTACAGCAAGGAAAAGGGCGTGACCCTACGGGTAACAACCGCGGCCTCGGGCACTTACGAGCAAACCCTAAAATCTGAAATGGCAAAATCTACCGCGCCTACCATTTTTCAAATTAACGGGCCAAAGGGCTACGCCAACTGGAAGTCTTACTGCAAGGACCTTAAAAACACCGCCATTTATAACGCGCTGAACAATAAATCGTTAGCTATAACCTCGGGCGACGGCGTTTACGGCGTGCCCTATGTGGTAGAGGGGTACGGCATTATTTACAACCGCGAAATTTTAAACCGTTACTTTGCGCTGAGCGACAAAAAAACTTCCTTAAAATCGGTAAACGAAATTAACAGCTTTGCCGCTTTAAAAGCGGTGGTTGAGGACATGACCCGGCTGAAAGAAAAGCTTGGCATTGAGGGGGTTTTTGCCTCTACCTCCCTTAAAAGCGGCGAGGACTGGCGCTGGCAGACCCATTTAGCCAACATTCCGCTGTACTACGAATTTCAAAAAAACAAGGTAGACCTTTCTGGCGACGATACCAAAACGGTGCAGTTTGAGTACAGCGAAAATTTTAAAAATATTTTTGATTTATATTTAAATAACTCCACTACCGATAAAAAGCTGCTGGGCAGCAAGTCGGTGGCCGATTCTATGGCCGAATTTGCGCTGGAAAAATGTGCCATGGTGCAAAACGGCAACTGGGCCTGGAGCCAAATTGAGCAGGTTTCGGGCAACCGCGTTAAAAAAGAAGATATTAAATTCATGCCCATTTACACCGGGGTAGAGGGCGAGCAGACCCAAGGCCTTTGCATTGGCACCGAAAACTTTTTGTGCATTAACAAAAATGCTACCGAGCAGCAGCAAAAGTTGGCCGAGGAGTTTTTGTACTGGCTTTATTCCAGCGAAACGGGCAAAAAATTTGTAACCGAAAAATTAAATTTTATTGCCCCGTTTAACACCTTTACCGCTAACGAGGTACCGGATGACCCGTTGGCCAAGCAGGTTGCCGAATGGATGCAAAAGGGCAATGTTACCACCATTCCCTGGAACTTTACCGTTTTCCCCAACCAAACGTTTAAGGATAATTATGGCGCTGCGCTTCTTTCCTACGCGCAGGGGGCCAAACCCTGGCAAGAGGTTAAAACTTTGTTTGTAGACGACTGGAAAAAGGAGAGTAACAGCTAAACCCTTTAAGCTTTTAAACACCGGCGTTTCGCCCTGCCGGTTCGGGCGGCCGTTAACGGCAGTTTGAGCCGGCAAAGTCTTTAGCGCTTGGCAGCAAAACAAGCGCTAATGGCGTTTAAAAATTGCTGTAAGAAGGAGCAAGAAGAATGCATAAAAATTTAAAACGCTATTTTCCGCTATTTGCGCTGCCAACACTACTTGCTTTTCTTGTAGCGTTTTTGGTGCCGTTTATTATGGGGTTGTACCTTTCGTTTACCGAATTTACTACCGTTACCGACGCCACCTTTGTTGGCATTAAAAATTACATTGCCGCTTTTTCAGAGGACCGCAATTTTGTAAACGCCCTTTGGTTTACAGTAAAATACGCCATTACTGTTATTATAACGGTAAATGTTTTTTCTTACCTTTTGGCGCTGGCGCTAACCAGGGGGCTAAAGGGCACCAACATTTTTCGCTCGGTATTTTTCATGCCCAATTTAATTGGCGGCATTATTTTGGGCTACATTTGGCAAATTATTATTAACGGCGTGCTGCTGCCCTGGAATGTTGACATTACCTTCAATGCCAATTACGGCTTTTGGGGGCTGGTTATTTTAACCAACTGGCAAATGATAGGGTATATGATGATTATTTATGTAGCCGGCATTAGCAGCATTACTCCCGAATTGTTAGAGGCCGCTAAAATTGACGGCGCCACGCCCCGCCAAATTTTGTTTAAAATTACCCTGCCGCTTACCATGCCCTCTATTACCATTTGCACCTTTTTAACCCTAACCAACGCCTTTAAGCTGTTTGACCAAAACTTAGCCCTAACGGCCGGCGCACCAAACCGCGAAACCTCTATGCTGGCGCTGGATATTTACAACACCTTTTACGGGCGGGTTGGCTCCGAAGGGGTGGGGCAGGCAAAGGGCGTTGTGTTTTTTGTAATTGTTGCTGCCCTGGCTGGCCTGCAGCTTTATTTAACCGGCAGAAAAGAGGTAAAGTAAAATGCAAAACAGTAAAATTCTTCGCGGGTTTTACAGCCTGCTGCTTGGGCTTTTGGCCCTGGCCTTTTTGTTGCCCATTATTATTGTGCTGTTAAACTCCTTTAAAGGGCAGTTTTATATTAGCGACGCCCCCTTTGCCCTACCAAACGCCGCCACCTTTTCCGGGCTGGAAAATTATATGAACGGCATTGCCAAAACCGGCTTTATCGAGGCATTTTTTTACTCGCTGTTTATTACCGTTTTTTCGGTAGCGGTTATTGTTTTGTTTACCGGTATGACGGCCTGGTATTTAACGCGGGAAAAAAGCCGTTTTTCTAAAACGCTGTACTACCTGCTGGTGTTCAGCATGATCGTGCCGTTTCAAATGATCATGTTTACCATGTCTAAAATAGCAAACCTGCTGCGGTTAGATAACCCCCTTGGCATTATTTTAATTTACCTTGGCTTTGGCGCCGGGCTTTCGGTTTTTATTTTTTCGGGGTTTGTTAAAACAATTCCGTTAGAAATTGAGGAGGCCGCTTATGTAGACGGCTGCTCTCCCCCGCGGTTGTTTTTCTCAGTTATTCTGCCAATTCTGCGCCCAACCGCCATTACGGTGGCAATTTTAAACACCATGTGGATCTGGAACGACTATTTACTGCCCTATTTGGTAATTGGCAACGAATATAAAACCATTCCCATTGCCGTGCAGTACCTGCAGGGGGGCTACGGCTCGCGGGATATGGGCGCTTTAATGGCCATGCTGGTATTGTCAATTATACCAATTGTAATTTTTTATGCCGTTTGCCAGCGATATATTATACAAGGCGTAGTAGCCGGTGCCGTAAAGGGTTAAGTATGCAGCGCGCGGTACTTTTAAAAAAACAACCCCCCTTTGCCCGGCGGTATGGCATTTTGCTGCCTATATTTTCGCTGCCCGGGCCGTACGGCATTGGCACACTGGGAAACCAGGCCTTTTTGTTTGTAGATTTTTTGGCACGCGCCGGCGCGGCCTATTGGCAGCTGTTGCCCCTTGGCCCAACCGGCTACGGCGACAGCCCGTACCAAAGCTTTTCCTCCTTTGCGGGGAACCCTTATTTTATTGACCCGGAGCTTTTGTACCGGCAGGACAAGCTTACCAAGGCCGAGCTGCAAACCACCCAAGCCGAGCCGGGAGAAATTAATTATTTAAAGCTTTACCAAACGCGTGAAGCATTGCTGTACCGCGCCTTTTTGCGGGCGCAAAAAAAAGACCTGCCGGGGTACGATGAATTTTTGTGGCAAAACCGCGATTGGCTAACCAACTACGCCGAATACACTGCTTTAAAACGGCACTTTAGCAATAAGGGGCGCGGCGCCCTGCCCTACCCCGTTAAAACCGCTGAGGCCGAAGCCTTTGTAAAGCAGCACCTAAAAAAGCAAACTGCCTTTGTTTGCTACGAGCAGTACGAATTTTTTGCCCAGTTTTGCGCCTTAAAAAGCTACGCCGAAAGCAAGGGCGTGCAGTTTATTGGGGATCTGCCGCTTTACACCGCCAATGACAGCGCCGATGTTTGGGCAAACCCCGAACTGTTTTGTTTAAACCAAAATGGCAGCCCCACCGCGGTGGCCGGCGTACCGCCGGATGAATTTTCTAAAACCGGGCAGCTTTGGGGCAACCCGCTTTACAACTGGCCGGCGCACGAAAGCACGGGCTTTAGCTGGTGGTGCAGCCGCGTTGCCCGGCAGTTTAGCCTGTACCACATTTTGCGAATAGACCATTTTATTGGCATTTCGCTTTACTATGCCATTCCGGCCGGCGCCGAAAACGCCCAAAACGGAAAATGGCTGCCGGGGCCCGATAAAGCCTTAATTGCCGCGCTGCAAAAAGCCGTGCCAAACGGCCGCTACATTGCCGAGGACTTAGGACTTTTAAACCCCAAAACCGCCGCTTTAATTCAAAAAACCGGCTTTCCGGGTATGCGGCTGCTGCAATCGGCCTTTAACAGCGGCAGCAGCAACGGCAATTTGCCGCACCGCCTGCCAAAAAACTGTGTGCTGTACACCGGCACGCACGATAATAACACCCTGCAAGGGCGCATTTTAAGCTTTACCCCCGCCGAAAAGCGTTACGCCTACCGCTATTTAGGGGTTAAACGGCGGGCCGATCTACAGCCCCGCCTAATTCGCGCCGGCTTTGCCGCCACGCCCGATTTATTTATTTTACCGCTGCAGGATCTGCTGGGCCTTGGGGCAAGCGCCCGCATTAACACCCCGGCCACTTTGGGCCAAAATTGGCGTTGGCGCTTAACCGAGCTGCCACCCAACCTGCTGGCCGATGAAACCGCTGCCCTTGCAGCTATTTTTGAAAGGAGCAATTTAAGTGACAGTGAACACTGAGCTGTACCAAAATAAGCTAAACGAAGGCCTGCAAAAGGCCGACCCCAACGCTGCCGATTACCCGTACCGCGTGCAGCGTGCCATTGCGGCCGCCTTGCTTTTGGTAACTGCCGGCCTGCCCGCCAACAGCCGAAAAGGCCGCACCGGGTACTATTTTTCGGCCGAATATTTGCCCGGCAAAATTACCGAGCAAACAGTGGCTGCCTTGGGGTTAGAGCAGCAAACCGAGGAGGTTTTAAAGCAAAACGGCACCGGGCTTTCGGTGCTAAACGCTCTGCCGGATCCGGCCCTTGGCAACGGCGGTTTGGGGCGTTTGGCCTCCTGCATTATGGAGTCGGCCGCCTTTTGTGATCTACCCTTAGACGGCTACGGCATACGCTACCGGTACGGAATTTTTAAGCAAACGGTGCAAAACAACCGCCAGCAGGAATCGCCGGATTTTTGGCTGAACCACTGTCCAATGGAAATTTGCCGCCGCGAGCGCACCCAAACGGTTCAGCTGGGCAACGAAACGGTGCTGGCCGTGCCGTATGATGTGCCAATTATTTCTAAAAACAGGGTAAACTGCCTGCGGCTTTGGCAGTGTGAGGCTGCCGAGCCGGTAGACCTTTCGGCCTTTTGCCGCGGCGAATATGAGACCGCTTTTAAAAACACTGTTACCGCGCTGGCCGTTACGGCCTTTTTGTACCCCGACGATTCTACCGAGCGGGGCAAAGAGCTGCGCTTAAAGCAGCAATACTTTTTTTGCTGTGCCGGGCTGGGCGATATTTTAGCCGATTTTAAAAAAACCGGCGAGCCCATTACCGCCCTGGCCGATTTTGTGCAAATTCAGCTAAACGACACCCACCCCACCGTGGCAATTTTAGAGCTACTGCGCCGCCTGTGTGAAGATTACCGGCTGGATTTTAAAACCGCCTTTGGCCTTTGCCAAAGCATTTTTAACTACACCAACCACACCGTTATGGCCGAGGCGCTGGAAACCTGGAGCGTAGAGCTGTTTTGCCGGGTGCTGCCGCAGGTTTACCCCTACGCCGTTATGGTAAACAACGCCTTAGCGGCCGAGGTTACCGTAAAAAAGGCGTACGAAAAGCTGGCCGTTATTCAAGGCGGCCGCCTTTACATGGCCAACCTGGCGGTTTACACGGCCAAAAAGGTAAACGGCGTTGCCGAGCTGCACAGCAGCCTTATTAAGGAGACCATTTTTAACGGCTTTAACCAGCTTTACCCGCAAAAGTTTTGCAACATTACCAACGGCGTTTCGCACCGGAGGTGGCTTTGCCTTGCCAACCCCGGACTGACCAGCTTTATTAACGAGCGCATTGGCACCGAGTGGCAAAGCAGCTTTGAACAGCTTGGCCGGCTGCACGCCTTTACCGGAGCAGGCGACCTAAAAGAACTGGCCCAAATTAAGCAACAAAATAAAAGTCGCCTTTGCCGCTATTTAAAGCAATACGCCAACATTACCTTAAACGAAGATTTTATTTTTTCGGTACAAATTAAACGAATTCACGAGTACAAGCGCCAGCTGATGAATGTGCTTTCGGTACTTCTGCTTTATTTAAAGCTTAAAAACGGCGAGCTGCCAAACTTTTACCCCACCGCCTTTATTTTTGCCGGCAAGGCGGCCCCGGGCTACCACGCCGCCAAAGAGGTTATTCGCCTAATTAACACCGTAGCCGAGTTTTTAAACCGGGACGACACCGTTAAAAATTTGCTGCAAATTGTTTTTATGCCGGATTACAACATTAAAAATGCTATGCAGATTATTCCGGCCGCTAACCTTTCCGAGCAGATTTCCATGGCCACCACCGAGGCCAGCGGCACCGGGAATATGAAGCTTAGCATGAACGGCGCGCCCACCGTAGGCACGCTGGACGGCGCCAACATTGAAATTGTGCGTGCCGCCGGGGAGGAAAACAATTATATTTTTGGGGCCAACGCCACCCAAATTAAGCAAACCCTTGCCACCTACAGTCCGTGGGACGTTTACCACACCAATCCCGAAATTCGCGAGGTGCTGGCTCTGCTGCAAAACGGCGTTTTAGGCGATTTTGATTTTCTTTACAAAACGCTGCTTGGGGACCACGACCCCGACCGCTACCGCACGCTTATGGATCTGCCCTCGTACAACGAGGCACGGCTGCGGGCCAACGCCGATTACCAAAACACCGAGCTGTTTGCCACCAAGTGTCTGCACAACATTGCCGGTTCGGCCGGTTTTTCCTCCGACCGCACGGTGCAGGATTACAACCGCTTAATTTGGCAGCTGTAACAACGCACAAACCGCCAAAAGAGCTTTAATTTTCAAGCAGGAACAAACCCAATTAATGCACAAAGCGCATAGAAATACACTAAATGAACAAAACGCACAAAAAGCCGCAAAACTTCTCCCACCCCTTGCGGCTTTTGCCTTGCCTAAAATTGCAGGCCATTTGTAAAAAAAACAGCGTAAAAACCCCCTTCGGCGGTGCAAGCACCGCCGAAGGGGGTTTAAGGTTCGTTTTAAATTGTTTTATTTACAGCAGCTTTTGCAGCTTTTCAATGCAGTTTTTGCAAACAATGCGGTCGTTCATTATAACGGTATCCCCAACCTCAGAGCAAAAAACACAGCAAGGCTCGTACTTTTTTAAAACAATTTGATTATCGCTTACAAAAATCTCGAAGTGATCCTCACCGTCTTTAATGTCGAACATCTTGCGGATTTCTCTCGGAATGACGATACGGCCTAATGTATCTACCGGGCGAACCATACCTGTTGCTTTCATAACAATAACACCCCTATTAAAATTTGCCGGCTTGAAAGAAAAGCAGCACTTACAGCCTTTTGTTTTACCGCCAAAAAGCGGTACTCCCAAGCCTGTATCTGCATTATACCGCAAGGCATGACAAAAGTCAACAACTTTTCTAATATTTTACAGTTTGGTAATATTTTGAGCGGTTTTTCGGGGCAGTCAGACAAACTTCGACAGCTTTATTTTGTGAATTTACCATTTTTGGCGCGGCAACCCCCGAAACAGGGCGGCGTTTTCTTTACGATAAATGAATAGAAAGGCGGTTCATTTAGCGGTTTGTTTACCCATGGCGATTAAAGCGGTAATGGCCAACTAAAAGCCGGCACATGGCTTTAATTGGTACTGCCGGGATTCACAAAATCGCATTCTAACCTGCAGGCAAACATAATTTCACCGTTTTGGTTTTGCCCCTTGGCCAAAAATCCACTCTCGCCCTTTTCGTAAAAAAGGTGCAGCCGGGTTCCCAGCACAACCTCCTTACGGTAATCTATTTGAAAGGTTTTTAGCGGCAGCGGCCCGGTCGGGTGAATCGCGTTTAAAACATAGTTGGCGTACTTGGTGTTGTTTACATGGCCGTTTAAATCCAAATCGCAAAACCCGGCGTCTACCGTGTAGGCAGGTTCGGCGGCGGTAAAATCTTTAATTTTGCAAAGCTTGCCTTCCAGCATTACTTCGGGGTAAAACCCGCTGGAAAACGGGTATAAATCCGGCACCGAAAGAAACCTGCGTTTTACGTTGTCAATTACAACCCACTCCGAGCTGCCAATAATCAGTCGCTCGCCATTTAAATCCTCAACGCAGTATTCCCGCCGGTAATTTAGCCGGTTGGGGGCCAGCGGCCAGGTTTTTGCAATAACCCTTTGGTAGCTTTTTGGGGCCTTTAAAATTTTAAATTTAACCCGCGTTAACACCCAAAGGTACCCCCGCCGCAGCATATCCTCAAACCCAACGCCAAGCTCCTGCGCGTGCTGCGCAGCCGCGTCTTGAAACAAATCTAACACCGCGGCAGGCTTTATGCAGTTGTAGCGGTCAAAATCGCTGCCGCGCAGGGTGTATTCCCTTTTCCAAAGCGTATCCATTTTAAATTCTCCTTTGCGCTTTTATAAACGGCAATTTTGCTCTGTACCGAACAAAGCGCAGTTTTAGTGTAGCACAAGGGGGTAAAATTGTCAACTTTTCGGCCGGGCGGCGCAAAATTTTGGCAAGGCTTGCAAACCGGTAACAAAAGCGGTATAATAGCAAGTGTAATAACCGTAAGGTAGTTGCCTATATTAGCAAAAGCGTTGTTTGGTTTGTTGCCATTTTTGCTTTTATTGTTACCAGCCTTATTGCCAGCAAAACAACCTTTCAATGGCTGTATTTTGTTTACGCACTGCCGGTGGCGTTTATTATTAAGCTGGTATTTAACTAGGTTTGGTTTAACCCGCGCAACAATTATTATATTATTTTGGTTTTCTGTGGTCGATTTTTGCTACCATACATATTTTACCTTTTTGTACTGTAAAATAAATGTTTCCCCAATTTAACTGTTGGGGTTAGCCGGGCAAATTGTTATTGTTTAGTGGTTGTTTATAAAAAAGCCAAAAAGCACCCCAATGCCGCGAATATCCAAGGCCGGCAAAACTAAAAACACTTGCAATTTTGCCAATTTAAAGGTATAATAATAGCGTTCGTTACCCGTTGGCCAAAGCTAAGGCGGAACAGCAGTGTTTGCTGCAGCCAAAAAGGTTTTGCTTTGGCGCGCATTGCAATTTTACCCTGCCCTGCCCGGGCCGGTTTATAAAAGCTAAGCGGCCGCCGCTTGGTTTATTGGAGGATTATATGGTTACAATTATTAGCGTTAAATTTAAGCCGGACGGCAGATCTTACTACTTTGACCCCAACGGCAACGAATTCCACGACGGCGATATTATGGTGGTAGAAACCTCACGCGGGGTAGAGTGCGGCTACGCCGTTGGCGGCAACCGCCAAATTCCCAAAGAGCAAATTACCGCCCCGCTGAAAAAGGTTTTGCGCCCCGCCACCGCGAACGATTTAAAACGCTTGGCCGATAATAAAGAAAAAGGCGCAAAAGCCCTGCGCTTTTGCGAGCAGCAGGTTGCAAAGCTAAAGCTGGATATGAAGCTGATTGATGTAGAGGTTGCTTTTGATTCCGGCAAAATGCTGTTTTACTTTACCTCCGACGGGCGGGTAGATTTTCGCGAATTGGTTAAAATACTGGCCTCTACCTACAAGGTGCGCATTGAACTGCGGCAAATTGGCGTGCGGGACGAAGCAAAGCTTTTAGGCGGCCTTGGCATTTGCGGCCAACCCTTTTGCTGCAGCCGGTTTTTAGAAAATTTTCAGCCCGTTTCTATTAAAATGGCAAAGGAGCAAAACCTCTCCTTAAATCCTACCAAAATTTCGGGCAGCTGCGGCCGCTTAATGTGCTGCCTAAAGTACGAGCAGGACGCTTACGAGTATTTAAACTCCCTAACGCCCGGCGTTGGCTCTACCGTTAAAACGGCCGACGGCATTGGCACGGTAAGCGACAGTAATGTTTTAACCGGCATGTTAACCGTTCGATTAGGGGAGGACGGCGCCACCGTACAAAAGCTGCACCGTAAGGATGTTACCCTGCTGCGTGGCTGCAAGGGCCGCAAACGCCCCCCAAAAAAAGAGCAGCCGGCCGAACCGAAAAAGGAAAAATAAGGCCAACTGCAAACTGTTTACAAAACATTCAACAATATTTTTAAAAAATGTCTTGAAAATTTTTAATTGTATGTTAGAATAGAGTTAGATTATGTTTGGAGGTGTTTTAAATGGCATACGTAATTTCTGATGAATGTATTGCATGCGGTGCATGCGAGGCAGCCTGCCCTTGCGAAGCTATTTCCATGGGCGAAAAGCATTATGAGATCGACGCTGAAAAATGCGCTGAGTGCGGTGCTTGTGCTGAGGGATGTCCGGTTGAGGCTATTGCTCAGGGCTAATACACGCTAAAAAGGCCGTGCGGCTTTTGCCGTTCGGTCTTTTTATCTGCTTGCTAAAATTAATTTTACATAGGAGAATTTAGAACCATGGAAAAACAGGTTATGGTAGAGGTTTCTGCCCGTCACATACATTTATCTCAAGAGCATTTAGAAATTTTATTTGGCAAGGGCCACGCCCTTACCCCTAAAAAGGACCTTTCGCAGCCCGGGCAGTTTGCCTGCACCGAAAAGGTTACCGTTGTTGGCACTAAAAAAGAACTGGCCTGCTCGGTTTTAGGCCCGGTTCGCCCGGCCACGCAGGTAGAGCTTTCTTTAACCGACGCCCGCTCTATTGGCGTTACCGCCCCGGTGCGCGAATCCGGCGATGTTGCCGGCTCCGGCAGCTGCAAGCTGGTTGGCCCGTGCGGCGAGGTTGAATTGGCCGAGGGCGTTATTGCCGCAAAGCGCCACATTCACATGACGCCGGAGGACGCCGCCAACTACGGCATTACCGACGCACAGGTGGTTCGCGTGCAAATAAACACCGAGGGCCGCAGCCTTGTTTTTGGGGATGTTGTTGCCCGTGTAAGCCCAAAATACGCTTTAGCCATGCACATTGATACCGACGAATCAAACGCGGCTGGCATTGCGGGCGCCTGCACCGGCATTATTTTAGATTAATGCAGCCCTTAGGCCTTTACATGCATACCCCGTTTTGCGCCAAAAAATGCGCTTACTGCAGCTTTTACTCGCTGCCGGCGGGGCCGGCGGTTTACCGCGCGTATACCAAGGCCGTAATACAGCAATTAACCCGGTGGGGCAGCCTTTTGGGCCGCCCCGCCGATACTTTATATTTAGGCGGCGGAACCCCCACACTGTTAGGTGCCAAGGCTTTAACCGCCATTTTGGTAGCGGCCAAAAAAGCCTTTTTGCTGCACGAGGCCGAAATCAACTTAGAGGCCAACCCGGCCGAAAATTTAGGCCCGCTTTTTCGGGCGGCAGCTAAAAGCGGAGTCAACCGGGTTTCCTTAGGGGTGCAAAGCGCGGTAGAAAGCGAGCTTTGCCTTTTAGGCCGGCGGCACCGCTTTGCCGAGGTTAAAAAGGCTGTGCAGGCCCTAAAAAACGCCGGTATTCAAAATTTTTCGTTAGACCTTATGCTGGGTATTCCCGGGCAAACGCCGCAAAGCCTTGCTTACACGCTAAACGAGCTGCTGCAATTGCAGCCAACCCACCTTTCGGCTTACATGCTAAGCCTTGAGCCGGGCACCCCGCTGTACCAAAATAAAGCCGCGCTAAACCTGCCGGGGCCGGACGAAACTGCCGCTTTTTACCTGCAAACCTGCAGCACCTTAGAGCAGGCGGGGTTTAAGCGGTACGAAATTTCTAACTTTGCAAAAAAGGGGTTCGAATCCCGCCACAATAACAAGTATTGGCAAGGGGCCGAATATTTAGGCATTGGCCCCTCGGCGCACTCTTTTTTAAACGGCAAACGGTTTTACTACCCGGCCTCGCTGCAGGCGTTTTTAAACGGGGCCAAGCCGGTGGACGATGGCAGCGGCGGCGGGTACGAGGAATACTTAATGCTGGCGCTGCGCCTAACAGCCGGGCTTAATTTAGCCCGGCTGGAGCAGCTTTACGGCAGCCCCTTGCCGGGCAGCTTTTACCGGCTGCTAACCCGGCTAAAGCAGCAGGGCTACGCCCTGCTGCAAAACGGCTGTGTTTCTTTAACCAATACGGGCGCGTTGGTTTCTAACAGCATTATTACCGCGCTGGCCGAATGTTTGTAACCCCCTACCGCCGTTTTGGCAAAGGGTTTGTTCCCCTTAATTCCCGCCCTTGTAAAAAGTAAACCCCCGTCTAAAGGCTGCTGGCCTTTAAGGCGGGGGTTTAACTTTGTGCACTTTGCTTGGTAACCAATTACCTTTTGCGGCCGTTAATAAACGCTGGAAACTTTAACCTCGTAACGGTAAATATAAATATCTGTGTCAGAAACTAAAAACTTGAATGCGTCCTCCCCGTAAGCGGGTATATTGGTGCAAAAGGTAATGTCGGTTTTTACAAGCTTATCGTTGCTGTCATAAAAATAAAGCTTTAAGGTTGCGCTTGAAATTTTATGGCCCGAGTTATTTTTAACCGTGCCGACTAAATCAATGTAGCTGTAGGAATGGGACATATAATCGGGGCCGCAGGAGATAATTTCCAAATCGCTTTCGGTAGGCCGGCTTAACTCTTGTTGGTTTTTTTGCCGGTTTAAGGCGCTCCTTGCGGTTTCAAAATCCTTGCCGCAGCCGCATAAGCACAGGCACAAAAGCAACGCCAGCGTTGCTGCTATTGTTTTTTTCATTTTCTAATTCTCTTAATTCCCAGCGAGGTAATAACCGCCGAGCAAAAAATACCAAACGCAATTGTAAAGGTGTAATACCCCTCGTAAATGTAGCTTAAATTTTGGTAATAGGCCTCCTCAAGCGTTTTTCCGCCTACCGACTGAATTTTGCCAATTAAAATACCGCCCGATTTAAAATCTTTTGCGGCGTTAACAAATACGCAAAGCACAATAATGGCAAGAATAATATGTAAAAGAAAAATAATAATATTTGCAACCGTTTGCTTGGTTATTTTGCCCTTAACGGCCGAAAGCACCTGTTGGGCGGCAGAGGGCTGCGCGGGCGGATCCGGCACTAAAACCAGTTGAGCCCGGCAGGTACCGCAAAATTCGGCCTCGTTAGGATAGCATACATTACAATTTGGACATTTTTTCATAAAAAATTGCTCCTTTAAATATTTTTGGTTTGCCAAAGGGCTTTGGTTTTTTCAACGGTTTCGGCGTCTGTAATACCTTGAATGGTTGAAATTTCCGTTAAGCTGCCCTTTTTAAATTCGGTGTTAATTACCGCGCTTTCTACCGGGTGGAACTCGCAAATTCTTGCAAACGCAATATCGTTTTTTCGTAAGGCCTCACCGGCAACTAAAACCCTATCGTTCAACACCTCGCAAAGGTAATACTCTTTGGTTTTGGCGTTTTTAATCCAAACTAAATCGTTCCGTTTCATTTCCGAAAGGCGGTTGTAGGCGTTTACAAAGGCTGCGTTTTGGCTGGTGTTAATGTTTTCATCCGCCCAGCCAATTGCCAACAGGTTGTGCTCCTTGCAGGCTAAAAACTTAACCTCCAGGCTTTTGTTTTCGCCGTTGTTTCGGTTATCCTTTAAATTCATGGCCCAAATTTTCATTTTTCTGTTCCTCCTATTTTTCAACAAATGGTATATCGCAATAATCGGCGTATTCCTTGGCAAAAGAAGTAACCGAACCGTAAATGGTTAGCTTGTCGCAGTTTTTAAAAGAGGACTCGACTATACTTGTAACGCTGTCCGGTATTGTAATGCCAACTAAATTTTCGCAATCAGCAAAAGCCATGGAATCAATTTTTGTTACGCTGCCCGGTATTTTAATTTCGGTTAACTTTTCACAACCCCAAAAGGTGCCAGATTCAATTGTTGTAATGCTGTTTGGTAGGTTAATTTTTTCTAAATTTTTACAATCACTAAATGCATTTTCGCCAATTGATTTAACACTGTTTGGTATTTTTACGCTGACCAAATCGTAACACCAAAAAAATGCACTGTCCTGTAAAATTTTTACCCCGTTTGGTATTTCAATTTCGGTTAAGCCGCTACGGAAAAACATACTACTTTCTATGCTTGTAAGGCTGTTCGGCAGCTTTACGCTTTTTAAACTTGTGCACCCACTAAACGCATTTTCCTCTATTGTTTTAATGCTGTTCGGCAGGTTTATGTTCTCTAACGCTTCACTACCAATAAAAGCTTGTTCCCCTATTGAGGTAACACTGTTCGGTAAAGCTATGCTTTTTAAATGGGTACAGAAACGAAATGCACCGGCACCAATAGCGGTAACACCGTTTGGAATAACTAAATCGTACTTCTTTTTGTCTTTTTCATCTTGCTCAGATGGTTTAAAATAGGAGGTGTAAGTCGTGACATTTCCGTTATACTCCTCCCTCGATTTGTACTTAATTTCTTTTCCGTCAAAATCGGTATACCCAATTTCTTTTAATAAATCGTCCCACGGTTTTACCAACCGGCCGTTTTCGTAAAGGCCGGCCGCCTTTTGGAGGCCACAGCCCGAAAACAGGCCAAGCACCAAAACCATTGCCAGGGTTAGCGCTAACACTTTTTTAAATTTTTTCACTGTTTCTACTCCTTCTCGTTTATTTTAACTTCCGCCAAATTTCTTGGCGCGGTTTAATTATACTCAATTTTTGAGTAAATGTAAATACTCAATATTTGAATATGGTACATTTTAATTAAACCGAAAAAGAATGGGGGATCTTGAATAATGGATTACCGAACCAGAATGAGAAACCTGCGGGAGGATAACGATTTAACGCAAAAACAGGTGGGTAAAATTATTCATAAATCGCAGCAAGGGTACAACCACATTGAGACCGGCCGAGCCGAGCTTAAAATTGAGGATTTAATTGAGCTTTGCCGGTTTTATAAGGTCTCGGCCGATTATTTTATTGGCTTAACCAACAAAAAACAGTAACGCAGCCGTTTTTGGCAGCTTGAATACATTTTAACCGGCCCCCAAAGGCTTTTGCCTTTGGGGGCCGGTGTTTTGTTGCTTATTTTAAAATTTTAAAAGCTAAATTACGCCCTAAAGTACATGTAGAATTGGCATTTTAGCATACCGTTGTAAAGCTTGCGGCGCTTGTCGGCCGGGCGGCCAAAGCATTTTTCAAAATCCTCGTCGGCCGTAATAATAAAGTATTTGTGCCCCTTGCCCGGCACAAACAGCTTGCCCATGCTTTTGTAAAGCTCCTCGGCGGCGCGAATATCCAAAAGCCGCTCGCCGTACGGGGGGTTGCAAAGCAGCGCAAAACGCCCCTGCGGAGGTCGAAAGCTACTAACATCGGCTACGGTGGCGGTAACAAGCTCCCCCACCCCGGCCAGCCGGGCATTCTTTTGGGTTAGGGCAACGGCCTCGGGCAAAATGTCGCTGCCAAAGGCGTGGAACTCTACCGCGGTTTTTACAGCGGCAAGGCAGGCGGCGCGCTGGGCGGAAAACGCCTTGGCAAACGGCTCGCCAAAACGCTCGGCCGCAAAGGTTCGGCGCAGCCCCGGGGCAATGTTTTTAGCAATCATAGCGGCCTCTATTAATAATGTGCCGGAGCCGCAAAACGGGTCGTACAACTGCGTATCCGGGTAAATTCCGGTTAAATAACACAAGGCGGCTGCCAGCGTTTCTTTAATAGGGGCGGTGGCAGAATGTTCGCGGTAGCCACGCTTGTGCAGCCCCGCGCCGGAAGTATCTATGCCAACCGTTACCCGGTTTTTTTGAATAGAAAAGCGTATTTTTTTGGTTGGCCCGCTTTCCTCAAACCAATCGCCGCCGTAGGCGCCGCGCAGCGATTCCACCACCGCTTTTTTAATAATGGCCTGGCAATCCGGCAGGCTGTGCAGCTGGGAGGAAATGCTGTACCCGGTTACGGGAAAAGAATCGGTTTTGGTTAAATACTGCTGCCAAGGCAAGGCCTTTACGCCGTCAAAAAGCTCGGTAAAGGTGGTGGCGGTAAAGCTGCCAACCTCAATTAACACGCGCTCGGCCGTGCGCAGCCCCAAATTTGCAGCCGCCAGGGTTTGCAGGCTGCCGCTAAAGCAAACCCGGCCGTTTTGCGCCTGCACCTGCTCGGCGCCAAGGCGTTTTAGTTCATCGGCCAGAACACCCTCTACCCCAAACAGGCAGGGTGCGTACATTTTAAAATTTTGCATACAATCACCTAATATAAAAACATAAAAAGCTGCCGCACCCCGGCCAAAGGGCTTTAAGGCAATTTGCCCGCACCCGGCCGTTTTGCGGCAACCGCAATAACTAAAATAAATTAAAATGGCTTAGGCTTAACCGCTAAACTGGCAGTTCAAACCGAAATTAGTTTTTTGGCGTTACACCTTTCACGCAGCGGCATTAACCGCGCGGCACCCAGCTGCCAAAGCCAAATTTTCCGCTATTCGCAGACAAATGAAGGCGGCGTTGGCTGCCAAAGCTTAAACCGAGGAGCAAACAACCAAAGAAAAACAACCGCAACCGCACAGCGTTTAACCCCGCACAACATTTAACCCCGTACGGCGTTTGGCCAAAGGCTGCCGGCCGGGCCGCCGTTTATTTACCTGGGCGGCATACCGCGCTTGGTGCGCCGCATATCGGCGTTTTTGCGCTTAAGGTCCGAAAATTTTTCGTCGCTTTGCTGCTTAAATTTGTTCATCATTTCCTCAAAAGAGGCACCCTCCTGCTTGGGGGCCGACCACACAAAAGAGCTGTCGGGCTTGGGGGGCTCTGCCCGGCCGCGGCGCGGGCGGGGGCGCTCCTCCTCGGCGCGTTTCATGCTAAGGCTGACTTTTCCGTCCTCCCCAATAGAAAGCACCTTTACCTTAACGGTGTCCCCTTCTTTTACAAAATCGCGAATTTCATTTACAAAGGTGCGCGCCACCTCCGAAATATGTACCATGCCCGTTTGGTTATCCCCAACATCTACAAAAACGCCGAATTTGGTAATGCCGGTAACCTTGCCTTCAATAATTTCTCCAACCTTTGCCTGCATACTCAGAAATGATCCTCCTAAGCTGTAAACAGCCGAATATATTTTTATTTATTGACCGGAAAGGTCAACATAAACCTGTTCGTCCGGGTACACATAACCTAAACGCTCGCGCGCGGCCCGTTCTATCAGCTGCGATTCCGTTCCGCTCTCCAACAGGCGTTCCAGCTCGCTAACCTCTAAATTCTTAGCCTCTAAGGTGCTTTGCTTTTCGGCTAAATCGCGGCGGTGATTGGTTAGTTGCACCTGGTAATTAATTAAAGAGATTAAAATATAAACGGAAAATGCAAGCAAAAGCAGACGCAAAATAACGCTTTTACGCCGTTTTTTAACAGCAATCATCTGCAACATCCCATTTTAAATAACAAATTTGCGCCGCCAAGGGCCGGCTGCGCAGCCGCAAGTCGCAAAGCCAAAAAGCCCCAAAAACAACACTAATTTTATTATACACAAAGCGCCGGGCTGTTGCAAGTGTTTTTTTTAGTTTTAGCCCTTTAAATTAGGGTTTTTGGGGCTTTTGCTTTAATATTTTGCCTTTTAACCTGCGGCCAAGCCCCAAAGCCCGCTGCGCCAACCTTAAAACGGCGCCTTTTAGCCGCTGCACCGCCCGCCGCAGCGGCCGGCCCAAAGCCAAAACAAAGCGGGAAAGCGTTACCCTTACCGCAAAAAAGCCTAAAAGCAGCAGCGCAAAAATGTAGGCGCGCGGGCGGCCGTTTGTGGTAAGCAGCAGCAGGCAAAAAACAGCCACACCGGCCACCGTCCAAAAAAGAACATCCTGCACCGCAATAAACCAAACGCCCCGCCGAAACACAAAGCGGTCCAGCCGCTGTAAGTCGTAAAACAAGCAAAGGGCCGCCCCTAAAACAAAGGCCAGCCCCGCCGCGCCAAATTGCCCGGCAGCCTCAATTTCCCACATTATTTAAAAACGCGGCTTAAAAAGCCTTCCCGCTTGGGGGAATCGTTGGTGTAAACCAGTGCGTACAGATCCCCGGTAACCGAAAGATCGCCGGTTTGGGCGTTAAAGCTGCCCATTTTTAAATTGCTGCCCTGCAGCGTTAGCCTTCCCATGGTGGTTTGCAGCAAAACCCGCTCCTCCTCAAACAATTCAACATCCCGCACGCCGGAAAGCGAAAGCTTTTTTCGTTGTTCTAAAATAAGGCTGTGCGGCGCGGTGGTTTGGCTTTGCGTTGGTTGCTCCGGCACGGTAATTCCCCCTTTTTTACTTTACTTAAACCTTATGTTATTTTGCCGCACTTTATGCCACCCCCGGCAGCGCCAATTGCCACAAAAATATTTTGCATTGACAAAAGCCTTAAATTCTGCCATAATTTTAGTAAGCCGGTTTGGTTTACGGTTTAAAATGCCGTTTTAGTTTAATTTACCTTTACATATACCGTACCGCTTGGAGGCCAAAATGATAAAAGAAAGCATTTTACAATTAAACAGCGGGGTCTGCAGCCTTGGCAGCATTACCGTGCACCGCGGCCGCCCCAATACCGGGCGGTTTGTTTGCCGCGCAGGCGAAAAAAACTTTGACCGCTTTTTTTATATTATACAAGGCAGCTTTAACATTCAAAGCCAAAACCGCACCGTGCAGGCCAACGCCGGCTCGCTGCTTTACCTGCCGGCCGGCGTAGCGTACGAATCGCAGTGGACGGAGGATGTACCGGGCGAATACTACTCTTTTATGTTTTATTTGCAAAATGCAAAAACCGGCGCACACCTGCCGCTTTCAAAAAAAATCGAGCTTTTTAACGATGACGGCGAGCGTTCTGTTTTACAGCAAATAAGCCGCGCCTGCAACATTTACCTGCAGCACGAAAAATATTGCGGGCTGCTGCTGCAAGGCATTTTTTACGAAATTACAAAATCTGTTTTAGCTGGGCTGGAACAAAAAAAGCTGCTTGCCAATAAGAAATCGGCCGAAATATACCACGCCATTTTGTACCTAAACAGCAACTATATGCAAGAAATTACCACCGAGCAATTAGCCGCCCTGTGCTGCCAAAGCCCGGCAACCTTTCGGCGTATGTTTAAAAAATACAAGGGCATTTCCCCTATGCAATACCGCACCAAACTGCGGCTAAACCACGCGCGTGAAATGTTGAAAAGCGGCTGTTTTACCGTAAGCGAGGTGGCCGATTTAATGCACTGCACCGATGTTTCGCATTTTTCAAAGCAATACCAGCAGCAGTTTGGGCGCCGACCCTCAGCCGATACCCCTAAATTTGATTAAAATATACCAATTTAATATTAAAATTTACATTGTAATTAAACCGCAATATTTGTACACTTAAAGCATAGGCAGCCTAACCGCTTGCCTGTGCTTATTTTTTAATTTAGGTGGTAATAGCAATGAAAGTTAAAATTGGTATTGTAGGCTACGGATATTTTTCGCGCGATTTTATTAACCTGTTTAGCAAGCACCCGGATGTTGAAAAAATTTGCATAGCAGAGCTGGTGCCGGAACGGCGAGAGGAAATTCGGCGTGATCACCCCGGTTTTGAGGTTTACAGTTCTTACGAGGATATGTTAGACCACAAGGCCGACATTAACTGCGTTGGCATTTTTACGCAGCGGCATTTGCACGCCAAAATGGTGATTCAGGCCCTAAAGGCCGGCAAAAATGTTTTTTCGGCCGTGCCGATTGCCTGCTCCATTGAGGATATTGAAGAAATTGTGCGCTTGGTAGAAAAAACCGGCCTGATTTACATGATGGCCGAAACCTGCTACTATTACCCCGACGCCATTTTTTGCCGCGAAAAGTACAAAGAAGGCGCGTTTGGCAAGTTTACCTACGCCGAAGCGCAGTATTACCACGATATTCGCGAAATGTACCACGACTTTAGCCACAGCGGCGGCCCGAACTGGAAGCGTGTTGCCGGTATTCCCCCCATGTTTTACCCCACCCACTCAATCTCCGAAATATTCCCGGCCATTGGTCAGCACGCGGTAAAGGTTTCCTGCATGGGTTACCGGGACGATTTTCCCGATGATATTTACGGCGAAAAGCGAAATGATTTTGAAAACCCGTTCAGCAACGAAACCGCTATTTTCAGAATGTCGGGCGGCGGCGTAGTGCGTATTAACGAATTCCGCCGGGTGGGCATTAACAAGCCCTCTACCTACATTACCTGTTTTTACGGCGAGCAGGGCGCCTACGACCGCATTGCCGATAAATTCTACTTTCAAACCGCCCCGTACATTGACCGTAACGGAAACACCCCGCAGCGCTCTTTAACCGATGTTTCAGATCTGCTACTGCCCTATTACTACAAAAAGCTGCGGGACGGCCAACTAAAGCCGGAGGAAATTACCCGCCCTTGGGATGAAAACACCTCTAAAATTAATGTAGATGTTATTGTAGGCGGAGCCGATATTCAGGATAAAACCCGCTTGCCCAAAAGCTTTAGGGAAGATCACCCCACCGGCCACATGAACTCCCACCCCTATTTGATTGACGACTTTTGCCGCGCCGTGGTAGAGGAAAAGCTGCCCCCAAACAACGCCTGGGATGCCGCCCGTTACATGGTGCCCGGCCTGGTGGCGCACCAATCGGCTTTAAAAGACGGCGAGCTGTTAGAGGTGCCCGATTTTGGCGAGGCCCCCGCTAAGTTTGAGCGGCTGACCTACACCAAAAAGGATTATTACGAGGATTAACATACAAAAGGGCAAGCCCAAGGGTTTGCCCCTTTGCCTATTGGGCTAATTTAAGCCCGTTTTTGGTACCATTTGTAAGGAGAAAAAGCAATGAAATACAGCAGCTGTATTGATATGATGTTTGCCGACCTGCCTTTTGAAAAACGGTTCAAAGCCGCGGCAGATTGCGGGCTGAACGCCGTAGAATTTTGGAAGTGGAGCAACAAAAATTTAGATTTTGTTTGTAAAGAGCTGAAAAATAACGGGCTGCAATTTTCGGTATTTAATATTGACAGCCAAAACGAGCAGCTTTCTTACGACCTTTCCCGCGGGATCTTAAACGCCGGCCGTGTGGAGGATTTTTTGGCGGCGCTGAAAGAAAGTATTCCGGTTTACAAAAAATTAAACGCCGCCGGCATGATTGTGTTAATTGGTGAAACCATTAAGGATTTAAGCAAGGAAGCCCAAAACGCCAACATTTTAAAGTGCCTAAAGGCGGCCGCCCCGCTGGCCGAGGAAAACGGCGTTACCTTAGTGGTAGAGCCGCTGAACAGCTTTGACCGCGAAAATTACTATATGCCCTACGCGGCCGATTTGTTTAAAATTTTAAACGAGGTTGACAGCCCGGCGGTTAAAATGCTTTACGACATTTACCACCAGCACAAAATGGGCGACTTTAGCTTAGCCGAAATTGACCGCAATTTAGCGCGCATTGGCCATTTTCATGTGGCGGATTGCCCCGGCCGGCACGAGCCGGGCACCGGCACGGCCAATTATGTTGCCATTTTAAAGCACCTAAAGGCTTTAAATTACGGCGGGTACATTGGGCTGGAATACCGCGCCACAAAGCCGGATAGCCAAACCCTGAACTTTATAAATGAGGTAGAAAATAAATGATTAAAACAGCAATTATCGGTACAGGGATGATTGCCAGCTCTGCCCACATCCCGGCTTACCGCAGCCGCAGCGATGTATTTGAGCTGGCCGCCGTTGCCGATGTGAACCTAACCGCCGCCAAAGCGCTGGCCGCCGAGCAGCACATTGAAAAAGCCTTTGAAAGCACCGAGCAAATGTTAAAAGAGGTACGGCCGCAATTGGTTTCAATTTGCGTGCCAAACGCCTTTCATTACAGCTTGGTAAAGTTAGCGCTGCAGTACGGCGCCAATGTGCTTTGCGAAAAACCGTTGGCCTTTTCCTACGCCGAAGCGACCGAGCTGTTTGGCTTAGCCAAAGAAAAGGGGCTGCTGTTAATGGCCTGCCAAAGCATGCGCTACACGCCCGACCGCCAAGCGGCAAAGGCCTTTGTACAAAGCGGAAATTTAGGGCAGCCTTACTACGCCTCCTTTTCTCGCATACGGCGGCGCGGTATTCCCTACTGGGGCACCTTTCACATTAAAAAATTCAGCTGCGGCGGCGCCCTGTGCGATATTGGCGTGCATATGTTAGACGCAGCTTTGTGGCTTATGGGCAACCCCGAAATTCAATCGGTCAGCGGGCGGTGCGGCAAGCACCACGCCAACGAGCTGGGCGATCTTGCCGCCAGCGGCGCCCGCACCGGGTCGGTGCAAAATATGCGCAAATTCAACCCTAACGAAATGGATGTTGAGGATTTTGCCGCCGGCACCATTACCTTTAAAAACGGCTGCACCCTTCATTTTACGGTAGCCTGGGCCGCTAATATGCCCGAAAGCTCCGACATTCGTTTGGTTGGGGAAAAGGCCGGTATTGATGTTGTTCCCGGCACGGTCTACAAAGGCGAAAATACTAACGAGAAATTACAGTTTTTGCCCGATAAATACAAAGACGAGGCCTTTCCCGGTCACTTTCACCTAATTAACAATTTGGCGAAAGTTTTGCAAAACGGTGCCGCGCCGGATATTTTGCCGGAGCAAACTATACAGGTTTCGGCCGTTATTGGAATGTTTTACCGCTCCTGCAAGTTGGGCAGGCCGGTACTGTGGGAGGAAATTTTAAATGATTAAAGCTGTGATTATTGGTTGCGCGCACATGCATGTAAACGAGGTGGCGCTTTACATCCACGAGGAGCCGGCCATGCAGCTGGCCGCGTTCAGCGACCCGGAGCCGGCCGTTTTGGAGCTAACCAAAACCCGCTACACCCGGGGCTGGAATATTGAAAATGTAAAGCAGCACTATTGCAGCAATTATTACGCCGATTATTTGCAAATGTTAGACGCCGAAAAGCCGGACATTGCCTTTATTTTAACTGAAACGGCTCGCAAGCCGGAGGTGGTGGAGCAGTGCGCCCGCCGCGGTATTGATATTAGTATTGAAAAGCCCATGGCCGTTAATTTTGCCGAAGCGCTTAAAATTAAGCGCTCGGTAGAGCTGCACGGCATTACGGCCGTTGTAAACTGGCCGCTAACCTGGCGCCCCTACCTGCACCAAATGAAGCAGGTGTTAGAAACCGGCATGGTTGGCGATCTAATTAAAATTCGCTTTTTAATTGGCAATACGGGCCCGGTTGGGCGCGGTGCCATGCACCGCGGCGTTTTACAGGCGGCCGAGGAAATGACCGACTTGCAAAAATCTAAAATGTGGTGGTACCAAAAGGAGCAAGGCGGCGGTGCTCTGCTTGATTTTTGCTGCTACGGCTGTATGTATTCCAACTGGATTACCCAAAGCGAAGCCCGCACTGTAACGGCGGTTTCGGGCAACCTGGCAACCGATTTTGCCAATATTTGCGATAACGCCGTTAGCTTAGTGCAGTACGAAAATACCTTAGCCGTGCTGGAGGGCACCTGGACTACCCCCTCTTACGCCATTCCGGCCGGGCCAACACTTTTTTGTAAAGACGGCGTTATTAGCTGCGAAAAGGCAGCCGACGGCACCGTAACTGTGCACGCGCGCGACATTTACGGCAAAGAGCTGCCGCTGCCGCCCTTTACCTACCCCGCACATTTAAAAAACATTGCAACCGAGTACGCCAACCATGTTAAAACCGGCGCTCCGGTGCACGAAACGCTGCAATTTCAATTTAACCTTTCTACTATGGCAATTTTAGACGCCGCTGTGCGCTCGGCCCAAAGCGGCCAAACCGCCACCGTACAAAACAGCGTATGGGGTTAATTGCCGATATTGAGCGTGCCTCGAACCACGACGGCCCGGGGCTGCGCAGCGTTGTTTTTTTTAAAGGCTGCCCGCTTGCCTGCAAGTGGTGCCACAACCCGGAGTGCATTAGCTTTCAGCCGCAAACCCTGTTTTACCCCGAAAAGTGCATTGGCTGCGGGCAGTGCAAAAACGGCTGCTACAGCGGTGCACGCGTGCTCTGCGGGCGGGAAATGACAGTTGACGCCGTATTAGAGCAGCTGCTGCAAGACGCCGCCTATTACCAAAACAGCGGCGGCGGGGTAACCTTTTCGGGCGGGGAGCCGCAAGCGCAGCCGGAATTTTTAAACGCCCTGCTAACCGCCTGCAAGGCCCGCGGAATTCACACCGCCATTGAAACGGCCATGCCGGTATACTACCCCGAAATTTTAAAAAAGGCCAATTTATTGCTGGTTGACCTTAAAATTTGGGATGACGCATTGCACCGCGAATACACCGGCGTTAGCAACCGCCAAATTTTAAAAAATATTCAGGCGGCCAGCGCTTTGGGCGTGCCAATGGTTGTTCACACACCAATTATTCCCGGTGTAAACAACACAAAAGAAAACATTTTGGCCATTAAAGCTTTTTTAAAGCCTTTAAAAAATGTTACAAAGTACGAGCTGCTGCCCTACCACCCGTTAGGGGTGCCCAAGCAGCGGGCTTTGGGGCAAACGCCAGTAGAATTTAAAATTCCAACCGCAAAAGAAATGGAGGAATTACAGCATTATGCTGACTTACCGTGACCGTTTGGCGCAAATGCGCGCCACCAAAATTAAACACACCCTGCAAAAGCGGGATCAAAACGGCTACACCGACTTAGACGATTTTGGCACTGTGCCGTTGCCGGAAGGCTACCATGTTGACCCGTGGTACAACAGCGACACCGGCAGCTTTTACGGTTTTGACGGCATGAGCGAAAACTTTTGCCGCGTGCTGGCGGCACAGCCACCCTATGTTGACCCGGTAGAAATGCTTTGCGGCCGCTGGCGTGATATGCTGGTAAACTACCGCGGCGACCTGCATTATATGCCAAACTGGATGAAAAAAGACCCTAAGCTGCGCCAGTTTACCGAAAAAGAGGTTACCAACCAGTGGAGCAAACGGTGGGATGAAAAACGATTCCCTTACGACGAGCTAAAGCCCTGGCAGGTGAAGTATAATATTACCAGCGGCATTGACGGCGACGCCCACTTTGCCTGCGACTACCGCATTGGCCTAAAGCTGGGCTTTGGCGGACTGCTGGAAAAGGTTCGCCACTACCGCGGCGTAAACCCCGAAAAGGCTGATTTTTACAACGCCGAGGAAAAAGTGCTGCTGGCCATGATTGATTTTGTTGACCGGCATATTAAAAAAATTGAGCAGCTGCTGCAAACCGAACAGCGCCCCGAGCTGCGGCAAAGCCTACAAACAATGCTGCAAAATAACAAGGCCGTGCGATACGGCGCGCCAAAAACCTTTGCCGAGGCTTGCCAGTGGGTGGTTTATTTTAACTGCTGCTCCCGCATTTACACACGGGACGGTGCCGGTTTTCAGTTAGATACTTTGTTGTACCCGTACTACGAAAACGATGTAAAAGCCGGAATTTTAGACGACGAGACTGCAAAATTCTACATCGCCGATTTGCTGCTTACCGACCCGCATTACTACCAGCTTTCGGGGGTAGATGCCGAGGATAAGGATCTGACCAATCACCTCTCTTACTTAATTTTAGACGCTGCCGACGAAATTGATATTGCCTGTAACCTTTCGGTGCGGGTGCACAAAAACTGCGACCCCGCCTTTTTAAGAAAAGCGGTTGCCTGCCTGTTTAAGCACAAAAACGGCTGGCCGCGCTTTTGCGGCGACAAGGCCCTTGCCGAAGGCTACATGAAAAACGGTATTGATAAAAAAACCGCTCGAGAGCGCATTGCCGTTGGCTGCAACTGGATGTGCGTGCCCGGCCGGGAATACCCCATGAACGACACGGTTAAAATTAACATTGCCAAGGTTTTAGAGCAGGCGTTAATAGATTTAAAGCAAGGCGAAAATTATTCTTGCAGTGAATTGTTTTCTGTTTTTTCCCGCCATTTAAAAAAGGCAGTTGAGGTAGTAGCCGCAGGGGTTAATTTGCATTTAGATCACCAGTGGCAGGTTACGCCGGAGCTGGTAATGAACCTTATGATGCACGGCAGCATTGAGCAGGGGTTAGACAGCTCGCAGTGTGCCGAGCTGTTTACCATTGGGGTAGACGGCGCCGGGCTGGCCGTAGTGGCCGACTCGTTTGGCGCAATAGAAACCCGAATTGAAAAGGAAAAGGTGCTGACCTGGCCGGAATTGTTTGAGGCGCTGGAGAACAATTTTAAAAACGAACGTATTCGGCTTATGATGCAGTCGGCCCCCAAATACTGCGGCGGCGGCACCCCGGCCGACGCCTGGGCCAAAAAAATTACCGAAATTTGGGTTAAAACCGTAAAGCAACAGCCCATGCCAAAAGGGCGGCAGTTAATTCCGGGTTGGTTTTCTTGGAGCCGAACCATTGAATACGGTTCTAAGGTAGGGGCAACCCCCAACGGCCGCCGGCAGGGCGAGCCTATTTCGCATGGGGCAAACCCCAACCCCGGTTTTCGGCAGGATGGCGCCGTTACCGCCCAGGCCAACGGTATTGCCGCGGTGCAATGCGGCTACGGCAACACCGCACCTTTGCAGCTGGAGTTTGATCCGCTATTGGGTGCCGACGAAGGCGGTATTGATTTTGTAACCGCCCTAATTAAAACCCACTTTGAGCAGGGTGGCACCTTAATTAATATTAATGTGTTAGACGGTGAAAAGCTTTTAGCCGCCAACAAAAACCCCGACCTATACCCCGATTTGGTGGTTCGCGTAACCGGGTTTACGGCTTATTTTGCCTCGCTCTCCCCCGAATTTAGGCAACTGGTAGTCAACCGCTTTTTAAGGGGAAATTAAAAGTACCTTTGTTTTAAAAAGCCCCCGCTGTAGTTTCATACAGCGGGGGCTTTTAGCGCAATATTTTAACAGCATTTTTAAAAAAGCTGTTTACTGAATTTTTTGGCACAATTTAATAAATTTGCTGCAGCCGTTGCTTACGGGTTTTGGGGGCTGTTTTTTACATTCTGCTCCTTAGCCAAATTGGCTTTTTGCCGTTTTTTATTTTGGTGGCGAACCGCCAAAACAATTGCTGCAGCCACAGCCGCAACCAGCAAAATAAACGGCAGGCCCGAAAGTAAAATTACAAACAGCTCGGTAAAAAAGGTGCCCAGCGCGTGCAGGCTGCCGCTAAAGCCGTTGGTAATTCTGCCCCAAACGGTGCCGCCGTCGGCCGCGCTGTTTCGTGCCTGCAAAATCGTTAGGGTAACCGTATCAAACTCTATCTCGTTGTTATACTTTTTAAGCTTAGCCTCGGCAGCTTCTATTTGGCTAATCACTTCGGTCAACTGTTTTTGTACCGCCATAATGTCAGAAAGGCTGCCGGCCTTATTCAGCAACGCCTCTAAAGCCTGTTTTTCTGCCTTTAAGGCCGAAAGGCGGCTTTCGGTATCTATGTAGGCGTCGGTAACGTCCAGCACCTGGCTGCTTTGCTTGGTTACGGTGCTGTTCTGGGCAATGTAGCTTGTTAAGCTGCCGGTTTTTTGGCTCGGAACCCGTAAAACCAGCTCGCCGGTTGTTTCACCGTTGTAGCCCTCGGTGCTTTGGGTAGAGCTTTCAACATACCCGCCGGCGGCAGTTACCTGCTCGGTTACCGATTTTACAAAATCGGTAAAATGCTGCGTTTTGGTTGTAATATCGTAGTTTTTAATCAGCTTGCGCTGCTGTGCCAAATCTTTCAGCGTGCCAAGCTCGGCACTGTCGTTCGTCGCGCTTTCGGCCGTTTCGTTGGCAGCGTAGGCCTTGTTGCCCGCCGAATTGGTTTTGCCGGCGCCGCAGCCCGCAAAGGCTAAAACCACTAAAACCAGTGCCAGTAAAAGTGCAGGTATTTTTTTCATTTTTCTTCCCCCGTTGCAGGCGTTTTGCGCCATTATTTTGTGCATTTTCTACGGTTATTGTAACATATTATAACCGCCTTTGCAACAAAAAAGAAAAATCAACGCCTATTACAGCGGGCGCCTGTTAAAACCGGTTTCTACCAAAGTGGGAGCCTATCAAAACGAAAGCCTATCAAAACGAAAGCCTATCAAAACGGGAGCCTATCAAAACGGGAGCCTATCAAAACGGAAGCCTATCAAAGTGGAGACCTATCAAAGTGGAGACCTATCAAAGTGGAGACCTATCGAAGTGGGAGCCTACCACGGCGGGCCAAATTAAAACCAAAGGTTTGCCGCTTTTACCAAATTAAAACAGAGCCACCTTTAAGCCTTTTTGGCGGCACTTTGGGCCAGAGGCTTTTGCAGCTTTTTGCGCTGAATGTATTCGGCAATTAGGCCCACAAAGCCCGAAAGAATAGCAATAACACCACAAATAATGGCAGTGGTGTTGCTGTGCAAAATATCATAAACCAACCAAAAGGATTGCCCTGCAATTGCCCCCAGCTTTGTTACCAGCAAATTCGAGGAATACAACGCCGGAATAATAATGGCTGTGCCCGTCATTGGAAGCAAGCTAATCGCTCCTCCACGAAAGAAAGGTAGAAACCATGCTAACCGCCACAAACAAAACCGGCCACACTGCGTGGTGAAAGATTTTGTACCTACCCTTTAGGGCAAATACACCCTCCCCGCCCTGCTGCCCTTTAAAAAATTAATAAACATTTTTTAGCCGGTTTTTGGTATGCCGCTGCCGGCGTTCAAGCGCGCTGCCGTGTCGGCTTTGCCAAATAGCCGGTAAAAGCTTTTTGTCAACTTAGCAAACCCGCCCTTTACCCCTTGCAAAACGGTTGCAATTACCGGCCGCTTGTGCTAAAATATTAAGGCTGAATTTTTAAAAAAGGGGGCCTTGCCGTGATTTTAATTATTGCCGAAAAGCCAAGCCTTGCGCGCAACATTTGCGCCGGCATTGGCGAAATGAAAAAGCAAAACGGCTTTTACGAGGGCAATGGCTACCTGGTTAGCTGGGCGCTTGGCCACCTGTTTCAGCTTTACGATGTTGAAGACTACACCGGTGAGCAAAACGCCCGCTGGCGGTTAGAAAATTTGCCGTATTTTCCGGCTGAGTTTAAATTTAAACTGCGTACCAAAGGGCGCGAAAAGCAGGTGGACCCCGGTGTTGCCCGCCAGTTTGAAATTATTAAAGCCCTTTGCAACCGCGGCGATGTTGAAAAAATTGTAAACGCAGGGGACGCCGACCGCGAGGGCGAAATTATTATTCGCCTATGTATTCAAAACGCCTTAACCGCCCCAAAGCCGTTAGGCCGCCTTTGGCTGCCCGACCAAACGCCCCAAACCGTAGCCAAAGAGCTTTTGGAAATGCAGCCGGAGCAAAATTACGACTCCTTAGCGAACGAGGGCTTTTCCCGCACTTATGTAGATTGGCTATTTGGCATTAACCTTTCCCGCTACGCCACCTTAAAATCGGGCGCTTTGCTGCGGGTTGGACGGGTAATTATTCCCATTGTTAAGGCCATTTACGACCGCGATATGGAAATAAAAAACTTTACCCCGCAAACCTACTACGGCGTTGTAAGCAAGGCCGAAACAGGCGGTGAGCTGGTTGAGCTAACCAGCACCCGAAAATACCCCAAAGAGCAATTAGCCCGGGCCGAGCGCTGCTGCGCCGCCTACAACGCTGTGCCGGCCGTTGTAACCAAAAAAACCGCTAAAAAAGACACTTTAAAACCCGGCAAGCTCTTTTCCCTTTCCAAATTGCAAAGCCTGTTAGGTAAAAAGTTTAAAATGTCTATGGATACCTCGTTAAAAATTGCCCAAAAGCTGTACGAAGCCGGTTATTTAACCTACCCGCGTACCAATTCCGAATATTTGGCAACCGCCGAAAAGGGCAAAATTAAAAAAATTCTTAGCGGCGTGCAAAAATTGGGTTACCCGGTTGCATTTAAAGACCAAAAAACCATTTTTGACGATAAAAAAATAGAATCGCACTCGGCCTTAACGCCTACCTTTAAAATCCCCCAAAAAAGTGATTTGACCGAGCAGGAATACCAGGTTTACAGCACCGTTTTTAAACGGTTTGTTGCCGTTTTTTGCAGCGAGGAATGTTTGGCCCAAAAAACCGAAATTGCCATTGCCGTAGGCGAGTACGAAACCTTTACCCTAAAGGGCACCATAATTACCCAGCCGGGCTGGACGAAATTTGACGAACCCAGCACCAAAAACCGGGTGCTGCCAAACCTAAACAAGGGCGACACCGTGAACACCGATTTTAAGCCCAAGGAGCGCGAAACTACCCCACCCAAGCACTACACGGTTGAAACGCTGAACAACTTTTTAAAAAATCCGTATCGCGATTTAAAGGCCGCCGCGGCCGACAGTGAAAATGAAGATGACATGGACGAATATCGCGCCATTTTTGAAGGGGTAGAAATTGGCACCGAGGCCACCCGAACCGCCATTATTCAAAACGCGCAGCAATCCAGCTACATTGAGCTAAAAAACAACAGCTACTACATATTGCCCGGCGGCATTTTTTTAATTGAAACGCTGCGCCGGTTGGGTATTCACATGGAAAAAGAGCGCACCGCCCATTTAGGCCGCGCTTTAAAGCAGGTTTACCGCGGCGAGCTTACCGTAAAACAGTGTGTTGAATTGGCCGAGCAGGAAATTAGCGAGGTTTTTAGCAAACCGCCAAAACCGCCGGAAGAGGACACCGACATTGGCACCGCCGGGGAGCCAGTTGGCCCCTGCCCGCTTTGCGGCAAGCCGGTACTGCGCGGGCGTTACAGCTACGGTTGCAGCGGCTACAAAGAGGGGTGCAATTTTCGCTTGAATTTAGAAATTTGCAAACGGGTTATTCCCCTTTCGGCCGCGCGGGACCTTTTACAAACCGGCCAAACAGTTAAGCTCAAGGGCTTTACCTCTAAAAACAACAAGCCCTTTGACGCCGCCCTAAAGCTTGAAAACGGCAAAATAATTTTTAATTTTATTTAACAACACAGCCATGTTGCTATTTAAAAATTCCCGACTGCCGCAAAAAGCCTTTGCGGCAGCCGGGAATTTAGCAAATAGATTTTTAAAACACTTTCGTATTTTCATTATTTTACGGTGCCTAAAACGCTTTTAACACCGCTTAGCCCAATTTTAAGTCCTTAAATTCGTTACCCCCAACCGGGCGGCCCCCGTTTTTGTGGTAACACATTAAAAAGCCCCGAAAGCGTAACACTTTCGGGGCTTTTGGTTGAAATAATAAATAATTATCTCTTTGATAATTCCGAACCCTTATTTTATGCACCTTTCAAGGTACTTTGTTACTAACAGGTTTCTAATGGAAACCAATGCAGACCATCACACAAGTGTCAGGTCTGAAACATGTACTGCTGCAACAACAGTTCCTTCATAGGTGATGACCGCCCTGTCACCCTGTAACTGTGACACCTTGTGATTTCTCTTATAGACAAATGAAGCAAGTCCACCGCCTGAATAAGTCTTTGCACCCTGATTCACTCTGACAGTGCTTCCAACCTGAATGGTTTTCTTCACTGGTGTGGATGCAGACACCGCCTGTCCACCCTTGGTTGAAATGAATGCATCAAAGCCTGCTGCCTTGATTTTTGCAAGCATAGCATCAGCATTTTCTTTCTTGCTATATGCCCCAACCTGAATTTTATACATTCCATCAACCTGAATCATGTATGTGTCAAATCCTGCTTCTTTCACCCTTGCAAGCTGTGCATCAGCATTTGCCTTGATGGAATATGCACCAACCTGGACACGATAAAGAACACCGCTGTCAGATGTTCCAGTGCTTCCACCAAGCTGTGCAGTAACTTTTGCTGCAAGGTCACCAAGTCTTGAATATAACCAGTCACCAGGACAAGACTTGTTTGCAAACCATCTGTGAACAGTGATGACCATTTCATCAGATGCAGGTTCATAATTTAAGGACTTGTCCTTGTCACCGAACCAAAGAAGTTTGGTCTTTCCATTTCTCTTGCAGATGTCCACACATAACTTGATAAGTGACTGATAAACAGCATCAGTCATTGCATATGGTTCTGTCTTGTCAGATGCACATTCAATGGTCACTGCCCTTTGGTCATTTGCGTTACTGGAAGAACACCAAGACCTGTTCTTTTCCTCAACACAAAGTGAAATTCTTCCATCTGAACCAATACCATAATTGCAGGATGCATTTCTTCCCTGTGGGAAGCAAGCACAAATTGTTTCACAAGATAACTGACCAACCACACAATGTGGTGTGATTCTGTCAATGCTGTGTGTTCTCTGTCCTGAATGGTTTGGACTTAAACCAGTGTAACACACAAGTGGACTATTTGAATATCCCATAATTATTCACCATCCTTTTCTGCTTTCTTCTGTAAAATGTCAATTGCTTTGGTAATAACAGCAGGAAGGGGAACACCCATCAGACCTGCATTTTCAACAAGGGAAATCAGTTCATTTCCAATGAATGCAATGATGACTGCATCCCTGATGTAATTTGTGCCAATGACCAAATCAAGTCTGTATGCAATAAGAACAAAAATCAGTGTCATGCACTTCCTGCAAAGACCCTTCCAACATGTCTTGCTTTCCAGTGAACCAGTGTCAGTCTTGTTGGACTTGTGAAAAACACCTGCAACAATCAGTCCTGACAGATAGTCAACCGCCATAAAAATTAAAAGAGTGGTAAGACCTGCATCCCAACCACCAAAAAAGGATGCAATTGCTGAACCAACTGCACCCACAATTCCAAGAATTACTTCTTTCATATACTTCACCATTTCCTTTCATAAAAAATAGGGAATCCCATATTTCAGGGATTCCCTTCTGTGATGTGTTTTGTGGTTACTCTGCAAGGTCACCACAATCAAGGTCAATAAGTACCTGCTTCACCTGTTCCTTGATTCTGTCAGGAACATCTGCAAAAGTCTTCTTGCCCTTGATGATTAAAGTTGCATATACAACTGCCATGGTTGCCACCACCTTTCTGATTTTATTTATGATGTGATTAAACATCTGCATCAAGGATTGCCTGAACTGCATCCTTTAACTTTGCAGGTACATCATCAATTGTCTTCAAGCCTTTCTTGATAAGGTCTGCATAAACCTGTGCCATATTGATTCACCCCTTCCTTATCCAATCAGTTCATACACTTCACAAAGTGCAAGCTGTGTGTCAGTGACCTGCTTTTCAAGTGATGCATTCTTTTCAGACATCATCAGGATGTATTCATCCTTTTCATACTGGGTCATGTTGAATTCATAACCATCAAAGGACTGGTCTTCACCCATGCTTTCATGTACTTCCTGAATGTCTGTGTGAACCCAAACAGAATGCTCATCAATGACCACTGCATCAGGCTTCACTGTGCTTCTTGTTTTTCCAAATTCTTTCATGCTGCTTTTCCACCTTTCTTGATTTGATATTCATAATATGCTTTTGCATAAGGTTCTAATGGTTCAATGTACTTTTTCGATAACCTGAAAGAATCACAATGAATCAACCATCCTTTATAGGAATTGATTGCACACCATTCTGAATAATTCATCAGTTGGTTGTTATCAATCACCTTCTTGTGAAGTCGGTTCATTTTGCGTTTCATCTGTTTGCAGGTTGATTTTCTCAAAAGTTTATAATTCAAAAATGTTCTATACCCAACAAAATCAATTCCCCTGACAAATGTTGGGAACACCTGCCAGTTGTCTTTGACTGTCAGCTTCAATTCCTTCCTGAAATATTCCTTGATTTCAAGAAGCAGTTTGTGAAGTTCTTTCTTATCAGACCCAAGAATAACAATGTCATCCATGTATCTGTAATAATATTTCACATGCTTGACTTCTTTCATCCAATGGTCAAATGATGACAAATAAAAATTCCCACTGTACTGTGATAAATAGTTACCAATGGGAATCCCTGTGTCACCTGGTGTGGAATCTATGATTTCATCTAACAACCAAAGAAGGTCATCATCTTTGAACAGTCTTCTGTATTTCTTTTTCAAAATATCGTGATTGATGGAAGGATAATATTTTCTTGCATCAATCTTCAAGCAATACTGTGTTCCAGGAACATCATGCTGAACAGCCTGGTCAATATCATGAAGTGCAAGATGAATTCCCCTTCCAGGGATTGCTGAATAAGTATTCTTGATAAAATTCTTCACCAAATATGGTTCAATCACTTGCAGGATTGCCCATTGACAAATCCTGTCAGGAAAATATGGAAGTTTGAAGATTTCCCTGTCTTTTCCTGAATCGTGCTTGATGAAAGTCACATATTTTGATGTGTTGTAAGTCTTATTCAACAACATTTCTTGAAGTTGCCCCAAATATTTTTCAGGGTCTTCATCAACCATTTTGACTTCCTGATACCATCCTTTCCCTTTTCGTGCATTCTGATGTGCAAGTTTCAAGTTTTCCATGTCACAAATTTTTGAATAAAGGTTTCCTACTCTTTTCATGACATTTCCTTTGTATGCACTTCAAACTGATTCTTCAACTTCCTTTGCAGGATTTACCAAAACAGTTCAAATGATTTTTATATTTTGCCAAGTGGCAGGGCAGAAGCAACGATTTTATTTACCTTGTGCATTTAGTAGGTGACCGCTGATATTACGATTACGATTACTCGAAGTATTATTCACATTCCAATTGAAACTGCCTGCATTAGAACCATTATTCCAATTACTGCCTAATTTAGTGACTGGTTTAATGCTTTTTTTGTTTTCAGGCTCATTGTATGAAAATAACTTCATATATCAGCTTTACTTCTGCCCAATATTTCAATGATTTTTGGTTCGATTAAGCAGCAGGTGCATCAGTGCCATCAGGTACATACAGCAGGCGACCGCCGACAGCACGACCACGATTACCCGAAGCATTATTCACATACCAACTGAAACCGCCCGCATTAGAACCATAATACCAAATACCGCCCAACTCAGCGACCGTGTAGCCATTATATGCTTTGTTCTGCCAAAAATAGTCACCAACTGGAAGTGAACTATTTCCAAGAACTTCACTTGCAATGAATAACCAATCAAAGTCTTCATTGTAAGCAAAAGCAGAAACATAACCATTTGAACCACAAATTGTGATTCCTGCATCAGAATATGGTGCTGCATTTATATCATCCTTGAATCCATGGTCAGCAATATAAACAGAACCTTCATTCTTGTTATAAACATTGATACCATCAATCCACTTCCAAATGTTACCAAATGGATTTTCTTCACCACGATAAGAAACAACTGTCCAACCATTTGTGTTGACAACAGAACCAGTCTTGTTTCCAAGTGTAGTGGTTGCACCAGTGATTTCTGTCATGGATGTTGCACCATCATCAGTCTTATTTGTTACACCTGCACCAATCTTTGACTGCATATCAAAAGATGCATACTCAATAAGAAAAAGAAGTTCTGTTGCAGTTGCTGCCTGAACAGTTTCCTGTGACCAACCTGAACCCCTTTTTGCAGCAATGGTTCTGAATCCATTTCTTGTTGCACCGCTCTGTGTCAGTCCTGATGTAGGCTTTGCATTTGCAATGGATGCAAGAACATCATTTGTCCAGTCAACATCCTGTGCATCATTCAGTTTGTATGCAGAAGCTGATGTGTCATAAGTACATCCTTCATATGCAGAAAGATAAATGAAGTTCTTTTCCTTTCCATCCTTGATGAATGCAGGATGAAGTTTGAAGCCTGCCTTCATGGTGTCAGACACATAATATCTTGCCTTTCTCATGTGGAAGCCTTTGCCACCCTGAATCTTTTCAAGTTCAAGTGGAACAACCTTGTAATAAAACTTTGGCTGCTCAACCATGACCTGCACCTTTGTTCCTGCTGCATATGTTCTGATGTTGTCACCTTCACCCTTTGTGATTGCAGAAGTCAGGACACCAGTTTCTGAATATCCTGCATCACCAAAATATGCAACAACCTTTCCTTCATCAGTGACATTGCATCTTTTTCTTCCACCAAAAGCCTTGACACCATCAAAAGCATCACCAGGTGTCTTTCCAACTGCACCTGCAAGTCTTGTGAATTTCTTGTTCTTGAAGTCAACTTCAACACCATAGATGTCTGCATCCGTATATCCAATATAGGACTGGATGTCTGTGATTTCTGCCTGCAATGCATTGATGTCACCCACTGTTGCAACAGCAGCAGGGTCAACAGTCATAGAAACATTGCTTGCATTTGAAACTGTGGTCACAAGTTTCAGATATGCACCACTGACAGTGATTCCATTATAAGGTGGTATATATGCCCCCACATTTGCACCTGCAACTGCATAAAGGATTTCACCATCATCAGGGTCATTTGCATAAAGACCAATGGAATTCATATAATATCCAGTTGTCAATGCACTGTTTTCCATTGCAGCATCAACCTGAACTGCAACAGAATTGATTCTTGTGACTTTGGAAACAGCAACCTGCTGTTTGATGTTGGACAGTGCAGTCAGTGCAGGAATCTGTGAATCATTGTAAGTTGTGGCAGATGCTGCAACCTTTGTGAATGTCACATTTGCTTTTCCTGCAATAAGTTTTGCCATCAAAGACTGTCCTTTGTTTGTGATAATAAGCTGTCTAAATTCTGACATTTCTTTTTCCTACCTTTCATATTTTAATTTGATTCAGTAATTGAAACACCTGCTGTCATTACTGTGTGACCACTGACATCTATTGATTCTTTGAAGCTGTCTGAAATTTCAACAACCACTGCACCGACAACACCACCTGCAAAGGATGCCCCTGAATTAATGGACATTCCCTTTTTGAATGCATCAGACAATGTGGTCATATATCCTTCAACAATTCCACCACCAAAGATGGATGTTCCCTGGATGTCCAGGTTCTTCTTGAAGGAATCTGACAGTTCAAATGTTTCACAATTGACAATTCCTGCTGCCACCCTTGCTGTTGCATTCAAGTCAATGAACAGCTTGTTTTTTGCATCAAGAACCATTGATGCAGGCAACATGTAAGATAAAAAATAGTCAAGTTCTTCAACTTGACCATACAAATCCAAATGTGTTGTGATTTCCAATTTGTGTTCATCCAGTTTCCTGATGATTTCATAATTATCAGAACCACCACACAAAGTGTCCAGTTTATTCAGCAAGGTTTTCCAGGTATAAGGAACAGTATCATTCCATCTGACCAACACCCTGTTGATTCTTGATTCCAGGGTGTCATCAGCAGATGGAACAATTCCAATCAGCTTTTCAAACTTGCTGATTCCTGTCAGATTGCATGACTGAATGAACTGGTTGTTTTTAATTATTTCTGATTCATCTTCTACCAACTGAAATTCAGGGTTTTCAGTTTTCATAATTTCCCTGATTTCCATGTATTCCTGAATGAATGGTGGAAGATGTCCAAGAAGGTTCACATCTCTAATCATCCACTAACACCACCCATCACTGGAATTTCATATTTATCAAGTGTCAGATTGTTTGCAGTACCATTGATTTTGGTGTTTGAAATATCCACAATTCCCTTGATTCCAAGAAGTCTTGTTTCAATCTGACTGATTCTGACAACTGACTGTGAATAGTTTGCCCACTGACTTCTGATTTCCTTCAAATATGCACTGATTGTGTCTGTGATTGTGCTTTTCAGTGTATTGAAAGAATATCCTTCATCAAATGTCAGGGAAGTTGCCACATTGACCTTCACATTTGTTGCAGTGTTTACTGTCACAATGTGGTCAATCGGTGCAATTCCAAGACCTTCCCCCTGTGGGTCAGGGTCAATTGCTTCCTGCACTGATTTGACCAGTGTGGAAGATGCTGCATCAAAGTTTGAATCCAGGATTGTCAGAAGAACAGTTCCACCGCCCTTCCATACTGGTGTGACTTTGGTGCTTCCAACACCAGGAAGTGCATTTGTCTTCTGAATATAGTCTTTCTGATTTCCACCAAAAGGTTTGGTGTCAAAAGTATCAAAATATCTTGTTCTGATGTCTTCTGTTGCTTCTTCATCTTCACCTGGAATCAACAGTTCTGTCAGATAACAGGTTTCAAGTCCTTCAATATAGTCAATAGGAATCATCTGACCAAACTGTGCATTTCCTGTTTCACCTTCTGTTTCACATTCCAGTTTGTATGCACCATCAGAAATTTTTTCTGTGACTGCATAGTTCAATGTTCCACAAGAAAATCTTGCACCAATAGGAATGTTCAAAGTGGAAGGTGTGAATTCACCTTTCAGGATTGCATGTGTTGCAGCAATAGGAATGATTCCCCTTTCTGCTGCCCTTCTGATAAGGTATTCCCTGGATGCAGTATCAGCAAAAGTTTCTTGAAGGATGATGTCAAATTCAATATACATCAACTGCAATTCAACAGCAGCAGGTGCAAGTGCATCATAAATGATTGACCCTTCCCTTTTGTCCATACTGTCAGGAACTCTGTCAAGCATCCTTTGAAGAATGTCTTCATAAGTTACATTTTCATACATTAAATATTCACCACCTTTTCCACATCAACATCACCATAAATGGTGTTTGCTTTGAATGCTACAACCACAATTCCCTTCTGACTGATGTCAAAATCAAATCCTTCACATGAAAGGATTCTGTCATCAACTGAAAGGGCATCAATGATTCTTCTTTCCAATTCAGGACACACATATGTGACTGGTTCACCATAAAGGTCAGAAAGTTGGATTCCATAATTCCAGGAATAAATGATATACTGGTATCTTTCAGTATTCAGGATTTTATATATTGCCTGTTTCACTGCATCCTGCTTGTCACAAAATCCGCTGATTCTGTTACTGTCAATGTGCATCATATAGTTTTTACTTGGAAGACTTTCAACTTCCAAGTCTTCTGTCAATATTCCATTTACACCTGGAATCATGTCATCCACCACCTATCCTGTCTAAAACAATATACTTCTGACCACCTTGCATCCTTAACAGAATGACTTCTTCACCTTTTTCCAGGTGATTATGAATGGTCATCTGCTTTGTTCCTTCAATGTCATGTGTATGGGTCAGCTTTGTTGCACCTGATGTCAAATCAATGTCATCACTGTTGCTGTCCTTGCCTTTGACAGTGTGGGTGTGAGTGGTCAAAGATGATTCTGATTCCCATTGTACTGTCACCATTGTGGTGAAGTCCGTCACATTCCTTGTCAGAACCAGGAATGAAGAATCAAGGGTCATCTTTTGGTCAACCAAGATTTGAAGTGGTGAAGAACTTGTCACCTTTCCAAAGCACACCTGAACAGGTTTTCCTGCATCAACCGCTTCTGTTGCAGCTTGTTTGATAGTATTCAATAATTCTGCATAATCAGGCAACGAATTCACCACCTCTCAATTTCAATTCCATTGTGTGTTCATCCAGTTTGAAAGTGTGGACACATTTTTCAACAAGCATCAGGTTTTTCAACTTCACATCACCCAAATCCATGATGACAACCACCATTGAACCTGCCCTGACCCTTGTATCACCAAGGGCATTTTTGATTGTCAGTTTTCTTGTTTTCTTGTTGTAAAGGGATAACAATGCATCAACCTTTGCTTGACCATTTTCCCCTTTTTGCAATGTGTCATAATATTGTAAAACACCCCAATTGTTGATATTGCTTGAATCTTGGGATATATACACATCCCTTTGACCACTGTCTTCATTGTCATATACCAACTTGATTCTGTTATAGGTGTTTTCATCAATACTGGATGTATAATCAAAATTCTGTCCAGTTTCTTCATCAATCAGAAGATTCAAACGCATGTTGTCCAAACCTTTCAGGGTGACTTTTCCAAAATCGTCATACATAACATACATGTATTTCTGATTTTTCATTGTGGCATCCAAGGCATTCTGAATGATGTCAAACAATGTCTGATTATCTTCCACCATAGATGCAATCTTGAATCCTGTGTCTTCAATGCTTCCTGTCTGCATTTGAAAGTCTGCACAAATCATCTGAATGACTTCACCTGCTGTTTTGTTTTTATAAACATAGGTGTCTTTGTTTTTCAAATATCGTAACTGGTCATATGCAGTGACTGTGATGATTCTTTCTTTGTCCATCTTCTTTGAAAAGATGAAACCATAAAAGATGTTTGCATCATTCCATTTCAGTCTGACTGCATTTCCTTCTGTAATATCAAGGACATCATCCAGGTGAACCTTGAATGTCAGTTTCCCTGGATTGCCCTTTCTTTCAGTTGTCCACTGAATATCTTCTTGCACAACAGGGATGAACACCTTGTTGCCATTCTGAATCAACAGTTCAGCAGCCATGTGTTCACCCCCTTATGCAGCAGGAATGGTCAAAACCTGTCCAGGATATATCAGATTTGGATTCTTGATTTTATCCCTGTTTGCATTGTAAATAACAGTATATTTTGAACCATTCCCATAATACTTTTTTGCAATGTTCCATAAGCAGTCACCCCTGACAACTGTGTAAGTCTGATTTGCAGGCTTTGGTGGGTTTTCTGCTGCCCTGACAGGCTGTGGAACAATCTTTGGTTTGGAAGATGCAAACTTGATGTTGCATGTCTTGGTTGCATAATCTCTGTATTGTTTCAACTTGATTGTGACCATGACATCCATTCCATAGTTCTTTGCATCTTCTTTGATGGTGTAAGATTCCAAGGAAACCTTCATATTTGTATCAAAAAGCATCTTTCCATTTGGAAGTGTTCTTGTGACAATGAACTGAAAGGTTTCCTTGTCCTGCTTGTAATTTTTCAATACTTCCAAAAATGATTTTGCCCTTGTGAATCCGTTTTTGTAGACTGCAAAAGGATATTTCACATTTGGAAGCAAAGCATCAAATTCAATGTCCGTCAAACCAGGTGTTTTCAGGACATTGATTTCACCATCATTGATAAGGGTGTAAGTTTTATTTGCACCCTTGATTTTCAGTTGCAGCTTCTGTGGTGCAACTGGAAGCAATGTTTTTCCAAGATAGAAATAATATGCCATAGTTTAATGCACCCCTTCCGCTGCCTGTTCCATAGCTTCAAGAACACCTGCTGATAAATGGTCAACCATTCCATCAATGTCCATGTCACTTGAAACAGTATTGTTGTTGTTCATAGTTACTTCAATTTCAGCAGTTGTGAATCTGTTGATTGCTTCTGTTTCTGCAATATCACGAAGATATTTCAGATTTTCTTTGGAAATATCCACACTGTCTGCAATCCTTCCTGCACTGTCTGCTGTGTCAGCAGTGTTTGCTGCTGTTTGTGCTGCATTATTTGCAAAGTCATTTGACAACATGGATGTATCAACACCGCCTGTCAGGTCAATGTTGTCCATGCTGAACATTCCTGAAACCTTGTCAGCAACACCATCACCCCAAGATGCACCTGCATTGAATGCATCCGCTGCCCATCCATCCTGGAATGTGTCAAAGGTGGACATTCCTTCATTGAATGCATCACCAATGGATTTATAATCTTCTTTGTTTCCTGCTGCTTCTGCTGCCTTTGATGCATAGTCATCTGCTGCACTGCTGATTCCTGAATAATCAAATTCCACAAAAGGAAGTTTGTTCAGTGCTGCACAAATGCCTTCAATGACTGTCAATGCAGTTGATAACAGGTTATAGAACCAGGACTGCACATTGCAGATTGCATTGTGGAATGCTGTCATCATGTTGGATGCCAGTGCTGCAATTGCATTTCCAATTCCAAGGGCAATGTTTGCAACAGAAAGACCCAAGTTCTTGAAGAACTGAATCACAACATTGATTCCACCAGTAATGACACCAAAACCGCTGTTTGCAACACCTGTCATCTTTGCGATTGCATTACATACCGCAAAAATAGCAGCAATAACTGCAATAATAAGAAGAATTATCCAGGTCAAAGGACATGCCATCAAAGCAGCATTAAGACCATACTGTGCAGCTGTTGCAGTAAAGGTTGCCCCTGCCTGCATTGCTTCCGCTGCTGCATGAACACTTGCTGAAAGTGCCATGACACCATTGACCGCTGCAACGATTCCTGAAATTGCTGCATAAGCAATCAGTGCTGCAATTACACCATAGACAATAGGTGCAATGATTGACCAATTGTCACTGATGAATGCACCAATGCTTGCAAGTGTATTGAAGAAATCCAACACATAAACCGCAAGCTGTGCCAACAGTCCAATTGCATTTTCCACAAATCCCTGGAACTGGTCATTGTTTGCAAGTTCGTTCACTTTATCCAAGACTGGTTGAAATGCCATCAATGCACTGTTCTGAAATGAAGTCCATACTTGACCCCAAGTCATAGGCATTGCTTCAAATTTTGCATTGATGTCTTCTGCACTGGAAAAGATTGCAGCCTTTACAGTGTCCGCTGTCAACTGTCCGTCCTGTGCCATTTCCCTGATTTTTCCAATAGGAACATCAAGATAATCAGCAATAGACTGAATCAGGTTTGGTGCTTGCTCAAAGATGGAATTCAATTCATCACCACGCAACACACCTGAACCCAAAGCCTGTGACAACTGCAACATTGCATTTGATGCTTCCTGTGTGGATGCACCTGCAATGGTCATCTGTTTCTGAATCAGGTTTGCAAATGCAATAACTTCATCCTGACTTGCAAAAGCATCCCTTGCATTGTTTCCGAACTTTGCAACAACTGCTGCCATGTCACCAAAAGAACCCCTTGCATTCTGTGCAGATGCATAAATCTGTTTCACAATGGTGTCTGTTTCTGTTGCAGTTCCATTGATTTCATTGAATGCCTGATTCATGGTGTTCAATCTTGCTGTGGTCATTGCCAGTTCATCAGACACATCAAGAACCTTCTGAACACTTTGCATGGACAAATATGCAAGTGCCAGTCTTTTGACTGTATCAACCAATTCATTTGATGTGTTCACACCTGCCTGAATCTGCTGATTCAAATTTCCTTGTGCATCTGCATTATCCCTGATATATCTTTCAGTGCTTGCCACTGTGCTTGACAACTGGTTATATGCAGCATTTGCAGCAGATACATCCATATTGTCAACCGCCTGATTCAATGCTTCCTGTGCCTGCAATGCCTGATTCAACTGTGACCTTAATTCTTCCAGTTCTGCATTTGCAGTATCTGTTCCAAGGTTCACTGGATTGTTTTCAATCTGCTGAATCCTTTGCTGAACCGCCTGGATTCTTTGACCCATGGAATTGATGTCCTGCATTGCACTGTCTGAAAAGATGTCAGTTCCTGCTGCATTCTGTGCAATCTGATTCTGTCTGTCAGAAAGTGTTGTCAGCATCTGATTTGTTGCTGTGACTTCCTGTTCAAATCTGTCAATCCCACTGTTGGAAAAGACATCCAAATCATTTGTCACCCATTCAACAGGAACTTGAACAGGGTCAGTTGAAGGTGTTGGTGTAGGCTCTGAACCGCCTGTGCCTGGTGTCTGACCACCAGTGTGCATTGACTGGTTCAAGGCTTCCATTGCTGCCTGTGCCTGATTTGCTGCTTGTGTGGCAGCATCCAGGGAAGAAGTGTCCATGTCAGTTCCCATTGTTGACTGCATGTCACGCATGGAAGAAATGGTCATGTTCATTGCATTCATGATGGACATAAGTGGTGCAGACATTCTGTCATAAAGTTCAACTGATGCAGAAATACTTGCCATTTTGAATCACTCCTTTCCCTGATTATTTGGCTTTTTTCTTTGCTGCCTTTGCTTGTTTCTTTTCGTTTTCTATTCTTAAATCTATCGAAGCAATAACAAATGCTTTTTCATATGGGTCAAGACCCACAAACTGAGAAGGTAAAATGTGCAATTTTTGCAAAGCATAGTGTGCATAATTTGCATCACCATCACCTTCCAGTATTAGTTTTTTGCTTCTTCAACCTTGTCTTCCATGTTACTGTCAAAACCATTGAATTCCTGAACATAAGCAAGGAACTTGTTATATTCACCAGGGTCATCAATCATTTCACGAACTAAGTCTTCAGGTGTGGAAACACCATAAGAATCTTGAAGTTCTGCATTGTAAAGGTCAGGAAATACAATGGAAGATGCAAGCATCTTTGCACCAAACTTGGAAGAATTGACCTTCTGTCTGAACATGTTTGGCTTTCCCTTGACAGGAATTTCAATGGTGCAGGCTTCCCTGATGTCATCAGATTCCCTGGTTGTTAAAGGTTTGATTTCCCATTCAAGGGGATTTCCCTTTTCATCACAAAGTGACTTTGTTGCAGGAAACTTCACATTTTCCTTCACCTTTTTGTTTTTCTTTAAAAATAAACTTAAATTTGACATGGTATTTTCACCCATCCTTTCAATATTGTTTTAGATACCAAGAAAAATGCAGTCAGATTTTTCTGACTGCACCCTTGGATTTTGTTTGAAATTACATTCCTGCAAGCAGGTTGAACTTTTCAGGCATCTTGAAATCCTCAAATGTGAAATCCATATCTTCATCAAGATATTCACCATCTGCATCAAACTTGGCAAGAATACCACCATCAATGTTGCAGTCCATGAAGACAACTGTCTGTCTTCCTGCATCAGATGTTGGGTCTTCATTTGTGACCTGAATTTCAAAGTACACATCTTCACCTGTGTCTTTGTATCTCTGCATCATTTCCCTGAAAATACTGGTGTTATAATGGAAGGTTGCAGAACCAGTTCCCTTCCAACCAGTTGACTTGTTACCCATTCCAGTCTTTCCAAGAATAGGGATTTCTGTCTTGGTTCTTTCAAAGTTTGCTTCAAAGTTGATTGCCTGCATGAAGTTGTATCTTCTGCCACTGATTGTCACATAACATTCAGCTAACTTTGCAGATAAAGAATCCTTTGCTTTCATGGTAATGTTTGACATTCTGATTCACCCCTTCCTTATGCCACATAAACTGTCATATACAGTTTTTCCATAGTGTTCACAACAGTGATGTTGTCAGTAACCACAACAGACTTCTTTGTTTCACCCTGGTCAACAGTCACATCTTCATCTGTGAAGTTCTCAATTGCTCTGATACTCTGCATGTTCTCATGATGCTTCACAATATCTGCCCAAAGGGAAGTTCTACCGCTTGCATCATTTGGAACAACACCAAGGTATTTGGTCACAAAAAGATTTGCAATGTCTGTTGCAATTTGGTCACAAACTCTGATTGTCTGATTGTCCTTGAACACATCACCCTTATTTGCAGTTGTAGTGACAAGGGAATTGATGTCAGTAAGAACACGCACATCAGAACCAACCTGATGAAGTGTGAATTCACCTGCTTTGATTGCTGCTTCAAGCTGTGACTGTGTATAATCAACATTGATGTCAAATTCACCATCATAAATCTTGTTTGTTGCAGATGCATTGACAGCAGTTCCTGCTGCAACACCAGTCACCCAATAAACAAGGGATGCTTCATTTGCACCATCATCAAGAACCTTGTTCTTGACATTGATAACACCTTCATAATCAGCAGCCTGACCATACACAACCGCCTGGAACTTGACACCAACTTCATCACGCATTCTTTTAGCAAATGCAGCATAAAGTCCTTTTGTTGCAGTGTCTGTTCCAACATAACCAATTGCATTGATTGAAGGATAAGATTCAACCTTGTCCAGGAATGCCTGATGTGCTGCTGTGTTTGCAGTTCCATCTGTACCACCTGCAAGTGCTGTTGCAGCTGTTACTGCAAGGGAAGCAGATGTCTTGAATGTGACATAATCATTTGCAACAAGTTCAGATGCTTTCTTGACTGTCTGTGTGTCCATCAGAATACCATCAAGCCATGTCTGAACATCAAATAACTGGTTGTCATCAACATTTGCCTGGACAGCAATCTTGATGTCATTTCCCCTTGTTCCACCATAAAGTGCAGTTGCAAAAGTATTTGCTGCCTTTGTGCCACCGCCATTCAGACGATATGCATATAAGGTCTGAATATTCTTGAACAGGTCACGAAGACCCTTCATGCAGTCATCACCATAGGAATGACCGAAAATCTTCATACTGTTCTTCTGAAAATCACCATTTGTGACTTCAAAAATCTTTCCTTCCTGACCCCAATCAAGTTCAAGACCCATTGCTGCATATCCTCTATCACTCATGTTAGTGGATGCAGTTGCAACAGAAATGAAATTGATGTATGCACCAGGAAGAACCTTGTTCTGTGTTAAAAAAGTACCACCACCAAGTGCCATTTTTATTCACCTGTTCCTTTCTTAAAATTCTTTGCAATCAGTGCATTCAGTTCAGCTTCTGAATACATCTGACCAGTTTTCAAGTTACCATTGAAAAAGTCCTTGTAAGGACTGTATTTCTTGGAAGCAACAATCTGTTCCTTGCTGAATTTCAGAACAGATGCTTCATTTCTTTTTGCCATGTCTTCACCCTTTCACATTTGATGTCAAATCCATGGTTTCCATTGCATCAGTGCTTTCAACCTTATAGACAAACATGTCATAGTTGACAAAGAAGTTCAGAACCTGGTCAACCACTTCACCATGCATTGATGTTCCCCTTTGCAGGTCTTCACCAACTTTGATGACTTCCAAGCAATCAAACATTCTTTCCAGGACATCCATGCATTCTGACCGCTTGTCTTCCCCTTTAGGGAAATACTGGATGCAGAAAAGATTCTTCCTGAAATATTTCTTGCCCCTGAACAATTCATTTGTTGGATTCACACAAACAATAGAAAAACAAGGCTCTTTCAAGCCTTGTTCAATGGATTCTGTATAAATCTTGTAATCATCACCGAATTCAGCATTCAGGGAAATGCTGATTCCATCAATAATTTTATTTATCATGTGAACAATTCCCCCATCTGCTTCATCAGCTTCTTTTCTATGATTGCAGGTGCAGCCTGTTGAATTTCCTGTTCAGATATTGTCAGCATAAACCGACCATTGACCCATCCTTTATGGTTTGCAGTCCTATGTCCAAATTCAACATAAGATGCATATTCCACTGGATTGATAATTTCAATCACATAAGCATCACCAAAATGGTGAATGGTCAATGAATCAGCATAAGCAACAGCACTTGAATTCTTTCCACCAGTCCAACCCCTGCGAAGTGTGCCACCTTTTTTCCCTGAACTGTTTGGATAATCACCAACAGGTGTCCTTTTGATGACTTTTGCAAGAAGTCTTGCTGCAAGTTCTTTTGCACAAGCATCAATAAACAAGTCCACCTGTTCCTGGTTCAGTTTTTCCAGGTTGTTCTTGATTTTTTCAAAGTCCTGGAAGTTGAATGTTCCGCTTCTTGCCATTTATGCCCACCCCTTAAACAGTTCAAGCATAATTTCCTGATGTGTCTGATACAATGCAGGTTCACCACTGGACTTGTATTCAGTTGTCACACCATTCTGTGTGACAGTCAGCTTTGAACCTGCCTGCACCCTGATTTCAGGTGCAAGGAAAATCTTGATTGTCTGAACCAATTGTGCAGCAGTGTCTGTCTGATTTGTATTTGGAAAACTGGAAAAAGACAACCTGCAAGGTTGCCCTTTCAAAACCACCACTTCATGATGTCCTGTGGATTTGTTTTCCTTGGTATATTCCTGATATTCAGTAATTGTGCAAGTACCATCATACATGGATTCAATTGCTTTCCTTGCTTTTACCACCTGATTTTTCGATAACACACCAATTCCCCCTTCCCACTGTTCAGAAGATAATTCAGCAAGATGTCAACCTTGTCAGAATCACTTTCATCACCATTGAAGTTCACCTGGGTGTCACCTTCTTTGATGCTTGAAATAGCACCAGTCAAATCAAGGTCACCAATTTCCAACTGTCCAGTCTGCTTTTTAGCAAACAGGAATTCACCACAAGACATGTCCACCGCTGTGTGAAAAAGTCCGTCAGGGATTTCAGATATATTGCACTCATTCTTGATGGTGTTTTCCACCTTCTGCATTGCAAAACCAATCATCCAGGCATCAGATTCCTTGATTTCATAACCAAAGGAATCCAGTCTTTTCAGAACCGCTTCAATGAAGGATTCATCAAGACTGGAAGTGTCCAATGCTGTGATGATGGACTGCTTTGTTTCATCTGTCAGTGCCATATCATCACCCTTCTTTCATCAATTAACCCTTGGAAACAATCTTTGCAATAGCAATTGCCTTGTGTGGAATTGCCTTTGTGCCATCATTGATGATGTTCCAGTTTGCACCAGTTTCAAGGTCTGTGTTGGATGCAGATGCAGTGATTGTTGCAGGCTTCTCGAAGGAAATACCATCAACACCACAAATGTATCTGTCACGCACATAAAGTGTGTCCTGACCACCATTTGTCTTAGGGTCACGGCTCATTTCATAAGGAACTGCATCACCAATGTCATCAAGGATGATTGCACCTTCACCAAGGACATAAGTTGTGTAAGCAGTGTATGCTTCCACATCACCTGCCTTTGCAACATCTTCTGTCGGCATGTTGTCATCAACAAGGACAGTTCTGCCATTCCAGGTTGCAAGTGCAAGTTCTCTTTCAATACCATCTGCATCAGTATAAGTCATATACTTTAACAGCTTCATGTTTTCAAGGTTTGTTGCAACCTCACTGTGCATGATAACAAGTTTGAAAATGTTCTTGTTGTCACCGCCTGCCTTCTGAATTGCCTTGTTAAGAGTTGCAGCACCAACAAGTGCATCATCACCTGCATTTGCAGTGATGTTGTAAACATGCTTGTAAAGGAATTCCTTTGCAGCCTTTGCAGCAACAGTTGAACCAGTTGTGGACATGCTGAATACACCCTTTAAGATTGCAAGCAGCATTGCCTGTCTGACATCCATCTTATAATCAGCAATCTGTGCTGCAACATTGTCCATGAAGTCAACACCTGCTGTGATGTTCTTGCTGAAAGACTTTTCAGTCCATCCATCCATTCTGCTTGCTACAACAAACCCCTGCTCATAAGTGGTTGTGCTTGTGCTTGTAATATCAGTTCCACCATCATTGTTCTGACTGGTAGAACCATCAATTCTGCCAAAGTAAGGAACTCTTGCATAAAGAGAACCAGTCTGATTTGCAAGGGCATCATGTGCATTCTGATTTGTACCGACTGCACCGCTCTTTGCAAGCTCGTTTTTAGTTACATTTGGGATTCTATCCACATACTTTCCAAATGCCTGTGGATTGAAACTCTTGGAATCAAATTTTGCCATTTTAATTCACCTTTTCCTTTCTTAAAATTGATTAAATTTCTGCATCAGGGTGTTCTGCCATATAAGCAGCAAGTTCTGAATAGGTCATTTTGGATGTGTCAACCTCATGGTCACCATCATCATTTCCTGATTCACCAGGTTTTGCACCCTTCACCTGGGTTTTCTTTTTGGTTGTGGTATCGAATAAATAAGCATCAGACTTCTGCAATGCTTCAATCTGTTCTGCAAGACCCTTGATTGTGCCATCTTCTGCAAGTTCAGCCTTGTCCAGGTCTTTCAGAAGTGCCTTGACAGCAGTGTTATTCTTTGCCTTTGCACCAGTCAGTGCAGAATCTATTGCAGCATCAATTTTAAGCTGCTTAATTTCAGCAGCATGTGCATCATCCTTTGCCTTGTTATCAGCCTGCAATTTTGCAATTTCCTGCTTCATTCCTTCAACATCACCTGTGGAATTCTTCAAAGTTTCAAGCTGTTTATCTCTATCAGAAATCTGACCCTTTAAGGATTCAACTTCTGCATTTGCTGCATCCAGGTCTTTCTGAATCTTTTCAGAATCACCCTTTGCCTTTCCAATATCCTGACTGTTTTCATCAAGAATCTTGTCAACCTGTTCCTTCTCTAAACCCATGTCTTCCAAAAACTTTCTTTTCATGTTCAAAACCATCCTTTCAGTTTGTTTTCGCTGTTCTTTCAGCATCAGATTTGTTGTTGAATGTGTCTTTTTTCGACTTCCACCAGGTCAATAAAAATCAGACCCATTGAAAGGAAGTTACTTCTGTGTCACCTCTGCACATTTTCTTCTTCATAGATTTTTCAATAGGTCTGATATTTTAACGCATTAAAAAAGCACCCTTTCAGGTGCTTTTCAAGATACTAATACATAGTATCATCATTCAAGGATAAATAACCCATGTCATAAACATCTTTCTTTGCAGAAACACATTTATTGATGATGTCCACCACTTCATCAGGTGGTTTTGTCATCATAGAAAACATAGGGAATGAATCATCAAATGTCTGTTCATAAAGTTCCAGTGCTTTGTCAAGTTCATTCATTTACTTCACCCCTTTCAAAATATCAAGCATTGCAGCATAACTGTTTGGAAGGTACTTTTTCACATATTCCAATGCTTCACCACCACAAACTTCTGCACTCATAATGTTTGCCCATGCTTCTGATGCAGCTTCATATTGTCTGCAAATTGTTTTTACTTTTGCTTGATTGCTTGCATCAAGTCCTAAATCTTTATAAACCTGTTGCAATTTCTTTTTTCTTGAAGTTACTGATGACAGTTTATCCATGAATTCAATGTCTGCATATTTACGATTATAATATCGTTCACCATGCCCCCATCTGATTCTTGATTTTGGGAATAAACCATCAATTGCATCTTGAACACCACTGCTTGCATTATGTGCAATTAAATCTGCTTTTGCTTCTGTTGTATAAATACTTCTAATATGTTCTTTGTCTTTTCTGATTGCTGCAAGAAATTCATCACTGGAACTTGCAACTTCTTTGAATGCTGCATTTAATCCAGTTGCATTCTGAACTGCTTGAATTTCATTGAAATGCAATCCTTCATATTTGACTTCTGCATCAAAGAAATGACCATATTCATGTGCCAGTGTTCCATATTTGTTCATATCATCATATTTTGGATAATCAAACACCAGTGATTTATCAACAGGTGAATATGAACCACTGTTTGTCTTTTTAACTTTTGTTATTTCATCCGCATGATGTTTATACAACTTTATGATGTCAGGATTTTCATGATTGTTTATAATTCCTAAATATTCATCATATTCAGATTCAGGAATTCCTGACTGTTTCAGTTTATCAAGGGTTTGAATTGTTTCCTTCTTTGATTTAATTATACCATCAGGAACAGCAGGTTTCAAATCATCTGTCTGACCATCAACCATTGCCTTTTCCCATTCAGGATATGTCATATCAGCAGGAACATAATATATTTTACCATCTTCACCCCTTGCTGCCCTTTCACCGCTTCTGCCCCATTCATCATCAAAGTATGGAACAGTTGTTGACCTGCACCATACATGGAAAGGTGGTGCAGTGACACCTGGTTGAAAATCCTTCATAGGGAAGTGCTTTCCATCCATTTCCCTGCATATATCAGAAGTGTGACTGTCCAGTGTTGCGACAATTTCAAATTCTTCAACATCAAGGTCATTGAATGCATCTTTTTGTGCAGCAGAACTGATGAATGCCTGTTCAGTCATCACAAGTCTTCCTGCATTGTATTTTGCATTCTTGGTCTTGTTTTGCAGATATTTGGTCATGGACTTGATTGCTTCATCAGGTGCTTTCCCTTGAATGATTGTCCTTGTCATCTGCTGATGCAGTTCATTGACCATTGTGGTCTTTGATTGCCACACCCTGTCTGAAAAGGTCTTTCCATCTGCTGCCCAAGGTTTACTGATGACCTTTTGCAGCTTCCTTTCATCAATCTGACCGATTTCCCAACCAATATTGAAACCTTTCTGCACTTCAAAACATGTGTGATAATATCCTGACTGATAAAGTCTTTTGACCATACCATCCAGGGAATCAAGTTCATTGCCAAAAGCAACTTCCAATGATTGCTGTGTCCGAAGTTTCAATGCTTCCAGTCTGCTGATGTGGAATCTTGCTGATGCATTTTCAAGTTCCTTCATCCACTGCTGATTCATTGCATTTTCCTGTCCATACTTGATGTATTCCTGGACATCCCATTGCAATTCTTTCAGTTCAGCAGCAGACAACTGTTTTCTTGCTTCTGCCAGTGTGATTCCATTGTTGGAAGCATATCTTGCATACCAGGTTTCAATCTGTGCCTGAATCTGTCTTTCTGCTTTATCAAAAGCAGGTTCAATCTGATGGAAGGTGTTCTGTCCATACTGGTTTTGTGCATTTTCAAGTGCTGAAAATCGTTTCTGCCAGTATGCAGATGATTTCTTTGCCATTATTCATCACCTGCACCTTCCCCATCACCGCCTGGGTCATCAGGTGGAACATTCTGACCAGGATTGAATCCAAGTCCATATTCTTCCATGTTCTTCTTTTTCTGTTCTTCCAGTCTGTCAAGTTCTGCCTGAACATCATCAACCCATGGATGCTGTGCAACAAGGGTTTCATCACTGATGATTCCAACAGACTTGCTGATGTTATCAATGACTTCACCTTCATTCAGCATCATATCCCTGTTGAATATGATTTCCACATCTTCCTGTTCATAGTCACCCATACCGACATTGAATAGATGACAATTGATAAACCACAACAGTTCTTCAAAAGATGCCTGATATTCAGTTTCCATTCCATTTGCATCCAGGTCAATGTCAGAATACATTGATTGAATGTTCATCTGATTTGGATTTCCTGACATCCTGTCATCCTTGGCATCATAACCCATAGCATTTTCAATGATTGCCTTTTTGAACAGTTCAAGAATTGCTTTGTAATTGTCAGAATTGACTTCAACTTGAAGTGTTCTGACATCACCGCCTGCACCATCAACTGTTCTGACCTTCACTGCACCATAGGTTGCAAGATTCTTTCTGAATTCACCAAGGTTTTCACCATCATAGTTCACAAGAACCAAGATTGTGTTCCTTGTGTCTTCTTCCATCTGATTCTGAAAGTTGGATTCAATCAGATTCAGACCATCCTGCAAGGACTTCACCATCTTAATCAGTGGGATTTCCTTGTTGTTGTACTTGAAAGGAATCAATGGAATCTTTGTCCAGTTGAATCCCTGGTCTTCAATGCTGAAATATGGAACATGTTGTTCACCATCAGGAATAAGCTGACCACCATCAGTCAGTTCAAAATAAGAAACACCTGATTCATCATAGACTTCAACCTTTTCAATGACCTTTTCTGTATTTCCAACATATCCAGTCACTTCATAGATTCTGATGAAATATTCCAGTTCAGTGTGTTCTGCATCCTTCCATCCTGGGATGATTTCCCAAGGTCTGAACCGCTTGAAAATGAACTTGCCTTGGTCATCATACATAGGGAATAACCAAGCAATTCCACAATTCAGGGAATCTTCACCAACTGCTTTCAAAGTTCGCATGAACTTTTTATTCAGGAACTGTTTCAGAATCTTCACATAAGCATCATTGTCACACTGGATGGTGAAAGGTTGACCCAACAGATAGTTGGATTTCTGAATGACCATCTTTTTATACTGATTATCAACAATTCTGTTGTTTGGAAGATTCTTGACTGTTTCCAGTTCACCATCTTTTCCAATGACTGTCCTTTCCCTGGACAGAATGTCATGACATCCATCAAAGTATCTTTCACCATCAAGCATTTCTTTTCTTCTCTGTGACTGCTTGAATCTGTTGATTTCCTTCACAATGAACTGTTCATCTGTCAACTTGGATGCAGCATTGATATTGACCAGTTTTTCAAGTTTTGCTTTGAAGGATTCAGCAAAATTGAACATCATTCTTCACCACCTTTCTATATATCATAGTGCATCCACCTTTGCAAAGGCTTCTACCATCTTTGGGAACTGGTATGCAATCCAGTCCACAATTTCTTCATTTATGCCCCAACTATCAGCACCAAGTCCTGATTCAAACAGAAATGCATGAACCAGTTCATGTCTGATGACCTGCTGTCTGTATGTTTCCAAATCAGCAAGTGAACCAGGGGAATCCTGGAAGGTGTCAATGACAATCTGCTTTGTGGAATGGTCACAATATCCATCCCCATTGTTCAGTTCATTGTCTTTCACCTTGTTGGATTCTGTTATTGTGTATTTTGTTCCTAAAACATCAACTGTCATTGTTTTTCACCTTCCCTTTTCCAAACTAATCAAAACTGAATGTGTCACCAACAAGAATCTTTCCTGTTGCATATCGCATTGAATCCATACCATGTGAAAATTCATGGTCAGGCTTGTCTGTTGGCTTTCCATCCTTGTCTGTTTCCCAACAGTAATTTTGTATTTCTTTCTTGAATTCAGGACAGTTCCTTTCATGGACAATGATTTCATAGTTCTGACATAACTGGATGCCATGATTCACACTGTCTTTTCCTTTCCTGGAAGGTTCTGCCTTGATTCCTTCTTCTTGAAGTTCTGCAATGGACTTTGGTTCAGCAGAATCACAAATGATTTTCTGTCCACCATAACCCTTGTCTTTGATTGCCTGTGCAATGATTTTGTTGGTCACACCTGTCTTGTACCATTCATCAAAGACATAAATCTTCATTGCTGCATTGTCTATCATCAGACAAACAAATGCATTTGGGTCAGTGAAACCAAAATCAAGACCAAATGCAGCTTTGATTCCTGGGATTGCTCTGACTGCATCAATGTCAAAGTCTTCAAATCTGACTTTTTCATATATCAGACCTTCTGCAATGCCCCATTCACCATCACCTTCAATTCTGTATCTTCTTGGATTGTTCTGTTGCATCTTCAAGAAGATGTTTCTGTCTGCATCATCCAACCATTCATTTTGCTTCCAGGTTGTTGTCTTTGTGAAGATGTCATCATCTATCACATCAAAGAACCTGGGTTTCAACCAGGATGTTGCAGACCATGGATTGAATGTCAGGGTTATCTGCTTGAAATATCCATCAGGCACTTCACCACGAATGGACATATCCAATTTGTTGAAGTCATCTTCATTGCTGATTTCATATGCTTCTTCAATCCATACAAAGCAAAGAACACCATAATCAACAGAAATGGATGTGATTTTCAGACCATCATCAAGACCCCTGAACAGAATCTTCTGTCCTGTGGACTTCCTGACAATCTGCATAGGGGAAACAGTGCATTCAAAAAAGGCATCCAAACCCAACTTGTGAATTGCCCATTTCAAATCTGAAAAGACAGAATCACGCAAGGTGTTTGAATACCTTCTGACACACAATCCATTTGCAAGGGGATATTCCATCAACCTATAAATCATGTTCAAGGCTGTGGTCTTTGATTTCTTTGAACCTCTGCTTCCCTTGCATACTCTGTATCTTTGCTTTGTGTTCCAAAAATCAGCATAGTTCTTTCCAACTGCTTCCTGCAATGATACCTTCATAGCATCACCTATTCTTTCAGGTCATTCACAAGAACAACTGGTTCAACTTCCAGGTTCACATTCTCTTTGAAAAGACCATATCTTCTTCCAAGCAGTTCAGCAGCTTTCAATCTTTCTTTTTCATCAGGTGCTTTGCTCATTCTTCTTGCATCAGAACAACCATCACCAGTTCCTTCAATCACAACAATTTCTGCCTGGGATTCACCACGCATGACAGATGTCAGGTATTCCATGACTTCCTTTGCATCAGCAGTCTTTTCAGAACTGATTTTGTCAAGCTGTTGATTGATATATTCCTGAACCTTAGCAATTCTTAGCAATTTAGCAGCACACACCGCAGCAGAACTGTCTTTCTTCACATTTGGATATGCAGCCTTATATGCCCTGGTTGCATTGCAATCAATCAAATATTCATCACAAAACTTTCTTTGCTTATCAGTCAAATCACCTGTCACCTGCCTTTCATCACATAAAAATAAGACACCCCTTCTTCAAAGGATGTCTTATTGACCTAACATTTCATGTTATATTATATATAACATGAGTAGTGGGATTCAAGCAGACTGTGGTGGGAACATCAGGTCAAAAGCCTGCAATGCAGCACCATGAAGTTCTTTCACATACTCATATGAAAAACACATTTCCTGGGATGCTTTTTTCAGGGTCTTATCATCAACATATACAAGATACAAAACATTCTGATGCTTTTCTTCTGCAAGCTGATGAATCTGATTGATAATCTTCACCCTTGTATTCACAAACCTGGTCTTCATGTCTTCAAGCCTTTGTTCTTCTTCATCAATCTGACCGAATATCTTTGCAAATTTATCAGGGTCAGGAGAAGTTTGAATTCTTTCCTTGTCATAACTGATTCCTGCAATGGTCAATGAATCCCTTAATCTTTGAATATATTCTTCCTGCTTCCTGATATTCTGCTTCTGTTCTTTTATCTGCAACAAATATTCCTTTGCTGTCACCTTCACACCTTCTTTCTGAAAATTCAAGACCTGTGACATCTTGGATTTCTTGAAAAAAGCCTGAAAAGCCTTGAAAATCAAGGGTTTTTGCAGTTTAATTGAAACTTAAAATTCAACATCTATCCCTTTTTATCTATTATAGATATTTTTTAGAGAATCATTAAATTTTAATCATTTTTTATTTTCATATATCCTTAAATAGAATATATCTTGAACATCTTGAATTTTCCCATAAATTCAAGGCTTTCAGGCTTTAACATCTTGAATTTTATCTTGAATTTTTATCTATATATCTTTAACTTTTGAAGCATACATGTCTGCTGTGTGAGTGAAAAGCACTGACTGATATTTTCTGATTGCTCTGTCAAATGCATCCCATTCACTTGTGACATAAGCACCCATGTGAAACCTAATGCACAACATTTCTTCTTCTGTCAGGGTCATCACCTGTGACAGCATCATCACCGACTTGTCACCATGCCCTGCAAACATAGGTGCAGGATTGTATGTCCACTTTGGGTCTTTACTGATGGGTGAACCACTTCCCATGACCACCACATCAGATGCATTTTCATCTATATAGTTATCCAGTTTGCAAACATCATGAAGCATCCCAACAATGTATGGTGATTCAGGTCTTGTCCAAGGGATGTCAAACTTCTGTGTCATTTCCACAAGAACCTGTGCAACCATCATGGAATGTTCAAACAGACCGCCTGTGTGGTTGCCATGGTGCTTGATTGTAGCAGGCTTCACAAAGAATCCCTGACCAATCAACCAGTCCATGGTGTCAACATTGATGATGGGTCTTTTATGTGTCTGCATAAAATCAAGAAACTGTTGCTGTGCAATTTTATCATTCATTCTGTCCATCCCCTTCCTTGAAGAACACCATGCTTTCAGTTGTCAGAAGCACTGGTGGAACAACTGCACCCTGAATGTAAAGATAAACCCTTCCACCATTGTTCTTAATGTTTTCCAAGTCTTCTGCATCCAGTTCCCAACAGCTTTCAACACCCATTTCCTTGTTATCAACATTTTCATATCTTGTGACTGGAAGGTCATTGCAACCTTCCAGTGTGTAAACAGCATTTGTTGTTTCAGTTCTAACTGGTTTCATCTTTCACATCCACCTTTCTGTCTTAACTGCATATATTCTTTGTATGGAAGACCACACATTTCTGCTGCAACATGCAGTGCTTTTTTCTTATCACCAAATGAACCAAACACTGGAACATATGGAAAACCAACCTGGTGACAGTACCACTGACCACCTTTTTCTTTGCTGACTGTATATCCTAATTTCATCTGAATTCCTTTCCTGTTTTCTTGTCCTTGAAGGTAATTCTTCCAACCACTTCAAATCCTGCCAGGTGTGCAGCTTCCCTGATAATGTGCATCAGGTGTCTGATTCTTCTTTCCTGTTCAGATTCTTCCCTGACAATTTCCTTTGTTCCATAGTATGCAGTTGGGTCAGGATAACCTTCACTGTTGTATTTATTCATTGTTTACAAATTTCACCCCACATTCCTGATAAATCAGGTCTGCAAACTGTTCCAGTGTCAGGTCACCATTTGAAAAATCTGTATAGACATCAATCATTGCTTCACAAAATTCAGGAAGTCTTTTCTTCATGCCCCATCCATATTGTTCTTTCAGGACTTTCACTGGAATCCCAAGCAGAAGAATCATTGCTGTGTTCACTGCCTTTTCGCTTGCTTCCTGTTTAATTTTCTTGATGTCAGACTGCTTCATGTTGAAGACTGGTTCATGTGCCACTGGAAGACCTTTCTTTTGTACCATTCTTCTTTGCTGTCTGTTCATATCATCACACCACCAAATCATCAAAGACCACTGGAATCAGATTCTTCATGTCTTCAAGAAGCGGAACAGCAACTTCAAGCATCTGTGGGTGTGGTTTTCCAGTTGTTCCCAAGGCACGAAGTTTGAAAAAGTGTCTCCATTCACGAAGGTTTGCAGTCATGACCACTTCTGTCTTCAAACTGTTTGGAAGAACCGCCCTTGCCTGCTGTGGTGACAGTCCAAAATCAAGCATCTTGAAATATGCATCTTCTGCCTGCTTCATGGATTCCTTCCAAATGTTCCAACCTTCTGACTTGTATTCCAAATAATCAGGAATGATGAAGGTGATTTCAGAACCAAAATCATCCTTTGAATAATTGCAATATCTTGTTGATTCCTGTGCAAAGGATGCAAGTCTGTGTCTGACAAGTTCATGACTGATTCCCCTGTCAACAACAAACTTCACTGTGACTGATGCATGTTCAAGCATTGCTTCATGTCCTGATTTGATAAGTCCTGCAACTAACTTTGCAGCAGAACCTTCCTGAATCTTTCCTTCTGACTTGTAACAAGTTCTTGCAGCAGCTTCAATCTTCTGCAACACCTTCTGTCCATCAAAATCTTTATAAATCTGTGTATATGGTTTAATTGCCTGCATTCTGTTCACCTATCCTTTCAATACATCTGTTGACCTTCTGCTTCATTACTTCCTGCACTTCATCTTCACACGCAAGCAGGAACACCACCTGGTCAAGCACCAGTTTGACATCTGCCAGTTCTTCCACAAGATTCTGTTCAATATCATAGCTTGACAGCTTCTTTGATACTGGTTGACCCTGACCATGGATTCTGAAATATTTGCAAATTGCCTGTGTCAGTTCTGCCATTTCTTCAATCAACTGCTGCATCTGAACTTCCAGTCCATAGTGGTCTGCAACCTTGAATCTTGGGTCTTTCCTGATATATTCCATCAGCATCTTCTGATAGTTGGATGCTTTGTCCAGGTCTTCCTGACCATTCTTCTGTTCATGTCTGTACTGGTATTTATAGGAATTCAGTTCACAAAATGCTTCTGTTTTCCCATAACCAAATTTATCAAGCATTTCTTCAATGCATTCTTTCCTTCCTGGGATGTTATAATGTCCAGGATGAATCACATTTGACATCTTCACTTCACCTTCCTTTTATTGCTGCTTTAAATTCATACCAGGCATATTTCAGATAAATTTTGAAATTACACCAGTGCTGAACCCTTTTGATTTTCTTCTGCATCTTCTTTTCTGACCATTTCCTGCACCATTCAATCTGTGCAGCATCATCCACTTCATCATGCATCACTGTGTTCCCCCTTTCATTTCACCTGACCAGTCAAATTCTTCACCGCATTTTGAACACCGCTTTGGTCTTTTGTCATAGATATGATTTGGATTCCTTATCAAAGGAAAATGAATTGCTTCTTTGCAGGATGGACAACCAAGATAAAAGTCACCCATGAAGTCATCCTGAATCATTGTTGGTTTTATCACTGAATCACCTTCCCTTTTGGTAGTTTTATTATTTGCCCTGGATATATCAGGTTTGGATTTTCAATCCCATTGATTTCTGCAATCTTGCAACAAACAGGTATTGAAGTTTTTCCATAGTATCTTTTTGTGATATTCCAAAGGCAATCACCTTTTACAACTGCATATTCATCAAAATCAGAACAATTCAGCATGATGCAGGATTTCTTCTTTGGCTTTTCTTTTGGATAATATGAAGATTCTGCCATTGAACCGCAGTATTCACACCGCTTGCCAATTTCAACTTCTGCACCACAAAACAAGCATTTCAAGATACATCACTTCCTTACTGTCTATTTTCAAGATACATTTATGTCAAAAAATTTTGGAAGCATGACTTCAAACATTGCTTCAAATATGTTGACTGGAATTGAATTCCCTGCCTGATGATACAATGTTCTGTTCATTTTTCCTTCTTCAACCTGACATGTTGACTTTGCTGCAAAGAAATCTTCATCTGAATATCCTTGCAATCTCCAACATTCCAGTTCTGTTAAATATCTATATTGTCCATCACCAAGGTCAATGACCTGTGCAGGTGTTCTGTCTTGCCTTGTTGTTATTGTATTTGTGTATTCTCCAATTATGGTTGCTCTTTTAATTCCTTTTTGACCTATTACTGAATAAACACTTGGTTGTGTAACTAAATAACAATCATCAACTTTTTCTTCCAAAAAATCCTGAATATTTTCCATGGGTTTTCTTTTCATCAGGTCAAAGTCAAATGCTTCACCATCAAGAATTGAAACTGTAAAGACCCTTTGTCTTGCCTGTGGCAATCCAAAATCCATTGCATTCAAAATTTCATAATTGTTTGTATATCCAAGCATCCGCATATATGACAGATACCTGTCAAAATTATGTTTCATATGCTTTGAAAGAACATTCTTCACATTTTCCCAAATCACAACCTTTGGTTTCCATTCACCCATTTGTTCAATGATGTGAACTGTTTCCCACATAAGGGATGACCTTGTTCCTGAACCTTCATCACCACCTTTTCCCTTGTTGATTCTTCCTTCCGCTGCTGTTGCTTTTCCTTGATGTCCTGCAATGCTGAAATCCTGACAAGGACTTCCATGAATCAGGATGTCAGGTTTCAGATTCCATCCAACCACTGACTGTGTTTTATATTCCAGTTCATCAGCAAACATTGCATTGTATGACCTGACTGCCTTTTCATCAATTTCCACATAATCAATTGATTTCACTGGAACACCAAGATTCTTCAAAGCAACCCTTGGTGAACCAATTCCACCGAACAGTTCAAGAATCTGCAATTTTTGTTCTTCCATGTATTAGTTCACCACCTTCTGAAATAATCTGTATTTTTTCTTGTTGATGGTCTTATCTATGACCTTATAACCAAAGGTCTTGACCATCTGTCTGCTGAACTCAATCTTTGACAATGCCTGCAATGATTCAGCAAGACAAAATTCCTTGTATCTGTCATAAACTGCTGATGTTGGTTCACTTTCAATGTCATATTCTTCATCTTCACAATCTTTCATGAACATCAGAAGTGGATTATTTCTTTCTTCATATTCTTCCAGTTCCTGCTTGATTGCATCAGATGTTGTGAAGTTCTTTGCTGTAAGAACTCTTTTCAACCCCTGAATTCCAAGCTGAATCAGATATTCCATTGATTCCTGACCTTTCAGGTCTTCTTCAATTCCTGGTCTGAAATTTGGGTCATCAGATTTGAATTTTGCATTGAATGGAACAATGACAAGTCTTCTCATGATTGCCTGTGAATCAGAACCCTTTCCCATCCTTGGAATGTTGTTTGCTGAAAACAGCAGCTTGCAGAATGGTTTGAAATCAAACTTTGGTTGACCCTTCTGTTCTGCATCTATGGTTTCACCAGTGACAACCTTCTTGAACAGTGATGTGTCAGTCACAAATTCATTTGAAATGTCATCACCAATGTTTGCAAGTTTTCCAAACATCATGACTGTGCTGAATCGGTCACCTAACTTTTTCAGGTCAAGTGCTGAAATATTCTTTTCTGACATAAGGTTTGACAGTGTTTTCAAATATGTACTTTTTCCATTGCTTCCTGTTCCTGTCAGAATGAATGCTTTACCACCTGCAAGGGTATTTGACCTATACATGCAAGCACCAACAATTTCTTCAAGCAATGACCTGATTTTATGGTCACCACAAGACACATTGTCAAGCATGTTGTCAATCACTTCACTGGATGCCTGTCTGTTGAAATCCCATGGAATCTTGTTTGTGATGACAACATCAGGTGTGAATTCTGAAAAACTGTCAGTCAAGACATTATAAAGACCATTTCTGAATGCAATCACATATGCAGGTGCTGTCTTTGTGTTATCCCTGATTAAAATATTCAGGTATGCCATGACTTCCTGTCTTTTTGCTCTGTTCAACTGTGGAATGTGCTGAATCATCACCGCTTCAATTTCTTCCTGACCTGAAACATAGATTCCATCTTTATACATGTGAAGCTGACTGTTCACCCTGATGATGTGATGGTTATTTTTCAGGAACACTGCAAACTTATCAAACAGGAAGGTTGTTCCCTTGTAGAAAATAGGCTTGCTGAATGCTTCATCACGCATAATGACATACAGTTCATCTTCTGCAAGTGGTTCTTTCAGGACATATTTGTTTATCATTCGCAAACAATCCCTTGCTTCTTCCTTTTCAAAATCTGCTGACTGTAATGTCAGGATGTAATTGAACAATGCCTGATTTCTTCCATCACCTGCATCCATGTCCAGGAATTCAGCTTTTCCCCTGACTGGTTTCATCCATTTTGGAATTTCCTGATATTCTTCACCATCTTCCAGGTATATGTCATATATGATTTGTCTTTCTTTTCCATCATATTTCAATATTTCATAGCTGTTTTTCACACCAACCTTGATGTCTGCCGTCAAACCAATTGCCAGTTTGCAATGTGTGAAACATTTGTCCACACCTGCATTCTTGAACAAAAAGTGCTTTCCCCTGGTTGTTGCGTAAACCCTGCAATTCAATTGAAGGTCTTCCACAATATTCATCAACACTTCTGACTGTTCAAAATCATCAATGTCAACCAGGATTGTTTCTTCATCCAAAATTCCTGCAAATTCAGGAAGTGACTTGACTTGCTCATAAGTCTTGAAGTCTGTTCTGTTTTTGAATTTTTCAATGCACTTTTTGTCCTTGGTTTCAACATAACCTTTGAAAAACATCCTTCATCACTTCCTTTGCTCTAAAATTTCCAAGTGTTTCAAGAACAAATCCTTCTGCCTGATGCATCTGTTGAAATCAGAAATGCATCCTGCATATACTGCTTTGAAGTGTTTGTTCTGTTCCTTCATGTCTGCCAGTTCATCCTTTGTCAATGGAACACCATTTGGATGTTTCCTGGATTCAATGATTGCAGCTGTGTCTGCAACCTTTTGTTTATATTCAACTGCTTTCTTTCCTGAACTGATTCTTCTTTCTTCCAGTTCTTTCACCTTATCCTGGAAGAACTGCTGCATGGTCTGAACAATGTCATTTCTATGTTCAAAATCCAAGTCAACAATCTTCAACAGTTTCTTCAATCGTGCCTGGGATGTTGGAAAGAATGCATCCATATGAATATTCATTTGTCCATTGTCATATTTGATTTGTATATCCATCACATCACCCCAAAATCTTTCAGTCTTTTCTTTGCAAGTTCCACATACCAGTCTTTGTCCAGGTATGCAGGACATCTGACATCAGTCATGTTTTCATTGAACATGAAACAGTGTTCAGGACTGGATGCAATCTTTTCAGGCTTCCCTGTTCTGATTGATACCTTCTTCACACCTGCATCTGCTTCCTTGGTAGAAGCAAACACCCTGATGCATTTTTCTTTTATCGGTTCATCACCATGTAAGATGGTGGAATATTTACTTGTTATCTTTGTGACCATCTGAAATTCTTTCAGTTCATCACAATTGTGAATGAATCTTTCTACTGGAACATTCTTGACCATGTATTCAACCAATGCATGATTCACAATAGGAAAATCACCATAATCAAGATTTGACAGCTTCTTCACATAAGCACCTTTTGACTTGATATGTCCATCAGGTGCAACAATGATGTAATTGTTCACATCCTTCTGAAATACTTTTCTGTATTCATCAAATTCCAGTGTCAGACCTGTTCTTTGTTCCCATTCCCAAGCAATATCATCAATCAGGTTGAACCATTCTTCTTCATTCTGTCCATCAGGCATCTTTATCAGAATACCATCTGTGTTGGACTGAATCAGTTGTGCATAAGGTTCAATGTGTTCAATCAGGTCAAGCAGAAGAATCTGTCCATATACACAAACCTTGTTAGACATCAAAGGGTCATACAAGTCATTGTTCTTGTCCTTTAATACACCATAGGTTGAATTCAACACGATTTTCAGAACCGCCTGCAATGGGTCTTTTTTCTTTTTCAGTTCCAGTCTTTCATGATAGATGTCCACAAATTTCTGTGGGTCTGCAATGTTTCTTGAATGCAGGTTGTATCTAATCATCAAAGAAGGATAAAGGGAAGCAACATCCATCATCAGATAATATCCTTCACCACTGTATTGTTCCAATGCCCCATGAACACCGCCCCACGCAAATGTGTGTGGGCATCCTGCAACCATCACTGAATACTGGTTTTTTTCAGGCTGCTTCTTGCCTGGAATGTGTCTGTAATAACATCTATTATCAGGGTTTGAATACCAGTCCAAAACATCCTTGTATTTCTTCACCTGGTTTGTGTCAGGGAAGTCAATGTCAAATTCATCACCCCTGTCACCCTGTCGGTGTGCATCCAGGACAATTGCTGTCAACTGTGGTTTGGTCTTTGAAATCAAGGACAGGTCAAGTGGTTTGCCCTTGCAGGCAAGTTTCACCAGTTCCAACCTTCCATTGAATTCTTCTTTTCTCTGCAAGAACACTTCAATGGTCTGTTCCACATCATGCACACAATATTTCACTGTTTCAGCAATTTCTGCTTCTGTCAGTTTCCTGTCAATGTCAAATGGAACACCAGTTTCTTTGATGTTGTTTCCCATGCTTCCTTCAAACCACTTCAATCCTTTGTCCAGGTTCAACATCACATCATAATTGTTCAATGGAATGTTGCGAAGCAGTGAAGAAAACTTCCATCCAGGATTGCCTTTGACAATGATGAAGTCATTGATTCTTTTTGGGTCAAATCCACAAAGAATCCCTTTCAATATGTACTGGTCATAATGATTTGAATTGAAACCAACCCAAATGTCATTTTTCTTTGCCTGATACAATTCATCAAGTTCTTCCTTGTTGTTGATGATGACATGCTGCTTTTTCTCTGTCATATCAATCACTACAACCAACCAGTCATATTTGAAGACTTCAAAGTCATAAAACAGCATTTTCTTCACCTTCCTTTCAATTTAGTATCTTCCCAAGATACAAGATTTTTAAAAAAATTTGCACCTTGGGAAGAACCTGTTTCAATTACTCAAGAACAAATACTTCTGTGATTTCAAAGTCACTGAAATCCTTGTTCTTCTTGTTTGCAGTGTACTTCAAAGCATATTCAAAGTTATCTGCAACTGCTTCATAGATGTCCATAAGTAATTCAGAATACTGCTTGTATGTCTTGAATTCCACAACAGGCATGTCTGCACCCATTTCTTCAACCATCTTGCGAAGCATTTCATTGCAGTTGTGAATCTGAAATCCCTGGGTGATAACCTGATTATAGAAAATCATGCTGCCCTTGTACTCACCATCAGAAACAATCTTGAACCAAATGCTGACCATAGGGTCACCCTTCTTGGATGCTTTCAGTTCCATCTGCTGAACTGCAACTTCATAGTTACCATGTGGAACTTCCTTGTAATTTCCACCGCCACCATTTGCAGCAGCTTCTGCAACATCCTTCTGCAATCCTTCTGTATCAATTTCCTTATCCCATCTGCTGAACATATCCTGTGCCATAATTTTTCACCTTTTTAACCTTTCTTAATTTAATGTTGCTACTACCAGGGCAAGTGCTTCTTCACTTGTGAACCCTTCCTTGATGTGGGCATCATACAGAATCTTGTTTGCATGTGCCAGTTCCTGTGCTTCCTTTTCAATGCTGTTATCTTTGTTGACAGTCTTCTTGATAACATGCACCTTTCCTTCTTTCTCTGCTGCTTCAATCAGCATCTTCAATAATTCATCCATTAGTTTTCACCCCTTCTTTTTCTAACTCTTGTTTTTGGTTTTTCAGGCTCTGCCTGCTGTTCTTGATTTTCTTCTGTTTCAGGTGGATTCATTGCAGGTGCTTCCTGCTGTTCTTCCACTGGTTCAGATGCCTGCTGTGGCTCACTCTGTGCCTTATCCTGGGCATTTTCTGCATCAGGTGTGGAATTGTCTGCCTTTCTTCTTCCAGGCTTCTGTGTGGCTTCTGTGGACTTCTGTGAAGGTGTTCCTGCTGCCTGATTTGCCTGGTCATAGACATCCATCAGTGCATCCCATGAAAGTGGAATGGTTGTCTGACTGATTCCCTTTAATCTTCCACCGCCAAAGATAACTTCATTCTGTTTGAAGTTCAGTGTTCTGCTGTCATCATCTTCAACCACAACCCTTGCAACAATATCAACCATACCTGCAATCTTGTTTGCAATAGCATCCTGAATATTTGGTGCAATTCTTGTGATGTTCTGACCGTTCTTCTTGGTGATGTCCTTGGAAATATCTTCATGAGATACAACCACAAGATTTTCATAATCAAGATTGAAAAATCTTCTCATTGTGGAAAGATATTCTGTCTTGATAATATCCCAACCCTTTCCAAAGCCTGAATCAGATTCATGCTGAATTCCAAGATTGTCATACATGTAAACCCTGCACATTTCCCTGGTATCTTCAAGAAGGTCAATGATGATGGTCTTGAACTCATTCTGCTTCTTTTCAAGTTCTGCAAGGGTGTCCTTGAACACTTCCCATGCAAACTTTCTGTTGGTCATTCTGCCATTGACAGTGACTTCATCCTTGATGCTGACATAAGGCATTGTGACAAACTGGATGTTTCCATCTGTGTTCAGGTTCAGCGGATTTGGTGCATCATCAAGCATGGTTGTCTTGCCACTAAATGCAGCACCATAAATCCAAATCTTTCTTTTCTTGGTTTCTGAAATGTTTCTTCTTTCACTACTTGGTAAATTCATATAATCAATTCCTTTCTGACAATAGTCCTTGTATTCACAAAAGTTGCATAACCAACTTGTGTTCTGTGGGAATTCCTGTGCTTCCAACATGTTCTTTGTTGAAAGAAGGAAGTTGATGACCTTTTCAGGGTCATATTCTATTTGAACCAGTTGTGGTTCTTTCTTGTCCAGTTCTTCCTGCAATCTTTGCCTGAACTGGAACAGGTCTTCTTTCTTTGACTGTTTGATGTTGACCTTTGGAACAAACAGGAAATACAGATTCCTGATGATTTTTCCTGGATTGTTCTTTTCAAAGAAATATTTATATAAATGAAGCTGTGGTGAATCCTTATATTTGCTGACATTGTTTGAATATTTGAAATCATACAAGTCATATACATTTGGTATGACCTGATGTTCACCACCAAGTTTCTGTTCTGTTTTTGCAGGTGCAAGAAGGTCAATGAATCCAATGAAATCATCATCTTCAATTTTCACTTCATGTTCACCTGGTGGAATCATTGCTGCTGCCTTTGGAATCATCACTTCAAGCTTCATTGCTTCATTGACCTGTGCATCACTGATGACTGGATATGACATGAAGTATTCATGAATTGCTGTCTGAACATCTTTTTCCAGTCCAGTGTGAAGTGCTGTTCCAAGAAATAATGCATTATCTGCATTATCAGGTGGAATTGTTTTGATTCCCTGGTTATATCTCAAATCATAACGATATGGACAGGATTCAAATGTTTCCACCTTGCTGTGTGAAACAATCAATTTGACCACCTTCCTTTCAATTTTTTATAATACTGACCACATGTGCATCCACTTTGAATCAGTTCAATCATGGTCTTGAAGGTTTCAAAATCATCAGGATAAAGAAGGATTGCAAAACCGCCTGCTTCATCAATCTTTTTCAGATTGTAAAGCTGCAATTCACTTGGTTTTCCATTCTTTGCCTTGACTTCAATTCCAAGGAACTTTCCATTGCAACATGTCAGGATGTCAGGGATGCCTGATTTGGTGTATGCTGCACCACCCCAATATTTCAAGAACCAACATCCATGGTCTTTCAGGAATCCTTTGATTTTGTTTTCAAAGTTTTTTTCTGCTGCCACTCTTTCCTTTCACCGCCTTTCTTATGAAACTGATGCAAGGATATTCCCTGGAACTTTCAATGCACCATTTCCATTTTTCACAATCCTTGCAGGTCAGTTCATCAGTCCTTGACTGTGATTCTGACAGATGCTTTGACATTTGATGTCTTTGCATATTTTTCATAAACATCAGGCTTGTCCTTCTTCAATGCCTTGGAATCAATGGTTGTCTTGGTAGTTGGTGCAACATATGTGACTTTCAAGATGTCATTTTCAAATGACTTGATTCCAAACTGACCCATTGCAGCTTCAAGTGCTGCCCTGACTTCCTTTTCTTTGTCTTCCAGTTCCTTCTTCTGCTTGCTGATTGCTGAAATCTGCTGCATGATAGCAAGGGCATTTGAATCCTTGTTGAATTCTTGCAATGCAGTTTCTTCATCAAACTGTTCTTCACAACCCTGCTGTTCAAGTTCTTCCTTGTCATCAAAGTTGCTGCAAGCATGTCCACATGTTTCAAAGTCTTCACAATAATAACAGCAACAGTCCTTGTCACATGTGTTGTCATTCAGTGCCTGTTTACATTTTTTCATTACTGGTCACCATTCCTTTCTTCAATCTGTTTGTTGAATTCTGCCTGATATGTAAGAATGTCATCAACATAAGGTGTTGTGTATATGCCTTTGTTCCAAAGGGTTTCAGCACCATCAGCACCCATGTTGTATGCCATCAACACCAGGTTTGGGTCTGTATATTCTTCAAACAATTTCCTTAAAACAAATACACCTGCTCTGATGTTCTGTTCCTTGTCCAGGTAGTCAGTCACACCAATTGTGTCAGTCAACCATTTGTGATTGCATTTGTTAATCTGCATCAGTCCATAATCATCAGTTGCACTGATAACATCTGACCTGAAAGATGATTCCTTCTGCATCAATGCCATGACCAGTGTCCAGTCAATGTCATATCCCTTGCAAAGATAGAAGGTGAATTGCTGTGTTGATTCATCCAGTTTGCAATTCAATGGGATGAAATCATATTCATCACCTGACCAGTCCATTGAAATTTCACTGGTGAAGACCCTTCCATCATATGCACCATAGTGGTTGACCTGCTGCATGATATATTCATTCTTTTCAGAAGTTGTTTGCTTGTTCTTTGTGCTGATTCCTGCAATCACTGAACCAATGATTGCACCTATCAGAAGAACCGCCAGGGTGAACAGAAGAAACCTTCTTTTCACAATCTTATATGACTGTTGCTTGCCCCTGATGACCTTCCTTCCATGTGTTGTGTTGTTTTCCATCTTATTTTTCCATCCTTTCATATTCATTGAATAATTCATCTGTAAAGTCTTTTCGCATTTCCAAAGTCTGCAAAACTGCTTCTTCCACACTGCCCTTGCACATCAACATGTAATAGAAACAAGGCTGTTCCTGACCGATTCTGTGAATCCTTTTCTTTGACTGTTCATATAGTTCTGATTTGTCAGTCAGTGTGAAATATATGATTTTATTTGCTTTTTGAAGATTCAATCCCATTGCACCTGCTTGATACTGGATGAAGGTGATTGAATTGTCACATTGTTCATAATTCAAAAGCTGTTTCTGTTGACCATTCACAATTGACTGTGGTCTTTCAAGTTCTTCTGCAATCTGAACCATTGCAAGATATTCAGCAGTGAAATTGTAAAATACAATCAATCTGTCCTGGGTGCTTTCCACCAGTTCCCTGAATGCCTGCAATTTGTATTCACTGTATTGACCACACAACTGTCTTGCATAAAGTCTTTTTGTCAGTGTGGTATCACCAACCAGTTCCTTGTCATCAATGGTGATGATGCAGTCTTTCATGAATTTCCAGTATTCTTTGGATGCAGGAACAAACTGTTTGATGAAGGTCTGTTCAGGAAGGTCAAAGCATTCTTCTGTCTTCATGAAGACCGCCCCATGTTCACGCAACTTGGATTTCAGTCTGTCAACATTCTTGTATGGGTTTTCTTTATCCACAATTTTGTGAACAAAACCACCCATATCAATCTTTGTCCAGTTCACATATTGCCTGTTGTAAACATCTTCTGAAATCTTCCATCCAAGCAGATGAATCTGTGACCAAAGGTTTTCATATTTCCCTGCTGTTGGTGTTCCTGAAAGAAGAATCACATTGTCAGGATTTAGTTTCAGGATGAATTTTGACTGCTTTGCACCCTGATTCTGAATCAGTGATGATTCATCAAGCATCAGTGTAAAATCATGCAGATTCAAAAGGTCTTTCCTTCTCCATGCCAGTTCATAATTGATAACACCAAGCACATTGAATGGATATAAACAAGGTTCACTGTAATATTCACCAGTCAATTCATCCTGAATCCAGTTGTCTGTTGTTGCTTGTTCAGCTTCATTGATAAATCTTTCAAATTCCTTCTTGTTTGTCAGGTCAAAAATCAAGTCTTTCTGAAATGCTGACCTTTCTTCTACTGCATAATGTTCATTGAAATGGTCAATCCAGTCCTGAATTTTTGACTTCTGACAAACAATCAGATTCACTGGTGAATTCATAACTTTCATTTTTTCAGCACCAACAAAGGTTTTTCCAAGACCCATGTCCAGGTAATATGCAACCCTGTTCAGGTCTTTGGTCTGTTCCAGTGCTTCCTGCTGATGTTTGAAAAGTTCCATTAACTATCACCTTCTTTCATAGATAGATGAAACCATTCACCAATACTGTTGACAGAATGAAGCATTGAATGTAAAAATGTTTCTAATTCATAAGCTGCATATTCATCTGTGCATTTTATAATTCTTAAAATTTTCAATTCTTTTGGATTTCCAGTTTGAAGTTCTTTCAACCTTCTTTCAACATTATTTGCTTTACCAATTTTTATAAATTCACCATCAGAAATAAAATATACATTTGAACCCCATTCATCATTCAAAGCTGTTTCAGCTTCTTTATATGTCTTAAAACATCCAATATCTATATAAATCTGTTTTCCATTGCTCATAACAGACTTTCTTGCTCTAAATGGTTTTCTTCTATTTCCTGACAGTTTGGTAATACTTCCTTTTCCATTCTGTCTTTTCACAAACATCACCGCCTATCCTTCAACAGTGATTCCTGTGATTTCTTTGAAGATGTTCTTGTCAAAATTTGGAAGCTGCATCACAATGTCTTTCTGTCTATCTGAAAGACCATCCCACCACATCTGTCTTCCTGTTTCTTTTTCAATGTGCTTCAAGAATCCACCTGTCACTGAATATTCAGGATGCTGTTCTTTTTCTTCATCTGTCATGTCATCATCCCACACCCATGCAAGAACATTTGAAGGACAATCCATCAGAATATATCTTGCATCTGAATTCAACCAATCCTGATATGTCCAATCAGAAGGTTTGTTGAACAGGAAAATCTTTGGTGATTCTGTATTGAAACAACCATTTGAAAAGCAAGTCTTGTTCCAATCACCGCTGTTGCGATTACCGCTGTTCCAATTACCGCTGTTGCAATCACCGCTGTTGCAATTACCGCTGTTGCAAAGACCAGTGCAGGCTTTTCCAAGGTTCACCAGGTCAAGCACTTCCTGCCAGGTGATTTCCCTGATAATATGAATTTTGTTGGTGCTACACTTGCTGTCATCATTGTTGGTGTCAATGTTACCAAGTGCTTCCACTTCTGCAACCTTGTTGTCAGGGTCAAATGAATAATACCTGAAACAATCTGCTGCTTTTGTGCAGAAATGAAATCCCCTGTCACAACATACTGGTGTGACATCTTCTGTGAATGTTTTTCCTACTTCAAACTGAAAACCTCTGCAAGTCCAGTCTGAATTGAATACTTTGAATCCTTTCATATGTTTTTGTCCATCCTTTCATGTGTTTTTGGTTATAAAACTTTGATTCCTGTGACTTCTTCAAACTTCTGTTTTGTTATCACATATGTCCATTGACCTGACATCTTGACCGCCATGCCAAACTTCAATGTTCCCTGCTGCAATCCGATTCTGATAAACTGTTCAGATGCATTCAGCAGATATGCAGCTTCTGCAACTGAAAGTCTGTTTTCAGGTCTATTTGACCAGTCTGTCATCATTTTCAATCATCCTTTCTATTAGCTTTGAATACTCAACAATTCCTGCTGAAAGTGACCACATTCTGTCAATCCATTCTCTTTCCTTTTCCTTATCATCTGTCACATTTCCGCAAGACAAATTTGCAATCATAGATTCAAGCAGTTCCATCTGATTTTGCAGATGATAAATCCCAACCATAATTTCATTTTTCATATCATTCACCGCCTATCATTTTCACACTTGCTTTATGTGTGATATAATCATCATAAGTTAGTGCTTTATGTCCTCTCCCCCTTGGCTGTGAAAAAACATAATCAATCATGTCAAAGACATTTTGCAAAGTAACCTGTTCAGGCTGTATTACAAAGTTAGGAAGATTGATTCCATACTGTTCACATATTCCATTGATTGTTTCAGCAATCTGTGTTGGTGTAGCACCTTGCTTTTCCATGTTGTCCCTGGTAATACGAATAAGACTTACAACATCCTTCAAAGGGGTATTTCCATAATGTCCTGTTTTCCTGATTGAAGGAAGCACTTCTGATGTCACCCATCTTTTGAACTTCTTAGCAGATGGAAGTTTTGAACCAAATATCAGTGCATACACTCCTGATTCATTGATTATTATTAAATTCTGCTTACCACCAGGTGTCATCATTTCAGTGACCCCTTTATCTTCATCATCAACATGATTTGCAACTGCATTGTTTAATGACTTACCGTTACCATAACCAAGTGCTTCTGCTATATCCTTACCTACAAACCAAGGTTCATTGTTGATAACAACTGTTCTTATGCTTCCAAACTCTGTATTGTTAAAAATTTGTATGTTATTCATTTTCCTTCACCTTCTTTCTATATAAGTTCAATAATTGAAATCTGAAAATAATCTGCAATTTTCTTTAACTTCTCAATTTTGGGTTTGCTTTTTCCGCTTTTCCAATCTGAAAAGGTAGAATTTGGGATTCCTGTTGCTTTTGCAACTTCATAAGCAGTCACACCCTTTTCATTTAATAGTTCTTCAAATTTAGAATACATTTTTTCACCTCTTTCATTTAGGAATTCTTAAATTTGTACTTGAAATCATTTAGGAAATCCTATATAATGGAATCACCACAAAACCATTTTCAAAAAATTATGCTTTTGCCTGCTATAACTTTGTGCGTTTTTAGGATTTCCTAAATCCTTGTATTCATTATATTTAGGATTTCCTTATTTGTCAAGCATAATTTTGAGAATTCCTAAATATTTTTTGAAAGGTGTGATTTTTATGTATGACAGATATGTGGAATTACTAAATGAGAAAGGTGTAAAAAACATTGATGTTTCCAGGGCAACAGGAATTCCTGCATCAACATTCAGTGACTGGAAAAAGGGAAAATCATCCCCTAAAAAAGAAAAACTGGATAAACTTGCAGAATTCTTTGGTGTGACCGCTGACTGGATTGCAGGAACAACTGATTGCAAAACTAAAGAAGAATGGCTCAAACAGTGTGATGATGTTTTTAATACACCCGCATTACAGTCAGATGTATTCAGATTAGAAAAAGGAATGAAAATTCCAGTGTTAGGGAATGTTACAGCAGGAACTCCAATTTTTGCGGAAGAAAATCATATAGGAAGCGAAGAAATATCAGAAGAACTTGCATCCACTGGTGATTTCTTTGGTTTAAGGATAAAAGGTGATTCAATGTCCCCAAGGATTTCAGATGGTGACATTGTCATTGTTCGTCAACAGGATGATGCAGAATCAGGTGACATTGTGATTGTTTTAATCAATGGGGATTCTGCTACATGTAAAAGATTGATGAAGTATCAGGAAGGTATCAGCCTAATCTCATTCAATCCTGCTTATGAACCAATGACATTTTCAAACAAAGAAATTATTGATAAACCAGTGAAAATTATTGGAAAAGTTGTTGAAAATCGTCAGAAGTATTAGAAAGGATGTGACCATTATGACAATGGGTCAATATATAAAACAATTAAGGGAAGAAGCAGGTCTTTCACAAGAAGAACTGGGAAAATCCCTGAACCCACCTGTCAACAGGGCAGCAGTCCAAAAATGGGAAACAGACAAGGTTGAAAACATCAAACGAACCCACATTCAACAGCTTGCAAGAAAGTTTGGTGTTTCCCCTTGTGAATTGATGTGCTTTGATGACCGCTTTGATTCTGCCAAAGCAGCAGAAGAAACAAAGACCTTGGAACTGGTTCAGAAGAATTTTGGAAAGGAAGCAGTGAAAGTCTTGCAGATGTTCTGTAAAATGAACCAGTCAGGACAACAGAAAGTCCTGGAAGATATGTCTGATATGACTGAACTTCCAAAATACATTCAAAAAGATTCTTCTATGTTGAAAAACGCATAGACAATGTTTTATATGTTAATTTCAATAAAAGTTCCACATAGGTTCAAGATGATTCAAGATGTTTTCAGGACATCTTGAACCGCTCAAATCCTTGATATTACAAGGGTTTTTCGGTTGTCAGGTCAAGATGTTCAAGATGTGGTGAACTTATTTATAATCAAAGAATAGAAAATCATTAAAATTAAATGATTCCCTAAAAAATAATTATAATATATAAAAGACCCCACATCTTGAACTTTCAGAAGGTCAGAACTGTCAAAAGTCCAGTAAAATCAAGGGTTTTGACAGGTTCAAGATGAAAGGAAGGTGTTCAAGATGTTTGGAAAGAAAAAGCAACCTGGAATTCAGGTCATGCATTATGAAGGGATTGAAGGTTTTGCCACTGATTATCCATGCAGACTGGAACTGGATGCAGAAATGCTGACCATTACCAGGATAAAGCCTGAAACCACTGTCACACTACCAGTGAACAGAATTCAGTCAATCAGTGCTTTGGAAGAATCACAATTCATGCAGAAGTATCATGGAAATGCAGCATCCACTGGAAGGAATGGAATCAAAAAATATTTCTTGGTCATTGCGTATGACAAAGGGATGCTTGCATTTTGGGGAACTGCAAAAGAATATGGTCAGTTTATCAAGATGCAGTTTGGTCAGACTGCTGCACCAAGTCATATTTCACTGTAAAATAAAAAATTCCCCTGACTGCTACCAACAGCCAGGGGAAAAGGATGGAAACCAAATCAGATGGATGAAATGGTCACCAAAAACACCAATATAATTATACCATTTCACCCTTCAAAAAGAAAGGATGATGGTCATGAAATTACCAAATTCATATGGTTCAGTTTACAAACTGTCAGGAAAAAGAAGAAACCCATGGGCAGCCAGGAAGACTGTTGGATGGAAACAGATTCCTGAAAAGAAAAAGTCATATCCCATTTATCAGTTTGTGGGATATTATTCAACCAGGGCAGAAGCACTTCAAGCACTTGCAGCATTCAATGAAGACCCTTATGACCTGCACCTGGACACAATCACATTTGCAGAAGTTTATGAAAAGTGGTCTGAAATCCACTATGCAACAATTAAAAATTCCAATGGTTACAAGGCAGCATTCAAGACCTGTGAACCTATCAAGGACATGAAGTTTGTGGAAATCAAACTTGACCACCTGCAACAGGTTGTTGATGCATCAGGGAAGAACACACCAACATTGAAAACCCTGAAAAATCTGTGGTCACTTATGTATGACTATGCTGTCATTCATGAAATTGTTCCACCTGATAAAAGGGATATAGTCAAATATGTGGACATCAGCAAGCCAGGAAACCCAAATTCATTTGACAGAAAACCATTCAGCAAGAAGGAAATCAAAACTTTATGGGATGCACAAGAATCCAATCAATATCTGTCTATTGTGCTGATGCTCATTTATACTGGTGTCAGAATCGGTGAATTGCTTGACCTTGAAAAGAAAGACATCCACCTGGATGAAAGATGGTTCTATGTGAAGGAATCAAAAACAGATGCAGGAATCAGGGAAGTTCCAATTGCAGAAAAGATTGTTCCATTCTTTGAATACTGGATGCAGAAAGAATGTGACCACCTGATTTGCACACCTGATGAAGAACCTTTTCTGTATAGAAATTATTATGATTCATACTGGACACCATTGATGCAGCAGATGAACATGAAGCACCGCCCACATGACACAAGACACACCTGTGTGTCATTACTGACAGAAGCAAAGGTTGATGAAAGAATCATTAAGAAGATAGTTGGTCACAAAGGACAGGGTGTCACCCAAATTGTTTATACTCATGTTGACCTTCCATATAAACTGGAAGCAATCAACCTGATATGAAAGAAGGTGACCTGAATGGATAGAACCGCATACAAGAACCAGTTCAATGCAGACCACTATGAAAGAATCAATTTTTCAGTTCCAAAAGGCATGAAGGACATCATTAAGACCCTTGCAGCAGACAAAGGAATGTCCATGAACAAATATTTCTTGTTCCTGGTGAATAAAGACCAGGAAGGTTTGTTTGATAACATGCAGCTTGCAGAAAAGTCCAGGGAAAAGATTCTGACCATCAAGGGGAACACACATGATGGATATGATGTCATCTTCAAGGATGGAAGAACTGTTCATTGCAGGACAAAACTTGAAATCAGAAAATGTCTTGCACAAGACAACAAAAGTCTTGCACAAGACACCTGATTCAGTGTTACTAATTTGTTTCTAACTTGTTACTAACAGACAAAAATTCATAAAAACGGACAAAAAGAAAAATCCCACAAATCCAAGGAAAACCTTGAATCTGTGGGATTGATTTTTGTTCTTGAATTATCTCTTGCTGAACTGCGGAGCGCGACGGGCACCTTTCAGGCCGTACTTCTTACGCTCTTTCATTCTCGGGTCACGGGTAAGCAGGCCGGCTTTTTTCAGCTCGGGGCGCAGTTCCTCATCGAACTGCAGTAACGCACGGGCAATACCGTGGCGAATAGCACCGGCTTGGCCGGTAACGCCGCCGCCGGTAACGGTGCAAATAATATCAAACTTGCCCTCGGTGCCGGTAACAGCAAACGGCTGACGAACAATTAGCTTTAAGGTTTCAAGGCCAAAGTAATCGTCAATATCGCGGTTGTTGATTGTAATTTTACCGGTGCCGCTGTACACGCGAACGCGGGCAACAGAGCTTTTTCTTCTGCCGGTACCGTAGAAAAAAGGTTTACCTTCGTACATTTGTTAGCTCCTCCTTTTTAAAAGTCCAAGGCTTCGGGTTTTTGGGCGGCGTGAATATGCTCGCTGCCTTTGTATACGCGAAGTCTGGTAAGAGCCTTGCGGCCAATGGTCGTATCCGGAACCATGCCCTTAACGGCAAGCTCCATGGCCAGTTCAGGCTTTTCAGCCATTAAAGTTTTGTACTGTACCTCTTTTAATCCACCAATGTAGCCGGTGTGACGACGATAGTACTTTTTCTCCAGCTTTTTGCCGGTTAAAACGGCCTTTTCTGCGTTAATGATGATTACATGATCCCCGCAATCAACATTCGGGGTGAACTCCGGCTTTAGCTTGCCTCGTAATAAATCGGCAGCTTTCACAGCTACGCGGCCGAGGGGCTTTCCGGAGGCGTCAATTACATACCATTTACGCTGAACTTCAGCGGGTTTTGCCAAAAAAGTAGACATAACACAAACCTCCAATTAATTTTTACAGCCCAATTATAATACCACAGCAGAACGAACTTGTCAATAGCTATTTTTACATTTTTTAAAATAAACTTTTAAATCTTTATTTTTCTTTAATTTGCTTTGTTTTTCTCTCGTTTTCTAACTTTTAATTTTACCCTTTATTTAATTTTTTAAATACCTTAAAGCCCTACTCTGCCGTAAAACGCCGCCAAAAGCAGTAAGCGGGCAGCAAAAAAGCGCCGCCTACCGGCAGCGCTTTTAAGGCTTAAAACAAAACCTTTAACTTAAATTTGTTAACGCAGTTTAATGTGGGCCTCACGCAGCTGTTGCTCCGAAACCGTGTTTGGTGCACCCAAAAGCAGATCCTGTGCGTTGGCGTTCATGGGGAACGGAATAATTTCGCGAATACAATCCTGCTCGGTCAGCAGCATAATTAAGCGGTCTACCCCCGGGGCCATACCGGCGTGCGGCGGCGCCCCGTACTGAAAGGCGTTGTAAAGGGAGGAGAATTTTTCTTTCAGCTCCTGCTCGGTGTAGCCGGCAATTTCAAACGCTTTTACCATGGTTTTCAGCTCGTGGTTACGCACCGCGCCGCTGGAAAGCTCAACGCCGTTGCAAACAATATCGTACTGCCAGGCTAAAATCTCTAACGGGTCTTTGGTGTTTAAGGCCTCTAACCCGCCCTGCGGCATTGAAAACGGGTTGTGGGTGAAAATAATTTTTCCGGTTTCCTCGTCGGTTTCGTACATCGGAAAATCGGTAATAAAGCAAAGCTCCACGCGGCTTTTATCAATTAGATCCATGCGCTCGGCCACTTCGCAGCGAATCATTCCCGCCAGCTTGGGAGCCATTTTTTTGCTGTCGGCAATAAAGTAAAGCACATCCCCCGGCTGCAGCCCGGCACGCTCAATTAAAACGGTACGGTCCTCCGGTTTTAAAAATTTATCAATCGGCCCGGCAAAGGAAAGATCCTCCTGCACTTTAAAGTAGCCCAAGCCCTTCATGCCAATAGAAAGGGCGTATTTTTCCATGTTTTCAAAAAAGCTTTTGGACCGAGAAGCCGCCCCCGGTACGCGAATGATCCGCACTGTTTTTTTCAAAAACGGTTTAAAGGTTGTTTCGGTAAACAGGTCGCTGGCGTCAATAATCTCCAACGGGTTGCGCAAATCAGGCTTGTCGGTTCCGTATTTTAACATGCTCTCGGCGTACGGAATACGGCGAAACGGCGCCGGACTAACGGCTTTGCCCGAAAACTTTTCAAAGGTTTTGTATAAAACCTCCTCCGCTACGGCAAAAACATCCTCCTGCGTAGCAAAGGCCATTTCAAAATCCAACTGATAAAATTCGCCCGGCGAGCGGTCGGCTCTGGAGTCCTCATCCCGAAAACAGGGGGCAATTTGAAAGTATTTATCAAACCCCGAAACCATAAGCAGCTGTTTAAAAATTTGGGGGGCCTGCGGCAAGGCGTAAAACTTACCCTGGTGCACGCGGCTGGGAATTAAATAGTCCCGTGCGCCCTCGGGCGAGGAGGCCGAAAGAATAGGCGTTTGAACCTCTAAAAAGCCTAAAGACTGCATGGTTTGGCGCAAAAAGCCGATCACCTGGCTGCGGAACACCATGCGCTCATGCACCTTGGGATTTCGCAGGTCTAAAAAGCGGTAGGTCAGACGAACATCCTCTCGCGTATTGGTAGAGGTCATAACATCAAAAGGCAAGTTGTTTTTGCAGGTGCCTAAAACCGTTAGCTCGGCAGCCTCAACCTCAACCGTCCCGGTAGGAATTTTGGGGTTGTAAGTAGATTCATCCCGCCGAAGAACCTTACCGCAAATGCTAACCGTACATTCTTTATTCACACCCTTTAGCAGCTCCTCGTTGTGAACAACAACCTGAACCACGGCGTAATGATCCCGCAAATCAATAAACAAAACGCCGCCGTGATCACGAATATTTTCTACCCAACCGGCCACGCGAACCGTTTGGCCAATAAGAGCCTCGCCAATATCGTTGCAGGTGTGAGTTCTGTAAGGGTTTGTGTAAGCCATATTTTAAACAACCTTTCAAGCTTATAAATGCTACAGTACTAAGTTATTACCGAAAATAAAGTATACCACAATCTCAATATAATTTCAACATTTTTTATAAATTTATCTGCCGCAGCGCATTTTTCGTCCGGCAACAAATGCCGGTTTTCCTCCCCTTTTTAATAAAATCTTAAATTTCATAAAATTAACTCTTGCAATTTTGCGCTTAAAATGGTAAAATGTATGTGTTTCATGTAACCGCCTGTGGCGCAGCTGGATAACGCAGCAGATTCCGATTCTGAAGGCCGGGGGTTCGAATCCCTCCGGGCGGGCCAGAAAGAAGCACTTGCAAATGCAAGTGCTTTTTCAACTAAGCGCACCTTCGGTGCATGAAAAATGAAGGCGCTTCGCTAATGAAGTGCGGTAAACCGCATGAAAATCAAGGTGCGCGCACTTCCTGTGAGCATAGCGCGCACTCCGTGACAACGAAGTAGTCGCTTCATGTTTGCAACGCAAACACTTCATGAATTGAAATAGCAATCACATTTAGCGAAAAGAGCAGGAATCCACCGGTCTTCCTGCTCTTTTTCACTTTACTTGCCGACCCAACCCGCCGACCCTGCCACACGCAGCCGCACCGGCTGTTAACCGGCTCGGAGCACCGCGCTGCCCGCGGCAGAAACAGCTCAAAGCAGTGGTGTGTTTTTGTGTGTTTCTTTGCTTTGCGGAAATTAAATACAAGTGTTCGAACAGCAGGATTATATTCGGCAAGGCGAAGAGTTTTAAGCCGTATAATATCGAT